>OBUT01000003.1_pt1 | contig 479843 bp, 507 predicted proteins | sample 1475941 | NCBI WGS metagenome assembly OBUT01 (sample SAMEA2579956, study PRJEB22360) | human gut metagenome | biome: human gut; feature: human-associated habitat; material: faeces | place: Denmark | collected 2008/2010
TAATTATTAAAGAAAACAAAAAATATAAAGAAATAAGTAAATATTTTAAATCTTTTCACAAACTGGACAAAAAAAGTAATTATAATATATAATAATTACGTAAAAGGAGCGGGAATTTATGGTTAGTGAAAATATTTTAGTAGTAGATGACGAATCAAGAATGAGAAAATTAATTAAAGATTTTTTAGCTCAGAAAGGATATAGTATTTTGGAAGCGGCTGATGGTGAAGAAGCTTTACAAGTATTCGAGGAAAATCAAAATAAGATTAATTTAATACTATTAGATGTGATGATGCCAAAACTAGATGGATGGTCTGTATTAAGACAGATAAGACAAATTTCACAGGTACCGATAATAATGCTTACAGCAAGAGGAGAGGAACAGGACGAATTATTTGGTTTTGAGCTAGGTGTTGATGAATATATTTCTAAGCCATTTAGTCCAAAAATATTGGTAGCAAGGGTAGAAGCAATTCTAAAAAGAACTAGAAAAGACACAGACAAAGTTAAAGATTATGGTGGAATTACTATCGATCCAGAGGGAAGAACTGTTAAAGTTGACGGTAAACAAATAGAATTAAGTTTAAGAGAATATGAACTATTAAAATATTTAGTAGATAACGAAAATATTGCTTTATCAAGAGATAAAATATTAAATAATGTATGGAATTATGATTATTATGGTGATTCAAGAACAATAGATAGTCATATTAAAAAAATTAGACATAAATTAGGTAAAAAGGGAAAATATATCGAAACTATGCGTGGAGTTGGATATAAATTCGAGGTAAAACAGTGAAAAAAATAAACAAAAAATACAATTCCATACGTTTTAAATTATTTATAACACTTGCTATATCAGTTGTAGTAATAATCTTATTCCTAATTGTGCTAAATAATATAGTTTTAGAATCATTTTATTTATATACAAAACAAGGAGCACTTGTAGATATTTTTGATGAAGTAAATAAAGCATATAATACAAATCAATCAGAAAAAGTAATAACTAATATACTGTCAAATTATGCTGCAAAAAGTAACTATGATATTATATTAGAAACTCAAGATGGTATTAATTTATATACATCAAATGAAAATTTTATACAAACGATAAATGAAATGAATGCATTAAGAAGTAATACTAACAGAAATATAATATATGCTAATAAAAATGTTAATATAAAGAAAGTTAAAGATCCATCAGATAATATTACATATATATTGTTGTCAGGTTCTTTAGACAATAATTATAATTTATATATAAGAATGCCAATATCTTCAATTCAAGAAAGTGTAAAAATTTCTAACACATTCTTATATTTAATTGGTGGTATAACGCTAATAATTGCAGCTATTTTGATAACTTTTATTTCTAAAAGGTTTACAGAACCTATTCAAGAATTAAACGAAATTGCCGAGAAAATGGCAAGGCTTGATTTTAGTAAAAAGTTTCATCCAAAAGATGTTGATGATGAAATAAATGCATTAGGAAGAAGTATTAATATCATGTCAGACAAGCTAGAAGCAACAATACAACAATTACGAAATTCTAATGTTGAGTTAGAAAAAGATATTGAAGAGAAATCTAAAATAGAAGAAATGAGAACTCAATTTATTTCAGATGTTTCGCACGAGCTAAAAACACCGATAGCTTTAATACAAGGATATGCAGAAGGTCTAGTAGAAAATGTAAATTCAGATGAGGAAAATAGGCAATTTTATGCAAATGTAATATTAGATGAAGCTAATAAAATGGATAAATTAGTAAAGCAATTATTAGAACTTATGAAGCTAGAATATGGAAAAAGAGAATTCCAAAATGCGAATTTTAATATTACAGAATTAATACAAGAAGTTATTAGAAAATCAAAAGTAATGCTTGAAGAAAATAATATAGAAGTTAGAATGGATATGCCAGAAGAGGTTATAGTATTTGCAGATGAATTCTATATTGAACAAGTTGTAACAAATTACTTTACAAATGCCATAAAACATGCAAAAGAAGTCTTTAATGAAAAATACATTAAAATAAAGATAGAAACGAGAAAAAAGACAAATAAAGTTAGAATTTATGTATTTAATACTGGTGACAATATTGAGGAAGAAAACTTACTAAGAATATGGAGACGTTTTTATAAGGTTGACTCTTCAAGAAATAGAGATAATGGTGGAACTGGTATTGGATTAGCACTAGTAAAAGCAATAATGAATAATTACAACAACGATTTTGGTGTACAAAATAAAGATACTGGTGTAGAATTCTACTTTGACTTAGATATAGGAAAATAGGGCTTAAGGGGACGTTCTTTTTTGCTCACTAGGGATTTTGGGGTGTTCCTTCGGGATTTGGGGACGTTCCTTAAATCCCTATTTTTTTGAATGCAAGAAGCTTAAATTAGTTTAATCTGTAGTATTTGCGTAACGATTATTAATATGTAGCAAAGTTATTTTTGTCGAATAATGTCTTACGAAAAAGCTTTACAAAAAAGCAATAGTAATGTAATATAATGGAAATTGCAATTTTAGTCATTTAATTTTTTTAAAATAGGCGGTGGTAGCCATATGTAATTTTAGTCATAAAAATATACTTTTAATTTCTTTTATAATTTCAATATTAATTTTTATTTTTTTTAATCAAATATTTTTTAAGAATCAAAATAAATTTTTTGAAAATTCTTTAGAAAAAATTATTCCAGATAACATAGAAATAGAATTAAAAACTCCTAATAGTACTGTAGCTATATCAGAACAGTATCAAAATAATATAGATACCCAAAAAATTTGGCAGATAGAAATTCCAAAGATTAATCTTGTTGCACCTATAGCAGAAGGAACAAGTACAAATATTATGAACGAGTATGTGGGGCATTTTGAAGAGACTCCTAAAAATAAAGGCAATATTGGTTTAGCTGCTCATAATAGAGGCTATAAGATTAATTATTTTCGAGATTTAAAATTATTACAAAAAGGGGACTTAATTATTTATACATATAATGGTGAGATATCTAAATACAGTGTAAACGAGCTAGGAATTATAAAAGATACAGATTGGAGTAAATTAGAATCTAGTAGTCAAGATAAATTAACATTAATAACATGTTTAGAAGATGAACCTGAATATCGTAGATATATACAGGCTGTAAAATTATAAATAAAAAGGAGAATAAAAATGAAAAGAATAATTACAAAATTTATAATAATTTTTACGATAATAGTATGTACGTTAAATGCTATTACATTAACTACATTTGCAAATATTGATAAGAAGAATTTATATTCTAAAGGAGATTGTGGTAGATTATTAAAAAAAGGAGATGTTGTAGTAAAAACATATATTGTTGTATATAACGATAATGGTAAAGAATATCCAGCATATTGTTTAGATAAAAATAAAGCAGGTGTTGATGATAATATAACATATGATGTAACATTAGATGGAATTATAAAAAATGTATATATTTGGAAAGCTATAACTAATGGGTATCCATATAAAACTCCAGAAGAGATGGGATGTAATACCATAGGAGAAGCATTTATGGCTACAAAAATGGCAGTATATTCAGTACTATATAATTATACAATAAATGATTTTTCACCTATAGGAGAAGCTGGACAAAGAACGTGGAATGCTCTAAACAATATATTGTTAAAAGTTAATGATGGAAATAATACACAGATTTCGGCAAACTTAAATATACTAGAGGAAAGTTCTAACTGGGAAGAAAATAAAGAAATGCCTGGTTGTATAAGTAAAGATTTTTTTGTTAATTCTGAAGGACCAATGAATTCATATACAATAATTAAAGAAAATGGACCTGAAGGTACAATAATAACAGATATAAACAATATGCCAAGACAAGAGTTTAAATCTAATGAAAAATTTAGAATATCTCTTCCGATAAGTGAATTAAGCGATGGAGGTAGTATAAAATTAAAAGCTTTAGCAAATGTAGAAACAAAACCAATATTTATAGGTAAAGCAGCTAATTCAAGCAATCAAGATTATGCAATAACAGGTATATCATATGAAAATGGAACAGGTGAAAAAGAAATATATTATAGTAAAAATGAAACTAAACTCAAAATAATAAAAAAAGATGAAAATGGAGAAAAAAATTTAGCAAATGCCGTTTTTCAGCTATTAGATAAAGATAAAAATATTATTATTTCAGAGCTTATAACAGACAAAAATGGAGAAGTTGTGCTAGAAAATATACTTCCGGGAACATATTATATAAAAGAGATACAAGCACCAGCAGGTTATATTTTATATGATAATTACATACAGATAAGACCAGAATTTAATGAAGAATTAACTGTTACAATAAAAAACTCAAAAGAAGAAAAGCCAGAAATACAAATTTCGGAAAATGGTTTAAAAATAAAAAATGAAGTAAAACGATTACCAAAAACTGGAATGTAAAAATAAATAGATTATAATTTCATTGACAGATATTTGCCAAAAATATATAATTATGTAGAACGTGACTATAACTAACGAAAAATGGGAATATTCAAATAGGAGGAATATTTGTAATGAAATTTCAAGAAAGAAAAGATAATAGAAAACTAAAGAGAATAAGTTTAAGTGTAGTAGCAGTAATTATAATAATAGCTATAATTACTGGAGTTATAATAGCTATAAATAAAGCAAAAGAGAATTATATAGTAGAAGAAATCTCATCTGCAGATATAAATTATTATAAAATAATTAGTGATGGCAAATCAGGAGTTATAGATAAAGACGGAAAAGTTATTATCGAACCAGAATATAACACAATAAAGATTCCAAATCCAAAAGAAGCTATATTTATCTGTATATATGATTATAATGCTGCATCAGGTGAATATAAAACTAAGGTATTAAACGAAAAAAACGAAGAGATATTAACTAATTACGAAAATGTAAATACTATAGATATAAAAGAAATAGTAAGTAGTATTCCATACGAAAAAACAGTATTACAATATCAAAAGAATGGTAAATATGGAATAATAGATTTTAATGGAAAAGATATAACAAAGCCAATATATGAAGAAATAAGAAATATGCCATATAGAGAAGGTGAATTAATTGTAAAAAAAGACGGTAAATATGGCATTATAAATATAAATGGCGGTAAATTAGTAAATGTTGAATATGATTATATAACAGGAGATAATTATTACAGTACAGAAAAAGAATATGCATTAGATGGTTATATAGTAGGAAAAAATGATGAAAATGGAAAAATGCAATATGGTTACTTAAATAGCGATAGGCGACAATATTTAGAACTAGATTTTGATAGAATATATAGAATGAATAATGTAAAGGATGATGCTAATACTTATTTAGTTGCAGAAAAAGATGGAAATATACAGCTATATAAAAATGATAAAGTGTTACTAGACAATAACTATCAAGCTATAAATTATAATGAAGATAGTGGATTATTAATATTACAAAAAGATAATAAATTCGGAATAACAGATTTAAATGGTAAACAAATTTTAAATGTAGAATATGACCAAATACAAATTCCAGGAAATTATATACTAGCAACAAAAAATGGAAATTCAGAGACTTATGACTTATCAGGTACAAAACAAGAAGATCTTAGATATGCAAATGTGTTAAAGACTGCAAATGAAAATTACAGTATAACAATTGATACAAATGATAAATATGGTGTTATTTCAAAAGATGGAAATACATTAATAGAAAATAAATATAATTATATACAATACTTATATGACAACTATTTTATCGTAGGTGGAGACTCTGGTAAATCAGGAATAGTAAATGATAAAGGAGAAGAAATTCTTTCAGCAAATTACGAAGTAATTCAAAAATTAGATAATAGTGATATTATACAAGCAATGGCAGGAAATGTGTTAGAGTTATATAATAAACAAATGAGCAAGATAATATCAATGGAAGATGGAAAATTAGATATAAAAGATAATTATATAAAAGTATATTCTGCTACACAAACTGCGTATGTAAGTTTAGATGGATCAATAAAAACGGATTTTGAAATATTCCCAGAAAATATACTTTTTGCATCAGAAAAAGATGGAAAATGGGGATTTGTAGATAAAAATAATAATGTAAAAATAGACTACCAATATGATAAGGTTACAGAGTTAAATGAATTAGGCTTTGCAGGAATAAAAAAAGACGGTAAGTGGGGTGTTATAGATAAAGAGGGTAATATAATTTTAGAACCTACTTACACTATACCAGAGCAAAATGGAGAACCTTATTTTATAGGAAAATATTATAAAGTTATTTCTGGTTACGAAGAAGAATATTTTACAGATGATATAAACGAATAAAAAAGCGCAATAGTTAAATAAAAATTACAAAAGATAATAGGGCGTAAAGGCGCCCTATTATCAAATTTAGAAAGAAGGAATAAAATGTATCAAGAATTAGGAATATCAAATAAAGTAGAGGAATTAGCAATTAAGGCAGAAAACGAATTAAAAGAAGAATTTAGTAAAATAGAAAGATTATGCGAAATTAATAGTTTAAAAGTATTAAAAGCATTTCAAGATAACAACTTATCAGAAATCCATTTCGGAACAACAACAGGCTATGGATATAGTGATATAGGAAGAGAAACAATAGAGAAAATATATGCACAGATATTTAAAGCAGAAGACAGTTTAGTAAGAAATCAATTTATTTCTGGTACTCATGCATTAACTGTAACATTATTTGGGTTATTAAGACCAGGAGATACATTACTTAGTATTACAGGTGAACCATATGATACATTACATGAAGTAATTGGAATAAAGGAAAATCATAGTTCTTTAAAATCATTTGGTGTAAACTATGAGCAAATCGAATTGATAAATAATGATTTTGACTATGAAAAAATACAAGAAACTTTAAAGAATAGTAAAATAAAACTTATAGAAATTCAAAGATCAAAGGGCTATTCAACAAGAAAAACAATTAGTATAGAAAAATTAGAAAGAGTAATAAAGAAAATAAGAGAAGTTGATACAAATGTAATAATTATGGTAGATAATTGTTATTGTGAATTTGTTACAGAAAAAGAGCCAATAGAAGTAGGTGCAGATATTGCAGTTGGCTCTTTGATTAAAAATTTAGGAGCAGGAATAGCTCCAAATGGTGCATATGTAGTAGGTAAAGAAGATCTAATTAACTTAGTTGCAGAAAGATTAACAGCTCCAGGAGAAGGAAAAGAGGTTGGCCCAACATTAGGTGTTAATAAACAATTTTTAGAAGGATTATTTTTTGCTCCAAGTGTTGTAGCAAGTAGTTTAAAAACTGCTGTATTAACTAGCAAGATAATGGAAGAGCTGGGATATAAAACAGAACCTATGTACAATGAAGAAAGAGCAGACATTGTACAAAATATAGAATTTGGAAATCCAGATGATCTTATAAAATATTGTCAAGGAATACAAATGGGCTCACCAGTAGATTCAAACTCTGTAGCAGAACCATGGGATATGCCCGGATATGCAGATAAAATAATTATGGCTGCAGGTGCGTTTACTCAAGGGTCTTCAATAGAATTATCTTGTGATGGACCAATAAGACCTCCATATATAGCATTTCAACAAGGTGGACTAACATATCAATATGGAAAACTAGGTGTTTTAAAAGCTGTAGATAATTTGTTAAAAAATAAATAGGAAAGATGAAGAATATGAAAGTAGTAGTAATAGGTGGGGGACCAGCTGGAATGATGGCTGCGATAACCTCTGCAAAACAAGGTAATGATGTAATTTTATTAGAAAAAATGAAAAGTTGTGGAAGAAAACTATTAATTACAGGAAAAGGTAGATGTAATATTACAAGTAGTTTGCCAATGGATAAGTTTATAGAGAACATTCCCGAGAATGGTAAATTTTTATATAGTGCCTTTAAGAATTTTACTAATCAAGACATTATAACTTTGTTAAAAGAAAACAATGTTAATGTAAAAGAAGAAAGAGGAAATAGGATTTTTCCTCTTTCTGATAGGTCATTAGATGTTTTACAAGCATTTGAAAATGAAATGAAAAAGAATAATGTAAAAATATGTACAGAAACAGAAGTAAAAGAAATTAAAATAAGTGATAATACAGTAAATAAAGTTATTTATTTAAATAAAAAAAGTGGTACATTAGAAGAAATATTAACAGAGAAAGTAATATTAGCAACAGGAGGAAAAAGCTATCCACTTACTGGTTCTACAGGTGATGGATATAAGATTGCTAAAGAACTTGGACATACTATAACTAAAATAAGTGGTTCATTAGTTCCTTTGATTTCTAAAAATGAAGATTTACAATTATGCCAATCAATGCAAGGGTTATCTTTAAGAAATATTTCGATGAAAATTGTAGACGAAGAGAAGAATAAAAAGATATATGAGGATTTTGGAGAATTGCTATTTACACATTTCGGAGTATCTGGTCCGACAATATTAAGTAGTTCTGCACATATATTAAGATATAAAAATGTAGAAGAATTATTACAAAGGGGAAAAATAAAATTACAAATAGATTTAAAACCAGCCCTAAACGAAGAAAAATTGAATCTACGTTTACTTAGAGATTTTGAGAAATATAAAAATAAACAAATTATAAATAGTTTAAATGAATTATTACCTAAAAAAATGATAGAGCCAGTTATTAAAAAAGCCAAAATTAAAAACGAGAAAAGAATTAATGAAATTACTAAACAAGAAAGAGAAAACTTAATTCATGTAATAAAATGTTTTGAGATTACAATTAGTGGATTTAGACCAATAGAAGAAGCAATAATTACGCGAGGAGGAATTAATGTAAAAGAAATAAATCCTAAAACAATGGAGTCAAAACTTATAGAAGGATTATATTTTGCAGGAGAAATTATAGATGTAGATGCTTATACTGGTGGATTTAATTTGCAGATAGCATATTCAACAGGTTATACAGCAGGATTAAATAGTAATTAAAGGGTGAATAAATGAAAGAATATAATACTATTGAAAAACAAGAAACAAGCGAACTAGTAGAGAAAAAGTCAAAATTTATAGCTAACATATTTTATGTTAGCACAACACAAGAAGCAGAAGAGAAACTAGAGCAAATAAGAAAGAAATATTATGATGCTAGACATAATTGCTACGCATATAGAGTAATAGAAGACGGGAACATAATAGATAGAAGTAGTGATGATGGTGAACCGTCAGGGACAGCAGGAGCACCAATGCTTAATATTTTAAAAAAAGAAAATTTATGTAATGTATTGGTTATAGTTACGAGGTACTTTGGAGGGATATTGCTTGGAACAGGTGGATTAGTAAGAGCATATTCACAAAGTACACAAGATGTAATAGAGAAAAGTAATATAATATTAAAACAAGAAGGATATGTTGCAATACTAGAAGTAGAATATAAAGATTTAGAAAAGTTAAGATATATTTGTAAGAAAAAAGAGATAAAAATAATAGATATAAAATATTTGGAAAATGTTAGTGTGAAATTAGAGTTTAAAAAAGAAGAAAAAGAAGTATTTATGAGTAAAGAAAACTTAAATTTTGATTATCTAAATTATAAAATTATACAAGAAAAATTTATATAATACGAAATAGTGATTTTTTCTAGCAAAATACAAAATCTTCCAATACAACTTGAAAAAATTTCCAAAAAGCACTTGCAAAAAATGGAAAAAGATAATATAATTTGAATTGTAAAAAATTTACAAATTTTAACAGTAGGGGGAAGAAAATTGAAAGAGAAAATTACTATATTAATTGCTGATGATAATATTGATTTTACTAGGACTTTATCAGCATATTTAGAAAAAATGGAAGATATTGAAGTTGTAGGTATTGCAAAGGATGGTAATGAAGCTTTTGAAATTATTAAAGGAACACATCCAGACATTTTATTGTTAGATGTAATAATGCCACATTTAGATGGAATTGGAGTTTTAGAAAAGCTTAACGAAACTACAATGACAAAAAAGCCAATAACAATAATGTTATCTGCAGTAGGTCAAGATAAGATTACTCAAAAGGCAATATCATTGGGTGCACAATATTATGTTGTAAAACCATTTGATATAGAACTTTTAATAAAAAGAATAAGAGATTTAAGATATTACCAACCTGCTCCAAATAATAATTTTATTGCAAGAGAAAGCAAACCACAATACATAGATATATCTCCAGAAAATAAGAAAGATGAAAGAAATTTAGAGGCTTTGGTAACAAATTTAATACATGAAGTAGGAGTACCAGCACATATAAAAGGATATCAATATTTAAGAGAAGCAATTATGATGGTAGTAAATGATATAGAAGTAATAAATCAAATAACAAAACAATTATATCCCGACATAGCTAAGAAATTCCATACAACACCAAGTAGAGTAGAAAGAGCAATTCGTCATGCAATAGAAGTTGCATGGAGTAGAGGAAAAGCAGATGAAGTGGAAAATATATTTGGATATACAGTATCTGCTACAAAAGGCAAACCAACTAATAGTGAATTTATCGCAATGATTGCAGATAAGTTACGCTTAGAGTTAAAGAGTGCATAAGAATTTAGAAAAACTTAGAAGCGGGAGAGATACAAACCTAGAAAAAATTACCAGTAAACCTATAAAGTATAGGAAAATACATATAAATTTAGTGAAAAATCCGCTACTAAACCAATAAATAAAATAGTCAAAAACCAATAAACTTTTCTTATTCATTGGTTTATGAGTAGAAGTGAAATTGCAGTTCGCTTCTGCTTTTTTTTAGGCAAAAAAATAGTATGTGCAATTGCAGTACACATACTGATAGCAAATTGACTTCATACGATTAAAGATACATTTGCTTAAGCTACTTATATATTAGCATAGAAAATAATAAAAATCAAATTATTAGATAGAAAGTTTTAGAGATGTATTAACATATGGGGTATTATAAATACTCTAGCTAATTTTAACAAAGCCTATAAATTATTTTAGAAATGTGATACTATAATATCAATAATAATTTTATTAGGTTGAAGAAATTCTTAGAGTAATAACCGAGTATAATTATGGAGGTAAAAAATATGGGAAAAAAGAATACATTAAAAAATTTTTGGGTGCGGTTAGAATCAGCCAGCTCTACAGTAACTGGATCTTTAATTTATTTAAAACCGAATTTTCCAAATGGAAAAAAAGAACCAGAATTAGTATTTGATTGCGGAACTTTTTTAGATAGTGAAAATAAGAAATATAATGAAGATTTTCCATGTAAACCAGCTAATATTTATGCAGTATTTATAACACATGAACATGTAGACCATATGGGACGGTTAGCAGGATTTTATAATCAAGGTTATAAAGGAAAGGTTTTTGCATCTGAATATGCAGTACAAGTAATAAAAAGTGAAGCAATAAAAAATTATTTTTTTACTATGAAAAACAATGAAGAACCAAAACATGAGGAAAAAGATGCAATATCGCTAATTAATGGTTGTGTTCCGATAAAAATAGGTGAAATAATTAATATTGATGATAATGTTGAAATGGTTGCATATAATAATGCACATACAAAAGGTGCTGTTATGTACTTGATAACTTTTAAATATGAAGAACATAAAATAAGAATATTAATAACAGGTGACTATAAGAAAAGAAGTATTTTAGGAAAATCATATTTTCCTAGCTCTAAAAAATATAAAGGAAAAATTACTATAGTTACAGAAGCAACAAATGGAACTAAGAAAAAACCTGTAGCTCATTTTAAAAAAGATTTAGAAAAAAGCCTATATGAGGGAAAATCAATATTATGTTCTTCTGCTGGAAGCGAAAGATATGAAGATATACTTTATGCAATTAAGACTATGCAAGAAGCAGGAAAAATATCTTCAGATATTCCTATTTATTTGGAGGTAAAGAATGCGTTTGATTTAAGTAAATTAAATTTAAATGTACTTCCGTTTAATTTTAATTTGGTAAATAATAGTAATGTGAGAAAAATAGCTCTATATGATAAACGTCAAAAAATTATTGTTGTAGCTAACTATGGAGCATTTACATATTATTTTCCTAATGTAATAAGCAAAAGTAATTGGGGAATATTCTTTGTAAATCATATGTATAAAGGTTCTTTAGCAGAAAGGTTAATGACACCTAGAGGTACAATAATTAAATATTGTGGTAAGGAATATAAAAAAGAGGCAACAGCATATCATACGGAGGAATTCTCAGCTCATTATTATATTGATGAATTTAAAGAGCTAATAGAAGGATTTCTAGATATTAATGCAGTTTTTTTAGGACATGGAGAGAGCGAAAGCAAAAAAGAACTTCAGGAAGAGGCTCAGAAAAGAAATGGATTAAATGTTCAAATACTAAAGAGAGGAGAAGCGTTCAAGATATTTGAAGATAAGATTAGACATTCTAGTTAGGCATTCTAAAATTTCAAAAGAGGTACTTATACTATAAGTACCTCTTTTGATGTAATTAGTGTAAATTTGACACTTATACATATTGATAATATAATCTTAGCGTATTAAAAGGAGATGGATAAGTGGGGGAATTAGTAAAAATAAATAGCCCATAATTATGTTATTCAGAATAGAAAATGAATAACTAAATATTAAGGGGGAAAAATTATGTGGCTACTATTTGTAACATAACAGTATTATTATGGGGAACATCGGAAACTAGTAAAAGTTTCAATTTTATCACCATTGCAGAATTCATCATGTGCAATAACTACAATACTTTGTATAGTATTATTAAAACAAGAAGTTGGAATTCCACAAATAATAGCAATTGTAGTAATTATAATAGCTATAATTTTATTATCAATAAATAAAGATGAAGTTTTAAGGCTAGAATCAGGAGATAAAGAAGCAGATGAAAGAAATGCCAAAAGAGCATATCTATTATATTTAAAAGGTATAGCATTTGCTTTAGGATATTGGTTATTAGATGGTATAGGTTCATTTATGGATGATTATACTTTAGAAGCAGATTTATCAGCAGAACAAGTAATTATAGCATATTCATTAATATATGGAGTTATCGGAATTATTTGTGCAATAATAGTAAAATATAAAGAAAGAGATTATAAATTTATAAAAATTAGAGATAATAAATTAAAATTACTTGGAACATTAGTAGAAACAGCAGGACAATATACATATATCTATGCTTTTGCATATGGCGATGCAGCTATAGCTTCGCCATATATTGCAGCATATAGTATTGTAACGGTTATACTATCAAGAATTTTCTTAAAAGAAAAATTAAAGAAAAAACAATGGATATTAATTGGATTGATCTTGGTAGGATTAATAACACTTTCAATATAAATAGGCAAGACCCCCATTACACTTCCGAGTGTGATGGGGGCTTAAGTTAAGAGGTGAAATTATTCATGTTCATTAAAACTCGAAATTGAGTTTAACAGCTCTACTGTTTCATAATATTTTTTCCTGCGATCCTCATCCTCTGGGACAAATACTGTCACCTGAAGTAATTCAGCAGATGAATTTAAATTTAAGACTTCAAAATCGAAGTCTGCCAGTCCCAATGCTGACAAGTAGTTGAACTTGCTACAAAAAGCAGGTAAATTCATGTTTTCGTAACGAAGCACATGAGCTTTTACGTTTATAGCAATATTTCTTCCTATTGCTGAAATAGAAAGAATACGCTGATTTATTGTTAAAACTTTTTTTATTTTTATTAAGTTTAACAATGAAACAATATGTTTCAGCATGGGAAATGGTTTTCTCAATGCAATTATACAGCTTATTTTCTCTTGATTTTCATTAGAATTATCTAATTGTACCTCCTTTGTGTGAGTATATTCTTCTGGTAAAGAAATAACTATTTCATTTTTGTCAGAATCATATTGAAACTCAAGAATACACTTCCTAAAAAGCGCATTCAAAGCCAATAACTTTTCTTCGTCTAATGAAGTAGTTTTTAGAGCTACTTCGAAAGAAGAAAAACTGTTCCTGCAGCGGTAAACCGAGATTATGAGTCTATCCTCCTTTACATTAAAACTAAATCCATTTTGATCCTTAGGATCAGATAAGCTGTTCAGAGTATCGCAGATTGATAAGATCACATCATGATCTTCTTCAGATACTACTATCCGAAACTTTTCTTTTGCTGCCATTTTTTTACCTCCATTTCTTCAAAATATTACCTAATGGCATACCTTAATTATACTACAAAACAAGAAAAAGGTAAACATAATGCAAAGCGATAGTTTACCAATAACAAAAATTGTGATATAATAAAAGTCTATAAAAACCAAGGAGGTAAAATTTAATGGCAACAAAAGCACAAATGTGTTATACGGACGAATCAGAGGGAAAACATATGCTGATTACAACTATTGATATCAATAGCCAGCGGGAACAACATATAATTTCTATGATTAGTGCGGTGCACTTAACAGAGGATGTAAATCTGTTGAAAGACGGAGAAGGTGCATATTATGTTTCATACAAACTTAGTAAAAATCCAAGAACAAAAAAAGTTTATATGGGATGGAGTAAAACACCGCCTATACCGGCAAAGCCACTATATATGAAAGGCTTTGATGCTGGAGAGCTTGAGGATGAAGTGAAGAACAGAAAAAATCCGGTAGAAAGGTTTTTAAGACTCTACATTTTGGATGGTGAGACTACTAACTATGGAAATATTTATATTTGTGATGCAATACTACTTGCAGACAAAATAACAGCTGTTATAATGGTAGAGTAACGCCGAAAAATGTTAGAAAAAAACTCAGATATCGCGTAAGCGGTAACTGAGTTTTTTCAATTTAAAAAATTAAGAAAATCTAAATTGATATAGATATAATGACATGATATAATTTGTAAAAAAATTGAAAAGAGTGAAAAAAGTGCAAAGATATAATCCAGATTATAAAACAGGTCTAACACACGAACAGGTAAATAAAAGAAAAGAAGAAAATCTTATAAACTATGATACAACAGTAAAAACGAAAAGTATAAGATCAATTATTATTTCAAATTTTTTTACATTATTTAATATAATGAATTTTGTTTTAGCATTACTAATATTTTTTGTAGGAGCATATAAAAATTTACTATTTATAATAATTGTAATTTTAAATACATTAATAAGTACAATTCAAGAAATATATTCAAAAAGAACAATCGATAAACTTTCGTTTTTAGCTCAAACCAAAACAAAAGTAATAAGAGAAGGAAAAATAGAAGAAATAAGTAATTTTGAACTTGTACTAGATGATGTTATAGAATTAAATGCTGGAAATCAGATACCAACAGATAGTGTTATTTTAAGTGGAGAAATAGAAGTAAATGAGTCGCTTTTAACAGGAGAACCAGATAATATAGAAAAGAAAAAAGGAGATAAATTATTATCTGGAAGTTATTTAGTTAGTGGAAAATGTTTTGCAAAAGTAGAGCATATTGGAAAGGAAAACTATGTAGCTCAAATATCTCATGAAGCAAAGCAAAAAAGAAAAGTGAATTCTGAAATAATGAATTCTTTAAATAAAATAATAAAAATAATTTCTTTTGTAATAATCCCTGTTGGAATTTTATTATTCTTTAATCAGTTAGATTTACAAGGAAATGATTTTAAACAAGCAATTATAAGTACAGTTGCAGCTTTAATAGGTATGATACCAGAGGGGTTAGTGCTATTAACAAGTACAGTGCTAGCAGTAAGTGTAACACGACTTGCTAAAAAGAAAGTCTTAGTTCAAGAATTATACTGTATAGAAACATTAGCTAGAGTAGATGTGCTATGTCTTGATAAAACAGGAACTATTACAGAAGGAAGAATGACTGTTGATAAGATAATTCAATATAATGATTGCAAAGAAAATGAATTAAAAGAAATCCTTGGAAGTTTAGGAAAGTATTCAGAAGATAAAAACTCTACAATAGAAGCTGTAAGAGAAAAATTTACATCTAATAAAGAATTAAAAGTTATAGCAAGAATGCCATTTAAATCTGCTAATAAATGGTCTGGTATTAGTTTCGAAGATATAACATATGTATTAGGGGCACCAGAGGTAATAGGTAATACTCCTAAAGATATAGAAAAATATATTTCAGAATATAGAGTTGTGGCTATAGGCAAAAGTAAAGAAAAAATAGTAGATAAATTACCATCTAATATAGAAATTGTTGGTTATATATTAATATCAGATGTAATTCGTAAGAATTCTAAAGAAATATTAGAATATTTTGATAAACAAGGTGTAGCTATAAAATTAATATCTGGTGATAATCCAATAACAGTTTCAAATATAGCAAAAAAAGCAGGAGTAAAAGATTATGAGAATTATATAGATGCAAGGACGTTTAAAACTATAGAGGAATTAAGAGAAGCAGCTACTAAATATACTATCTTTGGAAGAGTTACACCAGAACAAAAGAAAGAAATAATACTTGCACTAAAGGAAGAGAAACACACAGTTGCAATGACTGGTGATGGAGTAAATGATGTATTAGCATTAAAAAATGCAGATTGCAGTATATCTGTTGCAAATGGAAGTGATGCAGCAAGAAATGTATCACAATTAGTATTAATGGATTCAGATTTTAAATCTATGCCTAATATTGTAGATGAGGGAAGAAGGACTATAAATAATATACAAAGATCTGCCACATTATTTTTAGTAAAAACAATATATGCAACTATACTTGCAGTATTATTTGTATTTATAAATATGCCATATCCATTTATCCCAATTCAATTAACTTTAATAAATCTAGTTGTAACAGGAATACCTTCAGTAATTTTAGCATTAGAGCCTAATAAAGAAAGAATAAAAGGAAAATTTATAATAAATGTTATTAAAAGAGCATTACCTACAGCATTGACAGTAGTTACCAATATTATTATTATAGGAATAATTAGTAGTATATATAATTTAGACGAATTAAATTATTCAAGTGTATGTGTTGTTGTAACAGCGATAACAGGATTTATATTATTATTTAAAATATCTAGACCATTTAATTTAAGTAGAGGCATTTTGTTTGTAGGAGTTGTTACAATATTTACATTAGGGATAAGTTTGTTTAGAGATTTATTTTCTATAAGATTAGATGCAAGCAATATTGTGCCAATAGTTATTTTAGGAATAACATCAATATTTGTAGGAGTATTATATAATTTTATAGCTAATAGAATTTTTAAAGTAATAGAAAAGAGGTTATAAAATGATTAGCAAAGACGAAGTAATAGAAAATTCTAATGATAGAGAGTTTGTTTTAAAAGCAATAGAAGAAACACCGACTTTAATTGAATTTGCAAGTGACGAACTTAGAGATGATAAAGAAGTAATGTTAGATGCCATTAAAAGAAATGGTGAAGTTTTAGAATTTGCGAGTGATAGATTAAAAGATGATAAAGATGTTGTACTTACAGCAGTAAAGGAAGTTGGTTGGGTTGTATGCTATGCGTCAGAAGAATTAAAAGCAGACAAAGAAGTAATTTTAGAAGGCTGTAAAATAGATGGTCAAGTATTGTATTATGCAAGTAAAGAACTTAGAGATGACAAAGAAGTAGTATTAGAAGCAGTTAAAAATAAGGGGATAATAGTAAAATATGCAAGTGAAAGATTATTAAGAGATAATGATATTATAATTGCAGCACTAACACAAAATAAAAAAGCGTCGATATTTATACCAATAGAATGTAGAGAAAGAGAAGAAATAAAAGCTGTGCTAGAAGGAGAATAAAATGGAACTAAGTTATATTCTAAAATTAAGAAATGCATTAAAGCCAGAATATAGACATATGCCTATATTTCAAAGTGGTAGTGCAATAATTGTAGAAAATGAAAATAAAGAAATCTTATTAGAAGAAAAAGTAGATAGAAATGTTTGGTGTTTGCCAGGAGGCCTTCAAGAATTAGGAGAAACTTTTGAAGAAGTTGCAATTAGAGAACTATTCGAAGAAACAGGATTACAAGTAAAAAAAGAGGATTTAACACTAATTGATGTAATATCTGGTGAAAGTAGAAAAGATAAATATCCAAATGGCGATGAAGTATATAATAATACAGTATTATATGTAGTTTCAAAATATACAGGTAAATTAAATTGTGATTACGAAGAAATTACAGATAAAAATGATGGTAAATTTGTAATACAAAAAGAATCAAAAGATTTAAAATTTTTTAATATTAATAATTTACCTAAAAATTTAATGGATAAAGATTCGATACAAAGATATATAAAATATAGAAATAATAGGTAAAAGGGGAAGCGTATGATTAAGGTTGAGAATTTAAAAAAGAAGTTTATAAGATATGAAAATAAGAAAATCAAAAAAGAATTTTATGCGGATAATGGAATAACATTTGAAGCAAATGATGGTGAAATTATTGGAATTTTAGGTCCAAATGGTGCCGGAAAAACAACATTACTTCGAATGATTGCAGGAATTTTAGAACCAACAGAAGGGAGTATTAAATTTGATAATTTAAATTATAAAAACAATGAAATAGAAATAAAACAAAATATTGCATATTTATCAGGAAACACAAAATTATATGATACATTATCACCATATGAATTACTAAAAATGTGTAGTGATATATATGGAGTTCAAAAAGAAGAGGCAGAAAAAAGAATACAAGAAATTACAAAGATTTTAAAGATGGAAAATTTTTTGTACAATAAGATAGGTCATTTATCAACAGGTCAAACACAAAAAGTAAATATCGCAAGATGTTTAGTACATAATCCAAAATATTATATATTAGATGAAGCTACAACAGGACTTGATATAATATCTAGTCAAATTATATTAGACTTTATGAAACAGGAAAAAGCTAAAGGAAAAACTATTTTATATTCAACTCATTATATGGAAGAAGCAGAAAATATTTGTGATAGAGTAATAATGATAAATAAAGGTATTGTAATAAAACAAGGAACACCAAAACAAATTAAAGAAGATACAGGAACCACTAATTTAAGAGATGCGTTTTTTACAATGATTGGAGGTGGTTCTGATGAAGAATAATTTATGGAATATCCTAAAAAAAGAACTAAGAGAAATGTTTAGAGATAAAAAGTCATTATCTATGATGCTAGTAATACCAATATTTGTACCTTTAATAGTATTAGGAATGTCTGCTTTATTTGAAGTACAAGCAAATAAGGATATAGAAGAATATAATAAAATAGGTTTTGCATACGAACTTAGCGAAGAAGAAAAAAATATTGCTAAAGAATTAAATATTGAAGTAAACGAAGGTAATGAAGACGAGTTAAAAACTAAATATAAAAATGATGAGATAGATTTGTACATAACTAAAGATGGTAATAAATATATACTAAATGGTAATGATTCAGATGTAACCACATATGCAAAAACTTTAATGGAATCATATTTTAATGTATATAAAGAATACTTACAAAGCGGATATTTACAAGCAAATAATGTAAATCCAAATGATGTACTTAATATTATAACTGTAGAAGAAAATATAACAGAAGAAGAGAATATGTTTGTAAGTTATATAAGAAATTATGCATTTGTATTTATAATAATGGCAATAACAGTATCTGCGACATATCCTGCAACAGACACAACAGCAGGTGAAAGAGAAAGAGGCACATTAGAAACATTACTTACATTTCCAATAAAAAGTAGAGACATAATAGTCGGAAAATTTTTAGCAGTAACAATTGCCTCAATTCTTACCGGTATCATAAGTCTAGTTTTAGCAATTATTTCTGTTGCAATTGCACAAAATGCATTTTCGATATATGAAGGATTAAATATAATGTTTAGTCCAATAAGTATATTGTTATCAGTAATAATTATAATTGCATATTCATTCTTTATAAGTGGATTATGCATTGCTATTGCAAGTAGTTCTAAGACTTTTAAAGAAGCACAAAGTGCATTAACACCATTAACATTCATATCACTATTTCCAGGAATGATTGCATTTATGATAGGTGTAACAGGAACACCACTGCTTTCTATAATACCATTTATAAATTATGTAGTAGTTTTTACAGATACAAGTGCAGGAAATGTAGATTGGTTAAATATAGCTTTAATGGTAATCTCAACAATTATATATATATCAATTGTATTAACATATATTATTAAACAATATAAATCAGAAAAAATATTATTCTCAAAAGAATAGCAAGTGTTTTGGGACGTTCCTTTTTTCCATAGTAGGGATTTGGGGACGTTCTTTAAATCCCGATTATAAAATAAAAAGCTTACTTTATTTCTGGATAAGGTAGGCTTTTTTTATTGTTATTAATATCATTAATGTTGCAAAAATTAAAAAATATATTGACAACTGTTATACACTGTTATATATTAAATATAACAGTTTGAAAAGGAGGAGAAAATGAATATTATTATTAGTAATAGTAGTAGTGAACCCATTTATGAACAAATAAAAAAAGCAATTAAACAAGCGATATATACGAATGAATTAAAAGAAGAAGAAATTTTACCGTCTGTAAGAGTACTGGCAAATGATTTAAAGATAAGCTTTTTAACTGTAAAAAAAGCTTATGACGAATTAGAAGCAGAGGGATTTATAAAAACTGTTCAAGGTAAAGGCAGTTATGTGTTACCTAAAAATTTGGAACTGTTAAGAGAAGAGAAATTAAAAGAGCTAGAAAAAAATATAAGTACAGTTGTTAAGTTGTCAAAAATTTATGGTATTACCGAGGAAGAGGTAATTAATTTAATAAAGATTATGTTTGAGGAGGATTAATAAATGGAAGCAACTATAAAAGTTAAAAATTTAAATAAGAAATATGAAGGCTTTGAATTAAAAAATATTAGTTTTGAAATTCCAGAAGGTAGTATTGTTGGATTAATAGGGGAAAATGGAGCAGGAAAAACTACAACAATAAAGTCAATTCTAAATATTATAAATTCAGAAGGAGAAATACAAGTTTTGGGAAAAGATATAAAACAAAATGAAAAGGAGATAAAAAGTAAACTCGGTGTAGTTCTTGATGACAGTTTTTTATCAGAATATTTAACTCCTAAAAAAATAAATTCAATAATGAAAGATTTTTATAATACTTGGGATAAAAAGCTTTTTGAAAAGTATATAAAAATATTTAAGCTTCCAGAGAATAAAATGATAAAGGATTTTTCTAGCGGAATGAAAATGAAATTAAAAATTGCTACAGCAATATCACATAAACCTCAAATATTGATATTAGACGAACCAACTAGTGGATTAGATCCTATTGTAAGAAATGAAATTTTAGATATCTTTAGACAGTTTATAGCAGAAGATGAAACAAGATCAATTCTTGTTTCTACACATATAACAACAGATTTGGAACATATTTCTGATTATATAATGTTTATAAAAAATGGTGAAATAACGCTTAATCTACCTACATCAGAAATATTAGAAAATTATGGGATTGTTAAATGTGACGAAAAAGATTTTAGCAAAATTTCTAAAGAAGATTATGAATATTATAGAAAAGAGAAATACCAATATGAAGTACTAGTAAAGAATAAAAAAATGATAAAGAGTAAATATGGAATTTCTACTATAGATAAGGCATCAATTGAAGATATAATGCTATTTTATATAAAGGGGGAAAAATAGGTGAAAGAAATTTGTGGCTTAATAAAAAAGGATATTTTAAATTTAAGTAGCTATAAGATTTCGCTACTAGTAATGTTCGTATGTGTATTTGCAATAGGAAGTGCTGGGGAAGAAATGTGGAGATACATTCCAATTGTTATGACGACTATGCTTGGAATGATAGCTTTATCAACATTTAGTTATGACGAACTTGCCAAGTCAAATGAATATGTTTTATCTTTACCTGTTAATAAAAAAGAGATAGTAGTAGAAAAATATATTTTGGTAATTTCTATGGCGTTAATAGGTGGAATAGTAGGTTTTATAATAACTCCGATATTTGCAAATATATTAAATAATATAAGGGCTGATAATATTATCAATGTAGACTATAATTCTTTATTGTACTCAACATTAGGAGGAATGTTTGGTATCTCTTTAATTCTTGCTATACAGATCCCAAGTATTTATAAATGGGGAGCAGAAAAAGGTAGAATACAAATGTTTATATTATTTTTTATAATAATATTATTAACTTTAGGAATTGCATATTTAGTAACACATAATCTAGGAATAGAAATAAATGAAGAGGCTATTAATACTTTTTTTCAAAAGTTTGGAATAGTAATAGTAATTTGTTTACTTGTATTAATGTACTATATTTCATATCGCATTTCATATAAAATTTTTAAAAATAAGGAAAATTAAAATTTAATCAAAAATAACCATAGAGTCATAAATGGAAGTTGTTGATAAAAAGTCAGCACGAAAGTCTACTTTTATTTTATCAATTCAAAAATAAACTCAATGGTTATTTTTTTGACATAATAAGTCGGGATTTTAGGACCGTCCCCAAATCCCGACTAAATCCCCAATCCCGTTATTAAAATTCCTAAGTTATCATGATAAATTTTACTAAATTGCTCTAAGGGTAAAGGATTTTCACCTTTTCCGAACCTCTATTGTAAAGCCAGGCTTGTTAAAATTTTTTATAAACCAATCTCTAAAACCACCAAAAGAGGAATTATAAGGAGTGTCTTCTAATTCATATCCACTTACATGAGCAAATTCTTTTGCAAGCTCCAAAGAGTTTGGTGGTAAAAAATCGGTGTATTTCCAATAAATTACTTCTCCTTGAGAATGAAAACACAAACATAAAGAAAAGTTTTTTAATAAAGCAAAATTATACATAGCTTGTGATTCTGGTTCAGAAAGAGGGGAGTCTCCTGCAAAATCTCTTGGAGCAGGTTTATTATATCCAAGGTTAGATTTGATTTTTTTTCCTAGTTCCCAATTAGCTGGAAATTGTGAATTTAAATCCACACCATTAATATTAGCTTTCCAACCAGAAGGAAAGGGAATATCTGGATAATTTTTTGCAATATTATTTGCAGATATATATACTTCAGAAGTTGGAGAGTAGAAATTATTAACTAGGTTTATCCCATCAGGATTAATCATAGGAATTATGTATAAAGAGCAATTTTCATATAAATATTTTGCATCATACCCATAGATTTGCGAATTAGAAACAAAAGCATTACACAGATTTTGAGCGAATTTAATTAAAAGAAGAGATGTTATCCACTCAGGAGCATGGATTCCAGCAGTATACAGCACTTCCTTTTTTCCAATACCAAATTTTATACAATATATTTCATTATTTAAAATGCTTTTTCCAATAGAAAAAATTTTGAGAAAATTATAATTCTGTCTAAATGTATGAAGCGAATCTTTTAAATATAAATAATCAACCATAAAATCACCTAATATATAATATGTAAATAAAAAATAAAGGTTATTGTAATAACAAAGCATTGTAAATAAGATAAAATAATGATAGAATACTGATAATTAATTGCGAGGAGTGAATTGATATGATAAATATTAGACCTGTATCAGATTTAAGAAATAAATATCCAGAAATTGAAGAATTAGTTTTAAAAGAAGATGAGGCAGTTTATTTAACGAAAAATGGATATGGTTCAATGGTAGTAATGAGTTTAAAAAAATATTCAAAATTAATTGAAGATGCTGAATATAATGAATATATCGAAAAAGAATTAGATGAAGCAGACAAAGAAGCAGAAAATCCTAATACTAAATATTATACACATGAAGAAATGAAAAAAATGGCTAGGAGAATAATTGATGGAGAAAAGTAGTTATGTAATAAAATATACTTCAACTTTTATAAATCAGTTTAATTCCATTTTAAAATATTTAGTTAATAAATTGGATAATAAGATTGCAGCAGAAAAATTATACAATGAAGTAATTAGAGAAATAGAAAAGAGGAGTTCAAATCCAGAAAGTTATGAAAAGTACATAGGAGTTCGTAAAAGGAAAAATATATATTATAGAATTTATGTAAAAAACTATACCATTTTCTATGTAGTAAAAGATAATACTATGGAGGTAAGAAGAATTTTATATTCAAAAAGAAATTTAGACAAATTTATATAAAGAATCAATAATTAAAAATTAATGTTAATATTGAGGAGGAATAAGTATGAAGATATTAGGAAAAAATAGTTTATCAGCAGGAGTAAAAGTTGGACTTAAAGTAGTTTTAGCAATAGTAATAATTTTAGAGATTGCCTTAATTGCTTTTTCAATTATTACCAAGGCCAATATTATAGAAGAACCAAAAAACATAATATTATATTTATTCATGGTAACTGCAATACCAGCAGTAATAGTGGTTTATAATTTTATAAAAATATTTAAAACATTTGAGGAAGAAGATGCTTTTAATAAGAAGAACATTAAAAGATTAAAAATTATATGGGCATCATTTATTATTGCAGGAGTTTTATTTATAGCAATATCTTTATTATTTAAATTTTTAATAGGAAATGATTTATTGGAAGATTTATATATAAGAACATATGCTCAGCTTTCTAGTATGTTTATAGCATTTATTGGTTTAATATTTGTTGTACTAGGAATAGGAATTATTATGCTTTTAGAAATTTATAAAGAAGCAATAAGACATAAAGAAGAGAATGATTTAACAATTTAAAGGACGGTGATAAGATGTCTATAATAGTAAATTTAGACGTAGTTATGGCAAAAAGAAAAATGCCATCAAATGAACTTGCAGAAAAAATAGGAATTACACCAGCTAATTTATCTATACTAAAAACAAATAAGGGAAAAGCGATAAGATTTTCAACACTAAATAAATTATGCGAAGTATTAAATTGTGAGCCAGGAGATATATTGGAATATAAAAAAGATGAATAATATTGCAAAAAAGAAAATGTGTGGTATAATACCAAAGGAGAAAATTTGTTTGCAAAGGAGAAAGATATGTTTTCATATATAAAAGGAACTTTAGAAGTAAAAGCATTAAATTATATAGTTGTAGATGTAAATGGTATAGGATTTAAGATATTTATGTCACAATCAGCTATACAAAGATTAGAAGAGACTGGTAAAATAGTTAAGATATTTACATATATGAATGTAAAAGAAGATGAATTAAGTCTTTATGGTTTTATAACAAATGAAGAATTAAGAATGTTTGAATTATTAATAGGAGTAAGTGGAGTTGGTGCAAAATCTGCAATAACAATGTTATCTGCAATTACACCATCTAAATTTGCATTAGCAGTAATTTCTAACGATGTAAAAACGTTAACAAAAGTACCGGGAATAGGAACAAAATCAGCACAAAGAATAATATTAGAACTAAAGGATAAATTAAAAACAGAAGAGGCTATTCAAGCAAACGATACAGAGCTTACATCAAATGTTGTAGGAAATAATAACTTAGAAGAAGCTGTTCAAGCATTAAAGGTATTAGGATATACAAGACAAGAAATAGAAAGTGTATTAGCTAAAATAGATATTAATACGCTAACTGTTGAAGATATAATTAGAAAGGCATTAAGCTTTTTAGGAATGTAAGGTGAGATAGATGGACTTAAGCAAACCACTAGCATATAGAATGAGACCAAAAACATTAGAAGAATATGTTGGGCAAGAACATATTCTGGGTAAAGATAAAATATTATATAGAACTATAAAAGCAGATAGATTATCAAGTATAATCTTGTTTGGACCGCCTGGATGTGGTAAAACTTCGCTAGCAAGAGTGATAAGTGAAACAACTAAGTATAAATTCTATAAAATAAATGCAGTTACATCAGGGGTTTCAGATATAAAAAGAGTAATAGAAGAAACAAAAAATATGATACTAAATCCTCAAGGAAAAAGTATCTTATTTATAGATGAGATTCATAGGTTTAACAAGTTGCAACAAGATGCTTTATTACCATATGTAGAAGATGGAACAGTTATATTAATAGGAGCTACAACAGAGAATCCATATTTTGAAGTAAATAAAGCGTTAATTTCTAGGTCTATGGTATTCAAATTAAACCCATTAACAAAACAGGATATAATAAAAGTATTAAAAATGTCTTTAGAAAGAGAAGATGGCTTAAAAAGTTATGATATTAAAATATCTGATGAAACGATAGAAAAAATAGCAGATACTGCAAATGGTGATGTGAGAACAGCATTAAATGGATTAGAGGTAGCTGTTTTAACTACAGAAATATCATCAGATGGATACATACATATAACAAATGAAATTGCCAAAGAATGCGTTCAAGAAAGAAAAGCTATTTTTGATAAAAAAGGAGATAGCCACTATGACAATATAAGTGCATTTATAAAGTCAATGAGAGGTTCGGATCCAGATGCAGCCATATTTTATTTAGCAAGAGCATTAAATGGAGGCGAAGACCCTGTATTTCTTGCTAGGAGAATTGTTATTGCAGCTTCAGAAGATGTTGGTATGGCAAATCCAAATGCTCTAGTTGTGGCAACATCTGCAATGCAAGCTGTACATATGATTGGTATGCCCGAGGCAAGAATAATTTTGGCAGAAGCTGCAGTATATGTAGCAACTTCTAAGAAATCTAATGCATCATATTTAGCAATAAATAGAGCACTAGAAGATGTTGCTAATAAAGATACTGGAGAGATACCAATGCATATTAGAAATGCTCCAGTAGAGGGAATGGAAGCATTAGGATATCATGAAGGATATTTATATCCACACGATTTTCCAGGACACTATGTAGAGCAACAATATTTACCAGATAAAATGTTAGGAACAAAATATTATATTAAAGATGAAAATATAGAATAATTATATGAGCGGCATGCAAGAACAAAATTTAACCATGTCGCTATAATTCTTTACTTATTTTAACTAATAGATTATAATTAATCAAAGGATTGATGGCGATGAAAAATACAAGAGAAGAAAACCATAATTGGAAATTTGAAAATAAACAATATTTAAATGAATTAACACGATTTATGGATTTAACTGAACAGATAAAAGACAAAGAATTAAAAGAAAAAATTATAGCACAAATGTTAAGATGTGATATGGAATTAACCAAATTTGCAGAAGAAAAAATATTAAAATAGAATATTATTCTTTTCATTTGGAAAAATAATATTATGATAGTAAAAATAGTAATTGGATTTATAGCAGGTATAATAAGTGGACTATTTGCATCTGGAGGAGGTCTAATATTAGTTCCAGCATATGTATATATAATTAAGATGTCAGAAGAAAAGGCTAGAGCCACATCAATTTTATCAATATTACCAATGGTTATTATAAGTAGTATATTTTATTTTAAATTTGATAATATTGATTGGTGGTTAGGGGTAAAATGTGCAATTGGAGGTCTTATAGGTGGAGCGATAGGGGCTAAATTATTAAAAAATATATCTCCAAAGATTTTAAAGCTAATGTTTATAATATTTTTAGCATATTCAGCTATCAGATTAGTATTTTTTTAAGGTGAAATATGATAGAAGTTTTTACAGGTATAATTTCGGGTATTGTAAGTGGCTTGGGTATGGGCGGAGGAACTATACTCATTTTAATTTTTACAATATTTTTAAATATAGAACAACATATTGCGCAAGCAACTAACTTGATTTTTTTTATTCCTACAGCGATTATAGCAATTTATATAAATAAAAAGCAAAAACTATTGGATATGAAAACTGGAATGATAATTGGAATTTCTGGTATATTTGGTGCAGTGATTGGATCTATTATTTCTAATAAATTAGATTCACAAAATTTAAAAAGATATTTTGGCATTTTTTTGGTAATAATTACTATACATGAAATATATTCTTATATTAAATTGTATATTAGCAAAAAAACTAGAAATAATAATATTAAGTAAAATATAATCGAAAAGAGGGATATTTATGAAGTTTATGAAAGGAATGCTTGTTGGAACATTAATTTCAGCAGGTGTAATGTATATGATGAGTGAAAACGAAGGCTCAAAAAAGAAAATGATAAAAAAAGGAAAACAATTTGCAAAAAAAATGGGAATGTTATAATAACATTCCCATTTTTTCCCTAAGAATTAATCTTTATCGCATTTGTCATCACATTTATCACAGCAAATTGGTCTTAAATCTTTGCATGAGTCCATGTTAACACCTTTTAAACAATCTTCATCACGATGCTCACATTTTGCACATATTTTTACATGTTTTACATTATCTACCCATAATTGAATTTCATACATTTTGTTGTGGCATAAAGGTCCAAATACGAATTCTCCATCACAGTCAGTAAACGTATGAGATACAGGACGCTTTTCTTCATGCCCCTTGTCACAAACGACTTCTATTAATTTTACAACAGCATTTTGAACTGGCTCTTTGTAACAGTCTTTTACAACACCAAAAATTACATTTCTGTTATCTTCTGGTAAATTTATTTCGATATCAAATTGCTTGCCATTTTCTATAACACCTTCTACGTCAACAATAGGGCAAATGTTTTTATCATAATCCATAATTATTCATCCTTTCTATAATGATTTATAATATATATTATGTAAATTGAAGAAAAATGTTGAATAATACACTTAGTTTATAAGTATAAAAGCTTGGTTTTCAACATATAAATTATAAAAACACTAGGAGGATTAATTATGTTTTATGTAATAAATAAAGAAAAAATAATTGCATATGTGGTAACGGTATTTACTATAGTAGTATTATACTTTGTAGCTTCTACATATGAATATAAAGATGTAGTTCCAACTTCAAATATTATAGTTAATAGCATAAGCGAAAATAGTATAAAACAGTAGAAATAAACATAAATATCCAAAAAATAACTTTTTATGTAGACAAACCCAAAAAAAAGTAGTATAATAGGTATATCGGGATGTTTAAGACAGGATGAGACATAAAAGGGAAACGATAGATAAAATATAATTAGTATAGGAGGAAAAAAATTGAATACAAATTATTTAGAAAATAACCATTTAGTATTGGTTGGAAAGGTTACTAGCGATAAAAAATTTAGTCACGAAATTTATGGAGAAAGTTTTTACATATTTGACTTAGAAGTTGCACGTTTAAGTGGTAACTCAGATATTATTCCAATTACAATTTCAGAAAGACTAATTTTAGAAAAAGAATTAGAAATAGGAGATAAAGTAGCAATTGAGGGACAATTTAGATCTTACAATAGTTACGAAAATGAAAAAAACAGATTAATTTTAACTGTTTTTGCAAAGGACATTAAATATTTATCAGAAGAAGATGAAGAAAATTCTAGCGAGAAAGTTTCAAATGAAGTTACATTAATTGGATATATTTGTAAAAAGCCAATTTATCGTCAAACACCATTTGGAAGAGAGATATCTGATATTTTGTTAGCTGTAAATAGAGCATATAACAAATCAGATTATATACCAGCAATTGCATGGGGAAGAAATGCAAGATTCTGCCAAAATATAGAGGTAGGAACAAAGGTAAAAATAACAGGAAGAGTTCAATCAAGAAATTACGAAAAGAAATTTGAAGATGGAACAACTCAAACAAGAACAGCATATGAAGTATCAATAAGCAGTTTAGAAATAGTAAATGAAGAAGAAGAAAATAAAGAGGTTATATAGATTTTATTATTGACGAAATAAATCAATAAAATAAAGACTAAAAAGACTATGATTTTTAGTCTTTTTTTGTTATAATGGCAATATCTTAAAATAAGGAGAAAAGAGCAAAATGAAGAATAAAAACAAAAAAGGAATACAAAGAAAAACATTGGTATTTAACATATTAGCCATTATATGTATAATTTTATTTTGTGTAGCAATATCACCTGTTACAATGCAAAACGATACATATTATACAGTAAAAGTTGGAGAATCAATAATAGAAAATGGTATAGATGGAAAAGACCATTTTTCTTGGCATGAAAATTTGAATTATGAATATCCACACTGGTTATATGATGTTATGATGTATTTTATATATAATATGGGTGGATGGACAGGTATATATATTTCGACAATTGTGTTTACTTGTATATTAGGAATATTATTATACCTTACAAACGTAAAAATTTCTAAAAATCATATTGTACCATTTGTTTTAACTATTGGAGCAATATATCTAATTAAGTCTTATATAGCAGCAAGAGCACAGTTGGTAACTTTTATTTTATTTATATTAGAAATATTCTTTATAGAAAGATTTTTACGAAACAGAAAAATTGGATATGCAGTAGGATTATTGCTAATATCATTGTTAATTGCTAATTTGCATGTAGCAGTATGGCCATTTTTCTTTGTTTTATTCTTACCATATATTGCGGAATATTTAATTTGTGTAGTTGTAGATTTAGATTTAATATTAAAAATAAAAACACTAGTAAGTCTTATTAAAAAGAAAATATTTTTCAAAAAACCTGAAAAGGTTAAGATGTTAGATGAAAAGATAGAACAATTAGAGTTACAAAGAGAGAATATAAAACAAAGAAGAGAAAATAACAGAAAACATCCATATAAAATAAAAATCGAAAGAAATAAGAATGTAAAATATTTAATTTTAATAATGTTAATTGCTGCATTATTAGGTCTATGTACACCTTTAGGTACTACTCCATATACATATTTAATAGATACAATGCAAGGAAACACACCAAAAAATATAAATGAACATTTACCATTAACACTAATAAATCAAAAAGATATTTTAGGGCTATTAATAATAGTAATTGCGCTATTAATGTTAACAGATATAAAAATCAAATTAAGAGATTTATTTATGTTTGGAGGTCTTGTAATTTTAGCATTAATGTCAAGAAGACAAATCTCTATGCTAATTTTAATTGGAATGCCAATATATTGTAAATTAATTTTATCGTTCTTTAAGAAATATAAGTGCATGGATGATGCAAAAAAATTATTTAAAGAAATGACCGGTTTATATGGATTTTGTATTACATTATGCATATTTGTAATTGTAAGTACAAACATGTATAAACCAAAATTAGATGATGAGTATGTTGATGAGTCATCATATCCAGTACAAGCCTGTGATTATATTTTAGAAAATTTAGATATTAGCAATATGAGAATTTATAACGAATATAATTATGGTAGTTATATGCTTTATAGGGGAATACCTGTATTTGTAGATTCAAGAGCAGACCTATATACTCCAGAATTTAATCCTGGTTGTACAGTATTTGATGATTTTCTAAATATATCAAATATTGGAACATATTATGAAAATAAATTTGATGAATATGATATAACTCATGTAATATGTTTTAAAAATGCAAAATTAAATATGTTTTTATCAAGAAACTACGAATATAAGGAATTATATTCAGATGATAGATTTGTAATATACGAAAGAGATGTTGTATAGGGAGGATATATGGAAGAAAACCAAGAATCAAAAACTTTAACACAAAAAGTAAGAGAAAGAGAAGAACAAGAAAAATTAGCTAAAAGAAAAGTATTAAAAAAGATTTTTATAGTTGTTCTTATATTGTTACTAATAGACCAAATAACGAAATTTATTTTTATAAATAAAGATATAGCTTTAATTCCAGGAGTGTTAAAATTTCATACAGTTCAAAATAGAGGAGGAGCTTTTGGAATAGGTCAAAATAGTACATTTACATTTATTGTAGTTAATATTATAGTTTTAGGAATAATAATAAAATTCATAAATATGCAAGCAAATCAAATAGATAGAAAGACAGGAATTGCGCTAGCAATGGTACTTGCAGGAGGATTTGGTAATCTTATTGATAGAATATTTAGAGGGTTTGTAGTAGATTTTATAGATGTTTCAGAATTAATAAATTTTCCAAATTTTAATTTTGCAGATATATTTATAGTTTTAGGATGGATTTTATTAGCATTGTTCTTTGCAATGTATGCTAATAATGTAAGAATAGGAAAGATAAAAAAAGAAAAGGATGGTAAAAGTGGAGAAATATAAAATAGGAGAAGAAAATGTTAATTGTAGAATTGACAAAATAATACCTATTTTGAATGAAAATATTACAAGAGTTGCAACACAAAAGTTGTTAGAAGAAGGAAAAATACTTGTAAATGATAAAAAAGTAAAAGTGTCATATAAAGTTAAATTAGATGATATAGTATCTGTAGAAATTCCAGAAGTAAAAGAAACAGAGCTTATACCAGAAAACATAGATATAGATGTTTTATATGAAGATGAGTATATAATCGTTGTAAATAAAGCTAAAGGAATGGTCGTTCATCCTGCAAACGGAAATTATACAGGAACATTAGTAAACGCTTTATTATATAGATGTAAAGATTCACTATCAGGTATAGGAGGAGAAAAAAGACCTGGAATTGTACATAGGCTAGATAAGGACACTTCTGGAGTATTAATTGTTGCTAAATGTGATAAAGCACATCTAAATATTTCTGAGCAAATAAAGAATCACAAGGTAAAAAAGACATATATAGCTTTGGTTAAAGGAATAGTAAAAGATAATGAAGCAACGATAGATATGCCAATAGGAAGAAGCAAAAAAGATAGAAAGAAAATGGATATAGATAAGAACGGAAAAAATGCTATAACACATTTTAAAGTTTTAAAAAGATACCAAGGCTATACACTGTTAAAAGTAAATATAGAAACAGGAAGAACACATCAAATTAGAGTTCACTTGTCAACAATTGGATATCCTATTGTTGGTGATGGTGTATATTCAAATGGAAAAAATGAATTTAATGTAGATGGGCAAATGCTTCATGCCGAAAGTATAGAATTTGCACATCCAATAACAGGCAAAAAAATGAAAATAGAAGCACCATTACCAGAGTATTTTAATAATGTTCTAAAATTATTAGAAAATAGAGTTATTGATGTTTAAGTAAAAAATCCAGTACTAGAACAGTACTGGAAGATCTATATAAATCTTTTTATTCCATTAAAAACAGAATAAAAAGAAAATTAAAAACATAACTTAATATTATAATATGCATAAAAAAATAAATTATACATAAAAAGGGGAAAAAATATGGAAGAAAAAAATGAAGTTAGACTTCAAAAATTTTTGGCGGATAATGGGATAGCTTCAAGAAGAAAATGCGAAGAAATAATATTAGAAGGAAGAGTAAAGGTAAATGAAAAAACTATAACAACATTAGGAACGAAGATAGATCCATATCAAGATTTTGTGGAAGTAGATGGTAAAATTTTAAAAAGACAAGATGAAAAAATCTATATTTTATTAAATAAACCAATTGGATATGTAACAACTGTAAAAGATCAATTTAAGCGTGATACGGTTATGGATTTATTAAAAGATATAAAGACAAGAATAGTTCCAGTTGGTCGTTTAGACATGTATACTTCTGGAGCACTTATATTATCAAATGATGGCGAATTTGTTAATAGAATTACACATCCAAGTCATGAGGTAGAAAAGACATATAATGTTACAGTACGAGGTAAAGTAACAAAAGAAGATATGCAAAAATTAGAAAATGGGGTAGACATAGGTGATTATGTAACCAAGCCAGCTAAAACCAAGATTTTAAAAGTAGATGAAAATAAAAATATCTCTAGATTTCAAATAATAATACATGAGGGTAAAAATAGGCAAATTAGAAGAATGTGTAAAGCTATAAATAAACCAGTCCTTGCTTTGCATAGAGCTGCAATTGGAAAAATAAGTGTAAAAAATTTAAAAATAGGTCAGTATAGACCATTAACAAATAAAGAAATAGAAGAATTAATAAAATAAATATTGATTATATTAAAATAAAACTATATAATAATAAAAGATTATACATAAGATAAGGAGAAAAAAAGAATGAGCTACAAAAAATATATTCCATTTGATGATTCTTTAAAAGAGGACATGATAGTACAAGGTAAAATAAAAAGTATTCAGCCATATGGAGCTTTTATAGAACTGAAGAATGGAGTAGTAGGATTATTGCATATAGAAGATATGTCTGTAGCAAGAATAAAAAGCCCATTTGATAGATTTTCTATAGGACAAGAAGTAAATGTTAAAGTAAAAAGCATAGATAAAGAAAATAACAGAATAATGTTTACTTATAAAGAATTGCTAGGAACATGGGAAGAAAATGCAAAATTATTTAAAGAAGGAACAAAAGTAAAAGGTATTATAAGAAATACAGAAGCCCATAAAAATGGTATTTTCATAGAGCTAAAACCCAATTTAGTAGGAATGGCTGAATATCAAGAAGGAATAGAATATGGAAAACAGGTGGATGTTTTTATAAAAAAAATTATTCCGGAAAAGAAAAAAATTAAATTAATAATATGTTAAGGAGGAATTTAAGATGGTAGAGGATAGTCAAATAAAAGCAGAAGTATCACCATTTGCAATAAGAGAAGGTGAAATTAAAGTATTTGACGGTAAAGATGGTTATGTTTCAATGAATCAAATCATAAACAAAATTAATTTAGGACATATTACAGATATTCATTTTCAAATCCTAGAAATAGTAAATGAATTTGAATTTATTACATCAAGACAAATTTATCAATTATTACAAATAAAGGGAATAGAAATAAAATCTCAAGATAAATTAAATAAAAAATTAGAACAATTAATAAAAACAAAAATACTAACAAGATATTATTTCCATTCAGAAGATGGAAAGGGAATATATAGAATATATTGTCTAGAAAAAATGGGAAAATATTTGTTGAATTCAAGAGATATAGAATGTAAATGGCAACCAACAGATAATGTTAAACCAGTTGCATTAATTAAGAAAAGATTAGCAGGAAACCAAACATTACTTGCTTATTTAAGAAAAGTTAAAGCATTTGATTCATATGTTGTAAAACCACAGCTTACAGCTAAAACATTAGCAAAACCTTTTAAAGCATCAGGTGGTAGTGTTAAATTAACTAAAAATAATAAATCAATTTCTTTCTTATTCGAAGTTGTAAGAAGAGAAGAAGATTGGAAAAATAAATTAGTAGAAAAAATGAGATTATATCAAGATTTTTACGATAATTTTGTACCAGGAGATTCTGGATTTCCAATTATGCCACAATTAATATTTGTTTGTGAAGATGAAAAACATACCGCAGAAACATTTAAATTAATTGTTACAAAAGGATTAGAAATATCAAAAATAAAACTATATTTTACAACAGATTTAAGACAAAATAAGGAATCATTAGAAGATACTTTAATTGAATTTAAATTAGATGAGAATACAAATAAATATAAAGTTGCAAATGTTGAATTAAAACTATTAGAAGATTAATATTAAAAATTAATTTTAGTTTGGAAGATATTATAGCAATGAAAAAAGTCGCTATTTAATAGCGACTTTTTTGTTTTAAAAAGGGATTTTAGGAACGTCCCCAAATCCCTATATGATTATTTATTAGAATTTCCTCTTTTTAAATCTACGATTATTGCATCATCATTATCAAATAAGAAATCTGATGTATCTGTTTTTATTGGATCTATTTCTGCTGAATTATTAGTATCTGTAAAATCTACATTTCCATAGTTAAATTTAGGCTTTCTTCTTAATCTAGAATCTGATTCATCAGAAATACCACTTGTGAATTTTTCGAAGTTAAAGAATTTTACTTTTTGTTTTTCTTTATATTTTGAATCTACATGATCAACTTTACCTTTTCCAACTTGGATTCCACCTTTAGGATTTAATATTTTATAAGCACATTGTTTTGCTTTTAAAGAACCAAGTTTATCTGGTTTAAAGTATTCTGTCCAACCATATTCTATTTGACCATATTTTTCATCATAAGTACCTTTTGATGTATGATAATCGTTTTTAAATTTCCATTTTCTCTTATTACCAAATTCTTTAGACCACCATTCTCTATCATCTGGAGTAGCACCACCAAATAGTAACTTGTTACTACAGTTTGCAAGAATTGTTTGTCTATATCTTGAATAAACTTTACTTCCTAATTGTTCTAAGTTTTGAGCTGCGATTAATGTACCAACACGATATTTTCTATATAAAGTAAAGATAACATCTATGTCTTTGCATATGAAATCTGGAAATTCATCTATATATAAGAAATGTGGAACTCTATTTTTCTCGTTACCAGGTCTTCTTAGAACAGAGTTTTGCATTAATAATATAAAGAATAGTCCAAATGCTTTGTGTGTAGCAGCACCTAAGTCACCTCTACGAGTACATACAAATGTAACTTCGCCATTTTCAAGAGCTTCATCAAAATTAATGTTATTGTTACGGTTACAAAGGATGGCTCTAACACCTTCAATTCTTAATAGATTATCTAATTGTGTAACAGCAGAGTATACGAATTTTTCTGTATCTGCTCTTCCAGAACCACTTCTATAGAAGTTCTTTTTAAAATAAGCTATTAGCATTTTATATTGAACAGATAATTCATCATCATATTCCATTTTTCTACACATTTCTTCTGCTAAATCGAAATCTGTAAGCATTTCTAACATATCTGATAAGTTTGGTAAATCTCCATCATTTAATTTTGGATACATAACTTTAAGTAATATAGATAAGTTTTCGATAGCTTGTGTTGCTACATTATCACGAAATGCTTCTTCCACATCTGTATGTGTTGTTTGATACATACTTCTTAAAGCAGATGAAATAGCTATTGCAGTTTTTAATGGATCATCGAATATAAATGGATTTATACCTATAGAATCTGGATTATCTGGGTCAATTAAATTATAAGGAATATTAAAGTTATCTGCTATTTTCATCATATTTTCTATAGAAGAAAAGTCTGGAGAAATAGCTGTAATTCCTAAATTTTTATATTTAATATCATCAGATGAAGAATCTATAATCATTTTCTTCATATATGTTTTATAAATTTTTAATTTACTTTCAACAGGTTTTAACATATTTAAATTAAAGTATTTGTTTAAAAAGTCATTATTATATGGAGCATTAAGAGTAGCAATTCCAGTTTTTAGTGCTGTAAATCCCATTTCTTTAGCATTTTCTTCAAAAAATAGTTTCTTTTCAATATCTCTTGCTACCATTGGTTCTATTACCATAGTTGTTTTTCCTGTACCAGAAGAACCAACTATTAATGTAGATTCAAATCTTTTATCTTCTGCGATTACAGCAGGTTTGCCAAGCTCAGCATCAATACAAAGAATGTTTTCACAAGTATATGGTCCAATATTTTTTGGTGCGGAAGATAAATCTATACCTTTAAAGTCTAGTATAGAATCTTTTATATCCAAAGTATCATTAAGTTTTGTATAAATAAATTTAAATACCATAAAGAATGTGGTTAATGGTATATATAAAGCTATAGCTGTAAAGGCAGGTTTTATTAACTCGGATGAAGTAGTAATCAAACCAATATAGTTAGGTAGTGACATTAATAAAATCCATAAAATTTCGTTTAACCATTGTACGACCATTGATATTACAATAGTGTATAAAACTACTATATATGTATACATAAATGAGAGCTTGATTTTATCTGATTTTGTAAATGATGAGGAACCAGAAAATAAAAATGCAAAAATAGGGCAGGCTATTGCAAGTGTATATTGTATTGGTCCCCAATATGATAACGATATTCCACTAAAAAATAGAAATAGTAATTCTACTACTCTATCTACTAATATATATATAGATATTAGTGTTAATATATATGTTAAAAAAGTATTTCTATTAGTTTTTAATTTTTTTAAAAATTTATCAAAAAGTTTCAAAACATTCCACCACTTTCATTTAAATCTGTAAAAATATACATATATATTATCCTATAAAATGAGGAAAAAAACAAGATATTTGCACTATTTTATAAAAAAAAGTCATATTGAATACTTGAATATGAAAGAATTTATTAATATAATATGATTTAGTTTAATACAATAGAAAAAAGAAAGGATTTAAATATGAAAAAACAAAAAAATAAAGTACTAAAAGAAGGCTTTATGCAAGCAGTACTTTCGCTGATGTTTTCTCAGGTACTTATTAAATTGTTAGGGTTGGTATATAACTTATACCTTACAAATAAAGATGGTTTTGGAGATCAAGGAAATGCGATATATTCCGGTTCTTATCAAATATATGCATTATTACTTACATTATCATCAATTGGAGTTCCAAATGCAATTTCTAAGTTGGTAGCAGAAAGAACTGCAAAGGGGGACCATAAAGGAGCAATAAGAATATTTAAGGTAGCATTAGCTACATTTGCAATAATTGGATTAGTAGGAACTTTATTGTTATTCTTTGGAGCAGATATTATTGCAACATATTGGCTTAATATTCCAGAAGCAAAATATACATTAATTACATTATCACCAGCAGTATTTTTTGTAACTGTAGCTGCAGTACTTAGAGGGTATTGTAATGGAAAACAAGCAATGAGAGTAACTGCTAGGTCGCAAACATTAGAACAAGTATTTAAGACGGTATTAGTAATAATAATAGTAGAAATTGTTTATAAAATGACTAATGGAAATACTGTTTGGATGGCAGCTGCAGCAAATGTTGCAACGACATTGTCAATATTTATGAGCTTTATGTATTTAGTAAGATTTTATAGAATAACAAGAACTGAAAGAGCTAAAGAATTAAAAGAAACTGTAAATTATAAATATCAAAATGTTAAAAGTATTGTAAAAAAAATATTAAGTGTTTCAATACCGATGTCATTAAGTTCAATAATGTCATCTTTTAATAAAAATATAGATTCGTTCACTGTTGTAAGTGGACTTAAGAAATTTATGACAGAATCAGACGCAAAAGCACAATATGGAATTTTAGGAGGAAAAGTTGATACATTAACGTCATTGCCTTTATCAATTAATATTGCTTTTGCAACAGCATTAGTTCCAACTATTTCTAGAGCGATTGCAAGTGGGGATAAAGAAACAACAACAAAAAGAGTTTCGTTTTCTTTAATGGCTAGTATGCTTATAGGACTTCCTTGTACAATAGGAATGATAGTTTTTGCAGATCCAATATTGCATTTACTATATCCTGCACAACCAGAAGGAGCATTATTATTACAGATATCTTCACTAACTATAATTTTTACTATATTAGACCAAACTATTAATGGAACTTTGCAAGGAATTGGGAAAGTTATGGTGCCTGCAATTTCATTAGGGTGTGGAATGCTAGCAAAACTGGTTATAAATTTACTTTTAGTTTCAAATCCATCTTTTGGGGCAAATGGAGCTGCTATTGGTTCTGTAGTATGTCATATGGTAGCTTTTTCAATAGCATTTACTACATTAAGAAGAAATGTAACATTGAATTTAAAGGTTGGAAACTTTTTAATAAAACCGATAATTGCAACAATTATAATGTCAATTTGTTCATTATTCATATATAATGTACTTTTAGGAATAATATCACAAGCTTTGGCAACACTAATAGCAATTATATTTGCTGTGATAATTTATGCGATATCAGTGGTAGTATTAAAAATTTTATCAAAAGAAGAGTTTTTCATGATTCCATATGGACAAAAGATATACCAATTGCTTGAAAAGCTTGGTATATATAGATAACAGAGGATTGAACATTGTAAAATAAATGGTAAAAAAAACCAGCTTTTCCTAGAGAGAATGAGGTTTGAACAAAAAAATAATAAAAAAAAAGAAGGATTTTAGTAAAAATTGGCGAATATAAGATTTAGTAGGCATTTCAAAGCACTACATAAACACAAACTATTTAGGAGGTAATTTAAATGAACAAAGCTGATTTAATCGCAGCAATCGCTGCAAAAACAGGAGAAACAAAAAAAAGTGCTGAAGCATCAGTAAATGCATTCGTAGATGTAATTACAGAATCTTTAGTAAAAGGTGATAAAGTTCAATTAGTTGGATTTGGATCTTTCGAAGTAAGAAAAAGAGCTGCTAGAAAAGGAAGAAATCCTCAAACTAAAGAAGAAATCAAAATACCTGCTTCAAAAGCTCCAGTATTCAAAGCTGGAAAAGCTTTAAAAGATTTAGTAAACAAAAAATAATTGAATTTTTATATATTAAAAAATATGAATTCATATTAAAAAAGGTCTTAGGACCTTTTTTTCTTCCAAAATAATAGAGTATAAGAACTATACTTTATTATTTTGGAAAAATTTTAAAATAAAGATAACGCAAAAACGTTAATAAGTAAGGGATTTCTTAAATAAAATAAAAAAATTTAAAAGATAAAATAAAAAAAATTAAAAAAAGTATTGACAGAAAATTAAAAACATAGTATACTAAAACTCGTCGGAAGAAAACGGTCGCATAGCTCAGCTGGGAGAGCATCTGCCTTACAAGCAGGGGGTCATAGGTTCGAGCCCTATTGCGACCACCACTTTTCTTATACGGCCCGGTAGTTCAGTTGGTTAGAACGCTAGCCTGTCACGCTAGAGGTCGACGGTTCGAGCCCGTTCCGGGTCGCCATTTTTTTATATATAGGAAATGGTGTGGAAAACATATAAGAAAAAATATACTTATCAACAATTTAATAATAAGCCTCGATAGCTCAGTTGGTAGAGCAAGGGACTGAAAATCCCTGTGTCACTGGTTCGATTCCCGTTCGAGGCACCACGAATAGTAGTATCTAAACTAAGTAGATACTATTATTTTTTTGTTCATAATTATGAAGAGAATAGTAATTGACAATTATAAAGCTAAATTATAAAATTATTATAGAATATTTTACGAAAGATGTGATAATACAATGGAACCATTAGTAAAGTTACCTATGTCTTTAGGTCTTATAGTATGGAACCAACTAAAAGAACATGGGATAGAACCAAGAAAAAACAAACTGGGAATTATAGATTTTTCCTTTAAAAAAGAAGAGTTAGAGCTAATTACAGAGTTAAAAATAGTAAATCCAACTAGTAGAAATATAGAAGGTATTTCTTTATTACCAAATTTAAAAAAATTGGAATTAGAAAGTAAAGGAATAACAGCACATAAGCAGAAAAAAATGATTGCTTCAATTTCAGATGACGAAATTAAGGAAATAGCACAATGTACATCTTTAGAGGAATTGTCAATAGTGAATCAAGCTGAAATCTCATATATTGATGTTTCTAGACTATCAAATTTAAGAGTTTTAGAAATACATCATAATGAAAATCTTGATGAAATTATAGGATTAGAGGAAATAAATGGATTATGGGAAATCGATATATTTGGAAATAATAGATTAGGAAAAATAGAAAATTTAGATAGAATAATTTTATCAAATGAAGAATTAGCAGATTTACAGCTAGATGTATTAAGCTTTCCAGATGCAATTGGTTTAAATAGAAGTACAATGGAATATAATGATGATGCTTTAGAAGCGATTAAAGAGTTAGATGCAAAATGGAAAGAATCTATGCATGGTAAAACGCAAATTGTAATAAATAATGCGCAAATGATTTTACTACATAATAAAGCGTGTCAAATATTAGATGAAAACATTCCGATGGGAGCAGAAACTAAAGATATTATTGTCGGAATTGAAAGGTATATGGCAAAAAATGTTACATATGATTATGTTGGAATGAATAATGGACATACTTCAGGAACTAAAATGCAAGATGGTACATATCTTATGTCAGGTCCTAAAAAAGGATGTAATGGTGCATTTAATGCATTAATCTTAAATAAATGTGTGTGCGAAGGCTATACAAGAGGTATGCAATATTTATTAAAACTTAGAGGAATACAAACACATAATGTAGATTGTTATGCAGGCAAAGATGAAACACATATGGCAGACGAAAGTATGAAAGAAGATTTATATACGACATATACTATTCCTGAAGATGGATATCATAGTATAATTTGTATAGATGACTATGATGCGTTATATTGTGACCCTTGCTGGGATGCGTGTCAATATCAAGCAAAATATGGCAATAAAGATTTACCTTATTGCTTAAAAACAAAAGCAGAAATTTCAGAAACACATACTTTATCATTTGATGAAAGAGTTGTATCCAATAATCATTTAAGTAAATCTCGAAATTTGATTGCGGACTCAATAAAAAGAAATGATTTGTTTATAAAGACAAGAATGGATAGAATAAAAAATATGCAACAGAGTTTAAAAAGATATAGAGGTCAAATATTAGATAAGAAAATTGGAGATAGATTATGAGTAATTTGAAAAAGGCTTTTTCGGAAGTAGATATGATTTTAGATTTAATCGATTCAGAAATGAAAAATAAAGTGTCAGCAAATTTTATAAAATTTATAAAAGAGGAAAAAGATAACAATTATAAACCAAATATTAATCCAGAGCTTCCTTTAGAAGAACAAAATATTTTGCCAGAAACAATCGATATTTTAGCCTTATTAAAGTTAAATTATTGGTGTAATGAGGAAGAGAAGAAAGAACTTTTAAAAGTTCTTAATAAAAATGAACAACAGTTTCAAAAAGAAGCAAAAGAAAAATACGATATAGATAAATTATTTAAAACAAATAAAACTAAAGAAATAATTAATTTGCCAGAAAAAGGAGAAAGTGAAAACTTTATAAAAAAACTTATAAAGTTTATTAAAAATATAATATGGAAAAGATGATGATATTTATTAGAATATCATCTCTTTTTAATATACTGTAAGTAACCAAATATCATCATTATACATATGTATAATGTATGGAGGTGTATATATGGTTACTTTTACTAAAATGCATGGACTAGGTAATGATTACATATGCATAAATTGCTTGGAGAATATATTAGCAGAAAATAAATTGCCACAAATAGCTAGATATATGTGTAACAGAAATTTTGGTATTGGGGCAGATGGACTTATTTTAGTACAAGAAAGTACTATAGCAGATATAAAGATGAGAATTTTTAACAAAGATGGATCAGAAGCTGAAATGTGCGGGAATGGAATAAGATGTTTTGCTAAATATATTTATGATAACAAAATAATAGATAAACAGAGTATAAGCATAGAAACTAAAGCAGGAGTAAAGGGTGTAAGATTAAAAGTACTAAATGGTGAAGTTTACGAAATCGAAGTAGATATGGGAAGACCAATTTTTGATGACATAAAAAATATAAGCGTTCAAAATAATTATAGGATTCCAATATCAGTTAATATTAAGGTGGATGACACTAGATTTATAGGAAACTATGTTTCTATGGGAAACCCACATTTAGTTATTTTTGTAAATAATGTAGAAAATATTGATATAGAAAAATACGGACCTGCAATTGAAAATATGAAATGTTTTCCAAATAAAATAAATGTAGAATTTGTTCAAGCTTTGGGTAGAAATACATTAAAGATTAGAACATGGGAAAGAGGAGTCGGAGAAACCTATGCGTGTGGAACAGGTTCGTGTGCTTCATTTTGCATAGCATATTATAAAGGAATATGTTCAAGTTATGTTAAAGCTATATTAAGAGGAGGAGAATTAAACTTAAATTATAATAAACAAAATGGTCATATTATTATGAGTGGTATTGCAACAAAAGTATATGATGGAAATATAAACATATAGCTATACAAAATTAGTAAAATATGATAAAACTAATGGGATATCAAAATAGGAGAAATAAAATGAATGTAGAAAAATATTTACAAGGATTTTTTCCTGGAACTAAAGGACCAACATTAGATGCAATGAAATACTTTATGGAAAAATTAGGTCATCCCGAAGAAAAGCTAAAATTTATACATATAGCTGGAACAAATGGAAAAGGTAGTTGTACAGAAATGTTGACAAATATCTTTTTAAAAAGCAGATATAAAGTCGGAAAATTTATATCACCACATTTAATAAAATATAATGAAAGAATAAGTGTTAATAACATAAATATTACTGACAAAGAGATGGAAGAAATTATAACTAAATTAGATCCATTAGTTAAAGAATATAATGTAGCTCATGATAGAAATGTTACTTTATTCGAGTTAGAAACAACAATGGCTATAGTATATTTTGAAAGTCAAAAATGTGATGTAGTTGTTATGGAAGTTGGAATGGGTGGTTTATATGATTGTACAAATATAATTTATCCTGAAATTTCTATTATTAATTCCATAGGATATGACCATATGAATGTTTTAGGAAATTCGCTAGAAGAAATCGCTTTTCAAAAAGCAGGAATAATAAAGAAAAATTCAGCTACAATTTATATAAGCCAAAGTGAAAGTGTTGATAAAGTTATCATAGATAAATGTACAAAAGAAAATAACGAATTGCATTTGATAAATAAAAAAGAGATACAAAATTATTCATATAATAAGGATTTTCAAATTTTTGATTATAAGCAATATAAAAATATAAAGATAAAACTTAAAGGAGAATCTCAAATATATAATGCAAGTATTTGTTTAGAAGCAGTAGATATTCTGAAAAACAGATATAACTTGCCAGAAGAAAATGTAAGAGAAGCATTAGAAACAGTAATACACAAGGGAAGATTCGAAACACTACATGAAAATCCTACAGTTATATATGATGGAGGACATAATGAACTTGCAATAAAGAATTTTATAAATACAGTAAATATGTATTATAAAGATACTAAAAAAGTATTTATTATTTCTTTACTAAAATCTAAGGATTATAAAACTATACTTAAATTATTAGTAAAAAATGATGAGAATATTTATATATTTACTAATGGCAATAGTAAAGAAAGATACTGGGATAACAAAGTTTTAAGCAAAGAAGCTATAAGGCTAGATGGAAAAAATGTAAGCGCCATAGATTTAAATGGGGCTATAAAAAAGAGTTTACATGAGTATAAAGATTATACAATTTTCATCGTAGGAAGTTTTTATATTTATGGTGATGTAATTAAGTATATAAATGAAGAATAATTCAAAAGCTGCACTAAAAGTGCAGCTTAAATTTTTCTTATTCTACAGGTTTCCATTTACCAGAAGCAATCATTTCTTCTATAGCGTCATGAATAACAACTCTTTCGTCATATGGGTATTTAACATGCATATATTCAATATATAAATCACTTCCAAGTCCAGGTAGTACGATGATGTCATCTGGAGTTGCAATAGATAGAGCATATTTAATAGCTTCAGTTCTATTTAAAATACGTACATATTCACCACCAGATTTTTTTAGTCCAACTTCGATATCGTCTAGAATTTTATTAGGGTCTTCTGTACGAATTTGGTCAGAAGTAAGTATTGTTAAATCTGCGAGTTTTCCTGAAATTTCTCCCATTATTGGACGTTTTTTAGAATCTCTGTCTCCACCAACACCCCAAGTACAAATAACTCTACCTTTAGTGTAAGGTTTAACAGTTTCCAAAATAGATTGTAGGCTAGATGGGGTATGAGCGTAGTCTATTAATATTTTTAGACCTAATTTATTAGGAACAACTTCACTCCTACCAAATACTTTAATATCTTTTAAAGCCTCTTGAATATCTCTAATATGAGCTCCAAAATGTGTTGCAATACCGATAGCGCCTAAACAGTTATATACCATATATTTCCCTGGTATAGAAACTCTTACAGGGAATTCTTTATTATTCATACAAAGTGTAAAATCAACGCCAGTATTACTTAAATTTAAATCCTTTGCCATTACATCAGCTTTAGTATCCATTGCAAAACTTCTTAATTCTTTATCTGGTAAAAGATTTGGAATTCTAGCTGTATATTCATTATCTAGATTAAATACTACAAATGGAGCCATTTTAGCTAAAGAAAGCTTAGCTTCGAAATAGTCTTCCATATCTTTGTGCTCTTTTGGACTTATATGATCCTCGGAAAGATTTGTGAATAGAACTGCATCAAATTCACAACCAACAACTCTGTCTAATTTCATTGCTTGTGAAGATACTTCTAAAACAACTATGTCAACGTTTTCTTTAACCATCATAGCTAAAGTCTTTTGAATTTTATAGCTTTCTGCAGTTGTTCTGTCACAATCTTCTATTTTTTCATCATTAATATATATAGCTATACTTCCAATTAAACCAACTTTAAGCCCATGTTTTTGAAGGATAGATTTAATCATATACGTAGATGTAGTTTTTCCTTTTGTTCCAGTAACTCCTATAAGTTTTAATTTCTTTGATGGATTATCATATAAATTACAACTAGCTACTGCAAGTGTATGACGAATATTAGGAACTTTAATTACTGCTACACTTTCTGGTACTTCATAATCTGTAATATTGCATGTTCCGTCAATAACGATAGCAGAGGCACCATTTTGAACAGCACTAGCTATAAATTTAGTTCCGTCTAAATCATATCCTTTTATTGCAAAAAACATATCATTTTTTTCTATAACTCTTGAATCTGAAGAAATATTATTAATTTCTGTATCTAAGTTACCAACAGATTCAATTATGTTTACATTATTAAAAATATCTTTAATCTTCATTTGTTTCACCTCTTGCAGCATTATATACTCTTTTATTTTTTTTGTACATACTATTGACAATAAAACATATAAATAATATAAAATAATAAGAGAAATTTCTAACTAGAAATTCTGTAATTAAAGACTCTTAGGAGGCAAAAAATGATTAAAATCAACGAAAATTTTTTAAAAATGCAAGATAGCTATTTATTTTCTACGATAGCTAAGAAAGTGGCAAAATATCAGGAGGAACATCCAGATAAAAAAATTATTAAATTAGGAATAGGAGATGTAACAAAACCTTTGGTTCCTAAAGTATTGGAACAAATGAAAAAAGCAGTAGAAGAAGAAGGAGCAAGTAATACTTTTAGAGGTTATGGTCCAGAACAAGGATATGATTTTTTAAGAAATGCAATAGTAAAATATGATTATGAAAAAAGAGGAGTAAAAATAGAACCAGATGAAGTTTTTGTATCAGATGGTGCTAAATGTGATTGTGGTAATATTGTAGATTTATTTGATGTAGATAATAAAGTTGCAATAACAGATCCAGTATATCCAGTATATTTAGATACAAATATAATGTCTGGAAGAACAGGTAAATACAACGAAGAAACAGGAAAATATGAAGGAATTATTTACATACCATGTACAGCAGAAAATAATTTTACACCAGAACTTCCAAAAGAAGTTCCAGATATGATATATCTATGTTTCCCAAACAATCCAACAGGAACAGTTATATCAAAAGAAGAATTAGCTAAATGGGTGAAATATGCTAAAGAAAATAATTCTATTATTTTATATGATGCTGCATACGAAGCTTTTATAACAGAAGAGGGTATTCCACATACTATTTATGAAATTGATGGAGCAAAAGAAGTTGCAATAGAATTTAAAAGCTTTTCAAAAACAGCTGGTTTTACAGGAATAAGATGTGCATATACAATCGTTCCAAAAGAATTAAAAGTAAAAGCAAGTAATGGAGAAGAAGTTAGCTTAAATAAAATGTGGAACAGAAGACAATGTACAAAATTTAATGGAGTATCATATGTAACACAAAGAGGAGCAGAAGCCATTTATTCAGAAGAAGGACAAAAAGAAATAAGAGAAAATATTAAATATTATTTAGAAAATGCGAAGATAATAAGAGAAGGATTAGATGAAGTTGGTATAGAATATTATGGGGGAATTAATTCACCATATATATGGCTTAAAGTACCAAATAACATGAAATCTTGGGATTTCTTTGATTTATTATTAGAAAAAGCAAATGTTGTAGGAACACCAGGTGTTGGTTTTGGACCAAGCGGAGAAGGGTATTTTAGATTAACAGCATTTGGCGAAAGAAAAAATACAGAAGAAGCAATGAAGAGAATTAAAGAAACATTGCAATTCTAGTATAAGCTAGGAGGCAATTATTAAAATATGAATATTAATGAAGAATTAAAAAATATTCTAGAGTGGGTAATATGTATTATTATAGCAGTAGTTTTAGGGTTATGGATACGATATTACATAATGACACCGACTCAAGTTCAATCTGTTTCTATGAAGCCAACATTAATAGAAAGTCAAAGATTGATATTAAATAGAACAATACGTTTAACGCATAAACTACCAGAAAGAGGAGATATTATAACTTTTGAGGCACCAACTGAAGATTATTTAACAGAGGCAGAGTTTAAAGAATCTCCAACTGCAAGGTATGAAGAACCAGAAAACAAATTTGTTCATAATGTATTAGAAATAGGAAAAGTAAGTTATATTAAAAGAGTAATTGCCTTACCAGGTGAACATGTTAAAATTCAAAATGGAAAAGTATATATTAATGGAGAAGAATTAGAAGAGGATTATCTATCTTCTAGTGTAAGAACAGAAGCCGAAGGTGGTTTATTAGTAGATTTTACAGTACCAGAAGGAACTGTGTTTGCAATGGGAGATAACAGAGCGGAAAGTCATGATTGTAGAGCATTTGGTTGTATTCCACAAGATAAGATAGAAAGTATAGTTCTTTTCAGATTCTGGCCATTTGATAAATTTGGAAAAGTTGAATAAAAAAGGATTTGGGGCGTTCCTAGCAGGAATATGGGAAAATTCCTCCGGGATTTAGGGACGTTCCTTTTTTCCCTTTTTTGGTGAAAACGTGTAAATATAAATAAAAAGCCAACTGCTTAGCAGTTGGCTTTTGAAAGGAGTATGTCATTATCTATGATGACATAATAGTTTATCACACATATCTAAAATACCATCAAAATAAATATTTGTAAATATTTATTTATTATTTTCAACATTTTTACCAAATCTTTTAATCTTTTGAGTAGTAGTTTTTTCAAATTCTTCATCTTTAATAATAAAAGATTTAATATGTTTATAATTTGGTAATTTTTTATTAACGCTAGCAACGATATCTTTAATAACAGCAAAGATTTCTTCTTTTTGAGGAATAGAAACCTTTAAATATTCTTTTATAGCATCAATATTTGGGAAGATTTGAGCATTAACATATACTTCTTCATCTTTATCATCAGGAAGGCCAGTTACTAAAGATTCAGAAATTAATGGGTTTTCATTTAGATAATGTTCAATTTCTTCAGGATAAATATTTTTTCCATTTTGAGTAACTATTACAGTTTTTAATCTTCCAGTAATATATAGCCAGCCATCATCATCAACTCTACCTAAGTCGCCAGTATGGAACCAGCCATCTTTTAATACTTTAGCTGTTCCAGCTTCGTCTTTATAATAGCCAAGCATTACATTAGGTCCTTTTACAAGTATTTCTCCAACACCAGAACTATCTGGTTTATCAATTTTATATGAAACATTTGGAATAGGTAAGCCTACAGCATCTGGTTTAATATAAAAATCATTATTTCCAGCAACTAAAGGTGAACATTCTGTAAGTCCATAACCTTGTATAGATTTTATATCTAAATTTTTATAAGAAGTTATAACATCTGGACTTAAAGGAGCTGCACCAACTATAAAAGCTCTTAATCTACCACCAAGAGAATTTTTAACTTTGGTTTTAACTATCTTTTTAATAATTAAAGGCAAGTTAGCAATTACGTCGCCTTCTATATTAGCATATTTTTCTGGCAAAGATTTTCGAACCGTAGTTTCTATTTTTTTATACATTTTTTCTAAAAGTAAAGGCACACATAAAATAACTGTTGGTTTAAATTCGAGAATGTTATTTGTTATATGACGAAGTCCTTCACAATAACTAATACATCCACCACTATAAATTACAAGTAAAAACCCTAAAGTACATTCATAGGTATGGTGTAAAGGTAAGATTGAAAGAACTTGATCACTTCTTTTTACTTTTACAATACCAAAAGTTGACATTATATTAGATACAATATTTTTATGTGATAAACAAACACCTTTGGCATTTCCAGTAGTTCCAGATGTAAAAATAAGAATCTTCATTGCATCAGGGTCGATTTTTATATTATCAAAATCTTTATTTCCTTCTTCTAATTGGTTATAACCTGCATCCAAAAGTAAAGAATAAGACATATAAGTATTTGTATCTTTTTCAGAATTAAAATTGATAAACAAAGTGTTTTTATTAGTTATTTCTGATTTTTTAGAAATTAATTCGTTAATATATTTATCATCACCAAGGATTGCTTTAGAAGAAGATACATTTAAGAAATTTATTATCTCTTCTGATTTTAATTCTTTATCAATTGGAACAACGATTCCAATAATTGTAGCAGCTAAATATGATACAGCCCAATTATAGCTGTTTTTACCAGTAACAGCTATATATTCATCTTTTAAGCCAAGATTAATTAAAGCTGTTCCTAAAGCCATAACATCTTGCTTAAATTTTTCATATGTTACTTTATAAATATTTCCAATTTTATCTTTTAATTTAAAAGCAGCTCTTCTTGTATATCTGGTAGCAGATTTATATAATAAATCCTTTAAATCTGTAACTTCTAGAGCTTTATGATATTTTTTCTTTAATTTTTCAGCTAAATTTTTTTTTCCCATATATACCTCCCAATTTATATATGTAATGATATTACAATTGAATAAAATAAGCAAGATATAGTAACCACTTAGTCAGTTACAAAAAGATATATAATTCTACATTTTTCTACACACATATAATATTTATTAATAATAAAATTAAGAAAATATTAAAAAATTATACAAATTCATAAAATTATATGATAGAATAAGCTTGCTAAAATAATTGCCAAAAGAAATAGGCATGTCAATTAAATAAGCAAGGAGAGTGTATAAAGTTGGAAAGTAATAAACCCTACAAAAGAGTACTACTAAAGTTAAGCGGAGAAGTACTTGCAGGTGAAAAGAAAACAGGAATAGATGCAAAAGTAGTAGGAAATTTATGTGATGCCATAAAAGAAGTTTCTAATTTAGGAATACAAGTAGCAGTAGTCGTTGGTGGCGGAAACTTCTGGAGAGGAAGATATGGTCATGAAATGGAAAGAACTACAGCAGATTATATGGGAATGTTAGCAACTGCAATGAATGGTTTAGCACTTCAAGATGCTTTAGAAGCAAGAGGAGTGTATACAAGAGTTCAAACAGCCATCGAAATGAGAGAAATTGCAGAACCATATATAAAAAGAAAAGCAATTAAACATTTAGAAAGAGGAAGAATCGTAATATTTGCTTGTGGTACAGGCAATCCATATTTTACAACAGATACAGCAGCAGCCTTAAGAGCAGCAGAAATAGATGCAGATGTAATATTACTTGGAAAATCAATAGATGCTGTGTATTCTGCAGATCCAGAAATAGATAAAAATGCAGTAAAATATGACGAAATAACATATTTAGATATTTTAAATAAAGATTTAAAAGTAATGGACTCTACAGCAACATCTTTATGTAGGGATAATAATATACCTTTAGTAGTTTTTGGAATAGATGATCCAAAAAATATTGTAAAAGCTGCAAAAGGTGAGAAGATAGGAACAATAGTAAAATAATAAATAAGATTAAAAATTAAACTTTTAAGACGATATTTAAAGGAAAGTCAACATAAACTTTGAACTTTAAGCTCCGTCCCTAAAGTTCAAAGTTCAAAATAAAAAAAGGAGAGATTAATATGGATTATAGTAAAATAGAAGAAAAAATGGGTAAAACAATAAGTGTGTATAAGGAAAATTTAGCAGAAATAAGAGCTGGAAGAGCAAACCCAGCAGTTTTAAATAAGATAAAAATAGATTATTATGGTACACCAACACCAATAAATCAAATAGTAGGAATTTCTGTACCAGAAGCAAGATTAATTGTAATTCAACCATGGGATGCTAGTGCATTAAAAGAAATAGAGAAAGCAATATTAACATCAGATTTAGGAATAAATCCAAATAATGATGGAAAGTTAATAAGATTAAACTTTCCAGAATTAAACGAAGAAAGAAGAAAAGAATTAGTAAAAGAAGTTAAAAAAATGGGAGAAGATGCAAAAGTTGCTATACGTTCTATAAGAAGAGATGGAATAGATGAATTTAAAGCAATGCAAAAAAATTCTGAAATAACAGAAGATGAGCTAAAAATGGCAGAAGATAATATTCAAAAAATAACAGATAAAAACATAGATGAAATAGATAAATTAACAGATGGAAAAGAAAAAGAAATAATGACAGTTTAAAAGGAGTTTAATATGAATTTTGAAAAAGAAAATTTTCCAAAGCATATTGCAATAATAATGGATGGAAATAGAAGATGGGCAAAACAAAGAGGTCTTCCAGCAAAGCTAGGTCATAAGGAAGGTGCCAAAACACTAGAAAAAATAGTTAGATATGCTAATAAAATAGGATTAGGATATATTACAGTCTATGCTTTTTCAACAGAAAATTGGAAAAGAACAGAAGAGGAAGTAAGTGCGCTTATGCTACTTCTTCAAAATTATCTAGACGACTATAGTAAAAGGGCAGATACAGAAAATATAAAGGTAAAAGTATTAGGGGATATATCAGTTCTTTCAGAAGGAATGCAAAAAAGCATAAGAAAATGTGAAGAAAGAACAAAAGATAATACAGGAGTAACATTTAATATTGCATTAAACTATGGTGGCAGAAATGAAATTGTAACAGCAGTTAAGAAAATTGCGAAGCAAGTAAAAAATGGTGAATTAGATGTAGCTAATATTTCAGAAGAAACTATTTCGGATAATTTATATACAAAAGGGGAACCAGACCCAGATCTAGTTATTAGAACAAGTGGAGAATTGCGCACAAGCAATTTCTTGCCTTGGCAAATCGTGTATTCAGAATTTCTATTTCTAGATAAGTTATGGCCAGATTTTACAGAAGAAGACATTGATAATGCAATTTTAGAGTTTCAAAAGAGAAATAGAAAATTTGGAGGAAAATAATGAGTATAAAAAGAGTAATTTCAGGATTAATTGGTTTTCCTATAGTAGCATTAGTACTTATTTTTGGAAATCAAATTGTAATAGATATTGCATTTGCAATAATTGCAGCTATGAGTTTTCATGAGTATTCACATGCTTTTAAAGTTAGCGATAAAGCGAAGCCATTAACATGGCTTGGCTATTTAGCATGTGTAACGATAGCATTAATACATGTTTTTCCAAGAGAATATTTAATGCTAATAATAGGAGCAGTTGTTCCAATAGCTATATTATTATGCTTTGCACAAATTCTAATAACTAAGATGAAAACAACGATAATAGATGCAGCAGTAACACTATTTGGAATATGTTATATAGTAATATTCTTAATGTTTATGCCAATTATTAGAGCTGCAGAAAACGGAGTATTTTTAATTTGGTATGTAATGTTTGCATCATGGGGAACAGACATTTTTGCATATGTTTGTGGTAAATTAATAGGAAAACATAAATTTAGTAAGATTAGTCCTAATAAAACAATAGAAGGTTGTGTTGGAGGAACAGTTGGAGCTGTAATAATGATATTAATATATACGGTAATAATTAATAATTTATGTGGAATGAATATTAATTATATATTAGTAGCTGGTATAGGGGTAATCCTAAGCTTATTAAGTCAAATGGGAGATTTTGCAGCATCATCAATTAAAAGATTCACAGGCATAAAAGATTATAGTAATTTAATACCTGGACACGGAGGAATGTTAGATAGAATAGATAGTATAATATTTATAGCTCCATTTGCATATTTTTTATTAGTATTAATTTAAACTAGGAGGTTTCTTTTTGATAAGTTTTTTAATAAATGCTATAAAAATAATTTTCTTATTGGGATTTTTAATATTAATTCATGAAGCTGGTCATTTCTGTATAGCAAAATTATTTAAAGTAAAAGTACATGAATTTGCAATAGGATTTGGACCCAAGGTTTGGACAAAACAAGGGAAAGAAACAAAATATGAATTAAGATTAATCCCATTAGGAGGATTTGTTAGGCTAGAAGGAGAAGATACTAAATCAGAAGATGAACGAGCTTTTAATAATGCTAGTATACCAAAAAGAATGGCTATTGTTGCAGCAGGTGCAACAGTAAATATTGTTTTTGGTATATTAGTATATTTTATAATAATGGCATCAGTTGGTAACAATGTATCTACAGTTGTAGACTCAACAATGCCAGACTTTGCAGCAGAACAAGCAGGTATATATGCAGGAGATAAAATAGATAAAATTAATGGCAAAAAAATAAAAACAAAAACAGATATAGATAACATTCTTCAAAATTCAAATGGTGAAGAATTGGCAATACAAATAGAAAGAAATAATGAAGAAAAGGAAATTAGGTTAACTCCGACAGAAAAGCAAACTAAAAGTACAGGTATATATGTAGCAAGTAGCAATAGTGGCGAAAATGCAACACAAGTAGTGCAAATAGATGAAGAAAGTGCAGCAGCAAAGGCAGGAATCGAAACGAACGATGTAATTACAAAATTTAATGGTGTAGATGTAAAAGAAAGTGCAGATAAATTAATAGAAGCAATACAAAATTGTGAAAGCAATACAGCAGAAGTGGAAATTGAGAGGAATGGAGAAAAAATTATCCTAAACTTAGAATTGGATTTGATTCCAACATATTATCTAGGAATAAACTTTAAAATGGCAGAAAATAATTTTGCGAATAATATTTATTATGCTTTTTTTAAGACTGGTGATTTTTTAGGTTCAATAGTAGAAAACTTAAAAATGTTGTTTACTGGCAAAGTAGGAATAGATCAAATGATGGGACCTGTAGGAATATCTAGTGTAGTATCACAAACAACAGGATTTGTAGATTTTATATACATGCTTGCAATAATTTCTATTTCACTAGGAGTAACAAACTTATTACCAATACCAGCATTAGATGGTGGAAAATTGTTAATATTATTAATAGAGGCAATTAGAAGAAAGCCAATGAAAGAAGAATTAGAAATAGGGATTCAAATGGTAGGTTTTATAATTTTAATATCATTATCAATATTTATATCATATAAAGATATTTTAAGAATTTTTTAAAAAGAGGTACGAAAATGGATAAAAAAGAAGAAGTAAAATTAACAGTAAAACCAAAATATAATGTAGTATTTAGTTTTTTATATAATCATGTAACAACATTATTAATTATAATTCTAATTTTAGTAGTATTAATTTCTGAAAAACAATTAATAGAATATGGTATAGCAATATTAGTTATATATGTTATATATCTAATAATAAATGCTATTTATAATAAGGTAAAATATAGAAATAGTTTTTATAAATTTTATAGTGATAAATTAGTATATAATAATAAAATTAAAGATGATAACGAGAAAGAAGTACAATATACAGAAATGACACAGATAAAATATGGTCAAACTTTTTTACAAACAGTTTTTAAAATAGGAACGATAATGATATATACAAATAACAAGAAAATAACACAAAGGATAATTTTTATAAATGGTGTAAAAGACGTAAAATTAGTCTATGAAAAAATACTGAAAGTAATCGGAGAAAAAACGACTGATAACAAATAGGAGATGCTAAATTGGAAAACTTAAAGAAAATAAAGGAAATATTTAGTGACTATAAAAATAATTCGCAAATGCAAGAGTGTTATATAAGTAAAATAGGAATAAACAAAAAAACTAATAAATTAACTATCATTTTAAACACAGATAAATTCGTTCAAATAAAAGATATGTGGGATTTTGAGAAATATCTAATGGAAAGATTTCAAATAAAAGATATAGAAATGATATTTAATTACGAAGATGGAACCAAGATTCCTGAAGTAAAAGATGAATGGAAGAATATAATATGCTATATGGCACATAAACACCCTCTAATGAAGCCTATTTTACTTATGAAAAGTACAATAGAGATAGAAAATAACAATATAAATGTAAAGATGCATATAAAAGGTGCAGATTTTTTAAGAACCAGAAAGACGGATAAGCAAGTAGAAATAACAATAAAGAATTTAATAGGAAAAGAATATAAAATTAACTTAGAAGAACAGATAAGCAAAGAAGAATTAACAAGACAAGAGGAAAATAATAGGCTATTAGAAGAACAATTGATAAGAAATAGAATAGAAGAAATGAAAAGACATGAGGAAGAAAAAGCAAATGCTAAAATTCAAGAGCCACCAGATTATTATGTACCATTACCTTCTGATAGTGATATTCCTCCAGAGGAATTAGGCGAAATGGTGCCACCTCAAGTTTTAGAAAATAATAATATAGATTATATTATCGGAAAACCATCTAAAGCAAAAGAAAATCATGTAAAGATAAAAGACATTAATGCAAATTCTGGAAAAGTAACAATAGAAGGAAGAATTGTAGAATTAGATTCTAGAGATACAAAATCTGGCAAAAAGATGATTATATTAGACATTTATGATGGTACAGGAATTATGACATGTAAATCTTTTTGTACTATGGAAGAGTCTACAATTGTATTAGAAAAATTAGAAAAAGTAAAAGCTATAAAAATAATTGGAAAAGCAGGGTTAGATACATTTGCTGGTGATGTTACAATAATTGCAAATTCTATTATAGAAACAGATGCAGAAGTACCAGAATTACCAGAAGAAGATAATAGTTCACCATTAATTTTAGGAAATTCATTAACAATAAATGAACCATTAGTAAAAATAAAAGATTTAGGTGTTGATGACAAAAAAGTTTCATTAGAAGGAGAAGTAATAAATTCTGAAGATAGAGAATTAAAATCTGGTAGAGTTTTATATAGTTTTGATTTGTATGATGGAACAAGTACATTAACATGTAAAGCATTTTTAGATAAGAAAAATGCTAAGAAAATTATGGGAAGAATAAAAAATGCTAAAGCAATAAAGATAGCAGGAACTGCACAAATGGATTCATTTTCACATGAGCAGACTGTTATGGCATATACAATTATAGAAATAGAGCCACCTAAAAAAGAAATAAGAATGGATAACGCAGAAGAAAAAAGAGTAGAGCTTCATATGCATACAAAAATGAGTCAAATGGATGGAATGACATCTGCTACAGATTTAATAAAAAGAGCCATGAAGTGGGGAATGAAATCTATCGCAATAACAGATCATGGTGTTGTACAAGCATTTCCGGAAGCACATAAATTATTAGGATTTGATAATCATGATATAAAAATAATTTATGGTGTTGAAGCATATTTAGCACCTGATAAAGTTTCACCAGTGTCTTTTTCTAAAGGACAAAGTATAGATACAACTTATTGTGTATTAGACATAGAAACAACCGGTTTTTCATTTAGAACAGAAAAAATTACAGAAGTCGGAATAATGAAAGTAAAAAATGGAGAGGTAATAGATGAATTTTCTTGTTTTGTAAATCCAGAAAAGCCAATACCTCAAAGAGTTGTAGAGGTTACAAATATTACAGACGATATGGTAAAAGATGCAGAAACGATAGATAAAGTTATGCCTAAAATACTAGAATTTGTAGGAGATTCTGTATTAGTTGCACATAATGCGGATTTTGACATAGGATTTTTAAAATATAATGCAAATGAATTAGGATTAAGTTTAGATAATACATATTTAGATACATTAAGACTTGCAAAAGACTTGTTTCCAGATTATAAAAAATATAAGTTAGGTAAGATTGCAGAAAACTTAGGAATAAAGGTAGAAGTTGCACATAGAGCGCTAGATGATGTTGATACAACTGTAAAAGTATTAAATGTAATGCTTAATATGTTAAAAGAAAAAGGTGTAGAAACTTTAGATGATATCACTAAAAAGATTGCTGGAGAGGCGGATTTTAAGAAATTACCAACATATCATGCGATAATTTTAGCAACAAATTATGTAGGTCTTAAGAATTTATATAAATTAGTTTCTATTTCCCACCTAGATTATTTTTATAAAAAACCAAGAATATTAAAATCAATATATAAAAAATATTCTGAAGGTTTAATACTAGGAAGTGCCTGTGAAGCAGGTGAGTTATACCAAGCAATAGAAATGGGAAAAACTGATGAAGAAATAGAAGATATTGCAAAAGACTACGATTATTTAGAAATTCAACCATTAGGAAATAATGATTTCTTAATTAGAAATGGAACTGTAGCAGATAAAGAAGGATTAAGAAATATTAACAGAAAAATTGTTGAAATTGGTGAAAGATTAAATAAATTAGTAGTTGCAACATGTGATGTTCATTTTATGGATCCATCTGATGAAATATATAGAAGAATGTTACAGGCAGGTCAAGGATATGATGATGCAGACCAGCAAGCACCACTATATTTAAGAACAACAGAAGAAATGCTTGAAGAATTTTCATATCTAGGAAAAGAAAAGGCATACGAAGTAGTTGTAACAAATACAAATAAAGTTTCTGATATGTGCGATTGGATTAGTCCAATATCACCGGAAAAATGTCCTCCACATATACCTGGTTGTGAAACTACCATAAAAGAAATAGCATATTCAAAAGCACATGAATTATATGGTGATCCACTTCCAGCTATAGTTGAAGAAAGACTTGATAAAGAATTAACTTCTATTATAAAAAATGGGTTCTCAGTTATGTATATAATCGCACAAAAACTAGTTTGGAAGTCAAATGAAGATGGTTATATAGTTGGTTCTAGAGGTTCTGTTGGTTCGTCATTTGTTGCTAATATGACAGGTATAACAGAAGTTAACTCGCTTCCAGCACATTATAGATGTCCAAATTGTAAGTATTCAGATTTTACCGATTACGGATATGAAAATGGATTTGACCTTCCAGATAAAGATTGTCCAAAATGTGGAACAAAGCTTGTTAAAGACGGAATGGATATACCTTTTGAGACTTTCTTAGGTTTTAATGGAGATAAAGAGCCAGATATAGACTTAAACTTCTCTGGTGAATATCAGGCAAAGGCACATAGATATACAGAAGTAATATTTGGAAAAGGAACAACATTTAAAGCTGGAACTGTTGGTACAGTTGCTGATAAAACTGCATTTGGATATGTAAAAAAATATTATGAAGAAAGAAATATACCAGTTACAAATGCAGAAGTTGCAAGAATCTCACAAGGATGTACAGGTATAAAAAGAACAACTGGACAGCATCCAGGTGGAATTATAGTTGTTCCAAAAGGTAGAGAAATATATGAGTTTACACCAGTACAACATCCAGCAGATGATCCGAATTCTGATATTATAACAACACATTTTGATTATCACTCAATTGATCAAAATTTGTTAAAACTAGATATACTAGGACATGATGATCCTACAATGATAAGAATGTTATTTGATATTACAGGAATAGATCCAACTAAAGTTCCGCTAGATGATAAAGAAACAATGTCAATTTTTAGTTCTACAGATGCTTTAGGAGTAACGCCAGAGCAAATACATTCACAGGTAGGAAGCTATGGAATTCCAGAGTTTGGTACAAAATTCGTAAGACGGAATGTTAGTTGATACTAAACCAAAAAGATTTGATGAATTAATTCGTATATCTGGACTATCACATGGTACAGACGTATGGCTTGGAAATGCACAAACATTAATAGATGAAGGAACAGTTACATTGTCACAAGCTATATGTTGTCGTGATGATATAATGATATATTTAATCAAAAAAGGATTACCACCAAATGATTCATTTAAGATAATGGAATCAGTTCGTAAAGGAAAGGTAGCAAAAGGGAAGGAACCTAAATGGGAGCAATATAAAGAATTAATGAAGGAACATGATGTTCCAGAGTGGTATATAAAATCTTGCGAGAAGATAAAATACATGTTTCCAAAAGCTCATGCAGCAGCATATGTTACAAATGCATTTAGAATAGCATGGTTTAAAGTACACGAGCCAAAGGCATATTATACAGCATATTTTACAATAAGAGCAGATGAATTTGATAGTGATATAATGTGTCACGGAAAAGAAAAAGTACTAAATAAGATGAAAGAAATAGATTTAGCAGGAAATAGTGCAACTACTAAAGATAAGAATATGTATGCCATATTAGAATTAGTGTTAGAAATGTATGAAAGAGGAATCAATTTCTTACCAATGGACTTGTATAAATCTCATAGTACAAAGTTTATTGCAGAAGAGGATGGAATAAGACCACCATTAAATAGTATTCCAGGTCTTGGAACTGTCGCAGCAGAAAGTATAGTAAAAGCAAGAGAAGAAGAGCCATTTATGTGTATAGATGACATAAGAATGAGAGCTAAAGCAGGAAGTTCAGTAATAGAACTTTTAAGAAATGCTGGATGTCTAAAAGGAATGACAGAAAGTAATCAAATGAGTCTATTTGCTTAAATTTTGAACTTTAGGGACGGAGCTTAAAGTTCAAATACTTAACATAAGATTATAAACTATAGTAAATAAATAAAGATATAGGAGAGAATGATGTTAGACTATAAATTATTATTAGAAGCAATATTTACACCAAAAAATATTATAATATATTTGCTTTGTATAAACTTACTAGCTTTTCTTGCTATGTGGTGGGATAAAAGAAGAGCACAAAAAGGTGAATGGAGAATAAGTGAAGCTGGATTATTTACATTAGTACTGCTAGGAGGTGGATTTGGAGGAATAGCTGGAATGTATGTTTTTAGACATAAGACTAAAAAGCTAAAATTCACAATAGGCTTTCCTACAATTTTAATAACAGAAATTGTTTTAGCAGTATATTTTTTTGTTATTAAATAATAATCCTTGATTTTTTGTAAATAATATGATATAAGTATATAAATTTAATAAGTGCGATGAAAAAGAAAAAGTATTTATAAAGCTAATAGAGAGTTAGTGGGTGGTGTAAACTAATAGCAAAAAAATATGGGGAGCTTTGGAGCACAATTATAACGAAGAGGATAATTAAATTTATCAATTAGGGTGGAACCGCGGAATATAACTTTCGTCCCTAGCTAATATGCTAGGTACGGAAGTTTTTTTGATAGGGATTGGAGGACGGTCCAAAAATCCCTATTACAAATATAAAAAATAAAAAACTGCTTATTACTTTCGTACTTAAGTAGTTTTATTTTTTAGGATAGGGAAAAAAATACCGTCCCCTTATCCCGATAGGAGGTTTTTATTATGGTAGATTCAATGGAAAAAATCGTAGCATTATGCAAATCAAGAGGATATGTATATCCGGGTTCAGAAATTTATGGAGGACTTGCAAATACTTGGGATTATGGTCCTTTAGGAAACGAATTAAAAAATAATATTAAAGCTGCGTGGAGAAAGAAATTCATTCAAGAGCAACCAAATATTGTAGGATTAGATGCGGCGATATTAATGAATCCAGAAACATGGGTTGCTTCAGGTCATGTTGGAGGATTTTCAGATCCATTAATTGATTGTAAGGAATGTAAAACAAGACACAGAGCAGATAAATTAATAGAAGAATGGGCACACGAACAAGGAAAAGACATGATTGCAGATGGTATGACAGATGAACAATTAATAAACTTTATTAATGAAAATAAAATACCATGCCCTAATTGTGGAAAAACAAATTTTACAGATATACGTAAATTTAATTTAATGTTTAAAACATTCCAAGGTGTTACAGAGGATAAAACAGCAGAGATATATCTAAGACCAGAAACAGCACAAGGTATATTTGTAGATTTTAAAAATGTATTAAGAACATCTAGAAAGAAAATGCCAATGGGTATTGCACAAATAGGTAAAGCATTTAGAAATGAAATTACACCAGGAAACTTTATATTTAGAACCAGAGAATTCGAACAAATGGAATTAGAATTCTTCTGCAAACCAGGTACAGATTTAGAATGGCATAAATACTGGAAAGACTATTGTGAAAACTGGTTATTAAGCCTAGGAATGAAGAAAGAAAATATACGTTTAAGAGATCATTCAAAAGAGGAATTGGTATTCTATAGCAAAGCAACAACAGATATAGAATTTGCATTTCCATTTGGATGGGGAGAATTATGGGGTATTGCAGATAGAACAGATTATGACTTAACACAACATATGAACCATTCAAACCAAGATATGTCATACTTAGATCAAGAAACAGGAGAAAAATATGTACCATATGTTATAGAACCATCATTAGGAGCAGACAGAGTATTATTAGCTTTCTTATGTAATGCATATGAGGAAGAAGAAATCGCAGAAGGAGATGTAAGAACAGTATTGCATTTACATCCAGCTTTAGCGCCATATAAGGTTGCAGTTCTTCCATTATCTAAAAAATTATCTGAAAAAGCTGAAGAAGTATATACAAATTTATCAAAGAAATTTATGTGTGATTATGATGAAGCAGGAAGTATAGGAAAGAGATATAGAAGAGAAGACGAGATTGGAACTCCTTATTGCGTAACAATAGATTTTGATACATTAGAAGATAATTGTGTAACAATAAGAGATAGAGATACTATGGAACAAGTAAGAGTAAATATTGATGAATTAGAAAATTGGATTGCTGAAAAAGTAGAATTTTAGGATATACCTAGGGATTTAGGGACGTTCCTAGAATCCATATTCAAAAAAATAAAAGTGATGTAAAAAAATTTTAAAAAATACATCACTTTTTTTTACATTTTTATTATTTTATGATAATATTTTAGTAGAAAAAATCAAAGAGGTGAAAAAGTGGAGACAAGTTTAATTGTAAGAAAAGATAGTAAAATTGAAAAAATTAGAAAATTACTTACAAGAATATTTTTTTATAGAGAGTATTATCTTGAAAAACAGTTAGACGAATTATTTAAACCAAAAAGCATAAATATATCTAAAATAGTAATTCCACAAGAAATAAAAATAAGGGAAAAAGGGAAAAAAGGGACGTTCCTTAAATCCCTATAAAAAACAAAGAGGGATTTTAACACCGTCCCTAAAACCCGGACCGTCCACAAAACCATCCAAAAACCGAGTATTCAAAAGAAAAAGGAGAGAAGATACATGGAAGAGAACAAGAAATATGTATATTTATTTCAAGAAGGAAATGCAAAAATGAAAGATATTCTTGGAGGAAAAGGTGCTAATTTGGCAGAAATGACAAATTTGGGGCTACCAATTCCACAAGGTTTTACGATATCTGCAGAATGTTGTAATAAATATTATGAAGACGGAGAAAAAATATCAGAAGATATAATAAGCCAAATAGAAAAAGCTCTAGGTAAACTAGAAGAAATGTCTGGCAAAAAGTTTGGAGATGTTCAAAAACCATTATTAGTTTCTGTTCGTTCTGGAGCTAGAGTTTCTATGCCAGGAATGATGGATACAATATTAAATTTAGGAATTAATGATGAAACAGTTAAAACATTAGCTGCAAAAAATAGAAGATTTGCATATGACAGTTATAGAAGATTTATACAAATGTATAGTGATGTAGTAAAAGGAATTCCTAACAGTGTTTATGAAAAAGCCATAGATACTAAAAAAATGCAAAGAGGTCTTGCTCAAGATATAGATATGGATGCAAATGACCTAGAAGATTTAGTAAAAGTATTTAAAGGAATATATTATAACCAAACTGGTTCAGCATTCCCACAAGATGTAAAGGCTTTACTATTAGAATGTATAGAAGCTGTATTTAAATCTTGGAACAATCCTAGAGCAATTAAATATAGAAGATTAAATGATATACCAGGAGATTGGGGAACAGCTGTAAATATTCAGATGATGGTATTTGGAAATATGGGAGATGACTGTGGTACAGGTGTAGCATTTTCTAGAAATCCAGCAACAGGAGAAAACAAAATATATGGGGAATTTCTTATGAATGCACAAGGAGAAGATGTAGTAGCAGGAATAAGAACTCCTATGACGATAGACAAATTAGCAGAGATTAATCCAGATGTATATAACGAATTTGTAAGAAGTGCAAAAAAATTAGAAAAGCATTATAAAGATATGCAAGACTTAGAATTTACAATAGAACATGGAAGCTTGTATATTTTACAAACAAGAAATGGAAAAAGAACTGCACAAGCAGCTTTGCAAGTTGCTGTAGATTTAGTAAAAGAAGGGTTAATAGACGAAAGAGAAGCAGTCTTAAGAGTAGAGCCAAAACAATTAGAACAATTATTGCATCCTAATTTTGATAAAGAAAAATTAAAATATGCAAGACAAATAGCACAAGGGTTAGCAGCATCACCAGGAGCTGCAACAGGAAAAGTTGTATTTAGCGCAGAAAAAGCAGTACAATTACACGAAGCAGGAGAAAAAGAATTAATATTAGTACGTTTAGAAACATCTGCAAATGATATTGACGGTATGAATGTGTGTAAAGGAATATTAACTGTAAGAGGAGGAATGACATCACATGCTGCAGTTGTTGCAAGAGGAATGGGAACTTGCTGTGTAGCAGGATGTTCTAACATAGTTGTAAACGAAGAAGAAGGATATTTCGAATTACCAGATGGTGCAGAATATATGGAAGGCGACTATATATCTTTAGATGGTTCAACTGGAAATGTATATGATGGAAAAATAGATACTGTACCTGCAACTGTTTCTGGAAATTTTGCAGAACTTATGAATTGGGCAGATCAATATAGAAAATTAAAAGTTAGAGCAAATGCAGATACTCCAAGAGATGCAAAACAAGCTTATGAATTTGGAGCAGAAGGAATTGGTTTATGTAGGACAGAGCATATGTTTTTTGCACCAGAAAGAGTAAAAGCAATAAGAGAAATGATTCTTTCCGAAACAGTAGAACAAAGGAAAGTTGCATTAGCAAAATTATTACCTATGCAACGAGCAGATTTTGAGGAATTATATAAAGCAATGAATGGATATACAGTAACAATTAGATTATTAGATCCACCATTACATGAATTTTTACCTAAAACAGATAAAGATATATATGACCTATCAAAAGAAATGAATATAAAAGAAGAAAAAATAAGGGAAACAATCCAAAAGTTACACGAATTTAACCCAATGATGGGACATAGAGGTTGTAGATTAGATGTAACATATCCAGAAATAGCTCAAATGCAAACAAGGGCAATTATAGAAGCTGCAATAAATGTTAATAAAGAAGGAATGAATGTAATTCCAGAAATAATGATTCCTTTAGTTGGGGAATATAAAGAAATGAAATATGTTAAAGCAATAGTTACAGAAACAGCAGATAAAATTTTGGAAGAAGCAAATATAGAAATGAGATATCATGTAGGAACAATGATAGAAATTCCAAGAGCAGCATTAACTGCTGATGAAATAGCTAAAGAAGCAGAGTTTTTCTCATTTGGAACGAATGACTTAACACAGATGACATTTGGATTTAGTAGAGACGATGCAGGTAAGTTCTTAAATGAATATTATTCTAAAAACATTTATGATTTTGATCCATTTGCTACAATAGATAAAAAAGGTGTAGGTAAATTAATGAAAATAGCAGTTGAGCTAGGAAGAAAAACAAGACCAGATTTAAAAATTGGAATTTGTGGTGAGCATGGTGGAAATCCTGCTTCTGTAGAATTTTGTAATGCACTTGGTTTAGATTATGTATCTTGCTCTCCATATAGAGTACCAATTGCAAAACTTGCAGCAGCTCAAGCAGCAATAAATGAAGAAGAGTAATATACAAAAGGAAAATAAAGAGATAGGAATATTGTATGAATTTTTCAGAGATAGAAAGAAATTTAAACTTAAATAAAGATATACAAGCAGACATTAGACAAATTGTGTATGAATGCTATTATGATATTTATAATTATTTAGGAAGAACTGGATTTATAAAATGGGTAGATAAACAAAATCTAACTATTGGAATTAGAGATATCATATTTAAAGCGTTAACTGAGAATGAAGATGAATATTTAAAAAATAATAGATGGGTTGCAGGTTATCATGTGCAACCCTTGAATCCAACCCAAAAAGAAAATATAGTATTAAGAAAAGGTGTAGGTGACAATAAAGATACAAATGCTCATGAGATATTTCATTCTATAGTAGATGGTCTTGGAGGATTTAACCGATTTTGGGGAGAGGGAATAACAGAATTTTGTAAAAAAGCGATGTATAATAGAACAGAATACAGTTATCCAAAAAATGTTGAAATGGTTTTTTTAGCATATTCTATGTTTGGAAATATTATATTAAAGGATTATTTTTCAAAACAGGGTGATAAGTTTTATTTTCATTTGGCTAAAGGAGCAGAGAATCATTTGTTCCAAATAATGATGAAAATTGGAGAGAATCTAGATATAAATTTAGAAAACTATCATTCTATTATATATAGTCAAAAAAGGGCAACAGCACAAGAATTAAAAACAGCAGATCAAAATTTGAAAGATGGAATAAGTGGATTACTTAGTTTTTATTATATATATAAACAAGAACAAATTACACGATTTAAACATATTAAAGCAGATAGAATAGATTTTAATAAGTTTATTGATGAACAAGTAGAGATACTTAGATATTTAAAAATTTTAGATACAAATAGAAAAGACTATAAAGAAATATATGAGCAATACGGATTTATTAGGAAAAATATAATTGAAAAAATGATTCAAAATAGTCACCTTATTTTTAACAAATCAGAAGAAGAAAAAAGACAAATTGTAGCTAAAATTACAGAAGATATCGACTCGAAAATTGCTAGAAGAAGTTTAGGTAGATATTTATCTATTGAAGAAACATATATAAATCAAGAAGTGGAAGAACCATATAGAACATTAAATGAAAATGCGACTGGAAAATTAGTAGTTACATTTTTGTATAAAGATGAGTGCAAGGATTTTTTTACTACGATGAGAAAAATAGCAGATATACAAGCTGCAACAACAGAATTTTCAAATGAAGAGGTCGTAGACACACTAAAGAGAATAGGTGGAAATTTAAAAACTAAGAATGCATTAGAGATATTAGGAAATGCACAAACTTTTGCAAGAACTATAGAAAATCTTTCACAATTAGAACAACAATATGAATATGATTTGGAAATGCCAACATTTAAGAAAGTTCATATAGATGGATTAGAAAATTTAAATACTTTTGTAGAATTTAATGATGATAAACAATTTTTAGTAGTAATAGATACAGAAGGGGGAAGGCTAAGTAGATTATCTTTGAATGATTACTCTAGTGAGTCTTCTGGATTTAAGCTATTTACATACAAAAACAATGAAACGGGCAATCCAGAGACGACATCTTATGGAATTATTATGTTAGGTGAAAAATTATTGGATGTAGTAATTAATACTAAAACACAAGGAATAGAAATATCTAATGGAAAGGTCGATTCTAGATTTATAGTAGGAATGCAATCAATATATGAGGATACTTTAAATAGTGTTACTTTCAAAGTAATTGAAGAAGGTATAGAACTTGGTTCATATTCGCATGACATGTCAAAAGAGCAAGATGTAATAAGTACAGCAAGAATTAGTGGCACTAAAAGAAGTATAAATATTGATGAGTTTATACAAGATTATATAGATACTAAAAAGTTAATACCTGGAATAGATAAACAAGGGACAGCCTTTGCAGATATGAGTGAGAAATTAATTGATACAACATTCGAAGCACATATGATTCCAGCAGGTACAGCGAATCAACAATTATATGATAGACAAAAATATGCTCTAGTTACAGATATGAAACAGTTATTACAAGAAAGACAAAGAGAAAATAATGAAAAAAATGTAGAGGCATTGCATAAACGTTTAAATGATGATTTAGAGAATTTAAATAGTACAGTAGATAAAGCGACTTCAAAAGAAAATATTGGAATATTAGTTGGTAGGGAAGAAGCCGGCAATGAATTTTTAAGGAGTGCTGTAGATGGAACCAAAACAAGAGCAAGAACTTCCGGCATGCAAAAACAAGTAGAACTTATAAAGCAAAGAGAATTATTTAAAAGAGGTTTAATAATGAAAAATACGGGGAAAAAGGGACAAGAATATGGAGATAACTAAAAGTACGAGAATTGCATATGCAGAAATAGATAGTTTTATAGAATTGTTGCCAAGAGCAGAAAAAGAGAAAATTCCGAGTAAATTAAAACAATATTTTAAAGATGAAAAAGATAAAGAGACTACAAAAAAATTGTCAATGGATATTCCTATAGAAAAACAAAATTTACAAGAAGAAACATGGAATTTAATTGCAATGATTTACTTAAAATATTTGTGCGAAGATGAAAAAGAAAAAAAAGAACTAGAGCAAATCTATGACGAAAATGAGAAGAAATATAGAGAAGAGATGAAAGAGAAATATAATCCAGAAAAAATATTAGAAAATAGAGGAAAAAAGAATATAGTACAACAAGAAGAAAAAAATTTACCAATAAAAGTTCAAAAAGAAAGTATAATTCAAAAAATTATAAAATTTATAAATAAATTATTCCATAAGAAAAACACTTGATTTTATTATCAAGTGTTTTTATAAATTTATTTATTATTTTCTAATCCAGAATATTTTTTTAATTTTTCATAAACTAGATAATTAATTGTTCCAGAAGGGAACTTTCCATTTTTATCTTTAGTTCCAGCAGGTACACCTGTTAATAATTCGATACCTTCATCAATTGTAGAAATTGCATAAATGTGGAATAATCCATTTTTAACAGCATCTACAACTTCATCATCTAAATGAAGATTTCTTACATTTTGAACAGGAATTATAACACTATGACTACCATCTAAGCCTCTGTCTTTACATATTTGGAAAAATCCTTCGATTTTTTCATTAACACCACCAATAGGTTGTATTTCACCTTTTTGATTTACAGAACCTGTAACTGCAAAAGATTGATTTATTGGTATTTCAGACAAACTAGAAAGTAGGGCGTATAGCTCTGTACTAGAAGCACTATCTCCATCAACACCATTATATAATTGTTCAAAACATACACTTGCAGTTAAAGCAAGAGGAAAATCTTGTGCAAATTTTTGTCCTAGATAACCTGTAAGTATTAATACACCTTTAGAATGAGAAGAGCCAGAAAGGTCAACTTCACGTTCTATATTAACAATTCCTTGTTTTCCAGCGTAAGTATTAGCCGTTATTTTTGTAGGTTTTCCAAAAGAATAGTCACCTATAGTTAAAACTGTAAGTCCATTAATTTGTCCAACTTTAGCTCCAGATGTATCTATTAATAAAGTGTTTTCTTTTATCATTTCCAAATAATGAGTATCATATTTTTTTACACGTTCAATTCTTTCTTTTAAAGCTTTATGAATAAATTTATCTGTAATCAGTTTAGAACGACTAAGTTTTGCCCAAGTTGCAGCTTCACCAAGAATTTCTGACAAGTCATTAAATTTAGTAGAAATTTTTTCTTTATCATTTGCAAGAACAGTAGCATAATCAACTAAACTTGCGACACCAGTTCTATCTAGTTGAGGTAACCCTTCTTTTGCACAAAATCCATGTGCAAACCTAGCAAGTTTTATCATGTTTTCAGAATTACGAGGAGCATCGTCTTCGAATTCAACTTTTATTTTAAATAACTTTCTAAAATCATTATCCACAGCAAGCAGGGTATGATAAATATTGCTATTACCAATTATAATAACCTTTAAATCTAAAGGGATTGGCTCAGGTTTTAAAGAAATCATTACCATAGAAGAATGTTGCTCAGAAGCATTTTCTATATTTAGTTCTTTTACCTTTAGTGCCTTTTTTAATGATTCATAGCATAGGCTATTTTGTATGATATCATCTGCTTGGAACATAATATATCCACCGTTTGCCATGTGAAGTAAACCAGGTTTTAACATAGTATGATCAGTTTTTAAAGCACCATAGTAATTTTCGTATTCAAGTCTTCCAAATAAATTTGGATAAGAAGTATTAGAATCCATTATAACTGGTGCACCTTCTAAATTGCTATTATCTATAAACAAGTTTACCCTGTAATTAAGCCATGGTGCAGGAGATTCCATTCTTGGGCCATTTTGAGGTTGATTATTATTAGGTTCTGCTGTAAATGCAGAAATATTTTTTAAAATATCAGTTTTTACATCATTTAGAAATTTAGTAATCTTCTTATTTCTTTTAAATTTTGATTTTACATTATTTATATGAACATTTATAGTAAGTAGGGCGATATTAGATTGCCATTCTTCTATTTTTTTATCTGCTTCTTTTTCTATTGCTTTAATCTCGCTAATTGCTTCAATTATTTGCTGTTGAACTATTCCAGATTTATCTTCAAATTCTTTTTTTATACTTTCGTCTAATTTATCAAATTCTTCTTCTTCGATAGTTTTACCATTTATTACTGGCATCATGTAAATACCATTTTGTGCACTTTTAACAAAAAAACCATGTTCTAAAGCTTTTTTATTTAAGTTTTCCATTAAAACATTTCTTTTTTCTTCGAATTCTTGTCTAATGATAGTTTTTTCTTTTTCAAAATCATCATTATTAAATGTATTTTTTATATCAACTTTTATATCTTTAATAAAAGTATCCATAGTATTTTTAAATTCTTTTCCTTGACCAGCAGGAAGAGAGACCGCAATAGGTTCATTTGGTCTATCAAAATTATATATATAGCACCAATCATTTGGAACTTTTTTCTTTTTAGCAATTGTATCCAAATAATTTTTTGTATACATAGTCTTACCAACACCACTAGGACCCTCTAGGTAAATATTATACCCTTTAACATTTACATTAAGACCAAATTCTAAAGCTTTAATGCCACGTTCTTGTCCAATTCCAGAAGTAATAGGTTCTAAATTTTCTGTTGTTTCAAAATCAAAAAAGTTTGGATTACACATTACTCTTAAATCTTTGTAATTTAATTCATTTTTTTTCATTTGTTTTTTTCCTTCTTTCTTTATAATTCTTTTGTCATAATAATTGCATTATCTTTATTGTTATAATACTTTTTTCTGAAGCCAACATTTTTAAAACCATATTTTAAGTATAAATTTATTGCAGGTTGATTGTGTTCATTTACTTCTAAAGTAATCGAGTTGAAATTTTGTGATTTTGCAGTTTGTATTAGTTTCTCCAATAATTTACTGCCAATACCAGTTTGTCTGTTAGATTTTTTTACAACTATATCTGTAATATGTACATCATCTACAGCTTTCCAAATTCCTGCAAAACCTAAAATATTATTTTCCAATTTGGCTACAAAATATTCTGAGTTAGGATTATTAAGTTCTTCTTGCAAGACATCATATGTCCAAAAATCGTCAAAATCGTCGATTAAAATATCTTTTATTAAAGATAAGTCATAATCTGTCATATTATATATTTCTAAATTCATAGTAATTATCCTTTATTTAATTTTTTCTCTAATTCGATTTCCGCACTTGATTTTTTTAGATATAATGGGGAAAGGGCTAAATCTTCCTTATCTGTGCAATTAAAATATTTATAGATTGCAGCTTTAGCTACTCCACTAGCAGAAGAATTATTAGAATTTCCTTCTGTTATTAAACAATTTTTAATAGAAGCTTTAATTTGTGAAGAATATGTTGTAGCACCAGAACCTACAAATATAATTTCAGTATTAGAATAATGATTTAAATTATCTAATGCATTATTAATATTATCAGATATATATTTATCTATTAAAGAATAATGACCATCTTCATATTTGAATAATCCTACATATACATTATTATTTTTTGCATCTATTATAGAACAAACCAAAGAGTTTTCTTTTGGTACAATATTGTATGCTAAACCTTCTAAAGAAGAAATACCGATAGCTTTTCTATTATAGTAATCTCTAAAAGCACATATTGTAGCAACTCCAATTCTAATTCCTGTAAAAGAACCAGGTCCTTTAGAACATGCAAATAAATCTATATCAGCTAAATTGATTGTTAAGTTGTCAAAGGCTTTTTTTATCATTGGCATTAAGTTTTCAGAATGAGTTAATTTATCAGCTATATAGTCTTCATATATAATTTTATTATCAGCTAAAATTGCGAGACTACAAATATTGCTAGATGTATCGATACTTAATGTTTTCATTTTTACACTTCCTTTAATTTATATTCGCCAAAACATTCCATAGTTAAAATACGAATGTCAGAATCTTCAAAATCTCTAGAAAAAGAAATCTTTAAATAAGATTCAGGTAAAAGTTCTTCGATTTTTTCGCCCCATTCGATTATGCAAATACCAGCCTGAAAATATTCGTCTCCACCAATTGCATAAAATTCATCTGTATCTTCTAATCTATAAACATCAAAATGATAGATTGGAAAATCAGGAGTATCGTATTCGTTTACAATAGTAAAAGTAGGACTTGATAATTCGTCTTGTAAATTAAAATATTCTAAAAAACCTTCTGTAAATTTAGTTTTTCCAGAACCAAGTTCGCCACATAAAACGATAATATCTCCTTTTTTTGAGTTAGAAGCGATTTTTTGTGCTAATTTCTTTGTTTCTTCTTCAGAATGTGAAATAAATTTTGTCATATTTTTTCTCCTTTGCTTCTTAATTATATAAGATGCAAAAACATTTGTAAAGAAAATCAGAGGCTAATTATATGGAAATTTGTAGAAAAATATGATACTATATTGATACTGCAAAATAATAGAAACTAGGAGAAAATTATGAGTGAAATCGAAAATATAAACTTACCAGAGGATTTAAAAAAACTTGATATAAAAGAAAAAGAAAAGTTATCAGCAGAAATAAGAAAAGAAATACTAAATGTTGTATCAAATAATGGAGGACATTTAGCTTCAAATTTAGGGGTTGTAGAACTTACAATAGCACTACATTCAGTGTTTAATGCACCTAAAGATAAAATAGTTTGGGATGTAGGTCATCAGACATATGTTCATAAAATTCTTACTGGTAGAAAAGATAAAATGAATTCTTTAAGAAAAAGGAATGGTATAGCTGGTTTCCCAAAAAGGGAAGAATCAGAATATGATACATTTAATACTGGGCATAGTAGTACATCTATTTCTGCAGCTATAGGAATGGCAAGAGCAAGAGATATAAAAAAAGAAAATTATCAAATTGTTGCAGTTATAGGAGATGGAGCATTAACAGGTGGAATGGCATTAGAAGCTTTAAATGATGGTGGAAGTTCCAAAACCAATTTTATAATTATCTTAAATGATAATGAAATGAGTATTTCTAAAAATGTTGGAGGAATATCTAATTTCTTAAGTAAAATAAGAAGCAAAAGATTTTATAAAAGGTCAAATAATATAATTAAAAAAGGCGTTTCAAAAATTCCTTGGCTTGGTAATAAAATAATAAAGTTAGTACAAGATTTAAAATATAGTATTAAAAAGATTTTTATATCAAATATGTTTTTCGAAGATATGGGATATACATATTTAGGACCAGTTGATGGACATAATATAGAAAAACTAGAAAATATTTTAAAAATCGCTAAGAATATTGATGGACCTAAATTAATTCATGTTATTACTAAAAAAGGAAAAGGATATGAACCAGCCGAAAAAAATCCTGATAAATTTCATTCAACAGGTCCATTTGAAATAGAAACTGGAAAGTCTAAAAAAGCTAAGTCAAAAGATTACTCAAAAGTTTTTGGTGATAAATTAGTAAGCTTGGCAGAAAAAAATAAAAAGATTGTAGCTATAACAGCATCTATGAAAGATGGAACAGGGTTAAAAGATTTTGCAGAAAAATTTAAAGATAGATTTTTTGATGTAGGAATAGCAGAAGGACATGCAATAGGTATGGCTGCAGGAATGGCAACAAATGGAATTATTCCAGTTGTCCCAATATATGCATCGTTTTATCAACGTGGATATGATCAAGTTATACATGATGTGTGTATGCAAAATTTGCATGTGGTTTTGTGTTCAGATAGAGCTGGAATTGTAGGTGCAGATGGTGAGACACATCAAGGAATTTTAGATTTATCATTTTTTAATATAGTTCCAAATTTGGTTATTATGGCACCAAAAAACTTTAAAGAATTAGAAGATATGTTAGAGTTTGCTATAGATTATAATGGACCAATTTATATAAGATATCCACGTGGTGGAGAAGAAAGTACAAAGATAGATAAAGAAGAAAAAATTGAATTAGGCAAAGCTGAAAAATTATCAGAAGGAAATGATTATACTATAGTTGCGATAGGTAAGATGGTTCAAAGAGCATACGAAATTTCAAGCATCCTAAAAAAAGAAGGGATAGGAGTAGGGGTAATAAATGCAAGATTTTTAAAGCCTTTTGACGAAGAAAATATTATTAGCTGGATAGGAAATTCTAAAGTTATAACAATTGAAGACAATATTATAAAAGGTGGATTAGGAAGTACTGTATTAGAGGCTCTAAAGAAATACCATAAAACGAATGAATTAAAAATGCTGGGATATCCAGATGAATTTATAAAACAAGGTACAGTAGATGAAATAGAAAAGGATTATAAACTAGATGTAGAAAGTATTTTAGATATGATTAGAAAATGGAGTAATTATGAATAAAAAAGAATTATTAGAGGGACATAATAAAGAAGAACAAATACTTATTTCCAAAATGATAGATAAGATGGAAGAAGCAAAGCAAAAAAACAAACTAACTAATACAGATTTCTTAGATGGATATCAAATAAGAATATGTACAGAAATTTTAAATAAAGCTAAATTTAATAATTATATTTTCTTTGGAGGATATGAGGAAGCAGAAAGAAAAATCATAGTATTTTATCCAGATAAGTTTAAATTTATTATAGAAGATAAAAAATATATGAATAAGTTATGTGCAATAAGAATAAGTTTACCTAATGAATTATATGGTACATATACGCATAAAAATTATTTAGGTATGATAATGAAATTAGGAGTTGTACGAGAAAAGATTGGCGATATTTTAGTTAAAGAAAGTGGAGCAGATGTAATAGTAATGCCAGAGATCGTTAAATATTTATTAACTAATTTAAGAGAACTAACAAGGTTAAGAAAAGCGGACATAAAAGAAATACAAATTAACGAATTAGAAAAAGTAGAAATAAAAACAAAAGAATATAATATAATTGTTTCTGCATTAAGGCTAGATAATATAATAGCTGAACTTGCTAAAACTTCTAGAATGCAAGCAAAAGAGCTAATAAACCAAGAGCGAGTATTTGTAAATTTTAAAAACGAAATAAAACAGACAAAGCTACTAAATGAAGGTGATTTAATATCAATTAGAGGTAAAGGAAGATTTAAAATTAGCGAAATTATAGGGAATACTCAGAAGGGTAGATATATATTGAAAATAGAAAAATATGTATAAAATGTAAAGAATTGAGAAAGAATACTTGAAAAGTATTCTTTTTTGTTATAGAATGACTATGATCAATTAGTAGGTCAAATTTTTACATGCCTATAAGGCAAAAAAGAAATGGAGGAATTATAATGTCAATTAAAGTAGGTTTTAACGGATTTGGAAGAATTGGAAAATTAGCATTCCAAGCAGCTTTAGAGAAAGGTGATGCAGTAGATATCGTTGCTATAAACGATCCTTTTATAACTGCAGACTACATGGCATATATGGTAAAATATGACACAATGCATGGAAGATTTAATGGAACAATTGAATCAAAAGAAAATGTTTTAGTAGTAAATGGAAAAGAAATAAAAGTATATAATGAAATGGATCCTCACAATGTACCATGGGGAGAATTAGGAGTAGAATATGTATTCGAATGTTCAGGAGTATTTACAACAATGGAAAAAGCACAAGCACACTTAGATGCTGGAGCTAAAAAAGTTGTTATAAGTGCACCTTCAAAAGATGCTCCAATGTTTGTTATGGGTGTTAACAACGAAACATATGATCCAAGTATGAACATTGTTTCTAACGCATCTTGTACAACAAACTGTTTAGCACCACTTGCTAAAGTAATTCATGACAATTTTGGAATTAAAGATGGTTTAATGTCAACAGTACATTCAACAACTGCAACACAAAAAACAGTTGATGGAGCTTCTAAAAAAGATTGGAGAGGTGGACGTGCTGCTTCTGGAAATATTATCCCATCATCAACAGGTGCTGCAAAAGCAGTTGGAAAAGTTATCCCATCATTAAATGGAAAATTAACAGGTATGTCTTTCAGAGTTCCAACATTAGATGTTTCTGTAGTTGATTTAACATGTAACTTAGAAAAACCAGCAACATATGAAGAAATATGTGCTGCAGTTAAAAAAGCTTCAGAAAACGAATTAAAAGGAATTCTAGAATATACAGATGAACCAGTAGTATCTTCAGATTTCTTAGGAGATCCACATACATCTATATTTGATGCAGCTGCTGGTATCCAATTAACAGATACATTTGTAAAATTAGTTGCATGGTATGATAATGAATGGGGATATTCTCATAAATTAGTAGATTTAGCTTGCTATATGTCAACAAAAGACAATATGTAATTAATTAAGATTTTTTAGAGGTTGCTTTTTAAAGTAACCTCTAAAAGTCTAATATATTATGGGCAAGATAATGTAATTGTAAAGGTTACATATGTGCCTAAAAAGGACATATATGCAACCTTTACAATTAATCCACTATCCAAATTTTTGATTTCATTTTGTGGGATATATGCGTAAGTTAATCCACTGATGAAAGCTTTGATTTGTTAAAGCGGAATATATGCATGTGCTTGTCATAAAAGTTTTATTAAATAAAAGGAGTGAATTTTTTATGAGTAAAAAAACAGTTAGAGATATTGACTTAAAAGGAAAAAAAGTAATCGAAAGATGTGATTTTAATGTACCATTATTAGAGGATGGAACAATAAGAGATAACACAAGAATCGTTGCAGCATTACCAACAATCAAATATTTATTAGAACAAAATTGTGCAGTAATCTTATGTTCTCATTTAGGAAGACCAAAGGGACAAGTTGTTCCAGAAATGTCTTTAGCACCAGTTGCAAAAGAATTATCAAAATTATTAGGACAAGAAGTAAAACTTGCAAAAGATGTAGTTGGTGAAGATGCTCAAAAATTAGCAAAAGAATTAAAACCAGGTGAAGTAATGCTACTAGAAAATGTAAGATTTGAACCAGGTGAAGAAAAAAATGATCCAGAATTAGCTGAGAAATTTGCGGATATGGCAGAAGTATTTGTAAATGATGCATTTGGTACAGCTCACAGAGCACATGCCTCAACAGCAGGAATTGCTGATTATTTACCAGCAGTAAGCGGATTCTTAATCGAAAAAGAATTAAAATTCTTAGGAGATGCAATAAACAATCCAAAAAGACCATTTGTAGCTATTTTAGGAGGAAAGAAAGTTTCTGATAAAATAGGTGTAATTGACAGTTTATTAGAAAAAGTAGATACATTAATGATTGGTGGAGCAATGGCATATACATTCTTCAGATCAATGGGATATACAGTAGGAAATTCTATTTGCGAAGAAGATAAATTAGATTTAGCACAAAACTTATTAAAGAAAGCTAAAGATAAAGGTGTTAAATTCATGCTTCCAGTAGATACAAAAGTAGGAAAAGAATTTAAAGAAGATACAGAAAGCAAAGTAGTAAGCTATAAAGAAATTCCAGACGGATGGGAAGGATTTGATATTGGTACAGAAACAATAAAAATGTACACAGACGAATTAAAAAATGCAGCAACAGTATTATGGAATGGACCAGTAGGTTTATTTGAATTTGATCAATTTGCTGTAGGAACAAATGCTATAGCTAATACTTTAGCAGAAATCGATGCTGTTACAGTAATTGGTGGTGGAGATTCAGCTGCAGCTATAAAGAAAGCTGGACTTTCTGATAAAATGACACATATTTCTACAGGCGGAGGAGCTTCACTAGAATTTATAGAAGGAAAGAAATTACCAGGAATAGAATGTTTAATGGATAAATAATTTAATATTAGGAGGAATAAAATATGCGTAAAAAAGTAATTGCTGGTAACTGGAAAATGAATATGCTTCCAAATGAAGCAATATCATGTGTAGACGAATTAGCAAAATTAGTAAAAGATACAGAAAACGAAGTCATTTTATGTGTTCCATATACAGATTTATTTTATGCTATTTTAACTGCACAAAATACAAATATAAAAATAGGAGCACAAAATATGCACTTTGAAGAAAAAGGAGCATATACAGGTGAAGTTTCTGGACCAATGCTTAAATCAATTGGTGTAGAATATGTTATTATAGGACATTCAGAAAGAAGACAATATTTTGCAGAAACAGACGAAACTGTAAATAAAAAAGTAAAAGCAGCACATAAATATGGATTAAAACCAATAGTATGTGTTGGGGAAACTCTAGAGCAAAAAGAAGCTGGAGAGACAACTAATGTAATAACAACACAAACAAGATTAGCATTAGAAGGACTTTCTAAAGAACAAGTAGAAGGAACAATAATAGCATATGAACCAATTTGGGCTATAGGAACAGGAAAAACAGCAACATCAGAAGATGCTAATAACTCTATAAAAGAAATTAGAAAAGAGATAGCAAAAAATTATGGACAAGAAGTAGCAGATAGAGTTATAATACAATATGGCGGAAGCGTTAAGTCAGGAAATGCAAAAGAACTATTTACAACATCAGATATTGATGGTGGACTAGTTGGTGGAGCAAGCCTAAAAGCTGACGAATTCGCTAAAATAGTAAATTTTGATAAGTAAGGATGGTAACAAAGTATGAAAGATAAGCTAACAATGGTAATGATATTAGATGGATTTGGCGAAAACAGTAATAAAGATGGAAATGCTGTTGAGCTTGCAAATACACCTAATATAGATAGACTAATGAAAATATGGCCAACAACAGATATTCATGCAAGTGAACTAAGTGTAGGACTTCCAGAAGGACAAATGGGAAATTCTGAAGTAGGTCACACAAACATAGGTGCTGGTAGAATAGTTTATCAAGAATTAACTAAAATTACTAAATCAATAGAAGATGGTGACTTTTTCACAATACCAGAACTAGTAGAAGCAATAGAAAATTGTAAGAAAAATAATTCAAAATTGCATATACTAGGCTTAGTATCAGATGGAGGGGTTCATAGCCATATTCGTCATTTATTTGCAATTTTAGAATTAGCAAAAAGAAAAGACTTCGAAAATGTATATGTACACTGTTTTACAGATGGTAGGGATACAGCTCCAACATCTGGGGAAAGTTATATTGCACAATTAGAAGAAAAAATGAAAGAAAAAGGTGTAGGAAAAATTGCTACTATTTCTGGTAGATTCTATGCCATGGATAGAGATAAAAGATGGAATAGAATTCAAAAAGCATATGATGCAATGGTAAATGGAAATGGTATAAAAGCAACAAGTGCAATAGCTGCAGTAGAAAGTTCATACCAAAAAGAGGTTTTTGATGAATTTATAGAACCAACAGTTATTTGCAATGGAGATACACCTGTTGCAACAATAGAAGATAATGATTCTGTAATATTCTTTAACTTTAGACCAGATAGAGCAAGAGAGATAACAAGAACATTAGTAGATCCAGATTTTAATGAGTTCGAAACAAAGAAAATGAATTTAGATTATGTTTGCTTTACACAATATGACGAAACAATGCCAAATGTAAAAGTTGCTTTTAAACCAGAAAGATTAGTAAATACATTTGGAGAATATGTAAGCAAACAAGGTTTAAATCAATTAAGAATTGCAGAAACAGAAAAATATGCACATGTTACATTTTTCTTTAATGGTGGGGAAGAAAAACAATATCCAGGAGAAGATAGAATATTAGTACCTTCACCAAAAGTAGAAACATATGATATGAAACCAGAAATGAGTGCAATAGAAGTTACAGACAAAGTTGTTGATGCGATAAACTCTAAAAAATATGATACAATCATTTTAAATTATGCAAATCCAGATATGGTAGGACACACAGGAAATCTAGATGCTGCTATAAAAGCAATAGAAACAATAGATACTTGTGTAAAAAGAGTAGTTGATGCAGTAGAAGCACAAAATGGAGTATTAATAATTACTGCAGACCATGGTAATGCAGAACAAATGATAGATTATAAAACCGGTGAACCACATACTGCTCATACAACAAATTTAGTTCCATTAATTTTAGTTGGAATGAAAGATGTAAAATTAAAAGAAGGAAAATTAGCAGATTTAGCACCAACAATGTTAGATATTATGGGCCTAGAAAAGCCAGCTGAAATGACTGGAGAAAGTTTAATTGTAAAAGAATAAAATATGAAAACTTATGGGGGGAAATACAGTGTCAACTTCGGCCAGGATGAAAGAACTATACAAAGAAATACAACATAGTCTATTTGACATGATACCAGAAAAATGGAATAAGATATTTTTATATGCATCAGTTATAGATGGAAGAAATAGCTTAGAAACTGGAGAAATGTATTTTTATTATATTCCAAAGGGAATATTAAAAAGAGAGCCTATTAATGTATATGAAGTACCAAATAAGTTTAACTTAGATGAAAATTCATATTTTAAGATGGCTGACGATTTGTATGGAATTATAAAAAAGTTAAGAAAAGAATATATAGCAATAAATGGAGCTTTATGGACCAATATTGTAATTTCGATAGCTGATTATACTTTTAAAGTAGAATATGGCTTTGAAAACTTGGCAACTTCCCCATATAGTAATTATGATAGGCATTTAGTTTTTAGATATAAATATTTAAAAACCGGATTAAATTCTTATAGTAAAAGAGAAAAACAAATGGTTTTGGATTATATAGATAAAGAAGAAAATTCTAATAGAAAGGTAGATGTATACGAGGAATCCTTATATGCAACCCCTAATAAGAATTTAGTTAATTTCGAAAAAGATGCGCCAACAAAATCAAGAAAAGAAGAAAGAATGGAAGAGCTTTACGAACTAGAAAAGGAAAGCGAATTTTGGCCGCATGACAAAAAATATATAATTGTAGAAAGTAAACCAAAAAGTAAAAATCAAATTATAAATACCAAGAAAAGATACTAATAAAAGGTGAAAGGAGAAATAGAAATGATATATTCAAAGGAATTAGAAGAAATGTGCACAGTTGCAAAAGGAGTAAACCATGGACCAGCACCAATACCAGAAGAAGGTAAATGGGTTAAAGCAAAAGAAATAAAAGATATATCTGGTTTAACACATGGTATTGGATGGTGTGCACCACAACAAGGAGCTTGTAAATTAACATTAAATGTAAAAGATGGTGTAATTCAAGAAGCTTTAATCGAAACAATTGGATGTTCAGGAATGACACATTCAGCAGCTATGGCAGGAGAAATCTTAACAGGAAAAACAATATTAGAAGCATTAAATACAGACTTAGTATGTGATGCCATAAATACAGCTATGAGAGAATTATTCTTACAAATAGTATATGGAAGAACACAAACAGCTTTCTCAGAAGGTGGACTTCCAGTAGGAGCTGGACTTGAAGATTTAGGAAAAGGACATACATCACAAGTTGGAACAATTTATTCAAGCACATTAAAAGGACCAAGATATTTACAATTAACAGAAGGATACATAGTAGAACTTGGATTAGATAAAGATGATCAAATAATTGGTTATAAATATGTTCATATGGGAAAAATGATGGATAACATCAAAAAAGGAATGGATCCAATGGAAGCAATCGAAAAAGCTTCAGGAACATATGGAAGATTTGATGAAGCAGTTAAAAAAATAGATCCAAGAAAACAATAATAAGAAGGTAAAGTATGAATATTTATTTTTCAGGTTCAATATATGGTGGAAGACAAAAATTAGAATCATATAAAAAATTAGTAAAAGAGCTTGCAAAGTTTGGTAATGTTTTAGATGAAGAAGTAGCGGATGATAATGTATTAATTCGTGAAGAGAGCATTTCAGATAACGAAGTTTTCGAAAGTTTAGTAGATAGATTAAGCCAAGCAGATTTAGTTTTTGCAGAGGTAACAGTTCCATCATTAGGAGTTGGATATGAAATTGGTTATGCAGATAGCCACAATAAAAGAATAATATGTGTTTATGATAAAAATGTAACACCAAAAATTACAACAATGCTTAGAGGTAATAATAGATTAAAAATTATTCCATATACAGATATAAATGAAATAATAAACAATTTGGAGAATATATTAAAGGAGGAAGATTAAATGGCAGTAACATTTGAAAGTTATGAAAGAAGAATTGACCAAATCAAACCAGTAATGGAAAAATACGGAATAAAAGATTTTGAAGATGCATTAAAAATATGTACAGATAAAGGATTTAATCCATATGAAATAGTAAAAGGAGTACAACCAATATGTTTCGAAAATGCAGCTTGGGCATATACATTAGGTGCTGCAATAGCAATTAAAAAAGGATGTACTAAAGCAGCAGATGCAGCAAAAGCTATTGGAGAAGGCTTACAAGCATTCTGTATTCCAGGCTCAGTTGCAGATGATAGAAAAGTTGGATTAGGACATGGAAACTTAGCATCTATGTTACTTTCAGAAGATACAAAATGTTTTGCATTTTTAGCAGGACATGAAAGCTTTGCAGCAGCAGAAGGAGCTATTGGTATAGCTAAATCTGCAAACAAAGTTAGAAAAGAACCATTAAGAGTTATCTTAAATGGTTTAGGAAAAGATGCTGCTCAAGTTATTTCTAGAATTAACGGATTTACATATGTAAAAACAGAATTTGATTTCTTTACAGGAAAAGTTAATGTAGTAGAAGAAATTCCATATTCAAACGGAGAAAGAGCAGAAGTTAGATGTTATGGTGCAAATGATGTTAGAGAAGGTGTAGCTATAATGTGGCTAGAAGATGTTGATGTATCTATTACAGGAAACTCAACAAACCCAACAAGATTCCAACATCCAGTTGCAGGTACATATAAGAAAGAAAGAATAGAAGCAGGTAAAAAATACTTCTCTGTTGCATCAGGTGGTGGAACAGGAAGAACATTACACCCAGACAATATGGCTGCTGGACCAGCTTCATATGGTATGACAGATACAATGGGAAGAATGCATTCAGATGCACAATTCGCAGGAAGCTCTTCAGTTCCAGCTCATGTTGAAATGATGGGATTAATCGGAATGGGTAATAACCCAATGGTTGGTGCTTCAGTAGCAGTTGCAGTTGCAGTAGAAGAAGCTATGAAGGCTTAATCTGAACTTTAGGGACGGAGCTTAAAGTTCATTTGGTAAACATAAAATACAATACCCCTACTTGTTAAATAACCTAACAAGCAGGGGCTTTTCTTTTGATTGTAAGTAAGTTTGAATGTAGTTAATACAACAAATATATGAAATATTTTGAATCGTAATATATAAAAAAGTAATGCAAAAAAATGTAAAATGGAGTATAATATAATAACCTAAAAAACAGTTGAAAGGAAGGGTAAAGATGAAGGAGCTAATAATAAAGCGGTCGAATTTACGCGATGAATATATCTTGGAGGTAACAGGATATGTTCCAAAAGAACTGGAAGAAGACTTTGAACATATGGCAGAAAGTTTTTCGGAGGAAGATAAATTATTAATAGAAGAGATTTATGAAGAGATTTATAAGTTTAGAAGGTATCATAAGCAAAGAAATGGTTTATTAATTAACTTTCAGATAAATTTCGAAATGTATCCTATGGATGGGAAATTGATGGAAGAAGTTGAACCAATTAGGAAAGTGACAATAACATTTCAAATACGAAGAACTTTTGCAAGATGGATTAAAGAACTTTTTTAGGTTATAGAAGAGGGCTGAATGCGAAAACATAAAACGCATTTAGCTCTTTTCTTAATTAATTGGATATATTTTCAAATAATTGGCAATAATAATATAAATGGAGGTATGTTATGAAAGATTATTTGAAAATAGAAAGTGTAGAAGCACTAGAAGTGCTAGATTCAAGAGGAAATCCAACTGTTCAAGTAGAGGTTATAACAGATGGGGGATTTTGTGGAGTAGCAAAAGTGCCATCAGGAGCATCTACAGGAAGTTTTGAAGCAGTGGAGCTAAGAGATAATGACGAAGAGCGCTATATGGGAAAAGGAGTAAAAAAGGCAGTAGAAAATGTGAATAGAACTATTGCAAAAAAAATAACAGGTATGAATGTATATGATCAATTAAAAATCGATCAAAAATTAATTGATATTGATGGTACAGATAATAAAGAAAAATTAGGTGCGAATGCAACTTTAGGAGTATCACTTGCAGTAGCAAAAGCAGCAGCAAATTCATTAGGAATGACGCTATATAATTACATCGGAGGAGTAAATGCAAAAAAATTACCAACTCCGATGATGAATATATTAAATGGTGGAAAACATTCTGATAATAATATTAGTTCACAAGAATTTATGATAATGCCAACTTCAGGTAAAGATTTTGCAGAAAACCTACAAATGGGAGTTGAAACATACCATAATCTAAAAAAGGTATTAAAATCAAAAGGATATTCCGTTGCTGTAGGGGATGAAGGAGGATTTGCTCCAAACTTACAAAGTGAAGAAGAAGCATTAGATGTAATTGTAGAAGCAATAAAAAAAGCAGGATATATACCAGGAAAAGATATATCAATAGCATTAGATGTTGCAAGTACAGAAATGTATGATGAGGCAAAAAAAGTAGGCAAAAATGGATATCTATTTTGGAAAACAGGTACTTTTAAAACTAGTGATGAGATGATAGATTATTTAGAAGAGCTGGTACAAAAATATCCAATAGTTTCAATAGAAGATGGATTAGCAGAAGAAGATTGGAATTCATGGAAAAAACTTACTCAAAAGCTAGGTAGTAAAATTCAATTAGTTGGTGATGATTTATTTGTTACAAATACAGATAGATTAAGAAAAGGAATAAGAAATAAAGTAGCAAATAGTATATTAATAAAACCAAATCAAATAGGCACATTAACAGAAACATTAGATGCGATAGAAATGGCGCAAAAGGCAGGCTATACAACTGTAATATCACATAGATCAGGCGAAACAGAGGATACAACTATAGCAGATATTGCAGTAGCAGTAAATGCTGGTCAAATAAAGACAGGAGCACCATGTAGAACAGATAGAGTCGCAAAATATAATAGGTTATTAAATATAGAAAATGAATTAAAATAAACATTTTAAATTGCTAAAAAATGTAAATTAAGTTACTATATAAGACACAAATTGTTTCAGTTTCCGAAATCTCCCCATACTTTAGGTATTAAAAATAATACAAGTATGGGGAGAAAATAATATATGCCAAAATAATTGACAAGTATTTTCTTTATTTATATTATATATTAATATAAATAAAGGGGGATATATTTATGGGCATAGCTAGTTTTATTTTGGGAATTGTAAGTCTTGTATTAGTTTTAACAGGGCATTCGCTTCTAACCATTATACTTGGAGCAATTGGTTTCGTATTAGGAATTATAGGTTTATTACTTAATAAATCAAAAATTTCGTATATGTCTATAATTGGGATAATACTAATAATTGTATCTATTATAATTGTTGGTGTAAAATTTATATTTTCATTAAACGAAGATGAAAATACAGGTAACGCAAGTCAAGTTACAGAAGAGGAAGATGTCAAAAATAATCCTATAATTGGAAATTGGTTAGGGGATAGTGAAAATATAGGATATTTTGAATTTAATAAAGATAAATCATTTTATTGGTATCAATCACAATATACAAAAGACAATAATTATTATAAAGGTACATATAGTATAACACCAGGAGCACTTCAGAATAATGGAAAAATAGATTATGGAACAGAAGGTCACGAGATATATACTATTATGTTGTATTACGATTCGCAAAAAGTAAATGGAGTATCTAAAGAAAGAACAGATATGGGAATGTTTATTGCTCAAAAAGAATCAGAAACTAAATTTAATGTAAGAAATATGATGACCGACAGTTTCTTTAACATTAACAAAATTCAATCAAATGCATAGGAGGAAAAAATGCTTAAATTAGCGAATATTACAAAAAATTATAAATCAGGGGATGAAGTAGTTAAAGCATTAAAAGGGATAAATTTAGAATTTAGGAGTAATGAATTTGTATCTATATTAGGTCCAAGTGGATGTGGAAAAACTACATTATTAAATATAATTGGTGGACTAGATAGATATACATCAGGAGATTTAATTATAAATGGTAAATCAACAAAAGAATTTAAAGACAGAGATTGGGATGCGTATAGGAATTATTCGGTAGGTTTTGTATTCCAAAACTATAATTTAATTCCACACCAAAGCGTATTATCAAACGTAGAATTAGCATTAACACTTTCTGGAGTATCTAGAGAAGAAAGAAAAAAACGTGCTATAGAAGCTTTAGAAAAAGTCGGATTAAAAGAACAAATACATAAAAGACCAAATCAATTATCTGGTGGTCAAATGCAAAGAGTTGCAATAGCTAGAGCTTTAGTAAATGATCCAGATATTATACTTGCAGACGAACCAACAGGTGCACTAGATACAAAGACAAGTGTACAAATAATGGAATTACTAAAAAGTATTTCAAAAGACAAATTAATAATAATGGTAACACATAATCCAACACTTGCAGAAAAATATTCTACTAGGGTAATTCGTGTATTGGATGGAGCTGTTCAAGATGATACAAATCCATATAGTAGTGCAAAAGAAGAAAAGAAAAAAGCAAAAAGCGGAAAAACAGCGATGAGCTTTTTTACAGCAATTTCATTAAGTTTAAATAATTTAATGACTAAAAAAGGAAGAACAATTTTAACATCTTTCGCAGGAAGTATAGGTATTATAGGAATTGCATTAATATTATCATTATCTACAGGTGTTCAGAATTATATAAAACAAGTGCAAGAGGATACATTATCAAGTTATCCAATTCAGATTCAAGAAACTACAGTAGATTTAACAAGTATGATGGAAAGAATGATGGGGGAAATGGCAGAAGGAGAAGAAACCCATGAAGATGGAAAGATATATTCTAATAATATTATGACAGATATGTTAACAGTATTAGCTGACAAAAAGCAAACAAACAATTTAGAAGAACTAAAAAAATATATAGATGAGGGTAACAATGGAATATCTGATAATGCAAATGCTATAAAATATGATTATAATTTGAACTTGAATTTATATAGAACAGATACTTCAAATGGAATAGTTAAAGTAAATCCAAGTACTGTTATGGAAAAATTAGGAATGCAACAATCAGGAATGGCAATGGGATCAGATTGTTTTACAGAATTATTAGATAACCAAGAATTAAATGATTCACAATATGATGTAGTTGCAGGTAATTGGCCACAAAATTATAATGAAGTTGTTTTAATAGTTGATGAAAATAATAAAATTAGTGATTATACATTATATACTTTAGGAATAAAAGACCAAAAAGAATTAGAAGAAAAAATGGATGCAATACAGAATGATGAAAAATTGGCAGATGATGAACAAACTTCATACACTTATGATGATTTACTAAAGCTATCTTTTAAAGTTTTATTAAATACAGACTATTATGAAAAAGCAAATAATATGTGGATAGATAAAAGTGATGATGAAGAATATATGAAGGAAAAAGTAGATAATGCAGAAGAAATAAAAGTAGTAGGAATTATAAAACAAAAAGAAGGAAGTATATCTACTCAAACAGCTGGCGAAATAGGTTATTTAAAAACTTTAAAAGAACATGTTATAAATAAAATAAATGAACAAGAGATAGTAAAAGAGCAAAAAGAAAATCCAGAGATTAATGTATTTAATGGATTGGAATTTCCAAAAAAAGGAGAGAACGGAAAGTTTGATTATAATTCTTTAACAGAAGAACAAAGAGCAATGCTTTCTAGGTTAGATGCTAATCAAATACAGTTAATGATGGAAGCATATGAACAAAATGAAAATGCATCATATGATAAAAATCTTGAAACATTAGGAGTAGTAGATTTAGCAAAACCATCAGCTATAAGTATATATCCAAAAGATTTCGAAGCAAAGAATAGAATTACAGATGCAATAACAGAATATAATAATAAACAAATTGCAGATGGAAAAGAAGAAAACGAAGTAAATTATACAGATACAGTTGGTTTATTAATGAAATCTGTAACTCAAATTGTTGATACGATAAGTTATGTATTAATAGCGTTTGTTGCAATTTCATTAGTAGTTTCATCAATAATGATAGGAATAATAACATATATATCAGTATTAGAAAGAACAAAAGAAATAGGAATTTTAAGGGCAATAGGTGCTTCCAAAAAAGATATATCAAGAGTATTTAATGCGGAAACATTTATAGTAGGATTAATTGCAGGAATTTTAGGAATTGTTGTAACACTATTACTTAATATACCAATTAATAGTATTATTCATTCTTTAACTAATATGGATACAGTAAATGCTGTTTTGCCAGTAAATGCGGCAATAATTTTAGTGGTAATTAGCATGGTTCTTACTATAATTGCAGGATTGATTCCATCAAGGATGGCAAGTAAAAAAGACCCAGTTGAAGCATTAAGAACAGAGTAAACTAAAAGTAGAGTCATTTAAATAATGACTCTATTTACTTTTGTAAAAAAATGAGATATTATACCGAAAGGAGGGGGAGTATATGAAAAATAAAAAGGTATTAATAGGGACGTTAATAATATTAGTAATTGTAATTGTAGCAATAGTGGCTTTTTTCATGCTAAATAAGTCAGAAAAACCAGAAGATGCATTAAATAATTACTTCTCAAAAATAGGTGAACAAAAATATGAAGAAGCATATGATCTAATAAGTTCATCAAGTAAGGACAAGACAGCAAAAGAGACATTTGTAAATAAAAATGATTCAATATATAGTGGAATAGATATGACAAATTTATCAACAGAAATTACAAATGTAGAAAAAGCTGATGATGGAGAGAAAATTACATATACACAAAAAATGAATACTTCTGCAGGAGAGGTTAGTTTTACAAATACAGTAACACTTGTAAAAGAAGATAAAGAATATAAACTAAATTGGTCAAACAGTATGATTTTTCCAGAATTAGGTGATAATGATAAGATAAGAGTAAAAACATTAGAGGCAGAACGTGGGAATATATATGATAGAAATAATGTTTTATTAGCAGGTAAGGGAAATATTTCATCAATAGGACTTGTACCAGGTAAGATGAGTGCCAATAAAGATGAAGATATACAGAAATTATCAACTATTTTAGGAGTGTCAGTAGATTCAATAAACAATAAATTAAATATGTCATATGTTAAAGACGATACTTTTGTTCCAATAAAAAATGTAGCAACAACAGAATCTCAAATAAAAGAGCAAGTACTAACAATTCCTGGAGTAAAAATTACTACAGAAAGTTCAAGAGTATATACTTTAGGAAGAGAAGCATCTCAGTTAATAGGATATGTACAAGCAATAAGTGCAGAAGAATTAGAATCAAATGCAGGAAAAGGATATAACAGTAATAGTTTAATAGGTAAAGCTGGAATAGAAAAAGCATATGAAGACACATTAAGAGGAAAAGATGGAAAAGAAATTTATATAGAAAATGAAGATGGAGATAAAGTAAAAACAATAGCAAAGCAAGAGCTAGAAAATGGTAAAGATGTAAAATTAACAATAGATGCTACTACGCAAAAGCAAGTTTATGATAGCCTAGAAGAAAATAAGGGAGCATATGTAGCAATGGATTCAAAAACAGGTGAAATTTTAGCACTAGTAAGTACACCATCATATGATTCTAATGATTTTGTTTTAGGAATGAGTACAGATGAATGGAATTCGTTAAATCAAGATGAAAACAAGCCATTGTTAAATAGATTTACTGGAACGTGGTCACCAGGTTCAACTTTTAAGCCAGTAACAGGAGCAATCGGAATAACAGAAGGAAAGATTAATCCTAACGAGGATTTTGGAAGAAGTGGGCTTAGTTGGCAAAAAGATTCTAGCTGGGGAAATTACATGGTAACAACATTAACTCCATATAATGAACCTGCAAATATGCAAAATGCGTTAATAAGATCAGATAATATATATTTTGCCAAAGCAGCTTTAAAAATAGGATATGATGCTTTTATGGAAGGTCTTAATAAGTTGGGATTTAATGAAGATATAAGTTTTGAACTTTCTACATCAAAATCAACATATGATACAGATGGAAAAATAGATGATGAAGTACAGCTTGCAGATAGTGGATATGGTCAAGGACAAATCTTGGTAAATCCAATACATATGGCATCAATATATTCTGCATTTGTAAATAATGGAAATATGATAAAACCTACAATAATTTATGAAGAAAACAAACAGCCAGAATATTTAAAAGAAAATGCTATATCAGAAGAGGCAGCAAATACAATAAAAGAAGATTTAATACAAGTTGTTGAAAATCCAAATGGAACAGCACATGATGCAAAAATAGATGGATTAACAATTGGAGCCAAAACAGGAACAGCAGAATTAAAGAAAAGTAAAGATGAAGAAGGAGAGGTTATTGGTTGGTTTAATGCATTTACAGCTGATGAAACTTCAGCTAAGCAATTAGTTGTAGTAAGTATGGTAGAAGATGCAAATTCAGTAGGAGGAAGTCATTATCTATTTCCTAAAGTAACACAAATATTTAAATAGACATTTTATAGAAAGAGGAGATATTTTATATGTACAAAATAATGAAGACATTAGTAAAAGGACTTTGTTGTCATTTTATATATAGGGTTAGATATATAGGTTTAGAAAAGATAGATAATAAGAAGAAATACATTATATGTCCAAATCATTCAAATGTATTAGACCCAACATTTATATTTCCGATAGTAGATAATTTGTCTATAATGGCAAAGTCTGAGATTTTTAAGAATAAACTTTTAGCAAAATTATTTAGAAGATATAGAGTATTTCCAGTTAACAGAGAAAAAAGAGATGTAAAAAGTACTCTTCATGCTATAGAATGTTTAAATCTAGAGGAAAACTCCAAACTTTTAATGTTTCCAGAAGGTGGAATATTAAAGAAAAAAGAAGAGTTAAGAAATAAAGTAAAAAATGGTGCAGTATATTTTGCCGCAGAAAGTGGAGTACCAATATTACCAGTATTTATTACAAGAAGACCACATCTTTTTCAAAAAGTTTATGTAGTGGTAGGTGATATAATAGAAATACCTACAGATATAAAGGATGATAAAGAAAAAATACGAGAATATTCGAAAAAGATGATAAATATAATTTATGATTTAGAACAAGAAATTAAAAAGAAATAGTTGAAAAAAAGCTAGATATATATTATTATATATCTAGCCTTATATTCGGGTATGGCCAAGCGGTAAGGCAGTAGGCTCTGACCCTACGATCGTTAGTTCGAATCTAACTACCCGAACCATAAAAATCCCTTTGTAGAGCCATTTTACGAAGGGATAAAATTTTTCACAAAAAACCGAACAAAATTTCGAAAAAACTATTGACAAAATTTATATAAGAATATAAAATACATTTAAGCAAAAGCAAACAAGAGTTCGAAAAATATTAAGGAGGTTTATTATGAAAAAAGTAAAAGAAAATATAATTTCATATACAATAGATAAAGCTATATTTGGGAATTTCTCTATCTTAGTAAATAATGGAGAAGTAGTAGTAAAAGCTCCTTGGTATTTTTCTAAACAAAGAATACAAGATGCTATAAAAGAAAACAAAAACTGGATAATAAAGAAGCTAAATGAAATGGAAGAAGTATCATTATATAATAGTGCAAAAATATTGGGAATTAATTATGCAGTAAAAGTTATATATGCAAACATTAAGACTCCAGAATTAAATTTAAACAATAATTATATAGAAATAAAATTACCAGCAAAATTAAAAGGAAGAAATAACAAAAAAATAATAGATGTTATATTAAATAAAATGTATGCAAAATTAGCAGAAAGACATCTAGAAAATGTTTTTGAAGAAATTAGAATCGAAACTGGTTTAGTTCCAGAAGATTATAGCATTATTCAAAATTCAAAAGAAATGGCTAAATTTGATTTTGATAAAAAAGAAATTTATATTAATTCAAAAATAATGGAATTAGATGAAAATTGCATAAGATATATAGTAATACATGAGTTATGCCATTTAAAATATAAAACACATGCAAAAAGTTTTTATAAATTATTACAAAAATATTTTCCTAAATACGAAAAATATGATGAAATACTAAGAGAATACAAATTTTAATCTAACTAAAGCTACTGTTATAAAATTGTAGATTTTAACAGTAGCTTTATGCTAAAATATTTCCAAAGGAGAGGAAATATGAACTTAAAACAATTAGAAAAAGAATATGATAAATTGCAAATAAAATATGGAGATAAAAATTTAGATTCTATATATAATGGAGGATGTAGTAATAATCCAGATATATGTTTTGTGTTTATGAATCCGACCAAGAGAAACATAGCTTCATCTAAAGAATGGAAAGGGATAAAGTCTCCTTGGATTGGTACAAAGAATATATGGGATTTGTTTTATAACTTAGATTTATTAGATAAAGATATTTATAATAAGATAAAAACTATTAAAGGAACAGATTGGACAAAAGAATTTGCAGAAGAAGTCTATAGTGATGTTACTAGACATAAATATTTCATAACAAATTTGGCTAAATGCACACAAGTAGATGCTAGACCATTACCTGATTCAGTATACAAAGAGTATTTGGAATTATTTAAACAAGAAATAAATATAGTAAAACCCAAGAATATTGTTTTATTCGGAAATCAAGTTAGTTCGATTGTACTAGGTGAAAAGATATCTGTTTCACAGGTAAGGAAAAAATGTTTTACTCAAGAAGTAAATGGAAAAGAATATAAATTTTATTCAGTTTTTTATCCAGTTGGAAATGGAAGATTTAATATAGATAAATCTATAGAAGATATTAAGTGGATTATTAATCAAAATAAATAAGAAAAAACTCAATCTTAAAAAGATTGAGTTTTTTTGGAGCGGGTAGTCGGAAATAACTCCTAGAGTAATTTGCCCAATGTACTGAAATAGCTACAATACATTGGGTGTAAATTTTTTACGAATAGGTTTTTAATGTAATTTTAATGTAAATATTTGTATATCTAAGCACAAAGTTTTATCTTTTTAGAATAAACTCTACAATCCTTTAACTGCTTGTTTATATATCGTGCGAGAATATGACCATAAGTCTCTCTTATTTGGCGGTCATCAACATGACCAAGGATAGCTGCAATAACCAGAAGATCCATTCCGGCTTCAATCATCCTAGTAACAGCAGTATGCCTACACATATGAGTATGACATCCCTTTGGAAGATCTAACTTTATACCTGCTTCTCTACAAATTCTTTTAAATATATTATTTATAGAACGGTGGTCTATATAACTACCATCTAATTGACAAAACAAAAGATTATTTTTATTATTTGGATTATTTTGAGCATTTTTAATTTGTTTTTTCACAATATTTAGCATAAAGTTTTCATCAAAAATATCAAATGGTACAAACCTTTCATCTAACAAACCTTGCTCAACTTTTTTACGACCAGTTTTAGTAGTTTTGCCCATAATGATTTTTCCACCATCACTAGACAATGTTCGATTTATTATGAATCCTCCAGCCTTTAAATCTATATTTTTATCAATATCAATGGATCCTAATTCTCCAATTCTTGCAGCAGATAATAATGCACATATAAATAAATTCCTTAAAGTTTCTTCATCATAATTACATCTAGAACTTTTTACCAAAGGCTTAGTTAGTAAATATTTTATTAGTTTTCTTTGCTCCTCAATTTCAAAAGCCTGCACAGGTTCTTTTTTCTGTAAGGAAACAGGAATATATATCCTTAACATAGGATTATCTGGATAGGCTATTATTTTATCTAATACACATTGCATAAAGCCTGCTTTTAGTTTAGCAACTATTTTTTCTATTTCTCCTTGTGAGAGATGCCTTATGGAATTAAGAAAATCTTGGACTTCATTATAAGTTACTTTTTGTACTGGCTTTTGAAAATCTGGCCAGTTCTCAATATATTTGTAATGATATTTATCTTTATCCTTTGTATTTTTTACGATTTTTCCTGCTTCAAATTTTGTATTTCCTATTTTTTTACATACTTCAATAATAGTGATACCATGTTTTTTTACATAGCTTTTAGTATGAACTTTTGCTTCTACATCTAATTTTTTATCAACTGCAGCTTTTTTCTTTTCCTCATTAGCAACAGTAGTCTGCTTTTTATCTATGGAGATTTGAGCTTGATATCTAAAATAACAATAGAAGCGGTCGCAATATTTTAAACAGTCAGTACATTCAACACACTTCTGACATTTGGCTGATCCAGTACGATTATTACATATACTTCTATCAGTACAGTTTTTACAAATATCACATTCACGATCCAATTTTTTTCTTCTAGGTATCTTTTGTATAGTATCGTAGATAGAGCCTTCGCCATTAGCTCTACGAGTACCTGTAGTATTCATTAAAAAACCTCCAATTTTTCAAATATTTTTTGTATAACACTTGAAAAATGAAGGTATTTTGTATATAATACAAAAGTAATCACTTTCCGAAGTGGTTATACCTTGGATAATGTGTGTCGTTCCGCAAAAAATGAAACACATTATCCTCTTTTTTTAATTTACTTTCCAACTATGGCCACAACTCTGACATACAGCCATGCTGCTATGCTTTGTGACTATTTTTTTATCTTTGCGACCAAATAACTTACCTAGTAACATAGGAATTGTAAGGAAGATCCATAATAAAGGTCTCCACCACCAACCAATAAAAATCCAGTAAAGGACACTATGATGTTTATTTTTTAATTGACTTTCTGATACCATTTGTACATTAACATTTTCACTTCCACATTTAGGACATTTCATAATTTACATCTCCTTTTATATATTATTTAACATTAATAACTTTATTTAAAAGCACTTTTGTTTTCAACTTTTATTACTTTACCTATAATTTGAAAATTTTTCTTCTTTAATTCTTCTTTTGTTAATTTCATAACAGGATAATAAACATTCATAGCTTGAAATTCAAGGCTATTATTATTATCAGTTATTTTTCTAATATATTCTTTATTATCTAATTTAAATAAAATTGTTTGGCCACTTTCGTATTTATTACATTTTTGAATAAATGCAATATCTCCTATATCAAGCAAAGGCAACATTGCAGAATCAGTAGCAGTATATTGAAATATATCATTGTTTGTTCTTAACTCATCTGGAGTTCTTTCCATTGGAACATCAAATCCCATTATCCAAGCCTCATCGACATTCAAAATCTTACATAATATATAGATATTATCTTGTCTAGCTAAAGCCTTACCTTTCAAATATTTATTAATAAGAGATTGTGATATAGTTTTAGAAAAAGCTTTCGTCTTCTCAGATAATTCAATTTGATTTATGTTATTTAATTGCATAGCAATTGCTAATCTATTAGCAAAACTATCAGTTCTTTCGTTACTCATGGCAATCCTCCTTAAAATATATATAACATCATACCAAAAAAATGAAATAAAATCAATAGTTTTGAAAGAAAATACAAAAAAATGAAAAAAATTCATAAAAAGTATTGACATTTTTTAAAGTCTAATATATTATAATGAAAAAATGAATTAAATTCATAAAAACAAAAAGAAGGGAAGTGATATGATGTTGAAATTATTAGATTATTCACTATTAAGAGGAAGAATAAGAACATACTTTGGAAGCGAAGCTAATTTCGTGAGAGAACTACAAAAGAGGGGCGTGGAAATGAGTACAGGGAGTTTTTCAAACAAAATAAATTGCAAATCTCCATTTAATCAAATGGAAATAATAGAAATTTGTAATTTATTAGGAATACCTATTGAAGAAGCAACCAAATATTTTTTTACTAAAAAATATGAATTAAATTCATAAAAGGAGCGAAATATGAAAAAATTAAAAAAATGCGGAACGACACACAAAATTACAAGGAGGGAGGAAAATGAGAGGAGAATGCAAACCAACAATGACTTGGGAAGAAGCTCCAGATACTATATCACCTAAAGAACTGGCAAGGATTTTAGGAATAGGAATAAACAATGCAAGAAACATATTTGACAAGCCAGATTTTCCTAAAATATCAAAAGCAGATATAGGAAACATAGGAAAAGCTGATAAAGAAGTGGCCAGACTATATATTCAAGGTATAAAGATTAAAAATAATAGTAAAGAAGCTCTTCTTAGTATGATCTATTTTGAACTAAGAAAGATAACTGCCAATAATGAAATTGATATGCTGAAGAGCGATTTTGAAAAAAGAAAGGAAAGTGTAGAAAATGAAAATAGTTAATAAGAAAAAATTTATAGTAAGGATAATAGAAATATTAATAATTATAGCAACAATTATATTAACAATATTAGCAATTAATTATGCAAATAAAATAAGAGGATATTCAGCAATGGGAGGAGAATATTTGATATCAATTTTAGGATTACTAATAATTTTAGTAATAGAGACTGTATATGAAGAAAGTGAAGAAAAGAAAAAGAATGCAAAACATCATAAAAAATAAATGAAAGGGAATTAAAAATGAGTGATTTAGAGTTTATAAGAAAATCATTACAACATGATTTAGGATATTGGGAAAAAGAAAAAGAAGCAGATCCAGACAATGCTTTTTATAGAGGGGCGGTTGCAGGACTTCATGCATTAAGTGAAAAAATAAAATTTGTATTTAAAGAAGAGGAGGAAGAAAAATGCCAGACAGATTAGATAAAAGTTATTATTGGCACATTATAACACTAGCAATCATGAAAAATAATTTGAAATTAATAAGAAAAAAAGAGCTAATCTCAAATACCGACCAAAGTATAAAAAATTAAACTCTTTTTGAAAAATATTTATATAAATACTTTCTATTTATATTTTATCACAGAAAGTTAGAAAGGGCAAGAAAATGGAAAAAGAAATAAAAAATAAAAATTTTTGCAGCATTTGTGGAAAAAGTTATGAAGGATATGGAAATAATGCAGAACCAATAAACAGCGGCAGATGTTGTGATTATTGTAATGCAATGATAGTAATTCCAAGGAGGATACAAGAACATCAAAATAAAATTGAAGAAAATAAAAAGCTTAAACTGGAGCCTACAAATCATAGTTATTATTGTGAATGTTGGGAAACAAAAAGAACATCAGAATATGATAATTGGAAACAATTTAAAGAAGATGAAGGGGTAGACTATGATTTAGACTACAATCTACTATTTAGATTTGATATAGATTTTGCGGATGATCCAGAAGATGAACACTATGGTACATATACATTAAAATTACACCATGCTTTACAAAGACATGGAAGTGAACAATGGCACGCAGTTATATATAACATAACACAGATGGATATGCCTGAAATTGAACAACATTTGAAGAAAGCAAAAAGACATTTACTTGAAATGTGGAAGGAGATAGAAGAATAAAATGGGCAAGTTTATTTTAGGATTTATTATAGGCTACATAGCATCATTTGTAATACTAACATTATTAAGAGCAAGTAGCGAAAGTGCAAAAGAAGAGGAAGAACAATCAAAAAGGGGAAAATAAGCACGAAAGACACCTTGAATTTATAAAGAAAGGGGGAAAAGGACAATGGAAAAAGATATGCAAGAAAATATAAAACTAGAAGAATCAGAAAAAATAAAGAAAATAGCAAAGCAGTTATTAAAAGAAATAGGAATAAAAACACATATTCTAGGTTTTAAGTATTGGGTAACAGCATTATTACTTGTAATAGAAGATGAAGAAAAATCAGAAAATAGAAATATAGTAATGATGCAATTATATGCTCGTATTGCAAGAAAACATAAAACAACATTTTCAAAAGTTGAAAGAGCAATGCGATATGTACATTTAGAATTAGACTTAAAACAACAATTCAATGTTGACTATCCTATTAATAATACAGCTTTGCTATTTTTATTAAAAGATGAAGTTATAAATAGGATGCACAACACTCCAGAAGCACAAAATGAATAAGTTACTTGTGCAACAAGAGATTTTGTCGAATAGATAAACATTAAGAAAGGAGTGGGGAATGTGTGAATAGAAAAAACAAAATAGACCTTCAAAAGCAGCTCTCTGAATTTTATTCTACATTAGACTTCAAGCCTATCTCAGCAAATGCTATCTCAATATATTTAGTATTACTGCAGATAGATTGTAAGACAGACTGGCTTCGAGAGTTTAAAGTAACAAATACTATTCTAATGAGCAAAGTGAAAGGTTTGAATATATCAGCTCTACAAAGGGCAAGAAATGAATTAATCAATAATCAATATATTTTATACAAGAAGCGGAATAAATCAAAATGATGCTTCTACATATACAATAATAAAATTATATGATGAGCAATTTGAACAAGCGGACGAACAACCGAACGCAACACCGAACGCACAAGCGGACGAACAGACAGACGAATACATTATAACTAAACTAAACTTATTATTTAATTATATATATAAAGAAGAGGGCGGAGAAGAAATTGGACTAACCGAAAATGACAGGGAATGCTTAATAGTTCTACTAAAGAGATTAGAAATGTATTGTCGGCAATATTGAAATATATAATCTAATGCCACAAGAAAGAGTATTAGATGAAAAGATAATGTTCTGGGCATTAAAAGAAATATATCTTAGTCCGCATAGAATTTATTTAAATAAGCTTACAAGAGAAAAATTCACATTAAAATATTACAAAACTAAAAAATACATAACAGAAAAACCACATTACAGACTAGAAGAAATTATAAATTATTTTATAGTTTGTCTACATGAAGAAATGGAAAATAAGAAAGGATTTTAGCATGATCAATTACTATGAATTAATAGGTAGAGGTACGGTACCTATATATACAAAAATGAAAACAATAATAGATGGAAATCAAGTTGTAAATTCAGAAAAAGAAAAATTATATAACTACTATAAATGTGACTATTGTGGAGATGAAATAATAATTACAAAGAAAAGACATGATATGACAGGAGGAATAGCAATTATACCACACACACTTACTAAAAGAGGAGAAATCAAATTAGCTTTATGTAATAAATGCGTAAATCCAACAATAAGAGAATTTGAAAGGATGGGAAATAATGAAAAATGAAATTGTAGAAGGTAAAATGCAAGAAATTGCAAGAAAAGTAAAAGAAGAACTACCAGAGAACTGGGGATTTGTAGTATTAGCATTTGAATTTGGAGACAGTAATGACAGAGAAATGTTATATGTATCAAATGCTAATAGGGAAGATGTAGTAAAAGCGATGGAAGAGTTTGCACAGAAAACAAAAAGTAATTATGGTAATGATACAGGAAAATATGGAAGGAGAGAAAATAAATAATGATAATAGTTAGTCAAGATAAAAAATGGTCATTTAATTTTAGTAATACAACTAGCATAGGAATAGATGAAGAAAATACTATAAAAATCATTACAACTGCGGGCAAATGGAATATACTTGGAAATTATAAAACAGAAGAAAGAGCAAAAGAAGTGTTGAAAGAAATAATAACTGCTAATAGTAATTTTAGTTATTTCAAAAATGCGACTGAAGAAGGGAAAAATTATATTATAAATCTTTTGAAACATAAATATGAACAGTTTGATATATTCCAAATGCCAAAGGAGTGAGACATATGGGAGAAGAAAATAAACCAAGTGTAGTTTTTTATTCAATTAATGGAGAAACTGGAGAAATGAAAGAATTAGGAAAGGTAGCTTCAACATCTGAAATTAAAGTAGGAAAAGCAACAGGAGAGAAAAATAAATGTGTAGACTTTTGCAATGTTGGAGCAAACCAAACTGGAGAGCTTACTCTTGAAGTTAAGCCAAGAACGATAACGAAGAAAAGATTTATAAAACTCTTAATGGGAATGAGATATCAAAAAAATGAGGCAATTAAAATGCATAATGAATTTATGAAAAAATATAAATTTAGATCAGTAATAGGACTGGTATTTTTTGAAATGGATTATAGGGCAGGAAGAACATTTGAATTTAAGATAGGAGGGTTTGAAGATGTTAATTGTGAGCCAAAATAAAAATGTAATAACAAATTTTCAAAGAATAAATTTTATAAGGATAGAACCCAATAAAGATAAATTTGACATAGAAATAAGCTATGGAGAAGAATATTGGGATGTATTGGGAACCTACGATAGTTATGAAAAATGTAGTGAAATATTACAAGAAATCATACAAGAATTTAAAAAAGTAGGATTAAAAATAAATAGACAAAATACCATGCAATCAGAATATTATAACATACCTAAAGTATATTATATGCCAGAGAAATAAATGGAGGTAAAACTAATGATTTATGAAATTGAGATAAATGAGTCGATAACAGGAAAGGCAAGGCCACGAATGAATACATATACAGGACGAGCTTATACTCCAACCAAAACAAAGAACTATGAATATTTAGTGCGTCAAATATTTGTATTTAAATATCCAAATTACAAGCCGATAGAAGGAAGAGTAACTATGACAATAATAGCATACTTCGATATACCAAAGAGTACAAGTAAGAAGAAAGAAGCGGAAATGTTATGTGGCGAAATAAGTCCAACGAAAAAACCAGACTGGGATAACATAGGAAAAATAATAAGTGATGCATTAAACAAGTTTGCTTTTAAAGATGATGCACAAATAACAGATGTTAGAATCTTTAAGAAATATGCAAAAACACCAAAAGTTATAGTAAAAATATCAGAATACTAGGAGGAAATTATGAAAGAAATGATATATCAAGCTGAATTTAAAAGAGAAGTTCTTGATACAGGGTATTGTTTAGGATTATTATATTTTATTTTAAATTTAGGTTCGCATCCAACTGCATATATAAAAATACCAGAAAACTCAAAATATTACGGTAAAGATATGGGAGAAATTGACTTAAATGTCCATGGAGGAGTAACCTATGTAAATGACTACTTATATATATCAGCAAATCAAAAGATAGATGGGTGGTTTATAGGTTGGGACTATGCTCACTATGGAGATTATGCAGGATATGAAAAATTATTACCACAAGAAATTAGAACTGGAGGCAAAAAGTGGAGTACACAAGAGATATATCAAGAAGTTAGAGAAGCTTGTTATGAGATACAAAACAAAAAGGAGGAAGTAAAAAATGGGAATAAAGAATAAATTAAGTGATTTAAATGATCATTTATTTGAAGAATTAGAGCGTTTAAATGATGAAGATTTAAAAGGAGAGGCATTGCAAGAAGAAAGAGAAAGAGCAAAAAGTATGGCAAATATTGCTCAAACAATTATAAACAATGGAGAATTAGCATTAAAAGCAGCAAAACATTATGAAGAATATGGAGACAAAAAACAATTACCACCAATGTTACAAATAGGAGATGGAAAGTAATGCACCATTTTACAAATGAGCAAATAGAATTTATTAGAAAAATTGCAAAAGGAAAAGATACTAAAACGATAACTGAATTAGTAAATAATAAATTCGGATTAAATTTAAAAATAAGTCAAATACAATCATGTAAAAGTAACCATGATATTAAATCTGGTATTGACTGTAGATTTAAAAAAGGTAATATACCAGCAAATAAAGGAAAGAAAGGTTCTATGAGTCCAGAACAATATAAAAAGTGTCAAGCAACAATGTTTAAAAAGGGAAATATCCCACCAAATAGAAGAGAAATAGGAAGCGAAAGAGTAGATAAAGATGGTTATATTTTAGTAAAAATACAAGATGGTCATTTAAATAAAAATTGGGTATTAAAACATAGGCTTATTTATGAACAAATACATGGAAAAATACCCGAAAATCATAAGATAGTATTTGCAGATTGTAACAAAAGAAATTTTGATCCGGACAACCTAATATTAGTTTCTTATGCTGAAGAATTAATTATGAATCAAAGAAAATTAATAGGAAAAGATCCAGATCTAACAAAAACAGGAGTTGTAATTGCAAAAGTCTTAAATAAAGCAAAAACAAGGTAGATGAAAATGAGTAAAAATATTGATTATGAGCAATTATATTATGATGCTATTTATGAAAATAGAAAATTGAAAAATAAAATAATTGAATTAGAAAATGAAATAAATGATTTAAATTCTTGTAGAACTAAAAAGAATATAGATTTACAAAAATATATTATATTACAAGCCAAAAAAAGGAGGAAATAATGGGTAGAACTAAAGTATGCCAAAATTGTGAATGGTATATCCCAACATTAAATGACGAGTTCTCATATTGCTTATTAAAATTAAAAACGATTAATTCACTTGAGAAATGTAATGATTACAAAGATAAGACGGGAAACCATATTACTATCTAAAATACAAAGGAAAGGAAGAAAAAATATGATAATTGAAGATATGAAACAAACATTAGATTTATTAGAAAATATAAAATATTTCTTCTTCAATATAGAAGAGACAGAAAAGAAATTAAACGCTGAATTATACAAAAAAGAAGGAGAAAGAGATGATTTATTGCATGAAATTGAATTGAGTAAATTAAATGCAATAGAAATAATGAGTACATATAAAAGATTAGAAAAAGTGCTAAAAGAAAGAAGAAACATAAAAGACAAAATTGAACTAATAAATACAATCAAACCATATACAAGTAAATTTATAACAAAAGGTATTTGTGCAGAAACAGATGTAACAATAAAAAATATAGTAACCTTAAAAAGTAACCAAGAAAATAGGCAATATACACCAAGAGTAATACAAGACTTAAAATGTGCAAAGAAAAGGAAGGAGACAGAATAATGAGCATAAATTTAAACGATAGATGGATAGAAAAGCCATCACCCAAATCAATGAGAAAAGGAAGCGGATGGTTTGGTCAGATGAATAGAGGCTATACATATAATGGAGAATATGCAGCAATTACAAGAGAAATTAATACAGAATGGGGAAGAGTAATACATTGTGCTTTTAGAAATAAGAACGGAACTGAAATATCATGGAAAGAAAAACAATGGCTAAAAGATAGCTTATTTGGAGAAGATAGAGTTGCGATAGAAGTATTCCCACCAAAAGATAGGTTAGTAGATGCAGCTAATATGTACCATATATGGATATTTGAAAAAGGATTTGAATTACCATTTGGGATACATGATAAAGATAAATCTGAAAGGAAGGAGGAAAAATAGAATGTCGATTGAAGAAGCAATCAAAGAATTAGAGAGCCTAAGCCCAAGCGAATCAGCAATAAATATTGTATTACATCATTTGAAATTTTATAAAGAAGGCTTAGAAAGAGAAATTGAAAGCAATAGAAAAAATATATCAGAAATAATAGAAAAAGATCGTATGATAGACAGACTAATTATGAATTTAAAACAAAGTATGAAAGATAATATAGAAATGGTGAAGCATTTTGAAAGATTAATACAAGGCACAGAAGAGGACACTCACGATAGAAGAAGTTGGTTAAGAAGGAAAACTATAGCCTTGACAAATTATGAATTTGCAAGAGATATATTAAAATCTTTGGAGGTGCAAAATGCTAAAGAATGAAATAGAAAAATATGTAAGAACAGAATATGGATATATTCTTGAAAATACGACAGGAGGCCATGGCGATATAATAAAAAAATTAGTAGACGGAGACAAACATTATGAATTTGAATATGGAAAAATTGTAAAAAGTAGTGATACATTAGTCGCTATTGCAGAAGTAGGAGATTATATAAATGGAGAAAAAATTATAGAAATACAAGTACCAGAAGTAGAAATTATTTCACCAGATGATTATACAGCAGACAAGCAAATCACAGTTTGTATATTTAAATGTGGAAAAGGAGCTTATTATAGACATATTAAAGAAGAGGAAATAACTAGCATACTTACACATGAACAATATTATCAAAATGCTTATAGAAAATAGAGAAAGGAGCTTCAAAGTGAAATATTTAATAAATAATAAAATATATGATACAGAAACATCTGAAAAGATAATAACATATATAAAACAAATACCACATAAGGGATTGTTTAATTTTATATCTTATCCGAAATATAGACATACACTATATAAGACAAAAAAAGGACAATTCTTTGTACACATAGGAGAATATGTTGGACAAACAGATATATCATATAGCAATAAAGATTATATAGAACTTCTATCTGAAGATGAAGTAAAAGGCATATTAAATGCTTTAAATAATATAGAAAAATATGAAGAACTATTTGATGATATAGAGGAGGGATAAAAGTGGAAAAAGGATATAAACCAATTGAAAAGGATAAGCATGAAAATAAAATACCACCACATGGGGGTAGCAGTATCATGCATCCAGAAGAAAAACAAAGCAAATCTATTGGAGAAGTAATAGACTCACTGTTAAACGATCCAAAAATAATGATGCAACAGTGTGGAAAGGTCTTAAATGAAGCAAAAGAAGAAGCGGAGAAATTGGCTGATAAAAATAAAGAACTAGAAAAGTTAATTATAGAAAAAGACAAAATAATTTTATACTTGCAGGGAACGATAGATGGTCTAAAAAAACAAATAAATAGTGAAATAGTAATAAACAAATTAAATGAAAAGAAAATAACAATGAATCAGGCTAGAGAATTACTTGAACTACCAAGAATAGAAAGTAAAAATGGAAGGAGAAGAAATGGAAGAAGATGAATACATACAGTTACAAACATTATTAGTAAAATTTAGAATAGTAGCAATGAAAGAAATGGGAGATACTAAAACAACAACAAAGACAAGAGAAAAAGATTTAAAAATAATAAGACATATAGATTATTTGAGAAATAATACAATATTAAATTTATATGGGGAGAATGTGAAATGAAAGAGGTTTTATTTAAAATACTAGTAGTATTACTTACACCATTTTATTTTATCATAAAAATTCTTAATGCAATGTGTGAATTTGCAAAAGAATTAGGAAGTCCTGTAGTTGATGGAATAATGTATTTGCTTGAAGAAATGACAGCATTTTGGAAAAAAATATTTAAAATAAAAAAGGAGCAGCAACCTATGGAAATAGAAAGATTAAAAAAATGTGATAAAAGTGAAATAGAAAAATGGAATACAAAAGACTTACAAAATAAGTTCTTAGAATTACAAGAAATTGCCTTACAAGCTGAAGAAATAATGATAGAGCAACAAAAACAAATACAATTACATAGTAAAGTGATACATTTAATGGCTAGTTATATAAAGCGACCATGGGTTATTTTTAAAGGTGGAAGAGGACATAAATATATTGTAGAGTATTTTAAAGAAAAAGCTCAGAAAGAAACAGAAAAAATAAAAAACGATAACGACAGCAATATGTAAATAAAATTAAATAAAAATAATTTCTAATTAAGAAAAAAACAAAAACTAACACAATAGAAAAACGAGAAGCGGAAAGGTAGGTGGACAGAGTGTTACAAGTCATAAAAATATATGGGAGGTGCAAATGATGAATGTACAAGAAGTTTTAGAGAACTATAATGTATATAAATTGAGAATAAGTATTATTGAAAAAGAAATACAAGAATTAAAAAGTGAGATGTATGATTTAAAAAGCTCAAAATTAGATGGAATGCCAAAAGCTAAAGGTTATACAATGTCAAAATTAGAAGAGGATATTGTAAATTGCGATGAAAAAATAAATAAAAAACAAAGATACATAGATGATCTGAAAAGCGATTTGAAAATTGTAGAGGATTTGGTAAAAACATTAAAGAAATATAATCAAGATATAATTGATATGCGTTTTTATCAAAAAATTAGCATAGAGGAAATAGCAGTAAAAAAGGATAGAGGATATGGAGCTATACAGAAAACAATAGATAGATCAATTAAGAAAATGCAAAAAGAATATGAGAAGAATAAAAAGTTGTCCTAGTTTTGTACATAAAATTTATATATTTTGTCCGTATTATTTAAAAAAATAATATGTTACAATTATGATTGCAAAAAAATGCAAATATGAAATTTCATATATCTTTTTCCAAAATAGTAAGCTACCTACCCCTTTAGGTAGCTTTTTATATTGCGGAGATGGTGCAAAGGCAGCACAATGGGGTCATAGCCCATAGACGAGGTTCGAATCCTATGTCCGCAACCAATGAAAAAAAGGATATATGCCTATGAATTATAAAATTTGTATGTTAAGAGAATGCAAAAATTATAAATATGAAATAAATTGTTTTAAGGAGCAGGAAAATGAACATTCAACTAATAAACATAGAAAAATTAAAACCGGCAGAATACAATCCAAGAAAAGACCTTCAACCAGAAGACGAAGAATGGAGAAAAATTCAAAGAAGCATTGAAGAATTTGGATATATAGATCCTATTATAGTTAATTCTGATATGACAGTAATTGGAGGACATCAAAGATTAAAAGTATTAAAAGATTTAGGATATACTGAAATTGAATGCAATGTTGTCGATTTAGATAAAACAAGAGAAAAAGCATTAAATATAGCACTTAATAAAATAAGTGGAGAATGGGACAATCAAAAATTAGAAGAGTTACTCGCAGAATTAAAAAGCCTAGATTTTGATTTAGATATAACAGGATTTAACCCAGATGAATTAAATGAAATATTTAATGATATGTTAGAAGCTTCAGAAGATGATTTCGATGTAGATAAAGCATTAGAAGAAATAGAAGAACCAATCACACAACAAGGAGATATTTGGATTTTAGGAAGACATCGACTAATGTGTGGAGATAGCATAAAAAAAGAAGATGTTGATAAACTTATGAATAATAAAGAAGCGGATATGGTTCTTACAGATCCACCTTATAATGTAGATGTAGAAAACAGCAAGGGAATGAAGATAAAAAATGACAATATGGATAGCAATTCATTTAGAGAATTTCTAACAAAATCATTTAAGAATATATCAGAAACATTAAAGTTAGGTGGAGCTTTTTATATATGGTTTGCATCAAAAGAACATATTAATTTTGAAACAGCATTAAATGCAAATGGCCTAAAAGTAAGACAAGAACTAATATGGAAGAAAAATATGTTCATATTAGGTAATCAAGATTATCAATGGCAACATGAACCATGTTTATATGGATGGAAAGACGGAGCAGCACATTATTTTACAGATGATAGAACACAAACTACAGTAATAGAAGATAAACACCAAGATTTTAAGAAAATGAAAAAAGAAGAGCTAATAAAATTACTCGAAGATATATATGCAGGTAAAGTAAGTACAACAATCATAGAAGAGGATAAACCTACAATAAATGATTTACATCCAACAATGAAGCCTATAAAACTATTAGCTAGATTTATAAAAAATAGTAGTCGCATAGATGAGTGTATATTAGATTTGTTCCGGAGGCAGTGGCTCAACATTAATTGCTTGTGAACAATTAAATAGAACTTGCAATATGATGGAACTAGATCCTAAATATTGTGATGTGATAATTAGAAGATGGGAAACCCTAACAGGTCAAAAGGCAGAGTTAGTAAAAAAGTAATGGAGGTGGGTGAGTTGCATTGACCTTGAAGAAAATAGAGAACATAAAAAATGATTATTTAAATGGAATGACATACAAAGACATTTATAAAAAACACAACATTACTTTGTCTGACTTAAAGAAGATTATATATAAATATAATTTGACTAGAAATAAAAGTGAACTGTATAAGGGAAACCAAAATGCCAAGAAAAACAAAGGAGGAACAGGAGCAATTAGCAATAATAAAAATGCTGTTGTTACTGGAGAATATGAACAAATATATAAAGATGTACTGACAGAAGAGGAGCTTGAATTATATAACAATTATACAATTAATGATAATGACATAGATAGCTTAATGATGAAAGAATATGTCAATGAATATAAGCTACTTACAATAAGAGAAAAGAGAATGCTAAAAAGAATAAGAACTCTAGAAAGAAAAGATAAAGATATGACAATAGGATTTATTCGTAAAAAGAATAATGGAGGAGATACTGAAACAGTAACAGAAGCGGAACCAACATTGAACACAATACAAAGAATAGAAGATGGACTTACAAGAGTTCAAGAATCAAAACGCAAGAGCAGAGAGAATATGCTAAAATTAGGATTTAGTAAGAAGATGTTAGAGCTAAAAGAAAAACAAATTGAAAATGATATTTGGTAAGGAGATAGAAAAATATGTTTGCAAATCCTCATGAATTATATAAATCTAAAGAATGGCAGAAACTACTCGAAGAATTAAAACTAGAAAGAACAAACAAGGAAGGACAGCTAATATGTGAATACTGTGGAAAAGAAATAGTAAAAACCTATGACTGTATAGGACATCATAAGATACCATTAAACAATGTAAATGTAAATGACTACAATATAAGCCTTAACAAAGATAACATAATGTTAATACATTTTAAATGTCATAATGCAGTACATCACAGATTTGGATATGAATTACCTAAGAAAGTATATATAGTTTATGGTTCTCCATGTTCTGGTAAGTCAACATGGGTAGAAGAAATGGCAACAAATGATGATTTAATCATAGATATAGATAAAATATGGGAGTGCATCACCTTCTGTGACAAGTATAATAAACCTAAGAAATTACAGCAAAATGTTTTTGAAACAAGGAATAATCTACTTGAACAAATCAAGATGAGACTAGGCAACTGGCAGAATGCTTTTATAGTAGGTACTTATCCATTAAAGATGGAAAGACAAAGACTAGCAGACAAGCTCGGAGCTGAAACGATATTCATTGAATGTAGTAAAGATATTTGTTTAAATCGTGCAAAAAATGATAATTGGAAAGAATATATAGAAGAATGGTTTGAAAGCTTTCAACCATAGTCCCCCCCTACCAAGATATAAAATACATTGGCTGGGGACTGTAAGGGGTACCTCTTTTTCACACGAGGCAAAAAATTCATTTTTTTTGGATTTCAAAAAAGAAGATACAGAAAGAAAGGTGTTTTTATGACAAGAAGAGAAAAGTTAGATGAAATTTTTAAGGATGTAGAAACAAATAAGAAGGAATTAATCAATCCACTTTTAGATGATATAGCTTTTTTGGAAGAAAGAATGGAAGAGCTAAAGAAAATGCCATTTATTAGAATTCATCCCAAAGATCCAACTAAACAAAAAGTGACTAAGGCAGCAAAACTATATAAAGAGCATTCTCAAAGTTATATGAATGCAATAAGAATGGTGTATTCAATGATTAATGGCCATGAAATAGAAGAGGATCCTGTACAAAAGTTTTTGGAGCAAAGAAAAAAATATGGAGGAAGTTAATTATTTAAAAGAATATTATAGTGAAATTCAAAAAGGAAATATAATTGTAGGATTAGAGTTAAAAACAGAATTACAAAAATTGATAAGAGATTTAGATGATCCACGATATAGATATGATTTAGAAGAAAGCCATTTAAGAATAGAATTTATGGAAAATCTATGTTTACAAAGTAAAAAGCCATTTTATAATATGCCAATGCAATTACTATTATGGGAAAAAGCATTTATAGAAACAATTTATTCATTTAAAGTATATGATGAAGAATTAAAACGATGGGTAAGGCGATTTCAAAATATACTTTTACTAATAGCAAGAAAAAATGGAAAAACAACACTTATGGCAGCAGATGCACACACAGATTTGAGAATTGGCGAAGGTGGTATGGATATAGTTTGTGCCTCAAATGATGACAAGCAAGCTAGTTTGTTATGGAATGAAGTAGACAATATGAGGAAAAGAATAGATCCACATTCAAAAATTACACATAAAAACATGTCACAAATTTGCAATACAAAGAAAAATATAACAATATTTAAAATGTCAAGTAAAACGCAAAATAAAGATGGTAGAAATATAGATAAAATGTATATGGATGAAAGCCACGATGCACCAAATGATGAAATAGCAGAAGCAGGGCAGAAATCAATGTCAACAAAAGATGAGCCATTATTCATCAACTTGACAACGGAAGGATTTATCAATGATGGATATTTAGATCATGAATTAGTATATGCAAGAGAAGTAATATTTGATGAAACGGATGATATTCATTATTTGCCATGGTTATACACGCAAGATAGTGAAGAGGAAATATGGCAGGATGAACAAAGTTGGTATAAATCAAATCCACGGTTTAGGAGTAGTGAAGAAATGGAAATCACTACGAACAGAAATTGAAAAATCCAAAAAGTCTAAATCGAAAAGAATGCACACACTTTGCAAGGACTTTAATATAAAACAAAACAATGCTCAAGCATGGTTAATGAATGAAGATTACTGTTATGTAACAGAACCTTTTGAACTTGAAGAGTTTAGAGGTTCTTTTTGTTTGGGGGCAGTTGATCTATCTGCAACTACTGACTTATCAAATGCAAAAATATTATTAATGAAGCCAGACTGCAAAACAAAATATGTTCATACACATTATTGGATACCAGAAAGCAAACTTCAAGATAGTAACGATAAAGAAGCAGGAGCAAAATATGAAGAGTGGGCAAAAAAAGGAATACTTACAATACACGAAGGAAATGAAATTGATTTATCAAAGGTTGCGGACTGGTTTTATTCACTGTACAAAAACTATAACATAAAAACATATATGACAGGTTATGACCAAAGGTTCTCAAAATCATTTACAGACAGAATGGGAGAATACAGTCTTGAAACAGAAATGATATTACAAGGTAAAGTTTTGTCTAATGCAATGAAATTGGTAGAGGCAGACTTAAAAGACCAAGTAATAAATTACAATGAAAATGAAATGGATAGATGGTGCCTTGGAAATGCAGCAATTGAAATGGATAATCTAGGTAATATTATGTGTGTTAAAGTAAAGAAACAAGCTAGCAAGAGAATTGATGGTGCTGTAACATTAATAATTTTATACGAGATATACAGACGCTACAGAAACGAGTTTCACAAGTTAATAAATAAGTAAGGAGTAAACAAAATGGGATTAATTGATTTTATTAATAAATTTAAGAAAACAAAACCAAATATAAATTATGCAAAAATGTTAAATGGGTACACTCCCATTTTTTCGCAGTTTGGGCAGGATATTTATGCAAGCGATGTAGTACAACAAGCTATAGCTTGTTTAGTTACGGAGTTGACAAAAGCGAATCCATTTCACATAAAGCAAAGTGGAAGTGATTTAGTACCAGTAGAAAATAGTGAGATACAGAAATTATTAGATCAACCAAATGAGAGAATGACACAAACAGATTTCTTTGAAAAAGTATATTGGCAATTATTTTTAAATTATAACTCTTTTATAATTCCAACTTATTATAAGGATATAAAGGGAAATAAGCATTATACAGGACTTTATCCAATACAACCAACAAATGTTACATTTTTACAAGATCCAGAAGGTAAACTTGGAATAGAATTTACTTTCAGAAATGGATACAAAACAATGCTAGCATATTCAGATGTAATACATATACGATATAGATATTCCATCAATGAATTCATGGGAGGTAACGAATTTGGACAACCTGATAATAGAGCATTACTGAAAACATTGGAATTAAACAATACATTGCTTCAAGGAGTTGCAAAAGCACTAAAAAGTTCTTTTTCTATTAATGGAGTTATTAAATATAACACATTAATGGATGATGGAAAGATGGAAAATAACATCAAAGAGATAGAAAAAAGGCTAGCTAATAATGAAAGTGGATTTTTGCCATTAGATATAAAGGGAGAATACATCCCACTACAAAATAAAATACAATTAGTAGATGCTACAACACTAAAATTCATAGATGAAAAGATATTGAGAAATATAGGTGTCTCGCTTCCAATTTTGACAGGAGATTATACTAAACCACAATATGAAGCATTTTATCAAAAAAGTTTAGAACCAATTTTAAAAAGGACAGGCGAATCATTTACAATGACAATGTTTACAAATAGAGAAAAAGGTTTCAAAAATAAAGTTATGATGTATCCACATGAATTGATATTTATGGATACAAGTCAAAAAATAGAATTATTTGATGTATTAGTTGATAGTGCAAGTTGCTATAAAAATGAATTAAGAACTGCATTTGGAATGCGACCACTTCCAGAACTTGCAGGACAAATTGCTATGTCAAGTAATAAAGCAAATGCAGAAAATAACAAAATAAAAAAGGATGGAGGTAACAAAAATGAAGAATGAACTAATTAGAAGAAATTACGACTTTGAAATTAGAGCAGAAAAGGATGAAAAGAAAGGAAACATTATTGTTGGAAGACCAATTGTGTATGATAGTAAAACAGACATAGGAGGTTTTTTCGCAGAAATAATTGAAAGAGGGGCTTTGAAGAAAACCAATCTGGAAGATGTTAGATTTCTTGTAAATCATGATCAATCTAAAATACCACTTGCAAGATCAAGGAAAAATACAAAAAATTCTACAATGCAATTAACAGTTGATGATGAAGGTATGGAAATTAGAGTAGAACTAGATGTAGAAAATAATAGTGAGGCTAGAAATTTATATAGTGCAATAGAGCGTGGCGACATAACAGGTATGTCATTTATGTTTGGAATAGAAGATGAAGAATGGGAAGGGCTAGACACAGACTATCCAACAAGACATATAAAATCAATTTCAACAGTTGTTGAAGTTAGTGCAGTAACATTTCCTGCATATGAAGATACTTCGATAGCTGCTAGAGATAAAAGTGCGGTGGATACTGCACGCCTAGCGGTGGAGACTGCTAGAAGTGGAGCGGTGGAGACTACTCCAAAGCAATTAGAGCTTGAAAAGCTAAAAATTAAATATTTATTAGGAGGAAATTAAAATGAAAGATTTTTTAAAGAAATTAATTGAAAGAAAAAAACAAGAGTTAAAAGAAAAAGAGGAAAGAATGAAGAATTCACAAGACATTACAGAAGTAAGAAGTCTAGGAGAAACTTTAATAGCTTTGCGTGATGAAATAAATGATGCAGAAGAGCAATTAAAAAAATTAGAAGAAGACAACGGAAATGATGATGGCAAAGATGAAGGTGCAGAAGATAACAAAGATGACAAAAAAGATGATAAAGCAAATGAAGGAAGAAGTGCAAATGGATTTAATCCAAATGCAGTTTTAAACGTTATAGGAGGAGCAAAAATGAATCAAAGAGGACAAGCTTCAAATAATGAAGAAGATATACTTTCTTCAATGGAATATAGAATGGCTTTCAAACAATATGCTCAAACAGGAACAAGAAGTGCAAAATTAAATGAAATATTAACACAATATCGCACTGAAACAAGAGCAGCAGGAGAAGTAACAAGTGATGCATTAGGAGTATTGATTCCACATACAGTATTACAAGAATTAATTAAAAAAATAGAAGGTTCATATGGACAATTTTCTTCAAGAGTTCGTATGTTAAATGTTCAAGGTGGTGTTGAAGTTCCAATATCTGACTTTGATGCAACATTTACATGGAGTGGAACAGATGGAGCTGACAAAGAACATGGTGTCAGCGAAGATCAAAAAGTTGATGGAGCTACAGGAAGTGTTGTATTCTCTTACCATATTGGAGAAATAAGAATAGCACAATCATTACTTCAAAGCATATTAAGTGTAGAAGTATTTGAAAAAGAATTAATAAATGCTTTATTAACTGCTTATTTAAAAGCTAGAGATATAGCAGTTTTAAAAGGTACAGGAAATGCACAACCAACTGGAATTCTTACAGATGTTGCAGCAGGATTAAAAAGAATACCAGCAAGTAACATTATAGAATTTACAGAAGAAGAAATTGCAGATTGGACAGCATGGGAGAAAAAATTATTTGCTAATATACCTTTAGGAATGGAAGGAGCTAATCCTGAATTTGCTATGGCAAAACAAACTTATGTAGGTAATTTATGTACTTTAAAAGATGCTAATAATCAACCAATAAATAAGGCTGGATTTGATGCTAGTGATAAACAATATAAATTCAATGAATATCCTGTACTTAGAACAGAACAAGATTTATTCAAATCATTTGATTTATGTGCAAATGGAGAATATTTTGGAATATTCTGGGTTCCTGAAAAAGCTTATGGTATTAACTCAAATATGACATTTGGATATAAGAGATATTTCGATGAAGATAAAAATAAATGGATTACAAAAGGTTTAGTTATTTTAGATGGTAAACCATTAAACACAAACTATATCTATTTATTAAAAAAATCTGTAAAAGGGTAAGATGAGGGGATGAGAATCCCCTTAATTCATTATTTTAAAAAAGGAGAGTATATAAAATGGCAAAAACACAAAATCAAGCAGATGAAACTGCTGAAAAAAATGAAATTGTTGAAAAAGAACAAGTTGTAATTAATGAAAATGATATTGTATCAGGAGAAGATTTAAAGGAAAATGATGTAATAGATGTTAATTCACCTGAAGTTACAATTGAAAAAAATACTGATGTAGATGAAGAATCTATAGAAAAAACTGAAGAAAAGACAGAACATTTAGAAGAACAAGAAGAGAAAGAAAAAACAAGTAGAAAGACAAACAACAAAAGATCAGATAATGAAAAAATAAAACTTAAAATTAGGATTGCATTTACAGACAAATACAATGATAGAGACTATAAAGAAAATGATATTGTTGAATTTGAGAAAGAAAGAGCAAGTGAATTATTATCTGATACAAGAAGATTAGTTGAAAAAGTAGACTAAAAAAGGAGCAGTAATATGTTAGAAAAAGTAAAGGAATGCTTGGGAATTACAGGAACTTACCAAGATACAATTCTTAAAAATTGGATTGCTGAAATACAACAATTGATGATAGATGGAGGAATTCCATCATCTGTTGTTAATGATGTAAAATCAGCTGGTGTGATTGCAAGAGGTGTTGATGATGTATATTTTCAAAAAGCAAATTTATCATCATACTTTTGGCAAAGAGCTACTCAACTAGCATATAAGGATGGTGATGGAAAATGAGTGGATTTTCAATAAATATAACCAATCCTATTCCACTTGTTTTACTTATACCAAAGATTTCAACAAAAAAGGGTATCACTAATAAGGAATATCCAACTGTTGATGAAGCATTAGCAGAAAAAGATAAAAATGGTAATTCTATTAATCTTTTTTTTGGCAGTTTTAAAACTTATGGTGGAACGGAGAAAACGGTAAATGGTGTGTATTCCATTGAAGATACAGCAAACATTGAAACTATGTATCGATCAGATATTACTGGTGTTTGCAGAATTGCAAGAGCTGAAGATAAGGCTGTATTCGATATAATAAATGAACCTGAAGATATAAATCAAAGACATCAATTTTTAAAATTTAAGGTCAAAAGATTAAAAGGTGGTGCTTAGTATGAGTAACAAGGCTTATTTGGAATTTGAGGGTTTTAATGAAGCAATAGCAAGGCTTAATAAATTAAATGCAAATACAAAAAATATATCAGAAAAATCATTAAAGAAAACCCACGAAATTATTACAAAAAAAGCACAAGAAGCGATTACACCACATAATGAAACTAAGAGAACTGAAAAAGCTTTGAAAAAAGAAGCAGAAATTGAATGGGCTGGTACATTAGCAAGTGTAAAAGTAGGTTTTAGCATAAGCGAGGGTGGACTAGCTTCAATTTTTTTGATGTATGGAACACAAAGCCACAGTGTTAGTAACCAATACGGAAAAAATCTTGGAATTATGGCAGAGCATAAAAAAGATAAAAAAATGTATAATGCAATTTTTGGTACAAGCACAAGAAAAGAAGTATTAGAAGCACAACAAGAAATATTTAATAATGAAATAAGGAGGTTGGAAGGGTAAATGAAAGATAAATTAACAAAAGTATTAGAGAGCATGAATTATCCATATTTTCAACAAGGTACGATGAATAAAGAAGAAGGTTATCCTGAATCGTACTTCACTTTTAAAAATATGTCTTCTGATGGAGATGCTTTTTACAATAATGAAGAACATAAAATTGTATGGCTTTTTATTGTTGCATTTTATTCTAACAATTCTGACCTAATAGATAAAGAATTATTAAATTTAAAAGAAAAATTAAAAAGGGATGGGTTTATTGTGAGTGGCAAAGGATATGATGTTGAAAGTGATGAACCCACACAAACTGGAAGAGGTATAGCAGTAAGAATAATAGAAAATTTATAAGGAGGTAAAATCTATATGAATAAGAATTTAGATGAAATCGTTGAGTATAGAGGTGTCACAGATTTAGTTGTGGCAGAAGTATTATCTGATAATAATAAAGAAGGAGAAGGCTACAAAACAGGAGAGGTATATGAATTAGCTGGTGTTGGAGAAATTTCAAAAAGTACAAGTAATTCAAGTGAATCAAAATATTATAATAATATGGCTGCAATTGTAATCAACTCTGTTGGTGCAGATGAAATAAAATGTTCTACATCTGTACTTCCATTAGATAAATTAGCATTTATAACAGGACAAGATTATGATGAAACAACAGGAACATTAATTGAGGGAGAAAGAAAAACCAAATACTTTGCTCTTGGTTATAAAACAAAGAAAACTAATGGTGATGAAGTATATGTTTGGAGACATAAAGGAACATTTAGTATTCCTGATAGTACACATGCAACAGAAAATGATGGAACAGACTCTAACGGTCAAGAAGTAACATATACAGGAATTTCAACAACACATAAATTCACCAAAACAGGTAAAACTGCAAAAGCTATTAATGTTGATTTATCTAAAGACCTAGCAGATGTTAGTACATTCTTTGATACTGTTACAACAATAGATACTTTAAAGGCAAAAGCCTAATAGGAGGAAAAAAATATGGATTTAAAATTAAATATCTACGACAAAAAAGAAATAACAAAAACATATACTGCTGAAACTTACGATTTAATGTTTGGAACAGTAGAAGATTTGTTGGATGTTATTGATATTGATAATATTCAAGCTAGTAACAAAGCAGAGTTACTAAAAGCAATTGCAAAAGTTTTGGCAAGTTCAATGAATATTGTTAAACCATTGCTAAAAGAAGTTTTTGATGGATTAACAGATGAAGAATTAAGACATACAAAATTAAAAGAAATAATGAATGTTATAGCCGAAATTATAGCTTATTCTATAAATCAAATAACAAAAGGAAATGATGGAAAAAACTAGAAGAGGGGAATACTGCTATTCCCCTCTATCAAATATTCTTTGAACTTGAAATGGAAATATGTAATCGTTTTCCAACGGTTGATCCATTTTCAATAAGAAAAGAAAAAATGAGAGAGATTTTTCTATTAGTTAGAAGATTACGAATTTATGATGAAGCAAATAATCAAAACAATAAAAATAAAAGGAAAAAACAAATAAGAAGACCAGCTAGTGATAGCTGGTTTTAGTTTGCTTGATGAAAGGAGGAAAGTAAGTGGCAAAAGGAGAAGATATTACAACTCGATATAAATTGGATATATCGGATTTAAAAAAGAATATATCTGAAGCTAATAATTATATTAAACTCGCAAATTCCGAATTTAAAAAAGCAAGTTCTGGTATGGATGATTGGACAAAGTCTACAGATGGTTTAAGTGCAAAGTTGAAACAATTAAAATCTACGATGGAAGCACAAGTTAGTAAATTGCAATCATATCAAACGCAGTTACAAACTGCACAAAAATATGAAAAGCAGTCTGCTAGTGAAATTGAAAATTTGAAGAAAAAACTAGAAGATGCAAAAAGAGCCTATGGAGAAAATTCTGATGAAGTTAGAAATTTACAAAGTCAATTGAGTTCCGCAGAACAAGCTCATTCAAGCATAAAACAACAAATATCGAATTTAACAGTTACTATTAACAATCAAGAGGCTGCGGTAAATAAAATTGAAAAAGAATACAGTAATTATAGTACACAATTACAAAATTTACAAAAAGCTGAAGAAAGAGCTAATAGTAGTACAAGTAAATTATCTGACACAATAGACGATCAACAAAAAGCGGTAGATGATACAAAAGAGGCATATAAGAATGCGGTACTACAATATGGTAAAAATTCATCAGAAGCCAAAAATTTAGCAAAAGAAATTAAAACATTATCAGGTGATTTAAATGATAATAAAACCAAAATGCAGGAACTTGATAGTGCTGCTGATAAATTAGATAAAAGTATCGATAGTGCTGGGAAATCAGCAGATGATGCTTCAAATGGTGGTTTTACAGTTCTTAAAGGAGCATTAGCAAATTTAGCAGCAGATGCGGTTGAAGGGTGCATAAATGGGATTTTGAAATTAGGTGGTGCTTTACTTAATGCTGGTAAACAGGCAATAGCTAGTTATTCTGATTATGAGCAATTAGTTGGTGGTGTTGAAACATTATTTAAGGACAGCTCAGGCATTGTAGAAAATTATGCTAATAATGCATATAAAACTGCTGGGCTTTCTGCAAATGAATATATGGACACTGTAACTTCATTTTCTGCATCATTATTACAAAGTTTAAATGGTGATACTGCAAAATCAGCAGAAGTAGCTGATAAAGCAATTACAGATATGTCTGACAATGCAAATAAAATGGGTACATCAATGGAATCTATACAAAATGCATATCAAGGTTTTGCAAAACAAAACTATACAATGCTTGATAATTTGAAGCTTGGATATGGTGGAACTAAAAGTGAAATGGAAAGACTTATTGGAGATGCTAACAAATTAGCAAAAGCACAAGGACAAGCTGGAAATTTGACAATTGAAAGTTATGCTGATGTTGTTGAAGCTATACATTTGGTTCAAGATAATATGGGCATAACAGGAACTACTGCAAAAGAAGCAAGTACAACAATTCAAGGATCTATTGGAGCAATGAAGTCTGCATGGAGTAATTTATTAACTGGCATGGCAGATGAAAATGCAAATTTTGATACTTTAATGGAAAATTTAATAGATAGTATAGGAACTGTTATTCAAAATATAGTTCCAAAAGTAAAAATTGTAATTGATAGTATTATATCATTACTCATCGAGTTATTCCCACAAATTGTTGATTTAATAACAGAACTATTACCTGATGTAATGGATGGAATGAATAAATTACTACAGGGAATAATTGAAGCTTTACCAACGGTTGTTGATGCAATAATTGGTATTATACCTCAAATAATAGATGTTTTGCAGATGGCAATTCCACAATTACTTCAAGCAGGAGTTCAAATTATTATAAGTCTTGTAAATGGATTAACAGATGCAATTCCAAACCTAGTTATTGCATTAGTACAAGTTGTAAATCAGATTATTGGAGTATTGGTTGACAGTTTGCCAGATCTTATCGATGCAGCCTTTAGTTTCTTTATGGGAATTATTGAAGCAATCCCTGAGATAATATCTGCATTAACAGAAAATCTTGATGAAATAATAAATACTATTTTATATGGATTAACAGATGCAATTCCAAGATTGATAGAAGGAGCAGTACAATTATTAAATTCAATAGTTGAAGCTATACCACTTATAATTCCTGCGTTAGTAGATGCAATTCCAACAATAATAAATACTATTATTACTGGCTTAGTTGAAAATTTACCAATTGTATTACAAGGAGCAGTGCAATTGTTAATGGCTATTATTCAAGCAATACCATTGATTATACAAGCACTTATTCCTCAAATACCAACTATTGTTACTACTATAATTAATGTTTTAATACAAAATATACCAGTATTACTACAAGGTGCAATTCAATTATTTATGGCATTAGTTCAAGCAATACCAACTATATGCTTGGAATTATTAAAGGCGTTGCCACAGATAATTAGTTCTATATTCCAAGGATTAGCACAATTACCTGAACAATTAGGATCATTTTTTCAAGGTGCTTGGCAAGGAATACAAAATGTATTTTCTAATGTAGGAGGATGGTTTGGAGATAGATTTAGAGAAGCTTGGAATAATATTACTGGTATTTTTAGCAATATTGGTAATTTTTTCGGAGGATTATGGAATACAATAAGTGATAAATTTTCAAACATTGGAACTAATATAGGAAATGCAATTAGTGGAGCTGTTAAATCAGGTATTAATGGATTATTAGGAATGATAGAAAACACAGTAAATGGATTTATTAATATGATTAACGGTGCGATAGGAATAATCAATGCAATTCCAGGTGTAAATATATCAAGAATCAATACATTAAATATACCAAAATTATATAGAGGTGGGGTATTAGAAAAAGGACAAGTTGGTTTACTTGAAGGAAATGGAGCAGAAGCGGTTGTTCCTCTTGAAAGAAATAAAGGCTGGATAAAAGCTGTTGCAAATGATATGAAAGAAGAAATGAAAAACAATGCTTCTAATATTAACAATATATCTAATTCAACATCTAATGTTAATAATTTTACTCAAGTAATAAATGCTCCAAAACAACCATCTAGACTAGAATTATATAGGCAGACAAGGAATTTATTAAATCTAGTAAATGCATAGGAGGGAAATCAAAAATGTTTACTTTAAAAGTTGAAAATATTAAAGGAGCAGTCCTTGAATTAACAGATAACGAAGAAGATTATCAAATAGCAAATATAGAAGGAATAACCCCTCCAAATGCTAATATAAATACTTCAACCTATGCAAATGGAGATGGTTCTGCCTTTAATAGTTCAAAAATTCCCAATAGGGAAATTGTTATTACAGTATATATAAATGGAGATGTTTCTCAAAATAGATTAAAACTTTATAAATATTTTAGAAATAAACAATGGTGTAAAATTTATTATGAAGATGATAACAGAAATGTTTTTATAGAAGGATATGTGCAAACTTTTGAAGTTCCAATATTCGTTCAAAAACAAGTTGCACAGATTTCTATTTTATGTCCTGATCCATATTTTAAAGATATTAATACCATAGTTCAAAGTATTTCAAAAACAATAAAAAAATTCTCTTTCCCATTTTCTATAAATAGTAATCAACCTATTGCAATTTCTTCTGTAGATCTTGAAAAGGTAACAAATGTTATAAACGATAGTGAAAGTGAAACAGGTTTAATTATTAATATTGGATTTATGGGAACTGTAAATAAGCTAGAAATTCGTAATATTGAAACAGGAGAAAATTTTATAATTGATTATGAGTTTATGAAAAATGATAAATTAATAATTAATTGTAATAGAGGAAAAAAATCGGTAATTTTAACTAGAGAAGCGGTTGAATATAATTTAATTCCACAAGTTAGAAGTGAATCAACATTTTTTCAATTAGGAATTGGAGATAATAGATTTAGTTTTTTAGCTGATGATGGAGAGAAGGATATGCTAGTGGATATTAGTTTTAAATATTATCGTGTATATTTAGGGGTATAGAATTATATGGATGAATTATATTTGTTAGATAAAGATTTAATTAAAAAATACATAATAGATATGTATTCAAGTATTTTATGGGTTCCTAGATATAATGAATTGGGAGATTGTGAACTTGTTATTTCTGCAACTATTGAAAATATCAAAAAAATAAAAGAATGCAAATATATTGCTAGGAAAAAAGACGATATGGTTTGCGAAATAACAAAAATTGAAATAAAAACTGATGAAGAAAATGGAGATCAATTAATTATAACAGGTACAGATATAAAAAATATACTAAATTCAAGAATAGTAGCCAAACAAACGAATTTTAATGGATTAGTTGAAGATTATATAAGAACTTTAATTACGGATTCTATAATAAATCCTACCAACAAAGAAAGAAAAATAGAAAACTTTGTATTAGCAGATAAAGTAGGATTTAAAGAAACAATAAGAGAACAAGTTACTTATGATTATGTAGGTACAAAAATTCAAGAATTATGTCAGAATTACGAGTGGGGATATAAAATTGTTATAAAAGATAGAAAATTTGTATTTTCTTTATATAAAGGGAAAGATAGAAGTGATTATGTTCAATTTTCACAAAACTATGATAACATATCTACAACGGATTATACCAAAGATGATAGCAATATAAAAAATATTGCTATTGTTGCAGGAGAAGGCGAAGGAATAGAAAGAAAAACTGTTACAATTGGTAGTGGGACAGGAATTAACAGACATGAATTATATGTGGATGCAAGAGATGTTTCAAGTTCAATTGATTATGATGAATTATTAAGTAGTTATCCTAATGGTAATGAAAAGAATATAAATGGCACAATATATTATCAAGTAAACGGAACTAATATAGCTATTTTAACAAAAAATGATGATGGAGAAATTACTGAAGTAGTATTATGTAATAATATTTATATTGAAAACCTAAAAAGTGTTGGATATGAAAAAATGTCTGAATATAAATCAATTACATCTTTTACAGGAGATGTTATTATAGGAGCTAATTATACATATAAAGATGATTATAATCTAGGTGATATTGTAAATATTGTAAATGAATACGGAATTTCAATTAATGTTAGGATATCTGAAATATTAGAGAGTATAGATGATAATGGATATAAAATGGAACCGACATTTCAAAATATAAAAAGTGAATAGGAGGCAAAAATGGAAAACGATGTAAAATTTGAAGTTACTGCTGGTTTTTTTGATGCGATAAATAATGATCGTGTTTATTCAGCAGATGATATGAATAGACCATATAGAAAATTAATAAGTAATGGTGTTTTTGCAACTCCAAAAGGTGAACCTTCCGATTATTTGCAAGTTTTTACTGCAAATAATGGGATGAATATTATAGTTTCAGCAGGTTATGCACTAATTGGGGATAAGTGGTTTGAAAATCCAAGCAATTTGACAATAACTACAGCACAAAATTCTGATGTATTAACTAGAATAGACAGTATTATAGCTCAAATGGATAAAACTCAATTAGGAAGAGCAGGAAATATAGTATATAGAAAAGGGACTGCATCAAGCAACCCAGTACATCCATCAATAAATACTGAAGAAAACATCATTGAATTTAGATTAGCTGATATTACGATTAGTCCATCTTGTATAAAAATTACACAAGACTTAATAAAAGACTGTAGAGGTAGTAGTGAATGTCCTTGGGTTACAAGTTTAATATATCAAGTTGATACATCAACATTATATGCACAATGGCAAGAGGCATATAAGAAATATTATGAAGATCAAGAAGCGGAACACGATACATATTTTACAGAATTTAAAAATATTATGGCAAATTTCTTTAATACTGAAGAACAGGAGTTTACTAATTGGTTTGAAAAGATGAAAAATCAGTTGTCAGAAGATGCAGCAGGAAAAATACAATTAGAAATAGATAATTTAACTACTATTTTAAATGAAACAAGAGAGAATTTAGAAGATGCAATTTCGCCAATTATAACAGAAGATGGATATTATATTGCAACAGAGGATAATACAAGATTAGTAGTTGGAATGTAAAAAAATAAGGAGGATTTTACAATTATGGGAATTAAAAAAATTTCAGAACTTGAAGAATTAAAGAATCTTCAAACAACAGATATATTACCTGTTGTTGATGTGGAAAATGGAACAACTAAAAAAGTTAAAATTTCCACATTACTTACTGCACTTGTAGAAAAAAATGCAGGTGCACATAATAGTATTTATAGAGGAAAAGATATTACTGATTTATTTTATGATGGGACATTAAGTAAACAAATTGCAGCAGGAACATTTGATGATATATTCGTTGGAGATTATATCATAGGAAAAACAAGTGGTAGAAAATATTTAGTAGCCGATATTAATTATAGATTACACATGGGAGATACAGAATGTACAAAACCTCATGTTTTGATGATACCGGAAAGAATAATGGGAACAGCACAAATGAATGCTAGTAATATAACTGATGGAGCTTATATTGGTAGTGCGATGTATAAAACAAATTTAGCACAATTTAAAACAGTAATAAAAAATGATTTTGAAACAAGTCACATATTAAAGCATAGAAATCATTTACAAAATGCAGTTTCAAATGGATGTGAGACCGGAGGAACATGGTACGATTCTGATATAGAATTGATGAATGAGATAATGGTTTATGGTTGTCAAATATTCAAAAATGCTACAAATGGATCTACATTTCCTAACAATTATCAAATAGACAATTCTCAATTATCATTATTCAGGTTAAGACATGATTCGATTGTTGCTAGAAATGATGCTGGAGATAGATATTGGTACTGGTTAAGAGATGTCGTTTCTTCTGCGCATTTCGCGTATGTCGGCGCCAATGGTGTTTCGAGTTGCAGCGGCGCTTCGTATGTCCGCGGTGTTCGTCCTGCTTTCCTAATCGTGTAATCAGACATCGACAGGGCTTTATGCCCTGTCATATAGTATAGTTAGCTTTCAAGATAGTTAAAATAAGAAAATAAAAATGATATAATTTCTGTTGAAAAAATAGAAAAGGAGAAATAGTATTATTTTACAATGTCAGAGATAAAGAAAAGTGAAAGAAAAGAATCAAAATTGCAAACAATTCATAATGCATATATGATAAGAATGGCAGTAACAAATTTAGCAGAAAATAATTTTTATATAACATTTTCAAAAATAGAAGAGAAAATAAACAATAGAATAAAAGGACTTGATGAAAAGGAACAAATAAGAATAAAAGAAAATATGTATAAATTTTATAGAAATCAAATAAATAGAGTATCAGACAATGTAATAGAATTAGCAACAGGAATAAGTAGGCATTTAAGAATTGCAAATACAATATTTCCAACATATATGTCAGAGTTTGAAGAAAGACGTATAGAAATGGACAGAGCTATGGCTTGTTGTAATGCACTTCAAGACGAATTGCAATATGCAGGAGAATGTTTATATGCTGATTTGAATAAGTATATGAATTTGGTTCTAGAAATTCAAAAAGAATTTAATATGATAAAATCACTTCGACAAACTGACAATAGGTTTTTAAAAAATATAAAAAAATAATAATTAGTGGGTAATCTTTGTATGTCGTTTCTTCTACGAATTTCGCGAATGTCAGCAACAATGGTAATTCGAGTTACAACAACGCTTCGAATGTCAACGGTGTTCGTCCTGATTTCACAACCCATACAATTTATTTATATGGACTTGATTCCATCGTATGGATATGGGAAAAGGAAAGGAAAGATTATCCCTTCAATAGCAGAATTGATAAATACTAATCATTATGTATTTGGTTACGACCAGTAATACTATTAAAGTGATTTTTATGAATATTTTTTATGATGCAAATAAAATTTATGAAGCTGGAACAAAGGCAATTCAAGGAGCACCTTTTAAATATCAATCACAATTGTTCGAAATGAACCATTTGATAGAAACAGCACAAATTTTAAAAGATTTGAAAGAGTGGAAATATAAACCAGTAGCAGGAAAAAAATTTACTATAAATGAACGAGGAAAAATAAGACATATTACAAGTAATAATATGGTTGATAAAACAATTAATCATTTACTTTGCGATAATGTTTTAAGTCCAGCTATTTCTCCATATTTAATCTATGATAATGGTGCAAGTCAAAAGAATAGAGGTGTGGCTTTTCATAGAAAAAGATTTGAAACACACTTACATCAATATTATAGAAAATATAAAAGTAATGAGGGATACATATTGTTAATTGATTTTAGCGGATATTATGCAAGTATTCCTCATGATTTATTTTTAAAGAAGTTACAATATTTTTTAAGAAAAGTAAACCCTGAAGAAGCAAAAATTACTATGTGGATTTTAAAAAATCTATTTGATGTATTTAATATAGATAATAAAAATGGAAAAGGCGTAGATATTGGAAGTCAACCATCTCAAAATATAGGAATTTCGTATCCATCACAAATAGACAATTATATAAAAATTGTTAGAGGATGCAAATATTATGGAAGATATACGGATGATAGTTATATCATTCATCAAGATAAAGAATTTTTAAAGCAATTACTAAAAGAAATAAAAATTATATCAAGTAAACTAGGATTAATAGTTAATGATAGGAAAACAAGAATAGTAAAATTATCTCAACAATTTAAAGTATTACAAATAAATTATTCACTAACACCAACAGGAAGAATAATAAAAAAGATAAGTACAAAAACAGTAACTCGAGAAAGAAGAAAACTAAAAGCATACAAAAGACTATTGGACAAAGGAAAAATGAAAAGTAACGATATAGAAAATAGTTTTAAAAGTTGGATGGCAGGAAATTATAAAAAAATGTCAATGCAACAAATAAGTAATATGTCGCAATTATATTATGATTTATTTAAGGAGGTACCGAAATGGAAAAATCATGGAAAATTACGTTATCTGATGGAACACAACTTAAAGACTTAAAATTGAGTGGAAATAATTATATTTCAAAAACAAAAATAACTGAAGATGATTTTAAAGGTAAATTATCAAAAATTACAATTGAAAATGAAACTGATAAAACATCTGAAGAACTTGAACATGTAGAATTAGTACAAATTGTTCATTATGAAGATGGCTATTATTTTGTATTAAGACAATTATCTGCAGATGAAATTGATAAAATAAAAACAAAAGCAGATATAGAATATCTAGCAATGATGACTGATGTTGATCTTGAGGAGGTGTAGTCAATGAACGAACATAGCAAAAATTTTGAAAAGGTAAAAAACTATTATGATAATGGAATTTGGAATGAAGCAAGAGTATATAATGCAGTTGGAAAGTGGATTACGGCAGAAGAATACAAAGAAATAACTAAAGAAGATTATGAGTAATTGCTTTCAGAGCAAAAGTCCATAAATGCCTTGAATTCAGGCAATAAAAGTATATTAAGTAAAAAAATAAACGCCTTAAAATTGATTTTAAAGCGTTGTTTTTTTGCTTTTTTTATTAATTTTACAAGAGAGGAGAAAGCCGATGGATAGTCCAGAAATTGCAATTGCACATTTAGAAGAAAGAGCGAAGTCCAATACAAAAAGAATAGATGAACATGATGAACAAATAAAAGAGTTACAAAACACATACAAAATCATGGAAAAGATGGATTACAGAATGGGAAATGTAGAAAAAAACATTTCAGGCATAAATGAAAAGCTAGATAAACATGATAAAGCAATAGTAGAGGAATCTACTAAAACAGATAAAGTAAAAGGGATGAAATGGGATAAGTTGATCGATTATTTATTCTATGCAATAGTAGCATTTGCTCTTTTTAAATTAGGATTAAAATAGGAAGGAGGGAAGTAATATGACAGTACAATTTTTAGTATATGTTATAACAACATTATTTACTTATATTGCAGGAAAAGTGTCAAAACACTTTGGATGGAATTATGATTTACCTATAACAGTTCAAAATATAATCATAATTGCAATTGCATCAATAGTAGGTTGCTTAATACATATAGAAAATTTAGGCGTTAATGATGTAATAACAGCAGTAATAACTGCCGTAGGTGGAGTAGGAACTGCAGTTGTGGCTTATGATGCAAAAAATCAATAATTTAATACAAGAAATTTATTCTTGTGATTTTTAAATACTGGAAGAAAAATAAAAAAACTTCCAGTATTATTTTTTATAAGGAGGTCATCGTTATGGATGAAAAAGAAGAAGTAGTTATGACAGAGGAAATGGAAATAGAATTCACAAATGGGAAAGGAGAGGAAGAATAATGAGTAATTCAAGTTTAGTAAATGTAAAAGTACCTGCACATTCTAACAATTATACTATTGGAAGAAGCGGAAGAAAAATTGAAAAAATAGCAATTCATCACATGGCAGGAATATTAACTGCAAAACAATGTGGTGGAATATTCCAAAATGGAAGTAGAAAAGCTTCTAGTAACTATGGTATAGGAAAAGATGCAGAAGTAGGTTTATATGTAGATGAAGCAAATACATCATATTGCAATTCGAATTGGGACTCTAACTGTAAATCAGTAACTATTGAAACATCAAATAGTTCATTAGGAGGAGATTATCCTGTTTCTGATGCTGTTTTAAATAAACTTATAGAATTAGTTGCAGATATTGCAAAAAGAAATAATTTAGGCAAACTTGTAAAAGGTCAAAATTTAGTATGGCATAGAATGTATGCTGCGACAACTTGTCCTGGTGATTATCTATTATCTAAAATGGATTATATTGCAGAACAAGCAAATAAAATAAATGGACAAGAATCTTCTACAACAGAAAACACAAGTAAAAAATCAAATGAAGAAATTGCTAATGAGGTAATAGCTGGTAAATGGGGTAATGGTGCAGATAGAAAAACAGCTTTAACAAATGCTGGTTATGATTTTAGTACAATTCAAAGTATAGTAAATGCAAAACTAAGTGGTAATTCGACAAACTCAAAACCAAATTTAAAATCCGTAGATGAAGTCGCAAAAGAAGTTATTGCAGGCAAATGGGGTAATGGACAAGACAGATTTAATAAATTAGCTGCAGCTGGATACGATGGAAATGCAATTCAAAATAGAGTTAATGAAATTCTAGGTGCAAAAACTACAACATCAAATAAGAAATCAAATGAAGTTATTGCAAATGAAGTTATACAAGGTAAATGGGGAAATGGTACAGAAAGAAAATCAAGACTTCAAGCAGCAGGATATGATTATAATGCAATACAAACAATCGTTAATAGAAAATTGAAATAATATAGAGGAGAAAACTCCTCTATTGAATATTTTTTATTTTTTGTTGTATATTATATAATATATCAAATGCTTCCTTGCAAGTAGTATTATTTAAGTCCAGACCTTGAATTTCTTTAATAATATTATCATAAGAAGTATTTTGAGGAGAAGATGCAGGATTAGATACAACTTCAAACTCGATATGATGTTCTGATAATAAATTTGTGTATTTCTCAAGGGCAGAAAGAGGAAATCCACATTTTATTAGTTCAGGGCTCAAATCGGTTAATTTTAAGCCGATTTCTTTTGAAACCAACCTTGCATCTTCATTTAATATATTATAAAAAATACCAACTTTAAATATATAAATTTTTTTAGAATTTTTTTTCTTTAGTTCTTCATATTGAATTAGTAGCTTACTCATGCTTTTTTTTCCCTTTCTTTCTAACTATAATATCACCAATTTCACAATCAAAAAGATCACACATTTTTTCCAAAGTATCAAAGCGAATACTGCTTGTTTGATTTTCCATAAGTCTAGTGAGAGCTTGATAACCACCTTCCATATTTTTTACAAACCAATATTTACTTCTTTTTTGTTTTTTTAATAATTCTTTAACATTTACTTGAATCATGTTATCACCTCCTTACAATATAACTATTTTATAAGAAAGCAATAAAAAAAATAACTATCCGCAAATTGACTTAAAATGCGAATAACTATATTACAATATAGACATTTATGTTATAATATATTTATACTAAATAGGAGATGATATATTATGAAAAATGCGGATGTGCTTAATATTTTAAATGAAATAAATAACTTTTTGGAAAGAGAAGAATATTTTGAGGCTTCTGAATATATTAAGACTAAAAGAAGAGAAATCGATAAAGAAGTAGATCCAGTAAGTGATTATATGGATAAATTGATACAAGATATAAAATAAAAAGTCGAATAATGTCGAATTATGTATTATAGTTATATCAAGAGAAATAGAAGATAATACCTAACCTTGCGTATAGTTATTTTTGATTACATAATATGGTAAAATATATGTAGGCAAGAAAATTATATAGGAGGTATTATACAATGAGAAATGAAAGAAATTTTATATTACAAGAGCTGAAACAGAACCTAACCTTAAAAGATAGAATATTACTACATTTTTTTAAAAACTATACATACAAGATTTATAAGAATGGAGTGAAAGAAGGATTTTCTTGTAAAAATTAAAATAAATAAATTACATTAAAATTACATTAAAAGGCATATTGACAAAGATTTGAATTCGATATATTATAAGTGTACCAACAGAAAAAACAAATGAAAGTGTGTAGTCATTACCGACTACCCGCTTTTTCTATTTCCAGAAATAATGAAAGCTAGTAATATCAAATACTAGCTTTTTTCATATTAAAAAATTTTAATGTAAATATGTTTTTTAATGTAAATATTTTTAGAGTTTTAATGTAATTTTAATGTAGTTTTTCCATAATTTTAAGAATTTTTAAGAAGTTTTAAAAAGTTCAAAAATATTTTTGCTATCAAAAAACCTTGATTTTTCAATACTTATGTGTTTTTAAGAACTTTTAAGAAGTTTTAAAAACTTTTAAAAATATAAATTCTTTGGAGCGGGTAGTGGGAATCGAACCCACACCTTCGGGTCGGAAGCACGAAATTCTACCATTAAAATATACCCGCGAGTAAATATATTATAACTTTAAATAAAGAAAAAAGCAACAACCTAAGCCAGCTGTTGCTAATTAATGGAGCAGGTAGCGGGAATCGAACCCGCATAGCCAGCTTGGAAGGCTGGAATTCTACCATTGAACTACACCTGCGTTTGCTCCTAAAAAATTTTTATTATATTGTCTGGAGCAGGTAGCGGGAATCGAACCCGCATAGCCAGCTTGGAAGGCTGGAATTCTACCATTGAACTACACCTGCATTAGCTCCTGACAATTATAGATTATAATTGTTTTTGTTTTTTTTGTCAATATCTTTTTTCACTTTTTTAGAAAAAATTATATATGATTGGATTTTCTCTAGAAATTTCAATAGATTTTGAATATAAAAAACAAATTTAATAAAATTAAAACAATTTATTGAAAAAAGTTTAAAAAATAAGTATATTAAAATAGAATAAAAAATAGGAGGAAAATTTATGCAAGTAGATTCAAAGGCTAGAAAAGATTATTTAAGTTGGGATGAGTATTTTATGGCAGTAGCAAAATTATCAGCAATGAGGAGTAAAGACCCACATACTCAAGTAGGAGCTTGTATAGTAAGTAATGATAACAGAATTTTATCAATAGGATATAATGGAGCTCCAAATGGATTTAATGATGAAAAATTCCCATGGGGAAGGGAAGGAAATCCATTAGAGACAAAATATTTATATGTTGTACATGCAGAAAGAAATGCTATATTAAATTATAGAGGATCAAGAAAAGACTTAGAAAATTCTAAGATATATGTGGATTTGTTTCCTTGCAATGAATGCGCAAAAGAGATTATTCAAGCTGGAATAAAAGAAGTAGTTTATTTATCAGATAAATACGCAGATACTGACGAAACAATAGCGTCCAAGAAATTATTAGACTCATGTAACGTACAATATAGAAAAATTGACTTGAAAGATAGTAAAGAGTTTGTAATAAAGCTGTAATTAAAAAGAAAAAAACATGTTATATAAAACAAGAGGCTTATATGTTATTATATAAATATAAGGGGAGAATGCGGTTATGAAAAAAATAATAAAACTTATACCAATACTAATTATTATTACAATAGTTTTCGAATTAAGTAATATATCTTTCGCAACAACAGATGAAAAGAAATCTACTATTTCGATAAATTTATCAGAAGATTTTAAAAACTGGAACAAGCTTTCAGAAGAAGAAAAAGATAATGTAATTATGCCAATGGCTACATCAACAAATATTAATGAAGAAGATAAGAATAACGCTAATTCTTTTTTATTTGGAGTTCAGAACTTATTTGCAAAAGCTTCAATTCCAACCAAATATAGTTTAACAGAAGATATTAATGTTCCTGTAAAGCATCAAGGAACTACAGGAGAGTGTTGGGCTTTTTCTATGACAAGTGTGCTAGAGTCATATTTAGCATTATCTGAACAAAAAGCAGTTATACCAAGATATTCTGCAAGACATATGGATTATGCTACTTCAGAGACTTTTTTGGATGGAAAGAATCCAATAGGATATAGTAGAGAAGTTGGAACTGGTGGTAATTCAACAATGGCATTAGGATATCTTACAAATGGAACAGGAGCAGTTCTGGAAGAAGATATGCCTTTTGAAGATAATGAAGATAAAATAAATTTGTCAGAAATTCAAGATAAAGAAGCTGTTTTAAGAGTAACAGACGCGAAAGTATTTCCAAATATAAATAAATATATAGACGATGAAGGAAATGTAACATATAGAGATGATTCTTATAAAGAATATACAGATGAAGAAGTTACATTAATAAGAAATGATATAAAACAATATATTATGAAATATGGTGCTTTAGCTGCAACAACAGTTGGAAATAATAAAAATTATTATAGCAATCCAGAAGATCCAATGCATTCAGCAGCATATTTCTGTGATAATAATTTTTATAACATAGACCATGCAATTACAATAGTAGGGTGGGATGATAATTATTCTGTAGATAATTTTAATCCAGAAAATAAGCCAAAGAATCCAGGAGCATATATTTGTTTAAACTCATATGGAACAGAAAGTTTTGCTGATGGATATACATATGTATCATACGATGATGTTAATATAGAAAAAAATTTGACTGGTGTAATGGGAACAGAAGATATTTCAGATGACCAAAACATTTATCAAAATGATTTTTATGGTGCAACAATATATTTAACAGTCAATCCACAAGGGGCAATTGGTATGGCTAATGTATTCACTAAAGAAGGTAATGAGGATGAATATATAGATCAAGTACAAGTTGCTACAAGCGGAAATGTTACAGCAGAAGTATATGTTAATCCAGCAGATTCTAGTTTAGATTCAGCTAAGCTACAGAAAGTTGAAGTAGATTCATCAACATTAGATGCGACCTATAACACTTTAAAGCTAAAAAATCCAGTAAAGATAACTGGAGAAAAATTTGCAGTTGTGGTAAAATTAACTGCTACAGAACAATTTAATATCGGTATTGAATGCAATTATGCGGATAGTAAATTAACTACAGCGCCAACAATGTTTGATAATGTAAGTGCAAACCCAGGAGAGAGTTATATATCTTTAGATAGTTTACAATCTTGGGATGACTTTACTACATTACAATTAGATGATACCACTTTTAAACAATCTAACTTATGTGTTAAGGCGATAACAACAAAGGAAGCTTCAAGCAAGCCAGAACAACCAAATACAAATAATAATAATGACAATACAAACACGAATAATAACAATCAGAATGCAAACACAAATACTGGTAATGAAAACCAAAATTCTAATGTAAATAATAACAATCAGAATACAAATACAGATGCTGGTAACAATAATCAAAATACTAATACAAACACAGGTAATAACAACCAAAATACTAACACAAATACGAATAATCCAAATACCAATAGTAATTCAAATTCTGGAACAGGTACAACTAATAGTAATAATAATTCAAATAATAATTCTGCGTATTACTATAATGGGACAGTGAATAAGACATTAGCAGATGAACTTTTGCCTAAGACAGGAACAGATATGGCGAGATGGGTATTACCAGTAGTTATAGGTATATTTATTATTTCATATTTTAATTATAGAAGATATAGAGATATAAAAATTAAATAAAGAAAAAAGGGGGCAATAAGTTAATTCTATCTTATTGCCCATTTGTAAATAAAGCCATAAAATTTTGTGAGTGTGAGGAGATAGTATGGAAAATAATTTAGAAGAAATAGCAAATAAAATAAGGATTAATACTGTAAAAGAAGTATATTATGCTCAATCTGGGCATCCAGGAGGTTCTTTATCTATAGCAGATATATTGGCAGTACTTTATTTTAAAGAAATGAAAATAGATCCTAAAAATCCAAAAGATGAAAATAGAGATAGATTTGTATTGTCTAAAGGTCATTGCTCTCCAGCGCTATATGCCACTTTAGCTTTAAAAGGTTTTTTTAGTATGGATGAATTAAAGAACTTTAGAAATATAAATTCAATTCTTCAAGGACATCCAGATATGAAGAAAATACCAGGAGTGGATATGTCTACAGGTTCATTAGGTCAAGGGTTATCAGCAGCTAATGGAATGGCGATAGCAGGAAAATTAGATAATAAGGATTATAGGGTTTATGCAATATTAGGTGATGGAGAAATAGAGGAAGGACAAGTATGGGAAGCAGCAATGGCTTCAGCAAGATATAAATTAGATAATTTATGCATATTTGTAGATAATAATAATCTACAAATTGATGGAACTATAGACAAAATAATAAATCCATATCCTATAGATAAAAAATTAGAAAGTTTTGGATTTTATGTAATAAATATAAATGGTAATGACACTAAAGAAATAGAAGAAGCTTTAAATAAAGCAAAACAAATAAAAGGAATGCCTACAGCGATTATTGCAAAAACAATAAAAGGTAAGGGAGTTTCTTTTATGGAAGATAATGTTGGTTGGCACGGAAAAGCACCAAACGAAGAAGAATATAAGTTGGCATTAACAGAGTTAGGAGGCGAAGCTGATGAATAAGGAGGAAAAAAAGGCGACAAGACAAAGTTATGGAGAAGAATTAGCAAATTTAGGAGAGAAAAATAATAAAGTAGTTGTATTAGACGCTGATTTATCAGCTGCAACCAAAACGAGTATTTTTGCTAAAAAATTTCCAGACAGGTTTTTCGATATGGGAATAGCAGAGCAAAATATGATAGGAACTGCAGCTGGACTTGCTACATGTGGTAAGATTCCATTTGCAAGCACATTTGCTATGTTTGCTGCTGGAAGAGCATATGACCAAATAAGAAACAGTATTTGTTATCCAAAATTAAATGTTAAGATTTGTGCCACTCATGCGGGAATAACAGTAGGAGAAGATGGAGCTACACATCAAATGATAGAAGATATATCTCTAATGAGAACGATTCCAAACATGACTGTTATATGTACATCAGATGATACACAAACAAGATGGGCAGTAAATGAAATTGCTAAATTTGAAGGACCTGTATATTTAAGACTATGTAGATTAGCAACACCAAAAATATACGAAGATGAAAAATTTGAAATAGGTAAAGGAGTCCAAATAGGAGACGGAACAGATGCTACAATAATAGCTACAGGAGTTGTAGTATCAGAAGCTATAGAAGCAATGGAAGAATTAAAAAATATGGGGATAAATGTACGAGTTATAGATATGCATACAATAAAGCCAATAGACAAGGATATCATTATAAAAGCGGCAAAAGAAACAAAGAAACTTATAACTGTAGAAGACCATAATATAATAGGTGGATTAGGCTCTGCTGTATGCGAAGTATTAGCAGAAAATTATCCTACAAAAGTATATAGAATGGGTATAAAAGATGAGTTTGGAAAGTCTGGTAAAGCAGATGATTTATTAAAATATTTCCAAATTGATAAAAGTGCTATTATAAATGCTGTTACAGAAAATAATTGATGTAAATTTTTATGTACCCTATTGCAATAAATCTTATTTATTGTTATTATATCTTGTAGATATAAATAAAAATATATCGAATTAAGGAGCAATTAAGATGATAGAATTTAGAAATGTTTGCAAAAAATACGAAACAGGAACAGAAGCTGTAAAAAATGCCAATTTTGTTATAGAAAAAGGTGAATTTGCATTCCTTGTTGGTGCTTCAGGCTCAGGAAAATCAACATTAATAAAATTAATATTAAAAGAAGAAGAACCTACATCAGGAAATATTATAATAAATGGAAAAGATACTACATTTTTAAAACCAAACAGGATTCCATACTTAAGAAGAAGTATGGGAGTTGTATTTCAAGACTTCAGATTATTACCAGACAAAACTGTTTATGAAAATGTAGCTTTTGCTATGTATATTGTAAAAGCTACACCAAGACACATTAGAAGACAGGTACCAATGGTATTATCATTGGTTGGATTAAGTGCAAAAGCTAAAATGTATCCAAACGAATTATCAGGAGGAGAGCAACAAAGAGTAGCACTTGCTAGAGCTTTAGTTAACAATCCTTCAATGTTAATTGCTGACGAGCCTACAGGAAACTTAGATCCAGACACAGCTTGGGATATTATGACTCTTTTAAATGATATTAATTTAAGAGGAACAACAGTAGTTGTTGCAACTCATGCAAAGGATATTGTAGACCAAATGAATAAGAGAGTTATTCATATTCGTAAAGGCTCTATAGTAAAAGATGATGAAAAAGGTGGGTATGAATTGTGAGATATAATGTTATAACTTATCTATTAGGAGAAGGAATAAGGAATGTTTTTAAAAATAAAAAATCAACAAGTGCTTCAATAATTATAATGAGTCTTACAATGTTAATATTTGGAGTATTTTTCGTAATAACTCAAAATATTAACAGTATAATGAAACAAATAGAAAGTGAACAAGGAATAGAAGTATTCCTTTATGATATTTCAGAAGATCAAACAAAAGCGCTAGAAGATTACATAAGAAATATTGATGGTATAAATACAGTAGAATATAAGTCAAAAGAAGATGCATTAAATCAATTAAAAAGTCAGTTTAAAGATAGGGAAGATTTATTATCTGGATATGATGAGAATAATATATTTCCAGCATCTTATGTTGTAACATTAACAGACTTAACTAAAAATAATGAAGTAAAACAAAAGATAGATGAGTATGATAAAGATAAGCCTGACACCGAAAAGGTAATAAAGAAAATAACAAGTAGTGATGAAACAATAACTACATTAATTAATCTAGCAAATGGAATTAGGATAATAACAGGAGTAATACTTGTAATTTTAATTATTATTTCAATATTTATAATATCAAATACAATAAAGCTTACAGTACATGCAAGAAGAAAAGAAATATCTATAATGAAATATGTAGGTGCAACTAATAGCTTCATAAGATGGCCTTTTATTGTAGAAGGTATAATAATCGGAATAATATCAGGAGCAATATCAATAATTATTCTAGGAATAAATTATAATTTAATTGCAAATAAAATATTAGAATCACAAGTTGTATCTGCAATGAGTATCAATTTATTAACTTTCGCAGATATGTTCGGATTAATAGTGCTTGTTTATACAATATTAGGTGTTGGAATAGGTATTTTAGGAAGTTGTATTTCTATGCGTAGATATTTAAAAGTATAGAAAAGGAGTTTAATATGAAAAGATTTCTAAGAATATTAATAATAGTAACATTGTTAATATCAACTTTAGGGTTTTCAACTTTTGCAGCTGAATTATCAGATTTACAAGAACAACAAACACAAGTACAAGCAAATCAAGATATGGCAACATCACAACTTCAAGCAGTACAAGAAGAACTAACAGAGAATTTACAACAAATTCAAGAACTAAATACTAATATTACACAATATGAAACAGAGATAAATGAGTATAATACTCAAATTGTAACCTTACAAGATGATATTACAAAAACCGAAGAGGAGATAAAAAAAGCAGAGGATAATTATAATAGTCAGAAAAAATTATTAGATGATAGATTAGTAACTATGTACCAAGCTGGCACAACAGAATATTTAGATGTTGTGCTAAGTTCAAAAACAATAACAGAATTTTTGTCTAATTACTATTTGTTATCGATTTTAGCAGATTCAAATGTAGATTTTTTGGATACGATAGAACAGCAAAAACAAATAATAGAAGATGAAAAGAAAAAATTAGAAGAGCAAAAGAAACAAATTGATACAGCAAAAGAAGAAAAAGAAAAAGCATCTATAATATTACAAAACACAAAAGTTATGAAAGATACTTACACATCTCAATTAACTGACCAAGAAAAGCAAATTCAATCAGAAATAGATGCATACCAAGCACAATTAAATCAATTGGAAGCAGAAATTCAATCAATAACAGCAGATAGCTTAGTAATTAATCCAAACTATATTGGAGGAGAAATGCTATGGCCAGTGCCTGGTTACACAAAATTAAGTTCTACATTTAAGATGAGAGTTCATCCTATAACTGGGGTATATAAATTACATAGTGGAATTGATATACCTGCGCCTACAGGAACTAATTTCCTTGCAGCAAATGATGGAGTAGTAGTAAAAGCAGGATATAATACTGCTTATGGAAACATGGTTATGATAGACCATGGTGGTGGAGTATCAACATTGTATGCACATGGTGATAAAATAATGGTAACATTAGGACAAACCGTAAAAAAAGGAGATGTAGTTTTACAAGTAGGTGAAACAGGATATGCAACAGGACCACATGCACATTTTGAGGTTAGAATAAACGGAACTCCTGTAGATCCATTACCATATGTTACAAACCAAAATGGAGTAAACTAACTTAAAAATAACGGAGGATAAAAGATGAAAAAGATGTACTTAAAGGTTGTATCTATATTAGTGATTGCAACAGTAATATTAAATACAGTATCAATATCGTATGCAGCATCGAGCATTAGTAGCCAAAAAAATGAATTAAATCAAAAAATACAGGAAACGAAAGATAATTTAAATGAAGTAAATAGTCAAAAAGAAGAATCACAAAACAAAGTTAATGATTTATCTAGTCAGATAGATTCATATGAATCACAAATTAGTTCTTTAAAAAGTGAGATAGAAACAAAAACAAACGAAGTTAACGAATTACAGAAACAACTAGATGAGTTAGAAGCAGAAAGAGAAAAGAATCAAAGTTTATTAGATGAAAGATTAGTTACATTATATGAATCTGGAGAGGTTTCATATTTAGATATGTTGTTATCTTCTGCTGATTTAACAGAATTTATATCTAGTTATTATATGATAGAAACTTTAACAGCCGCAGATAAAGAATTAATTCAAAATTTAGAGAATGACAAGAAAGAGATAGCTGAGACGCAAGAAAAAGTAAATGCTAGTTTAAGTGAAATAGAGACAAAGAAAACCGAATTAGAGGGTATACAAACAGAGTTAAATAAAGCAAAAAATCAAGAACAAACAAAAGTTGATAAATTAACAGAGCAATCCCATGCCTTAGAAAGTGATGTAGAAGAATACGAGAAGAAAATGAAAGAGCTTGATGCAAAGGAAAAAGCTCAAGAAGCAGCTTTACAAAAAAAATATGAAGAAGCCAAGAAGAAAGCAGAACAAGGAAATTCTTCAGGTTCAAGTTCTTCTAGTACAGGAGGTTCTGTAAGTTCACAAGGATTTATAAGACCAGTTAAGAGTGGAAGCATTACAGCTACAATGTATTATTCTAGTGGAAAATATCATGGTGCTGTAGACTTTGGTGTATCAGTAGGAACACCAGTTTATGCAGCAGCAGATGGAATTGTAGTTACATCTACTTGGGGTGGTTCAGATAGTTATGGATATTACATAAAAATAAAACATTATAATGGGCTATATACATTATATGCACATGGTTCATCATTAGTCGCAAGCGTAGGACAAGAAGTAAAACGAGGACAACTAATAATGTATTCAGGTAATACAGGAAATTCAACAGGACCTCATTTACATTTTGAGGTAAGAAAATCACCAGGAGGATATAGCAATAGAGTTAATCCACTAGACTATTTGCCATAGTTAGATGGGGCTTAGGGATTTGGGGACGGTCCTTAAATCCCTTTTAATTAAATTTAAACATAAAAACCGCTACATAAGAATAAAAACTTAAGTAGCGGTTATATTAAATATTAAAGAACAAGGGGGACTTGGTATGAAAAAATCAACAATAGTAATTATAGTAGTTGTTGTTATATTAGTAGCAATAATTGCTGGTTTAGTTTCTAACTATAATGGGGTAGTTAGCTTATCAGAAGAAGTTGATAATAAATTTGCTACAATTGATACTATGTTACAAAGAAGAGCAGATTTAATACCAAATTTAGTAAATACAGTAAAAGGGTACACAAACCAAGAACAAGCTGTTATAGATTCAGTAACAGATGCAAGAGCAAAATTAGCAGGAGCAAATTCTGTAGGGGAAAAAGCCAATGCTGACCAAGAATTGAGCACTGCATTAAGTAATTTACTAGTAGTTGTAGAAAATTATCCAGATTTAAAATCATCACAAAATTTTATTAATTTATCAGATGAATTGGCTGGCACAGAAAATCGTATAGCAACAGCAAGAAAAGATTATAATGATGCTGTAAAAGAATATAATACAAAAATAAAAAGATTTCCTACAAATATAGTATCTGGAATGTTCGGATATGGAGAAAAAGAATACTTCCAAGCATCAGAAGGAAGCGAGGAGGTACCAACTGTTGACTTCAATACTGTACAATAAAAAAATTAAATATATATTAATTTTAGCCATTTTTTCTATAGTGTTAGTTACTAATAGCTCATACGCTATTGTCTCACAAACAAGAGACTTTTATGTTAATGATTCAGCAAATTTATTGTCTGATGAAACAGAAGACTATATAATCAATATGAATAAAACATTAGAAGAACAAACCGGTGCACAAATAGTAGTTGTTACAGTTAAAAATCTAGAAGGACAATCTTTAGAAGAATATGCTACAGAATTATTTAGAGAATATGGAATTGGAGACAAAGAAAAGAATAATGGAGTTCTTTTACTGTGCGCATATGAAGAAAGGCAATTTAGAATAGAAGTAGGATATGGTCTTGAAGGAACTTTAACAGATGGAAAAACTGGTAGAATTCAAGATGAATATATAATTCCATACCTTAAAGAAAATAATTTTAATAATGGAATAAGAAATGGATTTAATGCTGTATTAAAAGAAGTAGAAAATGAGTATGGCATTACAATTGAAGGTGCAGAAGAAGGAAATGTAGTAGGAACAACAAATGCAAGAACAAATGTAGCTAGCAAGGTAGCACCACATATAATTATGATGGTAATATTTATATTAGTAGTAATATTTTTTAGTAGACGTGGAATCTTCTTTATAGGAGGTTTTGGTGGTGGCCATTTTGGTGGGCGGAGGCTCATTTGGTGGCGGTGGTTCCTTTGGCGGAGGAGGATCTTCCGGTGGAGGAGGCTCTTCAAGAAGTTTCTAAAAATAAATATAGGGACATTCTTGGGGGATTGTCCTGGGGGATTTGAGGACGTTCCTTAAATCCCTATTATATATAAAACCCGTATTAATATATTTTATTAATACGGGTTTAAGTTTTAGTAAATCTAGTTATAAATTTTGAAATGGATTAATTATATAAATTTTTTTCATATAAATCTTCTATATGGACATTTTTTTCTTCAAAATTATCGATAAATCCTATTTTGGCGATATCATTATTTACTTCTTGTATCCACACAGGTCTTTCATTATAAAAGATATCTACTTTTTGTTTATTTCGTAAAATTTCATGTATTTTGGAAGCTTTCATACAAATCATCTCCTTAAAAAACTTGTACTATTAATATATCCAAAATATAGAAAATTATTCCAAAAATATTTATAAATGAGGAAAATCCCCAAGGTGACAAGCACCATAGGGGATTTCCTACCAAAACCAGAACCACAGGAGAATGAACACGATTGCCTTAATAATAGCAAACACTGCTCGTTCACGATCACCCATACCTTCTGGCTGAAACAATTTGTTGAGAAGCCAATTTGTAAAAAATAAGAGGATCATAAATAGACAAAAGTAAAAAAAAGGATCCCCAAATTTAAAAATGGCTCCAACAAAAAGAAGTAGTATGAAGAACCACATATTATATGTGCCTCCTTTCAATTAATTCAACAGTTGATAAGATCTAAATATATTATAACATATAAATTAACATAAAGCAAAATTTGACATTCTATAAGTAATGCAACAAAAAATGTGTTAAAAGAGTATTAATTACAAAAAAAGAGTACCAAATAAAACTACTTAATTACTTGGTACTCTAAATAAAATACGATTTGGTGACCCGTACGGGAATCGAACCCATGATTCAGCCTTGAGAGGGCTGCGTCTTAACCGCTTGACCAACGGGCCATAAACAAACTTTATTATTTATATCATAAAAATAAAATATAGTCAATAGGAACAAAATTTCGCAAAAATCTATTGACAAAAAAATAAAATCATATATAATAATAAGCGAACAAAAGTTTTAAAGAAAGGCAAAAAGATGTTAGAAGAAAAAGATAGAATAGATGTTGTTTTAGTAAAAAAACACTATTTTCAAACAAGACAAAAAGCTAAATATGAAATAGAACAAGGAAATGTATATGTAAACGGAAAACAAATTACTAAAACAAGTAAAATAATAAATTATCAAGATAATATAGAAATAAAAGGTCAAACACTAAAATATGTAAGTAGAGGTGGACTAAAATTAGAAAAGGCCATTAGTTTATTTGAAATTTCATTAAAAGACAAAATATGTGCAGATATAGGAGCATCAACAGGAGGGTTTACAGATTGTATGCTACAAAATGGTGCACAAAAAGTTTATGCAATAGATGTTGGTCATTCACAACTAGCAGAACAATTATTAAATAACGAAAAAGTAGTAAATTTAGAAGGAACAAATATTAAGGAATTAGATACAAATAGCATAGAAAAGTTGGATTTTATTAGTTCAGATGTGTCTTTTATTTCGGAAATACATGTATTGCCAAAGATATATAAATTACTAAAAATAAAAGGAAAAGCAGTTGTATTAATAAAGCCACAATTTGAGGCTGGAAGCCAACATTTAAATAAGAATGGAGTTGTAAAAAATATAAAAATACATCAAAAAGTAATTCAAAATATAGTAATGTTTGCAAATAAACTTGGTTTTAGAATTATAGATGTAACATATTCTCCAATTAAAGGTCCAGCAGGTAATATAGAATATTTATTATATGTTGAAAAAAATGAAAACAATTTATTAGATTTATATAAAATGAAAAACAATGCATTAGAAATTACTACAGAGGCATTAAAAAAATTAAAATAAAGAGGTGTACATATGATATCTACATTGCATATAAAAAACATAGGAATAATCGATGAGATCATGATAGATTTTTCAAAAGGATTTAATATATTAACTGGCGAAACAGGAGCAGGAAAAACTTTAATTATAGGAGCATTAGGAATAGTAGCAGGTGGAAGGTTTTCAAAAGAAATGATTAGAAAAGGTGAGAATCATTCATTTGTAGAAGTTAGTATATATTTGCCAAATCATCCAAAGGCAGTAGATGGAAATATCATAATTTCCAGGGAAATATTTGAAAATGGCAGAAACACTTGTAAAATAAATGGTCGTTTAGTAACTGTAAATGAATTAAAAGAATTTATGAATAATATCATAAATATACATGGGCAAAACGATAATCAAAATTTATTAAATAAAGAAAATCACATAAAATATTTAGACAAGTTTTTAGGAAAAGAATTCTTAAGTAAGAAAAATGAGTATACTGAGTTATATAATAAATATGTAGATATTAATAGAAAACTAAAAGAAAACTATGGAGATGAAAAAGAAAAACAACGTAAGTTAGATTTGCTTAATTACCAAGTAAACGAAATAAAAAATGCAAGTTTAAAAATAAATGAAGATGAAGAATTAGAAGAACAAAGAAATCTTATAATAAATGCTGAGAAAATATCTAAATCATTAAATGAGGCAGATATGCAAATAAACGAAAATGCATTAAATTCAATAAGTATAGCAATTAAAAAATTAGAGAAAATAGAAGATATAAATATAAAATACCAAAAAACACTAAGTTCATTAAAAAGCAATTATTATGATTTACAAGAAATTGCGATAGATTTAAATCATTATAATTCAGATACATCTTTCGAAGAAAAAGAAAGAGATGAGATAGAAAATAGAATAGATGAGATAAACGACTTAAAAAGAAAATATGGAAATACAATAGAAGAAATATTAAATTATAAAAATGAAGTAGAAGAAGAAATAGATAAAATAGAAAATTTAGAAGAGAAGAATAAGGAGTTAAAAACTGAGTTAACAAAGGTAACAGTAGAATTAGAAAAAAGAGCTATAGAATTACACGAAACAAGACAAAAGTATGGAATAGAATTAGAAACTAAAATAAATAGTGAACTTGCAGATTTAGAAATGCCTAATGCAAAATTTAAGGTAAACATAGAGAATACAAATTTTAATAAAGATGGAACTGATGAAATAGAATTTTTGATAACAACTAATAAAGGAGAAGATTTTAAACCATTAATAAAAACTGCGTCTGGTGGTGAGATGTCTAGAATAATGTTAGCTATAAAAACAGTGTTATCAGATGTGGATGAAGTACCTATTTTAATATTTGATGAAATAGATACAGGTATTAGTGGAAAAGCAGGAAATGCAGTTGGAGAAAAATTAAAAACAATTTCAAAAAATCATCAAGTTATAATAGTTACACATTTAGCTAGTATTGCAGCTAAAGGAGATTCTAATTATTATATTTATAAAGAAGTAGAGGTAGATAATACTAAAACAAGAATAAAAAATTTAAATGAACAAGAAGTTATAGAAGAAATAGCAAGAATTGCAAGTGGAATTGTATCAGAGATATCATTAAAACATGCAATGGAATTAAGAGCAGCAGTTTAAATAAATGGACTAATATATGTAAAAAGAAGTGGACTAAATTAAATTTATCCACTTCTTTGGCATAATGATACTATTTTAATTCTACAATTGTAACACCCATTTCACCTTCTCCGAAAGTACCAAGTCTAAATGATTTAACATGAGGATGTTTTTTTAAAAAAGCATGAATACCAGTACGTAATTTACCAGTACCTTTTCCATGTACAATTCTAACAGTTTCTAATTTTGCTAAACTGCAATCATCCAAATATTTATCAATAACGAAAATTGCTTCATCAACTGTTTGTCCTATTACATTAATTTCTGGAGATATATTTTTTGATTTTGACATACCAGAGAAAGCTTTGGAAGGTGTTTTATTTGTACTCTGCTTTTTATTTGCAATAGAAATATCTGTAACAGGAACAAATGATTTCATATTACCACATTGTACTTGTACTTCATTATTTTTGTTTGGTAATGATAGTAAAGTACCATTATTCATAAATTTATTTATATATATATCCATTCCAACTTTTAGTTGGTTTACATTTAAGTTACTAGAAGATGAGTTGCTTATTTTATTAGAAGAAACCTTTTTTATAGAATCTGTTAATTTATTTCTATAATTATCTAAATCTTTTAAAGAATTAGAAGTGTTTTCGATTTTTCTCATTTGACGTATTATATTAGTTGCTTCATCTTTTGCTGAATATAATATTTCACGAGCTTCCAACTTAGCTTTATTGATAATTTCGTTTTGTTTGTTTTGAACATTAGAATAATCTTTTTCTAAATCTTCTTGTAATTGTGAAATTTTAGCCAATCTTTGTTCAATTTCATTTTTCTCGTTTTCAATTTTTTGTTTATTATCATAAATGTTTTTTAATAAATCTTCAACATGAATAGTATCAGTATCTAAGAACTCATTAGCTCTTTGTAATATATCATCAGAAAGACCAAGTTTTTTACTGATAGCGAAGGCATTACTTTTACCAGGCACACCGATTAAAAGTTTATAAGTAGGGGAAAGTGTGTCTATATCAAATTCTTGGCTTGCATTTTCAAAACCAGCGTGTGTTAAAGCATAGTTTTTTATTTCTGGATAATGTGTTGTAGCAAGTGTTAAAATTCCTCTATTATATAGAGCTTCTAGTATACTGATTGCTAAGCTACTTCCTTCAATAGGATCAGTTCCAGAACCAAGTTCATCAACTAAAACCAAACTATCTGATGTAGAATTTTTTAGTATTTCTATAATATTTAGCATATGTGAAGAAAAAGTACTTAAAGATTCTTGAATGCTTTGTTCGTCACCAATATCTGCAAAAACATTATCAAATACAAAAACACTACTATTTTCATTAGCTGGAATATTTAATCCAGACATAGCCATTAATGTTATTAAACCAACTGTTTTTAAGGTTACAGTTTTACCACCAGTATTAGGACCAGTAATTACAAGTGTATTAAAATTAATTCCTAAATTTATATTAATTGGAACTACAGCCTCCTTATTTATTAAAGGATGTCTAGCTTTTATCAAATTTATTTGCTTATCATCATTCAAAATAGGTCTTGTAGCATCTAAATATATAGAATAATTTGCTTTAGCAAAAATAAAATCAAGTAATCCTATAATTCTAAGGTTATTTTCTAATTGCTCTAAAATTTCAAAAAGCGAGTTTGTAAATTTGGCTAAAATTTTTTCTATCTCTAAGTTTTCTTCTACAGTTAAATTGGCAATTTTACTATTTAATTCAAAAATAGAAACAGGTTCTATAAAAACAGTGGAACCACTATTTGACATATCATGAATAAATCCTTTTATATTATTTCTGTATTCTTCTTTTACAGGTATAACATACCTATCATTTTTTATAGTTATAACAGGTTCCTGAAGATATTTAGAATAACTTGAAGAAGATATATAGTGATTTAATTTGTTTTTTATTTCTTGTTCAATTTTTCTCTTAGTTGTTCTAATATTAAATAAATTAGTGGATGCTCTATCATCAACAGTATAATCATCAATAATTGCAGAAAAAATGCTATCTTCAAGATTTTTATTAGTGTATAAATTATCAAAATAATTATATAAGCTATTAAATTCATTTAAGTTGATAAGTTCATCAGAAAAAAAGTAATCCTTTAAATCTTTTGCTAATCTTAAAAATTTTCCGATATTTAGTACATTTGCAATTGATAATATCTTATTACTTTTTAATGTTTTTAAACAAATTTCGATTTCTTCTGATAATTCATAAATAGGAATATTGCCTTTTTTATATTTAAAAATAACAGCTTCATTTGTTTCATTTAAAGCTTTTATAACTTTATTTTTATCATTAAAAGGATATAAATTAGTACAGTATTTTTTTCCAATAAACGTTTTAGAAAAAGTTGCTAAATTTTCTGTAACTTTGTTAAATTCTAATTTTTCTAAATATTTGCTAAACATATGAAAACTCCTTTATATTAAATTGTATTTTTCAAAAATTGATTTAATCATATGTGTATCTAAACCTACAATCGAATTATAATCGCCATCATAGCCTTTTAAATAAACTTTTCCTATACCTTGCACAGCATATGCTCCAGCTTTATCCATAGGTTCTTTTGTATCAACATAAGAGCAAATATCGTAATAAGACATATTTTTAAAATAAACGGTTGATTTATTAACTCTTGTTTCAAAAATTATTGAGTGTTCTTTTTTTATAATTACAGTTGTACCTGTATAGATATCATGCGAGTTTCCTTGTAATAGTTTTAAAATACGAATAGCATCATCTCTATCTTTTGGTTTGCCTAAAATAATATTACCAAAAGAAACTAATGTATCAGAACCAATTACAGTATATTCATTATTTTCTTTATATTTATCTATAAAAATTGAATAAGCTTTTTCATATGATAATTTTTCTGCTAATTTTTGAGGATTAAGTTCAAGCTTTTTCAATTTATTTTCATCAATATCACTTGGAATAATATCAAAATTACTTATTATTGTTGATAATAATTGTTTTCTTCTAGGAGAAGAAGAAGCTAAAATAAATTCCATAACAAAACCTCCTATAATCCTACGTATTATAACATTTTTAGTTTTGAAAAATCAATATTGCGTTTAGAGTTTTGCTATGATAAAATAAATAAAGTTAAAAACGGAGGAATTGTATGGAAGATAGACAGCAAAACATAAGAAATTTCAGCATAATTGCACATATAGACCATGGTAAATCAACATTAGCAGATAGAATGATAGAAATGACAGGAGTTCTTTCAAAAAGAGAAATGGAATCTCAAGTATTAGATAATATGGAGATAGAAAGAGAACGTGGAATAACAATAAAATCACAATCTGTAAGAATGATTTATAAAGCCAAAGATGGGAAAGAATATATATTTAATTTAATAGATACACCAGGACATGTAGATTTTAATTATGAAGTGTCAAGAAGCTTAGCTGCATGCGAGGGGGCAATATTAGTTGTAGATAGCAGTCAAGGGGTGGAAGCACAAACATTAGCAAATGTTTATTTAGCATTAGATAATAATTTGGAAATTTTACCAGTAATAAATAAAGTAGATTTACCAAATGCTAGACCTGATGAGGTAAAGAAAGAAATAGAGGATATAATAGGAATACCAGCAGAAGATGCACCTTGCATTTCTGCTAAAACAGGTTTAAATGTTGAAGAAGTTTTAGAAAGAATTGTAACAGATATTCCGGCACCATCTGGGGATAAAAATAAACCATTAAAATGTTTAATATTTGATTCTTTTTACGATAATTATAAGGGTGCTGTAAGCTATGTAAGAGTAAGGGATGGAAGAGTAAAAGTAGGTGACGAAATTTTACTAATGTCTTCTAATAAAACTTTTATAGTAACAGAAGTAGGATTTTTTGAACCAGGCAAATATTATCCTTGTAAAGAATTAGTTGCAGGTGACGTAGGATATATTGCAGCAAGTATTAAAAGTTTATCAGATATCAGAGTTGGAGATACAATAACATTAAAAGATAATAAAGCAGAAGAGCCTTTACCTGGATATAAAAAAGTAAATCCAATGGTGTATTGTGGATTATATCCAGTAGATGGTAGTGATTATGAAAATTTAAAAATAGCGTTAGAAAAACTGCAATTAAATGATGCAGCGCTTCAATATGAACCGGAAACTTCTAATGCACTTGGGTTTGGTTTTAGATGTGGATTCCTAGGTTTACTACATTTAGAAATAATAGAGGAAAGATTAGACAAAGAATTTGATTTAAGTTTAATTACAACATCACCTTCAGTTATTTATAAGATTCATAAGACAGACGGAGAAATAATTGAACTATATAACCCAGCAGATCTACCAAAACCACAAGAAATAAGTTATATGGAAGAACCTTTTGTGGAGGCAGAAATATTAACACCGAAAGAATTTGTGGGAAATATAATGGAAATCTGTCAAAATAGAAGAGGTATATATAAAGATATGAAATACCTTGACGAGAACAGGGTTACAATTATATATGAATTACCATTAAATGAAATAATATACGACTTTTTTGATACATTGAAATCAAAAACAAAAGGATATGCTTCATTTGATTATGAATTAAAAGAATACAGAAGGTCTGAATTAGTAAAATTAGACATATATGTAAATGGTGAAAGTGTTGACGCATTAAGTTTTATAGTTCATAAAGATTCTGCCTATGATAGAGGTAGAAAGATGATAGAAAAATTAAAAACAGTTATACCACGCCACTTATTTACAATACCATTACAAGCTGTTATAGGAGGAAAAATAATTGCAAGGGAAACAATCTCAGCAATGAGAAAAGATGTACTTGCTAAATGTTATGGTGGTGATATAACACGTAAAAAGAAACTTCTAGAAAAGCAAAAAAGGGGTAAGAAAAAAATGCGTGAGATAGGTAATGTAGAAATACCACAAGAAGCTTTCTTATCAGTATTAAAATTAGATGAAGAAAAATAATAGGAAGTATAAAAATGAAAAGAATTGTATTATGTGGAAGTAGAACTTTTAAAGATTATATTATACAGATAGGATACAAATTAATAGAAGAAGGATATGAAGTTGTAATTCCTAAAGAGTTTTTTGTACCAATGCCAAAAAGAGAACATTCAATGCTACATTTTTCGGAGATACAAAATGAAAGAACAGATTATGTTTTAGTAATAAATGAAGAGAAAAATGGAAAACCAAATTATGTAGGTGCAAATAGTTTCGCAGAAATAGCAATGGGATTTTATTTTGGAAAAACAGTGTTTTTAAAAAATGATATATATGAGCCTTTTGCAGATGAATTAGTTGGGTGGGGAGTCATACCACTTAAAGGCAATTTAGATGCAATTAAAGAATACAAGTAGTAGGTAGTAATATGGAAATAACCAAAAAAGAATTTATAAATATAAATAATAAATTTGATGAGTATAAAATAAAAGAAGAAAAAGCTTTCGAATATATAGAAGGAAAAGAGAAAATAATTGTATCTGCACCACATAGTGTAAGACAAATCAGAAATGGAAATATAAAAGGCAAAGATTCTTGTACAGGGACAATAGCAATTTTGCTACAGAAACAATTAAATTGTTATTGTTTATACAAAACAAAAAATTGCAATGATGATGCAAATTATGATATAGAAAACAATCCATATAAGGATAAAATAATAGATTTAGTAGAAAAAAACAACATAAATTTTTTGTTGGATATTCATGGGGCAAAAGATGGACAAGGGTTTGATATAGATGTTGGAACAGCAAATTTAAAAAATTTAAACGGACAAAATAAATATCTAAAAGATTTTATAAAAATAGGAGAAAAATATAATTTAAATATCACTATAGATAAAGTTTTTAAAGCAGATACTTTACATACTGTAGCCAATACAATTGCTAGAAAAACAAAAATACCATGTATGCAAATAGAAATTGCAAAAAAATATAGAGATATTGAACAATTTAATAATATTAAAATAATGTTAAATTTTCTTGGGGAATATTTAAGAAATATTTTAGTAGGAGGGCAAAATGAGTGAAAAAGAATATGAAGATCAAGTAGAAGGAAGAAATAGTGTGTTAGAATTACTAGAATCTGGAAAAGATATCAATAAGATATTTATACAAATAGGAGAAAAGCACGGTTCTATTAATAAAATTATTTCAAAAGCTAAAGAGAATAGAATAGTTATAGTACAAGCCGAAAAATCTAAATTAGATAAGATGAGCCAAACTAATAATCATCAAGGAGTTATAGCAATAGTTCCTCCTTTCGAGTATAGCTCAGTAGAAGATATTGTAGAGGAAGCCAAGAAAAGAAATGAACAGCCATTTATTTTAATTTTAGATGGAATAGAAGATCCACACAATTTAGGTTCAATAATTAGAACAGCAGAAACAGCTGGAGTACATGGAATAATAATTCCAAAAAGAAGGGCTGCTGCAGTGAATAGTACAGTTAATAAAGTGTCTGCAGGTGCTGTACAATATATGAAGATTGCACGAGTAAACAACATAAATGAAACGATAAAATATTTAAAAAGTAATGATATATGGATTTGTGGAACAGATATGAATACTAACAAATATTATTACGAAGAAAACTATAATATTCCAATAGCTTTTGTAATTGGAAGCGAAGGGTTTGGAATAAGTAGATTAGTTAAAGAAAATTGTGACTTTTTAGTTAAGATTCCAATGAGCGGAAAAATAAGCTCGTTGAATGCTTCGGTATCAGCTGGAATTGTAATGTATGAAGCAGTTAAACAAAGAAAAAATAAATAAAATACTAAAGATGGGAGGAAAAAGATATGATGGGGAGAAAGAAAAGAATTCTAATTATAGTGCTTTCTATCATAACAGTTTTAATTTTAATAATAGGAGGAGTTTTAATATATTTAAATGTTGCAACAGATGCATTTAAAAGTCCAGATGAATTATTTTATAAATATTTATATCAAAATGGGTCTATAGTAGATGTATTTGATACAGACTTATTAGATAGATATTACCAAAGAATAGAAAATAATGCATACAATGGCACTGGAGAAATAACAATAAAAACAGGAATGAATGATAACTCAGAAAGTGATACAAAAGAATTCGATACTTTAATGAATAATTTAAAACTTTCATATACAACAAAAAGCAATTTGGCAGAGAAAAAACAAGAAACAGAAGCTACTATTGCCTACAATGACCAAGAACAATTTAAGTTCAGTGTAGTGCAAGATAATAATAACTATGGAATAAAGTCCGATGAGGTAGTGTATAAATATTTAAAATTAAAAAATGAAAATTTACGTGATATTTATACAAAATTAGGAGTTCAAGATTTAGAAAGTATACCTAATCAATTTAATAAAATAGATTATAATATCTATAAAAATATGAATGCACAAGACAAAGCTACAATTTTATCAACATATCAAAATGTTTTAAACAAAGGAATCTTAAGCAATCATTATACAAAGCAAGCAAAGGTTAATTTGAACTTTAATGGACAAAGTGTTGTGGCTAATGCGTATTCATTAACTCTAACCGAAGAAGAAATTTCTTCTTTAAAAATAAGTTTATTAGAGACATTAATGACAGATGAATTAACCTTAAAATATTTAGTGCAATTTTTGCAATTAGATAGTTCATATACAGTACAAATAAAACAATCAATACAAGAAGAAATTGATAACTTAAAAAGAGAACAAATTGAGAACAATGAAAATGTTAGAATTACAGTGTACGAAAGCAATATGCAACTTTTAACAACAATAGTTGAAACACCTGAAGCTAATTATACACTAAACAATAATGTTTCTGAAACAAATCAAAAAGTAACTATAGTTAAACAATCAAATGATGGAAACAATATAAATACGACTGTAACATTAGAAAGAAATACAAGTGATAGTAGTAACTCTTTTAAAATGGAACAAATTTCAACAACTGGAGAAACAACTACAGATAGAAATGCAATAACAGTTAACCTAAATGGTAATGTGGATACTGGAAATTTGGAATTAAATGTTAAATTAGAAAATCTTATTGGAAACAAACTAAATGAAATAAATTACACAGATAAAAAGGAATTTTCTTCTAGTGTTGATATAGAAGGATTAAATGATGATAATTCAGTAAGCTTAAATGATATGACATTAGAAGAGATAAATAGTTTGTATAAATCGATTGTGGAGAGAATTCAATATCTATATAATGAAAAATTACCCAATATAGGGTTTGATCCAAATACAATTAATTATCAAGGCACTTTAAAATGGAGTAGAATAGTTGATGCTTTTGATGAAGACGAATTTAAATCTCAAGTACAAAGAGCATTAAATTTGGCTAAAGATGATATGCAAAATAAAGAAGAATATAAAACATTGGTAGAGCAAGCAGAAGGTGATGCGAATAAAATAAAACAAATAAAAGGGCTAGTAACAGTAGAAAGATTAAGAGAAACCGGATTAGATGCAACACTTAATGAGGAGGATAATTCTATTTCGATAAAAACAAACAGTGAATCAGCTCATAAATACGAAATAGATTACGAAAACTTCAAAATATCAAAAATACAGTAATTTAAGTATTGACAAAAAGCAAAAATGCTAGTATACTTATACAGTAACTGAATTTATGCGAAAAATTAAATAGATATATAAATATCTTAAGTCAAAGGAGGGATAAGAATGGCACAACCAAAAAGAAGATGGTCAAAACAAAGAACACATAAAAGAAGATCAACATGGAAATTAGAAACTCCAAAATTTTCAACATGTTCACATTGCCATGAACCTGTAATGCCACACAGAGTTTGCCCAACATGTGGATATTATAATGGAGAAGAAGTTGTAGTTAAGGAAACTAATACAGCAAATAATTAGAATATAGTAAAGTTATAAAAGGAGCTAAAGTATTAAGTAATTAATATTTTAGTTTTTTTTTTGTCTAAAAATGATAGAGCTTAATACCGCTTTTTTACAAAGAAAAATGTGCTAAATGCTAATTTTTTACATATTGACTTGAAAAGTTAAATAGTATAAAATGGGAACGAGAGGTGAAATTAATGGCAAAACCAATAGTTGCAATAATAGGAAAACCAAATGTTGGAAAATCAACATTTTTTAATTATATAGTAGGAAAAAGAATATCAATTGTGGAAGATACTCCAGGAGTAACAAGAGATAGGGTATATGGCGAAGCAAATTGGAGAGGAAGAGAGTTTACATTAATAGATACAGGTGGAATTGAGCCAGAATCAAATGACGAAATTTTGGTTCAAATGAGAGCTCAGGCCAATATTGCTATAGATATAGCTGATGTTATTATTTTTATGACAGATATAAAACAAGGAGTAACAGCAGCAGATGAAGATATAGCTATAATGCTAAAAAAAGCTAGAAAGCCAGTAGTTTTAGTTTGTAACAAATCGGATTCTTTTGGAAAAGTAGAAGATGAAATATATGAATTTTATAATCTAGGCTTAGGAGATCCATATGCAATTTCTGCAACTAATGCAAAGGGCTTAGGAGATGTATTAGATGCTGTATACGAGAATTTTCCAGAAGAAAAAGAAGAGGAAGATTTAGGAACAGAAATAAAAGTTGCAGTAATAGGAAAACCAAATGTTGGAAAATCATCACTTATAAACAAAATATTAGGTGAGAATAGAGTAATTGTAAGTAATATTGCTGGAACAACAAGAGATGCAGTAGACTCTTATTTTGAAAATGAATATGGAAAATACATATTCATAGATACAGCAGGAATTAGAAGAAAATCTAAGGTTAACGAAAATATAGAAAGATATAGTGTAATGCGTTCAAAACTTGCAATAGAAAGAGCGGATGTTTGTCTAATATTAATAGATGCAACAGAGGGTGTTACAGACCAAGATGCAAAAATTGCAGGAGAGGCTCATGAAGCTGGTAAAGGTGTAATAATTGTAGTAAATAAATGGGATGCATTAGAAAAAGAAAATGGCACACTAGAAAGATATAAGAAGGAAGTATATGAAAAGCTATCATATTTATCTTATGCTCCAATATTATTTATTTCTGCTAAAACAGGTCAAAGAATAAATAAACTGTTCGAAATGATTAATGTTGTAGCAAATCAAAATGCAATAAGAATACCAACTGCTACACTAAATCAAATAATAAATGAAGCAGTTGCAGTAAGGCAACCACCTACAGATAGAGGTCGTAGATTAAAAATATTATATGCTACACAAGCTTCTACAAAACCACCAACATTTGTAATCTTTGTAAATGTGAAAAATTTATTCCATTTTTCATATCAAAGATATTTAATGAATCAAATAAGAAATGAATTTGGGTTAATAGGTACGCCAATAAGAATAATTGTACGAGAAAAAGGTAATACAATAGAAACAAAATAGGAGGAAAAGTATATGGAATATATAATAATTGCTATAATAGCTTATTTAATAGGAAGCATTAATTTTTCGATTTTAATTAGTAAGAAAAAGGCTGGTTATGATATTAGACAAAAAGGTAGTGGCAATGCTGGAACTACTAATATGTTAAGAAATTTAGGAAAGAAATATGCAGCAATAACATTAATTTGTGATGTATTAAAAGGTGTTGTTGCAATTGTAATAGCTATAATTGTAGGAAATATTTTGGGAGATACAAATAAAGCGTTATTAGTTCAAATAGCTGGAGTTGCTGTTGTTATAGGTCATACATTTCCAATATTTTTTGGATTTAAAGGTGGAAAAGGTGTTGCAACATCACTTGGAATTTTATTAATGACAAACTGGCAACTTGGATTAATTTGCTTAGTATTTGCGTTAGTATTAATGGCTTTAACAAGAGTTGTTTCTATGGGGTCAATTGCTGCAGCAATATTATACCCAATATTAACATTATTTGTTGGAGGAGGTCATTATATAGTAGAAAGTAGTGGCTTAGGAAATGGATATTTTATATATAGTGTAATACTTGCTGTAATAGTAATATTTAATCATAGAGAAAATATTAAGAGAATTTTAAGTGGTACAGAAAATAAAATCAGTTTTAATAAATAGGAGTGAAACAAATGAAGAAAATTACAATAATAGGAAGCGGAAGCTGGGGAGTAGCTCTAGCAATCCATTTAGCTAAATTAGGACATAAAATAAAGATATGGTCTTTTTCTAAAGAAGAGGCAGATTTAATAAATAATGAGAAAAAATGCAAATTTTTGCCAAAAGTTACATTACCAGAAGGAATTACATGTTATTTAGACTATAAAGAAGCAATAGAAGGAGCTGAAATAATCTTACATGTTACGCCTTCTAAATTTACTCGTAGTACAGTAAGTGAGTATAAAAAATATGTAACGAACCAACCAATAATTATTTGTTCAAAGGGATTTGAAAGAGAAACATTATTACCATTAGATGAAGTAATAAAACAAGAAATGCCAGAAGCTAAGATTGGAGTATTATCAGGTCCAAGTCATGCAGAAGAAGTTTCAATTGGAATACCAACAGTAATGGTTATAGCATCAAAGGATGATGAACTTTTATTTGATATTCAAAATGCTTTTATGAGTCCAGAATTTAGAATATACACATCACATGATGTTAGAGGTGTAGAAATAGGAGGAGCTTTTAAAAATATTATAGCTTTTTGTGCTGGTGTTGCTGCGGGAATTAATTTAGGAGATAATTCTTTTGCTGCACTTATAACAAGAGGGTTAGGCGAGATTACAAGATTAGGAGTCGCTTTAGGTGGAGAAAAAGACACTTTATATGGTTTAAGTGGCTTAGGAGACTTAATAGTAACTTGTTTAAGTGAACATAGTAGAAATAGGAAAGCTGGAAAACTAATAGGAGAAGGAAAGACAATAGAAGAAGCAAGAAAAGAAGTTGGAATGGTAATAGAAAGTATTGACAATATAGAGGCAGCATATGAACTTTCTAAAATTCATAATATAGAAATGCCAATTGTAGACGGAGTATATGATATTTTATACAATAATTTAGATCCTAAAGAAGCTGTTACAATGCTTATGACCCGAGATAAGAAATTTGAGTAAAGGAGAATGAGTATGGATTTTTTTGATAAATTAGGTAAAAAAGCGTCAGAGACATATAAGGTTACAGCAGAGAAAACAACAAAGATTGCTAAAGAAACAAAATTAAAACTAGAAATAAGCAATTATAAATCAAATATGGAAGACCTTTATAAAATAGTTGGTAAAAAAATATACCAAAAATATGCTGCTCAGGAAGAAATGCAACTAGAAGACATTCAAGATGAATTAAATAAATTAGATACTATTAGTGAAAAAATAGAGATAGCAAATAAAGAAATAATGAGTTTAAAAGATAAAATTAAATGTCAAAATTGCAATTATGAAATGAGTGAAGAATACGAATATTGCCCAAAATGTGGAACAAAAATAAAATAGACAAATAATTGGGAGTGAAAAAATGAAATTAGTAATACAAAAAGTAAAAAAAGCAAAAGTAGAAGTTGAAGATAAAACTGTGGGGCAAATAGAAAAAGGTTATATGGTATTATTAGGAGTAAAAAAAGGTGATACCAAAGAAAATGCAGATTATTTAGCAAGAAAACTTTGTAATTTAAGGATATTTGAAGACGAAAATGGAAAAATGAATTTATCAATAAAAGATGTTAATGGCGAATTACTTATTATTTCACAATTTACACTATATGGTAATACAAAAGATGGCAATAGGCCAAGCTTTATAGAAGCAGAGGACCCAGAAAAGGCGAATAGGTTATACGAGTATTTTATGGCAAAATGCAAAGAAAATGGAATAGAGAAAGTAGAAAAAGGCATTTTTGGAGCACATATGGATGTTTCATTAATAAATGATGGACCAAATACAATAATAATGGAAAAATAACTAATAAGGAAAACGTTCAAACATGTACTTTATTATTAAGTCAGCGTTATAATCTGTAATATTGATTAAAATACCGGGGTCAAGAGAAACCCACATACCAATTTTATATTTATAATTATTATCAATAAAGCTACCAATCATATCAACAATCTCTATGGGATTGTTGTATTTTTTTGTCCAATAAAGATTATCTTTTAAATATACAGGTTCATCGAAAAAACTTTCTAAAAAGTTTTTTATTTCACCAGTTTTTGTACTATATAAATTTACACTTGCAAACATAACAACTCCTTTAAAAATAGTATTTGTATAAAAAATATATTTATACATTGTATATAAAAGCTATTTTTGGAAATAATATGAAAAAAGTTTATTTTGGAGGAAATATGTTAAAGAATATAATAAAAACTTTAAGTATTATTTTTTTGGTAGCTTTAGTAATCATTTCTTTTTCAGGGTGTTCTAAACAAAAAACAGATGAAGAACAACTTAGAGATAAAAATATATCAGAAATAGATTATTTAGATAATTATATAATGTTGATGTTAAATAGTATAAATAATATCGATTTAAAACAATATGATGCTAAAATAGAAAAAACAGAGAATTTAAATGAAATTTTACAAGAAAGTGAAGAAACATCAAGTGAAGATACAGGGAACAATGTTGTACAATATAGAATGGTTCCAAATACCATTTTAAATGCTAATAAAACAATAAATTGGGAAAATTTAAAATTAGAAATAGAAAATTTAAATAATACCTGGCCATCAATAATTGTAGATTTATATAAAGCAAATGTTGATAATAAAAAATTAACAGAATTTAGTGATTTAATTAATACTTGTATTGGAAATATAAAAAATGAAAATAGAACAGAAACTCTAAATAGTTTGGCAAAATTGTACGAATATATACCAGTATTTTTAGAAAAAATTGCATCTGATAATCAACAAATAGAATTAGCTAAAACAAAAGTAGAAGTAATAAAGGCATATGTAAATATAGATTTTGCAAATTGGGAAGAATTAAAAACTAGTTTAGATAGAGCTATTTCAAATTTTGAACCTATTGTAAATAATACAAATGAAGCAGAAAAAGAATACAATATAAGAAAAGCATATGTGTTATTACAGGAATTTAAAAACGCAGTAGATACAAATGATAAAGATTTATTATTTATGAAGTATAAAAATTTAATGGAGGAGCTTATAATATTATAATATAGGAAAGAAGCTAGATAACTTGACTTTTATGTAAAAGATGTTAAAATAAATAAGAGTAAATTAGACAGTCGCGTATAGCAAGGTCGAAAGACAGCGTACGAGGAAAGTCCGGGCTCCACAGAGCAATGATGCTGGATAACGTCCAGTGAGGGAAACCTTAAGGAAAGTGCAACAGAAAATAACCGCCTTGTAAAAGGTAAGGGTGAAAAGGTGAGGTAAGAGCTTACCGCAGGTATGGTGACATGGCTGGCCAATGTAAACCCCATCTGGAGCAACACCGAGCTTGAGGGTTAAGACTGCTCGTCGTCCTCTTATTGGTGGCTTGAGCCATATGGTAACATATGGACTAGATAAATGACTGTCCAAGACAGAACCCGGCTTACAGATTTACTTTTTAATTAAATAATTATAAGAAAATATAACTTTAAGTTTTGTATACTTAAAGTTTATTTTTTGCTCTAATAGAGGTGCTAATTTTAAGATATATATGAATGAAAAACACTATTATATAACTAATAGATACAATTCTTAAGAAAGTTGTTTTTTACACATTTTAATTGACATAAAATAAAGTTAATTATATAATATATAGGATGCAGTACTATAAAAAAATAGTCTGCATTAGTATTGAGCAATTTGCTTAAAGGAGGAGATTAATACATTAATTAATTTTCAAATGTGAAAAAGTTAATGTAAGAAAGAGAACTAATTTATGCTAAAAAATATGAATTTTAAGAAGGAGGACTGAGATGAAAAAGGTAGTATTGATGGGAGTACCACATCACAATAATTTAGGAGATAATGCAATAGCATTGGCAGAAAAGGAATTTATAAAGGATTTCTTTCCAGAGTATGATTATTACGAGATTTCAGAAGAAACGATTGATAAATGCGTATATAAAGTAATAGATTATATAGCTAAAGATAGTTTAATTTTCCTACATGGTGGTGGAAATTTTGGAGACGAATATCTATATGTAGAAGAGGGTCGAAGAAAAGTTATAGAGTTATTTCCAGAAAATACTATTATTCTGTTTCCGCAAACGATGTTTTTTAGTGAAACAAAGCAAGGAAAAGAAGAGTTAGAGAAAAGTAAAAAAATATATTCAAAACATAAAAAATTAATATTACTAGCAAGAGAAAGTGTTTCTTATGAACTTATGAAAAAAGAATTTCCAGATAATAAGGTAATCCAAACACCAGATATAGTAACTTATTTAAATAAATCAGATAATGAAACAAAAAGAGAAGGTTTATTATTTATGTTAAGAAATGATGTCGAAAGGGTTACAACTGATGAACAAACTGAATATTTGGAAAAAATTGCAGAAAAATATTTTTCAAAAATAGATTATAAAGATATAGCTAGAGGTGCACCTATATTGGCAAAAGATAGAGAACAAAAACTAGATGAAATGTTTTCTAGATGTAGACATGCTCAATTAATAATTACAGATAGGTTGCATGGCATGATTTTTGCTGCAATAACAAGTACACCTTGTATAGCACTAAAAAGTTATAATCATAAAATCACATCATCAAAAGATAATTTTAAACACTTAGAATATATAAGATATATCGAAGATGTAAAGGATGTAGAAGAACAAATAAAATACTTATTAAATACAAAATTTGAACCATATGATAATGAATTTGCTAAAAAACGATTCATAAAGGTGATAAAGGAGGAAATTAAAATTGAATGAGGAAGGCATAAGATTTACTGTTGCAATTAGTACATATAATGTCGAAAAATATGTAGAGAGGGCAGTAAAAAGTGTTGTAAATCAAGAATTTGATAATTTTGAGATAATAATAGCAGATGATTCGTCAACAGATAACACAATGGAAATTGTAAACAAATTAAAAAATGATAAAATAAGGGTATTTAAAACAGAGAAAAATACAGGAACAGCAGGAGGAACAAGAAACATAGCAATAGAAAATGCGAGAGGAGAATATATAATCTTTTTAGATGGTGATGATACATTATATGATAACAAAACTCTAGCTAAAATAGATAAGATAATAGGAGAAGATATTCCAGAAATTGTTTACTTGGGATATGAAGACGTAGGACAAGGAAATAAAGAAAGAATTTCTGATGAAGAAAATTCAAGTAAAAAAGCCAGATTAATATGTGATGTTACATTTTCAGTTTCAAGTAGATGTTGGAGAAAAGAATTTTTAATTAACAATAATATGAAATTTAAAACAGGAATGTATTATGAAGATGAGTTGTATTGCCTAAAGGCTACAATTCTTTCTAAGAAAACAAAGAGTGCAAAAATTAAAGTATTTAAATATTATAGAAATAGAGAAGGTAGTGTTATGACAAAGCCTTCAATAAAGAAATGTTCAGACTGGTATAGAATGCTTGCAGAAGTAGTTGATTTATACGAAATAACACCAGATGAATATAAACCATATTTATTAAGCTTTATAAAAAATGAAAATGATACTATACCACTAAGAATAAGAGGAATATTAACAGCATTAAAAAATAACGAGAAAATTAAATTATTCCCAAAAAGAAATTATGAATTTAGGAGCTTTTTTGAGGATGAAAACTAGAATTTTTATTGTTAGACATACAGAAACAGTTGGAAATATAGAAAAAAGACTAACTGGTAGACAAGATTATGCCTTAACAAAAAAGGGAGAAAAATTAGTAGTATATTTGACAAAAGAATTACAAAATATAAAATTTAACGCAATATATTCAAGCACATCAGGTAGAGCAGTGGCTACAGTTGAGCCACTTGCTAAACTTAATAATTTACAAGTAATACAATCGGAAAATTTATGTGAGATGTATTTTGGTGATTATGATGGCTGGAAATGGGAAGATGTAGACAAAATACAGCCAGAAATAAAGGCTAATCAAAATAGAATTAACGAAATTTATGGGATACCACACCAAGAAACTATGCAAGCAGTAGCAGAGAGAATGTATAAATACATTACGAAGATTTCTAAAGAAAATCAAGGAAATACTATTTTAATAGGCTCACATGGTGTTGCAATCGAGGCTTTTCTAAGAAAGATTGTTGATTTGCCATTTACATATGAGCGCGAAAAGTTTTGTCAACACAATGTTGCTATAAATGAATTAAACTTCGAAAATGATAAATTTGAGATTGTTAGGTTAGCAGATGTAGATTATCTAAATAAATATAAGGAAGAAGAAAGGGAATAGTAAATAATGGAGAAACCTTTAATATCTATAATTATTCCAGTATATAAAGTAGAAAAATATTTAGAAAAATGTATTAAAAGTGTATTAAGTCAAACATATAAAAATCTACAAATTATTTTAGTAGATGATGGCTCACCAGATAATTGTGGGAACATTTGTGATGATTATGCAAGAGTGGATAATAGAATAGAAGTAATACATAAAGCAAATGGAGGCCTTTCTGATGCTAGAAACGTAGGTTTAAAAGCCGCTAGAGGTGAATATATAGGATTTGTTGATAGTGATGACTATGTAAGTAACGAAATGTTCGAAAACCTGTATAATACACTGATAAGTAATGATGTTGATGTTTCAATTTGTAATTTTTATATCGTAATAGACAATAAAAATATTATAAAAAATGCAGATAATGGTGTAAAGATATATAATAAATTAGAAATATTAAAAGAAATTTTATTAGATAAGAAAATTCAAAGTTATGCTTGGAATAAATTATATAAAAGAGAATTATTTAAAGATATAGAATATCCTGTTGGTAAGAAATATGAAGATATCGGTACAACATTTTATATATTAGAAAAATGCAGCAAAATAGCAGTAAGTGGAAGTCCAGAGTATTATTATATAACTAGAGGAGACAGTATTGTTAACAATAATACAGAAGGGACAGTAATAGATTATATAAGCTTAATAAGCGATAGATATGATTATATTGACAAAAAATATAAGGAACTAAAAAAATATAATGATTTTTATATAACTAAAACATTAATAACAGCTTATACAGATGCATATCATTTAAAAAACAATAGTGAGGAATTTCTAAAAATATTAAATAATTTCTTTAATAAAGTAAAAGATATTTTCAAAAATAATGAGGAAGATATACTAACATTATTTAGCGAGGAGCAAAAAAAGCAACTAGATATGTTGCTAAAAGATAAAAAATTATTTTATAAGCTATTAGAAGAAAAGAACGATGTAAAATAGAGTTGAAGTGAACCCAAATTATTAGACAAAATAAGTTTAATAACTTGGGTTCATTTTTAGTTATTAATGATATTTTTTATATCATTAGGCAAAGAAGATTCTAAAATTAGCTCTTTTTTTGTTACTGGATGTATAAAAGTAAGTTTATAGCTATGTAAAGCTTGTCTATTAATTAATTCAGAAGGACTACCATATAAAGTATCTCCAAGTATAGGATGACCAATATGGCTAAAGTGAACCCTTATTTGATGAGTTCGCCCAGTTTCTAAAACAATGTGCACTAAAGAAAGATTATTAAATTCTTTTACTACATCATAATGTGTAATTGCACTATCTCCATCAGAACTTACTGTTCTTTCTATAATACTTCCTTCTTTTCTAGCTATAGGAAAGTTTAGAGTACCAGATTTTGACTCTAAAATACCTTTGGCAATAGCTAAATATTCTTTTTTAAATTCATTAGTTTTCATTTGTTTTATTAAACATTCTTGAATATATTCGTTTTTAGCCAATATTACAATACCAGAGGTATTCCTATCTAATCTATTTACAATTCGAATTTTTTTCTTTAATCCTAATTTATCAAAATAAAATTTAACCCCATTGGATAAACTATTATCAAAATGTAAAATAGATGGATGAATAGCAATATTTGCAGGTTTATTAAGTACTAATAAATAATCATCCTCATAAATAATATTTAAAGGGATGTTACTTGCAACTATATTAGAATTATCTTCCTCAAAATCAATTAAGACAGAAACTGTATCGCCCACAGTTACTGATTTTTTTGTATATGTTGGAAGGGAATTTAAGTAAATTTTATTAGCCTTTTTTAATTTTGTTATCAATCTATCAGATAATAAAAATTGTTCTTTTAAAACATGAAGAACATTATCATAATGCTCGTCTTTATCTATTTGATATGACAAATTCATAATTTCACCACTTTCGTTATAAGATAAGTAGCTGTGCAGATAGTTTCTAAATTGCACGGACATATGTAACCAAAAGCTGTAATACAGAGAAAATCTTTGATTATTTCTATATTATAAATAAATATTCAAATAATGGCAACAAACATAAGGAAATTACTTGATTTTTTGCCAAGAATATAGTAAAATACTTGAAGTGACCTTATACTTAGCTATAGGATATAACACACCTAACTTTAGCTCAGTTTAAGGAATAAGAAATATAGGAGGTGCAAATAATGACAAAGGAAAGAAAACAAGAAATTATTAATACTTATAAAAGAGATGAAAAAGATACTGGTTCACCAGAAGTTCAAGTAGCTCTTTTAACAGAAAGAATTAATGAATTAACAGAACATTTAAAAGTTCACAAAAAAGACAACCATTCAAGAAGAGGACTTTTAAAAATGGTTGGTAAAAGAAGAAACTTATTAAACTACTTAGCTAAAAAAGATGTTCAAAGATATAGAGACATTATAGCAAAATTAGGTTTAAGAAAATAATATACAACTTTAGGGCGTTATCATACGCCCTAAAATGGTATATATAAATACTTATTTATTATTTTAGAAAGTAGCTTGTATTCTGAACTATGTATAATAATTTAGAATAGAGGTTACGTCTAATAATAAATAAGTAAATTAATTATTAGAGGAGAGATGAAAATGTTTAAAATTTATGAGACAGAATTAGCAGGAAGAAAACTTACTTTAGAAACTGGTAAGCTTGCAGGTTTAGCAAATGGAAGCGTATTAGTAAGATATGGTGATACAGTTGTATTAGTAGATGTTACAGCTTCAAAAGAACCAAGGGATGGAATAGACTTCTTCCCATTATCAGTAGATTACGAAGAAAAATTATATGCAGTAGGAAAAATACCAGGAAGCTATACAAAAAGAGAAGGAAAACCAAGTGACAAAGCAATCCTTACATCAAGAGCAATAGATAGACCACTAAGACCATTATTTCCAAAGGACTTCAGAAATGATGTATGTGTTGTAGCAACAGTATTATCTGTAGAACAAGATAATCAACCAGAAATATGTGCAATGATTGGTGCTTCAGCAGCATTATCTATATCTGATATTCCATTTGGTGGTCCAACAGCAGCTGTTGCAGTAGGATATGTTAATGATGAAATAGTAATTAACCCAACAGAAGAACAAAGAAAAAATAGCAGATTAACACTTACTGTTGCTGGGACAAAAGATAAAATAGCAATGATAGAAGCTGGAGCAGATGAAATACCAGATAATATCATGTTAGAGGCAATAAAGAAAGCCCATAAAGAAATAAAGAAATTATGTACTTTTATAAGCAAGATGCAAAAAGAGATAGGAAAACCAAAATTCGAATATAAATCATTTGCTGTAGATGAAGAAATCTATAACGAAGTAGAGGCAAATTATAAAGATAAAATGTATGAGGCAGTACAAGCTGTCGACAAAGAAGTAAGAGATGAAAATATAGATAAATTAACAGACGAAATCGTGGCATATTTTACAGAAAAAGTTGGAGAAGAAAAAACAGAAGAATTAATGTCAGACATAGCAACAAGTATACATGACTTAGAAAAGAAATGTGTAAGAGAAATGATTTATAATGAACATAAAAGACCAGATGGTAGAAAAATAGATGAAATAAGACCATTATCATGTGAAGTTGGTTTACTTCCAAGAGTACATGGAAGTGCATTATTCACAAGAGGACAAACACAAGTATTATCTGTTGCAACATTAGGAATGGTTTCAGAAGAACAATCATTAGATGGTATAGACACAGAAGAAAGTAAAAGATATATGCATCAATATAATTTCCCAAGCTATAGTGTTGGAGAGGCTAGACCATCAAGAGGACCAGGAAGAAGAGAAATTGGTCACGGAGCTTTAGCAGAAAAAGCATTAGTTCCAGTAATTCCAAGCGAAGAAGAATTCCCATATGCAATAAGAGTTGTTTCAGAAGTTTTATCTTCAAATGGTTCTACATCACAAGCAAGTATTTGTGCAAGTACACTAGCATTAATGGATGCAGGTGTTCCAATAAAAAGACCAGTTGCTGGTATTTCAACAGGTTTAGTAACAGCACCAGATGGTTCAGATGATTATGTAATGTTAACAGATATCCAAGGAATAGAAGATTTCTTTGGAGATATGGACTTTAAAGTTGGTGGAACAGAAAAAGGAATAACAGCAATTCAAGTAGATATAAAAGTAGATGGTTTATCATATAAAATTATTAAAGAAGCTTTTGAAAGAACAAGAAAAGCTCGTAAATATATCCTAGAAGAAGTTATGTTAAAACAATTAGATAAGCCAAGAGCAGCAATTTCAGAATATGCACCAAAAATTATTAATATGAAGATAAAAGTAGACAAAATTAAAGACGTAATTGGAACAGGTGGAAAAACAATAAATAAGATTATAGATGAAACTGGTGTAAAGATAGATATTAAAGAAGATGGACAAGTATTTATTTATTCTGAGGATGAAAAACAAGCTAAAAGAGCTAAAGAAATAATAGAAGAAATCGTAAGAGAAATAGAAGTAGGTCAAGTTTATGAAGGAACAGTAATAAAATTAATGAATTTCGGAGCTTTTGTAGATTTAGGTGCTGGAAAAGAAGGCTTGGTTCATATCTCAAAAATATCAAATGATAGAATAAAAAATATAGAAGATGTACTTCATGAAGGAGATAGAGTAAAGGTAAAAGTAATAGAGATAGATGACCAAGATAGAATTAATTTATCTATGAAAGATGTAGATGAAAGTAAGGAAAAATAGAAAATATTAAGATTTTATTAAATTTTGTCAAAAGTTGCAAAAAATATATAAAGGTAGTATAATTGTAATTGTAGTGAATATTATAGAATAAATAATAAAAAGAGAGGGAAGAAATGGAATATTTATATATAGTTCAACAAGCACTAGTATGGATACTTACTATATTCTGGTTATACCAATTAATGATTAGTATTTGTTCGCTTGTTAAATTAAAAGAAAAACCTTTATTAATAGATAAAAATCATAAATTTATGGCTATTATTCCTGCACATAATGAAGAGGCTGTCGTTGGTAATTTGGTAGAAAGTTTAAAGAATCAAGATTATCCGAAAGACTTATATGATATTTACGTTATAGCAGATAATTGTACAGATAATACCGCAAAAATTGCTAGGGAAAAAGGTGCTATCGTATACGAAAGGTTTGATAGCGAAAAGAAAACAAAGGGATATGCTTTACAATGGTTTTTACAACAAAAAATACAGGAAAATGCTCCATATGATGCTTTCTTTGTATTTGATGCTGATAACATTGTAGATAAAGGTTTTATAAAAGCAATGAATAAAAAACTATGTCAAGGTGAAGATGTGGTTCAAGGATATAGAGATATAAAAAATCCTACGGACAGTTGGGTAACAGCTGGATATGCGATATTTTATTGGACAATGCACCGTTTCTACCACTTAGCAAGATATAATTTAGGACTATCACCATTATTAAATGGTACAGGTTTTATGGTAAAATTTGATGTAATAAAACCAAATGGATGGGATACACAAACATTAACAGAGGATATAGAATTTTCATTAAAAAGAATTATAAAAGGAAGAAAATTAGGTTGGGCAACAGATGCAATAGTATATGATGAACAACCAGTAGGATTTAGACAATCTTGGTCACAAAGAACAAGATGGAGTGTTGGTCATATTCAATGTATTCAAAAATACACTAAGGAACTTGCAAAAGGAGTTAAAGAATACAAAACATTAATGAACTTTGATGGTTTATTATATATTTTAGGAAGTATACCAATGTTTATAATTGCAATTATTCTATTATTAATAAATGCGATTATGTACTTAAATAATGGTATGACAACTTCAGATTTAATTTTAAATTATGCAAGATATATTATACCAACTTTCTTCTTACCAATATTAACAGGTATCTTAATATTAAAATTGGATAAAAGACCAATAAGACCTATGATTAAAGGATTATTATGCTATCCATTATTCTTAGGTTCATGGTTATTAATAAACTTTAAAGTGCTATTTAAAAGAGATACAAAATGGGAGAAAATTGACCACGTTAGAGATATTAAAATTAACGAAGTACAAGAAAATGCAGAACTTGAAAAAGTATAAAAATATATATGCAATAAAAAGACAAAGTAAATTAGTGATTATTTTTAGAGAGAATTAGTCATAGGCTGAAAGCTAATTTAAATGTAACTAATTGAAAAACTACCTTTTTAAGCACCTAGGCTAATAACCTATGGCGTTGATAACGATATAATCAAATTAAGTAAAAAATTAGGATGGAACCGTGTAAGCACTCCTATAGATGTAACAATCTATAGGAGTGCTTTTTTATACAAAATAAGGTAATTATAAAATAGGAGGTATATATATGATTAAATTAAAATTAAAAGATGGATCTATTATGGAGGTAGAGAAAGGTAGCTCAATACTAGATGTAGCAAAAAAAATAAGTGAAGGATTAGCAAGAATTGCAACTTGTGGGGAAATTAATGGAAAAGTAGAAGATTTAAGATATGAGATAAATGAAGATTGTGAGCTAGTAATTCATACATTTCAAGATGATGATTTAGAAGGAAAGAAAGCTTATTGGCATACAACATCTCATATTATGGCGCAAGCAATAAAAAGATTATATGGTGATGTAAAATTAACAATAGGACCAGCTATAGAAAATGGATTTTATTATGATTTTGATACAGAAAAACATTTTTCAGAAGAAGATTTTGAAAAAATAGAAGAAGAAATGAAAAAAATTATAAAAGAAGATTTACCAATCGAGAGATATTCACTACCAAGAGAAGAAGCTATAAAATTTATGAAAGAAAATGATGAACCTTATAAAGTTGAACTTATAGAAGAATTACCAGAAGGAGAAGAAATATCTTTCTATAAACAAGGGGAATTTGTTGATTTATGTGCAGGTCCTCATTTAATGAGTACAGGAAAAGTAAAAGTAGTAAAATTATTATCAGCTTCAGGAGCTTATTGGAGAGGAAATGAAAACAATAAAATGCTTCAAAGAGTATATGGAATTTCTTTCCCTAAAAAAGCACAATTAGAAGATTACTTAAATTTATTACAAGAAGCAAAAGAAAGAGATCATAGAAAAATAGGTAAAGAATTAGACTTATTTATGACACATGAACTTGTTGGATCTGGACTTCCAATGTATTTACCAGATGGGGCAACAATAAGAAGAATTTTGGAAAGATATATTCAAGACAAAGAAATTGAACTTGGATATAAACATGTATATACACCATCACTTGCAAATGTAGAATTATATAAGACAAGTGGACATTGGGATCACTACAAAGAGGATATGTTCCCAGTAATGAAAATGGATAATGAAGAAATGGTATTAAGACCAATGAACTGTCCACATCATATGTTAATTTATAAAAATAAATTACATTCATATAGAGATTTACCAATCAGAATTGGTGAACTTGCACATGACTTTAGATATGAAGCAAGTGGTAGCGTTTGTGGCTTAGAAAGAGTTAGAGAAATGTGTCAAAATGATGCTCATTTATTTGTAACTCCAGAACAAATACAAGCTGAAATTTCTGAAGTTGTTAAATTAATTTTAGCTGTTTACGAAGACTTTGGATTTGAAAATTATAGCTTTAGATTATCTTTAAGAGATAAAAATGATAAACATAAATATTTTGATGATGACGAAATGTGGGAAAGTGCAGAAAGTCAATTAAGAGATACATTAAAAGCACTAAATCTTGACTTCTATGAAGCAGAAGGAGAAGCAGCTTTCTATGGACCAAAACTAGATGTTCAAATAAAATCTGCATTAGGACATGATGTAACAATTTCTACATGTCAATTAGATTTCTTACTACCAGAAAGATTTAAATTAACATATATTGGTGAAGATGGAAAAGAACATAGACCAGTTGTAATTCATAGAGCAATTCTAGGTTCTTCAGATAGATTTATGGCATTTTTAATTGAAGAAACAAAGGGAGCTCTACCATTATGGCTAGCACCAACACAAGCAAAAATTTTACCAATTTCTGATGCGCAATTAGAATATGCTAGAGAAATAGAAAAAGAATATAGAAAAGCAGGAATTAGAATTGAAGTAGATGACAGAAACGAAAAAATAGGATATAAAATTCGTGAAGCACAACTACAAAAAATACCATATATGTTAGTTGTTGGTGATAAAGAAATAGAAGCAAATGCGGTTGCTGTAAGGTCTAGAAAAGAAGGGGATTTAGGACAAGTAAATAAAGAAGAATTCCTAGAGAGAATGCAAGAAGAGATAGAAAATAAAGTAAGATAAAATTTAAAGGTAAGGTTTTGTTATAAGACCTTACCTTTTTTTGGAAAATGGATTTTAATAAAGAATAAAAATATTTTACATAAATAACCTTGACAGTATTGCATATTAAAGATAAAATTATATTGTGAGTAAAAATATATTTTTTAAGTTTTATATATATTTACACTGTACATTGAAAATTTAATAGAAAGAGGTAGAGGGGTTATGAATATAGGAATCATTATCGCTTCTATTGTAATCTCTGCTGTTATCTTCTTTTTTATAGGTGTTGCTTATAGAAAGAAAATAGCAGAATCTAAAATTCAAAGTGCTGAAGAAGAAGCAAAAAAAATATTAGAAAATGCTAATAAAGATGCAGAAAACAAGAAAAAAGAAGAAATTTTTAAAGCAAAAGAAGAAATTATGAATGCAAGAAATGAATTGGATAAAGAGATTAAAGAAAGAAGAGGCGAAATACAAAGTCAAGAAAAAAGATTATTCCAAAGAGAAGAAAATATAGACAAAAAGTCAGATAATTTGGAAAAGAAAGAAAAAGATTTAGAAGCAAAAAGACAAGAGCTAGAGAATGAAAAATTAAATTTGGAAAAACTTATTTCTAAGCAAAGAGAAGAATTAGAAAGAATATCTAATTTAACTTCAGAAGAAGCTAAAAATCAATTATTAAAAGAAATTGATGAGCAAATAACTAACGAGAAAGCTATCTTAATTAAAGATAAAGAACAACAATTTAAAGAGCAAGCAGATAAGATGGCAAAAGAAATTATTGGGTATTCTATTCAAAAATGTGCTGCAGACCATTCACAAGAAACTACTGTTTCAATAGTTTCACTTCCTAATGATGATATGAAAGGTAGAATTATAGGAAGAGAAGGAAGAAATATAAAAGCTATCGAAACATTAACAGGTGTAGATTTAATTATTGATGATACTCCAGAAGCTGTAGTACTTTCAGGTTTTGACCCATTAAGAAGAGAAGTTGCAAGGATTGCTCTAGAAAAATTAATTGATGATGGAAGAATACATCCTTCAAAAATAGAAGAAATGGTAGAAAAAGCTAAGGAAGAATTAGCAGAAACTATTAAAGAAGAAGGAGAAAGAGCAACTTTAGAAACAGGAGTTATGGGCTTACATCCAGATTTGATTAAACTAATAGGAAAATTAAAATATAGAACAAGTTATGGTCAAAATGTTTTAAATCACTCTATAGAAGTTTCAAACTTAGCACGAATCATGGCAGAAGAATTAGGCTTAGATCCAAAACTTGCAAGAAGAGCTGGTTTATTGCATGATATTGGTAAAGCTTTAGACCATGATATGGAAGGTACTCATGTTGAAATAGGTGTTGAAGTATTAAAGAAATACAAAGAAAATCCTGCAGTAATAAATGCTGTAGAAGCACACCATGGAGATGTAGAACCACAAACAATAGAAGCTGTTTTAGTACAAGCAGCAGATGCAATATCTGCATCAAGACCTGGTGCAAGACGTGAAACTTTAGAAGCATATATAAAGAGACTACAGGAATTAGAATCTATTGCAGATTCATTTGATGGTGTAGATAAATCTTATGCAATCCAAGCTGGTAGGGAGATAAGAATTATTGTTAAACCAGATAAAATTTCTGATAGTCAAATGGTATTACTAGGTAGAAATATTTCTGAAAAAATAGAAAAAGAAATGGATTATCCAGGACAAATAAAAGTTAACCTAGTAAGAGAAACAAGAGTTATAGATTATGCAAAATAAAAAAGTAGCAGAGATGCTACTTTTTTTGTTTTAGGAAGATTTTAATTGCAGTAGAACTTTTGGTATTCTGCCAATAGAAGGTATTAATTAATATAAAACTTGAAATACTAATAAACCTACTATATAATATAACGGAACAAGAAAGAAGGTAAATTATGAATATTTTAGCAATAGGCGATATTGTAGGAGAAATTGGCGTAAAGAAAATTGTAAAAGAGTTGCCAAAACTAAAAGAAAAATATGATATAGATTTTTGCATAATAAATGGTGAGAATTCAGCAGGAGGAATGGGAATAACTAAAAAGATTTTTGATTCTTTAATAAATGCTGGAGCAGATGTAATAACAATGGGAAACCATACGTGGGGAAAGAAAGATATTTTTTCTTTTATTGATGATAAAAGAATTGTTAGACCAGCTAATTATACAAAAGGATTGCCTGGTAATGATTATAGTATAGTTAACAAAAACAATAAAAGAATAGCTGTCATAAATTTAATAGGAAGAACATCTATGGGAATTTTATCAGAAAATCCATTTATAGTTGCAAATGATATATATAATAAATTAAAAAATCAAGCAGATATATTTGTACTAGATTTTCATGCAGAAGCCACAGCAGAAAAAATTGCGATGGGATATTATATGGATGGAAAATATACTATAGTATATGGAACACATACACATGTTCAAACAGCAGATGAGCAAATACTAGAAAAAGGAACAGCATATATAACAGATATTGGAATGACTGGACCTAAAAAATCAGTTATAGGAATGGATGTAGGTGTTTCTTTTAAGAGATTCGTAACATCTTTACCAGAGAGATATAAATTAGCTGATAGTGAAGCAATGATAAACGGATGTGTTTTTAAAATTAATGATGAAACAAATCGAACAGAAGAGATTATTAGAATAAATACTAAATAAATGTCGAAATGTGTTATATTGTGCGATATAAACCTCCTAAAATTTGGAAAAATATATTTACATTAATTACCAAATATAATATAAATATATCAGTCACAAGATGAACTAAAAAATAAATTATAGGAGGCAAGAAATGGAAGTTTTAAAAATCTCATCAAAATCAAATCCAAATTCAGTTGCAGGTGCAATAGCAGGTTTGGTAAAGGAAAATAACAAAGCAGAAATGCAAGCAATAGGTGCAGGAGCATTAAATCAAGCTGTAAAAGCAGTAGCAATTGCAAGAGGATTTGTAGCACCAGCAGGGGTAGATTTAGTTTGTATACCTGCATTTGCAGAGGTTCAAGTAGAAGGAGAAGACAGAACTGGCATGAAGCTAATAATAGAATCAAGAAAATAGAATAAATTAGGGGGCTTATATAGTCCTCTTTTTGTTTTCATATATACAAAAACATCTTGAAAAAAATACAAAAGTAATATATTATAAAGAAGTAAAAATACAAAGGTAAACGGAGAGAAAAATGAAGTCAAATGTTATTAAATATATATTTTTTATAGCTGTACTTATAATTGTTGGAGTAGCAATTTATATGATTTATAAAGACAATAAGTCTAATTCAGAAAATACAGAAAATCAAACAACAGCTCAAACAAATCAAACAATTACAGATCTAAGAATGGAAATTGTAAGTTATGATACAATAAATCCACTAATAAGCAATAATAGAAACGTGCAAGAAATAACAAAATTAGTATTTGAACCATTATTACAATTAGATGAGAATTATAAATTACAACCATGTTTAGCTACAGAATGGGCAAAATCAGGAGATACATCTTATATATTAAAATTAAGAAGTAATGTAAAATGGCAGGATGGAACCAGTTTTACAGCACAAGATGTAAAATATACCATAGAAACATTAAAGCAAATAAACTCAATCTATAGTTATAATGTACAACACATAGCAAGTGTAGATATAATAGATAATTATAGTATAAGAATAAATTTGGATACAATAATACCATTTTTCGAATATAATTTAATATTCCCAATAGTATCAAGTACATATTTTGCAGGTCAAGATATACAAAATACAGATAAGAATGCTACTCCAATTGGTACAGGTATGTATAAAATAGAGTCAAATTCTACTAGCACAGTTGTATTAAAAAAGAATACTAGTTGGTGGAATATCTCAGAGAAAAATGCAAAAGTAGATACGATAAATGTTAATAAATATTCATCAATGGGAGAAGCTTATAATGCTTTTAAATTAGGAAATATAGATATATTAACAACAGAAAATATTAATATAGAAGATAATATTGGAACAATAGGGTATAACAAAAAAGAATTTTATGGTAGAGAGCACGATTTTATTGCCCTAAATACATATGATAATTTTCTAAGTAGATGGGAAGTAAGAAAAGCAATATCATATGCTATAGATAAAAGTAGTATAGTAACAAGCGTATATGGTGGAAAATATTATACTGCAGATAATCCATTAGATTATGGAAATTGGACATTTGAACAAGGTAGCAGTAGTACAGGGTATAATCCAGACCAAGCTAAACAAGTTTTAATCGATGGTGGTTGGTCATATAAATATGGAAGTTGGCAAAAGGTTGAAAATTATAAAACAATAAGATTAAGTATAAATCTTACAGTAAATGCAGATAATAGCTCACAAGTTGCTGTAGCAGATATAATAAAAACCAGTTTAGAAAACATCGGAATCAAAGTAAATGTTTCTAAATTAAATTCAGCAAGTTTTCAGACAGCTTTAAATAATAAAAACTATGGAATGATAATAACTGGAACAAATAGTTCATTATCACCTAGCTTAGTTACATATTTCGGATCAGGAAATTTAGCAAACTATCAAAATGAAGAAGCTAATAATTTATTAAATGAATTATTAAGTTTAACAGATGAAAATAAAATAAAGGAAGATACAAATAGATTAATTGAAATATACAGAGATGACGTACCATATATTAGTTTATATTTTAACAAAGTAAATGTTATTTATAGTACAAGCCTAGTAGGAGAAATTAAGCCAAACCAATATAATATTTTCTATGGAATAGAAAATTGGTACAGAAGATAAAAAAAGTATTGACAAAAAAATAAATTAGTATATAATAAAACAAACATATGTTCATAGGAGGAAAAATAATGAGTGGAGAAAACTTAGAAAGAAAAAAAGCGTTAGAAATGGCAATGAGTCAAATAGAAAAACAATTTGGAAAAGGTTCAGTAATGAAATTAGGAGAATTTAAAGCAATGGAAGTAGAAGCAATTCCAACAGGTGCTTTAAGTTTAGATATAGCATTAGGAATTGGTGGTGTACCAAGAGGAAGAATTATAGAAATATATGGTCCAGAATCTTCTGGTAAAACAACTTTAGCATTACACATAATTGCAGAAGCACAAAAAATGAATGGCGAAGCAGCTTTTATAGATGCAGAACACGCATTAGATCCAGTATATGCAAAACATTTAGGTGTAGATATAGATAATTTACTAGTATCACAACCAGACACAGGAGAACAAGCTTTAGAAATAACAGAAGCATTAGTAAGAAGTGGAGCATTAGATGTAGTTGTAGTAGACTCTGTTGCAGCATTGGTTCCAAAGGCAGAAATCGATGGAGATATGGGAGATTCCCATATGGGATTGCAAGCAAGATTAATGTCACAAGCATTAAGAAAATTAGCAGGAGCAATAAATAAATCAAAAACAGTATTAATATTTATAAACCAATTAAGAGAAAAAATTGGTGTTATGTTTGGAAATCCAGAAACAACAACTGGTGGTAGAGCTCTAAAATTCTATGCTTCAGTTAGAATGGATATTAGAAAAATAGAGAACATAAAACAAGATGGTGAGATAACAGGAAGTAGAGCAAGAGTAAAGGTTGTAAAAAATAAAGTTGCTCCACCATTTAGAGAAGCAGAATTTGATATAGTATATGGTAAAGGTATTTCTAAAGAAGGAAATATTTTAGATATGGCAGTAAACTTAGACATAATCGAAAAGAGTGGTTCTTGGTTCAGTTATGACGGAAATAGAATTGGACAAGGTAGGGAAAATGTTAAGAGATATTTAGCAGAAAATCCAGATATAATGGCAGAAGTAGAAAAGAAAGTAAGAGATAATTTCGAAAAAGCTTTTGAAAAAAGCTTAGGCGATGAAGAAGAAAATAATGATGATGATGACGTAGTAGTACTAGTAGAAGACGAAGAAGCAAAGCCAAAGAAAAAATAACATGTAAGGAATAAAGATGTATAGTATAGAAGAATTTGACAAAACAAAAACGAAAATCTTAAAGTATATTATGTATAAAAAGAGAACAGAAAATGAAATAAGAATAAAATTTAATACAATAGATGAAGACCTTCTAGAAGATAGTATAGAATATCTAAAAGAAGCAGGCTATATAAATGATAAAAATTATATAGAAAGAGCAGTTGCTGAATTCAAAAATTTAAAAAATATGTCAATAAAAGAAATAATATATAAACTATATTCAAAAGGAATAAAAAGAGATGTGTTAGAAGATTATATTAGTGAACACATAGATGAATTAGAAGAATACGAAAAACAATCTGCTCAAAATATAATAAATAAGAAAATACATAATACAGAAAAAGAAGATATAATAAATTATTTATTAAGAAAAGGATATAAAAGAGACAATATAAAGATTGAGGAGTAATTATGGCAAATATGTTGATGTTCGAAACAAATAAATACGCAATAAAAATAGATAATTTTGAAGGACCATTAGATTTATTGTGTCATTTAATAGACAAAAATAAAATGGATATTTATGATATAAAAATAAACGAGATTGCAGACCAATACATAGAATATTTAAATCAAATGGAAGAAATGAATTTAGATATAGCAAGCGAATTTATAATAATGGCATCAACATTAATCTATTTAAAATCCAAGAGTTTACTTCCAAAACAAGAAGAAGCAGAAGAAGAGCTTACAGAAGAAGAACTTATACAAAGAATTATCGAGTATAAGAAATATAAAGAGATTATAAAAAAGCTAAAAGTAAATTATGAAGAAAACTCAAAGATTTTTTTAGGAAACCAAGAGCAGATAGAATTACCAAAGAAACGCATAGAAAAAGAATATGATAAAGACTTAATTCCGAACTTATATAAAACTCTTTTAGAGAAAAACGAAGAAAAAATAAATAAGAATGCAGAGAATATAGAGAAAATTGCGATAACAGATAATTATACAGTAACAAGTAAAGTAAAAGAGATGTTTAAAGCATTAATTAAAAATAATAAATTTGTATTTAATAAATTATTCTCTTTAAAAGAACATAATAAACAAGAAGTAGTAACAGCATTTAGTGGGTTACTAGAAATGTCAAAAAGAGATAAAGTAAATACAAAGCAAGAAGATCTTTTTGAAGATATAATAGTAGAGAAAAAGAAAAAAATAGTATAAATAAATAAAATTTGGAAAAAATACTAGTAGAGGTGGAAATATGCTAGTATTTTTTTTTATTGTATTAATAATATTAGGTAGTTTAATAGTATTACTAGCAGCCACTACAGCACAATTACAAATAATTAATTTTGAAATAAAAGATAATAAGAAAAATGATGGAGAAATAAAACTAATATTAAAGTTTTTAAAATTAATTCCATATTTAGAAATAAATTTGCTAGATAGTAAATTTATAAAAAAGAGGATTACATTAAAAAGCATAGAGAAAACTATAAAAATAGCAAAACTAAAGTTGTATAAAGATAAGATTACTCGATTTTTAGAAATAACAAAAGTAGAAGAATTATATTTAAAGATAAATTTACAAAGCAATAATTTAATTATAATGAGTTTTATTACAGTAATTCTTTCAACAATTTTGTCCATTGTTTTTGCAAAAAATATGATTGATAAAGATGAAGGAAGATACGGAATAAACATGGAATATTCCAATAATACAAGATATGAAATTTATTTGAATTGTATAATAAACTTAAAATTTATACATATTATTAGTGTAATGTGTGAAAGTTTTAAAAGAAAGAGAGCTGATAAAAATGCAAGAAAATCCTATAGAAGGGCTTATGAATACAACCATGAATAGTATTAAAGATATGGTAGATGTAAATACTATTATAGGTAAACCAATAGAAACAAAGAATGGAATTATTATTCCGTTATCAAAAGTAACTTTTGGATTTGCTTCTGGGGGTAGTGAATTTAATAGTGAAACAATTGATAACTATAACAAAAAAGAAAAAGAAGAGTCTATAGAATATAAATTGCCATTTGGAGGAGGCAGTGGTGCCGCAGTAAATATAAGTCCAATAGCATTTTTAGTAGTACAAAATGAAAATGTAAAATTATTACCTATAGAACATTCTTCATCAGTTGATAAATTATTAGATTATGTTCCAGATATAATGGAAAAGGCTAATAATTTAATTAATAAATGTACAAAGAAAGAAGAAAAAGTAAATACTAAGAAAGAGAAAATAGTAAAGGTAAAAAGACCATTTGAGTACGAAACAACAATTACATCAGAAGAAATAGAAGATGATTAAAAAGCGGGCTATTATATAAGTTCGCTTTATTGCGTTATTATGAAAAGGTAATAAATTTGACAAAAAAAGAAGATATGATAAAATTTTAGCGTAATTAAAATTTAGTAAAGCTATATAAAAAGAATTAGGTGAATTAATATGGAACAACAGGAATTAAAATATTTAAAATTACTAGCGGAAAAATTTCCGACAATACAAGAAGTGTGTACAGAAATAATTAATTTAAAAGCAATTCAAAATTTACCCAAAAGCACAGAGCATTTTTTAAGTGATTTACATGGGGAATATGAATCATTTTTACACATTTTAAAAAATGCTTCTGGAGTTATAAAAACAAAGATTGATGAAAACTTTGAATATACAATGACAAGTAGCGAAAGAAGGAAATTTGCAACATTAATTTATTATCCGGAGGAAAAATTAAAATTATTAAAAGAAGAAAATAAGGATAATCTATATGAATATTATAAGATTACTTTATATAGGTTAATAAAACTATGCAAAGTGGTAGCGTCGAAATATAGTAGGTCAAAAGTTAGAAAAGCAATGCCAAAAGGATACGAATATATTATTGATGAGCTATTGCACGGAAGTATGGAATCAGAAGATAAAGAAACATATTATACACAAATAATAGAATCGATAATAAAATTGGGAAGAGCAGAAGCTTTTATAATAGAAATATCAAAACTAATCCAGCAATTATCAATAGACCATCTGCATATTATAGGAGATATTTATGACAGGGGACCAGGTCCAGATATTATTATAGATAAACTTATGAAATATCATTCAATAGATATAGAATGGGGAAACCATGATATTGTTTGGATGGGAGCAGCATGTGGAAATGCAGCTTGTATAATGAATGTAATAAGAATATGTGCAAGATATGGTAATCTATCAATTTTAGAAGAGGGCTATGGAATAAATATAAGAAAGATGACAGAGTTTGCTAAGGAGCAATATACAAATAAAGTTGAACCTATATTTCATTCACACACAGAAGAGTTCGAAAAAGGTTTAGATATAGAACTTATGGGAAAAATGGAAAAGGCAGCAGCAATTATGCAGTTTAAGCTAGAAGCAGAAATAATTAAAAGACATCCGGAATATGAAATGGAAGATAGATTATTGCTAGATAAAATAAATTTTGAAGATGGAACTATAGATATTAATGGTTATACGTATAAGTTACTAGATACAGATTTTCCAACTATAGATGAAGATTCGCCATATGAATTATCAGCAAAAGAAAAAGAAGTTGTAGAAAAATTAGTAAAAAGTTTTAAGAACAGCGAGAAATTGCAAAAGCATATAAACTTTTTATATACCAAAGGTAGTATTTATAAAATATATAATCAAAATTTATTAATTCATGGTTGTGTTCCGATGAATGACCTGGGAGAGCTAGTAGAAGTAGAATTTGAAAATAAAAAGTTAAAAGGCAAGGAATATTTAGATTATATAGATGAAATTGCTCGTAAAGCTTTTTACTTAGACGAAGGTGAAGAAAAAACGAATGCAATGGATTTTATGTGGTACCTATGGTGTGGAAAATATTCACCAATATTTTGTAAAAATGCAATGAAAACATTTGAAAGATATTTTTTAGAAGATAAGAATTTAAGAAAAGAAATAAAGAATCCATTTTATGAATTTGCACAAGATGAAAAAGTTTGTAAGAATATTTTAAAAGAATTCGGAATAAACGAAGAAGAAGGAAGAATTATTGGTGGACATATGCCAGTAAAACTAAAAGATGGCGAAAGTCCAATAAAAGCAAATGGAAAACTTTTAATAATTGATGGAGGATTATCTAAACCTTATCAAAAAACTACTGGGATTGCAGGATATACTTTAATTTATAATTCATATGGTTTGTTACTTACTGCACATGAACCATTTACATCTACAGAAGATGCAATTATAAATGAAACAGATATACATTCTACGAAACAAATCGTAGAAAAGGTTGAACGTAAAAAGATTGCAGATACTGATATAGGTAAAAAATTAGAAGGACAAATTCAAGATTTAAACAAGTTATTAGAAGCATACAAAACAGGAAAAATAAAACAAGAAGAATAGGGATTTGGGGACGTTCCTTTTTTCCCTATTCTTATATGGTTAAAACTAAGTCTATTTTTAACTAATCCACGAATTAAAAACATATTGCAACATGTGTGGTAAATCTATTTTTGCTACACTATTTTTTGCCACTATATCAATTGTTGCAATTATTTCGCCATTTAAAGAATAAGAAATTTCTCCTAATTTATCACCTTCATTAATTGGAGCTGTTATTTCTTCAGGTAGATTTACATTTTGTACTATATTACTTTCTTCACCTTTTTTTAAAAGTACACCTGCATCGCTAGAAAGTACTGCAGAAACAGATGAAGAAACGCCTTTGGATATTGGAATTTCTTTTATAGTATCACCTTTTTTAGCAAAAGTTTTATAAGAATAATTTGAAAAACCATAATCTAATAATTTAGTTGCCTCGGCAAATCTATCTTTAGTAGTAGGAGCCTTCATTATTACAGCAATTAAAGATAAACCATCACGAGTTGCAGATGCAGACAGATTATATAATGCAAGAGATGTAGAACCCGTTTTTAGACCAGTAGCACCTCTATAATTTCTAATTAATTTATTTGTATTAACTAATTCAGATTTTCCATCACGTAAAGAATCCATATATATCGTTGTATATTTTGTTATATCAGGATGTTTTTCTAAAAGTTCACGAGACATAAGAGCAATATCATAACTAGAAGATACATGCCCATCTTCATCTATACCATGACAATTTTTAAAAGTAGTATCATTCATTCCAAGTTCTTTTGCTTTTGCATTCATTTGTGCTACAAAGTTTTCTTCAGAACCAGCCAAATATTCTGCCATTGCAACAGTACAATCATTTGCAGAAACAACACATATAGCTTTTAACATTTCGTCTACACTTAAAGTTTCTTTCGTATCAAGCCATATTTGTGAACCACCCATTGAACTTGCATTTTCGCTACATGGTATTTGGTCTGTATAACTTAATCTTCCAGAATCTATTGCTTCCATAATTAATAGAACAGTCATTATTTTTGTAACACTTGCAGGGCGTAATTGTTCATGTATATTGTGTTCATATAATATTTTGCCAGTTGATTGCTCAATTAATATAGCACTTCCACAAGTGAGATTTAGACTATTTTGTGCTAATTGTGATTGATTATCAGCATTAACACTTGTTAGGATTTCTGGCGAAGACCAAACATATGAAGAATCAGTATATGCAAAACAAGAAATTGGGGTTAATATTAAACTAAAAATAATTATAGAAATAAAAAGTTTATAAACAAATTTTCTTATTTTAATCCCCTCCTTTTCCTAAAATATATGCTAAAGGAGGAAATATATGAATTAAATTTTCATTAATTTTACTACCACATACTTTTTAGAAGTTTCGACTAGAATTTTTATACTAAAATTATTTGTGTTTTTAAATTTAAAATCAACACTTCCATATGCTACTGCAGCATCGTGTCCTTCTTTTACATAAGGAACTGTATTGCTATGTTCGTGTTTTTCTACAACTTTTAGCGAAGAAACTTTTTGAACAGCATTATAAAGAGTGGAACTTATTTGGCAATTTCCACCACCATATCCTTTTATTTTGTTTCCGTTTGAATCATAAATATCAGCTTCTTCATATCCTTTGGCAGCAGTGGAAGGACCAACTGTTTTGGTAAAGGAAAATGTCTCATTAGGCTTTACAACTGTTCCATTTAATTTCTTAGATGTTATTTCTAAATTATTTTGTCTAGCAGAATCTGTAGAGTATATTCTAGTAGAAAATTGTGCTAACAATTCCTCGGATTTATTTGAAACTTTTGAGCTAGAGGAATTAGATGTATTATCAGCTTGATTAGTAGAAACAATATTATTATTAATTGTATTATTTGATATATCATTTAAATTTAAATTACTTATGTCAGTAGATGTTCTATTGACTTCTACAGTATTAACTTCTGTTTTAGTATCATCTTCTTTACTACAGCCAGAAAAACAAATTGTTGTAAATAAAATAAGAAAAAATAGTATTATCTTCTTTTTCATATAAATTCAATCCTCTCGAAGTAAAAAATGTTTTATAATATTTTTACACAAAATGAACAAAAAAATACCAAAACATACGATAAACATTAAAAATATTGACAAAAAAATAAAATATAGTATAATAGAACTATGAGTTCAAGAAAGAAGGAGAGGTCCAAATGCTAGCTAAATATTGGAAAAGAATAGGTTTAATTATTTTAGTAATAGCTTGTTTGTTTAATATAACTTTTAAACTAGTAAATAAGACATCTTTAAAAGAAGAGCTAGAAACATCTGGGCAATATATTCTAGAACAAGAACAAACAACAAATGAAGTAAATTAAATAAAAAAGAATTTAGGTATTGAAAAATAAATAAATATATGTTATGATAGTATACAGCATTTTACGAAGAAAAGGAAGAGGTGAACATAAATGAAAGAAGGAATACATCCAAAATATACTGCTGCAACAATTACATGTGCTTGTGGTAATGTAATAGAAACAAACTCAACAAAAGAATCTATAAAAGTAGATGTTTGCTCAAAATGTCATCCATTCTGGACAGGTAATTTAAGAAAAGATACAACAGGTGGTAGAGCAGATAAATTTAAAAAGAAATATGGAATTCAATAAGATATATAAGAAAATTATAACGATTTATAATTTTCTTTTTTCTTGTGTAAGAAATAGGCGGGAATTATTTATAACTGTGGGGAAAATTAATATTTTCAATCCACAGTTTGTTTTTTATGGAAATGTTTACTTATGGATAAACTTGAACGTAAAATCACTTGAAAAAACTTAGAAAATAATATAGAATATAGGGGCAATAGGAGGATTTAACGTGGAAAAAGTAAAAGAGCAAAGAAAATATATAGATGAAATTAAGAATTTAAATAAAAACAATAAAAATTTAAAATATTGCATTTTAACAATGGGATGTCAATTAAATGAAAATGATTCTGAAAAATTATGTGGAATGCTAGAAGAAATGGGATATACTAGAACAGAGAAATTTGAAGAATCAGATATAGCCTTATTCAATACATGCTGTGTAAGAGAAAATGCAGAAGATAAGCTTTTTGGAAAACTAGGAGAATTAAAAAGAATAAAAGAAGCCAATGGAACAATTATTGCCATTGGTGGTTGTATGATGCAAGAAAAACATATTACAGACAAAATAAAACAAAGTTATCCATTTGTAGATGTAGTATTTGGAACACATACATTATATAGATTTCCAGAAGATTTATTTAAGGCATTAAAAACAAGAGAAAAAGTAAAAGATGTTATAGATATAGATGGTGAGATTTTCGAAGGCTTACCAATAAAAAGAGATAGCAATATAAAAGCTTCTGTAACAATAATGAATGGGTGTAATAATTTTTGCACATATTGTATTGTTCCATATGTACGTGGAAGAGAAAGAAGTAGAATGCCTAAAGACATAATTAATGAAGTAAAAGAACTTGCAAAAGAAGGATATAAAGAAATTACTTTATTAGGTCAAAATGTTAACTCATATTTAAGAGTAGAAAAAGAGAAAAATATAGAATTTGAAGCATATAAAGGTGTGAACTCTTTTGCTACATTACTAAGAGCAATAAATAAAATTGATGGAATTGAAAGAATTAGATTTGTTTCACCACATCCAAAAGATTTTACAGATGATGTAATAGAAGCAATAGCAGATTGTGACAAAGTTTGTAAACTAATACATTTACCATTACAATCTGGAAATACTAAAGTATTAAAAGAAATGAATAGAAAATATACTAAAGAGCAATATCTAAATTTAGTAGAAAAAATGAAAAATAGAATACCAAATTTAACATTATCTACAGATATTATTGTTGGATTTCCAGGAGAAACTGATGAAGAATTTGAAGACACATTAGATGTAGTAAGAAAAGTAAAATTTGAACAGGTATATATGTTTATATATTCAAGAAGAGTTGGAACTCCAGGAGATAAAATGCCAAACCAAGTTCCAGAAGAAATTAAACACAAAAGATTTGATAGATTAAAAGAATTAGTAGAAAGTCAAATTGAAGAAAATAACCAAAAATATGTTGGAACAATTCAAAAAGTTTTAGTAGAAGGAACAAGCAAAAACAATCCAAATATGCTAACAGGAAGAACAGATAGCAATAAAGTTGTTATATTTGAAGGAGATAAAGATTTAATAAATAAAATAATAGACTTAAAGATTGTTTCTGAACATATGTGGTATTTGAAAGGATGTATAATTGGAGGGTAGAAATGATGGATGAATTTGAAGCAATGTTTAACGATGTAATTAGTGGAAAATCTATAAGAGATTGCGAAAAACAATATGGTATTAATAGAAATACTTTTGTTACAATGTGTAAACAAATCTTCCCAGAGGGAAGTGAACAAAGGGAAAAATTAGAAAGAGTATTATCATATAATAAAAGCGAGCTTCAGAAAAAAGACTAAGTACAATTATAAAAGGCTTATTAACTGGAAATATACCAACTTTAAACGAAGCAAAATCTTTGTATCTAAAGAAAGGGGAAAAGATAGATTTACAAACATTTAAAGAAAATATTGTTGAATATATTAATTCATCCAATGATGATGAATTAAAAAGAGAATATATAGAATATGAAGCAAGAAGACATCCAGATTATTCACATATAAATTTTAAGGCTTTATTTATAGAAATGATTTCAGAAGAAGCAAGTCAAACAGATATGGCAACTAAATACGGAATACCTCCAAGAACGATAAGTAGAGAATTAGCTAAACTAGAAAATGATGAAGAGTATAAACCAATATATGAAATAGCAAAGGAATTGGCAAAAAGAAAAATGCAAAAAGCTAATGCTAAATATGATACATCTTTATTTGAACCCTTAGAAAGAATTTTAATTCAGACTACTTTAGAAAATTATGATGAAGGTGAAGTAATAATAAGTAATCCAAAAACAGAAGCTGAGAAAAAATATGAAAAGGCTAAAAGTTTATTAGAGCGAGTCGAACAATTACATGCTCCAACCATAAAAGAGGCTGCTGGAGAGTTAGGTGTATCTATCAGTACAATAAGAAGAGCAGGAAAAACTGTAGAAGCATATGAAAAGTTAACAGGAAAAGACGAGCAAGATGACGAGTCAAGAAAATAGTAGTAACAAAAGATAAATTAATAGAATTAGGATAAAAAAGAAAGGTAAGGAATATATAAATGGCAGAATATTCACCAATGATGCAAAGATATCTTGAGACAAAAGAAGAATATAAAGACTGTATCCTTTTTTATAGGCTAGGAGATTTTTACGAAATGTTCTTTGATGACGCAATAACAGTATCAAGAGAACTAGAACTAACTTTAACAGGAAAGGATTGTGGACAAGCAGAAAGAGCACCAATGTGTGGTGTTCCACACCATGCTGCAGAAATTTATATTTCAAAACTAATTGCAAAAGGATATAAAGTTGCAATATGTGAACAATTAGAAGATCCAAAAACAGCAAAAGGAATTGTAAAAAGAGGGGTTATTCGTGTTGTTACACCAGGTACAGTAATAGAATCTAATATGTTAGAAGAAAAGAAAAATAATTATATAATGTCAATTGTTAAAAAAGGTATATATTATGGAATTGCTGTATGTGATGTAACTACAGGAGACTTTTACAGTACAGAGATAAAAGAAAACAATAACTTTCCTTTAGTCTTAGACGAAATCGCAAGATATTCACCTGCAGAATTAGTTGTAAATAGCATGATGTATGATAGCAAAGAAGAAATAGGCAAAATTAAGGAAAGATTTGAAATATATTTTACAAGATTTAACGATAAATTCTTTTCAGAAGATATAAATACAATAGTAGAAAACTACAATTTAGTTGATAATGATGATAATCCTATAAAAGATATAGATAAAAGGCTTTTTTCTGTTGCAAGTATAAATGCACTAGTAGAGTACTTAAAACAAACACAAAAAACAAGCTTAGAACATATTAACAAAATAATTATGTACAATACCACTAGATATATGTCATTAGATATTAATGCAAGAAGAAATCTAGAACTTACAGAAAAAATGAGAGATAAAAGCAAAAAAGGTACTCTTTTATGGGTATTAGACAAAACTTCTACATCAATGGGAGGAAGACATTTAAGAAGATGGATAAATGATCCCTTAATAGATGTTAATGAAATTAATAAGAGATTAAATGCGGTAAAAGAACTAAAAGAAAATGTAATGCTTAGAGGAGATATTATAGAAAGCCTAAAAAAGGTTTATGATATTGAAAGATTAGCAGGAAAAATATCATATGGTAATGCAAATGGTAGAGATATGATTTCTTTAAAAAATTCTTTATCAAAATTACCAGAAGTAAAAGCAGTATTGCAAAATACCACTTCAACTATGTTGCAAGAACTTTATAATAACTTAGATGAGCTAAAAGATATTTATGAGCTAATAGAAAAATCAATAGTAGAAGATCCACCAATGACAGTAAAAGAAGGTGGGCTAATAAAACTAGGATATAATGAAGAAATTGATAAATTAAAAACTGCTACAACAGAAGGAAAAAATTGGTTAATTCAATTAGAAGCAACAGAAAAAGAGAAAACAGGAATTAAAAATCTAAAAGTTGGTTTTAATAAAGTTTTTGGATATTATTTAGAAGTTACAAAATCAAATTTAAGTCTTGTTCCAGATAGATATATAAGAAAACAAACATTAACAAATTGTGAAAGATATATAACAGAAGAATTAAAAGAATTAGAAAATCAAATTTTAGGAGCCGAAGACAAAGTTATCAATTTAGAATATGAAGCATTTACAGAAATAAGACAAGAAATTGCTAAAAATGTAAAAAGACTTCAAAAATCAGCAATGATAATTGCAACTCTAGATGTATTAGCTTCATTTGCAACTGTTGCAGAGGATATGAATTATTGTATGCCAATAGTTGACAATGGTGGAAAAATAGAAATAAAAGAAGGAAGACATCCAGTAATCGAAAAAATGCTTCCTACAGGAAGTTTTATTGATAATGATACATATATGGATAATGATGACAACAGGTTATCAATTATAACAGGACCTAATATGGCTGGTAAATCTACATACATGAGGCAAGTTGCACTAATCACTTTGATGGCACAAATAGGAAGTTTTGTTCCAGCTACAGAAGCACATATAGGTGTCGTAGATAAAATATTTACAAGAGTTGGTGCATCAGATGATTTAAGTATGGGTCAAAGTACATTTATGGTTGAAATGATGGAAGTTGCAGATATCTTAAAAGAAGCTACTAAAAATAGTTTAGTAATATTAGACGAAATAGGAAGAGGAACATCAACATATGATGGATTATCAATTGCATGGGCAGTTGCTGAATATATTTCTGATAAAACAAAATGTGGGGCAAAAACATTATTTGCAACACATTACCATGAACTTATAGAATTAGAAGATAAACTAGAAGGTGTAAAAAATTATTCTATAGCAGTTAAGGAAAAAGGAGAAGATGTAATCTTTTTAAGAAAGATTGTAAGGGGCGGAACAGATGAAAGCTATGGTGTTCATGTTGCAAGGCTTGCAGGTGTTCCAAAAGAAGTATTAAAAAGAGCAAATGAAATATTAAGAAGCTTAGAAAGAAAAAGCATTTTAGGTAGCAAGAAAATGGAAAAAGAAAATAAACAGGTTCAAGCTGGTCAACTAGATTTATATAATTACAAGTTAGCAGAAATAGCACAAGAACTTGATAAGATTGATTTAAATACCTTAACACCTATAGATGCACTAAACACATTAATGAAAATAAAAGAAAAAATGAAATAATGTTATAGTTAAAGGATGCACAATTTAAAGTGCATCTTTTAATAATTTATAATAAGATGTATAATTAGTCTAGTTTTTATATTTAGGAGGAAAAATGTACGAAGGGTTTAGTAGAGAAGAAAGATTAATAGGAAAAGAAAATTTAGAAAAATTGAATAAATCAAAAGTTGCAGTATTTGGAATTGGAGGAGTAGGTTCTTTTGTAGTAGAAGGCTTAGCAAGAGCAGGTATGGGAAAATTTCTATTAGTTGATAATGACACAATAGATATTACTAATATAAATAGACAAATACATGCAAATATTAATACTGTTGGAAAAAATAAAGTAGATGTTATGAAAGAAAGAATTTTAAGTATAAATCCAGAAGTAGAAGTAGATGTATCTACAGAGTTCTTTATGCCAGGAAGCAAACTGTTAGATAATTCTTTAGACTATATAGTAGATGCAATAGACACAGTAACTGGAAAAATTGAATTAGTATGTAAAGCTAATGAACTTAATATTCCTATAATTTCTGCGATGGGAACAGGAAATAAATTAGATTCAACAAAATTTGAAGTAGTAGATATTTATAAAACTTCTGTATGTCCACTTGCAAAAGTAATGAGAAAGGAATTGCGCGCAAGAGGAATAGAAAAATTAAAAGTTGTATATTCAAAAGAAGAACCTATAAAACCAAATGATGGTGATTATAAAACTCCTGCAAGTATTTCTTTTGTACCGTCTGTAGCAGGTTTAATTATAGCTGGTGAAGTTATAAAAGATATTATAAATGGTTGAGGTAACTTGAAGAAAATGGTATAATAAAAAGTGAATAAATTTCAAGGAGGTTGTAGTATATGGAAAAGCAACTAGAGGCTCAAATGAGCACAATGCTTGAGTATCCTGTAGCGCGCAAGCGAGGAAAAATCTATCGAGGATTTTTTAAGGGAAGACCTAATTTCAAAAAATTATCTGAAGGGAATCGGTTAATTTTACTAATTGGACTGGAAGATAGTAAAAAAATTAGAAATCTGGTGGTCCGGAAAAAAGTTTGGCTGGTGGATTATTCCGCAATTGCTGCAGAAGTCCAGGCTGATGAAGCTATCGAAGACTGGCAGACGTTTCAACTAGAAACTAATAATCTCTTTTACAGAAGAGTGAAGAGTGCTCTTTCGAAAGGTATTGCTGTAGTTGACAGAAACTTTAGAAACCTGGAAATCAGGTTGGGATTTCTAGAAGTTGCTTCAATTTCCGGAAGCATCGAATCGGTGCTTCTTGTGGATAGGAAGCTACTACAAAAGGATTCCTACCTGCAGCAACAAGCTACAAAAGGCTTGTTGCAGGTCGGAGTGGACAAAGTCTACTTTATCTAAAAGCATGGTGGCGTGTGCTCACGTCACCAAAAGCTTTTTTAATGAAAAATTTATTGACATACTTTAAGATGATATAATTGAAATCTCAAATTGTCTTTGTTAAAATATATATAGCAAAGTAAGAGAGGAGAAAAGATGGAAAAAATAGGCATTGGAGTAGGAATAATAATTAAAAATAAAGAAGATAAAATATTAATGTTACTTAGAAATGATGATGTAAAAAAAGCAGATTCAGACATGAGGTTAGAAGGTACATGGACGCTTCCAAGTGGAAAAGTAAAATTTGGAGAAACGATAGAAGAGGCTGGAATTAGAAAGACTAAACAAGAATGTAATTTAGATGTAAGTAAAATAAAAGTTATTTGTGTACAAAATGATGTAAATAGCTATGCACAATTTGCAACATTTGGTTTGTTTGCAGAAGATTATAGTGGTACAATTAGTTTGCCAAATACAGAAGAACTGATTAAATATGAGTGGTTTGATATAAGCAATATGCCAGAAAATACATGTGAACCAACCAAAAGGATAATAGAAAAATATTTAAGCAACGAGTTTTATAATGGATAAGGATTAGGGGGAGTCCTTTTTTGTTTAAATTATATAAAGAGGGAAAAAAGGAATGTCCCTAAATCCCACCATTTAGGAGGTAGAAAAATGAAAGTAGTAAGTAAACAAAGAAATAGTAAAATGTGTGCAATATGTGGAATGGATAATAAATATGGGTTACATGCACAATTTTATAATATGGAAGATAGTAGTGTAATGACAAAATTTAGATATAGAGAGGAGCATCAAAGTTATCCGGGAAGAGTACATGGTGGGTTAATTACTGCAATACTTGACGAGATGGGATTAAGAGCGTTGTGGGCATATAAGAAAGGCGCTGAGCAAGATTTTGGTGTTACAATGTCATTAGATACAAAATATAGAAAACCAGTACCATATAATACAGAACTAATAGGAAAAGGAATACTTATAAAAGAAAATAGTAAATTTTTTGTAGTGGACTCTAAAATCTTAGATTTAGAAGGAAATGTACTTGCAAATGGAATTATAAAATATATAAAATTAGACACAAATAAAATTAACGAAAATATAGATGCACACGAAGAAATGTGTTATTTAATTGAAGATGACGTAAAAGAAATCTAGATATACTAGATTTTTTTTATGTTTTATGATATTTTAGGCTAAACAAAAGGAGATGATTTTGTGGACATTTTGGAAGTTTTAAAAGAATTAGATATAGAATATGAGATACAAGAACATAAAGCTGTGTATACAGTAGATGATTTACAAGATGTTTTTTTAGAAATGGAAGGAATAGGGTGCAAGAATCTCTTTTTAAAAGATGCAAAGAAAAACCTATTTTTGTATACATTACCAGATAACAAAAGAGCAGATTTAAAAACTTTACCAGAAAAAATTAATAGTAAAAGATTATCTTTTGCAAACGAAAACGATTTACAAGAATATTTAGGTTTAACTCCAGGTTCAGTAACACCACTTGGAATAATAAACGATAAAGGACAAAAAGTAACAGTTGTGCTAGATAAAGAATTAAAAAATAATAAAGTACTAATTCATCCAAATAGAAACACTGCAACAGTATCTATACGATACGCTGATCTAATAAAATTTATAAACCATTGTGGAAATGAGTATATAGAAATTTAGCAAAAGGAGGGATTTGGGGACGTTACTAGAATCCCGACAGGAGAAATATGATGATTATTTTAGCGACAAATAATAAAGGAAAAGTAAAAGAGATTAAAGAGATACTTAAAAATGAAGATATAAAAACACTAAAAGAAATGAATATAAATATAGAAATAGAAGAAACTGGGGAAACATTCGAGACTAATGCATTAATAAAAGCAAGAAAAATTTATAGCTTAACTAATACTGCATGTATTGCAGATGATAGTGGAATTTGCATTGAAGAATTGGATGGATTCCCAGGTGTTAAAACTGCAAGATTTTTAGGCGAAAATGCAACACAAGAAGATAGAAATAATTATTTAATAAAAAGATTAGAAGGTATTCCAAAAGCTAAACGAACAGTTCAATTCATAACATGTATTGCATATATAGATTCACAAGGAAATGAAAAGATATATAAGGGAATACTAAGTGGATATATAGCAGAAGCTCCAAGAGGAAATAACGGATTTGGGTTTGACGAAATATTTGAATTAGAAGATGGAAGAACATTAGCAGAATTAGAAACAGAAGAGAAGAACAATATTAGTAGTAGAAAAATAGCACTAAAAAAATTAGCACAAGATATTAATAGGTAATCGCTATTTGTGGGGTTTACAATAATTAAACTTAGCTAATACAATATATGAAATAAACCCAAAAGGAGTGAAAATATGGATCAAGCAAAAATAGGAAAATTTATAGGCGAACTAAGAAAGGAAAAGAAGTTAAAACAAGCAGAACTCGCAGAAAAATTAGGAGTAACAAGTAAAACTGTATCTAGATGGGAAACAGGAAAATATATGCCTGATTTATCATTGTTTACAGATATATCACAAATATTAGGTGTTACCATTAATGAACTCTTACAAGGCGAAAGGTTAATAAAAAAGAAAAACAGTTCAAGTATAGAAATAGAGATAAAATTAGAAATAGAAGAAGAACAATATAAAAAATTATTTGATTATTTTAAACAAGAAAATAATAAACACACAAATAAAAAACAACATGACATATATTTCTCGCCAGAAAATCCAGCGTTTTTTGGTGGAGATATTGATGACGAATGTATTAGAATAAGAATACAAAAAGACAAATATATTTTATGCTATAAAAAAATATATATGGGAAATGATGAAGAAGATATTCATATTGTAGAATATGAGACAGAAGTATCTAATTTAGATGATACAATTAATATATTAAAAGGTGTACGCATAAACAAAGTATGTGATTTAATAAAAGAACGAGATAGCTTCATATATAAGAACTTATTTGAAATATCACTAGATAAAGTTAAAGATTTAGGATATTTTGTGGAAATAGAAGTATATGATAAAAATATTCCAATAAATGAAGCAAATCAATTATTATTAAATTTTGTAAAAGAATTAAATTTAGATATAACAAGAAGAAACTTAAAAGGTTATTCATATTTAATGTATGATAAATTGAATAAATAGATTATGGAGGAATAATGGTTAAGCAACAAAAGTATATAATTTTGGACTTTGGATTAGTATTAGGAAAACCAAAAACAGGAGAATGGTTTATAACACCAAATTTTTTTGAAATATTAGAAACAGAAAAAATAGATTTAAAAAAATTAAAATTTCTATTTAATAAATATAATGCGCTTATATCTGTAAAGATGACAACTAGAGAAGAAGAATATGAAGCATTTAAAGAGTTTTATTATAATATAATAAATGAATTACATATAGATGGAAATCCTAAAGAGCAAGCTGAAAAATTAGCACGAGATTTTGTATATAACGAAGATAAATATGTTATGTATGATGATGTATATGATTTTTTAAGTGATGCAAGTAAAGAGCATACATTAATATTATTATCAGACAATTGGCCATGTGTTTATAATATTTTAAAAAGGTGGAATATATATGATTTCTTTACTAAGATATATATTTCTTCTGAATATTGTGAATTAAAAAAGGACGGAAAATTTTTTGACAGACCAATAAATGAATTTAATATAAAAGAAAATGAAGCTATATTTGTTGATGATAATCCTGATTTATTAGTTGTTGCAGTAAAAAAGAAGTTAAGCCCAATTTTAATGGATAGGGCTAATAATTATAGGCAATTTAATAAATACAGCAGAATAACAAATTTAAAAGAATTAAATGAGGTTGGAGTATGAAAACATTAATTTTAAATAGTTCACCACATAAAAATGGTGATACAGCATATATAGTAAATGAGATAAAAAAGAAGCTAATTGGTGATATAGAAGAGATATTTTTATATGATGCTAAAATTAGCCCATGTGTAGACTGTAGATATTGTTGGAAAAACAAAGGATGTGCTATTAAAGATGATATGGAGAAAATATATAAAGACGATTATGATACATTAGTAGTAGCATCACCTGTGTATATGTATAATGTAACTCCACCAATGTTTTCTTTATTAACAAGATTAAATTACATTTGGAGTAATAAATACTTTTTAGATATAACACACGTATTTAAGAAAAAAAGAGGAATTTTGGTATTAACAGGTGGAGGTAGTGGAGAACCTAAACATGCATTAGATACTGCAAACTTGATATTCAAATTTTTAAATGCAGACTTTGATAGTAAAAAAGATTATATATATTCATTAAATACAAATAATGTTTCAGCAAAAGATGATACACAAATTAAAAAAATGATAGAAAATTTATAAAAACACTAACAAAAACATTAGTATTAACTGTCTAAATGACAGGAGGAATTATGAAAAAAGAAGAGGAAATTTTTGAACTATTAAAAACAAATAGAAAATTAGGAATAGAAGAATTATATAAAAATTATTCAAAACTAGTATATGGTGTTATATATAGTATATTAAAAAATACAGATGAAACAGAAGATGTACTACAAAATGTATTTGTTAAAATATTTAAATTAGATAACGAAAAATTACCAACTAAATCACATTTAAGTTGGTTATATTCAGTTGCAAAAAATGAAACTATTAATTACATAAAAAAACATTCAAAAGAAAAAAATTATGAAAGTTTATATGAAATCACAGATAATGACACAGAAATAGAAAAAGTGTTAGATAAAGAATATTTTAATAAGTTAATAGAAAATTTACCGCCAAAACAGCAAGAAATATTATCATTAAAAATAATTAGCAACCTGTCATTTAGAGAGATAGCTAATATATTGGATATGAAAATTCCAGCTGTTCAATGGCATTATTATAAATCCTTGAATACTTTAAAATTGTTATTGGGTAATGTGATAACTATTTTTGTAGGAGCATTTTTATATATTAAAACAAGAGGTTTAACAGAGCGAAATGAAGCTGAACCAGAAGAAAATGATTCTGTTAAGGAAAAAGATGAGGTCGCAATAGACGAAAAAAACACAGCTGATAATAAATCAATAAACCAAAGTACAGAACCACAAGAGGAATATAACAGAGCGGACAGTTATACAGGAAAAAATGACACTATAGAAATTACAGCTCAAGCTACAGGAGCAGCAGAAAGTTCAACAAATAATATAGTATCATTGGGTATTATTATAACAACTATTATATTTGTTGTAACCTTTTCGATTTTTTTAATAAAAAGACAAATAAAATTAAAAAAGAAATTGTCTAAATAATAAAAGAGAAAAGGTGATATTATGAAAAAAGTAGTTTTAGTATTAATATTAGTTATTTTGTTGTTATTAGTATGGGTATCTATTATACAAAAAGAAGAGGTTAATGAAAACGAAATATCTAATGTAACTCGGAAATATAGTAGAAGATAATTCTATAACAATTTCAAATGATAAGGTATACAACTTGGAAAAATTAGATGAATTTATCGAAAATGTAAACAATGTTTTATATGACCATGAAATATCATTAAAAGTTAATCTATATACTGTGGAAGGTGAGGTTGTTACAAAGGAATTAACATATGTACCTGTAAAAGGGAGCTATGATGAGAATTACAAAAATAGAAAATTGATTATTAAAACAGATTATAGTAATGATAGTTATTCGTCACAAGGGATTGTAAATGAAGAATATTTAATGCAACCTTATAAAATGGAAAGAAAATTTGTAAAAGAAGGAAATGTAATAAAGATTATATTAAAAAAATCTGTTAGGTCAAGCGAAGTAGAAGATGAAGTAGAATTATTTGAATACGAATTACAAGATACAAATTATGCAGAAAACAACCATATATATTATGCACAAAGAAAAGATATGGGAGTAGATAAAATAAATTCAGAAGAAGATTTCGATATTTATGTGATTGGTGGCAATGTAACTATTGCAAAGAACAATGAAGAAGCAAAAGATTTTTCAGAAGCAATAGAGGCAAAATATATATCTATAGATGAAATTTTGAAACAGGCAGAGGTTGATAGTAAATATGGTGTATGCAGAAGAGGATTTTATTCAGATGGTGGAACAATAGAATATAGGTATCAAGATTATACTTTGATTAAGGCTAATACTTTAGCCGGAAATAAAGATTTTATTATTGCACCACCAAATATGATTTGGTCAGAAATTTCATCTATAGTTTATAAATAAAATTGTAAATTGAAGGAACTTTAAAGAATGACTCTGAAGTTTTTTTGTTTATTTAGTTAATACAAATAACATAAAAATACTTGACATATACAAACAAATGTTTTATAATAACTGCAAATAAAACCTAGGATGTGATATTAATGGAAGAAAAAAACAATAATATCGTACCAGTAAATGAAGATTTAAATGCAATAAAATACGAAACAGAAAATATTAAAAATTTAATTTATACAATTAGAGGAAAACAAGTAATGTTAGATAGTGATGTTGCAATGTTATATCAGTATACAACTAAAAGTATAAATAAAGCGATGAAAAGAAATATTAATAGATTTCCAGAGGATTTTTGTTTTCAATTAACAGAAAAAGAAGTGGAAAACTTGAGGTTCCAATTTGGAACCTCAAGTTTAAAAAAAGAAAATTATGGTGGAAGAAGATATTTACCATATGTTTATACAGAACAAGGAATATCTATGCTAGCAGGAGTTCTAAAAAACGAAATAGCAGTACAAGTTAGTATTAATATTATAAGAGCTTTTATAGAAATGAGAAAATTTATATCACTAAATGGAAAATTATTTAAGAGATTAACAAACGTAGAATGTAAAATATTAGAACATGATAAAAAATTTGATATAGTGTTTAACGAATTACAAAAAGATGAGAAAATGGAATTCAAACAAAAAATATTTTTTGATGGGCAAATTTATGATGCTTATAGTTTAATTATAGATATTATAAAAAAAGCGAAACAAAAAATATTAATTATAGACAATTACATAGATGATAGCATTTTAAAAATGTTATCAAAGAAAAACCAAAAGGTAGAAGTTGTAATTTTAACGTTACAAAATAGTAAGCTAAATAAACTAGATATTACAAAATTTAATAAGCAGTATCCGGTATTAAAATTAGCATATACCAATAAATTCCATGATAGATTTATCGTAATAGATAATAAAGAATTGTATCATGTAGGAGCATCTTTAAAAGATTTAGGAAAGAAATGTTTTGCAATTTCTAAAATTGAAGATAAAGAATATTTAAAAAGAATAAGTAATTATAATTAGAGAAAAAATATTGTATCAATAATAAAATAAAACAAATATCATTTTCGTGAGGTTACGAAAATGATTACATATAAAAATGATAATATTTAAACAACGTTAAGGTCACAAATTGTGACCTCAAGCTAAAAATTATATTTCAATCCTAGGCTCATACTTCTCAAGCCACATGTCAACTTGACATAAATACGCCATTAATTGTGGACCTGTCATTGGATGTCAGAAATTGACACGAGGTTATATCATTAGAGCGAGTAAGAAAATTCAAAAAGTATAAATCTTACATTTTTATAAAAATTAATATATTTATTGTGATTACCTAAAATAAATTATAAAAGGGAGAAATGATGATAAGTAGAAATAATGAAAATATAAAAAAGAAATCAAAAGATAATTATAAAGTTATTCGTACATTTAATAAGAATGGACCAACTTTTCAAGAAGTCATGGAAAAGATACTTCTTATGAAATTAAATGATTTAGATAAAAATAAATATTAGAAAAAACACTTGGCAAACACGAACGAATGTTTTAAGATATAACATACAATAATATCATAAATATTGTAACAATATACTAAAAAGCAGTAAAAAATACGAATATGTTATTATAAGTAAATATTACAAGGAAAGTGATAGTTATGGAATTTGAAAAATCAAAGCTAATAGAATTAAAAGAAAAATTTGATTCTATTATCAATACAGAAGAAAAAGACAATATAGAATTTTGGTATGCAAGAGATTTACAGATTCAATTGGGTTACAAAAGATGGGAAAATTTTATTGAAACGATAAAAAAAGCAATGCAATCTTGTGAAAATGCTGGTATAGAAGTTGATAACCATTTTCGTGAGGTCACGAAAATGGTACAAATAGGATCAGGTGCAAGAAGAAATTTACAAGACTATATGCTAACAAGATATGCTTGTTATTTAATCGCTCAAAATGGAGATTCTAAAAAAGAAGAAATCGCATTTGCTCAAACATATTTTGCAGTACAAACTAGAAAACAAGAAATAATTGAGGACAGGATAAGACTAATGAATCGATTAGAAGCAAGAGAAAAACTAAAAGAATCTGAAAAGCAGTTATCTAAAAATATTTATGAAAGAGGAGTGGATGATTTAGGATTTGCAAGAATTCGTTCGAAAGGAGATTCGGCATTATTTGGTGGATTAAATACAATGCAGATGAAAGCAAAATACGGAGTAAAAGAAAATAGACCTCTTGCAGATTTTTTACCAACATTAACAATTGCAGCAAAAAATCTAGCAACAGAAATGACAAATTACAATGTGACTGAAAAAGATATGTATGGAGAAGAAAGTATAACTGATGAGCATGTAGATAATAACTTAAGTGTAAGAAATATGTTAAATAAAAGAGGCATTAAACCAGAAAATTTAAAACCAGCAGAAGATTTAAAGAAACTAGAAAGAAGAGTTAAGTCAGAAAGTAAAAAAATAGCTGATAGTAATCAATTGCCTAAAAAAAATAAATAAAATATCAAGGAGAAAGAAATGGAAAGATTTAAATTAGTAACAGCGGTACATTTAATATTAATAGAGGATAAAAAAATATTATTACAAAAAAGATATAATACAGGATATGAAGATGGGAATTATAGTATTGTTGAAGGTCACATAGATGGCAATGAAAGTGTAATAAAAGCAATGCAAAGAGAAGCACTAGAAGAAGCAGGGATAAAAATAAAGGAAGAAGATTTAGAAATTGTTCATGTTATGCATAGAAAAACACCTGATAGAGAAAGCATAGATTATTTTCTTACTTGTAAAAAATATGATGGTAAGATTAAAATTATGGAAAAAGACAAGTGTGATGAATTAAAGTTTTATAAATTAGATGAATTACCAATTAATGTAATTCCATATGTAAAAAAAGGGATAGAAAACTATCTAAATAATGAACCATTTTCTATATATGGTTGGTAAAAAATATGAAAACTTGAGGTCGCAATTTGCGACCTCAAAACATATTAAATTTCAATCTTAGGCTGATACTTCTCAAGCCACATGTTAACTTGACATAAATACGCCATTAATTGTGGACCTGTCATCAATTGACCAAACCAAGGTCTTGTAAAAGCAGACCCATTAGTTTCCAAAATTTCTAAAATATAATCTCTATTTAACAAATTATTAATAGGAGCATTCTTATCATTCATAATATCTGTAAGCATATCTTTTACAGCTTTTAAATATGTTGGATTATGTGTTTTAGGATAAGGAGATTTTTTCCTATCTACAATTTCTGCAGGTAATACATCTTTCATTATATATCTTAATAAGCCTTTTTCACGACCTTTATATGCTTTTATTTCCCAAGGAATATTCCAAACATATTCTGCTAGCCTATAATCGCAGAAAGGAACACGGAGTTCAAAACCATTATACATAGAACATCTATCAGATCTGTCTAATAAAGTTTGCATAAACCAGTTTAATGTCAAATGTGAGATTTTTCTTTTCTCAGCAGTTTCTTTAGAATCAATATCTAAAATTTCTACATCAGCCAAACTTTCATTATATCTAAAATCAATATAATCTTTTAAATTAATTTTAGAAGCTATATTAGTATTCAAAAGATGCTGTCTTTCAGAAAGTGCAATAGACCAAGGGAAAGTTCCACTATTTAATGCATCTTCTCTAAAGAACCAAGGGTATCCACCAAATATTTCATCAGCACATTCACCACTTAAAGAAACAGTAGCATATGGTTTAACATTTTTACAGAATAGTAGTAAAGAAGAGTCAACATCTGCCATACCTGGAGTATCTCGTGCAATCATAGCATCTTCTAAATATTTTGCTAAATCTGGTGTATCTAACACAATATTTGTGTGGTTAGTTTTATATTTCTCAACCATTAAATTTATATAATAATTATCAGAATTAGGCTGGAAATCACTCTTAACAAAATTTTTATCATTATCTACATAATCTACCGAAAATGTATTAAGGGGAGGTAACCCATTTTTATTACAATAGTCACTAGCATATGCAGTAATTATGCTAGAATCTAAACCACCAGATAAAAATGTGCAAAGTGGTACATCAGATACTAACTGTCTTTTTATACTATCTTCTAATAAATATTTAACTTTCATACAAGTCTCTTCAAAAGAATCTACATGTGGTTTACTTATAAATTTCCAATATCTATGAACAAATAATCCATACTTATTAAATATTGCAAAATTAGCAGGCTTTAATTCATATATATCTTTAAATACAGTAGTACCAGCTGTATGAGCAGGGCCAATTCCAAAAAGTTCACAAATTCCATTCTGGTCAACCACTTTTTCTATGCCAGGAAATTCAAACAAAGCTTTTATTTCAGAAGCGAAAATTAAATTATCATTTTTTATAGTATAAAATAAGGGTTTTATTCCAAAATGATCTCTTGCCAAAAATAGTTCTTCGTTGTTCTTATTCCAAATTGCAAAAGCAAATATACCGTTTAAATGTTTAACAACATCGTATCCATAAAAGATAAATGCTTTTAGTAGGACTTCTGTATCAGAAGTTGTGTTAAAAATAAAACCATTTTCAATAAGTACATTTCGTAATTCAGCAGTATTATATATTTGACCATTATAAACAATAGAATATTCATTTTCATCATATGTAGCAAACATAGGTTGTTTTCCGCCTACAGGATCTATTACAATTAACCTTTTATGGGCTAAATAGGCTGGAGAAGAAATATATTTACCTTCTTCATCAGGACCTCTATTAGTAAGAGTATTATTCATTTTATTAAGAATAGAAATTGGATTTTTAATATCCTTTTTGTAATTTACAAATCCAACGATTCCACACATAAAAACACCTCCACGTTTACATAAATATAAAAAGTAACTTTATGTGCATAAAGAACTTTTACATTAAAATATTATCTTGTAAATTATATTAAAATCAAAATAAAAAAGTGAAAAAAATATTTATAAAAAAACTACAAAAAAATTCAATATTTTACAAAAAAGTTATTTACAATTGTCGAAATTTTATATACAATATAAACTAGTATGCGGAGAAAAAAATTACTAAAGAAAATGTATATCGAAAGGGGCTTATGTAAATGAAAATATTAATGCTAACATGGGAATATCCACCAAGAGTAGTAGGGGGAATCGCAAGGGTAGTGCATGATTTATCTCATAGACTTATAAAAGATGGTCATGAGGTAACAGTAGTTACATATAAGGAAGGAAATGTAGAAGACTGCGAAGATGATAATGGTGTTAAAGTATATAGAGTAAATAACTATATGATTAATCCAAATAATTTTATAGATTGGATTATGCAATTAAACTTTAATTTAATATCAAAAGCAACAGAATTAATAAGTAAAGAAGGCCCATTTGATGTAATACATGCTCATGATTGGTTAGTAGCATATGCAGCAAAAACCTTAAAAGATTCTTTCAAAATACCAATCATAGCAACAATACACGCAACTGAATCAGGAAGAAATTCTGGAATACATGACGAAGTACAAAGATATATAAATGATACAGAATGGATGTTAACATATGAGTCAACAGAAGTGATTGTAAATAGTAATTATATGAAAAACGAGTTACAAAGGTTATTTGGTTTACCATACGAAAAGATAAATGTAGTACCAAATGGAGTTAACTTAAATTTATATAATGGAGTAGAAAGAGATTACGACTTTAGAAGACAATATGCTGCAGATAATGAAAAAATAATTCTTTATGTAGGTAGATTAGTTTACGAAAAAGGAATTCAAAATTTAATAGCAGCAATGCCAAAAGTATTAAATGGATATCATGATTCAAAATTAATAATAGCCGGAAAAGGCGGAATGATAGACGAATTAAGAGATGAAGTTAGAAGATTAGGAATAGAAAATAAAGTGTATTTTACGGGTTACTTAAATTTAAACCAAGTAACTAAGATGTATAAATGTGCAGATGTAGCAGTATTCCCAAGTACATATGAACCATTTGGAGTAGTTGCTTTAGAGGGAATGTTATCAGGAACACCAGTAGTAGTTTCAGATGTTGGAGGGTTAAACGAAATAGTTCAACATAGAGAAAATGGAATGAAGAGTTATGCTGGCAATCCAAATTCAATTGCGGATTCAATATTAGAGCTATTATATAATCCTGGCTTATGTGCAGAAGTTTCAAGAAATGCAAAAGCGAAGGTAAAAGCACAATATAACTGGACCAAAATAGCACAAGATACTCACTTTATATATCAAAAAGCAATATGTCAAACAATGGCAGAAAAACAAAGAAGAGAATTGGAGCAAGAAAAAGCAAAGAAAACAAAGAAAGCAAAAAATACACAAGGAGAGATTACAAACTTGTTAAGCTTCAAGAAAAGACATGCATATGCTTAAAACTAGGAGGCTAGAGAATGAATATTTACGATACAGCAAATAAATTAGCAGCAGAGTTAAAACAAACAGATGAATATAAAGCATATAAAAATTCAAAACAACAAATAGAATCTAATGCAGAAGTAAAAAGTAAAATTGATGAATTTGATAAACTAAGAGTAGAAGCTCAAAAAGCAATGCTAAAAGGTGAGGCAAATGCAAATGAACTAAGTGTAAAATTACAAAATTTATATACAGAACTATATCAAAATGAAATTGCTAAAAATTATCTAGAAGCTGAAATGAGATTTAGTGTAATGGTAACAGATATAAATAAAATAATAAGTGAAGCAATAAAAGATGTTATAGGATAAAGATAAGGGGGAAGGGATATATTTTAGATATATCCCTATTTTGTTTTATGGAAAGTTTAATTATTTTTATATTAGTAGTAATTACAATAGTTATTTTAAAGCTTATGTTAGGAAGTAATAAAAAAATAATAATGAAAATAGCAAATAATGAGAAACTAAATAATATAGTGCAAAAACTTCCAGAAAATATAGATATATGTAAAGTTATTTTAAAAAAATTAAGAAATGAAAAAGTAAAAATAGAAGAACAAGAAAATACGAATTGTTTTTACTTTATAGCAACAGATAAAATTATTTTGAATAAAGACAAAAAATATTTTACGAGAGTACAAACAATTGCACATGAGTGTATTCATTCAATTCAAGATAAAAAAATATTGTGGTTTAACTATATTTTTGCAAATTTGTTAAATGTATTTTGGTTAATAACAATTGTGTTAACTATTGCAGGAGTTATAACTCAATATGCATTGTTTAGTGCAATTATATTAATTTGTATAATTATTTTTTATGCTATAAGAAGTTACTTAGAAATAGAAGCAATGACTAAAGCAAAATATATTGCAAAAGAATATTTAGAAGAAAAACAAGTAAAAGAAACAGATGAAATAGTAGAAGAATATGAGAAATTGAATGATGTAGGGATAAAATATACCTGTTATAAATTAATATCTTCAAAATTATATTTATTAGCAATTTATACAATAATAGGATGTATATTAAATTTTATTAGATAATTATTGTAAACCTCTTTTAAAAAAAAGGAAAATGTTATACAATATTATACAAATTGTATAATATGAGGAGAAAGTGAATGATAAAAAAATGGGAATTTTATAATTCGGATGAAAAGCTAGTAAATGAAATATGTGAAAAATATAATTTAAATAAAGTAATAGGAAAAATTATTGTTAATAGACATGTTGTAAATGATGAAGATGTAAGAATATTTATAACACCTACAAGAGATGATTTTCATAATCCCTTTTTATTTAAAGGAATGGATATTGCAGTAGATAGAATAATAAAAGCTATTAATAATAAAGAAAAAATTTTAATATATGGCGATTATGATGTAGATGGTATAACAAGTACTACCGTTCTTAAAAAATATCTGATGGATAGGGGAATATCAGTAGATACATATATACCAAACAGATTACATGAGGGGTATGGACTAAATAAAAAAGCTATAGATACAATAAAAGAAAGAAATATAGATTTAATAATTACAGTAGATTGTGGAATTTCTGCAATAGAAGAAGTTGACTATGCAGTAAGATTAGGTATGGATATAATCGTTACAGACCATCACGAAGTAGGAGAAAAACTTCCAAATGCACTTGCTGTAATCGATGCAAAAAGAAAAGATAATACATATCCATTTAGAGCATTAGCAGGAGTAGGAGTTGTATTTAAACTAATTCAAGCCCTTTCTATAAAATTAGAAATTAAGCCAGAAGAGTATTTAAAATACTTAGATTTGGTATGTGTTGGAACAATATCAGATATAGTTCCATTAGAAGGTGAAAATAGAACTATAGCTAAACTTGGCTTAATGCTTATAAAAGTTACTAGAAATCTAGGACTAAGAGAATTAATAAAAAGCTCAGGATATAAAGAAATAGATTCTAATACAATTTCATTTGGCGTTGCACCAAGAATAAATGCCTGTGGTAGAATGGGACACGAAGAAGAAGCGCTAAAATTATTTTTAGCAGAAGATTTAGAAAGTGCAACAAAAATCACTAAAGAATTAAACGAATATAATACACTAAGACAAAGTACCGAAAAAGCAATTTATGAAGAAGCTGTACAACAAATCGAAAAAAATCATTTGGATGCAAATAATTCAATAGTTTTAGGAGGAAAAGGTTGGCACCATGGTGTTATTGGGATTGTATCTTCAAAAGTAACAGATAAGTATTATAAACCAAGTATATTATTAAGTTTTGAGGATAACATTGCTAAAGGTTCAGGAAGAAGTGTACCAGGATTTGATTTGTATGAGGGACTCGCGAAATGTGAAGATTTACTAGAAAAATATGGTGGACATTCTATGGCAGTTGGTCTTACCCTAAAAAAGGAAAATCTTGAAAATTTTAAAGAGAGATTTGAGCAAATTGCTAAAGAGAAAAATATAAAAGAATTAGTACCAATAATATATATTGATGATGAATTAAAATTAAAAGATATTAATATGGACTTAGTAAAAAGTATAAGTATTTTAGAACCATTTGGTGAAGCTAATAAAGTGCCATTATTTTTAATAAGAAATTTAAAAATAGATTCTATACGAGCACTTTCAGAAGGAAGACATTTAAAACTTACGTTAAGAGACGAAAATTTTGTGATTAATGCAATTGGGTTTGAACTAGGATATTTAGCAGAGGAATATAGGATTGGAGATAGAATAGATGTCGTTGGAACTTTAGAAATCAATAGTTTTAATGGATTTAGTTCTATCCAAATAAATATGAAAGACATTAGAAAAAGCTATTAGATAAAGGGGGAATGCTTATGTCAGAAGTACAAAATAAATCAATAGAAGATATAATTAGTTTGGTAAAACAAAAAAAGAGATGGGCAGATACAAAGCTTATAGTAAAAGCATATAATTATGCAAAAGAAAAACATGGAACTCAATGTAGAAAATCTGGAGAACCATATATAATTCACCCTGTTCAAGTAGCATATATTTTAGCAGATATTGGATTAGATGAAGCTACAATTTGTGCAGCATTATTACATGATGTGGTAGAAGATACAGAGGTTACTCATGAAGATTTAGTAAGAGATTTTGGAGAAGAAATTGCAACTATGGTTGCAGGTGTTACTAAACTTGGAGAATTAAGATATCAAGCAAGTACAGAAGAGCGTCAAGTAGAAAATTACAGAAAAATGTTCCTTGCAATGGGAAAAGATATTAGAGTAATAATAATAAAGTTAGCAGATAGATTGCATAATTTACGTACTCTAAAATATTTAAGAAGAGATAGACAAATTGCTAATGCCAAAGAAACTATGGAATTATATGCTCCACTTGCAAATCGTTTAGGTATATATTCATTAAAATGGGAACTAGAAGATTTAGCTTTTAAATATTTATATCCAGAAGAATATAGAGAATTGGTTGAAGGTATAGATAAGAAGAGAGAAGAAAGACTTCAATTCATAGAAAAGATAATGGATGATATTAGGGGACAATTAAAGAAACAGAAAATAGAAGCAGAAGTTACAGGAAGAGCAAAGCACTTATATTCAATATATAGAAAAATGAAAAGAGACAATAAAACTTTAGATCAAATATATGATTTATTTGCATTAAGAATATTAGTTAATTCTGTAAAAGACTGCTATGCTGCATTAGGTGTAGTACATGAAATGTATAGCCCAATGCCAGGAAGATTTAAAGATTATATAGCAGTTCCAAAACCTAATATGTACCAATCTATACATACAACATTATTAGGAGAAAAGGGAACTCCATTCGAAGTACAAATTCGTACATGGGAAATGCATAGAATTGCAGAATATGGTATAGCTGCACACTGGGCATATAAAGAAGCAAATTATGGTAAAAAAGGAAAACAAGTTGTCACAGTTACTAAGGATAAGCTTGCATGGCTTAGAGAAACATTAGAGTGGCAACAAGATATGAAAGATCCACAAGAGTTTTTAAATACATTAAAGACAGAATTATTTGAGGATGAAGTATATGTATTTACACCAAAGGGAAAAATACTAGTATTACCAAGAGATGCAACACCAATAGATTTTGCATATAGTATTCATGAAGAAATCGGAAATCATATGGTTGGATGTAAAATAAATAGTAAAATGATGCCAATAATTACAAAATTGCAAAGTGGAGATATTGTAGAGATTATGACATCTGATTCCCAAAAAGGACCTAGTAGAGACTGGCTTAAATTTATAAAAACAACAAAAGCTAAAAGCAAAATACAATCATGGTTTAAGAAAGAACAAAGGTCAGAAAATATAGAAAAAGGAAAAGATTTAATTGATAAAGAAATAAAGAGAATTGGAATTAGTCATGATGAATTATTTAAACAAGATTACATAAATGCAGCATTAGATAGATATAAGTTTAAAAACTTAGAAGATATGTATGCAAGTGTTGGATTTGGTGCAATATCACAAGTAAAAATTATATCTAGAATGTTAGAGGAATACAGAAAGAGTCATAAAGAAGAAAATATCGAACAAAAAATAGAAGAATTAACAAGTAAAAGAAAAACTGTAAAACCTTCTAGCACAGGTGTTGTAGTAAAAGGAATAGATAATTGCTTAGTAAAACTTTCAAAATGCTGTAATCCCGTTCCAGGAGATAATATAATTGGATATATTACAAAAGGAAGAGGAGTTTCTGTTCATAGAACAGATTGTGTAAATGTAAAAGACTTATTAAAAGAAGAAGACAGGATTATAGATGTCTACTGGTATACAGAAAAAGCAGCATCATATAATGTAGATATTACTGTATATGCAAATGATAGATCAGGATTACTTGCAGATGTAATTCAAGTTTTAAGTAATTTAAAAACAAAACTAATGGGATTAAATTCTAAAGCAACAAAAGAACATATTGCTACAATAGAGATAACAATAGAAGTAGAAAACATAGAAGAATTAAATAAAGTATTAAAAGAACTAAGAAAAGTGGATAGTGTATATGAGGTAACAAGAAAGAAATAAAGGAGTTTTTTATGATACTAAAAAGAATAAAAGTACAAATGAAATTTGTTGGTGAAACTAATTGCTATATAATAGTAGATGAAACTCAAAAAAAAGCAATGGTAATAGATCCGGCAGGAGAGGTTCCTAAAATTATAGAAATTTTAGATACCTTAGGGGCAGAATTAGTATATATTTATTTAACTCATTGCCATGCTGATCATATAAATGGCGTAAATGAGCTAAAAAAAGAAAAAGGAGGAAAAGTCCTTATTCACAGAAAAGGAAGAGAAAACTTAGAAAACAGAGTTCCCGTGCTTGCAGAATATATTGGGCTTCCTCCGATATATGTAAAAGAAGATAGTATTGTAGATGATGATGATATTTTACATGTTGGAGATTTAGAATTCAGAGTCATTTATACTCCAGGACATACTGATGACGGAACATCTTTGTATTGTGAAAAAGAAGAAATGCTATTTTCAGGAGACACATTATTTAAAGGTGCTTGGGGAAGAGTAGATCTACCTACAAGTGATTTTGACTCTATTATGAATTCAATAATAAATAAATTATTAATATTACCTGAGAATACAATAGTATATCCAGGGCATGGAAAGCCAACTAGAATAGGGGACGAAAAACCAATTTATTTGGAAGCTAAACCAAATATAGATTAACAAGGAGTGGAAAATATGGAAAGAATAGAACCAAGAACTTTATCTGGATTTATGGAATTATTACCAAATGAACAGATATTATTTAATCAAATGAAAGAAAAGATACAAAAAACATATGAGAAATTTGGATTTTTACCATTAGATACACCAATAATTGAATCAGCAGAAGTATTACTTGCAAAAGCAGGTGGAGAGACAGAAAAACAAATATATAGATTTCAAAAAGGAGACAGTGATTTAGCTTTAAGATTTGATTTAACAGTTCCACTTGCTAAATATGTAGCAAAAAATTATGGTAGTTTAAGTTTTCCTTTTAGAAGATATCAAATAGGAAAAGTATATAGAGGAGAACGTGCACAAAAAGGAAGATATAGAGAATTTTATCAATGTGACATAGATATAATTGGTGATGGAGAATTAGATTTAATAAACGATGCAGAAATTCCAAGTATTATTTATACACTTTTTAGAGAATTAGGTTTTGAAGATTTTACTATAAAAATTAATAATAGAAAAATCTTAAATGGTTTATTTGAAGGAGTAAATCAAAAAGAAAATGCTACAGAGATTTTAAGAATAATTGATAAGATAGAGAAAATAGGAAAAGAAGCAGTAATAGAAGAATTAAGAAAATTAGATGTAAAAGAAGAGCAAATAAATTCTATTATGAATTTTATAGAAATAGAAGGAACTTCTGATGAGAAGTTAGAAAAACTAGAAAAACTAGGAATTGCCAATGAAACTTATAAAAAAGGTGTAGAAGAATTAAAAACAGTTATTAAAAATGTAAGATTATTTGGTGTGCCAGAAGCTAATTTTAAAGTAGATCTAACAATTGCGAGAGGTCTAGATTATTATACTGGTACAGTATATGAGACATTTTTAAATGATTACAGAGAATTAGGAAGTGTATGTTCTGGAGGAAGATACGAAAACTTAGCAGAATATTATACAGATAAAAGTTTACCAGGAGTAGGAATTTCAATTGGTCTTACTAGATTATTCTATAAACTAAATGAATTAAATATAATAAAAGCAGAGAAAAAATCAATTTCTGATATTTTAATTATTCCAATTACAGAAAAATTAGAAGAACCAATAAAATTAGCTACAGAAATAAGAAAATTAGGAATAAATACAGAAATTTATTTGAACGATAAAAAATTAAAAGCTAAGTTTAAATATGCAGATAAGTTAGAGATACCATATGTAATAGTTATTGGAGATGACGAGATAAGTTCAAATAAAATTAAGTTAAAGAATATGAAGACTGGAGAAGAAAAAGAAATTAATATGGATGCAACAGAAATTGCAGCTAATATAAGAAAATAAAAATATTGGTAGAGATTTTTTGGGGACGTTCCTGGAATGCGGGGATGTTCTGCTGGGATTTGGGGACGTTCTTTTTTCCCTTTTCGGGATTTAACCACCGTCCCCAAAATCCCTGTTCCTCAATCCATAAATACTTGTCATATTTCTATAAAATATGAATATATATATATTAAGTATATATTTGTACAAGGGTGAAAGATTTTATGGTAAATATGAGAGTAATAAAAGCAAAGAATGCTATTATGACTTTAGTTATAATAGCTTTTTTAATAATGCTTATAATAAAAATATTTTTGTTTGGAAAAGTTAAAATAAAAGATTTATCGTTAATTCCAGTTATACAAGATACGATAATTGCTACTAGTGGGAATTCTTTAAAGGAATTTAAAAGTATAGATAGAGACAATACAGAACAGCTATTAAGTTCAGAACTACAAATGAGTAAATATATAAAAACTGACGAAACAGAGCGACTAGGAACTGAAAATACAATTCAAGTTCAAAACCAAACACAAGTGTCTACTGTAAGCCAAGAAGAAGCGCAAACGGGATTGCAAACAGAGGTGGTATCTGGTGGAAATATTAATGCTAAATATACAAATGAATATAATGGAGTACAAATAAAAAATGAATCAAAATATGAATTAACGCAAGAAATGTTAACTCCAAATATAGAATTAGAGAACAAAAAAGATATTATAATTTACCATACACATACATGCGAAAGTTATACACAAAGTACAGGTTTCGAATATACTCCAAGTGGTAATTTTAGAACAACAGATTTAAATTTTTCTGTTGTAAGAGTTGGAAGAGAGCTAAAAGATAGACTAACAAATTATGGGTTTAATGTAATACATGATGAAACATATCATGACTATCCTGCATACAGTGGCTCATATAATAGATCCCTTACAAGCATAAAAAATGATTTAGTAGCCAATCCAAATACACAAATTGTTATAGATTTACATAGAGATGCTGTAGGAGAAGGTGGTACATATGCACCTACAGTTAAAATTGGAGATGATTATGTAGCTCAAATAATGTTTGTAATAGGAACAGATGGAGGAGGACTTACACATAGCCAGTGGGTACAAAATCTAAAATATGCAATAAAAATTGTAGAGAAAGGAAACGAACTATATCCAGGTTTATTTAAACCTATAATGGTAAGAAATTCTCGATATAACCAACATGTGGCAAAAGCCGCTACAATAATGGAAATAGGAGCAACTGGAAATACAATGGATCAATGCTTAAATAGTATGAAATACTTAAGTAAAGTGATGGATGAGGCTTTAAACAAATAAAAGAAAAAATGTTGAAAATAAAAGAAAAAATGTTGAAAAATGTATTGTTAAGGGAAATTTTTTATGATATAATACCTTCCAGTGTCAAATTCTAGGAGGTAATTATTGTGAAAGAAAGAAATTTAAGAAAAACAAATATCGTATGTACAATAGGACCAGCAGTAGAAAATAGAATGGATGAATTAATTAAAGCTGGAATGTCTATTGCAAGAATTAATTTTTCTCATGGAGATTTTGAGGAACAAAAAGACAAAATAGAAAGATTTTTTGAAATAAGAAAAGAACTAGGTCTACCAGTTGCAGTTATGTTAGACACAAAAGGACCAGAAATAAGAACAGCATTAAATAAAGCTGGAAGAGATGTAAAAGTACAATTAAAAGAAGGTCAAAAATTTACATTCTTCTATGAAGACAGATTGGGAGATGAAGAAGGTACTTCATTATCTTACAAAGATTTATATAAAGATGTAAAACCAGGAAACTTAATTTTAATTGATGATGGAAAAATTCAAATAAGAGTAGACGAGATAAAAGATAAAGATATTATAGGAACAGTATTAAATGATGGTGGTGCTGGTTCAAGAAAAAGTATAAATGTACCAGGGGTTTCTATAAAAATACCATTCTTAAGCCCTAAAGATATAAATGACTTATCAAATGGAGCAAGAGTTGGATTTGATTATGTTTCTGCATCATTTGTAAGAAATAAAGAAGATGTAGCAGAAATGCGTAAAGTATTAGACGATAATGGTGGAAAAGATGTTAAAATCTTAGCTAAAATCGAAAATCAAGAAGGAATAGACAATTTCGAAGAAATTTTAGCAGCTTGTGATGGTATAATGGTAGCTCGTGGTGACATGGCTGTAGAAGTACCATTCGAAGAAGTACCAGTTGTACAAAAAAGATTTATTAAGAGATGTAACGAAGAAGGAAAATTAGTAATAACAGCTACACAAATGTTAGAAAGTATGACAAACAACCCATTACCAACAAGAGCTGAAGTAAGTGACGTTGCAAACGCTATTTACGATAGAACAGGATGTATAATGCTTTCTGGAGAAACAGCAATGGGAGATTATCCATTAGAATGTGTTAATACAATGGTAAAAGTTGCTAAAAGTGTAGAACCAACAATTAATTATTGGAAGAGATTTACAAAGAAAGATTGGAAAATAGAAGAAGCAGACATCGAATCACATGCAGCTTATACAACTTGTGTAACAGCAAGAGATATAAAAGCAGATGCTATAATAGATTATACACATACAGGAAACTCTGCAAGAAGATTAGCAGGATATGGAGCAGCATGTCCAATATTTGCTATTACGGATTCAGAAAAAGTATACAATCAATTAGGACCAATTTGGAATGTATACCCAATCTTAATTAAAGACGGAACAGATATTGATGACACAATTGAAAAAGGTGTAGAAAAATTAATAGAATTAGGAAACTTAGAAGAAGGAGATACAGCTGTTTTATGTGGAGGACCACAAATAATGAGCAAAGAAAAATCAAAATACGCAGTTAATAAAACAGTTGGAGGTATCTTAAAAATATAATCAAAAGGGATTTGGGGACGTTCCTCAAATCCCTTTTTCCTCGGAATTTTTAGCACGGTCCTAAAATCCCGATTTTTTAAGCTCATCAAATATAACTAAAATATATTTTAGCTCATAATGTCCATAAATTCTATTTACAAATTATGTAGACTGTTATATAATATAGGGGAAAAATAAAGGAAAAAGGAGTAAAAAATGGATAAATTTAAGAAGTATCTTAAATATGCATTACTATTGGTATTATTGTTTATATTTGTCTCAATAATGTCAAAATTAATAATAATATCAATGTATAAACCAAAAGAATGTAAAGTATTATTTGAAAATCCCAAAATAGAAATAATAGATTCTAAAGCAACAAATGCAAATGGTTATATTTATGGCTGTATAACAAATACTACAGGAAGCACAATAGAAAACAAATTTATTAAATTAGATTGTTACTCAGAATATGATAATAATATAAATACAGGATATGCACAAATATTTAAATTAGAGCCAGACGAGAGCCAATATTTTACTATAAAATATAAATGTCAAGGAACAGAAAGAGTAGAAATTTCAATGTCAGACACAGCACCAGATTATTTATTAAATCCTATAGATATTGAACTTACTCAAACTCAAAAAATGGCCCTTTTAGCAGGTGGGTTAATAGTAATTTATTATATGCCAGTTGGATATTTATTCGGACTTTTCCCATTTTAATAAATAAACTCATAAAAATACTTGAAATTTTATTAATTACATTGTAATATAGTTGATAGCAATAAAAATATTCTAAATATATAAATATTTTTATTGCTATTTTAAATTTTTTGTAATATAATTGTAACAGACTTGTAATAATAATAGAAAAGGAGAGTATCAATGTTTGGTTTTGGTCAAGATATAGGAATAGATTTAGGTACAGCCACAGTAATTGCATATGTAAAAGGCAAAGGTATCGTATTAAGAGAACCTTCTGTTGTTGCTGTAGATAAAAATTCTGGAGATGTTCTTGCAGTAGGTCAGGAAGCAAGAAGAATGCTAGGAAGAACACCGGGAAATATCGTAGCCACTAGACCATTAAGAGACGGGGTAATATCAGATTATACAGTAACAGAAAAAATGTTAAAATATTTTATAAATAAAGTGTGTGGAAAATTTATATTTGCACCAAGAATTATGATATGTATACCATCTCAAGTAACAGAAGTAGAAAAAAGAGCAGTAATAGATGCAGCATCACAAGCTGGTGCTCGTAAAGTATATTTAATAGAAGAACCAATAGCAGCAGCAATAGGTGCAGGAATAGATATTTCTAAGCCTTGTGGTAACATGATTGTAGATATTGGTGGTGGAACTACAGACATTGCTGTAATCTCTTTAGGAGGTTCTGTTGTTAGTACATCATTAAAAGTTGCAGGGGATAAATTAGATGAAGCAATAGTAAAATATATAAAAAGAAAGCACAATATAATGATAGGTGAAAGAACAGCAGAAGACCTAAAAATTAATATAGGTTGTGTTTATCCAAAAATACAAGACGTAGAAATGGATATAAGAGGAAGAGATTTATCAACAGGTTTACCAAAAACAATTACAGTATATTCTAGCGAAATGTTAGAAGCTTTAATAGAACCAGCAATGATGATTGTAGATGCAGTTCACTCTGTTTTAGAAAGAACTCCACCAGAACTTGCAGCAGATATAAGCGACAGAGGAATATATATGACAGGTGGAGGCTGTTTAGTAGACGGTCTAGATAAATTATTACAAGAAAAAACAGGAATAAATGTAATGATAGCAGAAGATGCAATTTCTTGTGTTGCCTTAGGAACAGGAAAAGCATTAGACAATCTTGATGCACTTGATGGTAAAACAAGAAAATAAATTATTATCAAAATATTCCAATAAAATGTATATATTAAGAAGAATAGCCCTCTTCATTTATATATCAAGCACTTTGTTTTTTAGCGAGGTGCTTTTTTTGTATATAATTATCTTAAAAACTTACAAATTGATAGGCTCAACCAATTTAACACTTTATGGCAAAGTACATATACTATATAAGAAGGTGATTATATGCAAGATTTTATACCAAATGCAATACTATGGACACTTGCTTTATATGGTTTAATAGAAATTGCAAAAACTATAAGATATTACTTTGCGTGTACAAAATTTAAACAAGATGGAATATATTTAATTATAGCAGCTAAAAATCAAGAAGAGCGAATAGAATGTTTTACGAGAAATATAATTTGCAAATTATTATATGGAAAAGAAGAGTTAACAAAAGGGATTATAATGGTAGACTTGGACTCGACAGATGATACATACGAGATAATCTCGAAATTAGCTAAGGATTATAATTTTATAAAAGCTTCAGATTGGAATGAATGTAAAGAAATAATGGATGAAATTTCAAAATAGATTTGTTAATATTTATCTGTTATGATAAAATTATTGCATTAGTAGGTAAACTGTAGAAAAGAGGGTAAAAGTGGAACTTTCAGGACAACTAACAGAAATAATATATCAAAATGAAGTTAATAGTTATTTAATTGGAATATTAGAAAACGAAGAAGATACTATTACAATAGTAGGTTATATGCCTTTTTTAGTAGAGGGAGATTATATTAAGGTTATAGGAAATTTCGTAACACATAAAGAATATGGAAAGCAATTTAAAGTAGAAACTTTCGAAAAGGTAATGCCAAAAACACTGGATTCGTTAGAAAAATATTTATCGAATGGTACAATAAAAGGAATTGGTCCTGCAACAGCTAAAAAAATTGTAGCGACATTTGGGGAAGATACAATAAATGTATTTAAATTCGAACCAGAGAAATTAACACAAATAAAGGGAATTACTAAAGAAAAAGCTATAGAGATGGCACAATGTTTTGTAGAAAACTGGGAGTTATGGCAAATTGTTGGTTTTTTAGATAATTTCGGAATAAGCCCTGCAAATGCAAAAACTATATATAAAAAGTTAGGACCACAAACGATTGATGAAATAGAGTCAAATCCATATATATTAATAGATTTAGTAAAAGGTGTGGATTTTGCAAAGCTGGATAAATATGCATTAGAAAACGGATTCGAGGTAAACAATTATAAAAGGATTAAATGTGGAATAAAATATAGTTTAGTAAAAATTACATATAATGGTCATTGCTGTACATTAGAAGCCAATTTAATAAAATATGTTAAAGAACTTTTAAAAGTTGAAGATGATGATATAGAGCATTGTTTAATAGATTTGAATGTAAAAGAAGAAATAGTAATAGAAAAAAGAGAAGACGAAAACTGGGTATATAGTAAAGAAATATACGATGCAGAGGCTAATATTGCAAGTAAGTTAATATTATTAGATTCGGCACAAAATATTAAAAGAATAGCTGGTTTTGATAGTGAATTAGAAAAAATAGAAAAAGCAGGAAATATAAATTTATCTGCAAAGCAAAAAGAAGCGATACAATCAATAAATTCTAATAATGTTGTAATAATAACAGGAGGTCCAGGTACAGGTAAAACAACTATTATAAAAAATGTTATAGATATTTATAAGTCACATGGTAAGAAGGTGGTTTTATGTGCACCAACTGGACGAGCTGCAAAAAGAATGACAGAGATGACTGGTGAAGAAGCCAAAACATTACATAGATTATTAGAAATAGGCAAAATAGAAAAAGATAATGAATTTACTATAATGAATTATGAAGTAGCGCCAATAGATGCAGATGTGATAATTGTAGATGAGGCTTCTATGGTAGATATATACTTAATGAACTACCTATTGAATGGTATCTATCAAGGTACAAAACTTATTTTAGTAGGTGATACAGACCAGCTTCCTTCTGTTGGACCAGGTAGTGTTTTAAAAGATATAATAAATTCTGAGCGAATAAAGACCATCTTTTTAGATGAAATTTTTAGACAGGCTGCTCAAAGTAAAATAATTGTTAATTCACATAGGGTAAATGATGGGGAATATTTCTTAGATAAAGAAGAACAAGAAGGCTTAAAAGATGATTTCTTCTATATAAAAGAAAAGAGCCAAGACATAATGTTAGACCAAATAATTTCGCTATGTAAAGGAAGATTAAAGAACTTTGGAGATTATGATTTTTTCGAAAATATTCAGATTCTTTCACCTACAAAAAAAGGATTGTTAGGAACTAAAGAATTAAACAAAAAATTACAAGAAGAATTAAATCCTTCAAGTGATGAAAAAAACGAGAAAAAAGTAGGAGAGGTTATTTTTAGAGAAGGCGATAGGGTAATGCAGGTAAAAAACAACTATGATATTTACTGGGAAAAAGGTAATACACTTAGTTTAACGTATGAGAGTGGAACTGGTATATTTAATGGAGAGCTTGGAAAAATAGTAAAAATAGATTTCTTGAACAAGCAAATAAAAATATTATTTGACGACGAAAAAGAAGCATGGTATGCATTTTCCGATATGGATCAGATAGAACATGCATATGCGATAACTGTTCACAAAGCACAGGGGAGTGAATTTGATGTTGTAATAATGGTTGTAACGCAGTCTTCTGCAATGTTACTTACAAGAAATTTGCTATATACAGGACTTACAAGAGCAAAAAAATTACTTATATTAATAGGAAATGATAATGTAGTAAAATTTATGATACAAAATGCAGATACTAAAATACGTAATACAGGACTAGAATATAAACTAAAAATGATATCTTAAGTTAAATTGGGGGCTAAGTTAAGGAGGTATATGAATCTTTTTAATGCAGTTCTCAATTTTATTTTCCCGCAAACATGTGGTATATGTGAAAAAATATGTGAAGATGCAATTTGTAGCAGCTGCAAAAAGAAATTAGAAAAAATAACATTTCCACACAGAAAATGCTTTTTAGAAATAACAGGTATATATTATGATGAACATATGCACATTTTTAAATATGAAGGGATTATTAAAGAAAAACTTAGACAATATAAATTTAAAGACCAGGCATATTTATGTGAGTTTTTTGCAGAAATAATTTATTCTAATAAAAAAATTATGAAATACATAAATAATTATGATTATATAATCCCAGTTCCTCTACACAAATATAGGAGCAGAGAAAGAGGGTACAACCAATCATTTTTAATATTGAAAGCATTAGCTAAAAAGAATAAAAATATAATTATTAAAAATAATATATTACAAAAACAAAGAAATATAAAACCTCAAAGTAGTCTAAATAAATTACAAAGGAAAGATAACATAAAAAATGCATATGATATAACGAATAAGTTAGAAATAAAAAATAAGAAGATATTATTGTTTGATGATGTTTTTACAACAGGAAGTACCACAAATGAATGTAGCAGAATTCTTAAAGAAAATGGAGCTAAAAAAATAGGTGTATTAACAATAGCAAAAGATTAAAAGCATCTAACTAAAATGCTAGATGCTAAAGCTTATATCTCCATTTGACTTCCTAAAAAGCTAGCAGCAGATTGTGCAACTTTTGCTTCGACATCAGTCATTTTTGTAGAAGCTTCTTTAGAAAGTAAAATTACAGTTCCAATGGAATCTCCATTAGAAATAATTGGATATACAATCTGTGAATTATAGATTTTATCTTTTTTATCATTTTTTATAATAGGGACAGATAAATTGTTGTTTTTATCACTTTTATAAACTTCTTTATCCTCCATTATCTGTTCAATTTCTTTGCTTAAACTTTGCTCTAAGTAATCTTTTTTTGAACCACCAGCAACAGCAATTACAGTATCTTTATCTGTTATACAAGCAATATGACCTGTAGTTTTTGCCAACGTTTCAGCATATCCAAGTGCAAACTCTGATAATTCGCCAATAGGAGAATATTTTTTTAATATAACTTCGCCTTCTTTATCTGTAAAGATTTCTAAAGGGTCACCTTCTTTTATTCTTAAAGTTTTTCTTATTTCTTTTGGAATAACAACTCTACCTAAATCATCAATTCTTCTTACTACTCCAGTTGCTTTCATATTTTTCCTCCTTTTTACTTTGTCTAAAATTAGTATTTCTAGAAAAAATTAAATTATACACTAAAAGATAAAAATATGATAAATCTTGCAATTTACAGCATAATATAATATAATCTAAATGCGTAAAATTTAAGCAATTACTACATAATCGGTACTATAAATTAAACGCAAACGAGAGGGAGAATGATAATGAAAGCAATAGAAATAAGAAATAAGTTTTTAAAATTTTTTGAAGAACACGATCATAAAATAATACCAAGTGCGCCATTAATACCAATTAATGATCCATCTGTTTTATTTACAACAGCTGGAATGCAACCATTGGTACCATATTTATTAGGAGAAAAACATCCAGAAGGTAATAAATTAACAGATTACCAAAAATGTTTAAGAACAAACGATATAGATGAGGTAGGAGATAATAGACACTTAACATATTTCGAGATGCTAGGAAATTGGTCATTAGGAGCATATTTTAAAGAAGAAGCTATAAAGATGAGCTTTGAATTCTTAACAAAAGTATTAAATATACCAGTGGACAAATTATCTGTTACTTGTTTTGCAGGAAATGCAGATGCACCAAAAGACGAAGAAGCTGCAAAATACTGGGAAGAAGCAGGAATACCAAAAGAAAGAATATACTTTTTAAAAGAAAACTGGTGGATTGCAGGAGAAGAAGGACCTTGTGGGCCAGACACAGAAATGTTTTACGACACGGGAAAACCAAAATGTTCAGAAGGATGTAACCCAGATTGCGATTGTGGTAAATATGTAGAAATATGGAATAATGTATTTATGAAATATTTTAAACATAAAGATGGTACATTAACAGAATTAAAACAACACAATGTAGATACAGGTCTTGGACTAGAAAGAATGACAATGTTATTACAAGGAAAACAAACACCATTCGAAACGGAACTATTTGCTCCAGTAATGGACAAGTTAGAAGAACTACAAAAAGTAGATAATATTAATAGTAGAAGAATAGTTGCAGAACATTTAAGAGCATCTATGATGATAATAGCAGATGGTGGTAGACCAAGTAATATAGATAGAGGATATATTTTAAGAAGATTAATTAGAAGAATGATAAGACATTTAAATAAATTACAAATAGATCTATCAGAAACAGAAAACTTAATAAATTTAAATATCGAAACATTAAAAGAAATGTATCCAGACCTAGTTACAAATAAAGAAATAATTAAACAAGTTATACTAGAAGAACAAAGTAAATTTGTTAAAACTCTAGAACATGGAGAAAGAGAGTTTATAAAAGCTACTAATAAGGCAAAAGAACAAGGAAAAGATGTTATAGATTCTGAAACTGTATTTAGATTATATGATACTTATGGTTTCCCGCCAGAAGTAACAGAAGAATTAGCTAAAGAGAATAACATTAAAGTAGATATGGAAGGCTTTAATAAATTATTTAAAGAACATCAAGAAAAATCAAGACAAGGTAGTGAACAAAAATTTAAAGGTGGTTTAGCTGAACAAAATGAGCAAACTATAGCATACCATACAGCAACACATTTATTGCATGAAGCATTAAGAGAAGTGTTAGGAGACCATGTAAAACAAAGTGGTTCAAATATTACAACAGAAAGATTAAGATTTGACTTTACACATCCTCAAAAAATGACTAAAGAAGAAATACAAAAAGTAGAGGATTTAGTAAATGAAAAAATAAAAGAGGATTTACCAGTAACTTGTGAAGAAATGAGCTATGATGAAGCTAAGAAGTCAGGTGCGATAGGTTTATTTACAAGCAAGTATGGCGATAGAGTAAAAGTATATACAATAGGAGATTTTAGCAAAGAAATCTGTGGTGGTCCTCACGTAAAACACACAGGGGAATTAGGAAGATTTAAAATAAAGAAAGAAGAATCTAGTTCATCTGGAATTAGAAGGATAAAAGCTGTTTTAATAAAATAGGAAAAGGGATTTTTGGGACGTTCTTTTTTCCCTTTTAAGATTATCAATATTGTTATAAATCTTAATATTAAACATCGGGATTTAACCACCGTCCCCAAATCCCGATGTTCCCAAGTCCAGATATTCCAAAATCATAGGAGGTAAAAATGGAAGATTGTTTATTTTGTAAAATAATTAAAGGAGAGATACCATCTACAAAAGTATATGAGGATGACGAAATATTGGCATTTAAAGATATTAACCCAATAGCTCCTGTTCATATATTAGTAATCCCAAAGAAACACTATAATGATATTAGCGAAGTACCAGAAAGTGAAGCAGAAATAATTGCAAAAATTCATATGGTTATAAATAAAATAGCAAAAGAGCAAGGGATTGCAGATAAAGGTTATAGGATTATAAATAATTGCAAAGAGGATGGAGGACAAGAAGTAAAACATCTACATTTTCATCTAATAGGTGGCAAAAAATTAGGAACAAAAATGTGTTAAAAACAAAAGAAAAAATTTACATAAAGTATATGAAAACATATAAAATTATGTTATAATATACTTTAGATAGGTAATTGGAGGTAAAATTATGTTTGTTGATAGTAAATATAGTAAAGTATTAACTGTTTTATTAATCGTTGTAATAGTAGGAATTGTCGGTTTACTAGCTTTTTTAGGATATGAGATGTATACTAAATATTTCCTAGAAGAAGATACACAAGCATTTATGGATGATTATACAAATTCTTTAGGAATTCAGCCTTTAGAAGAAAATAATGTAACTGGTGATTTTAATTCCTTATTAGATGTTAATGCAGTTACAAATGCAAGTGGTGATAGCACAGGAACTGCTAAACAATTTAAAGGTTTTGATGTTGTAGGAGCAATAGAAATTCCAAAAACTAATGTAAATCTTCCAATATTAAAACAAATGGGAACAAAAGCTATGAATACATCAGTTGTAATGCAATATGGACCTGGACCAAACCAAGCAGGAAATACAGTAATTGCAGGACATAACTATAGAAACGGACAATTCTTTTCAAATAATTATAAATTAGAAAATGGAGATACTATTTATATTACAGATAATTCTGGAACAAGATTAAAATATGTAATATATAATAAATATGAAACAACTCCAGAAGATGCAGATTATATGGATAGAGATACTGGAGGAAAACCAGAAATATCTTTAACAACATGTACAGATGATAGTAAAGCAAGAATTATAATTTGGGCAAAACTTGCAGAATAAACAAAAAGGGATTTTTGGGGACGTTCCTTAAATCCCTTTTTTTAGATTTTAAAAAATATCGTATTAGTGGGAAAGTAATTAATAGGAGGTAGAAATGTCTACTGCAGCAGATACATACAAAAAAGTTTTAAATATATTTTTTATAATATTATTGATAATTCTATTATGCATAGCAGGATATGTAATTTATAAATTTATTTCTGCTAAGATCATAAATGACGATTCGGACGAATATATAGCAGAATTTACAAATGAAATTGGTGATATTGATAGTAATATAATAAGTGATGATGGGGCAGTAGCTTCAGCTCAAACTAATAGTGAAGCAAATAATAAAGCTAGTAAAGTAAAAACAGCAAGAAGTTCAAAAACAAAAAAATCTGTAGGAAAATATTATAATTATGATGTTTGTGGATATATAAGAATTCCAAAGACAGGGATACAATATCCAATTATAGCCACACTATCAAAACAAGCCCTAGAAAAAGGTGTGTGTGTAGAATATGGACCTGGACCAAATGAACCTGGGAACACAGTAATTGCAGGGCATAATTATTTAAATAGACTATTTTTCTCAAAAAATAAAAATTTAAATATAGGTGATAAAGTATATATTACAGATTTGTATGGAGTAACTGTAGAATATACAATATATAATAAATTTGAAACATCTCCACAAGACACAAGCTATATGTTTAGGGATACTGGCGGAATACCAGAGATAACACTTGCAACATGTTCACAAAATGGTTCAGCAAGATTGATTTTATATGCAAAATAATAAAAGATTTATGCTGAGTACATACTACACTTTGATAAGATTAATAAATAAAATTAAAAAAAATATTGAAAAAATTTTTACTAAGTGATAAAATACAACTACTTTAAAAGGGAGTAGCTTGTAAACTACTAATCAACAGTCGCGAAGTATTCTGGTTAGTAACCTAATTTAGGTAAGCAAGACTTTTAAAAAACACAAAAAGTTTTTTAAAGTCTTGCTTTTTGTGTATAATACTAAAAAAGGAGAGATGAATAGTGAATTGGTTTAACAAAGGAATAAGTCAAGTAGAAAAAGAATTACAAACCAATATTAAAGAAGGCTTAACAGAAGAACAAGTAAAGGCAAATTATGAAAAATATGGCATGAATGAATTAAAGCAGAAAAAGAAAAAATCTTTATTTGTAAAATTCTTAGAACAATTTAAAGATTTTATGATTATCGTTTTAATTATTGCAGCCATAGTATCTGGAGCTGTAGGAATTGCAGAAGGTGAAGGAATAACAGATACAATTATAATTTTAATAGTTGTAGTACTTAATGCAATAATTGGAGTAGTACAAGAAAGCAAAGCAGAAAAATCATTAGAGGCACTTCAAAAATTAAGTGCACATGCATCAAAAGTCGTGCGTAATGGAAAAGTAGCAGTAGTACAATCTAGAGAATTAGTACCAGGAGATGTTGTAGTTTTAGATACAGGTGACTATGTACCAGCAGACTTAAGAATAGTAGAGAGTGCGAACTTAAAGTCACAAGAAGCATCATTAACAGGTGAGTCTGTACCAGTAGATAAAAATACAGAAACTATAGATGACGAAAAAGTGAGTCTTGGTGATAGAACAAATATGCTTTTCTCTTCTTCACTTATAACATATGGAAGAGGAAAAGGTATTGTAGTAGAAACAGGAATGAATACAGAAGTTGGTAAAATTGCTAAAATTATTAGTGATACAGAAGGAACAGAAACACCACTTCAAACAAAGTTAAATAAATTAGGAAAAACATTAGGAATAGCAGCTCTTGCAATATGTATAGTAATATTTATAATAGGAATTGCGTATGGTAAAGATGTAATAGATATGTTTATGACAGCTGTTAGTTTAGCTGTTGCAGCGATTCCAGAAGGTTTAGCAGCAGTTTCTACAATAGTTTTAGCTATAGGTGTTCAAAGAATGGTAAAGAAAAATGCTATTATAAAGAAATTACCAGCAGTAGAAACATTAGGAAGCGCAACAGTTATATGTTCAGATAAAACAGGAACACTAACACAAAACAAAATGACTGTTCAAAAAGTATTTGTAAATAATGAAGTAGTAGAAGCCAAAGATATTAAAGATATCAGCAATGAACTAGATAGATTAATGCAAGTATGTACATTATGTAATGATACAAAAATCGGTGCAGAAAGAGAGTTAACAGGTGACCCTACAGAAACAGCATTAATAGATTTAGGATTTAAAATTAATTTTGACGTAAAAGAAGTTTTAGAATTAAAAAGAGTAAAAGAAATTCCATTTGATTCTGACAGAAAATTAATGACTACAGTAAATAAAGTAGGAGAAAAATATTTTGTTTATACAAAAGGTGGAATTGATGAATTACTTGCAAGATGTAATTCTTATATAGTAGGTGGAGAAGTAAAGACAGATTTAGCAAATTATAAAGCAGAAATAGATAAATATAATGTGAAAATGGCAAAAGATGCTCTAAGAGTATTAGCTATGGCATATAAAGAAATGGATCATGAACCAACAGATGAAGAAATGAAAAACATAGAAAATGATTTAATATTTGTAGGAATGGTTGGAATGATAGATCCACCAAGAGAAGAAGTTAAAGTAGCAGTAGAAAAATGTAAAACAGCAGGAATTAAAACGGTAATGATTACAGGAGATCATAAGATTACAGCTGTTGCAATCGCAAAAGCATTAGGAATATTAGAGAATGAAGATGAAGCAATTACTGGTAGCGAACTTGAAGAAATGTCAGATGAGGATTTAACAAAAAATATTAGAAAATATTCAGTTTATGCAAGGGTATCACCAGAACATAAAGTTAGAATAGTAAAAGCTTGGCAAGCAAATGGAGAAATTGTTGCTATGACAGGTGATGGTGTAAATGATGCACCAGCATTAAAAACAGCTGATATTGGTTGTGCGATGGGAATTGTTGGTACAGACGTTTCTAAGGAAGCAGCAGATGTAATATTAACAGATGACAATTTTGCTACAATAGTATCATCAGTAGAAGAAGGAAGACGTATTTATGATAATATACTAAAAGCTATCCAATTCTTACTTTCTAGTAATGTGGGTGAAATTATAGTACTATTTTTAGCAATTCTAATCACACCTTGGCTTGGAAGCACATTTAATATAGATATAGGTTTAATCGAAGTATTACTTCCAATTCATATATTATGGATTAATTTAGTAACTGATTCACTTCCAGCATTAGCATTAGCTGTTGATCCTGCAGAAGACGATGTAATGAAACGAAAACCAAAGAAACAAAAGGGTATTTTTACAAAAGGTATGAGTTTTAGAGTTGTATACCAAGGAGTAATGATTGGTTTACTTACACTTGCAGCATTTATAATTGGTATTGCAACACCAGAAGAGAATTTACCAACTATGGTAAAAATAGATGGAACTTTATATGGTGTTGAAGAAGTCGAAAACTTAGATGAAGCACTAGCAAATGGTGCAGAGTATGTAGAAAAGCAAGAGGTAAAAGTAGAAATAGGTCAAACAATGGCATTTATGGTATTAGCATTTTCAGAATTAGTACATGTATTTAATATCAGAAATAACAAAAAATCTGTATTTAAGACACATCCATTTAACAACAAAATGTTATTACTAGCAATAGGTGCATCAGCAGCATTAATGCTCATAATATTGTTAGTACCAGCATTAAGACATATATTCAGTATACCAATTTTACCAATGGGCAATTTAATAGAAACAATTTTATTAATAATAGCACCATTAGTAATTGTAGAAATATTCAAACTATTAAAAATAAACACAACAAAAGACGAAGCATAAATCAAAAGGGATTTAGAACGTACTTCGGGATTTGGGGACGTTCCTTAAATCCCTTTTTTGAACTTTAGGGACGGAGCTTAAAGTTCAAAAATTATGTAAATACATATTACGAAGCAGTAACTAAAATGTATTTTGTATTGAATTTTAAATATGCTTGATATATAATGGATGCGAAAAAAACAAATATTAGGTGAACAAAAATGACATTAGATTTAATAGAGGTAAAACCTCGTTTAAACGTAAAAAAAGTAGTAATAATTACAATAGTTTTGATATTAATCATATCACTTATATCTACAGCGATATTTTTTGGTGTGCGCCAGTATAATAAGAACTTAAGTATAATAGAAAGGGATATACTAGCTAAAAACAGGCCAGCTCACGAATTATTTTACTCAGACAATGCAAAGCAAAATAAAATTGTAGAAAGAGTTTCACATATTTATAATTCAGACTATAGAAGAGTTTTTCTAACATTTGATGATGGACCTTCAAAATCTGTTACTATTCCGATTTTGGATATATTAAAACAAAATAATGTTAAGGCAACATTTTTTGTATTGGGAAGTAATGCCGAAAGATATCCAGAAATAGTAAAAAGAGCATATCAAGAAGGGCATTATATAGCAAACCATAGTTTTACTCATGTTTATTCTAATATATATTCTTCACCACAGGCAGTGTTAGATGAATATAACAGAACAGAAATCGCTATAAAAAATGCAATAGGTGATCAAACATATAATTCTAGAGTATTTAGATTTCCAGGAGGAACCTCTGGAGGAAAGTACGCAAACATCAAGGCAGAAGCTGTTAATTTGTTAAACCAAAACAATGTAGCACACCTTGATTGGAATGCATTAACTGCAGATGCTGCAGGTCTGGACAATGTAAATGATATGATGAACTATGTAGAAACCACGATGGGAAATAAAAATAGTGTAGTTATATTAATGCACGATATAGGAACTAAAAAAAGTACATATGAATTATTGCCACAACTAATACAAGCGCTAAAAGAAAAGGGGTATGTGTTCGAAAATATATATGATATCTTAAAATCATAACTACCAGTGAATGAACTAGAGGTTTATTAAAGCTAAAGTGCCAAATAAAAGCCAGAGCAAAATAAAATTGCCCTGGTTTTTATGATAACAAAAAAGCATTAAATAGTAACTTTTGTTAATTTATTTAAACTCAATAATAGCATGTATTTTTTTATCATCTAGGCTTTTGATAATAACTTTATGAGTATTCTCTTCAAAAACATAATAACATTTTACAGTATCGTGGAGTCTAATTTGTTTTTTATAAGTTATCTCAAAAAAGTTAAATGTATTATTTTTATAAACTTCTTCAGGAAGAGCCTCATAAGCCATATCTAAATAATATAAATTGTGCATATGGTTGTTTAAATCTATTTGTGAACGACCAACTGCGCATGTACATACTGTATCATAGTGTTCAGAATCAGTTAATTTAGAAAGCATGGCTTCTTCGGAAGAAAAAGCAGTTTTAGTATCTGGGTTATATAGCTTGATTATTTCTTCTGGAATAGGTCTTAATCTACCTGTAGTAGTATCTATTAAAACCCATTTAGAAGTTCCAATAATAACTAATTCGTTATCTTGATTATATACTTCGTAGTCACGATAGGTAGAAAATTTCTCTGTATCTCTAGCCCATGTAACTATGTGTAATTTATCTCCATACATAGGTCTTTTTAAAACTTTAACCTTCCAACCAAGTAAAACCCAAGAAGAGTGAGTAGTTGGAATTTCATTTAAACCAAAATTAATACTATCAGAATGATAAGAACCAATATTTTCAAAAAAAGCTAAAATTGATTTGTTGCTTAAATAGTTAGGATTTTCTACATCTCTTAAGCCAATTTCAAAATCGTGTTCAAAATATCCCATATAATTGCCTCCTTTATACAGTAAAAAATTTTAGCACAAAATAAGATAAAATACAAATATTTGTCAATTCAATTAATAAAATTAGAAAAACTATAAAAGAAAGAGAGATTATTTATATGATAATGAAGTTTATTATACCAACCGGTCCATAAACATTTACAAAACTAAATAATTGTGCCATAATATAAACGTATAGGAGTGATAGTATTATGAGAATTTTAAGAGATTTTAAATTACCAGATTTTAAATTTCCTAAGATGAAAATGGAAGGTATGGAGAACATACAAGAAATGCAAGTTAATTATGACGAAATAGACCAAATAAAAAATAAAAAGTCAAAAAATAAATATTATGAAGAAACACATTATAAAACAGTAAAAGAAATATTTAAAAGATCAATAGAAAAATACAAAGATAATATTTATATTTTAGAAAGACCAAATCATGATCATAAAGCCAAATTTGAAGAATTTACTTATGAAAGATTTGGAAATGATGCAATTAATTTAGGTACAGGACTTATGAAGTACTTAAATTTATCAAATGAGAGAATTATAATTATAGGTGAAAATACATATTACTGGTATGTATCATATTTCTCAATCTTATGTGGAGTAGGTATCGCAGTTCCAGTAGATAAAGAATTACCAAATAACGAAATAGAAAATGTAATAAAACGTTCACATGCAGCAGCAGTAATCTATTCAAAGAAGAAAAAGGATGCTATAGATAAAATAAAAGACAATTTACCAATGGTAAAATATTTTATCGAAATGAATAGTAATGACGGAGTACAAGGTAGAGATGTTGGAATAGAGCATGTAATAGCAGAAGGTAAAAAATTAACAGATGCAGGAAATACAGAATATATGGACGTAGAAATAGATCCAGAAGAGTTTAAATTTTTAATATTTACTTCTGGAACAACATCACAAGCAAAAGGTGTTATGCTATGCCACAGAAACTTAGCAGAAAATGTGAATGCGGTTTCAAAATATGTAAAAATATATGAAAGAGATATATTTTTCTCTGTATTGCCATTACATCATACATATGAATCATCAATTGGTGCACTATTACCATTTGCAAATGGTTCATCTGTTGCAATTTGTGGAGGCTTAAGATATATAGTGCCAGATATGCAAGAAGCAAAACCAACAGCAATGCTTGCAGTACCATTATTAGTTGAGAGTTTATACAAAAAAATAAATCAATCAATAGAAAAAAGTGGTAAAGCAGGTTTAGTAAATTCTATGCTTCACCTAACAAATGCGTTAAAGAGCGTTGGAATAGATATAAAAAGAAAAGTATTCAAGGAAATATACGATAATTTAGGTGGAAATATGAGGATAATAGTTTCTGCAGCAGCACCAATAGATAAAAAGATAGGAAAATGGGTTCAAGATATAGGAATCGAATTCTTACAAGGATATGGTTTAACAGAAACTGCTCCAATTGCAGCACTTACACCAGAGTGCGATCCGAGAGTAGGTTCAGTTGGACTTCCAGTAAACTGTGCACAAATAAAGATTCATAATCCAAATGAAAATGGAGAAGGAGAAATCTGGATTAAGAGCCAAACATTAATGCTTGGATATTATGAAGATGAGGAAGCTACAAAAGAAGTAGTACATGATGGTTGGTTTAATTCCGGAGATATTGGTTATCAAGATAAAGATGGTTATGTATATGTTACAGGAAGAAGTAAAAATGTTATAGTTACACAAAATGGAAAAAATATTTATCCAGAAGAAATAGAATTATTATTATCTAAAATTCCTGAAATCCAAGAATGTATGGTATATGGTAAAGAAGTAGAAGGAGAAAAAGAATTAATAATTTCTGTAAAAGTTATTCCAAATATGGAAGAGATAGAGAATCTACATGGAAAAGATTTAAGCGAAGAAGAAATACATAAAATAATTTGGAACAAGATAAAAGAAGTAAATAAAGGATTAACATCATATAAAGCAATAAAAAATCTAGAAATAAAACATGATGAGTTTGCAAAAACAACAACGATGAAAATAAAAAGATATGTAGAACTTCAAAAAGACAAAGAAAAGAATGAGACAAAAGAATAACTAGTGTGGAGGAAATATGAAAAAAAAGAAAGTACTATTTATATCTAGTACAGGTGGACATTTTAATGAATTGATGCAATTAAAGCCAATGTTTGAAAAATATGATTATCATATAATAACAGAAAAAGATAAATTTACAGAAGGCTTTAAAAAGCAATATGGAAATAGAATTTCGTATATGGTATATGGAACAAGATCACATCCGATAGTATATCCATTTAAGTTTTTTTGGAATTGTATTTTAACAGTATTTTATTTTATAAAAATAAGACCAAAATACATAATAACAACAGGTACACATAATGCAGGTCCGATGTGCATACTTGGGAAAATATTTGGTAGTAAAATTATATTTATAGAAACATTTGCAAATAGGAATTCTAAAACTGCAACAGGAAAACTAGTTTATAAGTTTGCAGATTTATTTATAGTGCAATGGGAAGAAATGCTAAAATTATACCCAAAAGCTAAATTAGGAGGGGCAATATATTGATTTTGATATTATTAGGTACACAAGACAATAGTTTTCACAGATTACTTGATAAAGTGCAAGAGTTAATAGATAAAAAAGTAATAACAGAAAAAGTTATAGTTCAAGCGGGAAGAACAAAATTTGAATCGAAAGATATGGAGATATATAGTTTAATGCCAGAAGAAAAACTAAGAGAAATAATGGAAAAGGCAGATTTAGTTATAACTCATGGAGGAGTTGGCTCTATAGTAATGGCATTAAAAATGGGAAAGAAAGTAATTGCAGTACCACGTTTAAGTGCTTTTGGGGAACATATAAATGACCACCAAATACAAATAGTAGATTCTTTTGATAAACAAGATTTTTTAATAGGTGTAACAGAATTAGATGATTTAGAAGAAGCTTTAAACAAAGCCAAAACATTTAAACCAAAACATTTTAAAAGTGAAACAGACCACATGATAAAGATAATTGAAGATTTTATAGATAATAATTAATCGAGATTTAGAAATGCCAATCGGGATTTTGAGGACGTTTTTTTGCAAAAACGGGATTTGGGGGACGTTCCTAGAATCCCGATTTTTTTGTTTAAAAAATATAAAATTCTTAACATTCAATATATGCTGTATTTCGTTGACACATACACAGTTTTAATATAAAATGACATAAGAAAAAATAGGGAGAAATGAAGGTGTAATAATATGAAAAAATTATTAATTGCAGCATATAATTTAGATTTAGGGGGGATAGAAACATCTCTTGTAACTCTTACAAATTTTTTACTAGAAAAAGGTTATGAAATAACAATTGCACTAGAAAAAAAGGAAGGAGTTTTTTTAGACAAGATTTCTCCAAATGTTAAAATAATAGAATATACACCAGCGAATGATAAAAACATTATAAAAAGAAAAATTAATAATTTAATAAAAAGATATAGGTTTATAAGAAAGTATAAAAATAAATTCGATTTCGCAGCAAGTTTTGCAACTTATTCACTACCTGCTAGTTTTATGGCAAGAACATGTTCAAAAAACAATGCAATATGGGGACATGCTGATTATTTAAGTTTATATAATAATGATAAAGACCAAATGAAAAAATTTTTTGACAAAAGAAAAATAAAAAAATTTAAGAAAATTATATTTGTATCAAAAGAAGGTAAAGAGAGTTTTATAGCGGTTTATCCAAAACTAAAAGATAGAGTTATAACATGCAATAATTTAGTCAATGATAAACGAATATTAAATCAGGCAGAAGAACCAGTAAAAGATTTAAAGAAGGAAAATGTAGTTACATTTTTGAATGTAGGAAGACATGATGAGAGACAGAAAAAATTAACAAGAATAATTTATGCAGCTGAGCAATTAAAAAAGGACAATAAGAAATTTAGAATAATTTTTATAGGAGATGGACCAGATACAAATTTTTATAAGGAAGAAGTAAAAAACAAAAAATTAGAACATGAAATTGTGTTTTTAGGAAGAAAGAAAAATCCATATCCATATTATAAATTATGTGATTGTGTTGTGTTGTCTTCTGATTATGAGGGATATCCCGTAGTATATTTAGAATCATTTATATTAAATAAACCTATAATAACTACAAATGTTTCTGATTCTGAGCAAATAGAAGGTCAAGGAATAGTAGTAGAAAAAGACGAAACAGAAATCTATAAAGCCATGAAAGACTTTATAGAAAAGGGATATCAAATAACAAAACAATTTGATGCGAAAGATTATAATAATAACATATTTAATAAATTACAAGAAATAATAAGTTAAATAAAGAATTGAGGGATTTTAGGAACGTTCCCAAATCCCTAGGAATGTCCAAAAATTCCGTAAAATGGAGGAAAAATGAAGAAAATTAGCATTATAATTCCTGTATATAATACAGCAAAATATTTAAAAAGGTGTTTAGACTCAGTATTAGCACAAAGTTATAAAGATTTTGAAATGGTAATTATTAATGATGGAAGCACAGATAATTCAGAACAAATAATAAACGAATATAAAGATAAGTATCCTGATTTAATAAGTTATTATAATAAACCAAATACAGGTGTTGCATCAACAAGAAACTTTGGAATAGAAAAAGCAAAAGGCGAGTATATAATGTTTTTAGATTCTGATGATTACATAGATAAAGTACTATTAAAAACTCTAGAGCAATATACAAATAAAGACATTGACTTAATTAAGTTTAAATTACAAAGAGTTGATGAAGAAGGAAAAACATTAGAAATAGTTCCTGGGGCAACTTTTGAAGAAACAACAGGTGAAGACGGATTTAATAAATTATATAGTACAGATGTATTGCTAGATTCACCATGTGTGTATTTAATAAAAAAAGAAATCTTTGCAAAGAATAATTTGAAATTTACAGTTGGAACAGAACATGAAGACTTTGGATTAATTCCATTTATAATTGTATTGGCAAAAACAATGGTATCTGTAAACTTTTATGGATACTTTTATATTCAAAGTGACAATAGTATTACAAGAAATGAAGACTATAAAAGAACTATTAAAAAAGCATATGATGCTCTAAAACATTATGATAATGCAATACAATTAACTAAAAAATTAAATTTAAATAAACTTACAATACAAAATATTAGGATATATTATACAAATGCCATAATTTTAAAAGCAAAAGAATTGCATGATGAAGAACAAGAAAAATATATAAAGGAAATAAAAAATAGGAAAATGGCTAAAAATATCAAAGTAAGAAATTTAAAGCAATTTATAAAGAGACTATTATTAAGTATAAACATAAAACTATATTTACAAATGAGATAATAATATGAATTGAGGAGATATAGATGAAAAAAGTTAGTATTATAGTACCATTCTATAATGTTGAAGAATATATAGAAAGATCAATAAAATCTTTAATAGAACAATCTTTAGAAGATATAGAAATAATTCTAGTAAATGATGGAAGCAAAGATGGTTCAGAGGAAATTGCCAAAGAATATAAAAGAAAATATCCAGATAAGATAGTATATTTGGAAAAAGAAAATGGCGGGTTATCTGATGCACGAAACTATGCTTTACCGTATGCAACTGGGGAATATATTGCATTTTTGGATTCTGATGATTATGTAGAAGAAGAAATGTATGAAGAAATGTATGTAACAGCTAAAATGGACAAGGCAGATATTGTAGAATGTGATTATTTATGGGAATATCCAGAAGAAACAATAGAAAGTGAAGGAAGAGCATATAAAGATAGAAAAGATATGTTATTAAATGCCAGAGTAGTAGCATGGAATAAATTAATAAAAAAAGAATTACTAGAAAAAACAAGAATAAAGTTTCCAGTAGGATTAAGATACGAAGATGTAGAGTTCTTTTATAAATTAGTACCATATATAAATAGTATATCAATTGTAAAAAAGCCTTTTATACACTATGTACAAAGAGAAAATTCAATATCTAATACACAAACTGCAAAAACAGCAGAAATAATTAAAGTATTAGATAATGTATTAGAATTTTATAAAGAAAAAAATATATATGAAAAGTACAAAAATGAATTAGAATACAATTACACAAGGTATTTATTGTGTAGTTCAATGCTTAGAATGATAATGATTGAGGAAAAAGAAGAAAGGGACAAGACAATAAGGTATGCGTGGGAAAAGCTAAATACTACATTTCCTAAATGGAAGGAGAATCCATATTTAAAAGAAAAAGGATTAAAAAATAAATATATGCTAAGTGTTAACGAAAAAACATTAAAAATATATGAAAAGTTAGGAAGAATAAAATTTATAAGGAAGAAAATCCAAAGAAAGTTTGCTTAAAATGGAATTAAAAGCAAGTTAGAGAAAAATAAAAGGAGCGATTATGGAAAAAGTACAAGCTGATGTAACAAAAAAGAAAAAAATAGATACAAAAAACCTGACCGAAAATTTATTAGTAATTTTTGTAATATTATGCCCGGTATTTGATATTTTAAGTTTTGTTTTTAGAAATACATTTAATACGAGTATATCACCATCTACAATACTAAGACCTATAATTCCGTTAATAGCAATTATAGATTTATTTATAAAAAGTAAGCATAAAGTAAAGATGTTTATTATAGCAGTAATTTATGGTGTTTATGCTTTAGCACATTTATTATTATTTAATACTGCTAATACGGGATTTAGTTATAGTAATGTAGTACATGAAATGCAATATATAATGAATTATACTTTTATGATAATAATTTTATTTGTATATGCTTATGTATTTAAGGATAAAGAAAAAGATAAATTGCAAAGGGCTATAATTTCGTCAGTATCAATATATATTGCATCAATATTATTAGCAATTATTACAAATACTTCATCAACTACATATATAGAAGGAACAGGAATAAAAGGGTGGTTTGAGTCTGGCAATAGTATTAGTGCAGTTTTAACTTTATCAATATTTGTATTATTAAGTAATAAAGATAGAAATTATAGAAAAATAATTATAGGCGAAATAATTATAATGGGAATATTCCTATGTATGTTAATAGGAACAAGAGTAGGCTTATTTGGATTTATTGTTGCATTACTAGCATTTATATTTGCAGAGATTGTCGGAAAGATAATAAAAAAGACAAAGATTAATAAAAAAGTAATTTTAGGTGGAATTGGAGCAATAGTTGCAGTAGTAGTTGTTGTTGCTCTTGTTGGCTCAAATACTTTAGAAAGAAGAAAACACTTACAAGAAATAGAATCAGATATAGTAGATGAATCAACAAGTCAAGAAGCACATATTACAGGAAGCTTAATGGAAATTAAAGAAAAAATAGATAATGACGAAATAGAAGATACATACATGAACGAAGCTCAAAAGAAGTCTTTATTAGAATTATACGATATAGCAAACAAGTGGGAAATAAGCAATAATGATCAACGTATGCAACAATTAATATACAATGCACTTCTTGTAAAAAATCAAGCTAATCCATTATTAATAATATTTGGAAATGGATATATGAACCAATATAGAGAATTAGTATTAGAAATGGATATACCAGCTTTCTTATTTAATTTTGGAATATTAGGATTTATATTATATTTTGGACCATTTTTAGCGATTTTTGTATATGGAATATATTTCGGAATAAGAAAAATAAAAAGTATTGATTCAGAATACATAATGTATGTGTTAGGAATAGGTTTAGCTTTTGCAATATCTGTATTTTCTGGATATGTATTCTTTAACATGTCAGTATCTACAGTTATAGCAGTTATATGTGCATTATTAATAAATAAGATATTCGAAATAAAAAACGTAGAATATACACATGAACAAGTTGTTATAAAAAATGAAAAGAAGAAAAAGATAAAAAGACGTAAACAATAAAATAAGGAGCCAAACAATGAAAAAGATTTTATTTGGTATTACTAGCCTTACTCTAGGTGGAGCAGAGAAGGTTTTAGTAGATTTAGCAAATGAATTAAGCAAAAAATATGATGTTACAATACTTACAATATATGCCAAAGGCGAATTCGAGAAGAAATTAAATTCAAAAGTAAAATTAAAAAGCATATATGACTTTCAGTTTGAAGATATGCCAAACTTTAAGAAAAAGATTACAGCTTTAAAATTATTACTATTTAAAAAGCATTTTTACAAGAAATATATCAAAGGTGATTATGACATAGAAATAGCCTTCCTAGAAGGACCAATTACAAGGCTTTTGGGAGTGAAAAACAAAAATACACGAAAGATTGCATGGGTACATAATGATATTACACAAGTATTTGGAAAGGATATTAAGGCAAAACTTAAAGTGGCTATAGACAAAAAGACATATGGAAAATACCAAACTTTAGTATTCGTAAGTAAAGACAATCGTGATAAATTTACAGAAATTTATAAAGATGTAAGAGATGAATATTTGCAACCAGTACATAAAAGAGTTATATATAATTACATAAATCCAGAAAATGTTATAGAAGGGGCAGAAGAAAAGATTTCGGATAATATTAACATAGGTACAGTTAGCTTCTTAACGGTTGCAAGACTTACTACACAAAAAGCAATAGATAGAATTATTAGAGTACATAAAAAACTTATAGATAATAATTTTATGCACGAATTTTATGTAATAGGAGATGGACCAGAAAGAGAAAAGTTAGAAAAATTAATACAAGAGCTAAACGTTCAAAATACATTTCATCTTTTAGGCAAAAAGGAAAATCCATACCCATATATGAGACAAGCACAATTTTTCTGCTTGCTTTCTGAGTTTGAAGGATATGGAATGGTAATAGAAGAGGCTAAAATATTAAATAAACCAATAATAATAACAGATACAGCAGCAAGAGAAGCAGTTCAAAATTACGAAAATTCTATAATTGTTAACAATAATGAAGATGCTATATATGCTGAAATTAAAGAAGTGCTACAAAAGAAAATAGGAAGTTTTTCTAATAAACAAGAAAAATATGACAATAGTAAGATAATTACAAAATTAGAAAAGCTTTTAGAAGAAGAGGTAAAAACACTAGAAATATAGGATGAGCGATTAGGTTATATTGCTGTTCATCACGATAAAAATTATATAGAATATGTGAGGCATAATTATGAAATTATCAATTTTAACAGCGACTTTTAATAGAGGAGATTTATTACAGAGATTATATGAAAGTATAATAAAAAATTTAAAAACTAATATAGACGTAGAATGGCTAATAATGGATGATGGATCAAATGATGATACAGAAAAAATTATTAGTAATATGAGAGATGAAAATAAGATTTATATAAGATATTTAAAACAAGTAAATCAAGGTAAAATGGCAGCAATCAATCATTTGATGGACTATGTAAGAGGAGACTTAATAATTGAATGTGATTCTGATGACTATTTTACAGAAAATGCATTTTTATATCTTAAAGATGCATATGAAGAATCTAAATATGAAAAAGATTTATATGGATTGTGCTTTTTAAAGTATGACCAAAATGGAAACAATATAGGTCAAGAATTTAAAAATCCAAAAACAACCATGTTTGATTTGTACTTTAAAGAATTAGAAGATGGAGAAAAAGCAATAGCATTTTTTAAAGACAGAAGAAAAAATTATAGTTATGAATTAGAAGGCGAAGAGAAATTTGTTACAGAAGCTAGAATGTATCATAAAATGGATTTATATTATAAGATAAAATGTTATAATGAACCAATTATGATATGTGAATACCAAAAAGATGGGTATTCAAAAAATATAGACAAAGTATTTAAAAAGAATCCTAAAGGATATCTTAAATACTTCGAAGAAATTCTAACAATGCAAGATATGGTGGGAGTACCTTTTAAGAAAAGATTATATGTTATTAAGCATTATATTTTGTTTTGTGTGCTTAATAAGGTAAAGCCAGCATTAAAAGAAATAAAGGGATTTTTGAATAGAATTTTAATAGTGTTATTATATGTGCCAGGCTTTATTATGACAAAGAAGAGATTTAGGTAGGAGGTTTTCGTATGGAAAACAAAAAATTATCAGTTATTATTATTGGAAATAATAATATAGATGGATGTTTAGAGAATATTTATAAACAAAGCTATATTAATGATATGGAACTAATAGTATTATATAAAAATGAAGTAGAGCAATTAAAAGAAAAATATACAGATGTAAAATTTTTAAATAGCAAAAACAATATATTTTTAACATTAAAGGAAAACAAAGAATTAATAAAAGGAGATTTTATAGCTATTTTAAATGATGAGGATTGTAGTTCTATAGATTACTATAGATGTATGGTAAATAAAGCTATATCAGAAAATGCAGATATAGTAATGAGCAATGTTGTATTACAATACAATGATGGAGGAAAAGCCTTCCTAAATCTTATGGAGAGTACATTTAAAGACTTGGACAACGGAGAAATATTAAATGAGTATTTAAAGCAAGAGGGCATAGCAGCTTTTTGGAGTATTTATGGTAATAAGGTTTTTTCTAAAGAATTATTGGATAAAGCTTTAGAAAAAATTTGTGATACAAATAATAATATTCAAGCATTTTATGCATTAGCCATAATCTTTTCATATAGTAAAAAGTTAAGAATAACAAATAATGAAGTTCTATTTTATAACATAGAAAAAGAAAGAAGTTTAGACTGTATAAAATCAATTTTAAATAATCATGTTGTTACAAACGAAGAAACAATTACAAACATTAATGAAAATTTTGGATATTTAGTTAATTTCTTAAAAGAAGTGAACTTGTATGAACAATACGAAGAAGAATTAGAAAATTGGAGAAAATTATGCACAAATGAAATAGAAATAAAAAAGATGAATATAGTAACAAATGTAAAAACAGCTTGGAATGATAAGTTGGACAAAATAAAAAGAGAGATTCTTAAAGAAGATACAAAAGTTGTAAGTTTTGATATATTTGATACTTTAATAATGAGACCTTTTTGGAATCCTATCGATTTATTTACATTTTTAAATGATTATTTTAGAGAATTAACAAATACAGAAACTGGAATAGATTTTTCTAAACTAAGAGTAAGAGCAGAGGAGCAAGTAAGAAAACAATTAGAGAAAAATAATAATAAAGAACAAGAAATAACATTAGATGACATATATAATGAAATTAAGTTAGAAATAGATACTGATGAACAGATTTTAGATAAAGTGAAAGAAAAAGAGATAGAATTAGAAATAAGATTTTGCAATACTAGAAAAACGGGAAAAGAATTGTATGAGCTTGCAAAATATTTAAACAAAGAAGTTATTTACACTTCAGATATGTATTTGCCAGAATCAGTCATAATGCAGATACTAACCAAAAATGGATATGAAACAAATAGAATATACTTATCAAGCAAAATTAAATTAACTAAATTTAAAGGAGATTTATATACAAAAGTAATTGAAGACTTATCCATTGCTCCAAACGAAATGTTACACATAGGAGATAATTATTTTTCAGATTATGAGAAGGCTTTAGAAAAGGGTATAAATGCTCAATTTTTGCCAAAAGCAGTAGATGTATTTTGTAATGAGAATATTACAAATAATTTAGGAAAAATCTTTTTAAAGAATATGCCAATATGGGAAAACAACTCTAATGCACTTAATTTTTTAGGAATTAGATGTATGCTAGCACTAGTTGCTAATAAATATTTTGACAATCCATTTAGAACATTTAATAATTTAACAGATTTTAATGCTGATGCAAAATTAATTGGATATTATGCGCTAGGAATGCACCTATTTGGAATAGCTAATTGGCTTTTAAAAGAAACGATTGAACAAAAATATGAAAAAATTGTTTTTTGTGCGAGAGATGGATATTGGATAATGAGAGCATATCAAATTCTAAAAAAAGTATATAATAATACTCCAAAAGAGGAGTACTTATATATTTCAAGAAGAGCATTAATTCCTGCTACTTTGCAAAATAAATTTGATTTTTACAAATTAGCTGAGCTTATTGATATTTATAAATATACGCCAAAAACGATTTTGAAATATTTTAAAGATATCTTAGAAAATATAGAAAATTTAGATGAAGAATGTAATAAAGTAGGTATAGACGCAAATAAAAAATTTGAATCACAAAATGAATTCTATATATTTATGAATGTTATAATGGATAAATTTTATGATAAAAATAAACATTTAAGTATGCTTGATGCTTTAACTAAATATTTTTCTAACATATTTAGTGGAAATACTTGTATTTTTGATATAGGATATAGTGCTAAACCAGAGATGTATTTATCTAAATTATGTAAAAAGCCAATTGATACTTATTTTGTTAATATAAGTAATGAAGAAGCTTTTAATCATGCAAAAATTGGAAAACTTAAATTAAGTACTTATTTTGATTATAGACCTGCTATTACAGGCGTAATTAGGGAATCATTAATGTCAACTGCGGATCCATCTTGTATAGGATATAAAGTAAGTGAGAATAATGAGGTGTCTCCTGTATTCGAGGAAAGACAAACAACATATAAAGAAAGATTTGTATTTGATGTAATACAAAATGAAGCAATGAATTTTATAAAAGATCTTGTAAATATTTTTGGTTCAGATATTGAAATATTATATTATCAAAAATATTATATATCATTACCACATGAAATGTATATTCATTCAGCAACCGAGTTGGATCAAGATGTTTTAAGAAATGTAAATTTTGAAGATGCGGTTGGTTTAGGAGATAAGATAGATGCAATACACGAATGGAATAGAGAAATGAAAGATAAGAACCAAAAGAGAAGTATAGATATTTTTGATGAAGAAAGAATAGGTAAATTAGAAAATGAAATAAAAAGAACAACTGAAGAGAATGAAAAAATAAAAATGCAAATTCATAAACAAGAAGTAGCATTAAATACACAAATTGAGGAGCAGAAAAAAGAACTACAAAATATATACAATAGTAGAAGATGGAAATATTTTGATAAACTAAATAAACTATTAGGAAGAAAATAATACTATGGTATAATAGCTTGACAAAACTAAGGATAAACTATAATATATGAGTGAAAAAACAGGAAAGGTGTTAGATTATGATAAGAGAACAAAAAAAATTATCTATAATAGTACCAGTATACAATGCAGAACAATACATGGAAAAATGTTTAGATAGATTATTAGAGCAATCATATAAAAATATAGAAATAATTATTGTTAATGATTGTTCTAAAGGAAATTGTGAAGAAATTGCCAACAAATTTAAAGAAAAAGATAGTAGAGTAAAATATATAAAACATGAAGTAAACAAAGGGTTATTTCAAGCAAGACTTACAGGTTCAAGCATTGCTACAGGTGAATACATTGCCTTCCTTGATAGTGATGATTATGTTTCAATAGACTATTACAGGACGTTAATGAATAATATTCAAGAAAATAATTCTGATATAGCAATGGGGAATATGGTACTTGAATATGATAGTGGAGAAAGAATTGTTTATAATTTGTTTAATGCAAAGCATTTAAATTTAACAGGAGAAGAATGCTTAAAGGCTTACTTTGACCAAGAAGGCTTGTCTTTTGATTGGCATACTATTTGGAATAAAGTATATAATATAGAAATTTGGAAAAAAGCCTTAAAACACTATAAAAAGATAACAACACATTTACTTATGACTGAGGATTTTGCTTTTTCTACAGTGCTATTTTATTATGCTAAAAAACTTACAAATGTAGAAAATGATTGTATATATTATTGTAAACATGAAACAACATCAACCTCAGTAAATGACTTGAAATTTAGCAAATTTAATAAAAATATAACAGATATTACAACATCTTTTAATTTTATAGAAAATTTCTTAAAAGAAGTAAGTATCTATGACAAATATAAATACAAATTTGAAAAGTGGAAATCTTTGTATACAAAACAACAAAGAACATATGTAGCAAACTCTAGTATGTCAAAAGAAGAAAAGGAAAAAGCCGAAAAATTAATAAAAGAGTTTTGCCCAGATGCAGAAGATATAAAGAATTCAGAATATATTTATAGTGTTACAACTAAATGGGATGATAGACTAGAAAATATGAAATTAGCAATATGTGACAAAAATATAAAATGTGTTAGTTTTGATATTTTTGATACATTAATTTCAAGACCATTTTTTATACCAACAGATTTATTTATATTATTAAACAAATATTTTAGAGAATATACAAATACAAAATCAGGTATGGATTTTTCTAAAATAAGAGTTTCTTGCGAACAACTAGCAAGAGAAAAATATGAAAATGATAAATGTCAAGAAATTACACTTGATCAAATATATGATACTATAAATAAAGAATATTATATTGATAAAGAAGTATTAGAAAAATTAAAAGAAAAAGAAATAGAATATGAAATAAGATTTTGTAATAGAAGAAATGTAGGATATGAATTATATTCTCTTGCACTTGCTATGGGCAAGAAAGTTATTTTTACATCAGACATGTATCTACCAAAAGATGTAATACAAAAGATATTGGATAAAAATGGATATGTGCAAAATGATAAACTTTATTTGTCATCAGAAATTAAGCTTACAAAAGCAAGAGGTGCTTTATATAAATATGTTTTAGATGATATGAAATTAGCAGAAAAAGAATTATTGCATATAGGGGATAATTTCCAATCTGATGTAGAATCACCTAAAAAACTTAATATTAATGCATGGCATTTACCAAAGGCAACTGGAGTTGCTTTGGACAAGCAAGAAGTTAATAATTTTGCTAAAATGTTTACACAGAGTATGCCATTTTGGAGAGATAATGGAACATCAATGAACTTTATAGGAATCAGAACAATGATTGCTATGGCGGCTAATAAATATTTTGATAATCCATTTAGAACTTTTAATAAATATTCAGACTTTAATGCAGATCCATATATAATAGGATATTATATATTAGGAATGTACATGTTTGGAGTAACAAAATGGCTATTAGATGAAACTCAAAATAGAAATTACGAAAATTTAGTGTTTATGGCAAGAGATGGGTATTTACCTATGGAAACATATAAAATAATGAAAAAATTTTATAAAAATGTACCACAAGAAAAATATTTATATGTTTCTAGAAAATCATTAATACCAATAACAATAATGAATAAATTAGATTTCTACAAATTACCAGAATGTATTAATGTAACAAATCATTCTCCTAAAGATATATTAAAATATGTAAAAGATTGTATCACAGTAGATGGTAAGAATGTAGAAGCAATATTAAAAGAACATAATATAAATGCAGACGCAAAATTAGAAACAATAAATAACTTTAACAAGTTTATTAAAGTTGTAATTGATAACTTCTACGATGAAGAAAAACATTTAAAAAATTTAAGTATCTTAAGAAATTACTTTAAAGAAATGTATAAAAATCATTCTGCTAATTTTGATATAGGATATAGTGGAAGACCAGAATTATTCTTATCTAATTTATGTGAAGAACCAATAGATACATTTTTCTTAAATATAAATATGGATGAAGCATTAAGACATGCAGACATGGGAAAATTTAAGCTAAAGACATTTTTTAGTGGTAAACCATCAGCAACAGGCTTTGCATATGAAGCGATGTTGTCAGCTTTAGCTCCATCATGTGTTGGATATAATATTTCTGCTAATAATGTAGAGCCAATATTCGAAAAATATGATAAAACATATCAAGAAGAATTTATTATTGGAATGATGCAAAATGCTGCTATAGAATTTGTAAAAGATATTACAGACATTTTTGAAGAAGAAATAAAAGAACTATATTATGAAAATTATTATATTTCATTACCTATAATGGCATATATTAATTCTTCTAAACAAATGGATAAATCAATTTTTGATGCAATATATTTTGAAGATAATATAAGATTAAAAGAGCCTGTAAAAATGACAACAGAATGGAATAAAGAATTAGGATATAAAAATCAAAGAACTATGGATGAATTAATTTATGGATTAACTACTGTTAACTGGAATGGCAATAGGTATTTAGACTATAACGAACCAGATTTAGAACATCATAGTAAGCCAATTAGATTTATATATTATTTATTGTTTGATAGAATAACTTTTAAAAGAAGAATGAAAGAAATATTTAAAAATCATAAAAGAATATTAGCAGTAGGAAAACGTTTCTATGCAGCTGGAAGAGGAGCAAAAAATGTTATATATAAAGGCGTTCATAAGATAAAAGGAGGACACAAGAGTGAAAAATAATGAAGACTATGCAATAGAGGTACAGGATGTATACAAAACATTTAATGTATATTTAGATAAAGCGAATAGTCTAAAAGAAAAAATGTTATTTTGGAAAAGAAATAGGAAAGAAGTAAGAGAAGTCCTTAAAGGAATAAATTTAAATATAAAAAAAGGTGAGGCAGTAGCTTTAATAGGTGTTAATGGAAGTGGTAAATCTACATTATTAAAACTTATGACAAAAATAATTTATCCAAATAAAGGGAAAATCTTAATAAACGGAAAATTAACTTCTTTATTGGAATTAGGTGCAGGTTTCCACCCAGATTTTTCTGGAAGAGAAAATATTTATTTTAATGCTTCAATTTTCGGATTAACTAAAAAGCAAATTGATGCAAGGTTAGATCAAATTATAGAATTTTCAGAACTAAGAGATTATATAGACAATCCTGTTAGAACATATTCTTCAGGTATGTTCATGAGATTAGCTTTTGCTGTTGCTATAAATGTAGATGCAGATATATTATTAGTTGATGAAATATTATCTGTTGGAGACCAACACTTCCAAGAAAAGTGTATAAATAAAATGAAACAATTAAAAGCAGAAGGAAAAACAATGGTTTTTGTTACACATAGTTTAGATTCTGCAAAAGAATTATGTGATAGAGCAGTATGGCTAAATAAAGGTGTTATAAAATTAGATGGTAATACAAATGAAGTTATAGAACAATATATAAAGGAAACAGCATAAGAGAAGGGAGTAACAAATGAATTTTTTTAGATCATTATATGAATATAGGGAATTATTAAAAACAAGTATTAGTAAGGACGTAAGAGGAAAATATAAAAATTCTGTACTAGGAGTAATATGGTCATTTTTGAATCCTCTTTTACAAATTGCTGTGTATGCTATAGTTTTTCCACTTATTATGAGAAGTAATTTACCAAATTACACCGTTTTCTTATGTTGTGGTTTAATACCATGGAATTTCTTTTCTACTGCCACATCTAGAACATCTTTTACAATGATCGAAAACGGAAACATTATAAAAAAGGTATATTTTCCAAGAGAAATTTTGCCTTTATCTGTAGTAACAAGTGAAGCAATTAATTTTATAATTTCTACAATTATTATATTAGCTTTTGTATTAGGATATGGAATGGGACTTAGCAAATACATAATATTCTACCCATTAATTTTAATAGTACAATATTTCTTATTAATAGGAATTTCGTTTATTGTATCTAGTGTAACTGTGTATTTTAGAGATTTACAACACTTTATAGGAATTGCATTACAACTTTTATTTTATGCAACACCAATTGTATATGCACCAGATTCAATACCACAAAATTTTCAATGGATATTACAATATAACCCAATGACATACATAATAAATGGATATAGAGATATTTTTTACTACCAAAGAATGCCTGATTTTTCATCATTAGGAATTGTTTTAGTAATTAGTATTGCATTATGTATAATTGGATATTTTATATTTAAAAAATTACAAAAAAGATTTGCTGAAGAGATGTAACCTATAAAATAAGGAGATTGCTTGATGAATGAATTTAAATTTTCTTTAGAACCTGGAATAAAGAGATATGAAAACAGAGATTATATGGATCAAAATCCTATAATCTCTGTTGTTGTACCATTTTATAATAGTGGGAAATACATAGAGCAAACCATAAATTCTGTGTTAAATCAAACTTTTCCATATTATGAAATTTTAATAGTAGATGATGGCTCAAAAGATGAAGAATCATTAAAAAAATTAGAAGAAGTTGGGAAATTAGACAATAGAATAAAAGTGTTTCATAAAGATAATGAGGGGCTGGCTGCAACAAGAGATTTTGGAGCTTCTAAATCTGCAGATACTTGTAAGTATCTAATGTTTTTAGATGATGATGATTTAATTGAACCAACTTTTTTAGAATGTGCATATTGGACATTAGAAACTAATTCCGAAGCTGCGTGGGCTTATTCTGATTCTATAGGGTTTGGTACAAGAGAATATACATGGAATAAGTATTTTAATTCTGAAAAGCTAAAAGAGGAAAATGAATTAATATCAGAGGCTTTAGTAAGAAAAACAGATTTCAATCTAGTTAACGGATATGAATTAAGAGAAAAAGCAGTAAATGAAGATTGGAACTTTTGGCTTAAATTATTAGCTAATGATAAATATCCTGTACATATGAGCTTTTACGGACAATGGTATAGAAGAAAAGAAACTGGCGAATTACAAAAGTCAAGAGATAACAAAACTAGATCGTTAGAAATAATTAAAGAAACTGCAAGTAAGGTAACTAAAAACATAGCTGCAATCCAATATCCACGATATAATTATAATTATGATATTATTCCAGCAGAAGTAGAAGGATTATTAATTCCAAAACTAAAAGAAAATAATGATAATAAAATAAATATATTAATGATATTTCCATGGATGATTACAGGAGGAGCAGATCTATTTAATTTAAGTTTAGTAAAAGGCCTAGATAAGAATAAATTTAGAATTACAATTATAACTACTGAGCCTAATGAAAATGTATTAAGACAATATTTTGAACAGGATGCAACTGTTTATGATTTGACATCATTTATTGATCAAAAATATTGGTCAGCATTTGTAAATTATATAATTGAAAAAGAAAACATAAATATTGTTTTTAATTCAAATAGTAAATTTGGCTATGGAATTTTACCTTATATTAAAGCAAAGCATCCTAATATATCAATTATAGACTATGTACATATGGAAGAATGGTATAACAGAAATGGTGGATACTCTAGATATTCAGCTATGTATGAGGCTGTGATAGACAAAACATTAACTTGTAACGAAAACAGTAGAAATATATTAATAAATCATTTTGGAAGAAATGAAAAAGAAATACAAACTGTATATATTGGGGTGGATGAAGAAAAGTTTAATCCAGAAAAATACGAGAGTAGAGATATATTAATAAAAAAATATTTAGGAGTGAATACAGATAAGAAAATTCTTTCATATATTTGCAGAATTTCTGAACAAAAAAGACCTATGTTATTATTGGAAATAATAGCAAAATTAAAAGAAGCAAGGCAAGATTTTAAAGTATTGGTTGTAGGTAATGGTAATTTGTTTCAAAAAATGCAAGAAAAGGCTAAACAATTAAACTTAATGGAGGATATAGTCTTCTTAGGAAGTTTGCAAGATACAGCAGAAATTTATAAAATAAGTGATATAACAATAAATTGTTCAATAAAGGAAGGTCTAGCACTAACTGCATACGAGTCTTTAAGTATGGGAGTGCCAGTAGTTTCTAGTAATGTAGGAGGACAAAAAGAATTAATTACACCTGAGGTAGGCGAAATAGTACCTCTTTTACAAAATGAAGAAGATATTTATTTAGAATCATATAGAGAAGAAGAAGTTCAAAATTATGTGGTTTCTATAAATAAAATTTTAAATAATTTAGGGTATTATAAAAATAATGCAAGAAATAAGATTTTAGATCATTTTACGATAAATAAAATGATTGAAAGGATGTCTAAAATCTTAGAAGAAACATATAAAAATCCAAATGAACAAAAAATAGAAAATGGTAAAAATCTAAGTAATAATATAAATTTAACAAAAGAGTTAATTACTCTAAATTTAAAAAATGATGAAGTGGAATATAAATGGGAATGCTCAGAATATGAAAAAAAGGCATATGGACGAGCTTATTCTATTAAAGGCATGAATTATAAAAAAGAATTATTAAAAGAAAAGTTATGGAATATTGCATTGTGGAGAGGTGCAGTTAAGATTTATCATAAATTTAGAGGAAGATAATGCATGGAGGAAAAAATGAAGGAAGGTAAGCTTAAAGGGGTTATACAATTTTTAAATAAGCATTTATTTGCAATAAGTTTATTTTTAGGTATATTCATTATTTTAGGCCTAAGATTAAAATATCTTGTAGATGGCAATTTTTTAGGATTCATAAATAGGGAAACAGATATTATATACAATGTAATATTTTTAGTTGGAATAATAGCACTAATTTATTATAATTTGAAAATAAAAAATAAAAGATTATGGATTACATCAATTGTAGTTGGATGTATATTTGCTGTATTATATTATTTTGGAGAGCTTCAAAATGATTATATTCATTCATATATTCCAACAAGTAAAAAATTTATAATATACTCATTTATAAAGTTATTTACATATTTTGCTTTATTTACGAATTGTGTGGTAATTTTATTTAATAAACTACCAGTTTTAGCAAGTAAATTTAATACAAAAAAAGAGTGGAAACTATTTACAAATAATAAGAAGTCATTATTTGTAGTTGCTTTATTATTCTTTATATCATATTTGCCATATTTCCTATATTATTTTCCAGGAAATATAAATACAGATAATATAGGAAGTTTATATCAAATAACAGGAATAAAACCATATTCTAATATGCAACCAATAGTATATACATTAATATATGGTGGACTTTGGAACTTAGGTAAAATGATATTTGGTACATCAACTGCAGGTGTTGCAACATATACTGTATTTCAGATGTTATATACAAGCATAGTTTTTTCTATAATTTTATATTATATGGCTAAAAGAAAAATAGATTTAAAATGGAGAATAATTACATTTTTATTCTTAATTTTAAATCCATTAAATGCTTGGTTTGCCATTAGAAGCGAGAAGGGAATAATATTTCATTTAACTTTAATATTAGTAATAATAGGAATAATTGATATTATTCATGAAAAAGAAGAGTTCTTTAAGAAAAAGTGGAAACCTATTTTACTTGGGATTATCACGATAATGATGATATTCATAAGAAATAATGGTATATATACTTTAATATTGACCTTACCATTTTTAATAATAGCATGTAAGAAAAGTTGGAAGAAAATATTAATCCTTTTTGGAGTTGTATTAATATTTACACAAGTAGTACAGGGGCCAATTTTTAAGGCATTAAATATAAATTATTCTAGCCCAGGAGAGGTATTATCTATTCCAATGCAACAATTTGCACGAATTTCAAAATATGCAGGGGATAGACTTTCAGAAGAAGATAAAAAAGTAATAAAACAATATTTCCCAGTAGATACAGAAGAGTTAGTAAATGAATATGTGCCATGGTTTGCAGATCCAACTAAACACAATTTTTCAACAGAAGAATTTGAAAAAGACAAATTTACATTTATTAAACAATATATAAAATTTGCGTTTAAATATCCTGTTCAAACAATATCATCTTTAGTATTTAATACAGGAATAAATTATAGTCCTAATTTTAATGCATGGAGTCTTGTACGAATGTATGGAACAGAAACAGAGGACGCATATATTACATGTAATAGTTCAGAGCCAGAATTACTAGAAGAATTTATCAGTAAATATCCAATTGAAGAAAAGAAACTAGTTAATTTTGAATTTTTAGATAATTTGAATGATTTATTAATTAAAGGTAACATACCAATATTTTCAATACTTATAAGTAATATAGGGTTCTATTTTTGGATATTAATTTTATGTTTTGCATATTGTATTTATACAAAAAAATATAGAAATATGGTTATGTTACTTCCAATTTTAGGACTATGGGCAACAGCTGTGGCAGCACCAATGGTAGATTTAAGATATATATATTCAATGGTTTTAACAGCTCCATTATTTATTGGGGTAATAATTAAAGATTCAAAAGAAATAAAGGAAGAGTAGAATGAAAGACATAATAAAAAAATTTTTAAATAAAGAAGTAATAATGTATATAATATTTGGAGTATTAACGACATTAGTAAATTTAATTGTTTCATTTGTATTAGAAGGAATTGCACATATAGATGGAGCTATAGCTAGTGCAATAGGAATAGTATGTTCAGTGCTATTTGCATATTTTACAAATAGAAAATGGGTTTTTAATACTAAAGCAAAAGGTTTTAAAGAGAATTTTAAGGAATTTATTAAATTTATTTTAGGAAGAGCAGTAACAATGATAATTGAACAAGGAGGAGTAATAATTTTTTATAGCTATATGAATTTACCATTTATGCCTGTAAAATTGTCATTAACAATTATTGTAATAATATTAAATTTCTTTTTCAGCAAATTTTTTGCATTTACCAAGAAAGATGAGGAAAAATAATGAATATAGATATGCCCATAAAAAAACAAAACAAGGTAAAAAATTTTATTAAAGAAAACAAAGTTAATATTTATATATTTTTAGCAATGCTAATATTTACGATAATAATTTGTTCAAATTTTTTTAATATGCATTTTTCACAAGATACATATTCGCTATATTCTAGTGGATGGGATGCATACATTAAACATTTTTTACTATCAAATAGAATATTTAGTGCATTAGAACTTTGGATATCAAAAGTATTTAATATATCTTTTGAAATGACTATTTTAATTAGTTCTATTGTATCTATGATAGTTTTTTCATTAACATGGTTTATATTATATAAATTTATTGTTAAAATGATAAAGAAAGAACATGACAAATGGCAAAATTTATTAATCATTGGAATAACATTTTCAATTATATTTAATTTTTGTACATTTGAAACAATGGTATTTGCTGAAGTATCAATAATGTCAATTTCTATTTTATTAGCAGTAATAGCTGCATGTTTATATACAGAGCAGAAATACATAAAAAGTTTTATAACATTAATGATATCAACTTTTTGCTATCAAACTGCAGCTTCACTATTCTTAGTACTTACATTAGTATTTATTGCATATAAACATAAAGGTAACATAAAAGAAATAGTAAAGAAATCTATTGGAGTATTCTTCTTCTGGGGAATAACGATGATACTAAATTTAGTAATGACAAAATTATTTAGTAGCTATTTTGGAATGACTACGAGACGAACTACAATATTGTCAATAGATCAAATAATATCAACTATAGTACATTATGGCAAATACCTTTTATTAGAAAATTTAGAGATTGGTCCAAAAGGATGGTACTTAATATTTATTGTAATATTAAGTGTAATATTTATAGTCTCAATTATTAAAGATAAAAAATACTTTCACATTTTTGAGTATATTGTACTAGTATTATTATCTTTTATAGTACCAACGCTTCCACTAATTGTTATGCCAATAGAAAGTCAATATATTGAAGCAAGAATGGCTATGTGTTTTGGCGCAATTTTAGGAGTTATTTTACTGTATCTAGTTATTGTAATGAAAGCAATAGAAATAAAAGGATTGAACAAACTTATATATATACTTACAGCGTGTATATTTATGATTAATGCTATATATTTTATTAGGGCATCTTCAGAAAATATGGCTACTGTATACTTAGATAGGAACTTAGCTAAGTCAGTACTACAAGCAATTAATAAATATGAAGAAACAACCGGGAACACTGTTGATACTATAGGTATAACTTGGGACAAAAATCCAACAACATATTATGATGGACAGTTAAAATTAAGAAGTACTAATGCAAGAGGAATGGTTACAGATTTTTCAGTAATACAAGCATTAGAATATTATGGTGGCAAGAGCTATAATGCAATTTATCAAGTACCAGATAATGTTAAATCATATTTTGAACAATATGATTGGGAGTTCTTTAGTGAAGAGCAATTATTATTTGAAGATAATAATTTATGGTTATGTCTATATTAAAATAGAAAAAATTATTAAAAAATGAAAATAGAGGATGATAAAAAATGAAAAAAATAACAATAATAATTCCAGCATATAACGAAGAAGAATCTTTACCATATTTATATGAGAGATTAGAAAAATTAATGAATTCAATTAATAATTATGAATTTGAAATTTTATTTGTAAATGATGGAAGTAAAGATAATACACTTAATTTAATAAAAGAATACCGCAACAAAGATGAAAGGATATCATATGTGGATTTTTCTAGAAACTTTGGAAAAGAAACTGCAATGATAGCAGGACTAGATTATGCTACTGGCGATTGTGTAATTTTTATGGATGCAGATTTACAAGATCCACCAGAGTTAATACCAGAACTTATAAAATGGTGGGAAGAAGGCTATGATGATGTTTATGCAAGAAGAAAATCTAGAAAAGGAGAAACCTTCCTAAAGAAATTTACTTCTAAAATGTATTACAAAGTATTACAATCATTGACAAATGTGCAAATTCAGAGAGATACAGGAGATTTTAGATTATTAGATAAAAGATGTGTAAATGCATTAAAGAAGATGAGAGAAACACAAAGATGTTCAAAAAGTATGTTTAGCTGGATTGGATATAAGAAAAAGGAAGTCTTATATGATAGGGATCCAAGAGTTGCAGGAAAAACAAAATGGAATTATAAGAAATTAATAGATTTAGCAATAGATGGTATAACATCTTTTACAACATCTCCACTAAGAATATCTACATATTTATGTATTCCTACATTTGGAGCTTTATTGATATATTTCATTTATGTAATCTGTAAAATGATTTTTGTTACAAATAAAATTGATGCATATCAAGCAATTATTCTTTTGATATTATTTTTTAGCGGAATACAAATACTATTATTTGGAATTATCGGAGAATATTTAGGACGAATATTTAACGAGTCAAAAAACAGACCATTATATCTTGTAAATGAATATAATGGTAAAAGAGAAGAAAACGAATAAAAGGAGAAAGTTTATGAAGAAAGTATTATCTGTATTATGCATAATAACATTGGTTACAGGGATAATTTTGCCAAGTTATGCTTCTGGAATAATAGAAGCTAATACTACTAATAATACAACAATAGATAACATATATAATAATGTTGAAAATAATAAAGATGTTAATGAGACAGAAAATAATGTAGTGGTAAAAGAACAAGAGAATGTAATAGAAGATAATCCTATAAATGAAATAATAGAAAATGCTAATGAAACAATAAATAGCGAAGAAGAAAAGTTACTAGAATCAGAGTCTACACAGGACAATATGGTAAAAAGTATAGAAGCAGGAGGTTTAAAATTAGCAGAAGGAATATATACGATAAGAAGTGTATTACCAGGTAATAGAGCAATAGGAATAGATGCTGGAAGCAAAGAAGATGGAGCAAATGTAAATATATGGGATTATTATGGAGTAGGTCAACAAAAGTTCAGATTAAGAATAGATAGTGAAGGATATTATGAAATAGAAAATATAAGAAGTAATAAATTATTAGATGTTGTACAAAGTATACAAGGTTCAGGGATGAATGTGGATCAATGGTCAAATAATGGTGGAACAGATAATCAAAAATGGATAATAGAGAAAGGAATAGAAGGATATAAAATTAAGTCAAAATTAAATGGTTGGTACTTAAACTTAGAAAATGGAGTAGGAGCAAATGGAGAAAATGTAAATATAGAAGAAGGAGCAGATGTACTAACGCAAGAATTCTTAATAGAAAGAATAGATGAAGATGGAACAGAAACAATATTAAATGGAACAACAAATAAGATAATAACAAAATTAAGTGGAAGAGCAGTAGGAGTAGATGGAGGAAGAACAGAAAATGGAGCAGATATAAATTTATGGGATTATGAAAGAGTAGACCAACAAAGATTTAAGTTTGTATATAATGAAGAAGGATATTATACAATAGAAAATATAAAATCAGGAAAATTATTAAATGTAGTAGGATCAGGTTCAGAAAGTGGAACACAAATAGAGCAATGGGAAGAACAACCAAGCAATGAAGGGCAAAAATGGATAGTACAAGACGCAGGAAATGGATATTATAGTATAATTTCAAAATTAAATGGATTATACTTAACAGTAGGAGGAAATGGAGCAAACTGTGACTTAATGTATGTAGAGAACCCAACAGGAGGAGATAATCAAAAATTTCAGATTATAGAAAGTGGAGTGCCACAAGGAGAAAAAATAGTAGAAGAAGGATTATATAAAATAGTATTGGCAAATGCGCCAACACAAAGTTTAACTGTTGACGGTGGAAAAAGAGAAGACGGAGCAAATGTGCATATATGGGAATATACTAATGCTGCGCAACAACAATTTGAACTAGTTTATAATGAAGATGGGTATTATGAAATAATACCAACAAATTCAGGAAAGAGACTAGATGTAGTAGGATATGGAAATGAATCAAATGTAGATCAATGGTCAGATAATGGTGGAAGTGATAACCAAAGATGGGTAATAAGGAAAAGTAAAGCAGGAAATTATAATATAGTATCAAAAAGAGATTCATTATATTTAGATGCATATCAATCTAGCTCAGAAAATGGAACAAATATACAAGTATATGAACAAAGTGGTGGAAATGGACAAGAGTTTAAATTAGAAAAAGTAGAGAATCCAAAAACAGTAGAAGAAGGAACATATAAAATAGTATTAGCAACAGCGCCAACCCAAAGTATAACAGTAGAAGACGGAAATACAGCGGATGGAGCAAATGTGCATATATGGGAGTACACAGATAGTTTACAACAACAGTTTAATTTAGTATATGACGGACAAGGCTACTATGAAATAATACCATTAAATTCTGGAAAAAGATTAGATGTAGTAGGATATGGAAATGAAGCTAATGTGGACCAATGGACAAACAATGGTGGAAACGACAACCAAAAATGGGCAATAAGAAAGAGCGAAGCAGGAAATTATAATATAGTATCAAAAAGAGATTCATTATATTTAGATGCATATCAATCCAAAACAGAAAATGGAACAAATATACAAGTATATGAACAAAGTGGAGGAAATGGACAAGAGTTCAAATTAGAGAAAATAGAAAATAAAAGTGAAAAGATATTAGAAGATGGTGTATATAAAATAGCACCACAAGCAAATACAAATATAGTAATAGAAGCGTCAGCAAGTAATACAGATAATGATGGAAGAGTACAAATTTGGCAGGATTTTGATGTTGCTGCACAAAGATTTAAAATTGAATATATAAATGGATATTATAGAATATCTTTTGAACATAGTGGAAAATGTTTAACCGTAAAGAATAGAAATATATCAAGTGGAGAAGAAGTTGTACAATATGAATGGAACGAAGGCGATAATCAGAAATGGACTATACGAGATAATGGAGATGGAAGTGTAGGAATAATACCATTATCAAATTATGACCTAACATTAGATATATATGGCCAAATAGAAAATGGCTCAGGAATGGAATTATATTATAATGAAAGAAATATAAAACAAAAATTTTCTATAATAAAATATTTTAATAAATATATAGAAGAAGGAACTTATGGGTGGTCAGGATTAAAAGTTCAAGGAAATGGAAGTGGTGGAACATATTTACAATACTATAAAATTGGAAATGGAAGTAAAAAACTTTTTGTGAATTTTGCAATTCATGGTTTTGAAGATTCATATGATTATGATGGTGCAGAATTAACATATATGGCTAATCAATTTTTTGATTATTTAAAGAAGAATATGACAGAAGAGTTAGTTAATGAATGGACTGTATATATTTTGCCTACGTCAAATCCAGATGGTCAATATAATGGATGGACAAATCAAGGGCCAGGACGTACAACATTATATAGTTGGGCACCTGGAAATAAAGGTATAGATATGAATAGATGTTTTTCTGTAGGATATCAATCTACAGGAGGAAACAGAAACTATAATGGAACACAACCATTCCAAGCATTTGAGTCTGAATCTTTAAGAGATTTCATATTAAATCATACAGGAACGCAAAACATTGTATTAGATGTTCATGGATGGTTAAATGAAACAATTGGAGATGATGGAATAGGTTGGTATTATAGAAATGCCTTTGGAATTTCTAAACATATTGGAACATATGGAAGTGGTTATTTTATAAATTGGGCAAGAAGTATTCCAAATACACGTTCAATGTTATTAGAATTACCACAAGTATGGAATCATTCTCAAACTGTTGATTGGGGATATGCAGATAAATTTAACAATGCAACAATGCAAATATTAAAAGATTTTTAAATGAAAGAGGAAATTAGAATAATGAAAGTGTTAATAATAATTCCAGCATATAATGAAGAATTAAATATAGAAGCAACTGTAAAAGACGTTACGAATAATACAAATTATGATTATGTAATAGTAAATGACGGTTCAAAAGACAAGACTAAGGAAATTTGCGAAAAAAATAATTTTAATTTAATTTCTTTACCAGTAAATTATGGTTTAACAAGTGCAATACAAGTTGGAATGAAATATGCAAAGGAAAATGACTATGATATTGCAATACAGTTTGATGGTGATGGACAACACCAAGCTAAAGAATTAAAAAAATTAGTAGAAGGAGTAACTGAGGGAGCAGATATTGTTATAGGTTCAAGATTTGTAACAGAACATAAACCAAAAACAATGAGAATGTTAGGAAGCAATTTAATAAGTCTTATAATAAAAATTACAACAAGAAAAACAATTAAAGATCCAACATCAGGAATGAGAGCTTATGACAAAGCAGCAATTGAAGAATTAGTAAGTAATCCAGGTCTTTCTCCTGAACCTGATACCATTGTGTATATGCTAAAAAAGAAAAAGCAAATAAAAGAAGTGCAGGTGGAGATGCAGGAAAGAAAATTTGGTGAAAGTTATTTAAAGCCATTAAAAGCTATGAAATATATGATAAATATGTTTTGTTCAATAGTTTTTATAAGATCTTTTACAAAGAAAGTTTAGTGGAGGGAGAAAGATGTCAATTACATTAAGAATACTATTAATTGTATGTTCTATAATAGCATTTATACTTTGCGTTAAAAAAATTAAAAAATCCGAATTAAAAATAGAAAATTCAGTTATCTGGCTTTTAGGAAGTATTTTATTAATTTTAATGAGCATATTTTCTGATGCTGTTACATGGGTTTCAAAGCTTTTAGGATTTGAAGCACCAGTGAATTTTGTTTGGATGGCTGCAATAGGATTTTTATTAATAGAAATATTTTTAGATAATATAAGGATTTCTAACTTAAATGAGAAAGTAAAGAATTTAAATCATTATATTGCATTAAAAGAAAATGAACAAAAGCAGAAAGAAGAGGAAAAATAATATGAAAATAATAAGTATAATAATATATTTAATTTGTTCTGTAGGAGGATTAGTATTAATAAAATCAGAGGCTAATAGTGTAAATGTAGCATTACAAAGCGGTGTATTTAACTTATCAATGGGAATAAAGTCTATATTAGGTTTTATAGCATACATAGCAAGTTTTTTAATCTATACATTTTATATAATAAAACAATTTGATTTAAGTTATATTTTTCCAATAATTACAGGAATTACACAGATATTAGTAATTTTAGCTGGAGTTTTTCTATTTAAAGAATCAATGAATATTTATGGTATAATAGGCATTTTCTTAATAATAGCCGGAATTACATTGTTAAATATTAAGTAATATATTTACGGATATTATATTATATATTAGGTTAAAATATATATAATAGATCATTTGACTTATATAAATCGTTATAATAAAATTAATTAATCAAAGTAATTAAGGAGGCACATATGAAAAAAGTAATATCGATAATGTGTATAGTATTAATGGTATTAGGAATAATTTTACCACAAATAAGCTATGCAAATGAGCTACAAGAAAATATTATTCAAAATGAAAAAGTAGAAAATAATACTGAGTCAAATGGGGATGAAAATAAAGAAGAGAGTAATACTGTAGAAAATGTTATAGATAATCAAGAAATGGTAGAAGAAAGTCAAAATACAATAGAAGACGAGATTACAGATGAAACAACAGAAAATGTTAAAGAAGAAATTAATAATGAAGAAGAAAAGGTAATAGAGCCAGAGTCTACACAAGACAATGTGGTAAAAAGTATAGAAGCAGGAAGTTTAAAATTAGCAGAAGGAATATATACGATAAGAAGTGTATTACCAGGAAATAGAGCAGTAGGAATAGATGCTGGTAGTAAAGAAGATGGAGCAAATGTAAATATATGGGATTATTATGGAGTAGGTCAACAAAAGTTCAGATTAAGAATAGATAGTGAAGGATATTATGAAATAGAAAATATAAGAAGTAATAAATTATTAGATGTTGTACAAAGTATACAAGGTTCAGGGATGAATGTGGATCAATGGTCAAATAATGGTGGAACAGATAATCAAAAATGGATAATAGAGAAAGGAATAGAAGGATATAAAATTAAGTCAAAATTAAATGGTTGGTACTTAAACTTAGAAAATGGAGTAGGAGCAAATGGAGAAAATGTAAATATAGAAGAAGGAGCAGATGTACTAACGCAAGAATTCTTAATAGAAAGAATAGATGAAGATGGAACAGAAACAATATTAAATGGAACAACAAATAAGATAATAACAAAGTTAAGTGGAAGAGCAGTAGGAGTAGATGGAGGAAGACTAGAAAATGGAGCAAATATAAATTTATGGGATTATATAAGAGTAAATCAACAAAGATTTAAATTTATATATAATGAAGCAGGATATTATATAATAATAAATGAAAATTCAGGAAAATTATTAGATGTAGTAGGTTCCGGTTCGGAAAGTGGAACTCCAGTAGACCAATGGGAAGATAATGGTGGAAATGATAATCAAAAATGGATAATAAAGGATGTTGGAAATGGATATTATAACATAATATCTAAATTAAATGGACTATATTTAACAGTAGGAGGTAGTGGAGCTAATTGTGATTTAATGTATGTTGAAAACCCAACAGGAGGAGATAATCAAAAATTTCAGATTACAGAAAGTGGAGTGCCACAAGGAGAGAAAATAGTAGAAGAAGGAACATACAAAATAGTATTGGCAAATGCGCCAACACAAAGCTTAACAGTAGAAAATGGAAGTACAGAAGATGGAGCAAATGTGCATATATGGGAATATAAAAATAATCCGCAACAACAATTTGAACTAGTTTATGATGGAGAGGGATACTATGAAATAATACCAGTACATTCTGGAAAGAGATTAGATGTAGTAGGATATGGAAATGAATCAAATGTAGATCAATGGGCAGACAATGGTGGAAACGATAACCAAAGATGGGTAATAAGGAAAAGTAAAGCAGGAAATTATAATATAATATCAAAAAGAGATTCATTATATTTAGATGCATATCAATCTAGGACAGAAAATGGAACCAATATAGAAGTATATGAACAAAGTAGAGGAAATGGACAAGAGTTTAAATTAGAAAAAATAGAAAATCCAAAAACAGTAGAAGAAGGAACATACAAAATAGTGTTAGCAAATGCGCCAACACAAAGTTTAACAGTAGATGGAGGAAAAACAGAAGATGGAGCAAATGTGCATATATGGGAGTATGTAGATAGCTTACAACAACAGTTTAATTTGGTATATGATGGACAAGGCTATTATGAAATAATACCAGTACATTCAGGAAAAAGACTAGATGTAGTAGGATATGGAAACGAAGCTAATGTAGACCAATGGACAAATAATGGTGGGAATGACAATCAGAAATGGTTAATAAGAAAAAGCAAAGCAGGAAATTATAATATAATATCAAAAAGAGACTCGTTATATTTAGATGCATATCAATCTAAAACAGAAAATGGAACAAATATACAAGTATACGAACAAAGTGGAGGAAATGGACAAGAGTTTAAATTAGAAAAAATAGAAGATAGAAGTGAGAAAACAGTAACAGACGGAACTTATCAAATAGCGCCACAAGCAAATACAAATCTAGTTATGGAAGTATCTGCAAGTAGTATGGATAATGATGGAAGAGTACAAATATGGGAAGATTTTAATGCAAAAGGACAAAAGGTAAAGTTAGAATATATAGATGGATATTATAGAATTTCTTTTGCACATAGTGGAAAATGCTTAACTGTAAAAAATAGAAATATTTCTAGTGGAGAGCAAGTAGTACAATATGAATGGAATGAAGGAAATAACCAAAAATGGGTTATAAGAGATAATGGGGACGGAAGTATAGGAATATTGCCACTAACAAATCAAAATTTAACATTAGATATATTTGGTGATATTTCAAATGGAACAGGAATAGAATTATATAATAATGAAAAGAATGTAAAACAAAGATTTTGTTTATTAAAAACAGGAATAGGTGTTAATATAGATTCAAATAAATATCCAGGTATTGCAGAAGCAGTAGACAAATTGTTAGAACAACACCCAGAGTGGCAATTTGAAGTATTATATACAGGAATTGATTTTTATACAGCAGTTCAAGGCGAATATGAATATGATAATAAAAAAGCAAATTTAGTAGATACTAATGTATATAAAGGAGATTGGATTGCACCAAACCCATATGTTAGTGGAAACTGGTCATCAGCCTCATATAATGGAATAGCATATTTTATGGATCCTAGAAATTTCTTAAATGATGTAGATGCCTTTCAATTTGTAGATTTAGCAGATTATTATAATAGTGGAGCTACATTGGATTCAATTCAATATCAAGTAAATGGAACATTTTTAAATAATTTTGCGGAAGATGTTAGAATATCTTGTGAACATCAAAATGTAAATCCTTATTATATAATTGCAAGATTGTTCCAAGAACAAGGAAGAAATGGTTCTATAACGATTTATATGGATGGTGGAGATGGAAAATTATACTTCAACCCATTCAATATTGGTGCACAAGTAGGAAATGATTTTGCAACAGCATTAGCCAAAGCAAAAGAACAAGGCTGGGATAGTATGCAAAAAGGTATAGAAGGTGGAATTAGTTTTATAAGACAAAATTATCTAGATGCAAATCAAAATACTCTATATTTAAATAAATTTGATGTAAATCCAAATAGTCCAGGGGGATTTTATACTCATCAATATATGCAAAACTTATCTGCAGCATATAGTGAAGCACGTACTTTTAGAGGAGCATATGTAGATACAGGAACTTTAGACAACACAATAAAATTTATTATACCAGTATATGAAAATATGCCTACATCACCAGCAGCTAGACCAACAGGACAGAATGGTGGAAACACAGGATATCCAACAATAACAGACCAAGGACCAAAAAATGTTCAAGTTTATGATATACAAACTTCATTAATAGTTAGAACTGGACCTGGAACACAATATGCAGAGCTTGAAGGTGAAAGATTACAGAATGGAACTGTATTGCTTTCAGTAGAAAGATACGAAAATGGATGGCAGAAGGTAATAACTCCATCAGGGAAAGTAGGCTATTGTTCAGGAGATTATGTACAATTTATAAATGATGTTACAAATTGTAATGAAAGAGTGGCGATATCAACTACCGGTAGTGTTAATATTAGAATTGGACCAGGTACAGATTTTGCAAGTTTAGGAACTTTTAGAGATGGAACAACAGGGACTAGAATTCTTAAAGGTGTGTATACAGCTAATGGCTATACATGGGATTTAGTAATTTTAGATGATGGAACAAAGGGATTTGTAGCGTCAAATTATTTAAGAATAATTTAGAAAGGAGAATGGTAAATTAATATAAGGATTAATTTACCATTCTTTTACTTATACTTTATAGAAGGGAGAAAAAAGTGAAAAGTAAATTAAGTATATTTTTTATAATTTTAATAACTTTAGTGTCTATAATGAATATATCATTTGCCGAAACAGGAAGATTAGTAGATATTCCTGTACCTCCGAATAGCTCTGGATATGCAGATTTTACTGAAAAAGAAGCAGCAGATAGGGCAAGAGAATATGAAGAAAGTAAAAACAATGCTGTAACAGCAGATTATTTTGTTGGTAAATCTAGTGATAATTATTTAAAGTCTTTAAATGTAGAAGGATATGAATTAAGCCCAGAATTTAATAGACAAATGGACACATATACAATTTATGTAAAAGATGATAGTATTAATACTTTTAATGTTACAGCAGAGCCAGATAATGAAAATGCAAAAATCGAAGGAACAGGGACAATAACTGTGTCACAAGAAGAAAGATTGATCAATATAAAGGTTACAGCAGAAAATGGAGATTTAAAAGTATATACAATAAATATAGAAAATGAATCAAATAAACCCAAAGCAGTAGCTGGAAATATAAATATGAATTATATAATAATTATAGCAATAATAATATTACTTGTAGCAGTAATTGCAATTATTATCAAAAAGAAAAATAAATAAAGGCATTGAATAGTAAAATAAAAAATGATACTATATTTTTGCAAAAATATTAAAATTTAAAGGGGAAAACAATGAAGAAGCAATATTATATAATGAGTTTAGTGATTTTAATAGTAATAATAGGAATAATAATATTTTTTATAAATAGAAAGAAAAGCGATGATAGTGGTGTAGAAAATATTTTACTAACAAATGAAATCCAAAATCTTTCAAATATAATAGATGAAAATAATATAATTCAAAATGTATTTTCTGAGCAAGCCGAAAGTGATAATCTAGATGAAATCAGAAATATGCAAACCCAGATAAATTCAACTGCAAATCCTAATATTTATAAGATAGAAGAGGAATATGATGGAAGAAAAATATTACAAATAAAACCGGAAGTTCAGTATGTAGTTGATTTAGCTGGAGTTTTAAAAAATGGAAAGCCATTAGAAAATGAAATTAATGAATTGTTAAAAGGAGTACCAAACAAAAATGGTATTTGGATATCAGAACAATCTAGGCAAAAATTTTTGAATTTATTAGCAAATAATAATATAAATAATTTTTATATATCTGATGATGGATATTTGCAAAGTAGTGAATCTACAGAAAGCCAACTAGCTATAAAATTAGAAAATATGATAAATTCCGATAATTTGTATGTAATTAATATGACAGGTATTGCATATGAAAGGGATTATATTTCTGGCGAAATTGTAGAATATCCATTCGAAGATATGGATCCATATCAAATAATACAACCTTACAAAACAGGGAATAAAATTATTTTGGAAATAACTAGTAACAAAAATGCAAGACTTAGTGATAATGAGATTTTAGAAGCGATTATAACATATGAATAGTATAATTATTTAACTTTTTGGAGGAACAATGGAAAGATTAAAGAAAATACAGAAGTTACTAGTAAAACACAAGTACAATATTTATACTTTTTTAGGAATGTTGGCCTTTTCAATTATTATATGTATTAATTTTATAAGACCACATTTAGCATTGGATACTTATTGTGTTTATTCTTATAGTAGCCAAGAACTAATTTCACACTTTTTAGTTTCTAATAGAATATTTAGTGCTTTAGCAAGATGGATATTTGATATATTAGAGATTAATTTTATTATAAATACAGAATTGCTAGTATTAGCAGGTATATTATTTTTAACAATTGCTTGGTTTATTTTATTTAAATTTATTAGTAATTTGAAAAAGCATGAAATGAATATTTTTAGTAATATTCTATTTGCAGGAATTTCTTTTATAATTGTATTTAATTTTTGTACTATTGAAAGCTTAGTATTCTGGGAATCTGGAATAATGTGTTTGGGAATTTTATGTACTGTAATTGCAGCATGTCTTTTTAATTCTAATATGAAGTTTAAAAGAATAAAAGCTTTTATTAGTTTATTACTCGGAAGCCTTTGCTACCAAGGAGCAATTACTATATTTATTCCTTTAGCATTAGTGCTATTAGCATATAAGTATAAAGAGAATTTTAAGAAAATCTTTATAGAGACATTAAAAATAGGATTAATATATATAATTGTTATGGTGATTAATCTTATTGCAACTAAAATTTTTAGTAATATATTTAGTAATGAATTTAGAAAAATGGCAGTTCTATCAATTACAGACTTATTTAATACTGCAATAAGACTTGCTTCTGATATGGTATTAAAAACATTTGGTATAGGAACCAAATACTGGTATGTTTTACTAATTGTAGCTATAAGTATATTATTTTTAATTTGTTGTATAAAAAATAAGAAATTTAAATTATATGTATTCGAATATTTTGTACTATTAGGTACTTGTATATTAATTCCCATACTACCAATGCTTGTAACACCAGTAGAAAGTCAATATCTAGAGACAAGAATGGCAATGTCTTTTGGTAGTAGCATAGGAATAATAATTTTATTTTTAAGTTTAGTTATAGAAGCTAAAAATTATAAGTTATTTAATAAATTACTTGCTGTTATTGTTTTTATAATGGTAATGTTAAATGCTCTATATTACATATTAGCATCATCAGAAATGATTACTACAAATTATTTAGATAGAAACATTGCAGAAACAATAACTAAAGAAATAGAAAATTATCAAACTGAAACAGGAGTAACTATAGAAAATATAGGTATATGTTTTGATAAAAATCCAACCACTAATTATGAAGGACAAAGGTGGTTAGGAGTAATTACAACAAGAAGTATGGGAACAGATTGGACAGCTAAAGAAACGATAGAATTGTATAGTGGTAAGCGATTTAATAAAATAGAGGTTCCAAATGAAAATAGAGAAGAATTTTTACAAAAAGATTGGAGCTTTTTTGATAAAGAACAATTAATTTTTGATAACAATAATTTATATATTTGTTTATATTAAAATATTCAGCCAGCATATAAAAAGTAAATGTTGGCTGAAATTTGCATTTTAGCTTGTAAAAAAAGACTCATAATGATAAGATAAAGGCAAATTAATAATGGAGGAAGTATTAATATGGAAAATATTAAAATTTTTGCTTGTAGCAAGTATGCAGAACCATTTACGAAAGAAATCTGTGAGTATTTAGATATTCCAATGGGAAAAATAAATACAATGAAGTTTAAAAATGATAATAATTTTGTACAAATATTAGAGACTGTAAGGGAACATGATGTATATTTAGTACAAAGTAATGTACCACCAGTAAATGAGAGGATAATGGAATTATTAATAACAATAGATGCAGTAAAAAGAGCATCTGCTGGTAAAATAAATGTTGTTTTACCATATTATATATATTCACGTTCTGACAAAAAAGATCAACCAAGAGTACCAATAACAGCAAAATTAATAGCAGAGTTATTAGAGGCAGCTGGAGCAACTAGAGTAATTACTTGCGACCTACATAACCCAGCAATACAAGCATATTTTAATAATATAAATTGTGATAGACTTTCTGCAGAAGGAATTTTAGAGGATTATTTTATGAGTAAAAAATTAGACAATATGGTTATTGTTGCGACAGATGCAGGAAGTTCAAAAAAAGCGTATAAATATTCAGAATTTTTTAATTGTCCAATTGCAATGCTGGACAAAAGAAGAGATGGAAATAATGATAAAGCAATAGGAACTACAATTATAGGTAATGTAAAAGGTAAAAATGCAATTATATTTGATGATGAAATAGACACAGCAGGTTCAATGATGGAAACGGTAAGAGTACTAAAGCAATTTGGTGCAGAAGCTATATATGCTGGATGTACACATGGAGTACTTTCTGGACCAGCGATAGAAAGAATTCAAAATTCACCAATAAAAGAATTGGTTATAACTAATACAATCCCATTATCAGAAGAAAAACAAATACCACAAATAAAAGTTGTTTCTATAGCACCACTATTTGCAGAAACAATTAAACGTTTAAATGAAAAAAGACCACTAGGAGAATTACTAAGAAAGAGGTAGAATGTATACAATGAAAAAAGTTTCGGTTATAGTGCCAATGTATTATGAAGAAGAAGTGGCAGAAGAATGTTATAAAAGGTTAAAGAGAGTATTAGAAAGAATTAATAATTACAATTATGAAATAATATTTATAAATGATGGAAGTAAAGATAAAACTCTAAGTATACTACTAGATATGGCAAGTAAAGATAAAAATGTGAAAATAATTTCTTTTTCTAGAAATTTTGGACATCAATGTGCAGTAACTGCTGGACTTCAATATGTTACAGGAGATGCCATAGTGATAATTGATGCAGATTTACAAGATCCACCAGAACTTATACCTGAGATGTTAAAACTTTGGGAAAATGGAAACGAAGTAATATATGGAAAAAGAAAATCTAGAAAAGGTGAATCAAAATTTAAATTATTAACTGCTTCAATGTTTTATAGAACATTAAACGCATTGTCAGATGTAGAAATTCCAAGAGATACAGGGGATTTTAGATTAGTCGACAGAAAAGTAGTAGATGTTATAAATGCGTTACCAGAACATAATAAATTTTTAAGAGGACTATTTAGTTGGGTAGGATTTAAACAAACACCTTTCGAATACGAAAGAAAAGAAAGATATGCTGGTAAAACAAAATACCCATTAAAGAAAATGTTAAAGCTTGCAAAAGATGGAATATTTAGTTTTTCCACTAAACCTCTAAAAATAGTAGGAACAATGGGAATTATTTCTATAGCTATATCTATTGTAATTTTAATATATGCAATTCTTTCATATATATTTGATTGGAATAATCTAGCAGCAGGTTGGACATCTTTAATGGTAACTATCACCTTTTTAAGTGGAATGATACTTATATCTTTATGGATGATAGGAGAGTATATAGGAAGAATTTATGATGAAACAAAGAAAAGGCCACAATATATAATAGAAAGGACGTTTAACATTGGAGAAGGCAATAAAGAAGAAAAATAGAGATTCTAATATAGAATTATTAAGAATTATAGCAATGTGTTTAATAATATTTCATCATATGGCTTTAAATACTGGTATAGTTGATGGATATACTATAAATGGAAACATGATTTTTGGAATAATAGGTGGCATTGGCGGAAAAATTGGAGTTGTTATATTTTTACTTATTACTGGATATTTTAGTATAAATAAAAATTTCAGTTTTAAAAAAGTATTTATTTTATGGTTGCAAATTTTCTGTTACTCTGTGGGCTTTATGTTAGTATTCAGACTTACAGGAATAGAAAAATGGAGTAAAGTTGATACACTAAAAACTTTCTTTCCATTAGCATATAACCAGTATTGGTTTATAACTGCATATTTATATTTATTATTATTAATACCTTTTATTAATAAATTTTTAAATAGTTTAACTAAAGAAAATTACAATAAAGTGTTAGTTGTACTAACAATTATATTTGTAGTTATTCCTACAATATTCTATTCTAATGGATTAATTGGAAGTACTCAAACACCAATGGGAATATTACTATTTATATATGTATATATACTTGGTGCATATATTAGACTATATGGAATAAAATTTTTTGAAAACAGGAAATTAAGAAATATAATTTTAATTTGTCTGGGATATATAATAGTTTTTGCAATTGTTTTAATTGGAAAAAAATTAGAACAAAAAAATATATTTTGGTCAAATCTTTTTGCATATTATAGGGAGATGAATTCAATATTCATTTTAGTACCTTCAATTGCTTTATTTTATGTATTCAAAGAATGGAAATTAAAATATAATAGGTTCATAAATTATTTTGCTAGTATAAGTTTTGCTGTTTATTTATTCCATGAAAGCAATTTTATGAGATATAGATTATGGCATAATATATTTGGAATGGAATTCATAAACACCATACCAGGAGGAGTATTTTCAACATTGATAATTGCTACAATTAGTTTTTATTTAATAACTGCAATAATAGAATTCTTAAGAAAAAACATAATAGAGAAAAATGTATTAAAAATAAAGGCACTAAATCGTTTATTTAATAAAGTAGACAATTTCATGAGTTTAAAGTAAATAGGGGGAATTGCAATGTGTAATGTATCAGTTATTACAATTTTTAAAAGAAGACACAAAAAAGTAAAAGAATGTTTAAATAGTCTGATAAATCAGACTTTACCAAACACAGAGATAATTTGTATTTATAAAGAAGAAAATTCTGATATAGATAGATTTGTAAAAGAAACTCAAGAAAAATATAATAATATAAAAATTATATATAAAACAAAAGCTCAAGATGTAACAGCTAAAAACAAAGCATTAGAAGAAGCACAAGGGAAATATATCTTAGTTATGAATGGTGATATGTGTCTAGAAAAAACAACTTTAGAAAAACTATATAATGTACAAGAAAGAAATGATACAGATATTGCAATTTGTGGCTTCAATATAATAGATATAAATACAAATCAATTAATTCATGAAGGACTTAATAATAAATTTAAAGAAGTAGAAGAGATAAATGGAAAGAATGAAAATTTTGCATATTTAAATCTGGATGGCGGAAATAAATTAATAAAAAAAGAAATTGCAAGAAATATTAAATTTCAAAATTATGACGAATGCCAAGATGAAATATTTATATTAAGTTGTTATTCTAAGGCTAATAAGATATCTTTTATAAATGAACAGTTATATTATAAATATGAAGATAATTCTAATAAAAATTTGAAAAATCAAGTTCAAATCAAAGATTTAAAAGATGGTCTTGTAGAAGTTAAAAAATTATATAAAGATGCTGGTAAATATGAAAAATTGAAAAATATGTTAACATTTATAGCTTTTACAAGAATAGGAATGAGGGCTTTAATAGAACTAACTGTAACTAAAAATGGAGATTTAAAAGATAATATTAGAGATGTAATGAATTATCTAGATATAAACTTCTTTGAATGGAGAAAAAATCCATTTTTAAAATTAAAAAATGTGCCTAGAAAAAAATATTGGATTGCATATACTATGTATAAATATGGTTTCCAACAATTATTTATAAAAATATATAGTAAGCCAATAGAAAAGGGAAATAAGTTGTTAATAATATAATAGAGAATAGGGACGCCCGGGATTTAGGGACGTTCTTTTTTTTTCTATTTAGTAACTTATATTAAGTTTCCATCAAATGGTTTATTAATTATTATTAGCCTTGTCAGTACGCCAATGAATGTAGAAGCGTCATCATCGGTATCAATCGAAACCTCTGATGGTGACTACTCAACAATGGGATTTGGAGGTACTTTCCAGGAGATGGAGGCAGAAGTTCAGGAACGGTTAAATGTCGGTGGAACAACTGCTGGCTAACAATCAGAATATTGAAAATCCTGACATGATATACGCGGGAGATTTTCTGGTAGTGAAGTAATATCATCACAAATACTGTCTACAAATAAGGCAGTGGCCCTATAGGAATTAACCTTCCTATGGGGCTTCTTCAATTATTAGATGTGCTAATATTTATCAAGTAAAGGAAACTAAAAAACTTGTATTTTTAGCGTATAAATGATATTATTCTTATTGTATAAATTGCTATAAAGATTAAAAAATTAAATAGGAGATTAGTATGGACGAAGAAAATTTAATTAATCCAGAATTAATAAATGAGGAAGAAAATAGATTAGAAAATTCATTAAGACCTAAAACACTTTCAGAATATATAGGACAAACAAAAGTAAAAGAAAATATGAAAGTGTATATTGAGGCTGCCAAAAAAAGAGGAGAACCATTAGACCATGTACTTTTATATGGCCCTCCAGGACTTGGTAAAACAACATTATCAAATATAATATCAAATGAAATGAATTCAAATATAAAAATAACATCAGGACCAGCGATAGAAAAGCCAGGCGATTTAGCAGCATTACTTACAAATTTATCAGAATTTGATGTGTTATTTATAGATGAAATTCATAGACTAAACAAGAGTGTAGAAGAAATTTTATATCCAGCTTTGGAAGATTACACATTAGATATAATTATTGGAAAAGGACCAAGTGCTAGGTCAATAAGATTGGACTTGCCAAAATTCACATTAATAGGTGCGACAACTAAAGCCGGTTCATTAACTACACCATTAAGAGATAGATTTGGAATTGTAGAAAGACTAGAATTATATGAACCAGAAGATTTACAAAAAATTGTAAAAAGGTCTGCAGGAATTTTGAATGTAGAAATAGATGACACAGCAAGTATGGAAATTGCAAAAAGATCAAGAGGTACGCCAAGAATTGCAAATAGAATACTAAAAAGAGTAAGGGACTATGCAGCAGTTTTAGGAGATGGAAAAGTAGATTTGAATATGGCTAAAATTGCATTAAATAAATTAGAAATAGATGATTTGGGGCTTGACCAGACAGATAGAAACATATTATTAACAATAATACAAAAATATGCAGGTGGGCCAGTGGGTATAGAAACCTTAGCTGCTACAACAGGTGAAGAAATAGAGACTATTGAAGACGTCTATGAACCATTTTTAATGCAAATAGGCTTTATAGCACGTACGCCAAGGGGAAGAATTGCACTTCCTGCAGCATATGAACATTTAAATTTAGAATATAAAAAATAATGTTTTAGATTGGAGATAAAGTGAAAGATAAAACAAAAGCAAAATTAATAGATATTTCCTTTTTTGTAATAATGATGTTGTTATTTGCATCTACAGTACTTATAAGGAATTTAGCTAATTTAGATGAAATATGGAATTTTAATTTTGCAAGGAATATTGCTAATGGTTTAATTCCATATAACGATTTTAATATGTTACAAACACCGTTATTATCATTTATACTTCGGAGGCATTTTTAAGTTATTTGGACAAGAACTTTTGGTTATGAGAATTGCATCTACTGTTTTAGGTGCAGGAATAATGCTGGTGTCATTTAAAATATTTAAAGAATTAAAGCTAAATATTAAGTGGTCAATATTATCATCAGCGTTATTATTTCTATTTATAAAAGATAATTTTTATATAGATTATAATTATGCGATTTTATTTATAATATTAGTGTTAATTTACGTAGAATTAAAATATAAAAATTATAGTACAAGATATAATTTGCTTATCGGTCTGCTTGCAGGTTTAACAATCTTGCTAAAGCAAAGTACTGGAATAATTATATCGGTTATAACAGTGCTATATTTATTAGCAGAAAAAAGAGATAAGCAAACACTAAAAGCAGTAGCATATAGAGTTTGTGGCGTTTTAATTCCTTGTATAATTCTGCTTATATATTTACTAGCAACAAATTCTATGTCAAGTTTTATAGACTATTGTGTTCTAGGAATAGGAACATTCAAAAATAGTATATCTTATCTTAGATTACTAAGAGGAGGAGATTTAACAGCCATTTGGGGTATGATAGCTCCACTTACTTTAGTAGTATTACTTGTAATAAATATAATCAATATAAAACGAAAAGTTATAAAAACAAAAGAAAGTAATTTAATATTATTTGTATATGCTGTAGCTGAATTTACAGTAGTATATCCAATAGCAGATGAGGTACATTTTGTAATAGCTGCGTTTCCAGCAATTTTAGTTGCTTTATATTATATATGCAAAGAGATACAAGAAATAAAAAATATAAAAATATCTATATTTATAGAGCATTTTATGAATATAATAACAATTTCATTTGTAGGAATATTAATATTACAGGCAATTAATGATATTTATTTATATACACAAATGGATAAATCAGTGCTAAATCATTTCTCAAATATACCAATTTCTGATACTTTACAAGATAGAATAATAGAAGTAAATAACTATATAAGAAATGAAGAAAGAAAAGTGTATATTTTAGATTCAGAAGCAGCAGTATATATAATATCATTAGACAGATATAATAAAGACTATGATATGTTTTTAAAAGGAAATTTGGGCTCTGCAAGTGAAGAAGGGCAAATAGATAAAATAAAAAATATGGAAAATACAGTAATATTAGTAAAAAATGACACAATGGCATTAAACTGGCAAACACCAACAAAAGTGATTGATTATGTAAAAACAAACTTAGAAAAAATAGGGACAGTAAGCTTTTTTGATGTTTATATAACAACATAGAGGTTTGAGGACTTTATTAAAATTCCTGTTGCCAGATAATGTAACAGAAGGGAGGACGGTTAAAGATGAAATTATTAATGCATACTTGCTGTGCACCATGTAGTGTGTATTGTATAGACTCATTAAGAAACGAAGGAATAGAACCAACTGTATATTGGTACAATCCAAATATTCATCCATATATGGAGTATAAAGCAAGAAGAGATTGCTTAAAAGAATATACCAACAGCATAAACGTAGAAGCTATTTTTGAAGAAGACTATGGCTTAGATGAATTTTGCAAAAATGTAGTATGTGATTTACAAAATAGATGTCAAAATTATTGTTATAAAGTTAGATTAGAGCAAACTGCGAAATATGCTAAAGAACATGGTTTTGATACTATTTCTACTACTCTTTTAGTTAGCCCTTACCAAAAGCATGAAATTCTAAAAATGCAAGGAGAGGAAATTGCAAAAAAATATGGGCTAGACTTTTTATATAGAGATTTTAGAGTTGGATTTAGAGAGGGTCAAGCTAAAGCAAGAGAGTTAGGCTTATATATGCAAAAGTATTGTGGATGTATTTTTTCAGAAGAAGATAGGTATAGTAAAAAAATTGAAAAAGATAAACTAAAAAGGTGAAAAAATGATAACTCAAATAAGCGTTCTATTCTCAAAAAGGAATACTGTTATAGAAGAGGAAAAACGTGATGGAACACTTAGACATTAGATATAGGAAAAGGTGAAAATATGGAGTATTTGTTAAAAGATGTTAGTTTAAAAATTGCACAAGAAAAAATAGCACAAGAAGTAGGGAAACTTACTATGGAATATGAAAAAACGCATGATCAAAAGATAAAAATGAAATTAGAAGAATTAATTTCAGATAGAGATGAAATATATAAAGAAAATGAAGAAATTATAAAGAAATATGTAGGTGATATTACGAAATGGATCAAAAAGAATTAATAGAATTACAATCAAAATACAAACTTACAGAAGAAGAATATAAGCAATATTATCATGCTGTTAATGTATTTTTTACAACCGGAAAGCAATCTGAAGGAAAACCAAAATTAGTTTTTGTGGCAGGTCAAGCAGGAGCAGGTAAATCTAGACTGATTCCAATTGTAAATAAAAAGTTGAATTTTAATGCTGTGGTTATAGATTATGATATAATACGATCAATGCATCCAAAATTTGAATTAGCAAATGAAGAAGATAATGAAAATATACATTTAGCATTATTACCAGATGCAGATAGAGCAAGTCAAGAGTTAAGAGATTACTGCAGAGAAACTAAATTAAATCTTATTTATGAAGGAACAATGAGGGCGACTGAAGGATTTTTGAAAATGGCAAAAGAGTTTAAAATGTCAGGGTATGAAATAGATTTAGAGCTAATGTCTGTTCCAAAACTCGAAAGCTATACATCTACTTTTTTTAGATATGCTATGCAACTAGTGGGTGACGATAATCCGAGATGGGTCCCTAGAAGTGTACATGACTCTTCCTATGAAAATTTTATTCTAACATTACAAAGATTTGAGAAAGAAGGATTATTTGATAGTGCAACTGTATACAAAAGAGGAGAGCCAGATCCAGAACCGTTTTATAGTACAGAACAAATACCAACTGAGAGCCAAGATACTATCCATATATATAAGTTAGGAGAGTTTGAAACTCCAAGTGAAGCAGTTGTATTTGGAAGGGCAGAGTTTAGTGATGAAATATTAGGAAAATTTAATTCTGAATACGCTATTATATATAATGCTTTTTCAAAATTCGAGCCAACATTATTGCCATATGTTGAAGAGCTTCAAGCAATGTATGTAGAAGAAAGTAAAGAACATGGTAAAAAAGAAGTTGAAGGAGAAGATAGAGATGATTGATTTGCACATGCATTCTACTAATTCAGATGGAACTGATTCGGTAATAGACTTATTAAAAAAAGCAGAAGAAAAGAATTTAGACTATATTTCAATTACAGATCATGATAATTGTAATGGTTATGAAGAATTAGAAAAAATAGATGTAAAAGAATATTATCATGGTAAAATAATTCCAGGAATCGAGATAAAATGTAGTTATGGAAAAAATTTGATTGAAGTATTAGGATATCAGATAAACACCAATAAGATGAAGGAATGGACAAAAGAATTCTATAAAGATAAATCAAGAGAAAAATTACAAACAAAATACTTTAATATTCAGTATGAAAAAGCGTTAGAGATGGGGCTTATTATGAGCCCAATGGAAGAAATAGAATGGAATCCAAAAAATGATTGGGGAAGTGTTACAATATATAATGAAATAAAAAAACATCCGGAAAATCAAGCTAAATTACCAGAAGATTTATGGAGTGAATTTGATGTGTTTTCTAAGAAATATTGTGGGGATGAAAATTATCCAATGTATATAGATAAAACACCAGATTATCCAAGTACAGAAGAGGCTGTTAAGATTATTAAAGAATGTGGAGGGTTAGTTTTTTTACCACATTTGTTTATATATAAATGGGCAAAAGATAAGTATAAACTAATAGAGGATATTCTAGAAGAATATGATATTGATGGAATTGAATGTATGCATAGTACATTTACAGAAGAACAGATTAAATATCTAATAGATTTATGTAACAAAAGAAAGTATTTAAAAAGTGGTGGTAGCGATTACCATGGTAAAAATAAACCTAATATTGATATGGGCTGTGGAAAAGGAAATTTGGAGATACCAAATGAATGGGTAGAAGAATGGATAGATATACAGAAAAAAGATAGCAAAAGATAAATTAAAATAAAAAGGTGAAAAATAATGTTTATAGAAAATAGGGATAGAACTACTAATCCAAGAAAGCAATTTAAAGAAGATAAGAAAGCAATTAATTCAGAAATAAAATCACATACAATGTGTTTAAATCATGCAATCGAAGAGTTAAATCGAGCACAAGAAATATATGGTTTTGCTTCTAACGAATATAATGCAGCTTTTATACAAACAGAAAGATGGAGATATTGTATAGAAGAAGAGAATTTAGCTTTAAAGTTTGTTAGACCTAATAGTCAAAGTGATATTGAATATAGAATTAATCAGTATAATGAATTTACAGAAAAACTGCAGTCAGTTATTTCTAAGAATTTAGACTTAAGATTTCATGGAACACCAATTTATTTTGCAGAACAAATTATAAAAACAAAAACTATAACTTCTACAGCAGATAGATATAATGGCTATAGAAATTCCACAGATCGAAATGGTGAATTTTCTGCTTCATCAGTTCAAACATTGGGAGAGACGATTAAATTATTTTCAGAAATACAAGCATATTATCGTTCATTACCATGTGGATGTATATTTGCATTGTTTCCTAAAGGACCGGAAGATAATGAATTTCCAAACTTGATGAAAACTGTAGATCTTAGTCAGAACCCAGAGCAATTATATGGAATATTTACAACTCCAGAAAATATAGATAGGGTTAGTACATGGATGCAAGAGGCTGGATTAGATGCAAGTAAAGTATATACATTCGAGTCATTTTTAGAGCAAGTACAAGAGACATCTAGGTTAATTGATGGTGAAGAAGTTCAAGCTGTAGACCCAATATATAGTGAAGAAAATAATTTTGGGATTGAAGAAATGGAAAAATTATCATATGGAAGACAAACTGGACGTTTAGCACAACTTCAGTTTAAGTTGAAAAATATTTTTTCTAGAAATATAGAAAAAGAGGGGGAAAGAAATGATGGAACAAGTAGAGATTAGTAATGCGGCAAAAGAAGTATTATGCCTTTGTGAATATTTTGACCCCGAAATTAATATGAAAATACCAGAGAACTTTTTACTAAAGTTAAAAGAATTAGCTAGCGCATCAAATATTATAGTAAGTATAGACTATAAGAAAAAATTAACTGAACAAAATATTTCAGAAACTGCAAAGGATATATTAGCATTAATATATTATAGTTATATTGCAAAACCTGAAGAAAAAATTAAAATTAAAGAAGCATGGGATAAAAATGATGCGGAATATAGAGCATATATTAAAGAAAAATATGATCCAGAAAAAATTTTAAAGAAAGAAGCAAAAGTAGAAGAAAAAAATAATGAAGTTATTGTATACAATCAAAGTTTTATTTCGAAAATTATAGAAAAAATAAGAAGAATATTTAAGCATAAATAAGAAGTAAAAACATGTAGTTGTTAGATTATTTCAATAATATAGATGATGAAATCTTGTAAATAGTTACATAATTAATTGATGAAACATAAAATATAGAAACTATATACATATACGTATATAGTTTTTTTATATATTAATAGGAGGAGTGAGTTTATGAAAAGTATAAAGATTATAGGAGACACTCCAATGATAAGAATTAATTATGAATTTAATAATAGGCCAAAATACATATATGCTAAATTAGAATATTATAATCTAAGCGGAAGTATAAAAGATAGGGTTGCCTTTTATATAATAAAAAATGCTAAAGAACGAGAAGATTTAAAAGAAAATGTGCCAATAATAGAAGCAACAAGTGGCAATACGGGAATTTCACTGGCAGCCTTAGGAAAGAAATATAAACACAAAGTATATATTTTTATGCCTGATTGGGTAAGTAAAGAAAGAATAGATTTAATGAAGGGATATGGAGCAGAAGTAATCTTGTATTCAAAAGAAGATGGTGGATTTATAAGATGTATAGAAGAGGCAAAAAAGCTGGCAATAGCTAAAAAGGGTTTTTTGGCTAATCAATTTTCAAATAATGATAATTTTTTAGCACATTATGAAACAACAGGAAAAGAAATTATAGATCAACTTCCGGAAGAGATATATGGTTTTGTGTCTGGTGTTGGAACTGGTGGTACTTTAATGGGAACTGGTAAAAGATTGAAAGAAAAATTTGAAAACTTACAAATAGTAGCAATAGAGCCTGATAAATTGCCTCTAATTACCAATTTAAAATATCACAAAACTTTACAGACTAATGGAACTCATAAAATAGAAGGTATTGGAGATGAATTTGTACCAGATTTAATAGATAAAAATGAAATTGATGATGTTATATTGGTAAATGATGATGATTCAATAAATATGGCTAAAAAATTGGCAAAGGAACTAGGGCTGGGAGTTGGGATTTCTTCAGGAGCGAATTTAATAGGAAGTATTTTATTAAATGAAAAAATAGATAAGCCAGTAGTTACTGTATTTGCAGATGATAATAAAAAGTATTTATCAACAGATTTGTTTAAAGAATTTAGAAAAAAAGATGAATGGATTTCTAGTAAGATAAAATTAATTGATTATAATGTTATATAAAAAAGAAAACCCCGCAGGGTCAATCAAGTAAAATTATTCTAGTAAATTGACTCCGCGGGGAAAAGTGTTTTAATTTACAGAAATCGGCGAGATTGTATAAGTTTTGTAACCAGCCATTTCTTCTCGTTTTGTGACATTTGCAAAAGAAAAGCAATGGTGGCTGTCAAAAAAATGTAGATATTTGTTTACAAATTTTTGACAAAATGACAGTTCTGCATCGGTATCGATATGATATCCAGCTACCATATCATACTCTTTTTCTAACTGAGGTTTAGCGTTGAACATTGCACAAGTTTCTACTGTGCAATCTATTCCAGCTTCGTTCAGAGTATGAGTCAAGAGCTTAACCACATCGCTTAATTTTTCGTTCCGATTTCTTGAATCATAAAGTAAAATCACTTTTTTCATATACTGTACCTCCTTAAAGGGGAAATTCCCCTGCTGAAAAATATTTAAATTGTTTATAGGTCAACTTATATTATACCATATTTTGTAAATAAAAACAACCTTCGAAAAATAGCTAATTAATAAAGAATTATAAAATAGTAAAGCATTGCTAAACTCTAAAAAACTTTGTATAATCTATATGTAAAATAAAGAGAGGTAAATATGGAAAAAGAAAAAATATTAGCTAAAGTAGAAAAATTAATTAAAATGTATAAAGAAGGAAAAATAGGAGGAGAGATTATGCCAGAAGATGCTAATCCTAACTTAGAAAAAGCATCACTAGAAAATTATTTATATTTTACATTACCGATGGCATTAAATTATCAAAGAAATTCATATAAATTATGGGAAAGTGCATTACAAACATATCAGGATAGTAAAACAAAATTTGTATTTGAACCAAAGAAATGCATAGCTAAAAAATTTGAAGATGTACAAGAGGCTTTAACAAAATATAAAGTAGCGTTACAAAAACAGAAACAAACCGAAATTTGGCTAAAACTATGTAATACTTTTATAGAACTATTTGATGGGGATATAAGAGAATTATTTGATATGTTCGATAATGATGTAGATAAAATTAGAGAAATTATTCAAGTAAAAAACAAGAAAAAATTTCCGTATTTGTCAGGAACAAAAATATGTAATTATTGGTTATATGTAATTTATCAATATACAGATAGAAAATATAAAAATATAGACCATCTAACAGTAGCGCCAGATACACATGTGTGTAAAGCTACACTAAAGTTAGGATTAATTAGTAATGAGGAATTTAATTCTAGCAATGTACAATCAATTGTAATAAAAAGATGGCAGGAGATATTAAAAAATACGAAGTATAAGCCTATAGATGTACACACTCCACTTTGGTTATGGAGTAGAAATGGTTTTATAGAAATATAAATTACATATTGACCGCAATTTAGGAGGAGAAAATGGCACTATTAGAAGTAGAAAATTTAACACATTCGTTTGGAGACAAATTATTATATAAAGACTCTTCTTTCGAGCTATATAAAGGCGAACACATGGGGATTGTAGGTCAAAATGGAGCAGGAAAAAGTACTTTAATAAAAATATTATTAGGAGAAATTTTACCAGATAAAGGAACAGTAAGATGGCAAAATGGCATTACCATAGGAAATCTAGACCAATATGCAATAGTAGAAGAAGAACAAACAATTTTTGATTATTTAAGAACAGCATTTAAAGACTTATATAAATTAGAAGAAGAATTAAATAAATTATATGAGGAAATGGCAGAAAATTATAATGAAGCTATTTTAAACAAAGTTTCTAAATATCAAGAAGAATTAGAAGAAAGAAATTTTTATGCGATAGATAGTACTATACAAAAAGTTGCAAGTGGGTTAGGAATAACAGCACTTGGAATGGAAAACTGCCTAAAGAACTTAAGTGGTGGGCAAAGGGCAAAAGTAATTTTAGCAAAATTACTTTTACAAAATCCAGAAGTCTTGGTACTAGATGAGCCAACTAACTTTTTAGATAAAGAACATGTAGAGTGGCTGGCAGAATATCTACAAACTTTTAAAGGCGCATTTATAATAGTATCACATGATTTCGATTTTTTAGAGAAGGTTACAACTTGTATTTGTGATATAGAATTCAATAAAATGAAAAAATACAAAGGGACATATTCTAGTTTTTTAAAACAAAAAGAATTTTTAAGAGAAGATTATATAAGGCAATATAATTCACAGCAAAGAGAAATAAAAAGATTAGAAGATTATATTGCAAAAAATAAGGTTAGAGCATCAACTGCGCAGATGGCAAAGAGTAGAGAGAAAAAGTTAGAAAAGATGGAAAAAATAGAAAAACCATCTTTTACTAGTAAACCGCATTTCCGTTTTAATTGTATCCAAAGTACTGCACAAGTAATATTAGAAGTAAATGGTTTAGAAGTAGGATATTATTATCCATTACTTCCTAAAATGAAATTTGACGTACAAAATGAGGAAAAACTAGTTATAACAGGATTTAACGGGATTGGAAAATCCACATTATTAAAAACTATTATGGGAGAAATTAAACCTATTTCTGGAAATTTTAAGTTTTCAGAAACAATTAAGAGTATAGGATATTATGAGCAAGATTTAAAATGGGAAGATCCACAGGATATTCCATTAAATATAATTTCTAGAGAATTTCCAAAATTAACGCAAAAACAAGTTAGAAAACATTTAGCCGATTGTGGAATAAAAAGGGAACATGTTATGCAACCTATTTCTACGCTAAGTGGTGGGGAACAAGCAAAGGTTAAGTTATGCAAATTAATACTAAAACCTTGTAATTTATTAATATTGGACGAGCCTACCAATCACTTAGATGCGGATACAAAAGAAGAGTTACAGAAGGCATTAACAGAATTTAAAGGAACTGTTATTCTAGTTTCTCACGAAGCGAGTTTTTATAAAGATTTAGCAACTAAAGTTGTAAATATAGAGAATTTATGTATTAAAAAAATTAAATAGATAGAATTAAAGAAGGAAGGGAAGCCTTCCTTTTTGCATATAAAAAGATTATAAATATCACTTGAATATTTTATAAAAAAATTATATGATTGTAAGGAAAATTTAAATTAAGAATTACAAAAGAATAAGGAGAAGGCATGAAACAAAGAACAAAGAACTTAATATTATTTTTTATTTTATTTGTAATAACTGGGGTTGTTTTTTGGAATTATGTATCAATGCACTATGCAACAGATACATATAATATAATGAATATAGGATATGAAAAATATGCGATAAATAATTCTTTAAGTGATGGAAGAATATTTATGTTTTTAATAGGAATGTTTGCAAATACAATAAATATTCCTATTAATGTTTATGTAATAACTTTAACTGTTATTGGTTTAATAATATCGTGTATAGCAGTTATAGTACTAAAAAATATGATAATGAAATTTTGCAAAAAAGAAACAAAATTACAAGAAGTTATTGCAATTTTAATATCATATTGTACAGTATTTAACTTTATGTACGTAGAGAATTTATATTTTGTAGAAGCTGCAGTTATGGGATTTAGTGTATTATTTTATATATTGGCAGTAAAACAAATTGTAGACAAAAAGAAATTATATGCACTTAAAGCAGGGCTATTAGCCATAATAGCAACTTTTTGTTATCAAGGTACAATAGGTTTATTTGCACTATATGGAGTAGTATTTTCTATAGCTAAAAATGGAAAAAATATAAAGGAAATATTAAAAGATTTTGGAGTAATAATCTTAATTACAATAATTTCATTTGTGGCTAATTTAATTCAAATAGATATTGCAACATACCTTGCAGGAACTACCCAAAAAAGATTAAATGGAATACAAAATTTACTAGAAAATTTTATTTATGTGTTGGCTAGATTTGGTACAATGGTATTTAATACTATGTTTATAAGTAATTGTGGGCTATTTCCTAATTATTTAATGATGCTCTTTGTATTAATCATAACACTTATGGCTGGAATTTATGAAGTACAGACAAAGGAAAATGGCATAGTATTTAATATAATATTTCTTTTTGTATTAACTATGCTTATAACTTTTGCAATGTGTATTGTTAGTATTGCAAGTTATGATACAGGAAGAATTCATGTACCTGTAGGGGCTTTAATAGGAGTTATTTTTATTTACCTATTTTGTAAAACAAGCATTTTTGAAGAAGAGACAATCATTAAATATTTAATAATAACAACATTAATTGCTTATAATCTTATAACGATAGTAAATACAATATCGTTGCTATATCAACATAAACAAGTTAACGAGTTAGAAAGGAAGCAGTGTGAAGGCTTAGAAGATTACATAGAAACATATGAAAGAGAAAATAATGTAAAAATTACAGAGGCTAGATATTTTAAATTATCTAACATGAAAAAATATGGCTATTTTGAAGAAATAAAGAACGAGTCAGTTCTTACATATGATGGCGTTGCATGTACATGGTCTGCAATAGGTACAATTAATTTTTATACAGGTAGAGATTTTGCAGATAATTATCTAGAAGCATATCCAAATAAAGAATTGTTTTATGCATATGCAGCTAAAAGAAAGTTAGGATATGAAGGAAACTTTGTGATAATGGATGACATTTTATATTTCTTAGCATATATTTAAAATTTGGGTGATGATATGAAAAAAAGACAAAAAGACTACTTAATCTTTTTTGGAATATTTATATTGGCAATACTAATATATAGTAACTGGATAACTATGCATTATGCTTCAGATACATATAATATTATGAATGTAGGATATGAAACATATGCTACAAATTGGTCTTTAAAAGATGGAAGACTAATAATGTATCTTATTACTATGATATGTGCAAAACTTAATATATCAATAGAAATTTATGTGATAGGAACATTATTAGGAGCACTACTAATATCTGCTGGCTGTGTTATAAAATTAAAGAATATAGTTTTAGCGAATACTGAATATAGTTTAAAAAAAGAAATACTTGTTGTAATTGCTTCATTTTTTACAATATTTAATTTTATGTATATAGAGAATATGTATTTTGTAGAAGCAATTGTAATGGCACTAAGTTTATTAGCTTTTATATATTCTGCAGATTTTATAGTTAATAACAAAGGAATAAAAAATAAAAGCATAGCATTAATTTTAGCAATAATAGGAGTTATAGCATATCAGGGAACAGCAGGATTTCTCATTATAGTAACTTTTGTTTTTAGTTTGCTAAAAAATAAAGTAGAATTAAAAGGTTCAAAAGAAAATATAAAAACAAATATAAAACAAATTTTAATAGATTTATTTGTAGCCGGTGTATGTGCACTTATTGGTATATGTATTAATATGCTAATAGTTAATATTATTGGAGATATAACAGGGAGACAGCAAACTAGGGTTGGTAGCATAGCTAATATATTTACAAATTTACAATATATTATTAGCAATTTTACGTCTATTTTAAAAGATAATATTGGCTTATTTCCAACTAATTTATTATATATATTCTTAAGTGTTATATTAATATGTTCATTAGTTTATGATATTAAGACTAAGAGTAAAAATTTTTTAACGATAAAAGAAATAAGTATAATAATTGTAAGTATAATATGTGGTTTTGTAGTATCGCTAGGTACATTATCAAGTTTTTATACTGGAAGACTACATTTTTCAATAGGAAGTATGCTGGGTTTTGCTTTAATTTGTCTAATTATGGAAAATGAGGACGAAATTTTTAGAAAAATATTTGCATTAATTTTAATAATTTATAGCTTTATTAGTATATATAATTGTATAATAGTTACATATGAACATAAATTAGTTAATAAATATGAACAAAAAGAAGTTCAAACAATAGAAAATTATATAAAAAATTATGAAAGTAGGGCAAACGAACAAGTAAAGAATATAGCAATATACACAATTAAAGGACAAGCAGATAAAACATATTTTGAGAATATTTCAAGAAAGTCTGTAGTAACATATAATGCCGTTAGATGTGATTGGGCTGCAGCTGGAGTTATAAATTTTTATACAAAAAGAAATTTAGAAACAGTAAACTTGACAAAAGATTTATTAACAGAATATCTTAAACAAGAGAACGAAAATGGTTATGGAATAGTAGATAATACATTAGTAATAGAATGTTATATGTATTAGGAAAGAAGGTTTATTTTGGGAAAATTAGTATTAATAGATGGTAACAGTATTTTAAATAGAGCTTTTTATGGAATTATGGGAAGTAAGATGCTACAGTCAAAAGATGGAACACCAACAAATGCAGTTTATGGTTTTTTAGCAATTCTATTTAAGATATTAGAGGATATAAAACCAGAATATTTGGTAGTAGCTTTCGATTTAAAAGGACCTACAAAAAGACATGAAATGTATGATGGGTATAAAGCAAATAGAAAGGGTATGCCAGATGAACTTGCATGTCAAATGCCAATAATTAAAGAAATTTTAAGAGCAATGAAAATAGATATTGTAGAAAAGCAAGGTTATGAAGGTGACGATATATTAGGAACATTATCTGTTTATGGAGAAAAACAAGGATTAGATGTAACGATTTTATCAGGAGATAGGGATACATTTCAGCTTGCAACAGATAAAGTAACTATAAGAATACCAAGAACAAAAATGGGAAAGACAGAAGTAGAAGATTTTAATAAAGCTAAAGTAGAAGAAATTTATAATTTAGAACCAAAACAATTAATAGAAGTAAAAGGTCTTCAAGGTGATACCTCAGATAATATTCCAGGAGTTCCAGGAATAGGCGAAAAGACAGCTTTAAAACTTATTCAAGAATATAAGAATATAGAGAATCTATATAAATTATTAGAAGAAGGAAAAGCAGAAGATGTTAAAGGTAAAACAAGGGAAAGGATTATAGAAAATAAAGATTTAGCTTTCCTATCAAAAGAACTAGGTACAATAAATATAAATGCACCTATAGAAGAAAATTTAGAAGAATTTAAAGTAGAAGAATGGGATAAACCAAAAGTTTTAAAATTATTTAAAGAATTAAATTTTAACAGATATATAGAAAGATTTAATTTGGCCTCAGAAGATGAAATTGAACCAGAAGAAGTAGTAGAAAAATATGAAGTACAAGAAATAGACATAGATAAAGCTAAAGAAATGATATTAAAAACTAAAGAATTATTTTATCATTTCTCTACAAAAGAAGTAAATAAGCCAGAATGTATTATAAAAAAAGAATTTGAGTCATTCTCTTTTTATAACAAAGAGGAAAATAAAGCATATTTTGTAAAATTGTCAGAAGACTCATATAATGCTTTAAAAGAGATTTTTGAAGACAAAGCAATCAAAAAATATGGGTATAAGACATCTGAAGATTATATTTTATTAAAACAACTTGGAATTTTACCACAAAATATAATCTATGATGCAGAAGTTGCAGTATATGATTTAGATCCGTCAAATATGAAATACAAAATGCAAGATGTAGCCTATCAATATTTGGATTTCAATATGGAGGAGTATTTAAATGGCTTAGGAATAAAAAAACAAGAACAAATTAATTTGTTTGAGGAAAATGCTGATAATGATGAATATGAAAGATATTTAAATACTTTATATTGTTACTTGATTCAAAAATTATATGAGAAAACTACAGAAGAACTAGAAAAGCTAGAAGAAACAGATTTATTTAATAATATTGAGATGCCTTTAGTAGAGGTACTTTCAGAAATGCAATATGAAGGTATACAAATAGATAAGGATGAATTAGAAGAATTTGGAGTAACTTTAAAACAAAACATAGAAGAATTAACACAAGAAATATATACTTTAAGTGGAACAGAGTTTAATATAAATTCACCAAAACAACTAGGAGAAGTTCTATTTGAAAAATTAGAATTGCCAGTAATTAAAAAAACAAAAACAGGATATTCTACAGATGTAGATGTTTTAGAAAAACTAAAGAAAGAACATCCTGTAATAGAAAAAATCTTAGAGTATAGAAGTCTAACTAAATTAAATTCTACTTATGTTGAAGGGTTAAAACCTTATATAAATCCTGTAACAGGAAGAATTCATTCATATTTCCATCAGACTATAACTGCAACAGGTAGAATAAGTTCTACAGAACCAAACCTTCAAAATATACCAACCAGAATAGAACTTGGTAAACAACTAAGAAGAGCATTCAAACCCAAAGAAGGGTATCTATTTATAGATGCAGATTATTCACAAATAGAGTTAAGAGTGCTTGCACATATTTCTAATGACGAACATATGATAGAAGCTTTTAATAATAATGAAGATATACATAAACAAGCTGCTGCAAGCGTATTTAAAGTACCAATTAATGAAGTAACTAAAGAACAAAGAACTCATGCAAAAGCAGTTAATTTTGGAATAGTATATGGAATAAGTGATTTTGGTTTAGGAGAACAAATTGGTGTATCAAGAAAAAAGGCTAAAGAATATATAGACCAATACTTAGAAAAGTATAGTGGAATAAAACAATTTATGTCAGACATAGTAGAAGAGGCAAAAGAAAAGGGGTATGTTGAAACTTTATTTAAGAGGAGAAGATATATACCAGAGCTAAAATCTAAAAACTTTAATATAAGACAATTTGGAGCAAGAGCTGCAATGAACACTCCAATACAAGGAACAGCAGCAGATATAATGAAGATTGCAATGATAGATGTATTTAATAAATTAAAAGAGAGAAAATTAAAGTCTAAATTAATTTTACAAATACACGATGAACTTTTAATAGAAACTAAGGAAGAGGAAAAAGAAGAAGTAAAAAATATATTAAAAACATCTATGGAAAATGCGATAAAATTAAAGGTACCATTAAGAGCAGATGTGTCAGAAGCATATAATTGGTATGATTTAAAATAATTGTTACTTAAAGTTTTAATTAGCAAAGTATATACAAATAAATCTAGAAGAAAGGAGAGTATGGTATAGATATATCATACGGTAAAAAATGGCAAATAAATTACTAAAGATAATAGTTATATTACTATTTATATGTGCTATAATATATTTAGCATTTGGGGTGTTTGAAGTACATAAAATAATAATAAGACAAATCTATCCGCAAAAGTATTCGGAATATGTAGAAAAATACGCAGAAGAATATGATTTAGATTCATTATTAGTATATGCAATAATTAAAGCTGAAAGTAACTTTAAAGCAGATGTGGTTTCTAAAAGTAATGCAGTAGGTCTAATGCAACTTATGGATGCAACAGCAGAGGATACAGCAAATAAATTAGGAATGGAGTATAATAAAGAAGATTTAACAAATCCAGAAATAAATATAAAACTTGGAACTAAATATTTTTCGACACTATATGAAACATATAAGAATATTCCAATTGCATTAACTGCATATAATGCAGGTAGTGGAAATGTAGATAAGTGGTTAACAGAAGAAACAATTTCAGCAGATGGCTCAGATATAGAAAATGTACCATTTAGGGAAACTAATAATTATGTTAGAAAAATATTAAGAGATTATGAAATTTACAAAGATATTTATGCTGAAGAATAATCAGCTAGTAATAAAAAGGAGGAATTAATATGTCAATTTTAGTTACAGGAGGAGCAGGTTATATAGGTAGCCATACAGTAGTAGAGTTATTAAATGCAGATAGAGAAGTTGTTATAGTTGATGATTTTTCTAATAGTAAACCAGAGGTTTTAGATGCAATTAGACAAATTACAGGCAAAGATTTTAAGTTTTATGAATTAAATTATCTTGATAGGAAAAAATTGGACAAGGTATTTAAAGAAAATAATATTGAAGCTGTAATGAATTTTGCAGGATTTAAGGCTGTTGGTGAATCTGTTCAAAAGCCAATAGAATATTATACAAATAATATTTCTGGTACGTTAACATTATTAGATGTTATGAGAGAAAATAATGTTAAAAAATTTGTATTTAGTTCTTCTGCAACTGTTTATGGCAAACCAGAAGTTATCCCTATTACAGAAGAATGCAAAACAGGTGGAACAACTAATCCATATGGTACAAGTAAATTATTTATAGAACAAATTTTAAAAGATGTATATAAATCAGATAATACTTGGGATATAGTAATTTTAAGATATTTTAATCCAATCGGAGCACACGAAAGTGGGTTAATAGGAGAAGAACCACAAGGAATTCCAAATAATTTGATGCCATATGTCGTAAGAGTTGCAAATGGTACTTTAAAAGAATTATCTGTGTTTGGAAATGACTATGATACTCCAGATGGAACTGGTGTAAGAGATTATATTCATGTTGTGGATTTGGCAAAAGGACATATTAATGCATTGGAAAAATTAGAAAAAGAAGGAGAGGGCTTATTTATATACAATTTAGGAACTGGAAAAGGATATAGTGTTTTAGATATAGTAAAAACATTTGAAGAGGCTACAGGAATGAAGGTTCCATATAAAATAGCACCTAGAAGAGCAGGAGATATAGATACTTGCTATTCTGACCCAACAAAAGCAAAAAATGAATTAGGCTGGGAAGCGGAAAGAGATTTAAGACAAATGTGTAAAGATTCATGGAATTATATAGAAAGAAAAAAATAATTTTAGGTGAGAATGGTGGAAAACAAAGATATAGGACAAAGCAAGAGTAATAAAATAGTATTTGTATATAGAATTGTAGTATCAATTATAATGGTGGTTAGTATAATATTAGTGTATATATTAAACCATTTAGGTCAAAGTAAGGAAGTTGATGCTATGTTTAATTCTACACAAAATAATCTTTTAGAAGGGATTATAGAAGGTAATACTTACGATAATACTATTGCTACAGAACATGCTACTTCAGAAGAATCTTTGAAAAAACTTAGTGATTGGCGTTTAATGTTAGTAAATTATGAAAATGAAATGCCGAAAGATTATGTTCCACCACTTTCTAGTATAGATGAAGCTAGACAATTTGATTCCAGAGCAATAGATAGTTTAGTACAAATGATGTTAGATATGAATGCTGTCGGAATAAATCACATATGGGCACAATCTACATATAGGGATCCAGAAAAGCAGAAGCATTTAATAGAAGAAAGTATACAAGAATACTTAGAACAGGGAAAATCTATGGAAGAAGCAGAAGCATTAACTGCAAGGTCTATTGGAGAACCATATAAAAGCGAACATAATTTAGGATTAGCAGTAGATTTTAATGATGTTAATTATGCTTTTGAAAATGAAAAAGCATTTACATGGCTTATGGAAAATGCAGAAAATTATGGTTTTATATTAAGATATCCTGCAGATAAGGAAGAAATAACAAAAATAAAATATGAGCCATGGCATTGGAGATATGTAGGCCCAGAATATGCAAAAGAAATGAATGATTTAGGCTTTTGTTTAGAAGAATATATAGAATATTTAAAGAATAATTAGGGATTTGAGGACGTTCCTTCCAATAGGGATTTAGGGACGTTCCTTTTTTCCCTATTTTGTTGAAGAAGAATAATCTAACAGTTAAAAGCAGTGAGTTATCACTGCTTTTAACTTTAAAAAGAATATATTAAATAAGTCGTGAAAGATTTTATAAAAATTGAATTTACATAAACTTTGAACTTTAAGCTCCGTCCCTAAAGTTCAAGCTCCGTCCCTAAAGTTCAGAAAAAAATTAAAATAGTGCTAGCACATTTTTTTATTTTATGATACAATAACAAATGTGCTAAAAAGAAAGGAGAAATAGAAGAGATGATTAAAGAACTTGCAAAATACGTCAAACAGTACAAAAAATATGCAATTTTAACACCATTTATGGTTGTTTTAGAAATTGTAATGGAGGTTGTAATACCTTATCTAATGGCAAGAATAATTGATATAGGAATTCAAAATAATGATTTGGATTATATTATAAGAATCGGAATCATGTTAGTAATTTCTGCAATTATGTCTTTAATTTTTGGTGTGCTTTCTGGTAGATTTGCAGCTGTTGCATCTTCTGGATTTGCTAAAAATTTAAGACAAGGAATGTTTTATAACATTCAAAATTATTCTTTTTCTAATATAGACAAATTTTCTACATCAAGTTTAGTAACAAGATTAACAACTGATGTTACAAATGTTCAGATGGCTTTTCAAATGATAATAAGAGCATTAGTAAGAGGTCCTGTAATGATAGTATTTGCTTTAATTATGGCATTTTCTATTAATAAGGAATTATCATTGGTTTATGTTGTAACAATGGTACCTCTTGCAATATTATTGGCATTTATTTCTATAAAAGCACATCCATATTTCGAAAAGGTGTTTAAGAAATATGATGAACTAAACAGAGTAGTTGGAGAAAACTTGAATGCAATTAGAGTTGTAAAATCTTTTGCAACAGAAGATTTAGAAGAGAAAAAATTTGAGGACGTTAATTCATTAGTATATAAATTATTTAAAAAGGCTGAAAAAATAGTATTATTTAACAGTCCACTTATGCAACTTGCAATATATGGCTGTATATTACTATTATCATGGCTTGGAGCTCAAACAATAGTAGGTGGAGCAATGCAAACAGGTCAACTTTCTAGTTTGATTACATATGCATGGCAAATTCTATCTAGCTTAATGATGCTTTCTATGGTATTAGTTATGATAATTATTTCTGAATCATCAGCAGAAAGAATTGTTGAGGTTTTAACAGAAAATCCAACAATTAAAAATAAAGAAAAAACAGTAAAAGAAATAAAAGATGGAAGTATAGAATTTATAGATGTAGATTTCCAATATGATGATGCAAAAGCAAATGAAATGTTACCACTTGAAGATATTAATTTGAAAATAAATTCTGGTGAAGTTATTGGAATTATTGGTGGAACAGGAAGCTCTAAAACATCTTTAGTTAATTTAATTCCAAGATTATATGATGTAAAATCTGGATTTGTTAAAGTTGGTGGAGTAGATGTTAGAGATTACGACCTAGAAACTTTAAGAAATGGAGTAGCTATGGTTTTACAAAAAAATGTATTATTCTCTGGAACAATAGCAGAAAATTTAAGATGGGGAAATGAACAAGCTACAGACGAAGAATTAGTAGAAGCATGTAAATTAGCTCAGGCAGATAGCTTTATACAAGAATTACCAGACAAATACGAAACAGTATTAGATCAAGGTGGAACAAATGTATCTGGTGGACAAAAACAAAGAATTTGTATAGCAAGAGCATTACTTAAAAAACCAAAAATATTAATATTGGATGACTCTACAAGTGCTGTAGATACAAAAACAGATGCATTAATAAGAAAAGCATTTAAAGAAGATATTCCAGATACAACAAAAATTATAATTGCACAAAGAATAAGCTCAATCATAGATGCAGATAAAATAATTGTAATGGATAATGGTAGAATAGATGGAATAGGTACATCTGACGAATTATTAAAAACAAACAAAATATACCAAGAAGTATATGAATCTCAAATGGGAGGAGATGATGCTAAAGATGAAAAAGAAAACTAAAAGAGCACATACATTAATGAGATTAATTAAATATGCTTTAAGTGATTATAAATTACAATTTATAATTGTATTAATTAGTATAATAATAAGTGCGGCAGCAAGTGTTATAGGAATACAATTTATTCAAACATTAATAGATGAATATATTACACCATTAATTGGAAATCAAAATCCTAATTATGCACCATTATTACAAGCAATTTTAATGATGGGATTAATATATCTTATTGGTATAATTGGTACATTTGTGTATAATAGATTAATGATTAATATAACGCATGGAACACTAAGAAAAATAAGAAAAGAAATGTTCGAACATATGCAAAAATTACCAATAGGATATTTTGATAGCCATAGCCATGGTGAGACAATGAGTACATATACAAATGATGTAGACACATTAAGACAAGCATTAAGCCAAAGTATCCCACAAGTGTTTTCTGCTTTAGTTTCTATGGCATCAGTTTTAGTTGGAATGCTTACAACTAATCTATATTTAACAGTTGTAGTATTAATAATGGTAGTTATAATGGTAATAGTTTCTAAATTTTTTGCTAAAAACAGTTCTAAATACTTTATAGCACAACAAGAGAATATTAGTAAAGTAGATGGATATATAGAAGAAATGATGAATGGTCAAAAGGTTGTAAAAGTATTCTGTTACGAAGACAGATCAAAGGAAAGATTTGATAGACTAAATGAAGAATTATTCCAAAGTACTACAAAAGCAAATTCTTATGCTAATACTTTAATGCCATGTATAGCAAATATTGGTAACTTAGGTTATGTACTAGTAGCTGTTATTGGTGGTGTATTTGCTGTTAATGGTGTATTAACAATTGGTAGTATAGCAGCATTTTTACAATATATAAAGGCATTTACAAACCCACTTGCACAAGTTTCTCAACAATTAAACTTTGTAACAATGGCATTAGCTGGTGCAGAGAGAGTATTTAAATTAATAGACGAACCAGTAGAAGAAGATAATGGTTATGTAACATTAGTAAATGCTAAAGAAGAAAATGGAAAATTAACAGAAACTACAGAAAGAACTGGCCTTTGGGCTTGGAAACATCCACACGAAGATGGAACAACAACATATACCAAATTATGTGGAAATGTGGAATTTGAAAATGTTACATTTGGTTATGTACCAGAAAAAACAATCTTGCACGATATAAGTTTAGTAGCAAAAGAAGGACAAAAAGTATCTTTTGTTGGACCAACAGGTGCTGGTAAAACAACAATTACAAACCTAATAAACCGTTTTTATGATATTAACGAAGGTAAAATTAGATATGATGGAATAAATATAAATAAAATGAAGAAAGACGATTTAAGAAAATCACTTGGAATGGTTCTTCAAGATACACATCTATTTACAGGAACAATAAAAGAAAATATTAAATATGGAAATATGGATGCAACTGATGAAGAAGTAATTGCAGCAGCAAAACTTGCAAATGCTGATAGGTTTATAAGACACTTGCCACATGCATATGATACAATGATATCTGGTGATGGAGAAGGCTTATCGCAAGGACAAAGACAACTTTTAGCAATTGCAAGAGCAGCATTATATAATCCACCAGTATTAATACTAGATGAGGCAACATCAAGTATAGATACAAGAACAGAAAAAATTGTTCAAGATGGTATGGATAAACTTATGAAAGGAAGAACAGTATTTGTTATAGCACATAGACTTTCTACAATTAAAAACTCTGACTTAATAATGGTATTAGACCATGGAAATATTATAGAAAGAGGAAACCATGATGAGTTATTAGCTAAAAAAGGAATGTACTATGGATTATATACTGGTGCAATCGAAATAGAATAAAATATATAATAGGGAGAAAGGGACGTTCCTTTTTTTCCTTTTTAATATGTTTATCCAATTATAGCTCCAAACGAAATCTTGGATTTTTGCTTGGTGTGACGTCTAACAATCCCAATTGACAAATAAAGTTAATTAAGTTATTATATAAATAGACATAATGGAAATAATTTATATAAAAATAATATATAGGAGGTAAGTCGTATGGATGAAGAAAAAAATTTAGAACAAGAAATTAATGTAGCAAATGAGGTTGTTGCAACAATAGCAGGTATGGCTGTTTCTAAAATTGATGGTGTTGCTAAAATGGCAGGTGGTTTTACAGAAGGACTTAAAGCGATAAGTGGTAAAAAGCAAATGTCAAGAGGTATTAAAGTAGAAGCAGATGGCGATACTGTAAAAATAGAAATAAACATTATTGTAAGATATGGCGTAAATATAAGAGAAGTAGGAAAGAACATTCAAGCTAAAGTTAAAGAAGAAGTAGAAAATATGACAGGAAATAAAGTAGAAAAAGTTGTTGTAAATGTTCAAGGAGTAAAAGTTGATGATGACGGAGAGGAAAAAATAGATAATATGGAGGAATAATATTATGGATCCAATAAAAGATTTGTTAAAAAAATCTGGTATGTCTAATATATTGATATCAATAATTTTTGGACTATTTGGAGTAATATTATGTGTTTTCCACGAAGGTGCAGTTAAATTAATTTCCTGCTTAATCGGACTATTATTTTTAATGATAGGAGTTGCAAGACTAGTAAATTATGTAAAAGGAAGAGGAAGAGGAGAACATTTAAATTTTGACTTATTCTGTGGATTAATTGCAACACTTGCAGGAATTATAGCTATTATTTATACAGATGCAATAGGAGCAATACTTAGAATAATAGTTGGAACTTGGATTGTATATAGTGGAATAACAAGAGCATATTTGTCACTTAAAATAAAAGGTTTTAATTCATCAATATGGATATTTAGCTTAGTGCTATCAATTTTAATGATTATATTTGGAATATACATTATGCTAAATAGTGGAGCAATCATAACATTAATTGGTTCATTAATGATTGCATATGCAATAATAGATATAATAGAAAGTTTTATTTTTATAAGAAAGTTAAAACAATTCTAGTTTTGATTTTTTAAAAATCAAACAAATAATTAAAATAAATAAAATTACATTAAAAAAGCCTTATATATAAGGCTTTTTTTGCTTTTAAATTAATTTACAAATAAAACACAATTCGGGAATAATTTGGAAATAATTTATAGGTACAATATATCCATACTAAGAAGAAAGGAGTGATGCCATATAGAAAGTGAACTGGTAAGCACAAAAAAAGAAATTGTACAAAATAAGAAATTAACAGTAAAAAGTGACATATTTAAAGAAATAATGTCAATATATTCACTTAGCATAGAAGAAATTAATAAAATCATAAAGGAAATGGAGGTGAAATATAAGGAACTAAATTTAATAGATCATGTTAAATGTAGGATAAAAAGCCCTAAAAGTATAGTAAATAAAATGAAAAAGAAAAAATATAATTTAACATATAAAGAAATGATAAATAAAGTAAATGATATTGCTGGGATAAGAATTATTTGTCCATTTCAAGAAAATGTATATATAGTACGAGAACTATTATTAGAAAATCCTAATATAAGAATCTTAAATGAAAAAGATTATATTCAATCCCCTAAAAAAAGCGGATATTCTAGTTTACATTTGATTGTAGAAGTACCTGTAAAAACAGATATGGGAAAAATATATGTTAAAGCAGAAATACAAATAAGAACAATGGCTATGGACTTTTGGGCGAGTTTAGAACATGAGTTAAAATATAAAAATAATAATGTTACTAAGGCGGCATCTAAGAGATTATTAAAAGCAGCCAAAGTAATGAAAAAGCTAGACTATGAGATGTCAGTACTAGCAAAAGAAGTACGTTAAATTCCCCTTTTATTTTATATAGATTAAAACTACCAGAGCGAAACACTTTGGTAGTTTTTTTTGAAACTATTTGTTTTTTGTAAAATAATATAGTAATATATTATAGTGTATGATAAAATACAAAAAAATTCGAAAGAAAAGGAGTGTAACATTTGAATAAGGATGAATTAAATGGATTAACAGACAAACAAGTTGAAAAACGAATAGAAAGCGGAAAGGTAAATAAAGTAGAAGATGATAAAACTAGAACTAATTGGGAAATAATTAGAGATAATGTATGTACATTATTTAACTTATTTAACCTTTTAATAGCTATAGCATTAATTTCGGTAAAAGCATATACAAACTTAGCATATATGTTAATAATTATTGTAAATATTGTAATTGGAATTATACAAGAAATTCATGCTAGAAATTTAGTACAAAAGCTATCTGTATTAAAGGTTTCAAAAGCTACAGTTGTTAGAAATGGAAAAGAAAAAGAAATTAATATAGATGAGATAGTCTTAGATGATGTAATAATTTTAGAGGCAGGAAAACAAATATGTGCAGATTCTGAGGTACTTGATGGAGAAGTAGAAGTAAACGAATCTTTACTTACTGGGGAATCAGACACAATATTAAAACAAAAAGGTGATAAATTATTATCAGGAAGTTATGTAGTTAGTGGAAGATGTTATTCTAAAGTAGAAAAGGTAGGAAAGGATAACTTTGCAGCACAAATTACAAGCGAAACTAAAAAATATAAAAGAGCAGAATCAGAACTTGTAAATTCAATGAAAAAAGTTACAAACTTTACAAGTTTTGTAATAATTCCAGTAGGAATAATCTTATTTGTACAAGCATATTTCTTTAGAAATGTAGATATAACAAATTCAGTTGTTTCTACAGCTGCAGCTTTATTAGGAATGTTACCAAAAGGACTTATGCTTCTTATAACAATATCTTTAGCAACAGGTGTAATAAAACTTGCTAAAAAACGAGTATTAGTTCAAGATTTATATAGTGTAGAAACATTAGCCCACATAGATACTTTATGTTTGGATAAAACAGGAACAATTACAGAAGGTAGAATGAAAGTAGACGAAGTAAAACTATATAACGAAAAATGTATGCCTCATTCTATGCAAACAATGATGACAGCATTTGTAAATGAGATGACAGATAATAATGCAACATTTATGGCACTTAAAGATTATTATAAAGGTGAAGATAAATTCGAAATAGCAGATAGAATGGCATTTTCTTCAGAAAGAAAATGGAGTTCTATAAGTTTTAAAAATATCGGATCAATAGTATTAGGAGCACCAGAACGCTTAATAGAAAAAAGTGATATGCAAATGCCAGAAGAAATAGTTACAGCACAAAAAGCAGGTAAAAGAATGCTATTTGTTGGATATTCAAAAGAAATTGTAAGTGACGAAAATCTACCAAAACTAGAAATCATTGCAGCAATAACTTTAGATGATCCATTAAGAAAAAATGCAAAAGAAATGTTAGGTTTCTTTAAGACACAAGCTGTAGATATTAAAATAATATCTGGTGATAACCCACTAACTGTTTCAAGTATTGCAAAAAAAGCAGGATTAGAATCATATGATTCATATATAGATTTATCAACTATAAGTTCTGATGATGAGATTCCAGAATTAGTTGATAAATACAGTGTTTTTGCTAGAGTTATGCCACATCAAAAAAGTTTAATAGTAAAAGCACTTCAAGAAAAAGGTCATTCAGTAGCTATGACTGGTGATGGGGTTAATGATGTTGTTGCATTAAAACAAGCTGATTGTAGTATTACATTACCAGAGGCTTCTGATGTTGCAAGACAGGTTTCACAAATTGTATTATTAAATTCGGATTTTAGTGTACTTAAAGATGTATTAATGGAAGGAAGAAGAGTAGTAAATAATATAACAAATGTTGCTAGAATATTCTTTATTAAGACAATATATTCAATGTTATTATCATTATTTAACATAGTAACAAATACAGCTTTCCCATTTATACCAATACAAATTACATTAATAGATTTAGTAATAGAAGGTTATACATCATTCTTCTTATCATTCTTAGAAAATTCAAAACCATTACAAGGAACTTTCTTAAGAACGGTAATAAAAAATGCATTACCATATGCTCTAACAATAATTATTAGTATTGTTTTATTAACATTTTCTAGAGAAGGTTTAGGATTAGGTGTAGAGGAAACAGAGACACTAATGTACTTAATTATTGGTGGAGTAAGTATTTTTGCAGTAATAGAAGCATGTAGACCATTTAACAGAATAAGTACATTCTTGTGTACAACTACCGCAATTGGATTTTTCTTTGCTGTAATTTTATTTAAGAATTTATTACATTTAAGTGGTATAAGTGAACAAGGAATAATTATATTAGTATCAGCTCTAATTTTGGCATATATCGTAGTTACAGGACTTAAACATTTAATTAATAATTTAAGCCAAGATTTAGAAAAAGCGAGTGAATAGAATTAGGTGATGCTTATGGAAAATATATTTTTAAATATATTTTTGGTAATAGGAATTTTACTAATATATAGCGGACTTTCAGGAATATTGACAGATATAGTAAGAAAAAGAAAAATATTTAAAAGAAAATACATAATATTAGCGTTAGGAATTATAGTTACTATTTTGGCAATAATTCCACGCATATTTGATAACAAAATAATGCACTTTATAAGATATGTATCAATATATTTTGCTGTAACATTCATTATATTTTGCGTATCAAGTATAGTAGTCAATTTAAGAATTAAACGAAAACCATATGAGGCTATTGTTGTGCTTGGTGGATACCTAGTGTATGGAAACCAATTAACAAAAGCTTTAACCAAAAGGCTAAAGTTAGCAATAGAATTATATAACAAACAGAAAAGTAAGCCTAAAATTATTGTGTCCGGAGGAAAAATAAGGCAGGAGACAATAACAGAAGCTGAAGCAATGGAACAATATTTACTTGCTAATAATATTCCAGAAAAAGATATTATAAAAGAAGATAAATCTAGGAATACATTAGAGAATTTTAAGTTTTCTAATGAAAAATTAAAAGAACTAAAAATACATCAAAATATAGCTTTTGTAAGCAATAATTTTCATATACTAAGAGCGAAAATTTACTCTTCAAAATTTAAAATAAAAGCTAAAGGCGAAGGGTCTAAAACTTTATGGTATTATTTTCCAGAAGCATTTATAAATGAATATTTAGCAATAATAGTTTTATATAAAATTACATTAATTATATATCTAATATTAGCAATAATTTTAACAATATTTATATAGCAAATAATGAAAGGAATGTTATATTAAATGAAAAAGTATGGCTTTTTTGGTGGAAGCTTTAATCCGCCAACTATAGCTCACGAAAGATTAGCAGAAGAAATAGCAGATAAATTTAAGTTGGACAAAGTATACTTTGTCCCTGTAGGAAATTATTATGAAAAAACAGATCTGATAGACGAAAATAAAAGACTTGATATGTTAAAAAGCATAAAAACAGATAAAATAGATGTTCTAGATATAGAACTAAATTCTAAAAAGAAATTATTAGCCGTAGATGCTTTTGAATTAATAAACAATAGCTTTTCTTCATCCGAAAATTATTTTATTCTAGGTGGGGACAATCTGGAAAAATTACCCAATTGGGAAAATGCAACGAAATGTTTAAATAATAATATTATTGCAATCCAAAGAGGGAAAAATTTAGCTAGCATAATAGCTGGAAATAAATTATTAGAAGAAAATAAAAATAAAATATTTGAATTTAATGCAAATAAATTATATAATTATAGTTCAACAGAAGTAAGAAAAGCAATAAAAAATGGTAATATGGAAACATTAAATAAAATGCTTAATAAAAATGTTTATTTTTATATCGAGGAGAATAATTTATATAAATAGGAGATGTTTGAGGATGAAATTAAGGAATACTCTATTTAATTTTTTTGCAAACATATTTTACTATATTGTGGCAGTGCCAATATTGTTTGTGGTTGACAAAGTATTTTTTGATTATAAAGTAGTAGGGAAGGAAAATGTAGCAAAAGTACCTGGTGGAAAAATAACAATTTCGAATCATATACATTATTTAGATTGCACAATGAATGGACTTATTAATTTGCCAGATTATTCATATTTTATAACTTTAGAATCTAATTGTAATATTCCAATAATTGGAGCTTTGGTAAAATTACTTAGAGGGATTCCAATACCAACAAAAGTAGAAGAAAAAAAGAAGTTTTATCAGCATATTGTAAAATTATTAGAAGAAGGAGAAACTGTTCATATATATCCAGAGGGCGAAATGCGTTTATATGGTCAAGAATTACTAGAATTTAAGAAAGGTGCTTTTGCAATGGCAGTAGAAAGTAATGTACCAATTATTCCAACTGTAATACTTACTCGTAAGCCACACGGAATATATAAATACATAAAAACAAAACCATTAATAACACATGTAGTATTAGAACCAATTTATCCAGATTTATCAATAGCAAATAAACTTGAGAGAATAGAAAACTTAAAAAAAGAGGCGTACTATAGGATGCAAGAAGTTTTAGAAAAAGCAGACTCTTGTTATGATGAAAAAGCGGAAATTATTTAATTAAAGCGGTAGACAATATCTACTGCTTTTTTGTTGCAATATAAGGATATTTAGTATATAATAATCACGGAAAAATAGGATAGGATAAGGTGGATTTTATGATAGATTTTAAAGATAAAATAGCAGAAGAGATAAGTAAAGTATTGGAGCTTACAAAAGAAGAATTAAAAGAGTATATAGAAATACCAAAAGATACTAAAATGGGAGATTATGCACTTCCATGTTTTAAACTTGCAAAAGAAATGAAGAAATCTCCAGTAATAATTGCAAACGAAATAAAAGAAAAAATAGAAATGCCAAACAAATATATATCTAAAATAGAAGCAGTAAACGGATTCTTAAATATATTTATAAACAATGAAATGCTAATAGAAAATGTACTAGATGAAATGGAAAGTAAAAAAGAAAACTATGGTTCATCAAATATAGGTAATGGCAAAAATATAATAGTAGAATATTCATCACCAAATATTGCAAAACCTTTCCATGTTGGTCATTTAAGAACAACAGTAATAGGAAGAGCATTATATAATATGTATAAATTTCTTGGGTATAATACTATTGGAATAAACCACTTAGGCGATTGGGGTACACAATTCGGAAAATTAATTGAAGGGTATAAAAGATTCGGAAATGAATACAATTTAGAAGAAAATCCAATCGATAAACTTACAGAGATTTATGTAAGAATTAATGAACTTTGCAAAGAGGATGAATCAGTATTAGATGACTGTAGAAATAACTTCAAAAAATTAGAAGATGGGGACGAATATTGTACGCAAGTTTGGCAGAAATTTAAAGATCTAAGTTTAAAAGAATTCCAAAGAATATATGATATTCTTGATGTACATTTTGACTCAAATAATGGAGAATCTTTCTATTCAGATAAAATGCAAGAAGTAGTAGATATTTTAAGAAAAAATAATAAATTGGTAGAATCACAAGGAGCAGAAATAGTAGATTTAGAATACAAAAATATGCCACCACTAATGGTAACTAAGTCAAATGGTTCAACTACATATGCAACTCGTGATTTAGCAGCTATTTTATATAGAGCAAGAACATATGATTTTGATAAATGTATTTATGTAGTTGCATATGAGCAAAACTTACATTTTAAACAAGTATTTGAAGTTGCTAAATTTCTTGATTTAGATGAAAAATATACAAATGGTTTAATTCATGTACCATATGGAATGGTAAGGCTAAAAACAGGGAAAATGTCTACAAGGGAAGGAACTTTAATAAAATTAGAAGATATCTTAAAAGAAGCAGTAACAAGGGCAAAAGCAATAATAGAAGAAAAGAATCCAAATATAGAAGGAAAAGATGATATTGCTAAAAAAGTTGGTATTGGTGCTGTAATATTTAATGATTTATCAAATAATATAATTAAAGATGAAGTTTTCGATTGGGACATTATGCTAAACTTCCAAGGGGAAACAGGTCCATATATTCAATATATGTATGTAAGAACCAAAAGTATATTAGAAAAAGAAAACTATGTTATGAATAAAGACTTAGTAGATATTTCAGAATTAGAAGAACATGGAATAGAATTAATAAAACAAATTTATAGTTTTAATGATATTGTAAAACAAGCAGTAGATAAAAATGAGCCATCAATTATATCACGTTATCTAATTGATGTAGCCAAATTGTACAGTAGTTTTTACAATGATAATAAGATAATTGTTGAAGATGAAAAGATTAAAAATACAAGATTATGTTTAACATATATGGTAGGAAATGTACTAAAAATAGGTACAGGATTATTAGGTATGGAAATGCCAGATAGAATGTAGGGATTAAAAAGTATTTAGAAAACTAGGAACAATGTTGATTTTTCCTAATAAAAATTTAAGTGATAATATAAATAAAATAAAGAGGGAAAAAAGGAACGTCCCCAAATCCCGATGTTCCTAAATCCCGGAAAGAGGAAGATGAATATGAGAAAATATTTTGGAACAGATGGAATCAGAAGAATTGCAAACACAGAGCTAACACCAGAGTTAGTATATAGAGTTGCAAAGGCAGGTGCATATGTTTTAGCTAAACATTCTGACCATAGCCCTACTATTCTAATAGGTAGAGATACTAGAATTTCTGGAACTTTAATAGAAAGTGCAATGACAGCGGGGTTCTTAAGCTATGGAGCAAATGTAAAACAATTAGGAGTTTTACCAACACCAGCAGTAGCATATTTAACAAAAAAATTAAAAGCAGATGCAAGTGTTGTAATTTCTGCATCTCATAATACTTTTGAATTTAATGGGGTAAAATATTTTAGTAATGAAGGAACTAAAATACCAGATGAAATAGAAGAAGAAATAGAAGAAGTTATGGATTCTGGGAAATTAGAGGAACTTACAGCTTGCAATGATAAAATTGGAATAGCAGAAAACGCAGAAGATTTAGTAGATGAATATGTATATTTCTTTAGAAAAAATTTTGAAGAAATTATAGAAAAATATAATAGAGACGACTTTAAAGTAGTAATAGACACAGCAAATGGTGCTACATATCAAGTTGCAGAAAAAGTATTTTCTAAATTAAAAATAAATCATAAAATTGTAAATAATACACCAAATGGAATAAACATTAACAAAGATTGTGGTTCAACACATTTAGAAATGCTTCAAAAATATGTAGTAGAAAATGGATATGATTTAGGAATTGCATATGATGGTGATGGAGATAGATGTTTATTAGTTGATGAAAACGGAGAAGTAATTGACGGAGATAAAATATTAGCAATAGTTTCTAATTATATGAAAGCAAAAGGTACTTTAAAGAAAGATACATTAGTTGCAACAGTTATGAGTAATTTAGGATTAGATATTTATGCTAAAGACAATAAACTTAATTTCATTAGAACAAAAGTAGGAGATAGATATGTACTAGAAGAAATGAAAAAAGGCGGATACAACCTAGGAGGAGAACAATCTGGACATATTATATTCTTAGACTATAATCCTACAGGAGATGGAATTTTAACATCTCTAATGTTTATTTCTATAATGTTAGAAAAAGCTGAGAAAGCAAGTAAATTAGAAGAAATAATAAAGATTTACCCTCAAGTACTAGTAGGCGCAAAAGTTTCTAACGACAAAAAATATGATTTTGATAAAGATGCAGTTATTAGAAATACCATAGAAGCAGTAGAGAAAGAATTTGAAGGAAATGGAAGAGTATTAATAAGAGCATCAGGAACAGAACCATTAGTAAGAGTAATGATAGAAGGTACAGACCAAGAATACATAACAGAAAAAGCTAAATCTATAGCAGAATTAATAGAACAAAGATTAAGCTAAAAAAATAAATAAAAGGAAGATGATGTAAGTGGATAAAAAAACATTTTATGTAACAACACCAATTTATTACCCAAGTGGTAAATTTCATATTGGTACAGCATATACAACTGTATTTGCCAATACAATGAAAAAATATAAAGAAAAACGTGGGTATGATACCTACTTTCTAACAGGTTCAGATGAGCATGGTCAAAAAATCGGAACACTTGCACAAGAAAAGAATCAAACTCCACAAGAATATGTAGATGGAATGGCAGAATATGCTAAAGGCTTATGGAAAAAGATGAAAATAGAGAATGATGATTTTATAAGAACAACAGAAGAGCGTCATACAAAAGTTGTAGAAGATATATTTGAAAAACTTTTAAACCAAGGAGATATCTACAAAGGTGAATATGAAGGCTGGTATTGTGTACCATGTGAAACATATTTTACAGAGACACAATTAGTAGATGGCAAATGTCCAGATTGTGGTAGAGAAGTTAAGAAAATGAAGGAAGAAGCATATTTCTTTAATATGAAGAAATATACTGACAGATTAATAAAATTCTATGAGGAAAATCCTAATTTTATAGAGCCAGAATATAGAAAAAATGAAATATTCAATAATTTTATAAAACCAGGACTAGAAGATTTATGTGTAACTCGTTCAACATTTGATTGGGGAGTACAAGTAAAAAGTGATCCAAAACATGTTGTATATGTATGGCTAGATGCATTAACAAACTATATTACAGCATTAGGATATGGTTCAGCAGACGATACATTATATAAAAAATATTGGCCTGCAGATTTACAAGTTGTAGGAAAAGACATAATAAGATTCCATGGAATATATTGGCCAATTTTCTTAATGGCATTAGGATTGCCACTTCCAAAGAAAATATATGCACATGGTTTTATAATGATGAAAGATGGTAAAATGTCAAAGTCAAAAGGAAATGTTGTATATCCAGAAATGCTTATAGATAGATATGGATTAGATGCAACAAAATACTTTTTAATGAGAGAATTCCCATATGGACAAGATGCTGTATTTTCACCAGAAGGTTTTGTAGAAAGATTCAATTATGACTTATGTAATGATTTAGGTAATCTATTAAACAGAACAATAGGAATGATAAATAAATATTTTAATGGAAACATTTTTGAATATAATGGGCATCAAAACGAACCAGATGAAGAAATAGAAAAATATGCTTTAGATCAAGTAAAAGTTGTAGAAGAGAAAATAGATAATTTACATTTAAGTGATGCACTAGCAGAAATTTGGAACTTAATTTCTAGAACTAACAAATATATAGATGAAACAGCACCATGGTTGCTAGCAAAAGAAGAAGACAAGCAAGAAAAATTAAAATCAGTAATGTATCATTTAAGTGAAAATTTAAGAAAAGTTGCAATATTAATTAGTCCATTTATGGAAGATATAGCAACTAGTATATTTAAACAATTAGGACTAACAGCTGACGAATTACAAGCTTGGGATAGCCTATATGAATACGATAAAATACCTAATAATACAAAAGTTATAGAAAAAGGTGAACCTTTATTTGTAAGATTGGATATGGAAGAAGAAGTAAATTATATAAAAGAACAAATGAAGGGAAAATAATACTTTAAAAGGAGGAAAATTTATTTGGAAATAGACCTATTAAACAACATTAGTAGGGGGCAAAAGGAAATTGATATGAATGAATTTCAGAGGGAGCTTACAAATAAATTAGAAGAAATGGAAAGTAGATTTACAATAGACCGATTTGAAGGTGATGTTGCAGTATTAGAAAACAGAGATACTGGAGAAATGCTAAATGTTAGCAAAAAAGATGTACCACAAGATGCAAAAGAAGGTACGATTTTAAAACTAAATAAAGATAAATATGAGATAGACCTAGAGGAGCAAAAAATTGTAGAAGACAGAATTAAAAATAAAATGAAAAATTTATGGAAATAAAACAAAAGAAAGAATGGGGTAAGTATTATGGGAGAAAAGAAAAAGGATGAAGATAAGCTTAGCCTTTGGGAAAAATCTAAATTAGGAAGAAAGACAAAAGTATATAAGATAAAAACATGGCTTAGCAGGTTAGTTTCTTTAATCATTTTAATTGTATTATTATTATTAGGAAAAAACTATTGGGAAACACATGATTATGATAGTTTTATAAGAAATGCATTTGGGAATCAAGTAGAAAATGATATTGTGATAAATGATATAAAACAGACTAATACTATAGAAACAGAAGCAGTAACAGCTGGAAATCTTAGAGTTTACTATTTAGATGTCGGACAAGCAGATAGTATTTTAGTTATCGATAAAGATAAAACAATGTTAATAGATGCAGGGACAAACGAAGCAGGCGAAACGGTAGTAAATTTCTTAAAAAATAAGGGAATTACTAAAATTGATTATTTGGTTGGAACTCATCCACATGAAGACCATATTGGTGGCTTAGATGATGTAATAGATAATTTTGATATAGGAACAATTTATATGCCTAAGATGCAAACTACAACCAAAACATTTGAAGATGTTTTAGATAGTATTGCAGCTAAAAATGTGCAAGTTACAACACCTGTTGTGGGAGATAAATTTACTTTAACTAATGCTGATTGTACTATAATGGCAACAGATACAAAAGATACAGAAGAAAATTTGAATTTATCTTCTATCGTTATTCGAATGACATATGGTGGAAATAGTTTCTTATTTATGGGAGATGCAGAAGCGGAAGTAGAAGAGGCCAGAAATTGGCAACCTGCAGACGTTCTAAAGGTAGGACACCATGGGTCTAAAACATCTTCTACACAAAACTTTATAATGCAAGTAATGCCATCTATTGCAATTATACAAGTAGGAAAAGATAATTCATATAATCTACCAAATCAAGAGACTATAGATAAATTGAATGCTGTAGGTACAAAAATATATAGAACAGATGAAAGTGGAAATATACTTGTAACAAGTGATGGCTCTAATATACAGGTAGAAACTAATGTAAAATAGATAGGAGAAGATAATGAAAAATTTTATAGATAAACATTTGAACAAAATAAATATAGGGCTTATTGTGTTAATCGCAATAGCCCCTCTTTTACTATGTTTTAATAGTAGTTTATGGTTTGATGAAGCATATTCTGTAGGAATTGCAAAGCAACCTTGGGGAAATCTATTCATTTCTACAATAAATGATGTACATCCAATTTTATATTATGTATTATTAAAGATATATTCACTGATTTGTGGAACTAGTGTAATAGCATTAAGAATATTTTCTGTAATTCCAATTGTATTGCTAGCAGTATTTTCATTTGTGAAAATACGAAAAGAATTTGGAAACAAAGTAAGTTTTTACTTTAACTTAGTATTATTACTTTTACCAGTTACAATGCATTATGGTTCACAAATAAGAATGTATAGCTTAAGTATGCTATTTGTTACAATTACTGCAGTATATGCATATTTAGCTTATAAAAACAATACGAAGAAAGCTTGGGTAATATTTGCGATAGCTAGTATTTGTAGCGCATATACGCATTATTTTGCATTATTCACAATAGGAATAATAAATATTTTATTATTATTCTTTATCATAAGAGAAAAGAAAGAACTTTTAAAAAGATGGTTCATATATGGAGCAATACAAATTGTTTGCTATTTACCAGGGACAGTTATTTTTATTATGCAAGCAACAAGGGTATCTAAAGGCTTTTGGATTAGTGTAAATTATCCAGAGATTATAACACAAATTATAGAGTTTTTCTTTTTAGATTGTATAAATTCTGGTTATCCAGCAGTATTTGGCTTATTTATAGTAATATATATGATTTTAAGAGTACATAAATTATATTTAGAAGATAAGAAAAAGATAAGACCAGTTACGATAGCACTTACAACATGTGGATTAGTAATACTAGTTACATTATTAGTTTCTTTAAAAAGAGCTGTGTTTATACCAAGATATATGTTACCAATGTTAGGGTTATTTATATTTGCTTTTGCATATATATTAGCTGTCGAAAAAAGTCGAATTATCAAAACAATAATTATCATTGGTTTAATTGGATTAACAATATGGAATGGTGTTACTTTATGGGATAAATCTTATTCAGCAGAAAATAATAAGCCAATAGAAGCCATTCAAGCAGAAGTAAAGCCAGAAGATATATTTGTATATACAACAATTGGACCTAGTAGTTCTGTTGCAATAAACTTTGACGAAAATAAACAATATTTCTATAATAAAGACAATTGGACCGTAGAAAAAGCATATGGAGCATTTGCACCTCAAATGAAAGTAGTAAATAATTTGGATGAAATACAAAATTATATTGGTAGAATTTGGGTAATAGATGCAGGGGACACTAATATGTATGATTATATAAATGAAATGGAAGGAACTACAGTTATAAAAGATAAAGAAACATACTACCATCCATTTAGTGGAGATACATTTATAATCTCATTATTTGAAAAAAATTAACTTATAAATGAAAAAAATAAAAAAAATAAAAAAAATTTAATTTGCCGACAAGTTTCGACAAAAAATATCGACACTATATGCTATAATTTGTATATAGGAGGGATGCGATATGGATGTTACTTTAGCAATAAAAAAACATAGAGCGAAACTAGAACAAATGATTTTAGACAATAAAGACTATAATGAAATAGTCAAACAAAGCCAAAAGTTAGACAAATACATAAATATCGCAATGAAGGAAATTATGGCGGAAGGTAATAAAGACTAAAAGCGCTGTTCAATAGGATAGCGCTTTTAGTTTGGAGCTTGTTCATTCTTATTAAAACTTTTGTGCAATAATAAAACTTAGCATAAAAAAGTAGAAAAAAATCGAATAATGATATAAAATAATAAAAATATAAATATAAATAAGAGGAGAAAAGATGAATAAGCAAGAACCACAGGAGCAAAATTATATTGAAAATATTATAATTAAAACTGGTAAATTGTTACCAGCGTTTCATATGGCATATCAAAATCGAGAAGTAAAGCGTTTTATAGAGTTTATAAAGACAAATAAATTACAAGAGACTTTTTTAGAAAATGCATTTAATGATTATATAGATTTGAGAGGTTCAGACAAAGAAAAAAAGTGTTTCATGAAAATTGTTCAAGATGAAGGAATGGAATATCTAAAAGGTGTTTATGGAGAGCAATTTGGCTCAAAGCTAGATTTATTAAGTAAAGCAGGAAAATTAAAAGGATTAGATATATGTGAGTTAGTCTTAATGAATAAAAAAGGTGATATATCACGACAAGCAAATATTATGTGTGAAATTATAGATTTATTCAATGATGATAATTTAGAAATCGGTATACATAGGACTGGAGCGCTAGGATTTGGTGACAGTATAAATGCTAAAGGCTTATTATTAACAGGTCATATATCTTCGGGGGTAGATTCTAGCAAATACGAAGATATTTACTCAAAATTAACACAAAACATATCATTTGAAAATACACATATAGGTTTGTTAATGCAAATGATTGCAACAGGTGGAAATTATAAAAATTATATGAGTAGTGAACTTGTAGATATAAGCCTTATTGCAATACCGAAAAAAGATTTAATAGACAAGAAAAATGATATCATAATAGATTCTGATGGGTTAAGGTTAAATCCTAAATATGTAAAAGGGTATGTAAGAGTAAATGCTAACGATAATACTATGGTCGAATATGTAGAAAATCCAAGATACATAGAAGAAAAAAGAGACGAGCCAGCAAATCTATTAGAAAAGATAATAGAGAAATCGAAGGAACAATTAGGATGGTCTTCAATAAACAGAATAGTTCAAAAAATCAAATTAAAAATTAATAATAGAGAAAGAAATCAAGGAGAAGAATTTGATGATAGATAATTTTAATATAATGTTTAATGAAGTATATAGTGTGTTAAATTTACTTGGTAGAGAATATATATATAAATTACCTAACAATGTTTATGAATTTATAAAAAATGAAAGGGTTCCAAATTATGAGTTTAATATAAATATGGAAAGAGATGTGATATCACAAATTTCAAAAGATACATTAGCGTTTATTTCATATTTAAATTTAAAATATTGGGCTACACTAGAAGAACAGCGAGAACTTATAAAAATTTATAAAGAAAATGACATAAAAAAAGAAAAGTCAAAGCTAAAATTTAATCCCAGAACAATATTAAATAATAATACAAAAGAAATAGAAAGTAAAGCTCTTATTAAAGAGGAGCAAAATTGGTATAAAAAATTGAAAAATATAATATTAAACTTTTTTAAAAATATTAAAGATAAGAAAAATAATTAATTAGGTAATTTTAATTGACATTCAAAGGAATAAGCAATAGAATAATGGGGAGAATGAATTTTAAGGAAGGTGATTTTTTATGCCATTTGTAACAACAAAGGATATGTTTGAAAAATCTATGAAGGAGAAATTTGCAATAGGTGCATTTAATATTAATAATATGGAGTTTGTACAAGCGATAATGGATGCAGCAGCTAAAGAAAATTCACCAGTTATTTTACAAACTTCAGCAAGTGCTATAAAATATGCAAGAGTGCCATATTTAAAGAAAATGATAGAAGCAGGTTTAGAAGAACATGATATTCCAGTAGCTTTACATTTAGACCATGGTCCAGATTTCGAAACATGTAAAATGTGTGTAGATAATGGATATACATCAGTTATGTTTGATGGTTCAAAATATGATTTCGAAACAAATATAAAATTAACAAAAGAAGTTGTAGATTATGCTCATGCACATGGTGTAGTAGTAGAAGCTGAACTTGGAAAACTTGCAGGAATAGAAGATGATGTTAATGTTTCTGCAGAAGATGCTATGTATACAGATCCAGACGAAGCAAAAGAATTTGTAGAAAGAACAGGATGTGATTCTTTAGCAATAGCAATTGGAACAAGCCATGGAGCATATAAATTTAAAGGTGAAGCAAAATTAAGATTTGATATTTTAGCAAAAATTAAAGAAAAAATACCAAACACACCAATAGTATTACATGGTGCTTCAACAGTTATCCCAGAATTAGTAGAAATCTGCAATAAATATGGAGCAGATTTACCAGGAGCAAAAGGAGTTCCAGACGAAATATTACATGAAGCAAGTGTATCTGGAGTATCTAAAATAAATGTAGATACAGACTTAAGATTAGCTATGACAGCTGGAATAAGAGAAACATTTGTAGAAAATCCAAGTGTATTTGACCCAAGAAAATATATGGGTAAAGGAAGAGATTTAATAGAAGAAACAGTTGCTCATAAAATAAGAGAAGTATTTGGATCAAGCAATAAAGCATAGGGATTTTGGGGACGTTCCTTAAATCCCCATAAAGGAGATTTCAAAAGCAGTAGCTGTATGCTACTGCTTTTGTTTTCCCTATCGAGTAGGGAAAATAAGGAACGTTCTATAATCCATAAAAATTTACCAAATTATAACAAAAATGGTAAATTTTTCTTAGCCACAAAATACAAACAAATGTTTACAATAAAATCGAACGATGCTATAATAAGTTTATAGTGATAAGTTGGAGTGTGAAAATTATGCAGAAATATTACTTATGTATAGATTTAAAAACTTTTTATGCTTCTGTTGAGTGTGTGGAAAGAGGATTAGATCCATTTAATACAAATTTGGTAGTAGCAGATCCAGAAAGAGGGAAAGGAACAATTTGTTTAGCAATATCTCCAAAAATGAAAATGTTAGGAGTAAAAAATAGGTGTAGAATTTTTGAAATTCCACCAACAATAAAATATATAGTAGCCACTCCAAGAATGAAGAAATATATAGAATATTCAGCAAATATATATGCTATTTACTTAAAATATTTTTCAAAAGAAGATATACATGTGTATTCAATAGACGAAGCGTTTATGGATGTTACCCAATATTTAAAATTGTACAAATTAAACCCAATAGACCTTGCTAAAAAAATAATAAAAGATATATTTAAGACTTATGGGATAACAGCTACAGCCGGTATTGGAACCAATATGTATCTAGCCAAAATTGCGCTTGATATTACAGCAAAACACAATCCAAACAACATAGGATATTTAGATGAAGAAAAATATAAAAAAGAATTATGGCATCATAAACCACTTTCTGATTTTTGGCAAATAGGAAGAGGAATAGAAAGAAGATTAAATAAAATGAGGATATTTGATATGTATGATATTGCTCATACTACTCAGAAAAGGTTATATAAAGAATTTGGAGTAAATGCAGAGTATTTAATAGACCATTCTTGGGGAAAAGAAAGCTGTACTATTGCAGATATAAAAGCATATAAACCTAAAACAAATTCTATAACTAATAGTCAAGTTTTATTTGAAGATTATTCGTTTATAAAAGCAAGACTAGTATTAAAAGAAATGGTAGAAGTAGGGAGTTTAAGACTTATTGAAAGTAATTTAGTAACTGATACTGTGGGGCTTTATATAGGCTATTCAAAAAATACTATAAAAGCGACAGGAGGGACTAGAAAATTAACTAATTATACAGATATATATTCAGAGCTCTTAAAAGCGTTTTTAGAAATATATGATAAAACTACAGATACAGATATTCCAATTAGAAGAATAGGTGTAAATTTTGCAAATGTAATTGAAGCAGAAAGTGTACAATTAAGTTTATTTATAGACCAAGAAAGAATTGATGAGGAGAGAAAATTAGAACTTGCAATGTGCAGTATAAAAAATAAAATGGGAAAAAACGCGATAATAAGAGGAATGGACTTAGAAGAGGGGGCAACGACAATTATGAGGAATAAATTAATAGGAGGTCATAATAGTGGCGAATAGAGTAGCAAGAGCAAAACAATTTCTTCCATTTGATGCATTGAAAGGATTGCAAGAAGCATTAAGGGAAAAAGAGATAGAGTACGAAGAGAAAAAAGATTTATCAGAAGATACTTTAAATGAATTAAACAATAAATTTAATCAAATTGACAATGGAAGTTTTGTTAAAATAACATTTTATAAAAATGGAAAATATAGCGAAATTAAAGGAAGAGTAACAAATATTGATTATATTAAAAAGAAAATTCAAATTAATAAAGAATACAATATAAATATTTGTGATATTGTAAGTATTTTAATATAATTAAGTAAATTTAGATTATATAATTTGAAACAGGAGGAATATAAAAATTGATTTATTTAAAAGAATTTGAATTACCAGAAAAAGAAGATTATAGTGGATATCCGTTTCACTTATTTTTAGAAAAAAAGTTTTACGATATTAAGTTTGATACAATTACAATTTTTTATGGAGATAACGGCTCAGGAAAATCCACTTTATTAAATGTTATCACTGAAACTATAAATAAAGATAAAAAAGTAATTGAAAGAAGAAATAATTTAGTTAAAACAGAATACTTTGATATCTATATGAATGAGTGTAAATATTATGTTGAAAATAATATTCCAATAGGAAGTAAAATGATTTGTAGTGAAGATATATTTCAAAATATATTGTTTAAACGAAAAGACAATCAAAAAAAGAATAGTGCAAGAGAGAACTTAAAAAAGCAATATCTTCAATATAAATATAATCCTATTAATTATGAATCGTTAGAAGATTTAAGTCTTTCAGTTGAAACTAGGAAAAAAACGCAAAGTAAATTTATAAAAAGTAGAATTGAAGAAAATTCAAGGGAATTTTCTAATGGACAAACAGCGTTAGATTTTTTTGATAAAGAGTTGCAAGAGTGTGGTTTATATTTACTTGATGAACCTGAAAACAGTTTGTCACCAAAATTTCAGTTAGAATTAGTACAATTAATAAATGAATTAAGTAGATTTTTAAAATGTCAGTTTATAATAGCAACACATTCTCCATTTTTATTATCAATTCCAAATGCTAAAATATATAGTTTAGATGAAATACCAGTTACCGAAAAGAAATGGTATGAATTAGAAAATATGCAGATTTATTATAACTTTTTTAAAGGAAATAAAAGTTATTTTGAGAATAGATAGATTTTGTCCAACAGTAAAGAATACAGTTGGACATTTTAAATTTTATATATTGATTTTTCATTTAAAATAGGGAAAAGAGGAACGTCCCCAAATCCCTGAAATCCCTGTGCCAAATCCCTATTCTAATTTTTTGGTTTCTGGATTTTTAAAACTTAAATACCAACACATACCATTTCTATTTTTATTAATACTTTCATTTCTTTCACGTAAAGCATTAAACGTCTTTGGAGGAGGAACAATCATAGGATTTCCTGGGGACCAATTAGCTGGTGTCATACAATTATTTTGGTCGGAATATTGTAGTGCAGTTACAGTTCTTAATATTTCTGGAATGTATCTGCCTATATTCATTGGATAAACAAAGATACTTCTTATAATTCCCTTATCATCGATAATAAATATATTTCTAACAGTTTCTGTAGAGCTTACATCGTTAGAAATCATTCCATACTTTCTGGCGATAACTCCGTTTTGGTCTGCAATAATAGGGAAATTTACAATAAGACCGGTTTTTAGATAAATATCATATAACCAAGCAAGATGAGAGTTTAAACTATCAACACTAATACCAATAAGTTCTGTATTTATTTTTTTAAAGTATGTATCTGCTTTGGCAAGACCAATTATCTCGGTTGTGCAGATAGGTGAAAAATCGTTTGGGTGTGAAAAAAATACAATCCATTTACCTTTATAGCTAGAAAGAGAGATGTCTCCCATCGTAGAAACAGCGTCAAAATCTGGAGCTTCCATACCAATTTTTAAGTTATTATTCATCATTATTTCATAATCCATAAAATTAAACTCCTTTAAAAATTTTTTATTATAATATATGAAAAAATTCTGCAGAAGTTACAAGGATAAAAATAGAAAAGAATAAAAAGAATTTAAACGTAAATAATAAAAACAAGGAGGTATGTAAAATGGAAAGTAATCAAAAAATTCATTGCTCAGTTGGAAGTTGTAAATATAATGATATAACAGTTCAGGAATGTAAATTAAAAGCTATAAATATTATGCCAAATACAAATGTAAATACAGGTGATGAAAAGGAAACAATGTGTGTAAGTTATAAAAACAATAAATAGAGGTTAGTGAAAATAATTATAAAAGACATTGCCATTAGGTAATGTCTTTTTAATATTATAAATTTTTTTCACGTAAATTTTTCATGATTTGTTTATTAGCATCTTTCTTTTTTAAATCTTCTCTTTTATCATATAATTTTTTACCCTTACCTAAACCTAGTTCTAATTTTACAAAACTACCTTTAAAATAAATATTTAACGGTATTAACGCATATCCTTTTTGTTTTAATAATCCATATAATTTAAGAATTTCTTTTTTATGTAATAATAGTTTTTTTGGTCTTAAAGGGTCTTTATTATATATATTTCCATGCTCGTAAGGACTAATATGCAAATTATATACATAACATTCGCCATTAGAAATGCTAGCATAGCTATCTTTTAAATTTACTTTGCCTAATCTTATAGATTTAATTTCTGTACCTGAAAGAACAATGCCAGTTTCGTAAGTATCTAAAATTTCATAATTATGCTTAGCTGTAGGGTTCTTAGCAATTAATTTTGTATTCATAAATCTTACCTCGCTTAATTTGTTAATTAATAACTGTATTATAGCATGAATATATGAAAAGTAAAAGATTAAGCTGCCACAAAAGAGTAGCAGCTTATAGATTAATGTGAAAATTATTCATTATGATTTCTTTTAACTAAATACCATATAAGAAATGCAATTCCTAATACAACAGCTACTACTATTATCCACGACCAAACTGTACCATTAGAAAAAGCTGATGTTGCAGCTGTGGTTGCAGTTCTAGTAGCATTATATACACCATCTTTCATATCTGTAGTAGCTTCGCCTACACCATTTGTAAAGTCCTTTGCTTGTTCTTCAGTTTTAGTAACAACATTACTAGACATATCTTTTATTGAGTTAGCAGTATTTTGAACAGCATTTGATGCATCTTGCATAACATTTTCTGTATGTCCAACACCATTTTTGGTAGATTCTGCAGCTTTATGAAGCATATCATTATTAGCAAAAGAATTACCTGTTATAAAAAATACAATTACAGCAGAAAATATAATAAAAGAAATCTTTTTAGCTATGTTAGCCATAATTTACCTCCTGCTTAAGTTTGAGGATATTATCTGCAAATAAATTTACAAATAATAAAAATACCTCAATATTATTTTTAGAAATTTAATTAAAAATATGCAAAAAAAATAAACCAATCTATCTAAAGATTGGTAATAAATTTAATGTTTTAATCTAATTAATATAGCAATACTTAATAATATAAGTAAAATTCCGATTACAATTAATAAAATATTTAAAATATTAGAAATATCTAATCCACTAGAAGATGTAGTAGAATATGTGCTTGATGTAGTTGGTTGGTAAGTTGAAGCTGTAGCCATAGTGTTAGATGTTTCGTTTGATGTAAGGTTCATGTCTATATCATCTGCTGCGAAAGCAGGTGCAATATTTACAAAAAATAAACTTAAAATTATTATTGGCATTAGTAATAAAAATTTTTTTATCATATGTTTAACCCTCCTAAAATGTCCCTTGTTTATATTATCTATTTTATATGTTATAATCATACACAAAAACATAAAAAAAGTCCATACAAAACTAAAAAAAATTAAAAAAATATTGACAATATAAAATCTTAAATATATCTTTAAACTAAGGAGTGGTAATATGGACGAATATATGGAAAAATTAGTAAATAGCAAAGAATTCGAAGTGTTTAAAAATCTAGATAAAGCTACATTAAAAATTATTTTAATGTATTTAAAATTTAATTTAGTAGAAATGTACCAACAAACAGAAGTTGAAGCTAATAATAATCAAATAAGATATGCTATTATAAAAAGTTGTATACCATCAGATTATAATTACTTAGAATTTTTAATGGATTGTAATTATAGAATAAATTTAAATATCGCTAGGAACGTGTTTATAGATAAAATTGGGGATAAGAAAATCAAATGTCAAAAATGTGGACTACAATATTGTATAAAATATTTAGTAAGAAATTTTTTGTATGAAATATTAAATGCTCAAAAACGAGATAAAGTTGTGATAGATCCAAAAAAATTAATAAATATGTTTTTAAACGAAGAACCAGAAGAGGTCTTATATAATTCTATTGATATTAAATTTGACAATATAGATACAGTAACATTAATGTTTGTTGAAATTTTATTAAAAAATAAATTTATTAAATTAAAAGAATATAATGACGATACGAAAATAGCAAAATTTAATGCTCTAAATTTAGTTAAATTAGAAAATAGCATATATTATATTAATAAAATACATCAGTATTATTCTGGCAATTATGATAATGAATTAGTAGTTAATATAGAAGACTTCGAAAAAAATATAGAGATTAATTCAAATGAAAGTTACGAATATGTATATAGTTTAACTGCATATTATGAATATTTAATTGAAGTAAAAAAAGTGGATGTTATAAAGCAATTAGAAAATTATTTAGCAAGAAGAAACAAAGATAAAATAACTAATAGAGGAAAATATTTTAATAGAATCTATTTAAATAGGCTAGAAAAATTATCTTGTAATAAAGAAACAAAAAATAAGATAAAAAAGCTATTTAATTATGTATTAAACTATAATTATACAACAGCTACACCATTTGTACCTATTAATATTGTAATGTATACAGAAGATAGGGAAATGGCTACAAACATTTCAGAGCTAATTGGTGAATATATGTGGTATTTTGTATATTTAAAGGATAGTACAAAATATTATGAATATTCAATGAATGAGATTATTTCTGATAAAAATCTAATAAATCAGATGTATGTTGATTATAGCAATGGAAAAACTACATACAAATATGGAATAATACGAATTATGGATTTCCAAAATATAATTTATGCATCAGACAAAGATCAAAATATAATATTAAATTTATTAGCAGAAAAAATATTAAAAAATAATTCTAGAATAGTAACGATGATATATGGAAAGAAAGAGGTAATAAAAGGAATATTAGATAAACATCCAATTTTATCAGAAGATTTATTTAATATAGAATTAAACATTGACGAATTGGATATAAATGAAGTTTATAATATAGTTATAGAAAGATTAAGTTTAACAGAGCAATTGACTCCAGAAATAAAAGAAAAGATATACAATTATATAAAATTAAGTTATGGAAGTAGTGAGCTTAAAAATACAGAATATGCTAAAGTATTATTTAATAAGATAATATTAAATGAAAACAGTACTTTTGATGAGAATAAAAATAAGGTTTTAGAGTTAGAGGATATTCCTAATTTGTACAACACAAGAGATTTACCACAAATCTTATCAGAACTAAATGAAATGATAGGACTAGGTAAGATAAAAAAGCAGATTAATAATCTAGTAAGTTTATTAAAATTTAATAAACGAGCAAATATCGATATTTCCAAATTTAATCTTCATATGGTATTTACAGGTAATCCAGGAACGGGAAAAACAACTGTTGCAAGACTTTTTAGTGATATCTTATATAATTTAGGATATACTAAGAAAAATAAACTTGTAGAAGTATCAGCAAAAGACTTAATAGCGGAATATGTTGGGCAAACAGCTGGTAAAACATATAATGTACTAAAGTCTGCTTTTGGAGGAGTATTATTTATAGATGAAGCATATTCAATTGTTGAAAGTGGTTCTAATGCTTCTTTTGCAAGTGATTGTATGACGACAATATTAAAAGTTCTAGAGGACCAAAAAGATAATTTAATAGTTATTTTTGCGGGATATGAAAAACAAATGGAGAAATTTATAAAATTTAATCCAGGTTTAAAATCTAGAATAGGATATACGATAAAATTTGATGATTATACAAGCCAAGAACTAATAGATATTTTTAAACAATTAGTTGAAAAAAATAATTTAAAAATTACAGATGAAGCATTAAAGAAAGTGGAAGGCATAATAGAGACATCAAAAAAAGTTGAGGACTTTGGAAATGCAAGATATATAAACCAAATATATCAAGATATTTTAATTGAGCATTCAAGAAATGTGGAAAATATAGACAATGATGAAAATTTAATGGTTATAACAGAAGATGATATAAATGCAGAAAAATTAACAGCAAAAAATGAAGCAAGAAGGATAGGATTTTAAAATGTATTATACATATATGTTAAGATGTACAGATGATTCAATTTATACAGGGATTACTACGGATTTGGAAAGAAGAATGGATGAACATTTTACCCAAGGAGAAAAATGTGCCAAATATACTAAAAGGCATGAAGCAAAAAAGTTAGAGGCAGCGTGGAGTAGCGAAGATAGAAAACTAGCTTCAAAATTAGAATATTATATAAAACATTTACCAAAAAGTGAAAAAGAAGATATTATAAAACACAATAAAAATATAACCGTTCTAAGTGAAAAATTAGATATTACATCTTATAAAAGAATTAGATTAAAGAGGTGAAGAGTAATGGAAAAAGAAGCATTTTTTAAATTATCATATGGACTATATATTATAACTACAAAATATGAAGAACATTTTGCGGGATGTGTTGTAAATACTGTTGTGCAAGCAACAGCAGAAGAAAAGCCAAAATTATTAGTAACTGTAAATAAAGAAAATGATACTAATGTAACAATGAAAAAATCAAAGAAAGTAAATATATCTGTGTTATCACAAGATGCAGATATGTTATTAATTGGTAAATTTGGCTTTAGAAGCAGTAAAGATTTTAATAAATTAGATGGAACAGAGCATATAATGGGAAAAAATGATATTCCGGTAATTACTAAAGCTACATCATCATATATAGAGGCAAATATAATAAACGAAATAGATTGTGGAACACATACTATATTTGTATTAGAGGCAGAAGAGGCAAAAATATTAACTAACAAACCAGTTTTGACATATGATTATTATCACAATGTAATAAAAGGAAAGACTCCACCAAAAGCATCATCATTTAGTAATTAAAAGTAGAGTGTGCTTATATTAAAGGGAAGACTAAAAAAGAGGGGGCATTATAAAAATGCAAGAACATGTAGAATTAGAAGTTTCGTTAGAAATAATAATGGCAGAAATTGCAAATTGTATGTTTAATTTAAAAACTAAAGAAGACGAAATAAAACTTAATAAGTTAATAGCACTTCAAGAAAGTGCATATAAAGGAAATAGAGAAAGTGTCAAAAAGATATTAAACAAGGAGTTTTAACATGGAAAGAAGAAAAATTTCAAAAGAAGTATATGATAAAATAATAAAGCAAATACCTAATAAAATAATAGAAATGTTGCCAGATAAGCCCGAAAACTTATTAAGATATGCAACTAGAATTAAAGAGGTTCAATTTTCTAAAAATGTGGATGAACCTACAAAAAAATTAATGAAAGAAAAATTATTAAGTGATGAAGAATATTTAAGAACTTTTTTCTTTGTTATGGCTATTACTTTTTATAATAAAAAGAGAGTAGAAAATCCTCAAATAAAAATAGTTGCAGCACAAACAGGTAGTGGAAAAAGCAATTTAACTGCAAAACTTTTAAGAGAAGATGAAAACTATATTTTTGTTGATTCAGATAAATATAAACATTTTAGGTATGATGCGAAAGTCATTGCAAATGAATACCAAGTGTTATATCCATTTTTAACAGGACCAGATGGATATGATCATGCAGATAATATATATGAATATGCAATAGCAAACAAATATAATATTATAAAAGAATCTGCACCATCAAAAAATAAAGGTTTATTAAATGTTGATGCAGAAGAGCTTTTAAAAAATAATTATAAAATTTCTGTTTATATCTTAGCCGTTGGTGAACTAAACAGTTTATTATCAGTACATGAAAGATATGAGCTACAAATAATACATGGATTAAAAACTGCAAAATTAACATCTATAGGAAGACACGATGAATCATACGAAGCGTTAATACCAAATGTTAAAGAAATAATAGATGATAAAAGAATAAGTAGAATTAATGTATATATACGTGGAAATTTGGCTAATGAATATAATCCAACACAAATATTTCCTTCTGAGAGATTTTGTGATATAATAGAGGCCCTTAAAGTTGTTAGAGAAGAGGACAATGACAATACTAAAAAAGAATTTAAAGAAAGATATGAATTAGTACATAAACAAATGGAAGCTAGAAAGGCACCAAAGGAACAATTTGAGCAGCTTGAGGAGATTTATAGGAGGAGCATTAAATGAAGGAAGAATATGTAGAGCTTGCTACAGAAATCGTAGAAGATCAATTAGCAACTGTTATAAATGAATATGCAGTAAGCCAAAACCAACAAGCTAATAAATTATTAGAGCAAAAGATAGAAATATTACAACAAATGAAAGGTGAAATAAATAAAGGTAATTCAAATATTATAAAGATGGTATTAAAAAGAAAGAAGAAAGGAATAATATGATTGATTATAACGAAACAAGAGGAATTTCAAAAGAAACATTAAATGAATTATTACAAGAATTAAACCCAGACTTTATAAAAAAATTACCAGATACACCACAAGAAATATTAAAGTTTGCAAAAAGAAGAGTAAATCCATACATATCTGAGAATATTAATGAAACATTAGCTAAACAAATGTTGGAAACAAGACAAACTGACAAGGAATATTTATTAACTTTGTTTAAAGCTATGACTATTACATTTATTAATGGTCACGATCCTTCTCAACATCCAGTTGCAGCTGTATTAGTATCTCAAACAGGTGCAGGAAAGACTAGTTTAAGAGAATTAATAAATCCTCAAAATCAAGTATATGTTGTTATAAATCCAGATTTATATAAAAAGTATAGATCTGATGCAGACAAGATTAGAGAAAAAGATAGAACACATTTTGGGGCTTTAACAGGAATAGATTCATATGATCATGCTGCTAATATTAGAACCTATGCGATGGAAAAAGGATATAATATTTTAATAGAAGTGGCTCCTTCATTACAACAAGGTTTAATAGGAGTAGATGAAAAAGAATTAGAAGAACATGGTTACCAATTAGATTTACATGTTATGGCTGTTGGAGATTTAGTAAGTGCTATATCTATCCATCATAGGTATGAAACTTCAATATTTGTTTATAATGGTCAAGGTGATACTAAATTAACAGATTTACATAGGCATGATGAATCCTATTTGGCTGTTAGCGAATGCTTAGAAGGTATGGACCCAGAAAGAATAAGCTTATATATTAGAGGTAAAAATGCAGCTATTCCTCCGAAAAAGATACCAACAGAAGGAAAAACAATGACAGAAATTTTAAATATGCTACAAAGGGAAAGATCTGTTTCAAATTATGCATATGTAGTAGGTAGTGGAGAACCCTCTTTTATATCTGATTATCAAGAAATATTACAGTTAATGCAAAAAAGAAATGCTCCACAAGAAGAATATGAGCAACTAAATAATATATATGGAAGATATGTACATTATAAAAGTCAAATTAAAAGCGCAGAAGGAAGGTAAAAATAACAATAAGCGTGCTGATTATTAAAATCAGTACGCTTATTGTTGTTTGGTTCGAAACAATAGTTAAGATGAAGTTATATTCTTCCTAATCTTTTCTGGCATAAAACAATATGCATGTTTTTGCCAAAATTTCATGGCTACCAAGTACAAGTCATCCTCTGGATCTAATTCCCAAGGACGTGGCAAAGGTTCTAATCCAGTAAATTTTATGTTAGTAATAACATAAAATATGCCATCTATATCAGCCATCTTTTCGAAGTCGATAGAAAGACGCTGAATTTCTTGAGGAGAAGAAAATGCCATATAGACCGGATGCTTTTCGCCATAGCGAACAACCTTCATAAGGTCATCGACATCTTCGTAGAATGACAAAGAAGAAAAATCGACATATCCAATAATCGCTTTTGTTTTTACCCTATAATTTTCACTTTTTGATTCCAGTTTTGAATTACTTACAACTTTTCTTAAGAAATCGCTGTTAATATTGCAATAGAAATCCCTTGCGAAATATACAGGGTATAAATTTTGGGCATGCCCTATAAATTTAAGATTCCGTTTCCAAAAAGCTTTTGAAACTTCATACGAATCTTTATATTTTATAAGTGCCAAAATAAGGCGTCTCTTGTGTCCTTTGCCAGAAAGCTCATAAGGAATGAGCAAAGAGATTCGCTCCATATCCTGATACAAATATGAACTTTCGATAACTTCTTTTACCATATCTAATGTAACATGTTTATCAAGCCTAATTCCATACCGGGAATAAACTTTAAAACCATTCTTAGATACAGCAATTAATTCTTTAGGTGGTGAGTTAGATTTTTTCATAACATTTAGTTCTTAATAAATTAAGAACTACCTCCCTTCTAAAACTACAAGACCAGCAAAAGGAAACTATCCTTTATATGCTAATCAACCGTTTTGCTACAATGCCATTATATAAGCATATTTCGCATAATACAAGTTTTTTGCAAAATTAAATAAATTTTTGTATAATAATGTCACATTATTATTAATAAAAATTAATGTTAGGAGGAAAAATGTTAAATATAGGTTGTCACTTATCAATTTCTAAAGGATATGAAAATATGGGAAAGGAAGCACTAAAAATTGATGCTAATACTTTTCAGTTTTTTACAAGAAATCCTAGAGGCGGAAAAATAAAAGAATTAAATATAGAAGATATAAATAATTTATTAGAAATTATGAAAAAAAATCAATTTGCTAAGATACTAGCGCATGCACCATATACAATGAATTTGTGTTCAGATAAAGAAGATATTCGCGAATTTGCTAAAAACATGATGAAAGAAGATTTAGAAAGAATGGAATATATTCCAGGAAATATGTACAATTTTCATCCGGGAAGTCATGTAGGGCAAGGAGTAGAACAAGGTATAGAATATATTGCAAAAGCTTTAAATGAAGTACTTACCAAAAATCAATCTACCACAGTGTTGTTAGAGACAATGGCAGGGAAAGGTACAGAGATAGGAAGAAGTTTTGAAGAATTAAAAACAATAATAGATAAAGTCAGTTTAAAAGAAAAATTAGGAGTTTGTCTTGATACCTGCCATATAAACGATGCAGGATATGATGTAAGTGATATTGATAAAGTATTAAATGAATTTGATAAAATTATAGGTTTAAAATATTTAAAAGCAATACATTTAAATGATAGTATGAACGAATTAGGAAGTCATAAAGATAGACATCAAAAAATAGGAGAAGGTACAATAGGCATTACAAATTTTGAAAAAATTATAAATCATCCAGTGTTAAAAGATTTGCCATTTTATTTAGAAACACCAAACGATTTAACAGGATATGCAAAAGAAATAAGCTTACTAAGAAATTTGTATAAAAGTTAAAATAGAAGAAGGAGAGAAAATTAATGCTTTCAGTAATGGAGGTAAAGAAGAGATTACCAAGAGATTTTATAGAAGAATTATATAGTTTGCATTCGCCATTAGTTGCAGATAAAATATTAGCCGGAATGGCAGGAAAAAGAAATACTACTTTGCGTGTAAATATATTAAAATATAATATTCAAGACCTAATGAGATATTTTAGAGAGATAAATATCAAGTTCGAAAGAGTTAGTTTTTTTAACAATGCATTAATAATAAAAAACGCAACCGAAAAAGATATTCAAAAGCTAGATATTTACGAAAAGGGATATATTTATTTGCAGAGTTTGTCTAGTATGATTCCACCACTAGTACTAGACGCGAAAGGAAATGAGCAAATATTAGATATGGCATCAGCACCAGGAAGTAAAACAACACAAATCTCTGCAATGATGAATAATACAGGACATATTATTGCAAATGAGTTGGACAAGATAAGATGTGAACGTTTAAAATTTAATTTAAACAATCAAGGAGCAACAAATGTAGAAGTAATAAATGGGTATGGTGAAAAATTAGGCGAGAAATATCTAGAAACATTTGACAGAGTTTTATTAGATACACCATGTAGTGGAGAAGGTAGATTTATTGCAGAAATAGCAGGTACATATCGAAACTGGTCATTAAAAACAGTAAAAGAACTTTCAAAAATACAAAGAAAACTTATAAAAAGTGGGTATAATGCATTAAAACCAGGTGGAATAATGGTATATTCTACATGTACATTAAATTTAGAAGAAAATGAAGATATTTTAAAATGGGCGTTAGAGAATTTAAACTTAAAAATAATGGATATAGATTTAAATATAAAGAACGCAATTCCAGGAGACAAACTGGGTACAAATTTAGGGTTAGAAAAAGCAATAAAAATATTGCCTAATAAAGAAACAGAAGGTTTTTTTATAGCAAAATTAAGAAAAATTTAGCAAGGAGGATAAAATATGGAGTCAAAAATTGAAGAAGCAGTTAATAAAAAGAAAAATGGGTATAATTGTGCACAGGCAGTAGCTTGTACTTATTGTGATTATGCAGGAATTGATGAAGAAACAATGTTTAATATATGCCAAGCTTTTGGTACTGGCATGGGAACACTAGAAGGAACTTGTGGCGCAATAGTTGGAGCAGGTGTTGTTTTAGGAATGATGAATAAGCAGAGATTAAAAACGAATCAAGATATAAGAAAAATTATGCAGGACTTTAAAGCTCAAAATTCTACAGTTATTTGTAAAGAATTAAAAGGAATAGGAACAGGAAAAGTCTTAAGAGAATGCAATGATTGTGTACGAGATGCTGCTAGATTTTTAGAAAATATAATTGAAGAAAAAGAAAAACAGGTTGACGTAATTTAAATTAGATGCTAAAATAGAACTATGTTTTAAGAGTTTACCTAAGAGTATAAACTTGAGCGGTAAAGGGTAATTGGAAATTACTTACACTTTAAGTAAGATTGGATAAGAAATAATTCGAGTCTTACAAAGGAGTCTTAAAGATTTCTTTGTAAGGCTTTTTTTCTTATATATTAAAAGATATAATATACTAAAATAGAGATATATTTGTAAAAGGGGATAAAAATTATGAAATTTGAAGAGATGAAAGAAGAGGAACTAAAAGAAACGCTAGAATTGGTAAAAAGAGTTTTTGATGAATTTGAAGCACCAGATTATACAGGCGAAGGAGTAACTAATTTTTATAAGTTTATTGCTTATGATAGTATCTTAGAACAATTAAAAAATAATTTTAAAATTTTTGTTGCAAAAGTAGAAGACAAAATAATCGGAATGGTTTGTATAAGAGATTGTTCTCATATTGCAATGTTATTTGTAGATAAAAAATATCATAAAAAAGGAATAGGAACAGAATTAATGAATATAGCAAAAAATTATTGCAAAGAAAAAAATGGAGACAATTATAAGATAACAGTGAATTCAGCACCATTTGCAATAGACTTTTACCATAAAATTGGTTTTAAAGATACTGGAAAAGAGCAAACGGTTGATGGAATAAGATTTTTACCAATGCAAATTTCAATATATAAATTTAAAGAATATGGAGCTGAATATTTTGACTACTTATACCAGACAAAAAAAGAATGTTTTAAATGGTATGTAGAAAAAATATATGGTCCTTGGGAAGATGAATTTCAGGTAGAATTTTTTAAAAACTTTATAAGAGAAAAAAGAAATTACATAAAAATAATAATTTATAATGATAGACCAATAGGTATGTTTACAAACTATATTAATGAGGATGGAAACGATTTTATAGATTTATTTTACATAGATAAAGTCTACCAAGGAAACGGAATTGGAACACAAATTTTGAAGGAACAATTATTAGTAGATAAAAAGAGTAATGTAGATACTGTATTACAAGTATTTAAAGAAAATCCTGCCAAAAAATTATATGAAAAAGTTGGATTTGAAGTATATGATGAAACAGATACTCATTATAAAATGATTAAAAAGATAAAGGAGGAATAGCTATGGCTAAATTTGTATTAATATGTGGACCACAAGCTGTGGGTAAAATGACAGTGGGTCAAGAGCTTGCAAAATTGACAGGGTTAAAATTTATGCATAACCATGAAACGATAGATTTACCATTAAAGTTTTTCGAATTTAAGTCAGAGCAAAGAGAACGTTTAACAGATTTGTTTAGATTTTCAATCTTTGAGGAAGTTGCAAAAAGTGATTTAAAAGGAATGATATTTACTTTAATGTGGGCTTTCGAAAGACAAGAAGATTGGGATTGGGTACAACGAATAAAAGATATATATGATAAAGAAAATGGTGAATTTTATGTTGTTGAACTAGAAACAACTTTAGAAGAAAGGCTAAAAAGAAATAAGACCGAAAATAGACTAAAAAATAAACCTACTAAAAGGGATTTAGAATTTAGTGAGAAGGAATTATTAAAATCTGTAGATAAGCATAGACTAAATTCATATGAAGGAGAAGTAAAATACGAAAATTATATAAAAATAAATAACACAAATATCTCGGCGAAAAATACAGCAAAAATAATACAAGAAAAGTTTAAATTATAGGAGGAAATTTACAATGGAAGATGAATTAGAATTAATATTTCCATCAAAAGAATATAAAGAACAAATAGAAGAATTTAAAGAAGAATTTATACAAAATAATGAAAATAATATACCTGGTGGTGGAGGATTAGAAAGAGAAGAAACATTTGAAGCTTGGATGCAAAAAATTAATGATGATCTTTCAGAAGAAAAAAGTAAAGCAAGAGGAAGAGTTCCATCAGTATTATATTTAGCCTTTAGAAAGCAAGATCAAAGATTAATAGGAATAATTCAAATAAGATGTAAATTAAATGATTATTTATTAAATTTTGGAGGACATATTGGAGATTCCATAAGACCTTCGGAAAGAAATAAGGGCTATAGTACAAAAATGATAGCTTTAGCGCTTAAAGAGGCTAAAAAATTAGGTATAGGAAATGTTCTAATGACTTGTAATAAAAACAATTTAGCATCTGCTAGAACAATTATAAAAAATGGTGGTAAATTAGAAAATGAAGTGATTGAAGATAATAAAATAGTACAAAGATATTGGATAACTTTAAAAAAGAGATATGCAGATGGTAGAAATAAAGCTAACCATATATTAGAAAGTGATTTTAAAAATTTAAGAATAGATAATTATGAATTTAAAGGGAATATATCTTTGTTAACAATAAAAAAAGTTAGAAAAGAATGGCGAATAGATGTAGAACAAAGGTGCATTTTAGCTAACAATTACAATTGGCTAGAAATATACCCAGATGGTGAAAATTATTGTATTACTACAATGTTTGATGAGAATGATAATATAGCTGAATGGTATTTTGATATTGCAAAAGAACTAGGAGAAGAGAATGGAATTCCATATGAGGATGACCTTTATTTAGATGTAGTAATAGTGCCAGATGGAAGAATACATATATTAGATGAAGATGAATTAAAAAGTGCATATGATAGAAAAGAAGTAAGTAAAGAAGAATACGAAATGGCTTATAGAGTTGCAAATAAGATTATAGAAAAAGGAAAAAATAAGAAATATTTAGATGAACTAACAAAATTTACAACAAAATATTTAAAAATATTAAGAGGTGATAAAGATGTATTATAAAAAATTAATTGGAAAGAATATTTATTTAGCTCCAAAGACAATAGAAGATGCAGAAAAGTATGCAGAATGGTTAAATGATTTTAGGACTACAGATTATTTAGGCAAGAGTGGAAAGATAATGACGTTAGAAAAAGAAAGAGAATATTTAGAAACTCATATAGATGATGAAGCAACACTTAATATTATAACATTATCAGAAGATAAATTAATAGGTACAGTAGGAATAGAAAATATAGATCATCTAAATAAAAGAGGAACTTTAGGAATTTTTATAGGAGATGTAGAAGAAAGAGAAAAGGGTTATGGAACAGAGGCAATTAATTTAATTTTGGATTATGGATTTAATTATTTGAATTTAAACAATATAAAATTAGATGTTGTAGAATTTAATGAAAGAGCGATAGCATGCTATAAAAAATGTGGATTTAAAGAATGTGGTCGAAGAAGAAAATGCGAATTTATTGATGGAAATTATTACGATAGAATCAGTATGGATATTTTAAAAGAAGAGTTTACAGATAAATACATATTAAATAGAAATATTTAGCAAAACAGTTAAATTATGTAGACTTAATCAGCTAAATATGTTAAAATAATAACGGTAGTAACTGCAGTTGAATTATACATAGGAGGGTAATTATGTGGAAATATTTTAAAGACTTAGAACGGACAATGTCTGTTCGTGGACTAAATGATCTGGCGATTGAAATGGCTGAACTTTATGCAAACAGTGCAGCTATTACAAAAGCTGACTTGGCACAGGAAAACGATATGACTGTAAAATTAGTCAGTGAACTCCTAGATTATGCAGTAGTGCATAGTCTGGTAAGCGAAGCAACAGTTGGTCTGATGGAAAGAAGATCACTTTCAAATCAAAAAAGGCACTCACCAGAGGGGGAAAGTTTTTCAGCAAAACATCATTATGCAGAACTTCGTAGAAAGCGAGTAGAACATCAAGTTTTCAGTTTTTCCGAAGAAAAGATTAGAGAACTGGCACTCGCTTTTGCAGAAGAAACTGATAAAAGCAAGGAGGATATAGCCATAAGATATGATATAGCCAAAAAATCAGTAGATATTCTACTGAAAAAAGCTATAACTCAGAGTATTTGTGATGATGAAACCTTTAAAAAAATTGAAGAAAGGTCTATCAGGCACAATGATAGTCCCGAGACAAGAGCCTTTTTTAGGCAGCTTCACGAAAGACGCGAAGCAAAAAAGAAAAATTTTTTTGCATAGTCATACCCAGAACACAGAAGCAACATGGAAGATATTTTTCCAGTTGCTTTTGTGTTTTTCTGTGTGTTAAAAGTGTGTACTTCAGTGGCAGAGCTTAAAGTTCAAAAATCATGTAAACTACAATAGATTTTGAATTAAATATATTTATTGGTAATATAAAGTATAAAACAAATAAAAATAGAAACAATAAACAAAGGAGGTAAAAATATGGAAGAGAAAAATTTAAAAATCTTAAAAGAAATTCATAAAGGTACAGTAATGGGAATGAATTCTATATCCTTTGTTGCAGAAAAGCTTGATGATAACGAGTTAAAAGATAACCTAAGTTTTCAATATACACAATATGGGCAAGTCATGGACAGAGTAAATAAACTATATGAAAACTATGGAGAAATACCAGAAGAGAAAAATATAATGAATAAAGTAATGGGATGGACTGGAGTGCAAATGAATACAATAAACGATAAAAGTCCATCAAAAATAGCAGAGATAATGATAGAAGGAACAACAATAGGAATTATAGAAGGAAGAAAAATAATAAACCATGAAGCAGATCAAGCTTCAAAAGATGTACGAGATTTATTAAATAACTTTGTAACATTCCAAGAAAACAATGTAGAACAATTGAAAAAGTTTTTATAGGGATTTATCGGGATTTGGGGACGGTCCTAAAATCCCTGTTGGAAAAAAGAAATGTTCAAAAATTCTGATAGAAAGCAAAGTCCAAAATCTCGTTTTTATGTGATGAAAATAAAATAATACTTGCAAATATTGGTAACAGCAGGTATAATAGTAATACAATTGAATTTAATTATGTTTTAAAAAGAAACCAAGTAGTAATTTATAATAACTTATAGAGAAGCAATGGTTGGTGGAAATTGCTAGTATATAAATTTACGAATTACATTTCTTATAGTAATTAACGTGTAGCTACGATAAGCTGTAAAGAGGCAATTAAAAATTGTAAATAAAGGTGGTACCACGAGACACATCGTCCTTTAAGGAGATGTGTCTTTTCGAATTTTTAGGAGGTGATGCTATGACCCAATCGTTTAGAATGAAAACAATAATCGATGGGTTCTTCTACGAAAATTCATATAATATAATCAAAAAACTAAAATAGTAAGGAGAATATTAATATGGATAATGGATTAGAAAAAATAAAGAGAAAAGCAGTAGATATATTTTCGGAAGAGGAATTAGAACAAAAATTAAAAAGTGGAAGAAAACTTACAATAAAATTAGGAGCAGATCCATCAAGACCAGATTTACATTTAGGTCATACAGTTGTATTAAGAGCATTAAAGACATTTCAAGAAATGGGACATGAAGTTGTATTTGTTATAGGCGATTTTACTGGAATGATTGGAGATCCATCTGGTAAAAGTAAAACAAGACCAGCTTTAACATTTGAACAAACAAGAAAGGCTGGAGAAACATACTTAAATCAAGTTACAAAAATATTAGATAAAGATAAAACAAGAATTGCATATAATTCAGAATGGCTTTCTAAGATGAATTTTAAAGATATTATAGAATTAACAAGCAAATATACAGTTGCTAGAATTTTAGAAAGAGATGATTTTAAGAATAGATATGAGAACAATTTACCACTATCTATGCATGAACTTTTGTATCCTTTAATGCAAGGATATGATTCTGTAGCATTAAATGCAGATATAGAAATTGGTGGAACAGATCAAACATTTAATTTATTAGTTGGTAGAGAACTTCAAAAAGATTATGGGCAAGAAAGACAAGTTGTTTTAACATTTCCATTATTAGTTGGCTTAGATGGAAAAGAAAAAATGAGCAAATCATTAGATAACTATATTGGAATTGATGAAAGTTCAGAGGTAATGTATGAAAAGGCCATGAAAATTCCAGACGAGGTATTAATAGATTATTTTAGACTAACAACAGATATAGACTTAAAAGAGGCAGAAAATTTAATCAGAGAGAATATAGTGAAGGCTCATAAAAGATATGCAGAAGAAATTGTTGGAATGTATCACGGAGAAGATAAGATAGCTGTTGCAGAAGAAAGATATCGCCAAGTAGCAAAAGGTGGAATACCAGAAAATATACCAGTGTTTAAACTAGAAAATAATGAAAAAATAAATATTTGTGAATTACTTATAAAAGTTGGATTTGCATCTTCTAAAAGTGAAGCTAAAAGAATGGTAATAGGTAGAGGGGTAAAAGTGGATGGTGAGATTATCGAAGACATATCAACTACTCTAAAACCAAAAGAAAAAATTTTACAATTTGGAAAAAATAAATTCGTAAAGATAATTTAAAGTAAAAGATGTCCTTTTTTGAGAGAGGACATTTTTAATTTTCAACTATTTAAAATAGTTGCTTTTACAAAGCAATTACAATATAATAGCATAGTATAGAAAAAAGGGATTTAAGGAACGTCCCCAAATCCCTGCTAAAATCCTGAAAGGAGACAAAAATGAACTTTTTAGAATTAAGAGAAAAATATCCAGAATTTTCATATAACTGGTATAAAATAGAAGAAAACGAGAATGAATATAAAATAACTTATGAATTTGAAATAAAAGGACTTTCAAAATTTAATCCAACATGGACAATTCCAAAAATGGATAAATCTAAAAACAATATTCCTAACAAAGAATTATTAGAAAATATGGTTTTTAATTTAGGAATGGTTGAGCTTGTAAGTTATTGGAAAATAACTTGCGCACCTCATGTAACTGTAAAAAATATATATTTAAGTCAAAAACAAATCGATTGGTGGAAAAAGTTATATTTCTATGGACTTGGTGAATTCTTCTATAAAAACAATATAAAAACAAATATAGATGAATTTATGAATATTACAGCTGGAACAAATAAACTATTAAAATCAGAAATTAATATAAGTGATGAATTTACTGGTGCTTTAGTTCCAATAGGTGGAGGTAAAGATTCTATAGTAACTTTAAATGTAATTAAAGATGATTTTGCAAACAACATGTGTTATGTAATAAACCCAAGAGGAGCAACAGAAGAAACAGCAGAGACTGCTGGATATGGGGAGAATAAAAGATGTTATGTAAAAAGAACTTTAGATAAAAATATGTTAGAACTTAATAAACAAGGATATTTAAATGGTCATACCCCATTTTCATCTATAGTAGCATTTTCAGCACTTATAGTAGCATATTTAAATAAGAAAAAATACATAGTATTATCAAATGAAGCAAGTGCAAATGAATCTACAATATATGAAGAGGAAGTAAATCATCAATATTCTAAAAGCTATGAGTTTGAACAAGATTTTAATGAATATGTTAAAGAAAATATATTAGATGGAATAGAATATTTTAGTTTATTAAGACCAATAAGTGAATATCAAATTGCAAAACATTTTGCTAAATTATCTGAATTTTATAGCATTTTTAAAAGTTGTAATGCAGGAAGTAAAGAAAACAAGTGGTGTGCAAACTGCCCAAAATGTTTATTTGTATATATAATTTTATCTCCATTTATGAATAAAAAAGATATGATAAATATTTTTGGAGAAGATTTATTAGAAAAAGAAAGTTTAAAAGAAACAATGGAAATGCTTTCTGGAATACAAAAGAATAAACCTTTCGAGTGTGTAGGTTCAAGAGATGAAGTAAATACAGCAATTTGTGAAACAATAAAAAGATGTGAAGCAAATAATGAGGAATTACCATTATTATATAAATATTATAAGACGACTAAAAAGTATGAAGAATACATAAACAAAGAGAACACATATGACAAATTTTATAATCCAGAGAATAATGTACCAGAACATTATAAAGAAATGTTAAAGAAGAGTGAGATAATATGAAAAGCACAATACTAAATAAATTTAAGGAAGATTTAGAAAATAAAAAAATAGCAATTTGGGGACTTGGAAAAGAAGGAATATCTACTTTGCAATTTATACAAAATAATAATATAAGGTATAAAGAATTAGGTATTTTAGATCAAAAAGATTTTCCAGAAATAGAAGGAGTAAAAAAATTAAGCAACCCAGAAGAGTTAAATGAATATGATTTGATATTTAAAAGTCCAGGAATAGTTGCAGATGCAACTATAATAGACATTGAAAAATTAACATCACAAACAGAAGAATTTATTAAAATTTTATCTAAACAAATAATAGGGATAACTGGAACTAAAGGAAAAAGTACAACATCTAGTCTTACGTATACTATTTTAAAAAAATATTATCCAAATACTGTTTTAGTGGGAAATATAGGAATCCCATGTTTTAATGCAATAAACGAAATAGATGAAGATACAAAAATAGTGTTTGAACTTAGTTGCCATCAATTAGAGTTTATACGATATTCACCACATATTGCGGTAATTTTGGATTTATATCCAGACCATTTAGATCATTATAAAACATTTGAAAATTACATTAATGCAAAACTTAATATTAATAAATTTCAAACAGATGATGATATTTTTATTTATGGAGAAACTTGCAAAAAATATATTCACAGCAAAATAAAAAATAATATCTGCATTAATGATTATATAAAAGATAGAAATATAATGACAGAAAATAATAGCATACAAATTTTAAATGATGAAACTAATTTGATAGGTGAGCATAATTTCTTTGATATTGCTGTTTCATACTATATTTGTAGCGAAATATATAAAATATCAAATGAAGAGTTTAAAGTAGCTTTAAAGGATTTTAAAGGCTTAGCACATAGATTAGAATATGTTACTACTAAAGATAATGTTTCATACTATGATGATTCAATTTCTACAATAGGAGAAACAACAATAGAAGGAATTAAAGCTTTAAAAAATGTAAATACATTAGTATTAGGTGGTATGGATAGACAGATAGACTATTCTAATTTAGAGGACTTTATTATACAAGATGAAAATTTGGAGAATTTAATTTTTATGCCAGATACAGGGACAAGAATATATAAAGAATTACAAGACAAGGGAAACAATAAAAAATGTTATTTAGTAAATAATTTAGAAGAAGCAGTAAAAAAAGCAAAAGAAGTAACAAAGAAAAATACAATTTGCTTACTATCTCCAGCGGCTGCAAGTTATGGATTTTTTAAAAATTTTGAAGAAAGAGGAAATAAATATAAAGAATTACTAAAAGAACTTTAGTGATAGTGAAGTGACCCAAAAATGTTATTCAAGAGAGTTTAACATTTTGGGTCTTTTTTTGTATACAAACATATAAAGTATGAATAATTCACAAAGAATTCACAGTACATCAATTGACAAGTGACATTGTGTCATATATAATATATGATACAGTGTCATTTTGAAGTTAAGATAAATAAGAGCACAATAATCAAAAGACACCAAATAAATAATCAAATTTTATAGTTAAGAATATAATACAAATGAAAGGAGGAAAAAATGCCAACAAATACGTTCTTCAATTTACCTGCAGAGAAGAAGCATAAAATATTAAAAGCTGCAAATAAAGAGTTTGCAAGAGTTCCACTAGAACAAGCTTCTATAAAAAATATTGTAGAAGATGCAGAAATAGCTAGAGGCAGTTTTTATCAATATTTTGAAAATAAGCAAGACTTGTTCGAATATATTATGACTTCAAAGACTGGTGATATGGAAAAAAATTTAATAGAAATGATAGAACAAGAAAATGGCAATATAATAAACATTTTTATTAATATATATGATCACTTAATAGAAGTAGGTAAAATAAGAAGAAATAATAAACTTTTTAGACAAATATTTGAAAATATTAAAACGAGTGACAATCTAATGCTTACAAGAAAAGAAGAAATGAACAAAAAATTAGAGAAAATACTACAAGATTTGTATTCAAAAAATAAAGATATTTTAAATATAAAAAATGAAGAAGAATTTAAGCTGGTAATAGAGATATTGTCAGCAATAACAAGACGAAGAATTGTAGCTTCATTAAAATATAAAAATTCAGCTGAAGCAAGAGAAGATTTCTTAAAGGAAATTGAATATATAAAAAGAGGAATTTTAAAGTAACATAAAATATGAACTTTAAGCTACCATCGAAATCTTTGGTTTCGTACTGGTGGGCTATATGCGGAGCTAAGCTCCGTCTATAAAGTTCAAAAATTTCAAAAAGGAGAGAATAAACAATGTTAAAAGTATTAAAAAACTTAAAACAATCTGCTATTTCTGTAATAGCAATTATTATACTTTTATGTGTTCAAGCTGCAACAGATTTAGCATTACCAACATATACTTCTAAAATTGTAAATATAGGTATTCAAGCACGGTGGAATAGAAAATTCTGCACCTGAATATATCGCTAAAAACCAAATGGATAGTCTTTTAAAATTTACAAATGATGATGAAAAAATATTAAATGATTATGAAATTATTTCTAAGGATAGTAAAGATTATGAAAAAGGTGTTAAAGATTATCCAGAAATTGCAAATCAAGAAGTGTATAAATTAAAAGACATTAGTAAAGAAGAACAAGAAAGTTTAAATCAAACTATAGCAAAACCTTTACTTGCGTTGTCTAGTTTTGAAGCACCAGAAGAAGTAAGTAAAGAAGATATGGATTTAATGCTGGGATTTGTAGAAAATGATGATGAAATATTAAATTCCTATACATTATTAGAAGATGGAAATACATACAAGATTAATGATATCAGTAGTATAGAAAAAGGAAAATTAAATATTAATTTAATAAATGGATTGCTTGTAAAACAAATGGTATCAAATGAAGAAACAGCTAATCAAATTAAAAACAATATGTTAGAGAATATTCCAGAAGAACAAAGAACTGTAATGGAAAATATGTCTTTAGCAGAAATAATAAATATGATGCCAGCAGAGCAAAAAACAAATTTTATAAACACAATAGAAGCAGAATTACCAAATACAATAGATACAATGATTACTAATTTATCAGATTCTATGGTAGAACAAGCTGCAATACAAGAAGTAAAATTACAATATCAATATTTAGGAGCAGATACAGATAGTATACAAAATACATATATTTTAATATCAGGCTTACAAATGTTAGGAATAGCATCTATCACTATGATAAGCGCAATTTCAATAATGCTATTATCTTCAAGAGTAGCTGCTAAACTAGGTAAAACATTAAGAGAAAAAATATTCAAGAAAGTATTAAGCTTTTCTACAGAAGAGTTTAACGGATTTTCAACAGCATCTTTAATTACACGTACAACAAATGATATACAACAAATTCAAATGCTATTAACAATTTTATTTAGAGTTGTTGTATATGCACCAATTATAGCAATAGGTGGATTTATAAGAGTGTTATTTAATAGTGATGCATCTATGGCTTGGATAATCGGTTTGGCTATAATTTGTATTTTTATAATTGTTCTTACATTGATGATTATAGCAATGCCTAGATTTAAAATATTACAAAAATTAGTTGATAAATTAAATTTAGTATCACGTGAAATATTAACAGGAAGTCAAGTAATTCGTGCTTTTAATACAGAAGAAAGAGAAGAAAAAAGATTTGATGGAGCCAATACAGATTTAATGAAAACACAAGTTTTTGTAAATAGAGCAATGAGTATAATGATGCCTGCTTTAATGCTTGTTATGAACTGTATAACAGTACTTATTGTATGGATTGGTGGTCATAATGCAAATGAAGGAATAATGCAGGTTGGAGATGTAATGGCATTTATTCAATATACAATGCAAATAGTAATGGCATTCTTAATGATATCTATGGTATCTATAATGTTACCACGTGCTAGTGTATCTGCAGAACGTATAAATGAAGTATTAGAAACAGAACCTAAAATAAAAGATAAAGAAGAAACAAAACAATTTAAAGCAGATAAAAAAGGATATGTTGAATTTAAGGATGTTTCATTCCATTACCCAGATGCGGATACAGAAGTTATAACAGATATTTCATTTACAGCAAAACCTGGTGAAACCACTGCTTTAATCGGAAGTACAGGTAGTGGTAAATCTACAATAGTAAATCTAATACCAAGATTTTATGATGTAACTGGTGGAGAGCTATTAGTAGATGGAGTGAATGTAAAAGACGTAAGTCAAAAAGAATTAAGGAAAAGAATTGGATTTGTACCACAAAAAGGAATATTGTTCTCTGGAACAATAGAATCTAATATAAAATATGGTAATGAAAATATAACAGATGAGCAAATGGTAGAGGCTGCACAAATTGCTCAAGCCGAAGAATTCATCGAAACAAAACCACAAAAATATCAAGAACCAATATCACAAGGTGGAGGTAATGTTTCTGGTGGTCAAAAACAACGTTTATCAATAGCTAGAGCTATTGCAATAAATCCAGAAATATTAGTATTTGATGATAGTTTCTCAGCATTAGATATGAAGACAGATAAGATATTAAGAGAAGAACTTGCAAAACGTACTAAAGATAAGACTGTAATAATTGTAGCACAAAGAATTAGTACAATTATGAATGCAGATCAAATAATAGTATTAGATGAAGGAAAAATTGTAGGAAAAGGAACACATGAGGAATTATTAGAATCATGTGAAACTTATAAACAAATAGCTTTATCACAACTTTCAAAGGAGGAATTGGAAAATGGCAGAGAATAAAAATGTAAGACCTCCAATGGGAGGTATGCGACATGGCGCAGGTAGAGTAGTAGAAAAACCAAAAGATTTTAAAGGAACTACTAAAAAACTATTAAAAAATTATTTGGCAAAATATAAAATACCAATTATAATTGTTATTTTATTTGCTGTTGGAAGTACAATATTTTCAATTATTGGACCAAAGATTTTAGGTAATGCCACAACAGAGATTTTTAATGGCTTAATGAATAAGTTATCTGGTGGATCAGGAATAGACTTTGGTAAAATAGGAACAATACTTCTTACATTATTAGGTTTATATGCTTTAAGTGCTTTATTTTCTTTAGTACAAGGTTTTACAATGACTACAGTAACACAAAAAATTACATATAAAATGCGTAATGATTTAGTACACAAAATTAATAAATTGCCAATGAAATATTTTGACAAAAAAACTCACGGTGAAGTTTTATCTATAATTACAAACGATATAGATACACTATCACAAAACCTAAATCAAAGTGTTACACAAATTATTACATCTATTTGTACAATTATTGGTATTTTGATAATGATGTTTTCTATTAACTGGCTTATGGCAGTGGTTTCATTAATTATATTGCCAGTAACAGCTTTCTTAAGCTTTACAATAGTAAAACATTCTCAAAGATACTTTAAAGCCCAACAAGATTATTTAGGTCATGTAAATGGTCAAGTAGAAGAAGTATATGGTGGTCATACAATTGTAAAAGTATTTAATGGTGAAGAAAAAGTAACTGATACTTTTATGAAAGCAAATGATGTATTATATAGATCAGCATGGAAATCACAATTTTTATCTGGTTTAATACATCCAGTAACAAACTTTATTGGAAATGTTGGTTATGTTTTAGTTGCAATTTTAGGTGGATATTTAACTGTTCAAGGTAAGATTGCTGTTGGTGATATACAAAGTTTCATTCAATATAACAGACAATTTATTCAACCTATAACACAAATTGCACAGATTTCTGCTTCATTACAAGCTATGATTGCAGCAGCAGAAAGAGTTTTTGAGTTTTTAGAGGAACCAGAAGAAGTAGAAACAGCAAAGGGAAATATAGATTCAAGTAAATTAAAAGGTAATGTTGTATTTGACCATGTTAATTTTGGATATAATCCAGATAAGACAATTATTAATGATTTTTGCGCAAATGTTAAAGATGGCCAAAAGATTGCTATTGTTGGACCTACCGGTGCAGGTAAGACAACTATGGTTAAATTACTAATGAGATTTTATGATGTCAATTCAGGTTCAATTTCTGTTGATGGTCATAATATTAAGGATTTCAAGAGATCTGAATTAAGAAAAATGTTTGGAATGGTTTTACAAGATACATGGCTATTTAGTGGAACGGTAGAAGATAATATAAAATATGGTAGACCAGATGCAACAGATAGTGAAGTTATAGAAGCTGCTAAAGCTGCACATGTTCACCACTTTATTAAGACATTACCGAAAGGTTATAAATCTATTTTAAATGAGGAAACAAGTAATGTTTCTGCAGGACAAAAACAATTATTAACTATTGCGAGAGTTATTTTAGCAGATCCTAAAATATTAATTTTAGATGAAGCTACAAGTTCTATAGATACAAGAACTGAGCAACAAATTCAATCAGCAATGGATAATTTAATGAAGGGGAGAACAAGTTTCATTATTGCACATAGATTATCTACAATTAAAAATGCAGATTTAATATTAGTTATGAATCATGGTGATATTGTAGAGCAAGGAACTCATGAAGAATTACTTGCAAAAGATGGGTTCTATGCAGGATTATATAATTCTCAATTCGACGAGCTTTGAGGGAGGAAAAAGTAGAATACTGTGTAGTCTATGAGCGAGAACACTTTGAGCCGATTAGAAAATACGAATGTAAAACACAACATCAGCCAAAATTTAATAAAATTAAGGTAAAATGGGCTATAAATTTAGCAGATTTTGATATAACAATAAAAAGGAAATAAGTTTTTGAACTTGTTTCTTTTTTTTTATGGAGGAAATAAAATGGAACAGGAAAAATTATTAAAAGTTTCAGAAGATATGAAAATATTTTCAATTATGAATCAGTTATTGGAAAATACTTTTCCAGAAATAATAAAAAAAGAGTTAGAAAAAAATAACATACAAAAAGAAATCTTATATTGTATTTATACCAGAAGTTGCAATGGTTATATTAGGGAAAAATATTTAAAAGAGTTGTTAAAACTTGATTTTGACTATTGGGCAATACCATTTATTGTTAAACTTTCTGATGAATATATAGTAGAAATTTTGGAAGTTATATATGATAAATTAAAAATTAGAAATAATGATGATATAAAACGATTTTGTCTTGAAAATAAAAATATTATAAATAAAAGTTATTCGAGAATGATTAGTTATTGGAATGAATTTTATAGAAGTAAAGAGCCTAGTTTCCATAAATATATTAAGAAAATATTAAAGGAATCTTTATTTTTTTCATAATTAGAAGTGAAAATAAAAGTTTTAAGTGATATTATTTAAATGTAAATTTATACGACAATTTATTTGTCGAGAAGGAGGTTTATTATTGATTTAAAAAAATTATTTGGATATGAGGGGAAAACAGTAGTTATTACAGGCTCTGCTTCAGGAATGAGTAAAGCAGCTACGGAACTATTATTAGAATTAGGAGCAAATGTATATGCAATAGATATTAATAAAATAGATTTACCTGTAACAAAGGCTTTTCAAGCGGATATGAGCCAAAAAGAAGAAATAGATAGAGTAATAGAAGAATTGCCAGAAAAGATTGATGCATTATTCTTATGTCATGGTATTGCAGCTTTCCCTGGCAAAGAGTTATTAGTACAAAAGGTAAATTTCTACAGTCAAAAATATATGACAGAAAAATTACTAGATAGAATATCAGAACATGGATCAGTTACTTATATTTCATCTGTAGGTGGATTTGGCTGGCAACAAGTTTATAGTAAAGCAGTGGAACTTATTAATTTACCTACTTGGGAAGATGCGATGGATTGGTATGACAAACATCCTGATTTAATCAAGAGTGCTTATGTTTTTGCAAAACAATGCCTAGAGTCATATGTAACTTATAAATGTATGTCATCTGAATTTATAAATAAGAGAATAAGAATAAATGCAATTAATCCAGGAGATACAACAACAGGATTAACAGAAGATTTCAATAAGTCAACAAGTCCAAATGGAGATGCAAAAGAAGGTGAAGAGATGATTTCAAACATTTTCTTAAAGAGTTGGAATGGATACCCAGCAGAGCCAAAAGACATGGGATACCCAATGGTTGTAATAGGTAGTGATATTTGTTCTTATATGTAAGGACAATTAATTTATATAGATTATGGTTTAACATCTTCTTGGACAAGTGGAGCATTGTTACAAGCAAATAATAAGTCAATTGAAGAACTTTCAGCAGATGCAAGTAAATAGGAGTTAACATAGAGAGTAGTTAATTACTCTCATTTTTTTTATTTGTTGTTGACAAATTCTAAAACAAAGAGTATACTAATATACTAGTACGGTATAGTAGTATACAAAGAAGGGAGTAATAATATGAAACAAGAACAAATTCTAAAAGCCGCAAAAGAACTATTTACAAAATATGGTTTTAAAAAAGTGTCAATGGATGAAATCGCAAGTGAAACAGGAGTTACTAAAAAAACAGTCTATAGTTACTTTAGTAGCAAAGAGGAACTTTTAAAAGATGTTATAAAGGAAGAACTGCAGAGTATTAGAAAAATTATAGATAAGGCTGAAAAACAAAGTAATGATTTTTTTGTTAACATTCAAAGTGTAATTTGTAGTGTAATTAGATATAAAAATGAAAGTGATTTTTTTAAGATGCTTATTAAAGAATCTGAAATGTTTAATAATGAAAAGCTAAAAGATAATTTAAAGATCATTGATAGTGAAATAAAGGATTACATAAAAAGCAAAGTAGAAAAAGCTGTAAATAATAAAGAAATTGTCGTAAAAGATGTTAATATTATTACTTTTCTTATATACAAAATGTACATAGCATTAATAATAGATTGGAATGAAGATAATGCTAAATTAGATGAAAAGGATATTGCAGATAACGTCCTTCAAATTTTAAAATATGGTATTAAAAGAAAGGAAGTAGAATAAAATGCAAAACAAAAAATTTTTTAAAACAATAATTTTTATTGTGGTTTTGTGTATACCATTAATTTATAGTTTCTTTTATTTAAAGTCTTATTGGGATCCATATGGAAATTTAACAGATTTAAAGGTGGCCATTGTTAATTTAGATAAAGGTCAAGATGATACTAATCAAGGTAATGAATTAGTTAAAGAACTAAAAGATAAAGATGTTTTAGATTTATGTGTAGTTGATGAAAATCAAGCTAAACAGGGATTACAAGATGGAGAATATTATGCAACTATTACCATTCCATCAGATTTTACAGAATGTTTAAATAGTGCTAGTGAAGAGCAAAAAAAGGTTGCAACAATTACATATACTCCTAATCAACAACAAAATTATCTGGCATCTCAAATCATTAATAAAGTTGTTACTGCAACTCAAATGGAATTGCAAAGCAAAGTTGGAAAAGAAGTTGTTTCAACATTAGCAGATACTTTATCTGCAGTTCCTGATAGTTTACAAGATATTTCTGATGGGGCAAACGAAATTTATGATGGTACTTCATCTTTGAATAGTGGATTACAAGATTTAAATAATGGAGTAGGAGAGCTTAATAGCAAATATAGCGAATTTAACAAAGGTGTAGAAAATGCATATAAAGGTAGTGAAAGTTTAAATTCTGGAATTGGGCAAGTTAATAATGGAATTGATAGTTTATCAAGTGGTACTTCAACTTTAAATAATGCATTAGATCAAATTAATACTGGTGTTGATAGTGTTGCAAAAAATGGTGGAGATAAAATAAATCAATTAACACAAGGAATAGATACTTTAAATAATGGTGCACAGACTTTGAATGTAGGAGTAAATTCATATATTGACGGAGCAAAATCTTTGAGTGATGGTATTCAAAGTTATGTAGTAAGTGTAAGTACAATAGATAAAAATGAAAGTGCGATTTTACAGTCTATTATTGACTATGATACGGTTATTAATTCTAAAGAGGTTACAAATCCAACCATTAGAACTTTAGCAGAAAATGCAAAACAAATTTTAAATGTTAAAAATAAATCTAACATAGATGCAAAAGGGCAGGCACTTGTTCAAGGAACACAAGATTTAAGTAAAAATTCAGATCAATTAAAAGCAGGTGCTAAAGCAGTTTCTGATGGTACTTCAACTTTAAAAAATAGTACTTCAGAAATGAATGAATTAATTAAGAATATTGCAACTTTAAAAGATGGATTATTTGCAGTAAAACAAGGAACTGAAACTTTATCTAATGGTGTATCTACTTTGAAAAATGGAACAAATCAAGTACTAAATGGATCACAATCCTTAGAGCAAGGGCTTCAAACTTTGAGTAGTAGTTCTGGAAATGTAAAAGAAGCTTTAAATCAATTAGATGAGGGAAGTAAATCAGCTGTTGATGGAAGTAAGAGACTTTTAGATGGTGTAAAAACGTTTAAGACCGAAATTAATAATGGATTAGAAAAATCAAAAGTTGAATTATCAAAATTAAATGGTTTAAATGATTTTGTTTCTGAACCAGTTGTTATTAATGAAGAGCCTTATGGAGAGGTTGATTCATATGGTATTGCATTTACTCCATTGTTTTTATCTATAGGATTGTGGGTTGGAGCATTAATGTGTTATGTTGTTTTATATTATGATCAAAAACATAGATTTGGAAAATTTGATTATACTTATAAAAATAAATTAGCTCAAAACTTATTATATATTGCAATTGGCATTGTAGAAGGTATTGTCACTGGATTGTTATTAAAATTGGGATTAGAATTTAATGTTGCTAATATGGGAATATATATAGCAGAATGTGCAATTGTTGGAGCTATATTTATGACTATTATACAATTTTTAATTAGAAATTTTGGAGATATTGGTAAATTTTTAGCTTTAATTATATTAGTATTACAATTGGCTGCATCTGGTGGTACTTTCCCAGTTGAAACTATTGATAAAGGGTTTAGATTTTTAAATCCATTACTACCTATGACATATAGTATTAAAATATTTAAAGAGTGTCTTGTTCAAACAAGTAATAACTTTATAGGAAAAAATACATTAATACTTGTATTAATCGGTTTAGCACTAGGAACAATTACTTTAATAGTTGAAATAGTAAAACATAAGGGAAATTCTAAAAAAGAAATTGAAAACAATAATGAAAAAGTAACAGGAGCCTAAGTAATTATCCCCCAGCTAAGCTGGGGGATAATTACTGTATAATAACGAAAATAGAAAAACTATAATATAGTTTTTTCAAATTTTGTTGGTTTCAAAGACAAAAAAATGATTGTGTGATATAATTCAATAGAAGACAATTTATCTAAACAATTAAAATTCATATTTTTACAACAAGACGACAATTAAATAGATGGTAAAAAAATCAATCTAATAGAAAAATAGATTGTTAAATTATAAGGAGATTATTATGGCAAATATAATTGATTATGTTGAATGGAGAGGAGATTTAAACTTAAATAAAACGGAGTTTAATGAAATAGATAGTTTAATATTAAATAGATTTTCGTATTTTCCGTTAGATAATCTAATAAACAAAAATGAAATGGTATCAATAAAAGAATTAAGTGAAAGATTTAAAAAAGCAGATAAAAAGCAAATGAGAATTCTTTGGAAGGATGATGCAGATTTATTTCCAATAATGGGCAATAGTAAAAGGTTTGGTGAAATGTTAGCTTTAGAATACATAAATAAAATAGATCCAGAACAAGAAAAACAATTTTCTGCTATTACAGTAATTTTACCTGATGATACACTTTATATTTCATATAGAGGAACTGACAATACATTAATTGGTTGGAAAGAAGATTTCAATATAAGCTTTAAAAGCCACATTGCATCACAAATTTCTGCAAAAAAGTATTTGGAAAATATTGCAAAAAAATATCCATATAAAAAAATAAGAATAGGAGGCCATTCAAAAGGAGGAAATTTAGCAGTTTATGCTTCTGTTTTTGTTGATTCTGAAATACAAAAAAGAATTATTAATGTTTATAATAATGATGGTCCAGGTTTTCATGAAGATATAATAAATACTGAAGAATATAAGAGAGTAATTAATAAAGTAACAACATATATTCCACAAGATTCAATATTTGGAATGTTATTAAATCATGAGGAAAAATATACGATAGTTCAAAGTAATGAAAAAGGGTTAATGGAACATGATGCATATTCTTGGCAAGTATTAGGGAAAAAATTTGTTGTATTAAAGGAAGTTACAAATGAAAGTAAATTTATAGATAAGACAATTAAGAATTGGTTGAAAGATTTAGATATGGATACAAGGCAACAGGTGATAGACATTGTTTTTGAAATTCTTAATTCTACAAATTCAAAGACAATACAAGATTTAAAATTTTCATTAGTAAAAAATGCAAGAATAATTTTATCTTCATATAAGCAAATAACCCCTGAGAATAAAAAAATGATAGAAGCTACAGTAACTGCACTTCTTGGAATAGTTAAAGAAAATGTTAAAGCAGAATATAAAAAATTCAAAATTTTAAGTAAATAACAAATTACAATTTAAGTGAGAGTAGTTATATTGATAATTACTCTCTTTTATGATAATATGGAACAAATATAACTAGTAATTTATATGGGGATTGTTTATGGCAGTTTTAACAGTAATTCCTTTAATAGGAACATTAGGAATTTTATTTATTGGATTTAATGTAATAATTATTACATTACTAATATTAACAATAGTATTTGGAGTAATTAGAGCTATAAAAAAGAAATTTAACAAGACATTTATTGTATTATTAATTGTAACAATCTTATTTAGACAAGAAAGGAGAGGTAGAGCGATGCTCCCTCAAAGGTAAAAAGCTATGAAAGTTATTCTTAACGCAGAAAAGGTGGAAAACGAATTCTATCCAAAGCAAAATTCAAAAAAGCGGGGAAATCTTTTAAAAATAAATGAGAATCGTGAATATGTAGTAAAAGAAATTGCTACAGATTCATATGGCACATTTTTTAAACTGGCAGGAATCCAAAAACCTTTTGATACGAAATGGTTCTATGTATCAGAAGTTAGTCCAAATGAAAGTGTGTATGCCAAAGCAGATGTATATGCTGCTGCAGAGTATGGCATAACAGCTGATTCAATCGTTGAAGAAGGTACTCTAAATGTTGTAAGCGAAGTTGGTTTCAGGCATGAATGCAAAGTAACAATGGCCTTTTACAGTGACACTCTTGGAGAGTGGCTTTTCGAATTAGAAGGACATAGATTTCCTGTATTGCAGAAATATATGGAAGTAATTAGAATGAATAAATAGCCAATAACTTGTATGCAAAATCTATGATTAAGTATGCAAGTATAACCTAAGAAAGGCAGGGGGGATGACATTTTATTGTCGCCTCCTTGCTTTGTTTTTTGTTATAAAGGAAAAATCGAAGTTTTTTCGAAATGATTTTCTTATATATAAATATAAAAAAGAATTGATTTAATTAAAAGTTATTAGTACAATAAAAATATGAGGTGATAAAATGAAAATTGCAATAGTATATAAAAGTATTACAGGAAATACAAAACTTTTAGCAGAAGCTATAAAAGAGGAGGTCCCAAAAGCAGATATTGTATATTTTGGAGAACCAAAAAAAGACATACAGGCAGATTTATTTATAATTGGATCATGGACTGATAAAGGAATGTGTGCTACAGAAATTACAGAATTTATGAAAAATATAAAAAATGCTAAGGTTGCATATTTTGGTACAGCAGGATTTGGTGGGTCAGAAGAATATTATGAAAAACTGTTTGAAAGGATAAAAATAAATATCAATGATTCAAATAAAATATTAGGAAAATTTTTCTGTCAAGGCAAGATGCCAATGCAGGTAAGGGATAGATATGTAGGTTTAATTAAAGAACATCCAGATGATAAAAAATTAAAAGTTAGTGTAGAAAATTTTGATAAAGCATTAACACATCCAGATGAGAAAGATATACAGAATGTAAAGAAATGGATTAAAGAAATTTTATAGTATGAAGGGAGAAGTTATTATGAATGAAACTATTAAGAATTTAGTAGAAAGAAGAAGTTGCAGAAAATATTCATCAACTCAGATAAAAGAAGATGAATTAAATAGTGTTTTGAAAGCAGGAGAATATGCTCCAACAGGTATGGGAATGCAATCTCCAATTATTGTTGTTCTTCAAAATAAAAGCATAATAGATAAACTTTCTAAAATAAATGCGAAAATAATGGGAAAAGATGAAGATCCTTTTTATGGAGCACCAACGGTATTAGTAGTATTGGCAGATAAGAATATTGGAACATACATAGAAGATGGAAGTTTAGTATTAGGAAATTTAATGAATGCTGCATATAGTCTAGGACTAGGTTCTTGCTGGATACATAGAGCAAAAGAAGAATTCGAAACAGACGAAGGAAAAGAATTGTTAAAAGAATGGAACATATCAGAAAATTATGTAGGTATCGGACATTGTATTTTAGGCTATCCAGAAGAAAAAAGTGAAGCAAAACCACGTAAAGATGGATATATAAGGTTTGTTAAATAGGACGTAATATATACAAAATGAAATAAAAGGGGAGAATTTTTATGAAAAAAAGATTTATTATAACACTTGTAGTTGTAATTGTGCTTGTATTAATAGTTGGAATAATTGCAATTGGAATTGGCTTATATCATGACTTTAAGCAAGAGAGTGAATTAATATCAGAATGTGAACAAATAAAGGAATTAACAAATGAGGAAAATCTAGACACAGAAAAAATTAATGAGATGCTTACTAGAAGGATTTCAGATGGAGAATATTTACAAGTAGAAGAAGCTTTAAAGGAATATTTAACAGCTAGATTTCAGAATATAACAAAAATTTCAGAAATATTAAACAATGAAAAATTAGAAAATATATTAACGATAGATAATTATAAAAATGATGGACCAGAATTCGTAACAACAAAGGAATATATTGAAAATACAAAGCAAGAATTACAAGAGCTAAAAAATAGATATTAAGAATTATTTACAGAAGAAACGATAATGTCTTATATAAATAATAAAAATTTAGATAGTTATTATGTGGATTTTTATAAGCAAGAATTAATAGGAAATCTAGAGAAGAGTAAAGATAATACTGTAGAACATAATATAGATGGAATTATAACTATATTAGATAATTATAACTCTATAATTGATTTTTTAATAACTAATAAGAATAGCTGGAAAATCGAAGGGGAAAACATAATATTTACAACTGAAGATTTATCAAATAAGTTTTTAGAGCTAATAAATGATATGTTGGAAAACATACCAGGTACGTTAATAGAAAAAGATTTTGGAACATATGAAATACCTGTAGATTGGATAGAAAGTGTAGCACACTCTACTAATGATAAATTTTTCTATGTAAAAGAAGGTCAGGAAAATGAAAATAGACCCGATAATATTTCTGTAAATGAAGGAACTAATAAATATCCAGCAGATGAGCATGAAAAATTTAGAAGTGCTATCTTAAATCAACTTTCTATGCAAATAGGAGGAGATGAAAATGTTGAATTAAATGCAAATGGTTCAAATACAAAAAATGGATATGTTGTTTATACTTTTAATATAAAAGATAAGGATACTACTACTACACAGTATTACATTGTAGGAGATTACAAATATGTTTTAATACATGAAACTACTTTTGGTGATTCAAATGAAACAGATAGTGCAGCACAAAAAATTATAGATACATTTAAATGGAAAGAGCAGGAGGAATAACCTTGGATAGATTAGAGCGTTTTGAAAAAGCTTTGGATGACATTATTAATAACTATAAGGAATTAGGAGAAGAACTAGAGAAGCTGAGAAATGATGGTAAAAATAAAACAACAAAATTTAGAGAATTATTAGGAAAAAAATTAGTTTATAGCATGATAATTACTATTTTTAAAAGATATGATTTAATAGATAAAGATAAAGTTTAAGGAGCAATATATGGATAAAATAGAAATTAAAGAGCTAACACTTGAAGATATTCCAGACTATGTTAAAGTAAATACTTTAGCTTGGCAGGAATCATATAAAGGACTTATAGCTGATTCAATTTTAGATGAGGTGCTTAATAATGTAGAAGATTCTATACAAAAGCAAATTAATAAATTTGATAATGATAAAAAGAATAATATAAAAAAATTTGTTTTTAAAGTAAATAATGAAGCAGTTGGAATGACTGGAATAGGTAAATCAACATATGAAAAATATGAAGATATTGGGGAACTATATTCATTATATTTATTAAATAAGGTTAAGAAAAAGGAATATGGAAAAATGCTTTTTTATCATGACGTAAAAGAGCTAATTGGTTTAGGATTTAATAGTATGGTTATTGGTTGCTTAGTAAATAATCCGGCAAATAATTTTTATAAACATATGGGAGGAAAGTTAATTGAAGTTGTAACCAAAAAAATAAAAGGATATAACATGAAAGAAAATATATATTATTATGAGAATTTAAAAGAACTAATTAAAAAGTAATATTTGGGGATTGAGTAATGGAAAAGAAAAAAATTTTAATAGAGACAGATAATGTAAATGAGATTTATAAAAAATATAAGAAATACAAGACATTTATATATAAAAATACAGAATTCATATATAATGGAGAAAATCAAGAAATAAAAGATATAATAGAAGTCTTAAATAAAAAAACAAGACTACAAAGAATAGCATATATATATGATAAATCATGTGAACAGATTGACAAGAAATTTGAAGGCGAAAACATATGTGAATTTAAATGTAATCAATGTATAGTCCAAAGAAAACATAATTTAAAAGAGAAAAATGGCTGTTGTAGAGTTTGTAGATTACAAACTAGTACAGGTTGTCCAAGCAAAAATTTGACATGTAAACTTTTCTTTTGTGATGAAGTAAAAAATAAATATGAAGTAATTACGTTTAAAGATTTAAAATTATTAAACTTATTAACAAGAAGGCAAAGAGTAATATTAAAATTTGACATGTTTTCGACTAGAGAAGAAGTTCTTACAGATTTATATATTGGATTTATAACGCTCGCAGCTTTTAGAGAATTATATATGTTAATAAAAACAAGTTTGTTTTGGATGTCAAAAAGAATTAAAAATAAAATGAAAATGCCTAATGTTAGTAAATTGGTAATACTTTTAACTATTTTAATTATATTAATGTTTCTAATTATTAATCCAATATCACCAATGATAATGATATGTATTGGAATAATAGAGGATTTTTTTATAAAACTTCATAGAAAAAATATAGTTCAAGCATAAGTAGATAAATTTGAAAATAATAAAAAAACTATTGACTTAAATCTAACTCCAAGTGATATATAAATAATAATTGAAAAATTAAGTATAATATTTTTATAAGGAGGAGTATAAAATGGATAAAGCTAAAGTATATTTTACAAAGGAAATTACACCAGAAAGTGTAATTAAAATGTATGAAAAAATAGGTAAAGAATTACTAGGAAAAGTAGCTGTTAAATTACATTCTGGAGAACAAGGAAATCAAAATTATATAAGACCTGAATTTGTAAAAGCGATAGTAGAAAGAGTAAATGGAACTGTTGTAGAATGTAATGCAGCCTATGAAGGAGCAAGAAACAGTACAGAGAAACATAAGAAATTAATAGAGGACCATGGTTGGACAAAATATTTTGATGTAGATATTATGGATGCTGATGGAGACGATATGGTTCTAGATATTCCAAATGGAAAAGTTTTAAAACAAAACTTTGTAGGAAAAAATATGAAAAACTATGATTCTATGTTAGTTTTATCACATTTTAAGGGACATCCAATGGGAGGATATGGTGGAGCATTAAAACAATTATCAATAGGTTGTGCTTCATCAGAAGGAAAATCTTGGATACATTCAGCCGGAAAAACTAAAGATCAAACAATAGTATGGGAAAATTTACCAGAGCAAAATCTTTTCTTAGAGTCAATGGCAGATGCAGCATCTTCTGTAGTAAATTATTTTAAAGATAATATTTTATTTATTAATGTTATGTGTAATCTATCTGTAGATTGTGATTGCTGTGCAGTTGCAGAAGACCCATGTATGAAAGATATTGGAATATTGGCAAGTACAGATCCAATAGCAATAGACCAAGCTTGTATAGATTTAATATATAATTCAAAAGATCCAGGAAGAGATCATTTTGTGGAAAGAGTAGAGAGACAAAATGGTAGACATACAATAGATGCAGCAGCTGAACTTGGCTTTGGAACAAAAGAATATGAATTAATTAATGTAGATTAGGGATATTGGGATGGTTGCAAAATTCTTTAAAATTCCTTTAAAATAAAACTTAGGGCATCAGCGTTTTTATCGCTGATGTCCTAAGTTTTAGTAATTACATAGAGAGGATGTCCTCATAGGACTTCTCTTGCAACCAAGAAATTGCATATTTGGTTGCTGCGACATCCTTCGAAGTAACTAAATCAAAATATTCTCTTTCAACTGGCATGCTGACATAGATTATTTTTTTACTGTCATTAATGATATGACCATATATAATATTACAATAATTCCATTCTTTTTTATTGACAGTATTTTGCTTTTCCTTATACAGTGTTACTTCTAAAGTGGGTTTACCATCCGTAATACTAGGTGATGGCGGAATTATTTTTAAGCAAATTCCATACCGTGTGTTGCTAATTTTAAAATCTTTAACAATTTTAGAATCTTTTATCATCCTAAGATATCCTCCTTTTATTTTTTACACAGTCTGTGTAACATAAATTTTACAAATTACGTGTATATTATAGCACACTTTACATAAGATATCAACGAACCTAAAAAGCACTCTTGTAAAATTAAGAGTAATATAGTATAAATATGTTAAACTTTCTAGTGAGAGGAAAATTAGAAGTAAAAACTCAAGATAATAATATAAACCAAAGGAAACTATCAATTAATTTGGACAATCACATGTTAAATTATTATTAAATTATGTAAAGGAAGATAAGATGGCTAAGATATTAATAGTTGAAGATGACAAAAAATTAAGAGAAGAATTAAAAATATTTTTAGAAAAGCATGGTTATGAAGCAGTAATACTAGAAAAATTTGACAATACAATTGCTGAGCTATTAGAAAGTAAAGCAGATTTAGTATTGTTAGACATAAACTTGCCATATATGGATGGAGAATATATTTGTAAAGAAATAAGAAAAGTCTCAAATGTTCCAATAATTATAGTAACTAGTAGAGATAATGAATTAGATGAGCTTTTAAGTATTAATAATGGTGCAGATCAATATATTACGAAACCATATAATATTCAGATTTTGCTTGCAAAAATAGAAAGACTATTACAAAGAAGTAATACAAGCCAAGTAAATCAAGATAAAATAGATTGTGGAGAATTTGTTTTAAATATATCCAAGAGCATTATAGAAAAAGATGATAAATCAATAGAATTAACAAAAAACGAATTAAAAATATTACATTATTTAGTTTTAAATAAAGGGAAAATTGTTTCTAGAAATGAAATAATGGATTATTTATGGGATAGTGAAAGTTTTGTAGATGACAATACACTTACAGTTAATATAAAAAGATTAAGAACTAAATTAGAAGAAGTAGGCCTAAAAGATTTAATCGAAACAAAAAGAGGATTGGGGTATATTTTAAAATGAGATTCAAAGAATATCTAAAAGACAAAATTATTTATATTAGTTTACTAGTATTTGCAGTTATAACTATTGAGATTCTTTTAATTCCATATGATATGCAAATATTTATAAAAATATATGTGGCAGTAGCGATAATTGCAGCTTTTTTAATAGGATTTTTAGTAGAGTATTATTCAAAGAAAAATTATTATGATACTGTAAAAAGTAGAATTAGAGAGTTGCAAGAAGAATATCTAATTATGGAAGTTTTGCCAAAGGCAGACTTTACAGAAGCTAATATATTAGAAGATGCTATTAGAGATATAGGAAAATCAATGTTAGAAAATGTAAACAAATATAAGTATTTACAAGAGGACTACAAAGATTTTATAGAATTGTGGATTCACGAGATAAAAATTCCTATAGCTACAAGTAAGATGATTGTCGAAAATAACAAAAATGAGATTACAGCAAGCATAAATGAAGAATTAGATAAAATAGACAATTATACTGAACAAGCTTTATTTTATGCTAGGAGTAATACTGTAGAGAAAGATTATATTGTAAGGAAAATTCAGTTAAAAGAGATTGTTAATGCGAGTATATTAAAAAACAAGGCACAATTAATACAAAATAAAATATCTATTGATACAAAGAATTTAGATGAAACAGTTTGTACAGATAGCAAATGGTGTATATTTATAATAAATCAAATTATACAAAATTCTATAAAATATTCAAAAAATGCAGATAGGCAAATAGAAATATATGGTGAAAGGAAAAAAGAAAATATTATTTTATATATAAAAGATAATGGAATAGGAATTAAAGAAAGTGAGATTACGCGAGTATTTGAGAAAGGCTTTACAGGTGAAAATGGAAGAATTACAGGAAAAAAATCTACAGGAATAGGGCTATATTTATGCAAAAAGTTATGTGATAAATTATGTATTGGATTAGAGCTAAATTCAAAAAAGGATGAAGGAACAGAAGTAAAATTAATATTTCCTAATAATAGTTTTATTAATATGAAATAACAGTTGACATAAATTCTGATAATATATATAATTGTATTGTTAAAAACTGTTGAAGATTCCAAAGAATGGAGGAATAAGAGATGAACAAGGAATGCTTAACAAAATGGCAAATAGAAATTTTGTCGAATAAATATCGGGAGGAAAGAGCACTGCTTGAAAATGCAATAACAGAGCTTAACCGCTATTTAAGACGAGTAAGCTACGAAATGGCTCTTAAGCAGGCAACACCAACATTGCTTGGATTGTTACAGGCAGAGTTTGAACTAACTTACGAGGACGAACTTAAACTATATTTAGAATTCGAAGAGGTTCCAGCGGAAACTATTCACTTTGAATTCTTGCAATGGTGGGATAGATTGAATTTTGCATTGAAAAACGCAGAACCTTCTGTGTCGGAAGATTGCCAGTTAGAGATGGAGAAGTTGATACGCAATTTATACAATGCGTATAGGAACTTTTCTGATTAAAGTGTTCTATAAAGCAAGGGCTATATGCAACTTTTTTGGGGCATATAGCCCTTGTTTATTGTCAAGACATAGATGAATAAAATAATTCAAACAAAAATGTAATGTTGCAAAAACTAAATGAGGCTTATATAATATATGCAAGTAACAAGAAGTTCTAGTTGAATTATGAAAGGAGTTAATTATGAGTATAGACTTTCAAAAAGAAAAGGAACGGATTGAATTAAAAAATTCCCAATATGTTGGAAGCATAGGAATATATATGGAGTATAGTGAAAAGATAGAAGATACATCATTTAAATACTATTTTTATAATGGAATTGAACCAGAAGAAGCAATAAATTTTACTACTGCTATGTTTAGTAGTTTAATAGAAGAGCAAATGAATGGACAAAAAAGCTTAAATATTAAAAGAAACTTATTAAAAATATGCAATAAGGAATATGTTTTTGATATATATGTCAGTAATGACAATACTTTTTTGTTCGACTGGAATCCAGAATTAGATGAGTTAGAAGCAGCACAGTTATTATTTTATGCATCAATAAACTTGGCACAATAAATATATATTCCACCAAAGCTACAAGCCGATACATTAATCTTGCACAGATTTTTGTACCGGCTTGTATTAAGTTAATAATCTTACAAAAATGTAAGATTATTGTAAGCCAAATAAATTGTATAAAATATAAAAATCAGTATAATAAAATTAAAGTTAATAGAGAGGAGATTAAAAATGGAAAAAGTATTAGAAGTTAAAAATATTGAGAAATATTATGGGAATAAATCAAATTTAACCAAAGCAATAGATAATATAAGTTTTACTATTGAGAAAGGCGAATTTGTAGGAATAATGGGAGCATCAGGCTCTGGAAAAACAACATTACTAAATTGTATATCTACAATAGATAGAGTTACAGCAGGAAAAATAATAATTAACAATCAAGATATAACAAGACTAAAAGGGAATAACCTAAATAAATTTAGAAGAGAAGAATTAGGTTTTATTTTTCAAGACTTCAATTTATTAGATACATTAACAGCATATGAAAATATCGCATTAGCACTTACAATTCAAAAAGTAAAACCAAAAGAAATCGAAGAAAGAGTGCAAGAAATAGCTAAAAAATTAGAAATCACTGATATATTAAATAAATATCCATATCAAATATCTGGTGGGCAAAAACAAAGAGTTGCATCAGCCAGAGCAATAATAACAAATCCGAAATTAGTGCTTGCAGATGAGCCAACAGGAGCATTAGACAGTAAATCTGCAAGACAACTATTAGAAAGTTTCGAAAATTTAAATCAAAAGCTAAGTGCAACAATTTTGATGGTTACACATGATTCATTCACAGCAAGCTATGCAAGTAGGATCTTATTTATTAAAGACGGAAAGATTTTTAATGAACTTATTAAAGGAGAAAGTACAAGAAAAGAATTCTTCGAAAAGATAATAGAAGTTCAAACTCTATTAGGAGGTGAACTAGGAGATGTTATTTAAATTATCTATAAAAAATATGAGGAAAACAATTAAAGATTTTGCGATTTACGTTTTAACATTAGTACTTGGTGTAGCGATATTTTATATGTTTAACTCACTTGATAGCCAAGAAGCTATGATGCAAGTATCTAGTTCAACAAGAGAGTTAATAAAATTAATGATAACAATGCTTGGATTTGTTTCCGTTTTTGTTGCTGTAATATTAGGGCTTTTAATTGTATATGCAAATAATTTCTTAATAAATAGGAGAAAAAAGGAATTTGGAACATATATGATGCTTGGAATGAGCAAAGGACAAATTTCTAGAATTTTATTAATAGAAACTATTTTTGTTGGAATAATTTCGTTGATTGTAGGCTTAGTAATTGGTGTTTTTGCATCACAATTTATGTCCGTCTTAGTAGGAAAATTATTCGCAGCAGATATGAGTAAATTTGAATTTGTGTTTTCAAAAGATGCTTGTATAAAGACATGCATATATTTTGCAGTAATGTACATTGCAGTAATGATATTTAATACATTTACTATTTCTAGATATAAATTAATAAATTTATTGAATGCTTCTAAAAAGAATGAACAAATAAAAATCAAAAATTTATGGGTATGTATATTAGTATTTATAATTGGAGTTGTTATACTTGGATATGCATATTACAAAGTAACAGGTGGAGTGAATGAGTTATCTACAGCAGATACAATATTACCAATTATACTGATGGGAATTGTAGGTACTATCTTAGTTTTTTGGTCGGTTTCTGGATTTATATTAAAACTAGTACAATTAAGAAAAAATATTTATCTAAAAGATGTAAATATGTTTGTTTTAAGACAATTGCACAATAAAATAAATACAACAGTAGTGAGCATGTCAATAATTTGTTTAATGTTATTTATGACAATAACAATACTATCATCAGCATTATCATTAAATAATACGATGAGAAAAGATTTAGAAGATACAACGCCAGTAGATTTAAATCTATATAAAACAGCTAATTTACCGGAAAATGAGAAAATGTCAAAAGCACAGATAGAAGATTCTAGAAAAACAATGATTCAAACTTTAGAAGATAATGGGTTTGATATGACTAAACTTAAAGATGTAGTAGAAATTCCAATTTATGCAACAAATGAGTTAACATGGAGGGACACATTAAGTCCAGTATATGATGAAGTAAAACAGCAGTTTCCAAATCTTTTATATGAAACTGCAGAGGAAATAGTAAAAGTATCTGACTATAATAAAGTTGCTAGATTATATGGAAATATAGAATATCAATTAAAAGATGATGAATATATAATATTATGTGATTTTGATAATATGAAAAATCTTAGAAATAAAGCTTTAAAAGCGGATAGTACAATAACTATAGCAGGTAAGGAATATAAATCAAAATATGATGAGTGTCAAAACGGATATATTTATATGGCAGGAAGTCATATAAATAATGGAATAGTATTGGTTCCAGATAGTTGTAATTTGACAGAAGATATGAAAGAAGAGACGTTTTTAGCGGCTAACTATAATGCAACTACAGAAGAAGAGAAAGAAGAAATAGAAAAAATATGTACTGGAGAGACAGAGACGGAGTTTAGTAAAAACTTAAACGAAAAAGATATTACCATAGATGGTATGACAAAAATAGCAATTATAGAATCTAGTTTAGGAGTATCAACAATAGTATTATTCATAGCAATCTATTTAGGAATAATATTTTTAATTGCAAGTTCAGCAATTCTAGCATTAAAACAATTAACAGAAAGTTCAGATAATAAACAAAGATATGCTATTTTAAGAAAAATTGGAGCAGACGAGAAAATGATAAAAGGAGCATTATTTAAGCAAATTGGAATATTTTTCTTAATGCCATTAATCTTAGCAATTATCCATTCTATATTTGGAATACAATTTGTTATGACCATGATGAGTGTACTAGCAGATGCTAAAGAATTATTACCATCAGCAATAGCTACAGCAGTAATTATAGGTGTAATATATGGAGCATATTTTATGGCAACATATTTAGGAAGCAAAAACATTATAAAAGAGGCGGAATAGAGTATGAGGATGAGGGACTAGGGATTTGGGGACGGTCCTTAAATCCCTGTAAAATAATAAAATGATTTTTTTATGGGAGTGACTAAAAAATCACAATAAGAAAGAAGGTGGCAATAATGAAAACATTTTTGAAAGTAATACTTTTATTGATACTAATTGGAATAAGCATAGGACTACTTCTAATAGGAAAAGGATATGATATGTATAAAGAAGCAATACAAGAAACGCCTTTAGAAGAAAAAGTAGAAGAAATAAAGTCAAAAGCAAATTATACAAAAATTTCAGAGTTGCCACAAATGTATTTAGATGCAGTTATTTCTGTAGAGGACCATAGATTTTATAAACATAGTGGGATAGATGTAATTGCAATAGGACGAGCTCTTATAAATGATATCAAAGCAATGGATTTTGTAGAAGGAGGAAGCACAATAACCCAACAAATTGCTAAGAATGAATATTTTACACAGGAAAAGAGAATTACACGAAAAATAGCAGAAGTTTTTATGGCTTTTGAAATAGAAAAAAAATATTCGAAAAATGAAATCCTAGAGCTATACATAAATACGATTTATTTTGGAAATGGATATTATAATATAAAAGATGCATGTAAAGGATATTTTGGTAAATCTCCAAATGAGATGACTGCAGGAGAATGTATAATGCTTGCAGGCATACCTAATGCTCCATCTGTATATAATCCAAAGGAAAATCTAAAACTTGCCAAAGAAAGACAAAAACAAGTTGCAGATAAAATGGTGGAATATGGATATTTAAGCAAAGAGAAAGAAGATGAAATATTAGAAGAGGGATTTTAGGATCGTCCCCAAAATCCCGTTCCAACTATTTCCATACAAATAATTAAAATTATATGTTAATATAATTTTAAAGGTGATAGTATGAGAATAGTGAAATTATATGGAAAAGATTTATTATTAAAAGAGTTAAAACATAGTCTGAAATATTTTATACAAGAATCAAATGAAAATGGCTTAATAAGGGATAAAACTGTATATTCGAAAAATGTGGCAAGCATTGCAGCAGTAGGATATGGATTAGCAGCATTAGTAATTTCGGTGGAAAGAAAAATAATAAAATATGAACAAGGATATGAAAGGGCCAATAGAACTTTAGATACATTTTTAAACAATGTTGAAGGGAAAAATGGCTTTTTTTATCATTTCGTAAATATGAAAAATGGTAAAAGAGAATGGAACTCAGAAATATCAATAATTGATACTGCAATTTTTATTTGTGGGGCTTTACTTGTTGGAGAATATTTTAGTGGAATTATAAAGACAAAAGCATATAAATTATTTAATAATATAAATTGGAAGTGGTATGTAAATCCTAAAACTAACTACTTTTATATGGGATATAAACCAGAAATTGGATTTTGGGGTAATTGGGATATGTATGCAGAACAGTTAATGATGTATGTTCTAGGAGTTGCTTCAGAAATTTATCCTATTAGTAAAGAAATGTACTATAAATTTAAGCGCCCTAAAAACGATTATAAAGGAATAAAAGATATAATATTTTCATATGGAGGAAGTTTATTTACATATCAATATTCACATGCTTGGATAGATTTTAAGGGAAAGAAAGATATAGAAGGAGTAGATTGGTTCGAAAACTCAAGAAAAGCAACATTAGCAAATAGAGAATACTGTATTAATAATATGGATAAATTTAAAACATTTAATAAAAATTCATGGGGATTAACAGCATGTGTTGGTCCAAGAGGATATTCTGGCGGGTATGGCGCATTACCTAGTTTTTCTAATTTAGATATAGAAAATGATGGAACCGTAGCTCCTTGTGGTGCAATAGGTTCGATAGTTTTTACTCCAAAAGAAAGTATTAAAGCTTTAGAATTTTTTTACAATGAGTGCCCATATTTATGGGGAAAATATGGATTAAAAGATAGCTATAATTTGGCAAGGACTAAGAGATGGGTGGCAAAAGAATACTTAGGCATAGACAAAGGAATAGAAGTTTTAATGATAGAAAATTATTTGACAGGTCTTGTATGGAAATATATGATGAAAAATAAATATATACAAAGCGGATTAAAAATATTAGGAATAACTAAAAATAAGAACTTGAAACTATTACATTAATATAATAAAATGGTTTATATAAAATATTTTGAAGGGATTGTGAAGTAAAATGATTCAAAAAAGTTTGGAAATAGCAAGTAAAGTTTTGAATATATCAGAGGAAATTCTTAAAGAGAATTATAAAGTTCTAGAAGAAGATAATGCTATATTATTTTGGGAACCCTTTCGTGGTGGGCGTAACATAATAGTAGCAGAAGATGGGACATATTTAGTCGGAATATCTGCTGTGGCTCCTAGCATACTTTTAGAGCGATTTAGAAAAGGAAGTAGGACAGGCAGTAACAAAGAATAGATAAAATTTCAAAGGAAGTAATTGATAATTACTTCCTTTAATGTTATTATATAAAAGTATTAAATATATAAGTAGGCAGGAACAAAATGGAAGAAAACTTTTTTGATAAATTAGAAATTGAAGAAGAACTAAAAAATGAAACAGTACAAAATATGTCACAGAAGAATTTAAATGTATATAAAAAAGACATAGATAATTCTAAATTTATACATACAGAAATAATAGATAGTTCATTAGAAAAAGTATATTTTAAAGATATAGTATTTGACAATTGTAACTTTTCAAATACTACTTTTGAAACTTGTAGTTTTATTAATTGCAAATTTAAAAATTGCAAGATGACAGGATGTAATTTTATAGAAAATACATTTATGTCAGTACAAATACAGGATTCTAATTTAAATTATTCAAATATGTCTAATACAACTTTTAATAACTTAAAATTAAAAGATACAACATTAATAAATTCATATATGCAAGATTCAATTTTAAAAAATGTAAAATTTGATAATATAGATTTTACAAAAGCACAAATATTTAATACTCGTTTAAAAGATATAGATTTGTCAACATGCATAATTCAAGGTTTATCAACAACGCTTGCAGATATAAAAGGTGCAATAATAAATGAACTTCAAATTATGGATTTGGCATATTTATTAAATATAAAAATAAAAGACTAGGAGGCAATAAAATGATTAAACATATAGTAATGTGGAAATTTAAGGAAAATACAGAAAAAGAAATGAATGAATTTCTAGATGGATTAAAAGCTTTAGAAAATCAAATTGATGTAATAAAAAGTATGCAGGTTGGTAAAAACATTGATAACGATGAATACGATGCAATTCTAATTTCTGAATTCGAAAGTTTAGAAGATTTACAAAAATATAAAACAGACCCAAGACATGTAAGAGTTTCAAATATGTGTAAAGAAATTAGAACAAAAAGAACTGCATTTGATTTTGAGGAATAGGCTTTTTGTCTATTCTTTTTTTATTATAGTGTTGGGATTTGGGGACGTTCCTTAAATCCCGGTTATGAAAAAGTTAAATATTAAAAAATCCAATTAGGAGGATAATCATGACAGAAGAAGAATTTATAAATAATCAATTACAAGCTTTAAGTAAATCAAAATTTAGGTCGGGTTTTAAGTTAAAAGAAAAAGAGAAAGAATATATAAAAGAAAAGGGGCTAGATACAATAGAAAAACATGCCTATGACTTTATAAGACAAAGATTAGCTCCGAAAGAAATAATAAATGATGGAAAGCAAACTCCTATGAAAGGACATCCAGTCTTCATTGCGCAACATGCGACTGCAACTTGCTGTAGAGGATGTTTATATAAATGGCACAAAATAAGAAAAGGAAAGGAACTAACCCAAAAAGAAATCAAATATGTAGTAGATTTAATAATGGAATGGATAAAAAGACAACTATAATTAATAATAGGATAGAGTCGAGAAATAAAAAAATGATACAGGGAAAAAAGAGCGTCCCTAAATCCCGGCCAGACCGTCTCCAAATCCCTGTGTCCCCAAATCTCGACAAGGAGGGAAAATGTCACTAATTCAAATAAAAAATTTAACTTTTAGATATGATAATGGAATAGAAAATATTTTTGATGATGTATCTGTTAATTTAGATACAAATTGGAAATTAGGTCTTATAGGTAGAAATGGAAAAGGAAAAACTACATTATTACAAATTTTATGTGGAAAGCTAAACTATGCTGGAAAAATTATAAAGAATGTAGATATAGATTATTTTCCATTTAAAGTAAATGAAAACAAACTAACTATAGAGGTAATTCAAGATTTTTGTATGGCAGAAGATTGGGAAATTATTAAAGAGTTAAATATTTTAAATTTTAATATAGAAGCATTATATAGAACTTTTCAAACATTAAGTGGTGGAGAAAAAGTAAAAGCAATGCTTGTAGCACTATTTTTAAAAGAAAATAATTTCTTGTTAATTGATGAACCAACTAATCATTTGGATGATACTTCAAAGATGGATGTAGAAAAATATTTAAAGAATAAAAAAGGATTTATTCTTGTATCACATGACAGGAATTTGTTAAATAAAGTTACAGATCATATTATGGCTATAAATAATTCAAATATAGATATAATTCAAGGAAATTATTCTGTATGGAAAGAAGCTTTTGATAGGCAAAACCATTTCGAACTAAAGCAAAATGAAAAATTAGAAAAAGAAATAATAAAATTGGAAAATGCAAGCAAAGAAAGTAAAAAATGGTCTAATTCAGCAGAGAAAGAAAAACAGAATAAAAGTGGAAGTAAAGAAATGCTAGACAAAGGCTTTTTAGGTCATAAAGCAGCTAAAATAATGAAAAAATCAAAAGTTTTAGAAGAAAGAAAAAATAAGAATATACAGGAAGCAAAAAAACTACTTTCTAATGTAGACAACATAGAAAAGTTAAAGATAGTACCATTGCTATATGAAAAAAATGAGCTTATCACGGCTACAAATTTCCAAATAGAATATGAAAAGCCATTATTTAAACCTATAAACTTTTCTATACAAAATAGAGATAGAATATGTATTAAAGGAAAAAATGGAGCAGGAAAGTCTAGTATTATAAAAGCAATTGTTAATAAAGAAAATAGATATAAAGGAATCCTAAACATAGGAAATAACTTGAAAATCTCATATGTACCACAAGATACGCATACATTAAAAGGCTCATTAAAAGTATTTATCGCAGAAAATAAATTAAACGAAAGTGTATTTAGGGCAATGTTAGTAAAGATGGGAATAAGCCAAACCGAAATGCAACATGATTTGGAAAATTTAAGTGAGGGGCAAAAAAAGAAAATATTGTTAGGTAAGAGTATATCAGAAAATGCACATATATACATTTGGGATGAGCCATTAAACTATATAGATATACAAACCCGTGAGCAAATAGAAAATATGATTTTGGAATATATGCCAACACTTTTGTTTATAGAACATGACGAAATGTTTTGCGAGGAAGTAAGCAATAAGCCAGCTATTATTTTAGAAAACTAGATAATTCTTTTGGTTTTCCTTGAATTAAATTGTTAAAAAGAGTATAATGAAATCGAAAAAATTAGATAGGAGCAGATAAATGCCAAAATTTTTTATAAAAACAGAAAATCTAAAAGAAAATGAAGAAATATGGATTACTGGTAGTGATGTAAATCATATAAAAAATGTATTAAGAAAAAAAATCGATGATAAGATTAATATTTGCAATTCAGATACTCAGAAAAATTATGAATGCGTAATAAAAAATATAGAAGAAAATAAAATAGTATGCAAAATTTTAGACGAAGTAAAAAGCTTAGCAGAATCTAATTTGAATATAACTATCTTTCAGGGATTGCCAAAGTCAGATAAGATGGAATTAATAATTCAAAAGGCAACTGAACTAGGAGTAAAAACTATAGTTCCGGTAATTACAAAAAGGACAGTAATAAAATTAAAAGATAAAGATAAACAAAATAAAGTAGATAGGTGGCGAAAAATTGCAGAAGTAGCTGCAAAACAATCTGGACGAGATATAATTCCTACAATAGAAAATATAATAAATATAGCTGATATAAAATTTGATGAGTTTGATAAAATTTTTGTCCTATATGAAAACGAAGAAAAGATAAGTATAAAAGACGAAATAGAACAATTAAAGAATGATAATAAAGAAGAATTAAATATTGGTATTGTAATTGGTCCAGAAGGTGGATTTGCAGAAAGTGAAATAGAACAATTAAGATTAAATCAGAATGTATCTGTAGTTACATTAGGAAAAAGAATTCTAAGAACAGAAACAGTAGCATTAGTAGTAAGTGGAATATTAATGTATGAATTAGGAGATTTAAATTAAGGAGTGTTAAATATGTCTAAGAAGAATAAAAAATCAAAGAAAAATCAACCAAAAACTAAGAAAACAACTAATACTACAAAAGAAGTAATGCAAGAGAATAAAGAAGAAATAATAGAAGATGTAGCAAATACAGCAGAACAAAAAGAAGAAAAAACTGTAGAAACTAAAAAAGAAGAAAAGAATAAAAAAGAGGAAATAGTAAAAGAAGATACTAAAGAAACAGACAAAACTGAGAATGTAGAAGAAAAAAAGAAAGAAAACAAAAAGAAAGATAAAAAAGCAGAAAAAATAATTGCTGAAATAGAAAAAGAAAAGAAACAACAAAAGAAAATGTCGAAAGAATATGAGAAAAAGGCAAATAAAAAAATATTTAGAAACATAATAATTGCTATAGTGATATTAGCATTTTGTATATTAAAAATATTGGGATATATGAATATAAGAGAAGATACTTTTATCGTAGATTTAAAAGTGTTTAGTATTTCTATATTAATATTTTCAATAATTTTATTTGAGAGAAGTTACAAAAAGATAGATTTAACATTGTTTGCACATGGATTAGAAGCTTTATTTGTTGCAATAGTCACATTGTGTGAAGTATATATTTATCAACTATTTATAGATAAATTTGTTATGGTTATTGCAATTGAATCATTGTTAATATCTGTATATTATATTATTAAATGTGTAAGGATATATAATAAGACCAAAAAAGAATATCTAAGAAGTTTAAATGATATTAGTGAGATTGTTAAAGAAGAAAAAATTATAAAAATAGAAACACATAGAAGAAGAAACAAAAAAGTAGAAGAGAAAACTAATACTGACCAAGAAGAAAATAAACAAGATAAAAAAGAAATTAAAGTGGAAGCCAAAGCTGAAAAACAAAATAAAGCAAAAGAAGGTAATAAGCAAACTACAGCGAAAGCCAAAGCGAAAACACAAGCTAAATCAAATAAGAGTTCAAAGAAACAATCAAAAAAGAAGAAAAAGAAATAGGAGAGAAGAATAATGATAAGAAGTATGACAGGTTTTGGTAGAGGTTTTTATACTAATTCAGAAAGAGAGTATACTGTAGAAATAAAAGCAGTAAACCATAGATATACTGATATCAATGTAAGACTTCCATACGGACTAAGTTTTTTAGAAGATAAAATAAAAAAGAAAATTCAAGAAAAGATAGAAAGAGGAAAAATAGATATTAGTATAACTTTTGTAAACAACAGTAATTTAGGCAAAAAAATTACAATTAATCAAAGCTTAGCAAAAGCATACATAGAAGAGTTAAAAAAGATTGAAGAAGAAAATAATATAACAAATGATATAACAGTTATGAAAATAGCAAGGCTTCCAGACGTATTAAACATAACGCAAGATGACAATTCTGATATATTGTGGGAAGAATTAAGTAATGCTTTAGAGGAAGCAATAGCTAATTTGCTAGAAGCGAAAGAAGCAGAAGGTAAGAAATTAGCAGAAGATATGATTAATAGACTAGAGTTAATTAATGAGAATATTTTAAATATTTCGCAATATTCTACTGGACTTATTGATCAATATGTAGTAAAATTAAAGGACAGAATAAAGGAAATGCTACAAACAGATATAGTAGATGAAGCAAGGATTTCACAAGAAGTAGTTCTATATGCAGACAAAACATCAATAGAAGAAGAAATCACAAGATTAAAAAGTCATATTGTACAATTTAAAGAACTATTACAATCTGAAAGTATTAAAAAAGCAGGAAAAAGATTAGATTTTATAATACAAGAGATGAATAGAGAAGTAAATACAATAGGTTCTAAATCAAATTGTTTAGAAATAACAAATTTAGTAATAGAATTAAAAACTGAATTAGAAGATGTTAGAGAACAAGTTCAAAATATAGAATAGGAAGTGATTTTATAATGCAATTAGTAAATATTGGTTTTGGAAACATAGTTTCTGCAAATAGAATTATAGCAATAGTAAGTCCAGAATCTGCACCTATAAAAAGAATGGTGCAAGAGGCGAAAGATAAAGGAACAGCAATAGATGCCACATATGGAAGAAGGACAAGAGCTGTAGTTATTACAGATTCAGATCATTTAATACTTTCTGCACTTCAACCAGAAACAGTAGCATCAAGACTAGACAAGAATATAGAAAATAATTAGGGGAGGAATTTTATATGTTGGTTAAACCATCTGTAACAGATTTATTAACAAAAGTAGATAATAGATATACATTAGTAATTATGGTCTCTAAAAGAGCAAGACAAATAGCAGCAGGAAAACCTACTGTAACAAAAGTAAAATCTCATTCAGCTGTAACACTAGCAACTAACGAAGTAGCTGAAGGAAAGGTGGTTGTATGCTAGTTATATTGTCTGGCGTTGCAGGAGCTGGAAAAAATACTATTCAAAAAGAATTAATTAAAAGAATGGAAAATGTAATAGCAATACCTTCTTATACAGATAGAGAAGTAAGACCAGGAGATGTACCAGGAGAAACATATAATTTTGTTTCAACAGAAGAATTTGAAAGAATGATAAAAGATGGGGAATTATATGAATATGACGTACATCATAATCATTATTATGGGACATCAAGAAAAATTTTAAATGAAAAAATAAAAGAAGGAAAAATTATTGTAAAAGACATAGATGTAAATGGAACTCAACATTTAATAGAACTATTAAAACAAGACACAAAAGTAGTAACAATATTTTTAAGAGTTCCAAAGGACGAACTACAAAAAAGATTAGAAAGTAGAATAGATAAACCAAGCCCAAAAGAGATTCAATTAAGATTAAATAGATTCGATTTTGAAGAATCGAAAATTGGGATATACGACTATGTAATAAAGAATAACGATTTAGAAAAAACGGTATCTATAATACAAAAAATAATCGAAGAAGAAGCAAATGTAAAAAATACAGAGTTTTAAAATTAAGATATTGTTGTTCTTATATAAAAAAGAATAATGATATCTTTTTCTATATATCTAGAATAAGGAGACAAGATGATAGCGGAAGTAATTATAGAATCTAATGTAAAAACTTTAAATAGGCATTTTGACTACAATATACCAAAAGAAATGGAAAATAATATATCAATAGGGAGTAGAGTATTAATTCCTTTTGGAAGGAGTAAGAAACTAGAAGAAGGATTTGTAACAAACATTAAAGAAAGTACGGAATACGAAGTAAAAGATATTGCTAAAATAGAAAAGCAATCTCTAACAACAGAAAAAATAATTTTAGCTAAATGGATGGCCAAAAGATATTTTTCAAATGTAGCAGAATGTATGAAATTAATGCTTAAACCAGGAACAACTACAAAGAATTTTGCAAATCGTGCAAAAGATAAGACAGCACTATTTGCATCTTTAGTTATGAGTAATGAACAAACATTGGATTATATCAACAATAATAAGATAAAATCAGAAAAACAACAAAGAATTTTAATGTATTTAATAAAAAATGGACAAACCTTGCAATCAGAATTGATAGAAAAAACAGAGGCTTCAAGAGCAATTGTAAAAACGCTAGAAAAAAATGGATTTTTAAAACTACAGGAACAAAAAGTAGTAAGAAATCCATTATTAAATAAAAATATTACAAGAACAAAAAATTTACAATTTACAACTGAACAACAACTAGCGTATTCTAAAATTGCAGATTCAATAGAAAGAAAAGAATTTAAAAAATATTTATTATATGGTGTAACTGGTTCCGGAAAAACTGAAATCTATTTGCAATTAATAGAAAAGATAGTAGAACAAGGAAAAAGTGCTATAATGCTAGTTCCAGAAATTTCACTTACACCACAAATGATTAATAGATTTATAGAAAGATTTGGAAAAGAAATTATCTCTGTATTGCATAGTAAATTATCTGTTGGTGAAAGACATGACAGTTGGGAGAGAATAGAAAGTGGTGAGGCAAGAATTGTTATAGGTGCTAGGTCAGCAATTTTTGCACCAGTTAAAAATCTTGGGATAATAATAATTGATGAAGAACATGATTCATCTTATAAATCAGAAATGCCACCTAGATATAATGCAAAAGAAGTAGCAACAGAGCTTGCAAAATACAATAAAATCCCAGTATTATTGGGGAGTGCAACACCTGATATAACTACATTTTATGAGGCACAACAAGGGAATATAGAACTTTTAAAATTAACTAAAAGAGCAAATAATTCTAATTTACCAAGTGTACAAGTTGTAGATTTAAAGCAGGAACTTGCCAATGACAACCGAACGATGATTAGTGTTAAATTATATAAGTTAATAGAAGAAAATTTAAAGAATAAGAAACAAACGATTCTTTTCTTAAATAGAAGGGGATTTTCTACATTTATAATGTGTAGAGATTGCGGATATGTTGCTAAATGTAGAAATTGTAATATAAGCCTTACATATCACAAAAAAGAAGAAAAATTAAAATGCCACTATTGTGGATACGAGGAATCTTTAGTTAAGATATGTCCTAATTGTGGTAGCAAGAAAATAAGACATTTTGGAACAGGAACTCAAAAATTAGAACTGGAAATAAATAAAATGTTTCCAAAAGCTTCAACAATTAGAATGGATATAGACACTGTAACAAAGAAAAATTCACATGAGGAAATTCTTAGAAAGTTTAATGAGGAAAAAATAGATATTTTAATTGGAACACAAATGATTGTTAAAGGTCATCATTTTCCAGATGTTACATTAGTTGGTGTTGTTTCTGCAGATGGAAGTCTAAATATAGATGATTATAGGGCAAGTGAAAGAACATTCGATTTGCTTGTACAAGTAGCAGGAAGAGCAGGAAGAGAAAAATTACCGGGAAATGTAATAATTCAAACATATAATCCAGATAATTATAGTATTCAATATTCTAAAAAACAAAACTATGAAGAGTTTTATAATGTAGAAATAAAATTAAGAAAGCAATTGAGATATCCGCCTTTTTGTGATATAATTATGTTTGGAATAAGTGGTGAAAGAGAAGAAATTGTATCTAAAACTGCTAATCAACTATATGCTAATTTGCATAAAAAAATACAACAGGAAGATATAGCTGCAAATATTTTAAAACCATTACCTGCACCAATAGACAAAATAAAAAATAGGTATAGATGGAGAATAATAATAAAATCAGAAGTAAACGACAAATTAATAGAGATTATAAATGAATGCTTATATGACAAAGAATTATTAAAAAATAATGCAAGAGTTATTGCAGATATAAATCCGACAAATATGATGTGATTTTTATAAAAAGGAGGAAAAAATGGCAATTAGATTAATTAGACAAAACGGAGATGAAATATTAAGAAAAAGAGCAAGAGAAGTAGAAAAGTTTGATAATAAATTAAAAGAACTTGTAGATGATATGATAGAAACTATGCATAAAAATAACGGAGTAGGATTAGCTGCACAACAAGTTGGAATATTAAAAAGAGTTATTGTAATAGATATTTATGATGGAAAAGGACCTATTGTACTAATAAATCCTGTAATTATAAAAACAAAAGGAGAACATGAGGTAGAAGAAGGTTGTCTAAGTTTTCCTAATCAATTTGCTGTACTTTTAAGACCAAAAGAAGTAGAAGCAGAATATTATGATTTAGAAGGTAAAAAACAAAAAATTAAAGCAAAAGACTTATTAGCGCAAGCAATTTGTCACGAGACTGATCATTTGGATGGAATTTTATTTGTAGACAATATGTTACCTGGAACATTAGAAACTATTAAGCCAGAATAATGGATATAGATTATTTGTAATTTTAAAAGGAGATTGTTTATGTTAAAAATATTATTTATGGGAACTCCAGATTTTGCACAAGAATCATTAAAAAGTATATATGATGCAGGATTTGAAATAATTGGAGTAGTAACAAATCCGGATAAACCAAAAGGAAGAGGAATGAAGCTAGCATATTCACCAGTAAAAGAATACGCTTTAGAAAAAAATCTAAAAATTTATCAACCAATTAAAATAAAAAATAATACAGAATTTTTAGATGAAATTAAAACTTTGGCTCCAGATGTAATTTGCGTTGTAGCATATGGAAAAATTTTACCAAAAGAAATATTAGAAATTCCTAAATTAGGTTGTATAAATGTTCATGGCTCATTACTTCCTAAATATAGAGGAGCTGCGCCAATTCAATGGGCAGTTTTAAATGGTGATAAAACTACTGGAATTACAACAATGTATATGAACGAAGGCATGGATACAGGAGATATGATTCTTAAAGAAGAAGTTGAAATTGGTCCAGAGGAAACAACAGGCGATTTATGGCAAAAACTTTCTAAGATTGGTGGAGAAATCTTAGTAAAGACTTTAAAATTAATAGAAGAAGGTAAAGCACCAAGGGAGAAACAAACAGAAGAAGCAACTTTAGCGCCAATGCTTAATAAAGAAATGGCATTAATAGATTGGGAAAACTCTGATGCAAATAAGATTCATAATTTAATTAGGGGTCTTAATCCAATAATGGGAGCATATTCATATATAGATGGTAAGAAAATCAAATTTTGGAAATCAAAAGTATTAACAAAGGAGGAATTCTTTTCGTATAAAACCGAATTTGAAGAATATGAAGCCAAGTTTAATAATCTAGTACCAGGAACAATTTTAATTGCAGATGATAAAGATGGATTATATATAAAAGCTAATGGTGGAGTATTAAAAATATTAGAGATTCAAGGCGAAAATGCAAAAAGAATGCCTACAGCAGATTTCTTAAGAGGAAATCATTTAATTGCAGGTATGATTTTTTCTAAAGAAATATAATTTTTAGAGCATGAAATATTTTTTGGAAAATAGTTGTAAAAATATATAGAAATTGATATACTTGATACAGATTTTAAGTATATCAATTTTTTTGTTATGTAATACTCTTGAACGATGCTAGAGTAAATATAGGAGGGATAACTATGGAAGAAAATAATGAGAATGTAAATTTAGTAGAAAATATTTTAAATGAGGAAGAAGATAACATAAATATCGCAGAAGAAGTTATAACAACTATTGCAGGAATTGCTGTTTCAGAAATCTCAGGAGTAGCTGAAATGGCTGGTGGAATAGCTGGAGGTATAACAGAAGTATTAAGTGGAAAGAAAAATTTAAGCAAAGGTATTAAAGCAGAAACTGATGGAAATAATGTAAAAATAGATGTAAACATAATTGTAAATTATGGTGTTCGTATACCAGATGTAGCTTTCGATATTCAAAATAAAGTAAAACAATCAGTAGAAACAATGACAGGATTAAAAGTAAATGAAGTAAATGTACATGTTCAAGGTGTAAATATAGAAAAAACAGAAGAAAACTAAGGAGGAAAACATGAAATTTTTAGATAGATTTATATTAGTTGTATTTTCAATAATAATGTTTGTATTGTCAGTAATTACAGCAAGTGTAATATTTGGTTGGATAGAATTAGAAAATTTAATGCCATATTTAGAAAGTGCATTATCTACAGAACCAACTTCTAATATAATATTAGGTGTTTCAATTGTGTTTATACTACTAGCATTAAAAGCAATTTTCTTTGGTGGCAAAGATGAAAGAGCTACTAAAGATGGTATTTTAATGGAAAATGATAATGGAAGATTATTAATTTCTAAAGATACTCTAGAGAACTTAGTTGTAAATATAGTTAATGGGTTTGATGGAACAGAAAATGTTGTAGCAAAAGTTGGATTAGATAAAGAAAATAATTTAAGAGTATATGTTACATTATATGTACATCCAAATATTGTAATCAAAGATTTAACTGCAAGTATACAAAATAGAGTAAAAGAAGCAATAAAGAAAACTTCAGATTTAGAAACTAAATCAGTAAATGTAAGAGTTAGAAATATTACTCCAACAATAGAAAACAAGGTGGAAGGGTAGAAAGGGAGATAAATATGAATAATTTTAAAGATTTTGTTTCTGAATATAGTGGAGCTATAATTGGTGCTGTCATTGCAATATTAATTCTATTAACAGGTTTATACAAGTTAATTATTGGTATTATATTAATTGTGATGGGCATTTTTATAGGAAATTATGTTCAAAGAAATAAATATGCAGTAAAAGAAAAATTAAAAAATTTTATAGACAAAATGTAAGAGGGGAATTAAATGGAAAAATCAGCAAAAAGAGAATTAACATTTAAAATATTATATAGTGGTCAAATAAATAAAGAAATGAATGATGAAGAATTACAAATTTTTTTAGGAGAAAATAATTTAAAAGAAAGAGATAAAGAAGACATACAAAAAACTATAAATGCGATAAATAATAATATAGAAGACATTACAGAAAAAATTTCAAAAAATCTTAAAGATAATTGGACAATAGATAGAATATCTAAAATTGATAAAGCTTTATTAATACTAGCAATTTATGAAATTCAGTACAAAGAAATTCCTTTTAAAGTAGTAATAAATGAAGTCGTAGAACTGGCTAAAAAATATGGTGAAGATACATCTGCATCATTTATTAATGGAGTACTTGCAAATGTGGTTAAGGAGTTAAATATAGAATAATGGAATATAAAGCAATATCTGTAACAGAATTAAATAGTTATATAAAAAATAAAATAGCGGATGATGAATACTTAAATAATATATTAATTAAAGGAGAAATCTCAAATTTTAAGCACCATTACACTGGTCATATGTATTTTACATTAAAAGATGACAATTCTTTAATTAAATGTATTATGTTTAAATCATATACATCTAATTTGAAATTTGTACCAAAAGATGGAATGAGTGTGTTAGCTTTTGGTACTGTTTCAGTTTTTGAAAGAGATGGCGTGTATCAATTATATTGTAAAGCTATGCAAGAAGATGGAATGGGAAGTCTTTACGCTGCCTACGAAGAGTTAAAAGCTAAATTAGAAAAAGAAGGATTATTTAGTAAGGAGCATAAAAAACAATTACCAGTTATGCCAAAAGTTATAGGTGTATTAACTTCTAATACAGGTTCAGTAATTAAAGATATTATAAATGTTTCTACAAGAAGAAATCCAAATGTATATATAAGATTATATCCAGTTCCTGTTCAAGGAGAAGGTGCAGGAGAAAAGATTGCAGAAGCTATTAAAATAATGAATAAAAATAAATTAGCAGATGTCTTGATATTGGCAAGAGGAGGAGGATCGTTAGAAGATTTATGGCCTTTTAACGAAGAAGTTGTAGCAAGAGCTATTTACGAGTCAGAACTTCCAATTGTTTCTGCAGTAGGACATGAAACGGACTTTTCTATTTCGGATTTTGTCGCAGATCTGCGTGCTCCAACGCCTTCAGCTGCAGCAGAGATAGTGGTGCCTAACATAACAGACATAATGCAAAATTTAAGTACATATAATATTAGATTAAAAAATGCATTAAAGAAAAAAGTAGAACTAATGCAGATGAGATATGAAAAATGTATGAGAAGTAGAGTATATACTGATCCATTAAAAATTGTAAATGATAACTATTTAAAATTAGACATATTAGTAAAATCTATAACAAATAGTGTAACAAATAAACTTCAAGTAAGTAAAACACAAGCTATAAAGAATTTTTCTAAATTAGATGCATTAAGTCCTTTAAAAACTTTAAGTAGAGGATATTCGATAATAGAAAAAAATAATGGTATTGTAAAGAGTATAGCTGACTTGCAAAAAGATGATACAATAAATATTAGAATGCAAGATGGTAAGAAGCAAGCTAAGATTCTTTAAGATATGGGGGAAATATGGAAGAGATTAATTTTGAAGAAGCGATGAAAAAATTAGAGCAAATTACAGCTGAATTAGAAAAGGGAGATTTATCATTAGATGAATCAGTTAAGAAATTCGAGGAAGGCATTAAGCTTTCAAAAGAATGTAATAAAATATTAGAAGATTCAGAAAAGAGAATCAATATCTTAATAAATAATGATGGAAATATAACAGAAGAGAATTTTTTACCAAAGGAAGGATAGGATAAAGGGAGATGAATTATTTTACAGAATTTATAACAAACAAATTTATTTATGTACCATTATTAACATGGTTTGGAATACAATTATTTAAAGTTATTTGGGATTTAGTAACTACAAAGAAATTTAATTTTAAAAGAATATTAGGAGCAGGAGGAATGCCAAGTTCACACTCAGCAGTAGTTGTTTCTTTAGCAACACTAATTGGTAGGGAACATGGTTTGGGTAGTTCTATATTTGCTCTTTCAGTTATTTTTGCTTTTGTTGTTATGTATGATGCTGCAGGAGTAAGAAGAGCAGCAGGAAAACAAGCAAAATTATTAAATAGATTAATAGAAACACCTGGTTTGTCTGGAGTACAGGTTTCTGAAAAATTAGTAGAAGTTTTAGGACATACACCATTTCAAGTATTTGTGGGAGCTATAATTGGTATAATTGTTGGATGTATATTCTAAAAAATAAAATTTAGGAGATAATGTTATGCAAGATATTCAAATTGCAAGAAATGCAAAATTAAAAAATATAAATGAAATTGCTCAAAAATTAGGAATAACTGAAGATTATCTAGAGCAATATGGTAAATATAAGGCAAAAATATCTTTAGATTTTTATAATAAAATAAAAGATAATAAAGATGGAAAACTTATATTGGTTACTGCAATAAATCCTACACCACTAGGTGAAGGTAAAACAACTACCTCTATAGGATTAGCAGATGCGTTTTATAAGATAAATAAAAAAGCAGTATTAGCATTACGTGAACCTTCTTTAGGTCCAGTGTTTGGAATTAAAGGAGGAGCTACAGGTGGAGGATATTCACAAGTAGCACCTATGGAAGATATAAATTTGCATTTTACAGGAGATATTCATGCAATAACAACAGCCAATAATCTTTTAAGTGCAATTATAGACAATCACATTTGGCAAGGAAATGAACTAGAAATAGAAAAAGTAACATGGAAAAGATGTTTAGATTTAAATGATAGGGCATTAAGAAAAGTGGAAGTATCTCTTTCTGGCGAGAAAAATATGAAGCCAAGAGAAGATGGTTTTGATATAACAGTTGCTTCCGAAATAATGGCAATTCTATGTTTATCTAAAGATATGCAAGATTTAAAAAGAAGATTAGGAAACATAGTTATTGGTTATAATAAACAAAATAAACCTGTAACATGTAGAGATTTAAAAGCTGATGGAAGTTTAGCAGTAATTCTTAAAGACGCAATAAAACCTAATCTGGTTCAAACATTAGAAAATAATCCAGTATTAATACATGGAGGTCCATTTGCTAATATTGCACATGGCTGTAATAGTATAATTGCAACAAATATGGCATTAAAAATGGGCGATTATGTAGTTACAGAAGCTGGATTTGGGGCAGATTTAGGAGCAGAAAAATTCTTAGATATAAAATGTAGATTACTAGAAAAAACACCTGATGCAGTTGTAATAGTTGCAACTTTAAGAGCTTTAAAATATCATGGTGGTGTAAATAAAGAAGATTGCTCAAAAGAAAATATTGAAGCTTTAAAAATAGGAATTCATAACTTATTAAGACATATTGATAATATAAAGAAATATGGAATAACACCAATTGTCGCAATAAATAAATTTACTACAGATACTGATAAAGAAATAGAAATATTAAAAGAAGAATTAAACGGAGTTGTAGAAGTAAGTTTATTAGAAAACTGGGCAAAAGGTGGAGAAGGAGCTATTGATTTAGCACAAAAGCTTACAAAGATATGTGAAACAAAGAATGAGTTTAAATATATATATGATATTAATGCTACTGTTGAAGCAAAAATAAAAGCTGTAGCACAAAAGATTTATGGTGCAACTGATGTAGAATATTCGGATACTGCAAAAGAACAGTTAAAAGAATTAAATGATTCAAAATTCCCAGTGTGTATTGCAAAAACGCAATATTCTTTCTCAGATGATCCAAAAGATTTATTAGGAGATAAACCATTTAATCTTCATGTAACAGAATTAAAATTAAAAGAAGGTGCAGAGTTTATCGTTGTTTTAACAGGAAAGATAATGACAATGCCAGGTCTTCCTAAAAAACCTGCAGCAGAGCATATAAATATTGATGAAAATGGAATAATAGAAGGAATATTTTAATATATTGTATAAAAACACCATATATGGATAAAATAATTTTAAATTGTTTTATAAGTGTGGTGTTTTTTATGTTTAAAAAGATAAAAAATAAATCGTTAAAAATTTTGGCAATTTTGTCAGTAATTATATTGTTAGCAACTACATTTCTAATTATATTATCTAAAATTCCTGAGAAAAACGAGGTAGAGGCACTTTCTAAATATGGCTCCAAAGGTAGCGAGGTTACGCAAATACAAACAAAATTAAAAAGATGGGGATATTATAATGGGAATATAGATGGAATCTATGGAAGCCAAACAGTGGAAGCTGTTAAGTATTTTCAAAGAAAAAATAATTTAGTCGTTGACGGAATTGCTGGAAAAAATACATTAGAAGCTATGGGAATATTTAATTCATCTTCTTCATCTGGTTCATCAAGTTCAAATTCATCAGACTTAAACTTATTAGCAAGAGTTATCTATGGCGAAGCTAGAGGGGAGCCATATACTGGACAGGTAGCTGTTGGTGCAGTTGTATTAAATAGAGTAAGAAGCAGTTCATTTCCTAATACTATTTCTGGAGTAGTATATCAAAGTGGTGCTTTTGATGCAGTTCGTGATGGTCAAATTAACTTAACACCAAATTCAACAGCCAAGAAAGCTGCCCAAGATGCATTAAATGGTTGGGATCCATCATATGGAGCAGTATATTATTTTAATCCAGCAACTGCAACAAACAAATGGATATGGTCAAGGCCAATGACTGTAACAATAGGAAATCATAGATTTTGTAAATAGAGATTTTAGGATTTCCTTCGCAGGGATTTAGGGACGTTCTTGTTTTCCCTGTTTGAAGAGAAATATAGTCATCTAGATTTTAGCTAGATGGCTAAAAAAATCGCTATTTTCAATAGGGATTTTAGGACCGTCCCCAAATCCCTTGTCCCTATATCCCTAAATTATGTAGAAAATTGAAAGCCTAATTTTCTTGACAAACAATGGACATATTGATAAGATATGGAAAGAAAAATAGGAGGATAAATTAATGATATTATATCCTGATTTTTATTGTAAAAATATAAAAGATGTAGATATAGAAAAATTAAAAGAAAACAACATAAAAGGAATTATTCTAGATGTAGATAATACATTAATAGATTTAGATCGTAAATTACTAGAAGGTGCAGAAGAATGGTGCAATAATTTAAAAGAGCAAAATATAAAATTCTGCATTTTATCTAACTCAAATAAAAAAGAAAAGGTAAAAAAAGTAGCTAAATTATTAGACATTCCTTACATATATTTTGGAACAAAACCGTTAAAGAGAGGTTTTAAAAAAGCAAAAGAAATGTTGAACTTGCCATTTAATGAACTAGCCATAATAGGAGATCAAATTTTTACAGATGTTATAGGTGGTAATAGATGTAAGATGTATACAATTTTGGTTGAACCAATTAGTACTAGAGAGATATTTATTACATATATAAAAAGAGGCTTGGAAAATAAAATACTTAAACAATATAAAAGGAAACATCAAAAAGAGAAAGAAGGATAAAAATGTTTTTTAATGATGTACATATAATGGTATATGTAGCATTTGGAATTTTAGGTCTAATTGTTGGAAACATATTACCACATATAAATAAAAGGTTAATAGAACATAAAAGAGTATTTGATAAATCGTTTTTTACAGAATACCCAAAAAACTTTGAACCACATTACATACATATGATATTAATAGCAGTAATATATGTATTATTATTATATAAATTCGGATTACAGCCAGAGTTTATTCAAAATTTAGATTTAATAAAATATATGTTATTAACACCATTGTTGTTTTCGGTTGCTGTTATAGATTTTAAAGAGAATATAATACCAAACAGATTATTATTAACAATGGCAGAAATAGGGTTACTGCTAACATTTATTTATGGAATATCAGATATTAATTTGGCGATGGATATGTTATTAGGAATGCTAGTGGGAACCGTAATTTTTGGTATATTAACATTACTAGGGCGCCTTGTTTCTGGAAAAGACGCAATGGGAATGGGGGATGTAAAATTAATGGCAGCATTAGGTCTTTTCTTTGGTTCTTCTAATATCTTAGCAATATCAATAATATCATTTTTATTAGGAGCAATAATTAGCATAATACTAATATTAAGTAAGAAAAGAAAGATTGATGACTACATACCTTTTGGACCTTTTATAGTAATTGCAGCATACATATCAATATTTGTACCTTTTAGTGCAATCTTATTTGTATTACTTAAAGTTTTTACATTAGGATTATATAAAGTATAGTAGTTTAATTGGGGGTTGATACTAATGAATGAAAAAATCAAATGGTTAAGAGAAAAATTAAGTACACTAGACTTAGATGGAATGATTGTATCTAATCCTGTAAATATTAAGTATTTAACAGGAATTGATGCAGAAGGAGTTTTATTAATTACAAGAAAAGAAAATATTTATATAACAGATGCAAGATACACAGAACATATTAATAGTATACTCACCATTGATGACGAGATTAGTTTATACGATTATAAAGATATTGACCCTATAGATTATGAAAACTTATTTATGTTTTGTAGCAATGTAGGATTTGAAGAGAATTATGTAACATATGCAAAATATAAAGAATATAAGCAAGTATATAAGATAAATAATTTGGTGGAAACAGATAATTTTATAGAAACACAAAGAATGATTAAAGCTCCAGATGAAATTAACAATATCCAAAAAGCATGTAAGATTACAGATGCATGTTTTAACCACATTTGTAATTTTATAAAAGTAGGAATGACAGAAAAAGAAATAGCATTCGAGATAGAACATTATTTTAGAACACATGGGGCTGACGGTATAGCGTTTGATACAATTGTAGCATCTGGAAGCAATTCGTCAATGCCACATGCAATTCCAACAGATAGGAAAATAGAAGCTGGTGATCCAATTACTATAGATTTTGGATGTACATATAAAGGATATTGTTCAGATATGACAAGGACAATCTTTGTAGAATATGTACCAGAGGGAATAAAACCTATATATAATTTAGTATTAAAGAATCAACAATTAACATTAGATGCTATACAAGAAAATGCAAATGCTAGAATATTAACAATGATGGTAGAAAGTGATTTTAAGGTAAATGGATATACATTAGACCATAGTTTAGGACATGGTGTTGGCTTGGATATTCATGAAAAACCTTTTATAGGTAAAAAAGACTTTTTACTAAAAGAAAATATGATTGTAACAGATGAACCAGGAATTTATTTACCAGGTAAGTTTGGTGTAAGAATAGAAGATACAGTTTTAGTTACAAAAAATGGTTGTATAAGATTAACAGAATCTGATAAAAATTATATTATAGTAAATAATTGATGCTAAAACTATGTAACACTTGATTTTTATGTATATATGTAGTAAAATAGACAAAGTGCAAAAAAGAGAAATAAAGAAAATATTAGGAGGTAATAATTATGGCAGAAGTTTATTCAGCAGGAGATTTTAGAAACGGAACAACATTCGAAATGGATGGAAATGTATTTAAGGTCGTAGAATTCCAACATGTTAAACCAGGAAAAGGATCAGCTTTCGTAAGAACAAAATTAAAAAATGTTATTACAGGAGCAGTTATAGAAAAAACATTTAACCCATCAGAAAAATATCCAGGAGCAGAAATAGAAAAAAGAGATATGCAATATCTATATCAAGATGGTGATTTATATTATTTTATGGATAACAATACATATGAGCAAATACCATTAAATGAAGAACAAATTGGTGAAGCTTTAAAATATATGAAAGAAAATATGGATATGAAGATTTTATCTTATAAAGGTAAAGTATTTGCTGTTGAACCACCAATGTTCGTAGAATTAGAAGTTACATATACAGAACCAGGTTTTAGTGGAAATACAACTACAACATCTGGTAAACCAGCTAAACTAGAAAATGGATTAGAAATAAGTGTTCCATTATTCGTAGAGATAGGAGATAAAATAAGAATAGATACTAGAACTGGTGAATATATGGAAAGAGTCTAAAAGAAAGAGGATTTGTTATGGGAATAAAAGAACAATTACAAAAACTAATGTTAGATATGAAAGCAAACATTAGAGATGAAAAAGACTTAAAATATGTTCAAGAAAATGTTATTACAACATTAGCAGATATGTTACAAAAAATGGATGATTTAAACAATAATAACCAAATGAAAATTGCTAAGCTAGAAGAAAAAATAGATAGAATGGCAAAAGAACTATATCTTAACGATGTATACGATATAGAAATTGTTTGTCCATATTGTAATTATCAATTCGAAACAGAGTTTGATGAAAATCAAAAAGAGGTAAAATGTCCAGAATGTAATAATGTAATAGAATTAGACTGGTCTTGTGACGGTGAATGTGATAGTGACTGTGAAGATGGATGTGATTCTTGTAGTGGTTGTGGACATCATCATGATACAGATCAAGATTTAGAAGATGATATGTAAAGATTAAAAGTGCATAGAATATATGCGCTTTTTTGTTATGTTTTTTTAAATAAACTTAAAAATAATCGAGTGGATTTACATATTTATCATTAATTCGCATTCCTAGGTGAAGATGAGTACCGGTTGTAGCACCATTAGTAGGCCTTCCAGTGGAGTCTGTATATTTATTTCCTGGTACACCGTAAACATATTTTGGACCTACATTAGCTATAATTTGGCCTTGGCTAACGAAATCACCTTCTGATACTAAAAAATTAGGAGAAATATGACAATATGTAATTTTGAAATCATAAAATGATAAAGTTAGTGTATAGCCACCAGCACCGAGAAAGCCTAGAAATGTAATTTCACCATCTGCAATAGCGATTAAATTAGTACCTTCTGGAGCACCTATATCTGTTCCATAATGATATGAAGAAGCTCCTGCAGTTGGTGAATCTCTTTTTCCAAATGGAGAAGTTACTTTAGTATAACCGGGGATTGGCCAAGCAAAGCCTGAAGAAGAAATAGTAATATAATTACTATATATTAAATTTTGATTAGAAGTAGTTATATTTAAAGATATAAAAAATGTTGTAAATATAAACAGAATTATAAAAAACGTAATAAAGAATTTATAAAACAATGAAACCTCCATATTAGGTGCTAACTAGAATATTTAGCACCTAATTTTTCTTTTAAAGATTTTAAAAATTTAGGATTATCTATTTAGCTGTTAAGTTTGGTAATTATTTAGAAACATCTTTAACATTTTTGGTAATTAAAGCATTTACTATCTTGGTTGAAAAAGCTTTAGAATCCATATATATTACCTAAAATATATTTTATAAAAATAAAAAGCCTACTATGTTACTAGTAGACTTGTGGCAGGGGTAGAAGGATTCGAACCCTCACAGGCGGTTTTGGAGACCGATGTGCTACCATTAACACTATACCCCTAAAAAATAAGCAATAATATAGTATCATACTGAAAAAATATATGCAAGAGTTTTTTGAAAATTATTGTGATAAATTTTAAAATATGATAAAATAATATATATACTTGGGGATGTAATGGTTTCGACATTAATCTAGAAGTATAAAAAGCGAGTAGTGGATGGTTGCTTTGGCCACTTAAAAAAAGCAAAATTAAATATAAATGCTAATAACGAAGAATTAGCTTACGCTGCCTAGTTGCAACGTCGTCTAAATTATAAAGCCTACTGTTATAATTTGGGCGCCAACTTAAAGTAGGAAACGAAGCTATTAGTTCTCTGGAATAGTGGGTAATTAAGAGATACTATATATATTGTTTTGTTTATTAATCAATTTATATGGGAAGGTTAAATAATAAACTGCACTCGGAGAAATTTATATGGAAGGGTTAGTGGACAGGAGTTCGATTCTCCTCATCTCCACCAAAGACATTTCTGTTTCGAACTATTCGAATTTTATGATATGAAACAACCAGATAATATAAACTGGTTGCTTTTTGTTGCCAATTTTAAAATATATATTTACAACATATATTTTGAAAGATATAATATTTTTAATTAATAAAAGGGGGATTATTTTATGAAAAGTGGAATGAAAATTATAGTTACAATTATTATTGCAATTATTGTAATTTTAGTATTGGGCATAATTACTAATGTAATTAGAAATAATATAATTATGAAGAAATTATATGAAAACAGTAGTGAATTAAAAACATCTATAAAAAATTATTATTATGAAAAAAAATCTGAATTATCAGAAGGAGAAACTAGAACAACTACATATAAAATATACAATTATAATGATAAATACTTAATAAAAGAGTATTATAATGATGAAGGTAATATTACAACGGAATGGATTGATAAAAGTATACCAGAATATGTATCTATAAATGAGAAAACAGGGGAAAAAACTCAAGAAATAAAAATGAAAGAATACGATAAAGAATATGAAGAAGCTTTATTTTCTACAACAATAGATACAGTAGGATATGGAAAAATTTTAACAGCTAATATTTTTATACCAATAAAAATAGAAGATAATTGCTATGTTATAAATTATGATAATACAACATTTTACGTTAATACTAACACGGGAATCATATCAAAAGTTTTCTATGGAAATGGTAATGTATCATGTACATATAAATTAAAAAATAATTCTGTTATTGAAAATGAAGTTATAAAACCTGAATAAAATAAACGTACTGAACCTAAAAAATTGGATATTTTTTTAATTACTAAACAACTAGAGAATGAACTCTACATTAAACAGGGCTCATTTCCTTTTCTTTTCACTATTACATATTAATATGATAAAAAATAGTCATTATTTTATTGCTAAAATTTTATGGATATTAAAAATATATTTGACTTTTATTAATTGGTAATATAATATTAAAACAAAATATGAAGAAGGAATATAAAATGCTTAAAACAATTATGAAATATGGAGAAGCAGAGGCTACTTATGAAATGAAAAAAAGATTAGCGGAAAAGCCTAAATTAAAGCAATTATTTTGGGAAACAACATTAAGGTGTAACGCAAAATGTAAACATTGTGGTAGTAGAGCAGGAGAGAATATTAATTTAAAAGATGAATTAACTACAGAAGAAATAAAAACAGCATTGCAGAGTATTGCTAATAAATATAATGCAAGTGAAATATTAATAAATGTTACTGGAGGAGAACCATTAATACGAAAAGATTTGTTTGAGGTAATGGAATTTGCAAATTGTTTAGGATATCCATGGGGAATGACGACAAATGGAATATTAATAAATGATGAAATTATACTTAAAATGAAAAAAGCAGGGATGACTACGATATCAATAAGCTTAGATGGTATGGAAAAATCACATGATGAATTTAGAGGTGTTAAAGGTTCATATAGTAGGATAATAGAAAATATAAAAAAACTAAAAAAAGCTAATTTCTTAAATTATTTACAAATCACTACTGTTGTAAATAAATTAAATATAAACGAACTAGAAGAAATGTATATAAAAATGAAAGAACTTGAAATTAATTCATGGCGAATTGTAAATATGGATCCAATAGGTAGAGCAGAGGACAATAAAAATTTAGCACTTAGCAATGATGATTATAAATATTTGTTGAATTTTATTAAAGAAAAAAGAAAAAAATCTAAATTTGATATAACATATGGATGTACTCATTTTTTAGGAATGAAATTTGAAAAAGAAGTACGAAGAAATATGTTTGTTTGTACAACAGGCTTTACCATAGGAAGTATTCTATATAATGGAGATATTTATGTATGTCCTAGTGTAGAAAGAAGAAAAGAGCTTATACAAGGAAATATTAGGAATGATGATTTTGTAGATGTTTGGGAAAACAAATTTAAATGGTTTAGAGATTTAGATAAATTTAAATGTGAAGAATGCGAAAATTGTAAAGATTGGAAATATTGTTTAGGCGATTCATTAGACACTTGGAATTTTGAAAATAAAAAACCTAAATTATGTCTAAATAAAATTTTAGAAAAAAGAGGGGATAACAAATGAAAAAAATAAAGAAGCTATTAGGAAGTTTAGGAATATTTTTAGTAAGTATAAAGTCAAAAGTATTTGCTGCTGGATATGAAATACCAGACCAATTTGTAGAAGTAAAATATGGAACGTTTGAACCAACTATTGCGGAAAAATTTTCTGTAATAACTAAATTAGTGCTTCCAATTATTTTATTTTTTATAGGATTGGGAGTAATATTAAGTAAAAAAATAAGTAAAAAAATAAAAATAATTATAGTAGTAGTTTTAATTTTGATAGGAATATTAGCTAATATACTTATAAAATATTTATAGATTCATCAAGTTAATTATTGAATAAAAATATTATGAATTTTGTTTTATGAAATGTAATTGAATATACAACAAAAAAAACACCAAAAGGTGTTTTTTGTTATTTAGAAAATTCTTCATATTGTTCTTTATGTTTTATAGGAATTTGTTCCAATGTTCCATCTTTGGTAATATTATATCTTTTGGTAGCCAAGTCTTCTGCTAATTCTAATCTGTGAGTAGTAAGTAATAGCATAACATTTATATAGTTTTTTAATTTTTGTAGGGGCTTTTCTGACTTCGTCAATCTGTTCACCATTGCTATCGGTATTATTAACATGTTTACCGTTAATAATAATGTCCTCTCCATTAATACTGACATTTTGACCTGAAATGTTCCCGAAAAAATTAAACTTGCTCATATACTTTTCCTCCTATTTGTATTATAAATTATTAATAGATACAAAGTACAAGAATTTTTTTCAACTTGTACATATAAATTATTATAACACAAAAATTAGAGATAAGGATACTATAAAAGGATTGCACTATTTTACATAATGTGGTAAAATTATAATAGTTTTAAATTAAGGAGAGTTTTTATGGAAAAAATAATTTTATTATATTCAGATTTAGAAGGTACAATATTAAGGGAATCAGATAGTGAGTATGATGATACAGATATGTATAATTTTCTTAAACAATTATCTAGATTGCAAGAATTAATGGATGCAAAAGTAAGAATGCATATAGTTTCACCAATTAGCCAAAATCAAATGACAGATATTTTGGAGAAATTAGACAAAAGTTTTACTGGTTTTAATAGACTTCAAAAAGAGCCGATTAAGAAGTTAAAATATATAGAAGGAGCAGCTGCATCATCAAAGGATGAATTTGTAACCGGACCACAACAAGATTTTACATTTAATAGATTTGTTAAGAAAATGGATTCAAGAATAGTGGCTTTAAAAAGACCTAGCAATCCTGACGATAAAAACCCAGCAGGTTTTGGTAAGCTTAATTATGTTAAAGGATGGACATCTATGGCGCAGGAGAGATATGATGTAAAAATGATTATATATTGTGGTAATGGAATGAACGATTTAGCATCAATGGATTACGTTAATTCTAAAAAAGGTGGTTTTGTTGTTTGCCCTGATAATAGCAGACATGAAGCTAAAGCTAGAACAAAATTGGTTGGAAGGAAAACAGATTTACAAGGACTTACAGAAGGTATAGCAAATATTAATAAATTACTAGAAAAAAGATTAAATCCAAATAAGGAAGAGCCAGATGATAATGACCAACAAGCTTTATAAAATAATTTAGTATCAAAATAGACTTTTAGAGTATTCTAACAGTCTATTTTTTATGTTATAATACAACCATAAATTAAAATAAAGGAGAACATATGCAAGTAGAAAAGAATAAAGAATACATTGTAGATATAATAGATAATGGATTTCAAGGAGAAGGGATTGCCAAAATAGATGGACTTACAATTTTTATACCAAATGCTATAAAAGGAGAAAAAATAAAGGTGTTAATCGTAAAAGTGTTAACATCACATGCTTTTGGTAAAATTATAGAAATAATTAAACAATCAGAAAATAGAGTAACAAGTGATTGTACAACCTATAAAAGATGTGGAGGTTGTTCATTAAGACATATAAAATATAAAGAGACATTAAAGATGAAGCAAAATGCAGTTCAAAGTTTAGTAAACAAAACTTTAAATAATAAAATTAAAGTAGAAGAAACATTAGGTATGGAAAATACTTATCACTACAGGAATAAAGCACAATATCCAGTTGGTCTAAATAAAGATGGAAAACCAGTAATTGGTGTGTTTGCTAATAGAACACATGAAATTATAGCAATAGATACTTGTTTTATTCAGAATAAGCAAACTGAAGAAATTGCAAAATATATATTTAAATTTTTAGTAGATAATAATGCTAGTTTTTATAACGAGAAAACTCAAAAAGGATTAGTTAGACATATTGTTACTAAAATAGGCATAAGAACTAATGAGATAATGTGTATTATTGTAATAAATGGACGAGAAATACCTAATGAAACTAAAATGATATCAGAACTAACTAGCAAATTTAGTAATATAAAAACTATTGTAAAAAATATAAATACAAAAAACACAAATGTTATATTAGGAAACGAGAATATCAATTTATATGGAGATGGATATATTACAGATAAGCTAGGTGATTATACTTTTAAAATATCTCCAATGTCATTTTACCAGGTAAATCCAATTCAAGCTGAGAAATTATATGAGCTTGGAGTTAAGTTTGCAGATATAACAAAGGAAGATGTTGTATTCGATTTGTACTGTGGAATTGGTACAATTTCATTATTTATGAGTAAGTTTGCAAAAAAAGTTTACGGAGTAGAAATTGTAGAAGAGGCAATTGTTGCAGCAAAAGAAAATGCAAAAATAAACAATGTGAATAATACAGAATTTATTGCTGGCGATGTAGAAAAAGTTTTAGATAAACTAGTAAATGTAAAACAAATTATTCCAGATATTATCATGGTAGATCCACCAAGAAGAGGTCTAGATAATACAAGCATAGAAAACATAAAAAAAGTATTACCTAAGAAATTAGTATATATTAGTTGTAATCCAGCTACATTAGTTAGGGATTTAGCAAAATTAGAAAATAAATATGAAATAAAAAAGATTAAACCAGTAGATATGTTTCCTTATACAAATGGAATAGAATGTGTTTCTGTTCTTGAATTAAAAAATAAGAAATAAATTTAATTAATAGAAATAATTGTATGTTTTCATGATAAAAGATAAAAAAGGGGTAATTTATGGAACTTATAAATATTGATTATAAAGAATTTAAAGCAGAAATATATCAAAAATATATAGAGATATTTCCAGAAGAAGAAAGAAAAACTTTAGAAGCAATGGAAAAAAACTATAACAAAAATATAACTAAATTTATAAAAATTGATGAAGAAAATGAATTAATAGGCTTTTTTATAATGAATTCTATAAAGAATAATAGATATATGCAATTGGATTACTTCGCAATTTTACCAGAATATCAAAATAAAGGATATGGAACTAAAGCAATTAAAGAATTGGAAAAAGTAGTTCAAAATTATGATGCTATATTTGTAGAGATTGAGAAATTAGGTTATGGAGCAAATACAGCAGAAAATGAAATAAGAGAAAAAAGAGCAAAATTTTATGAAAGATTAGAATTTAATAAATTAAATGTTGATTTAAAATGGTTTAATAGTCTGTTTTTATCTATATACTATTTAAAATTAAATAATAATCTAACATATGATGAAAAAGAAATTTTAAATAATATATTTGAAATATATTATAAAGTCCATGGCAAGAAAAAGGTTGACGAAAATTGTGAAATAATAAAGTGATTTTTCTTGACTAAAGTACGAAAAAAGGCCAATAATATAATCAGGGAGGATTTACAATGAATAATAAGTATAAAATCGTTTTTATAGATATAGACGGGACATTAGTTAATGATGAAAAAATAGTGCCAGAAGAAAATATAAAGATGATACAAACTTTAAAGAAGAATGGAATAGAAGTAGTATTAGCATCTGGCAGACCATATCATAGTATTGAAAAATACAGTACTCAGGTAGGAGCTATACCATACATTATTGGTTCTAATGGAGGTATTGTGGCAAATTTTGTAGAAGATAAGAAAATATTTAGCACCAATATAGAAAAAGAGAATGCATTAGAAATAGCTAAACTAATAAAAGAAAACAACATATATTTTACAGTTACTATTTCTGGCAATTTGCTTGTAGAAGATGAACAATTTAGCATGACAAGAGAAAATAGAAACGAACTTGTACTAGTGAATTCTTTGGAAGAATACTTAAAAACAAATGATGCACCAGTTATAAAATTCAGTCTTATGGATGATAAAAAAGAAAATCTTCAAAAAGTTAGAAAATTAGTATTAGATAGATTTAATATTGATGCAACAGAAGTTGATGAATTTATGATTCCTAAGAAATATAGAAAAGCAGAAAATAATTATAAGCTTCCATATGTAATGGATATTATGCCAAAAGGGATAAGCAAGGCGAAAGCTATAGAAGAACTATGCAAATATTTAGGTATAGAAATAGTTCAAACGGTTGTATTTGGTGATGGCTTAAATGACATAGAAATGTTTAATGTTGGAGGTTACAAAGTAGCAATGGGAAATGCTGCAGATAAAATAAAAGAATTAGCAGATGTAGTTACAAAAACAAACAACGAAGCTGGAGTAGCATATGAACTAAATAAAATCTTTGATATAGAATAGATTATATAAGGGAGAAAATTAATGACTAATATTACATTTCCAGCTTTTAATATAAACTTAAGCATTTCTAGAACAGCATTTACAATTGGTGGTATACATATATACTGGTATGCTATTTTTATAGCCATGGCTATTTTGATTGCAATATTGGCTTTAAAAAAAGACTGTAAAAAATACAATATAGAATACAATGATATATTAGAATTAATGATACTTATAATACCAATAGCAATTGTATGTGCTAGATTGTACTATGTTATTTTTAATATGCAATATTATTTAAATAATCCTAGTGAAATCATAAATATAAGAAATGGTGGGCTTGCAATCTATGGTGGAATAATAGGTGGAGCCATAACAACTATTATTTTTTGCAAAATTAAAAAAATAAAGATATTAGATATGTTTGATATGATAATTCCATACTTAAGCTTAGGACAAGCAATTGGAAGATGGGGGAATTTTATTAATGGCGAAGCACATGGAACAACAACTAATAGTATTTTTAGAATGGGAATCATAGAAGATGGTATATATATGGAAGTACATCCAACGTTTTTATATGAATCCATATGTACTTTAATTATATTTTTTATATTAATGTATCTTAAAAAATATAGAAAATATGCAGGGCAATTAACTATTATATATTTATTATTATATTCTGCAATTAGAACAATAATAGAAGGGCTAAGGACAGACAGTTTGATGGCTGGAAATATAAGGATATCACAATTAATTTCTATTATCATATTTATAGTAGTAATATTTATATTAATATATAATTATAAAAAGAGAAAGAAAATTAAGCTGTTAGAAGAAAAAAATAATTAACTTAAAAACTATTACGAATGAGTAATAGTTTTTTCTATTGCATATCATTTTTTTATATGATAATATAAACTTGAAAAAAGGGAGAATGTATGAAAAAGTTAGTAATATCAGGAAGTGCAAAATTTGAAAAAGAAATAAAAAAATGGGTAGAATATTTTAAAGAACATAATTATGATGTAATCAAATATCCAAGAAAAATAGATCAATCAAACGAATTAATATATAAAGATGTATATATTAATTTTTATAAAGCCTTAGAAGAAGCAGATTATTTATTTGTATTAAACGAAGAAAAAAATGGCATAAAAGGATATGTTGGTCCACAAGTTTATGCAGAAATGAGCTATATAATAGTACAAAATATATTACAGCATAAGAATAAAACTATTTGGATTTTAAATGAGCCATCCAAAGAAGTTGCAAGTTATAATGAGTTAAATAATTTTATAAATTTAGGATGGATAAAATTATTTAAACCAGAAGATTAATGTAATATGTGATCAAATATTAAAAGATTTTTTGTGTCAAATTATAGTTCTTAGGCATATATCTCGAGTTATATATTTACAAAAGAGGAACTATTTAGTTCCTCTTTTATGTTAATATACTAATTGCACCAAAATAGATAGGAGTGATTTTATGAAGCTAATTTTAATAAGACATGGACAAACCCAGGGAAATATTTTAAATGAGCAAGGAATTAACCTATTTACAGGTGCATTAAATAACAAATATACAGATTTAACCGAAAAAGGGATAGAAGCCGCAAAAAAATTAAAGGATAATCCAATTATTAAGGAGATTTCTAAAGTTTATTGTTCAGACTTAAAAAGAGCTATAGATACAGCAAAACTTGCAAAACCAGGTTATGAACTTCATATAGATAAACGTTTAAGAGAAAGAAGTTTAGGCGATTTTGAAGGAAAGTATCCAGAAGATTTAGAAGATCATGAAAACTATAAAAAATACTTTGCAGATGAAAATTATAAAAAATTTAGAAGGGATTTTATTCAAAAAGCTCCAAATGGAGAAAATTATACAGATGTAATAGAAAGAACAAAAGATTTTTTAGATTCATTAAAAATGGATGAAGACATAACAATAGGAATATTTTCGCATATGCATTGCATAAGATGTATTTTCTATAACTTACTTAAATTTGAGCCAAAGGAGAAAATTTTTAATTTAAAGATAGAAAATTGTGAACCTTATGTAATAGAAAGAATACAAGACAAAACATTTAAATTAACATCACATAATTTAGATGATTTATTTAATAAAATTTGTTGGTAAAGGAGTTTTTATGGAATATAGAAAGATCAGTTTAGAAGAATTAGATAAATTAAAGAATCTTTATGCTTATGAGAACTTTGAAGAATTTAAGAAGTTAATTATAAATGATATATCAAATGGAATAAAAAATATTTTTGTTATAGAGGAAAATAAAAATTTAATTGGAGAAATAACAGTAACATATAAGTCTGATTCACCAAATGAAACTATTCCAAATATACGAGTATATTTAAGTGCTTTTAGAGTTCATAACGATTATCAAAATCAAGGGTTAGGACAAAAATTACTTAAATATGTAATATTAGAATTAGAAAACAAAGGTGTAACAGAATTTACTGTTGGAGTGGAGAACGATAACAATGAAAATGCAAAGCATATATATGAGAAATTTGACTTTACAGAAATAATAGATAGAGGCGAAGAAACTGTAAAAGGAAGAACTTATCAATATAATTTGCTATTAAGAAAAAGCAACACTAAAAAACTGGAAAAATTAGTTAGAAAATTTGATTTGGGCAGTAAAATTATTAAGGCAACACAAATTCATGGTGGGCTATCTAATAGGATGTATAGAGTAGAGACAGACAAAGCTGAATATGCTATAAAAAAATTAAATAAAACATTAATGCAAAATAAAGAAGAATTCGAAAGAATTAATTTTGCAGAAAAAGTATCAAAAATAGCAGAAGAAAATGGAATATCTGTAGTAAGAGCATTGGAATTTGAAAATAAAATAATACATGAAATTGATGGGGATTATTACATGGCATTTAATTGGAATTATGGAAGTCATTTACAGCCAGAAGACGTAACAGATGAAATATGTAATACAATTGGAGAATTGTTAGCTAAAATTCATAATTTAGATTTTTCGAATATCAAAGCAGAAAAATCCAAAGAAATGCCAATAAGAACAATAGATTGGAATTCTTTGGTAAAGCTAGCGAAAGAGCAAAAGAAATATTATTACAAAGATTTAGTAGAAAATATAGAAATACTTTATGAAATAAATAAGAAGACGAATGAAGCTTTAGAATATGCAAAGAGTAATTTAATAATAAGTCATAGAGATTTAATAAAAAAGAATATCTTGTGGAATGAAAATAAACCAACAGTTATAGATTGGGAATCTAGTGGCTATGTAAATCCAACAGTAGAATTAGTTCAAGTATGCTGGAATTGGGCAAATGGAGATGTCGGAAAGTTCGAGTTTGAAAAGTTTGGAATAATTGTAAACAGTTATTTACAAAATGTAAAGAATTATAAAAAAGAAGATATGAAAAAACTTATATATGCTAATTTATGGGAAGCAATAGAATGGTTAGAATATAATTTAAAAAGGTCACTATGTATAGAAAGTACATATAGGAAAGAAGAAATAGAATTAGCAGAAGAACAAATAAATTATTTAAATTACGAAATAAGATATGCTATGACACAAATAGGACAAGTAGCTAATTCTTTAGAAATATAGGGATTGGGGGGACGATCCTAAAATCCCTATTAAGGTAAACTTATATGTTGAGTTTTAAATTTAATGTAGCAATACTATAAAAGGAGTCCTTATGATAGTTGAAAATAAATATTTGGAAGATATAAAAAGAATTTGGAAGGAAAACAATAGCGGATATATTACTGAAGAAAGTAATGAAATGTTAATAAATAATGATGATATATTAAAAATAGTGTATTTAGAAAATAATGTGCCAGCTGGATATATTGCAGTATATACTAAAGATGATTTTTGTAAATTAGAAAATTTCCCAGATAAAATAGGAAAAGAAGAAAATGTAGCATATATATGGGAAATAGTAACAGACAAAAATTATATGGGAAAAGGAATTGCAAGTAAACTTATGCAATATGTGTTGGAAAAATTTAAAGGATATAAAATATATAGTTGTATTGCAAAAGATAATATACCATCACTAAAATTACATGAAAAATATGGTTTTAAGGAGGCATATCAATTTACAAATGATAAAGAGCAACTAATGCTACTAAAAAATAATTAGTTTGACAATTTAATATAGTTCTGCAGTAATAAAAAATATGGAAGTAAAGGGAGTAATAAAATGGATATAGAAATTTTAAAAGAATATGTAAAAATTAAACATGAAGGACAAAAAAGAAAACAAGGAACACCATACTATTTGCATCCATTTGCGGTTGCAGATATATTAAAAGAAAAGGGATTTAATGATGATTACCAAGCTGCAGGATTATTACATGATACATTAGAAGATACAAATGCAACAAAAGAAGAAATCTTGAAATTGAGCAATAAAGGAGTTTTAGACACAGTAGTGTTACTAACAAAAGAAAAAGGATACAAAATGCAAGATTATTATAATAGAATAATAAATAATGATATGGCTAAAATGGTTAAATTAGCAGATAGATATCATAATCTAAGTGAAAGTACGATGACAAATATTTTATTTAAGAAGAAATACATAAAAGAGACAGAAGAGTGGTATCTAAAAATGGCTGAAGGGACATGTTTTGAAGAAGATATAAAACAAGCATTAGATAATTTAATAAAAAGTTTATAAATTTTGATGATATTTTGATATAAAAAATGGAGAAGTAATTATGAGAAAATTAAATGTAATAATAGTTTTTGATAACGAAGAAGATAAAATTTTAATGTGTAAAAGAACCAAAGAGCCATACAAGGGAAAGCTAAATTTAGTAGGTGGCAAAGTAGAAAAAGGCGAAGATGAATTACATGCTGCATATAGAGAATTAGAAGAAGAAACAGGAATTTCTAAAAATGACATTATATTAACTAGTTTGATGAATTTTGAGTATAAACTTCAAGACATGGAGTTAGAAGTTTATGTAGGAAAATTAAATAAAGAAGTAAAATTAGTAGAAGAAATAAACAAATTATTTTGGATAGATAAAAATGATAACTTCTTTGATGTTGAAAAATACGCAGGAGAAGGAAATATAGGACATATGTTAAAACATGTAGAGATATACAAAGATGAAGTTTTAAAATAGGAGAGAATGAAATTGTCGCGATTTTTCGTGGCACTTTTGTGCTGAGCGAAGCGACAGAATGGAGAAAATATGGAAGAATTAATTAATAATATTAAAGAAAATGTAAAGATAAATATAAATGGAAAAGATTATATTGTAAAAACTAAGACTTTATATGGTATCGAAGAAGATGAAGACGCTTATTATTATAAATGTATTCTAAATACAGGAGATACATTGGTTATAATTCCAGATGATGATTTGATATATATAGGTAAAGAAATTGAAAATTTAAAATTTAGAAGGCCAGAAGAAAGTGTTTTATTTTATAACGAAAATTTATTTGTTAAAGTTGGAGATGGAAATCAATTTATTAAAAATATAGAATTTGGCACGGGTATCGAAGAAAAATGCATTTTCGAAGACTTTGTAAGCCAAGATCAAATAATAAGTTTAGGCTACTTGCCAGATGAAGAAAGAAGAGCAGATATTTTAGCAGATATAATTGATATTAAAAATATAAAGGTTGTTAAGGAGTAACATATGTTTAAAAATAAAAAAGTTGTTATATTCGATTTAGACGGAACACTTATAGATTCTATGGGAATATGGAATAGGGCAGATGAAAGTTTAATTAAAAAATTTACTAATAAAACAGTAGAAGAATTTTTTAATGATAATAATATAAATGCAAAGGATATAGGACAATTAAGAGATAGGTTGCTTGCAGAATTTAAAAGTGAAGATATTTATGTACAATATTGTGCATGGTTAAAAGAAAGATTTAACACAAATATGCCAGCAGAAGAAATTTTAAAAGTAAGATGGGACTTTGCAAATGAATTATTACAAAAAGAAGTGGATTACAAGGAAGATGCAGATGTTTTACTAAAAAAATTAAAACAAAACGGATACACTTTAGCACTAGCTACAACAACGCCAAAAGCAAGACTAGATTTATATAGAAAAAAATTAAAGAAGGTAAATATTGATGAAATATTCTCTATTATTTTAACCAAAGAAGATGTTATACATAAAAAGCCAGATCCAGAAATATATAAAAAGATAATAGAAAAATTAGATATTAAACCAGAGGAATGCATAGTTATAGAAGATGCATTAATTGGCATACAATCAGCTAAAAATGCAGGCCTAGAAGTTATTAATATGTATGACAAATATGCAGATGCAGATAGAGAAGAAATATACAAACTAGCTGATTATAAAGTACAAAATTATAGGGAATTAATAAATATATTAGATAGATAGGGATTATGTAGCACAAAAATAAACACGAAAGGAGAAAAAATTATGTTCAAACTAGTTTCACCAACACTAGAATACAAAGAAAAAGCAATAGATTTTATAAACGAATTTTATGAGTATAAATCAGATATAAACGGAGTAGGAGGCTTATACAGATATTTAGATGATTATGAAGGTTGGCTAGAAAAACTAGAAAATGATAAAAAACAACCTGTAACAGAGGAAAGAGTACCAGCAGAAACTTTCTTCTTGGTAAGGGAAGAAGATGATAAAATAGTTGGAATGATTAATATTCGTCTAGCTTTAAATGAAAAATTTAAAAAAATAAATGGTAATATAGGATATAGTATAAGGCCAACAGAAAGAGGAAAGGGATATAATAATATAAATCTATATTTAGGACTAAAAAAATGTAAAGAATATGGAATAAAAGATGTTTTATTAACTGTAGATAAAGACAACCTTCCTTCTAAAAAAACAATTCTAAGATTTAGTCCAAGATATGAAAGTGAATATTTTGATGAAGATAATCATAATTGTATAATTCAATTATATTGGATAAATGTAGAAGATGGAATTAAATTATGGGAGAAATCATTAGAAGAGGAAGAAAGATAAAAAGAGATAGTCTTAAAAAATATAAATAGAGCAATTCAGTAAAAACTTCTAATTTATATACAATAGAAAAAGGAGTAGATAATATGATAGACTTACATATGCATACAGTTTATTCGGATGGAGATAAAACTGTTGAAGAAATATTAAAACAATGTGAAGAAAAACATTTAGAATATATATCAATTACAGATCATAATAATTGTATGCAGTACAAAGATGAAGCTTTTAGTAAAAATATTTTTTCGGGAAAAGTTATAAAAGGAGCAGAATTACAAGGTCATGTATTAAATAAAAATATTGAAGTATTAGCATATGATTATGATATTGATATTTTAAATACATGGATACAAAAACACTTTTCAGAAGAAAAAGCAAGAGAAAGACGAAATAACCAAAAGGAAAGATTTTATAAAATATGTGACAAGAATGGTTTAAGATATAATAGAGACAATATAGTTTTTTCTGAAAATCCTACAGCTTTTGTGGAACGTCCAATATATATGGAAATTATAAAATATAAAGACAATCGTAAAAAATTAGGTGAATATGCTAATAAATTTGGACTATTTTTTAGAAAGGAATTAACAAATTCAGAAAGTTCATATTATATGAACTATGAGTTAGATTATCCTTCTTATGAAGAAATAATAGATAATATTCACAATGCTGGTGGAAAAGCATTTTTAGCACATCCATTTGAATACAAGTTTGAAAACACAATACAATTTATAGATGAAATAAGGAAAATAAGAGAATTAGACGGAATAGAATGTTATCATCCATCAGCAGAAGAAGAAAATAGAATAAATATTTTAAAGAAATATGCCAATAAAAATAATTTATATATTAGTGGTGGAAGTGATTATCACGGGGAACCAAAACCAGATATAGAAATAGGTATAGGAAGAGGAAGTTTACAAATTACTAAAGATATTATAGAGCAATGGCATAGAGATTAATAAGGACCAATCGGGATTTAGGGACGTTCCTATAATCCCGATAAAAGATAAATGTTTTTTTTAAGGAGAGAAAATGTTTAATTTAAAAGGAAATATATGCATTTTAGGAGATAGTATTGTCTATGGTGCGTGGGATGAAGAAAAACACGGATATGTAAATAGATTAAGGGAAGATTTAAAAGAAAATAATCAAGTAGAAAATATATATGGTCTTGGAATTCCTGGGGAGACAACAGCAGGACTATTAAAAAGAATTGATACAGAATTAAAAATTAGAAGAGTTAAAAATAAAAAAAGTTGAAATGCTAGGTGAAGAGACTAGATTATGTGTAGAAGAAATTTTAGATTTATTATTTTAAGGAGAATATTATTAGTCCATATAAAAGAGCATATCAAACTGCTAAAATATTAAATAAAAAGATAAATGTAGATTTAGATATTATAGATAATATAAGAGAATGCAATTCTTATGGGATTTTATCTGGGGTAAATAAAGAAAAAGCTAAAACAATATTTAGTTATGTTTTTGATATGCCAAAATATAAAAATACGGGTTACTATTTAGGTACAAGTTTTTTAGGTGGAGAAAATATAAATGAATTTGACAAACGTGTAGAAGAGGGCATAACAGAAATTATAAGTAAAAGTAAAGAATTAAATACTATAACTATTGTAACACATGGTGGTGTATATAGAAGTATTTATAAAAATATTCTTAGAGTAGATAAGAAACTAGAGCAAATAGATGATTTAGCTATTACAGAACTTAAATATAATAATGGCAAGTTTGAGATTATAAATAAACAGGGAATAGTATTTGGAGAAACAATATAAACTAAAAGACTTTTTATCCGAACTTTGGTTAGTATACTAAAGTTCGGATTTTTATATATGTTATCAATACAGTTTAATAAAAAATATTTACTTTAAAAAAATATGGTGGTAAAATATAATTCCTACAGAAAAAGCTGATAAATTCTGTAAAATAATTTTTATGGAGGAGGATAGTAGTTACTTACGTTATAATTTTCAGCAGAAAGGGAGCATAAATATGGCGATGTCTAAAGGAAGAAGACGGAGGAGAAAGTCTATAAGATTCGGACGGGTTGTAGGAGGAATTATTGCATTATTAGCAATAACATTATTATTTTCGCCACTGTCAATGGAAGATAAAACTATCGAAGTTGAAGTTGGAACAGAATTTAATGATGAACCTACAATAAAATACCTTGGTTTTAACGTTTCTAAAGATGTTAAAATTACTGGTAATGTTGATACCTCTAAAGTAGGCGAATATAAAATAACCTACAAATGGGGATTAAAATCTGCTACAAGAACTATAAATGTAGTAGATACTACTGCACCAGTTATTGATATGCAGGGTGGTAGCACACTGTATGTTGAAGATTTTAATAATCTGGAAAGTCTAGACCCAGGAGTTATAGTAACTGACAACTATGATGAAGATGTTAAAGCAAAACGCGAAAGACATAAGATTAGTGATTCTGAATATGAATTCGTGTATACTGCAACAGATTCATCAGGAAACATTGCTATAGCAAAACGAAGGATTTTGAAAGCAACAGGAGTAATATATTTAACATTTGATGATGGACCATCAGATGTTACTCCAGAAATTCTGGATATTCTTAAAGAGAATGATGTAAAAGCGACATTTTTTATTGTAGATTATTCAGAAGAAGATAAGAGTAAGATTCAAAGAATTATAAATGAAGGTCATACTCTTGGATTACATGGGTTATCTCATGATTATGCTAAGATTTATTCGTCAGTAGATGCGATTACAGAGAATTTTATTGGATTGAAGGAAGAAATATTGAATGATTTCGATTATAATGCAATATACATAAGATTCCCTGGAGGAGCATCTAATACCATCAGCAAAAATTATTGCGAAGGAATAATGACAGAGGCAACTAATAAAGTAGAGCAAGAAGGCTTTACATATTACGATTGGAATGTCGATGTAGATGATGCTGGGAGTGCAAGAACAGCAGATAAAATTTACAACAATTTTGTAGCAGGAATTGCACCAAAGCGCGAAAATGTTGTACTAATGCATGATGGATATGGACATCAACCAACAGCAGATGCTCTGCAGGGAATTATAGACTATGCCAAAGAGAATGGATATGTGTTTTCAGCAATTACTGAGGATACTATTCCGGTCCAGCATGGTGTGAATAACTGAAGAGCTAAACAAAAGAAACATGATAATGCGATTATTGTGTTTCTTTTGCTATATTGACATGTAGACGAAGCTAAAAAAGATTATTGCATTTCTGATTAACTTGTGATAAAACACAAATGATGAAGACATACAGCAATGTTTAAACACTGTACAAAAATTAAAAGAATATTTTAAGGAGGTATAAGGAATGAGAGAGTTGATGCAAGAAATTTCTAAGTACATTGGTAATGAGGTGTATGGAATAGAAAATGAAATATCTTATGTAGAGGACAAGGTGTTACCTCTATATGATACTAATATTGGAGGTCATGGCAGAGAGCATATAGTAACAGTAATACTAAGAGCTTTTGAGATAATGTCAGAGTTTAAATTGAAATTGAATCCAAAGATTGTTCTAATAACTGCTGCTTATCATGATATTGGATACAAAAAAGATCCAGACAATCATGAGCAAGTTTCAAGCGAGATGTTCTTGGCAGATAAGGAAATCCAAAAATTCCTTGAGCCAGAAGAAGTTCAAATTACTGCAGAAGCAATCGTTGACCATAGAGCAAGCCTAGAATACGAGGCAAGAAGCGAATATGGTAAGTTGGTATCTTCTGCTGATAGAGAAACTTCTGTAGAGAATATGTTAAAACGTTCTTTCTTATACCAAGCAGATAAGCACGCTGACGAAAATCCATCAGTAGAACAGATTATCGAATATTCTTTTAAAAAATTGACTAAGAAGTTTGGTAAAGATGGATATGCGAAAATGTATTATCCAGACAAAAAGTATACTGATTATTTATCAGAGATGCAAGATTTACTTGATAATAAGCAAAAATTCATCGAAAAAGAAATGAAATTTGTGCCTTTATTAAATAAGTAAAAATTAAAAATGGGATCACAATAGATTTAACTATTTGTGGTCCCATTTTTGCCAGAATTACGAACAAGTTAGAACGAAAAGTACATATCATAAAGAGAAAAAATTCTTTGTATCTCTTCTTCTGTAACATTTGCTCTATTAGTGCGTTTATTTAGCAGTAAAACTAATCTGCTAAAATACTCATCATAATCTGGACGAGGTGTTTCTAATTGAGACGAAAGTTCAGAAGAATAATCATCACATACGAACTCAAGTGGCAAGTAATTAAGTGATGGCATTCTTCTATAAACTTTAAAGAAATCAACGAGTTTCACAAGTTCCGGTAAAATTTTCACGAAATTATCGCATTTTTTCATGTAATTTTCATCCGGACATCTTGGAACAAAGTCTTTTCTGAAAACCTAACGTTCATATCTTTCTTCTGCAGTCAATCTGTATTCCAAAGGATGAGTTATGACCGCATATAAACCAATTTGATATGATTTTGGAATATCTGCAATAATTTTTTCAGCCTTTTCAACTCGATTGATTGATGCAGAAAAGATAACACTATAACCTTGCTTAAGAGCAAGATTTAAAAGCTCATCCCGAACATCCTTAGCAAAGCTAGTTGTAAGGTCTGCCGAGATTGTCCAATAATCGGACAAAATTTCTTTGATATCAGGGTGATAAACCCTAAACTCGTCAATATCAAGTGTAATAAATTTATGCTTTGGAAAATTACATTCAATTTTGACTTCCAAACCAGTTTTTCCGGCACCGGATGGACCGGTTGCAAAAACAAAAACCGGTTTATTGCTTACCTTAATATTGGCAAACATAGAGTCCTTTATTTTTGAAAAAATTTTCCGAAATTCTGAACTGCGAGCTCCTTTCTTAGAAACATCAAACTTCTGGAATAAAAATTCTTTATCCATTATTCAGCCCTCCTTATTAAGATAATTTAATTATAAGTCAAACCACAAATTATGTCAACGAGCACGTTGCAAACTAGATACTTTTAAGGTATAATGTATTATCTAAAGAGATGGGAGGAAATATATGAAAATAGATTTACATATGCATACAACAGCTTCAGATGGAGAATATTCACCAACAGAAGTTGTAAAAATGGTAAAAGAAAAGGGAATAGAGTTATTTGCAATAACAGATCATGATACTACAAGTGGTATAGATGAGGCGTTAGAAGAAGCAAATAGACAGGGTTTACGTTTAATTCCAGGAATTGAATTTTCAGCTAAAGATAATGAAGCTAAAAAAGTACGCATACTAGGATATAATTTGGACTATAGAAATCCTGACTTTATTGCAATATATAAAAGTTATACTGATGATAGAACTAGAAGAAATAATGAATTTATACAAAAATTTAATGAATTAGGAATTAATATAACATTAGAAGATGTAAAAAAGTATGCTAAAAATGTAAATATACGTAAACCAGAATTTGCAAAGGCTTTACTAGAAAAGGGTTATATTGCAGATGAAGAAGAAGCATATACAAAATATTTAAATCAAGAACCATTTAAGAGTATAAAAAGAGAAAAAGGTGAAATGAGCCCTAAAGAAGTAATTGGGACAATCAAGAGATTTGGAGGAACAGCAGTATTAGCACACCCATACACTTTAGAATTAGAGGAAGAAAATCTAATAAGAAAAATAGAAGAATTTATCAGTTATGGACTTGAGGGAATGGAATGTTTTCATTCTAGACAAACTAAAGAGCAAATGGTAGAATATGAAAAAATTGCAAATAGTTATAATCTAATAATAACTGTAGGTAGTGATTTTCATGGGCCAAACGTTCATCCAAATATCGAGATAGGAACAGGTAAAAATAATAATATTGTAGATGCAAGAATAAAAAATATAGAAAAAATAATCGGATAAAACTTATATATTTATTTATATAAGTTTTTTCTTTTGTTATAAACGAGTAATATCTAATCTAATTGATATTTAATGATGCATGTTGTATAATTAGGCTACAAAAGGAGAAATATGATGTTTAATGAAATAATAGAATCAAATAAGTATGTAATAGAAAATGCAAAATATATTCAAATAAATAAGGATGAAATAAAAAAGTTTGCAAATGGAATACAAGAAGTAAATATAAAAAATTGGTTGTACAATTCTCCATATAATTTATTAGATGAAAATGTAGAGACAATAATAACTTTTTTACTATATTTTGAGGCAATAGACTTTTCTTTTTGGGGAAGTCCAAAATGGCAAATAGAAACAAGTAACGGAAAAGAAGATGGCTCTATGGCACTTATGTATGCAATGCTAAGATATATAAGAGAAAATAAATCATTTGATAATTTAACAAAAGAAAACTTTAAAGAATATCTAAAAGGTAATGTAGAGATTCCACTTTTTGAAGAAAGATTTAAAATTATAAAAAATGTTAATAAAGTTGTAAACGAAAGATTCGGTGGAGATTTTTACAATGCAATATATAAGCTAACAAATGATGAAGAATTATTTAAATTTATAATAGATAATTTTGAAGATTTTAAAGATATAAGGACATATGAAGGTAAAACAATATATTTTTATAAATTGGCACAATTATTAACATCAGATATTTTGCATATAAGGGAAAAAAAAGAAAATATAAAAGTAGACTGCTCACATTTAGTTGGTTGCAGTGATTATAAAATACCACAGGGCTTACGAGCACTAAAATTAGTAAAATACAATAAAGAATTAGCAGATATAGTTGATAATAAAGTAGAAATACAAGAAAATTCAGCATATGAAGTAGAAATTAGAGCAACAGTTATATATGTAATAGATGAAATAAAAAGATTATTGAATAATAAAGTAAGTGCAATAGAATTAAATGATTATATTTGGCTTATGTCAAAGAATAAGGAATTACCAAAAAGACCATATCATTTAACAAGAACTACAAATTATTAGGGATTTTGAAGGTGTTCTTAGCTAGAGGGTGATTCGAGGACGGTCCTTAAATCCCTGCAGATATATAAATTAGGAGTAGATGAAAATGAAAGTTTTATCGTTAATGGAACCATGGGGAAGCCTAATTAAAGAAAAAGTTAAATATATTGAAACAAGGAGCTGGAAGACAAATTATAGAGGAGACTTGTATATTCATACTAGTTTAAAAAAGATTCCTAAAAATGACAAAAGGATACAAGAACTAGTTAATTTATTAAAAGATAAAGATATAAAATATGGATATATAATTGCAAAATGTAAGTTAGTAGATTGTATTTATATGAATGAAGAATTTATAAATAAAATAAAAACAGAAAATCCAACAGAATATAAATGTGGGGAATATGATGTTGGCAGATATGCTTGGGTATTAAAAGATATGAGAAAAATAGAACCAATACAAGCAAAAGGACATTTAGGAATTTGGAATTATTAAATGTGAAAATATTAGAATAAAATTAAAAAGGGAAAAAGGAACGTCCCCAAATCCCGAGGAACGTACTAAATAGGAGGAATGTTCCCAAATCCCGAAGGAGGAAAAAATGGAAGTATTATTTGCGACAAACAATCCAGCTAAAATTAAAATATATGCTGATAAATTAGAACAAAACGGAATTGAATTGAAAACTTTATTAGATTTAAAAGTACCAGATAATGTAGAAGAAAATGGAAAAAATTCCATAGAAAATGCCATAATAAAAGCTAAAGGATATTATGAATTTGTAAAAGTACCAACAATTGGTATGGACAATAGCCTTTTTATAGAAGATATAGATGAAGTATATCAACCAGGAACACATGTAAGAAGAGTACATGGAAAACGATTATCAGATGAAGAAATGATAGAATACTATACTGGGTTAGTAAAAAAATATGGTAAGAATTTAAAAGCTAAATGGGTTTATGGAATGGCAATATATGATGGAAAAGATGTGAAAACTTTTACATGGTCAAAGGGGGATTTTTATTTTGTAGGCAAGCCATCACCAATTTTAAATGAGGGATATCCTTTAGATTCTATAAGCATATTGCCAGATACGGGCAAATATTTTGTGGATTTAACTAGAGAAGAAAAAGATGAATACAAAAATAAAGATGCAAAAGATGATGATGTAATAAAATTTATTCTATCAAGTTTGAACTTAGGGGATGGTCCTAAAAGTTCAAAAAGGTAACATAAAAAATGAACTTTAAGCTCCATTACTAAAGTTCAAAAATTGGAGGAATAATGAGAATACCGAATGAATTAGAAGAAAAAATAGAAAAGGAAATAAAGAATATAAGTCTAACAGAATTAAGAGATACTGCAAGAATTTTAAGTGATAGATATATGAATGCTAAAAGAACAGGGCAAAGTTTATTAAATAAAAATCTAGAGGTTCTTGCTTATTCTATTATTAGGATGCCGGCTACTTTTTGTGCGATTAATAAGGCACTAGAAGAGACTTTAAAAAGATATAATCCTAATATAAAAACAGTGTTAGATATAGGTTCAGGAACTGGAGCAGGTGAATGGGCTGTTCTTAATAATATAGATGTAGAAGAAATTACTTGTATAGAGCGTGAAAAAGAAATGGAGAATATGGCTAGAAAATTATTGCAAGGTCATAGCAATATAAATTGGAAAAATCAAGATATAGTTCAAAGCAATATTACTGATAAAGCAGATTTAGTAATAACTTCGTATATAATAAATGAGCTTAAAGAAGCCAGCAAAGAAAAAGTAATAGAAGATATCTTACAAGCTTTTAATAAGTTAGTAATATTTATAGAGCCAGGAACTCCAGAAGGATTTAATAATATAAGAAAAGTACAAAGGTTAGCACTAGAAAGAAACTTGAATATAATAGCACCATGTACTTGTCAAACAGAATGTAGTTTACCACCAGATGATTGGTGTCATTCTATAGTTAGAGTAGAACGAAGTAAAGTTCATAAATTTGTAAAAGATGCTGATGTACCATATGAAGACGAAAAATTTTCTTATATAGCAATTTCGAGAGAGAAAATAGATAATAGTGGTGCTAGAATATTAAGGCATCCTAACATTTCTAGTGGCTTTATAAAAGTTAAAGTATGCAACAATGGAAATATAGAAGAGAAAACAATAACGAAGAAAGAAAAAGATTTATTTAAAAAAGTAAAAAAATTAAAGTGTGGAGATTTGATATGATTAATTTAGAACTATATAAAATATTTGTTTTTGTAGCAAAAGAGGAAAATATAACTAAAGCAAGTGAAAAACTAAGTATATCTCAGCCAGCAGTAACGAAACATATAAAAAATTTGGAAGAACAATTAGGTGTTACTTTATTTAAAAGAAATAAATATGGAATGGAGCTAACAGACAAAGGTAGAGAATTATATAAAGAAGTGAGTGAGTCAATATTAAAAATTTATAAAGCGGAAGAACGAGTTAGAAGTAACAGAAATATACATTTAGGTTCACATGTTACAATGCTTAGTAGGATGTTTGGAAAATGTATAGCAGATTATTATGAACTAAATCCAAATAGTCAAATAGAAGTAACAAATGAAACATTTAATGATATGTTAAATATGTTAGAAAATCAAAAGCTTGATATTGTGCTTTCTAAAAAAGTAGATGAAAGTGTATATAATACAAACAAGATTGAATTTATAAAATTAGGATTATTACATGATATATTTGTTATTAATACGAATTCTAGATATAAAGATATAGTTTTTAGTAAAGAAAAACTTGCACAAGAAAAAATATATGCTCCAAAGAAAACTTCGTTAACTAGCATAAACTTAATGAAAGAATTAAAGCTAACAGCTGATACAGAAAATATTAAGAACATTACATATACAACAATGCTTGGAATTCTAAAAACAGAAGATAGTATAGGAATTATAACAAAAGAATATATAAAAGACGAATTAGAAGGAAATAAATTAGCTATATTAAAAACAGATTTTGAGTTTGAACCAATGGAATTTGGTATATATATAAATAAAGAAAATAAGTTTAAAGAATTAAAAGATTTAATTAAAATAATGAAAAATGAATTTTTGCAGGTATAACAGTTGGTTATATCTGCATTACTTATTTGTATTTTACATAATCTATAAAAGTGACTATAATTGTAAATGTAACTAGAAATACAATGTTTTCATAATAATACAGGAGGAAAAACATGAAAACAGAGAAAGTTGAAGCAATTTTAAGTGCACCAACTGTGACACTTAAAGAATTACTAAATAAACCGGAACTTTTAGTAGGAAAAGAAGGATTTTGGTTTTTAAATCCTACTGCATTTCCAAATCCTGCTGGACCGGTATTGCGGAAGATGAGATTGGATAAGGATAAGAGATGGATTATCTCTGATATTGACACTGGAGATAACTTTGAAGAGTTCTATAATAAGCATTTTAAAGATGCAGAGCTATTTATGCATTCGCATTTTGTATGGATGCTTGAAGGGGACTCTATCAAGGGTCATTTGTATTAAAAGCGAAAAACGGTATTGGACACAATACCGTTTTTTGCAATTAAAAAATAAAATGATATAATCTAATAAATAGAATTAAAGGAGAAAAATTATGGGAAAAATAATAAAAGTAAGAGAAGTAGGAGATCCAGTACTTAATAAAATATCAGAAGAAGTTGATATAACGAATATAAATAATGATATATTAGACATTATAGATGATTTAAAAGCAACTCTTGAAGATGGAGTAGGATTAGGTATTGCTGCACCACAAATTGGAATTAGTAAAAGAATTATAGTAGTTGGAGCAAAAAAAGAGAATGTAAGATATAATGATGCAGAAGATATACCATTAACTGCTATGATAAATCCAAAATGGGAGAAATCAGCAAATGATACTGATATACAATTTGAAGCCTGCTTAAGTGTACCTTCAATTGCTGGAAAAGTAGAAAGATTTAAAAAAATTAACTTACAATATTACAATGAGCAAGGAGAAAAAATAGAAAGGGAAATACATGGATTTTTTGCTAGACTAATTCAACATGAATGTGATCATTTAGATGGATTTACATTATTAAATAGAGTTACAGATAAAGCTGGGTTTGCAACAAAAGAAAATAGAAAGAAATATAATTTATAAAGAAAAAGACTTGAGCTAATCTAAATTTGAAAAAGTTACCATAATATGTTATAATTAGGGGTATATAAGGAGTGATATTTATGGGATTTTTAGATATATTTAGAAAGAAGACTCCAAAGGTAACACATTCTGATATGCCAGAACCTTATTATGCAAGCGAACATATTTTAAGAAACATAACAGATGACGGGAAGTTACAAATAGATTATATAGAAAAACTAGATTTTAAAAAAGATTATGATTCTACAAGATTAGTCTTAGAAACAATACCAGAAAATATAAATGGATATAGAGTTTATACTGGAAAAGTTAGTTGGTATAATCAAAAAGATGCAATAATGCTTGACGGTAATGATTCAAGACATATAGGTCTTACTGTAAGAATGGCAGTTGAACCAAATCTTTTAAGAACGAATGATGAATATGTTAGCTGGGTAATGAAAGGACTATTAAATAAAAATAGAGTACGCGCATATCATGAAAGAGGTTTAATAGATAATCCAGATGTACCATGTGGTAATTATGTTGGTGGAATAGAAGTTAAGGCAGATGGAAGTTTTAAAAAAGTATTTGATAATTTTACAGGAACCTATGTTCATAATATGCCTGCTGTACGTCAAGTAAGAGCACAGTATCAAGAAAGAAAAAGAATAGAAAAAGCAAAACAGGCACGAATAGAAGAATTAAATAAAGAATTACATGACTTAGATAGTCTTTATAGTGATGCAAGATTTTAAAGATATAAAATTTAAATATGGTCGCTGTTATTTTAAATAACAGCGGTTTTTATGCGCAATTAATTAAACTGACAATTTTTAATTAATAAATTCTTGTATAAAAAAATAAAATATGGTATAACTAGTTAGCGCAAAATGGAGGTAAAAAATGACAAATTTATTAATAAAATTATTCATAAAAGATAATGATGTTAGCAATTTAGGAACAAGAGGAAAGTATGGAATGCTTTCGAGTGCTACAGGAATAGTAGTTAATATTTTGCTTTCAATAGTAAAACTTGTTATAGGAATAATTGCAAATTCAATTTCTATTATATCTGATGCGCTAAATAATATTACAGATGTTGGATCTTCAGTAGTAACAATGATAGGATTTAAAATATCGCAAAAGAAAATAGATAAAGATCATCCATGGGGACATGGTAGAATGGAATATATAACAGCATTTATAGTTGATATAATTATTTTAATGGTTGGGTTTGAATTATTAAAAAGTTCAATAGATAAGATAATACATCCAGACCTTCCAGCTGTAAATAATGTTACAATTATAATATTAGTTATAGCAGTTCTTACGAAATTATGGCTATTTTTATTTTATAAAAAGATTGCAAAAATGATAGATTCTAATGCTATTAAAGGAAATGCATATGATAGTATTTCAGATTCTATATCAACATTAGTTGTTTTAATATCAGCAGTGGTTGCTAAATTATGTGGAGTATCAATAGATGGTTATGCAAGTTTAATCGTTTCTGTATTTATTCTATTTACAGGATATAAAGCAATTAAAGAAACAGTAGACTTATTATTGGGAATGAAACCAGATCCAGAGTTTATAAAAGATATAGAAGATGAAGCTAAAAAATATGAAATGATTTCTGGAATACATGATATTATGGTTCACGATTATGGGCCAGGAAGGAAAATTGTTTCTTTCCATGCAGAAGTTCCAGCAGATGGAGATATCTGCAAAGTTCATGATATAATTGATCAAATGGAACAAGATTTATTTGAAAAATTTAATTGTATTACAACAATACATATGGATCCAATAGTTGTTGATAATAAAGAAATAAATGATATGAGGGATTTTACAGAAAAAATAGTAAAAGAATTAAATTCAGAATTTTCTATACATGATTTTAGAATGACAGATGGAGGAAAAAGAGTGAATTTAATTTTTGATTTGGTAGTTCCAAGAGATAAAGAATATGATAAAGAAGAAATTATAAAAAATGTTCAACAAAAAATTCATGAAAAAGATAAAAAATACTTTGCAGTCATAAAAGTTGAAACATCATATATTTAGAACAAAAAGCAGCTTAAAAGTATGTACTTTATAGCTGCTTTTTTGTTTTATTAGTACTATATTGTAAAAAATTCTCAAAAAATAGCGAAAATATTATGTATACAAGATTGACAATATATGATATAATCTAGTTGTTACTCCGTAAACTACAGAAAGCGATGTTTTATTAAAAGCTTTCTACCCAAGAATTGCGAGGAGGAGTGATTCTATGAAAAAGCGGGTGCCTATCATATTGATTGGGATGGTAATAATATTTTTTATCTCATCAGTGTTATTTAATAGGCAAGCAACACTAAACTATGGTGATGTAAAGGAGTTTTGCTATGAAGTACAGAAAGCAGGACATCCAATATCACCAGATCCGGAGACGATCAAGCAATATGACGTCAGAACGGATATCTACGGAAATCTTATCTTGACTGTGACAGGAATCAAAGGGGAAGAAGTCATTTGCGAAATGACACCTGACTGCCAAATAATAGATAAGATTTCAGAAATAGATACTCTTAAATATTTGTATGCAGTAATAGCGTTAGCAAGTTTGCTAATATTTATTGCAGCAGTAAAAGAGTATACACAAAGACGAATAGGGGCTTAGAGTCTCTATTCGCTTTTTGTTATTATATCAATAATAAGAACGTTTCATTTAATAGTTGCCAAATTAACACAAATGTGTTACAATATTTAGCGCACTAGAGGTAGGAAAGGAACAAATATATAATGAAAATATTTCATGTAGATTTTGTTCTAGTGCATGATGCGAAAGGAGGACAAAGAATGAAGACATCATGGTATAGTGATAACGCATCAGTAGAAGAAATTGTGAAGGTGCTTAAACAGTATCCTTCATACAAAACGAGTTTTTTGGAGGACATAGTTTCACAGAAAGAGAAAATTTTTCTAAACAATCCAACAGAAGTAGATGGAAGTGAGGAGCTATTTGAAAGATTATATGAAATAGCAGAACTACCAAATCGAATTCTAAGTGGATATACGTATAGAAATATTTTTTATGTATTAAAAAAATCTAAAATCAAAAAAGAAGATTTGGTGGAGCTATATGAAAACTATATTGGTAGTGCAAGACCAATATGGGTGGTCGAAGAGTTTGATGGTCCAGCAATTGTCGCAAAACAGTATGGACCATATATGGTTATTTTCTTTAACGAAAAACCGAAGGGTTGCTAATCCTTCGGTTTTTCAAATTATATTAATACATATCATATGAAAAAGCTGTAACACCTTTATCATCATATATTGTTAATCTAAAATATTTTGAATATTCATCTTGATAAGTATAATTCCAATAGCCTAAGCTATCTGCACGATAAGAATCTTTTGGTTCACCATATGCATTTATTACATCTTGTAAAGAACTACCATTGTGGATACCTTTTGGTAATGTAAAAGATACTGGAGTTTCATCATCATCTACAAAAGCATTATCTACTTCAAAAGACCAGATATTACATTCTGTTATATCTTTAACAGAATTAGAATCATTTATAAATCCAATTCTTACAGTAGAATCAAAATTAGGATTTTCTAAATTAATTGTACCTGTAACTTTATTACCTGGATTCATAACATATCCATTTGCATATCCATAATCTGCTAAATCAAATGTCCATCCATCATTTTTTAAATCTGAATAAGGAAAATATAATTTATAAGCTTTGTTGTTTAATATAAACTCACAATCCTTCCAATCATCAGATATATTACCAGAAGCAACTGGTTGAGTGTTAGTTGTACTAGTAGTATCTGTACTTTCATTAGTAACCGAATTATTTTCCTTTGTTTCATTTTCAGCAACTACTTGAGAATTGGTATTAGCGACTGTTGCCGGATTTTCTTCTTTATTAGATTTCATCATAAAGAATATAACTGTTCCAAAAATAAGCATAAGTACTATTACAACAGCAAGAATTATAATAACTACTGTTGACACACTTATGGATTTTTTAGCATTATTTTCTGCCATAAAAAGTCCCCCTTTAATAATTTTTTTATAATATGATTCTATTTGAAAAAAATTGATTAGTCAATAATTATAAATATTACTTTTATATTACATAAAGCATAAATTAAGATTTAAAAATGCAAGAAAAATGAAGAGATTCTTTAAAATAATAAAAAACGATGGAATTATTAAAAATCAAATTTAAAAGAAAGCTAAAGTAGACAAAATTGAGTATTATTCGAATTTGGCAAAAAAAACCAATGCCAGTATAATATATACCAATGGTGCATTATTCTAGTCATACAAACTTTACGAGGGTGGGGCTAAAAATCCACTAAAGAGCACATCGTTGAAGTTTCTTAGCATTGCGCGAAATGCCAGTTTTGTGTGGTGCTAGGGAGTAAAGAAATTAGGGTATTATATAATGGCATATATGAAACTCCCTGATTTCGTGGAGGCTTAAATAAAGCAAAAATAAATATTAATGTAGGAATACAAAATCTATATTATATATTTATCAAGCAATATTTAAGTATAACCTATGTTGAGTGCCAAGACACAAAATACATAGTGTAGCTTGTCTTGAGTGAATATACTGGGATTAATACAAAAAGAATAAATTTGTTTGGCCAAATGAATTTATTTTATATTATGAAATTGTATTTGCAAAAAAGACTAGTAAAGAGTATTTGTATGTTAAGGAAAACTTCTAGAATGTTTGCTTTACATAAAAGCAAGGGAGTTTAAGGATTAAGGTACAGATTTAAGTGGTGATCTGGTGTCTATTGCAATATATAGATGTTCTTCTTAAACGGAAACGGTTCTAACAGTAATGTTAAGCGAAGAATAGAGAAATTCGACCAGACCTAAACTGTAAAATTTACTTAAGCTTTTACCATTAAAAACAATTAAAAAGGCAGAGATATCTGCCTTATTTGATATTTTTTGTTATATTGCTGTTGCAAAAATAAAAAATTTTGTCAGCAATTTAATTTTTTTATAAAGAAAGGAGAAATGCATAATTTTATTTTATGCAAAAATAAAATGAAAGCTAAAAAAGACAACTCGGAAATTAAATGGTTTATAAAAGTATTTATAATGACTTTTGTATTATCTATGTTATTTTCGTACATATCAGCTAATGGAGTATCAAACTTTAGTTTATTACCAGCTGTTTTAATATTAGTATTAGTTATTTTAGTAGGTATATTTTTTGATATAGTGGGTGTTGCAGTAACTGTTGCAAATGAAAATGAATTTCATGCAAAAGCAACTAAAAAAGTAAAAGGTTCTAAAGCATCTATACAATTAATAAGAAATGCACCAAAAGTTGCAAATATTTGTGCAGACGTAATAGGAGATATTTGTGGTGTATTAAGTGGTGCCATAAGTGCATTAATTGCTGTAAAAATTACAGATCAATTCGGTATAAGATTTGATATACAATTTATGATAAGTGCATTAGTTTCTGCTTTAACAGTTGGGGGTAAAGCATTAGGAAAAGGAGTTGCAAATAAAAATGCAACTAAAATTGTACATACAGTTGGTATTGTGCTAAATAAATTAAAATTAAATAAATAGTCTTTGTGGGGGTAAAATTTATAATTTTGCCCTTTTGTTTTTTATATAAAATATGATATTCTTATTGCATAGGAGGGACAAAATGAAATTTTTACATTTAGCAGATTTACATTTGGGAAAGATATTACAAGAGCAATCTTTAATAGAAGACCAAGAATATATGTTAAAGCAAATTATAGGAACAATTGAAAGAGAAAATATAGAAACAGTCTTAATATCAGGAGATGTATACGATAGAAGTGTGCCACCTGCAGAAGCTGTTAATTTACTAGACAGCTTCTTAAGAACACTTATAAAAGAGCTAAAGATAAAAGTATTTATAATAGCTGGAAATCATGATTCAAAGGATAGGTTAGCTTTTGGAAGCAAAATTTTCGAAGATGAAGGATTATATATAGAAAGTAAATATAATGGTAATTTAAGAAAAGTAGAGTTGCAGGACGAATATGGAAAATTGAATATTTATATGTTGCCATTTGTAAAGCCAATAGAGGTAAAGCAATTTTTTAAGGAAGAACTAGAAAATAACTATAATACAGCGATAAATAAAATAATAGCAAAAGAAAAAATTAATGTAGGAGAAAGAAATATTATACTTGTTCATCAATTTGTAACTGCAGGAACTGTAGAACCAGAAAGAACAGAATCAGAAGTATTATCATTAGGTGGAATAGAGAATGTTGATGTATCTAATTTCGAATGCTTTGATTATGTTGCAATAGGTCATGTACATAGACCACAAAAAATAGGAAGAGATACTGCTAGGTATGCAGGTACAATGCTAAAATACTCATTTTCAGAGATTAACCACAAGAAAACTATTCCGGTTATAGAGATAAAAGAAAAAGGAAATATTAGCATAAATTTAATTGAATTAGAACCATTGCGTGATATGAGGGAAATAAAAGGACCGATAGAGGAACTGATAAAAAAGGAAAATTATGAATCTGGCAATTTAAATGATTATATTAAAGCTGTAATTACTAACGAAGAGCCTGTTTATGATGCTATTGGGCAAATACGAAGAATATATCCTAATACGTTAAAGCTAGAAATAAAAAATAGTAAAACAGCAGGTAGTACAGAACAACAAGCTTTAAATCTGGAAAATATAAAAAAGAAAAGTGAATTAGAACTATTTTGCGATTTTTATAAATCTCAAAATAATATAGATTTAGATGCAAATGAAACAGAAATTATTAATAATATAATTTCGGAGGTGAAACATGAAACCGATTAATTTAACAATTAGTGCTTTTGGTCCATATAAGGATAAAGTAGTAATAGATTTTACAAAATTAGGAGAAAATGGAATATTTTTAATAACTGGAGATACAGGTGCTGGTAAAACAAGTATTTTTGATGCAATTTCTTTTGCAATTTTTGGCGAAGTAAGTGGGTCAAACAAACCAATTCAGTCGATTAGAAGTGATTTTGCAGATTCTGACACAGAAACTTTTGTAGAATTAGAATTTATACACAAAAATAAAATATATAGAATTTTAAGAAATCCATCTTATGAAAAGCTTAAAAAGAAGGGAGAAGGTTTTACTAAAAAACCTGCTGATGCATCATTAGAATTTGATGATAATGTAGTAGCTGGAATAAAAAATGTAGATACTAAAATAGAAGAAATTTTAGGAATTAATGCTAAACAATTTAAACAGATAGCAATGCTTGCACAGGGAGAGTTTTTAAAAATATTATTTGCAGAGAGTAAAGATAGAACAGAAATCTTTAGAAGAATTTTTGATACTAATATATATAATTTAATTTCAAAAAAATTAAAGGAAAAATTAAAAGAAAATGAAGATAATTTAAAGGAACTAAAAAATTCATTTATAACGAATACAGCTAACATTTTGTGGGACGAAGAAAGAAAAATAGATATCTCTGTAAAAGATTTAAATGAAGTAGATATCGAAAATGTTTTGCAAGACCTAAAAAAAGAATTAAAAAAGAATGAATTAGAAAATTCTAAAATAGAAGAGCAAATAACTAAAAAAGAGCAAAACATAAAATTGTTTGAAGAAAAAATAAAAAAGCAAGAAGAATTAAATAAAAAGATAGATAATTATAATGAATTATTGAAGAAGCAAATAGAATATAAAAAACAACAAAACCAGATAGAAGAGTTAAAAATTAAGATTGGTAAAAATCAAAAAATAAAAGAAGCGATAAAACCAACAGAAGATAAGGTAAAAAATCAAAAAGAAATAATAGTAAAATTAGAAAAAGACTTAGATAATTTAAATGTAAATATTGTAAAAGGAGAAGAAAAAGAGAAAGAACACGAGAAGAAAATACAATCAGTTAATAAAATAGGAGAATTATATAGAGAATATAGTGAGTGCAAAAATGTAAAACAAGAGTTATTAGAAAAGGGTAATCGAATAAAAAAAATAGAAGAGTTAGAAAATAAAAAAATGGCTCAGCTAGAAAAATATACTAAATTAGAAAACGAATATAAGGTAATGAATAATGACTATTTGGAAAAAGAAGATGAATTTTTTAAAGAGCAAGCTGGAATTATTGCAGAAAAGTTAGAGGATAATAAACCTTGTCCTGTATGTGGAAGTGTGGAACATCCTAAAATTGCCCAAAAAAGTTTAAGTGTACTTACGAAACAAGCATTAGACCAATTAAAGAAAAAATTAGAAGATAAGCAAAAAGAAAAACAGAAGCAACAAGAAGAGTGTATTAATACTAATTCACAAATAAATACTTTAATGCAAGAATTTAAAGAAAACTTGGGCAAAGAAGTTAAACTAGCAGACTTAAAAAGAACAGTAAGGGAAGAATTTGATAAAAATAAAGCGAAATTAACGACGGATGAACGAGAACTATCATCAGAATATATAAATATATCGAGAGAAAAGTTAGAACTAGATAGCTTTGATTATGAAAAATTTAAAGATCAGGTAATAGCTGGTATAAACCTAGAAAAAAACGTATTAGTAAAAGACAAAACTTTGCAAGAAGAAAAAAGTAAGCAATTAAGTGAAGGAAAAGCAAAATTAAAAGAATATACTGAAGATTATTTAAAAGGTCTATTAAATCTAGGATTTAAAACAGAAGAAGAATATAGAGAAGCATTAATTTCTGATAAAGAGATAGAAACATTACAACAACGTATAGATATTTTTAATACTAATGTAACAATAAATAATACAAAATTATTAGAGCTAGAAAAAGAAGTTACCGGAAAGCCAAAAATGGAATTAACAGATGAAGAATATAAGTTAAAAGTAGAAAAAGAAAGTTTGGAAGGAGAAAGAAAAACTCATATTCGAATTAAAGGAAAATTAGATAATAATACTAGAATATATAAATTGTTAACTGAAAATAGTAAAGCGCTTAAGCAAAAAATAAAAGATTTCATTACATATGATGAATTAAGCAGAACAGCAAATGGAACATTACCTGGTAAGAAAAGAATTGAATTTGAACAATATGTTCAAGCAACATATTTTGACATGGTATTAATAGAGGCAAATAAGAGATTGGAAAAAATGACAGAAAATAGATATTGGCTAGTAAGAAAAGAAGAACCAGAAAAAATCTCAGATAAAGTAGGTTTAGATTTAGAAGTAATAGATAATTATAATGGAAAAAGAAGAGATGTAAAATCATTGTCTGGAGGTGAAGCTTTTAAAGCTGCACTATCATTGGCATTAGGATTATCTGATGTAATTCAGAGTTATTCTGGAGGAGTTGTAATTGATACTTTATTTATAGATGAAGGATTTGGATCACTTGATACAGAATCTAGGGAACAAGCAATAAATACTTTAAGTTTATTAATTGATAATAATAAATTGATTGGAATAATAAGTCACGTTACCGAATTAAAAGAAAGAATAGATAAAAAGATAATAGTTACTAAAACAAATGATGGTAGCAAAATAGAAATAGAAGCATAGAGATTTAGGGATTTGGGACGTTCCTTTTTTCCCTATTTTTGGGTATTTAATTTTAGAACTAAAACTAATTTATATCTTTTTGTAAGTAATCAATTTTTAAGGAATATCATTAATAAAGTTATGAACTTAAATTATAGTAATATCAAGTATTTTAAGGAAAATGTGAAAGTTTTGTAAATTTTAGCACTCTACTATTGACTTTGCTAAAATTGGATATATAATATAATTGTAAAAAGTTAAAAGACTTTTACATATGTGCTACCTAAGCAAAAGGGTGTCAACACATAAAATAAATAAGAAAGAGGAGACGATTATTATTATGATGATACCAAGAAGAAATGATTTTGATTTATTTGATGACATGTTTAGTGATCCATTTTTTACAGGCTCAGAAAGTAGGGTAATGAAAACTGATATCAAGGAGAAAAAGGACAAATATGTAATTGATATGGACTTACCAGGATACGAAAAAGAAGATATAAAAATTGAGATTCAAGATGGTTATTTAACAGTTCATGCTAAAGCAAATAAAGCAGAAACAGACAAAGAAGAAGGTAAGTATGTACGTAAAGAAAGATATTATGGTGAATGTTCTAGAAGCTTTTACGTTGGAGAAGATGTAACAGAAGAGGATATTAAAGCAAAATTCAAAAACGGAACATTAACACTAGAAGTAAATAAGAAAGATGAACCAAAACAACTTCCAGATAAAAAATATATTGATATCGAATAAGATTAAATTATAAACACCTAAGCTATTGTAGTTTAGGTGTATTTTTACTTATAAATATTTAAAAAGTAATAAAAACTAAGCTTAGAAAATTGAAATTATTGGTAAAAAGTAGTATAATTAATAAGTCGTACTATAGAAAAAATTAATGCCAGAATTTGGCAGAAAGGGGAATGAGAATGAAAAAGGAACTTGATGAATTAAAAGGAGTATTAAATGTGATAAATCGGCTAAATGATACTTCTTATATTACAGAAGGGGTGAAAGAAGAATTAAAGAAAACTTACGAGATGGATACGATAACCCTCCATTTGAATTACCAATGCATCTAGAAGATGTATATAAGGTAAAGATAGAAACGATAGAGGATGGAGCCTCTCTTTTGGAATCTGCAATATGGGTGGTAAGATTTTTCATGCTTTATTTTGATACAAATATTGTATTAAATACAAGGGAATTAACGGAAATATACTTGTCATTCAACTATAAAGAGAAGGGACCAGAAAAATTTATTACCGATATCGTTGATGCTTCAACCTCTAAAAGAGGTAGCTTTATTTATTCTACATTAAAATCTGATAATCTTTGGAAAGAAGTTGCAGATGCTGTACAGCATAAGCAATTAATAATTTTAAGGTTAAATACAGAATATACAGTGTTAGCTGGTTTAACAAAAGAAGAAGTAATTTTAATATCAAGAATAGGTAAAGAAAAGAATTCATACAAAATGATAGAAAAACAGCTTAACGCTGTTATAAGCATTTATAAGAGCAAGTTTTAATTGAGGGGGATACGCAAATGTATGAGGGACTTATACTTGTAAGCCAATACATAGTAGAATACAAATTTTTGATTCCAGAATCAAATAGATATTTTCCGTCGTTTGAGGACATCGATCAGGAACAAGAATTTTTTTCTTCAATAGCAAGCAAGTCAACAGGAAGCATTAAGCAGCTGTATAAAAATATAGCAACTGCCTTAAAATATGCTTCAGAAAACAATGTTGGGTTGCAAAAGCCAGTAAAATGTGAGGCTGATGGCTATGCAACTATTGTTCTTACTTTTCCAAATAGAATATGCTTAGATAAGTTTGAACACAAATTTAAACATATTTTAATTCATTAACTAGAAGCCACAAGGGGATTTAATATTTTACACCCTTTGTGGTTTTCCAATTTAAAGACTTTTTATGAAATTTTATTGAATAAACTAATTTGTTGTGATATTAATTATAATAGTATAAAAATAATAGAGATAAATTTTACAAAAGCAGAAAAGGAGAAGTTTATGTTATCAAAACCACAATATTTATATCAAGCAAAATTAATAATCGATTGTTTTCCAAAAAAAGACTATGATTCAATTCCAAAAGAAACTTTAAAATACATAGAAGATAATATGAAAGTTGACTCTAATATTGTAATTAATCCAGAAATTTCACTAGAAGAACAAGATATAGACCCACAGACATGGGAATTTTTACAAAAGATTGCAGATGATGTTAGTGATAGGGAATTTTATGAAGAGTATAAGAAAGATATTGCCCAATATCTTAATTTGGCTAATGAGCAAAATGAAGGATATAAGGCAAGAGTAGATAATATTAATTTGAACAAAGATGTTTCAAAATTGCAAAAAGAAAATCAAAAATTACCAAAAGCTAAAGAATTAATTTATGGATATCAACAGGTAATTGCAAACAAAGATGAAAAAATTAAAGAATTAGAACAAGAATGTAATTCATTAAAAGAAATGTTAAACAGAATTCCTAAATTTATAAGAATGTTATTTTTAAGAAATAAAAAAGTAAAACTTTTAGAGGAAAAAAATAACAGATAGTGGAGGTAGCCATGAGTACAAAGGATAAGCAAAGATTATGGTTCTGTTCTGATTATGGAATAGAAAATAAAGCAATTATAAGAAGACTAGATGAAAATAATGAAAAATACTATATTGTAACACATGATAAAGAGAGTAAATGGAATAACATTACACCATTACTTCAAAGAAAGATAATGAGAGAATCATTAAAGGGAAACATTATATATGGTATTGGCTTAGATGGAACAATACCGAGAGCAAATATAGCAAATTTAGATACAGAACTTCAAGACAATGGAAATAATATATCTGCATTAGAACAAGCCACAGAAATACTAGGAATAAGGATGAGCTTAGATGAACACTTTATTGCTGCATATGCTAGTAATGGAATTACTGGAATACAAAGAACAGCTAAAAAACTAAAAATAAGTGAAAATGATGCAGAAAAAATTATTGAAAATATAATAATAAGAAATCATCAAGCAATAGGAGTTCCACTGGAACAAGAAGCTGAATTAGCAAGAAAAATTGATAATTTAATGCAGAAACCAAAAAGCGATTACGAGAGAACAGTTGCAATAGATACATTATTAAATAGAAATGATGATTTAGTAAGAAGTTAGAAGAAGGTGAGCAAATGGCAAAAAAAGATAAAAACGAACAGGAATATGTTATTACAGAAGAAGGTGTAGAACAAGCTGTAACTAGTGCATTAGAACAATATTCAGAAGGTGAAATAACCAAGAACGATAAAAAAACTAATTTCTTTACTCTAAAAATGTTTGGAAAAAATATAGGTGGAGCTATTCTAGGGAAAAATAGTAAAAAAGAGATAGAGGGAAAATACTTACACAATACAGAAGAAAACGTTCAAAATGTTACAAAACTTATATTAGATTCAGCCAAAAAACATAAAGGGATTGCAATTCCACCACCAATACCAGTTCCTGTTGAAACACAACAAAATGAGCAAGAACAAACAACTAATAAAGAACAACCTAAAAAAAGAAAAATTATACTTCCAATAGCTATGGCAACACTAATAGGAGGTGCTATAGGAGCAGCGATTGCTTCAAGAGCAGATACTATTATAGATAATAATAATATAACAATAGAATATGATTCTGCAGAAAATACACTTGATGCACTTGCAGACTTAGAACAAAGTTCTGATGATTTAATTGATGAAAATGCAATTTTAACCGATCTTATAAAAGGAACAAATTCGGATATTAGAGATGAAGCCGATAGAGTAGGTAAAACTTTTTCGGAAGATGAAAGAGTAGAGTCAGAAACAACTGCTATAAGTTACAGTGATGAAGTTAATGAGCTAAGAACACAAAGAGATAATGCAATAGTTAAATATTCTTTAATTAAAGAACCAACGAACGAAGATAAACTTGCATATACATTAGAGCAATTAGACATAAAAAGTAAGGCATTAAATTTTAAAAATGAAAAATTACAGATACTGCTTGATGCAAAAGATATACAAAGTGGACTAATACAAGAACATTCTGATGCTGGATACAGTAAAGAAGCTCATAGTAAAGAATTAAAAGGAAATGATGCTTTAGGACAAATCTTACAGGAAAGTGCACAAGATATGCAAGCTGATATTGCAAGGAATAATCAAATGTTAGCTCATTTTAAAAATTTAGATTTAACTAAGATACAAGACTTTGATGAATATTTTAATGCATATGCTACAGGAATACAAAGTACAGATATAGATAAATTAGAAGAATTTGAACAAGTATTTAATAACTATACAGAATATATAAAAAGCTATAAGGCAGATTTTAAAGCAGATGATTTTCAAAGGTATATGCCTACATATAGAGAGGGTATAGAAAAGGGAAAAAATATAGATGAGATAAATAAACAATTTGATAAAGAAGTCAATCCAAATAAATTTTTTGATTTTTTTAGGGAGTGAGCTAAATGAGAAATCTTGAAACCGGTAAACACATAAAACTAAGTAATGGTGATGAATATTACATATGTAGAAATATGTTATCGAATAACGCAGAATATTTTTTATTGTTAAATTTATCAGGACAGTTAGTAAATAACAATACAGAAATGCTTTTGATGAAATATACTTATAATACAGAAGAATTTAATATAATTACAGAAGAACAAGAGATTAATAATGTTATCAAAAAAATGATAACATTATTATGAAGGAGAAAAATAAGTAAAATAAACAAAAAACTGCATCTGGCTTAAGCTAAATGCAGTTTTTGTTAGTTGCTTAATTTCCCGTCTTATGGCGGTTTAATTAGTACAGCGTAAAAATTATTCATTTACTACATAAATAATGTTAATTAACAGTTACAAAATTTCTCTTTAAGTTGAGCACAGTCTACAGAAAATAGATTTCCAATTTTATCTGGTTTTTCTTTACATTTAATTTCGTTCTTTTTTAAAAAAGCAACCTCCTCGCTATCTAGTCTTATATCGACTATTTTTGATTTTGCATTCATTACAAAGCAATATAAATGTTTACTGTACATATAGTCCTCCTTTTGTATAAAAATTTATATTATGTAGTAAATTAGATATAATAATTTTAAAAAAATTATATATTAATAAAAATGCAAAAGCTGTCGAAACTTGACAGCTTAAAAAATTTTTATACTATGGTACCACCATTTACATGAATTATTTGACCAGTAACATATCTAGAATCGTCACTTGCTAAATATAGATAAGCTGGGGCAAGTTCAAATGGTTGACCAGCTCGTTTTAATGGTGTGTCTGTACCAAAGATTTCAACTTCTTGTTCGTTAAAAGATGAAGGAATTAAAGGTGTCAAAATAGGGCCAGGTGCAACAGCATTAACTCGTATTTTTTGATCTGCAAGTGATAATGCAAGTGATTTTGTAAATACAGTAATTGCCCCTTTTGTAGAAGAGTAATCAATTAAATTCTTTTTACCCGCAAATGCAGTAATAGAAGTTGTGTTAATTATACTACTATGTGCATCTAAATGAGGGAGAACAGCCTTTGTTAAATAAAAAAATGTAAATATATTAGTTTCAAAAGTTGCTCTTAATTGTGCACTTGTAATGTCTAAAATACTATTTTGAGGAAATTGTACACCACAGTTATTCACTAAAATATTAATTTTCCCAAAATTTTTTATTGCAGTATCTACTATATAGGTAGAAAGCTTTTCATCACGCAAATCACCAGGAACAAGCACACATTTTCTACCATAATTTTCTATTAATTTTTTTGTGTAATTTGCATCTTCATTTTCGTTTAAATAACTAATTACTATATCTGCTCCTTCTTTAGCAAAAAGAAGGCTAATAGCACGTCCAATACCACTGTCTCCACCAGAAATTATCGCGACTTTATTTTCAAGTTTTTTACTAGGAACATAATTAGGATTTTCAAAAATAGGTTTTGGATTCATTTCATATTCCATTCCTGGTTGATATTTTTGTTGCTGAGCAGGAAAGGTAATTGGTGTCTTTAAATTTTCATCTTTAAACCCTAAATATGGAATTGTTGGGTAATTATCTATCATTTTATCATCTCCTTGTAAAATAGTATATGCGCATAGTAAAAAATTTATTAAAAATATGACTCTTTTTAGTTCTATTGTTTTTATATGATATTGTGTGTTATAATTTTCGAAGAAAAAGGAATATATAAGGAGGCAAATATGTTTAAATTACATTCAGAATATAAACCAACAGGTGACCAGCCTGGGGCAATTGAATATTTAAGTAATGGAATTAAACAAGGTAAGAAATTTCAGACATTATTAGGAGTTACCGGTTCTGGAAAAACATTTACAATGGCAAATATAATACAGAATGTACAAAAACCAACTTTGGTTTTAGCACATAATAAAACATTAGCGGGGCAATTATATTCAGAATTTAAAGAATTCTTTCCAGAAAATCATGTTGAGTATTTTGTAAGTTACTATGATTACTATCAGCCAGAAAGCTATATTCCAAGTTCTGATACATATATAGAAAAAGATGCATCTATAAATGATGAAATAGATAAATTACGCCATTCTGCAACAGCTAGTTTGTTCGAAAGCAAAGATGTAATAATTGTTTCGTCCGTATCTTGTATCTATGGTTTAGGTGACCCAATCGATTATGAAAATATGATTATATCTTTAAGACCAGGAATGCAGAAATCTAGAGATGAAGTATTAAAAAAGTTAGTAAAAATGCAGTATACAAGAAATGAATTGGATTTTAAAAGAGGAACTTTTAGAGCAAAAGGAGATATCGTAGAAATATACCCATCAGATCAGAGTGAAAGTGCAATTAGAGTAGAATTTTGGGGCGATGAAATAGAGAAAATTTCAGAAATTAATCCATTAACAGGTAAGGCGATAGGTACAAGAGCCCATGTGATGATTTTCCCAAATTCGCATTATGTCACAACTAAAGAGAAGATGGATAGAGCAATAGGAACTATTGAAGAGGAATTAGAAGAAAGAATTAAATTTTTTAAAGGTCAAGGTAAATTAATAGAAGCACAAAGAATAGAAGAAAGAACTAATTTTGATATAGAAATGATGAAAGAGACTGGATTTTGCCAAGGTATAGAAAACTATTCTAGACATATTAGTGGAAGAGAACCAGGGAGCCCACCATTTACATTATTTGATTATTTTCCAAAAGACTTCTTGCTATTAATTGATGAGTCACATGCTACGATTCCACAAGTAAGAGCAATGTATAATGGGGATAAAGCTAGAAAAGATTCTTTAGTAAATTATGGGTTTAGATTACCATCAGCATATGACAATAGACCATTAACATTTAAAGAATTTGAAGAGAGAATAAATCAAGTAGTATTTGTAAGTGCGACACCAGCAGAATATGAAAAGGAACATAGTAAAGATAATGTGGTAGAACAAATTATAAGACCAACTGGTTTACTTGATCCAAAAATAGAAGTAAAACCAATCGAAAATCAAATTGATGATTTAATAGAGCAAATAAGAGAAAGAACAGAAAGAAATGAAAGAGTATTGGTTACTACTTTAACTAAAAAAATGGCAGAAGATTTAACAGATTATTTAAAAAATGTAGACATAAAAGTAAATTATATGCATTCAGATATTAAAGCATTAGAGAGAATGGAAATAATAAGAAATCTTCGTTTAGGAGAGTTTGATGTTTTAGTAGGAATAAATTTATTAAGAGAAGGATTAGATATTCCAGAAGTTTCACTAGTTGCAATTTTAGATGCGGATAAAGAAGGATTTTTACGTTCAGAACGTTCACTTATTCAAACTATAGGACGTGCTGCTAGAAATACTAATGGAAAAGTAATAATGTATGCGGACGAATTAACCGAGTCTATGGAAAAAGCAATAAGTGAAACAAATAGAAGACGCGAGATTCAGCTGAAATATAATGAGGAACATGGTATTACTCCAAAGACGATAAATAAATCTGTTAGAGATACAATTAAAGCTACAGTATTAGAGGATGTATCATCAGAATACGATATAAAGAAAGATGAAAATATAGAGGAAATAATTACTAAACTAACAGATGAAATGCTTAAATGCGCTTCTAAAATGGAGTTTGAAAAGGCCGCGGAATTAAGGGATAAAATTAAGGAATTGCAAGATTTAGTATAACGATTGACATTTAATTTTAATAAATATAAAATAATATTGTAAGAATATTTGTCGAATAAAAGGGGATAATTTAATGTTTGGATTCAAAAGAAAAAAAGAAGAAGATACAATGGCTTTGGTTCTTAAAAAAGAAAATATTTTTTCTAGAATTGCTTCATTTTTTAGAAGAAATAAACAAGAAGAATTAGGCGAATATTATTCTAATCAGGTGTTTTATTCAAGGCATTCCGATGTTATTAATGCTATAAACAATGCTGGAGAAGAAGTGTTTTATGGAACTGTAAGTATGAATGGTTTAGATATGTATAGCTTTCAAAGGATTAAGGAATTAGGATTAATAAAAGATGGAAATGGGCAAACTACTAAATTAATTGTTGCAGATTTAAATCAAAGTTATAACCAGGAAGGATTAGAACCTCAGAATTTAAGAAAAATATGTTTCGAGATACCAACTTATTATTCATTAGAGGAGTTTTTATCTAATGATGGATTGTATCAATTAGTTCAATCTGGAAGAGTGGACTTAAATCGTTTAAATTATTATGAAGTAACACCAGTAGGAAAAGCTGATATGTCAACAGACAGTAGTATGCAAACATATGTGGCTATAGGAAATAATAGTCCAGAAGCACTAGCTTATGCAGATAAAAAACTTACCAAAGATTGGGTAGAACAAATTAATAGAGATAGAAAAGAACAAGTTAAATTAAGAAAACAAGCTAATAAGAAAATGGTTGATGAGATGTATGAACAAGCCCTTATAGACGAAGAGAATTTTGAAAAACGAGAAAAGCAAGAACAAGAAAACAGAATAAATGATAATAACATTCGTGTTGCACCAGGTAAAGATTCTATCTATTTTACAGATCCAGACACAGGAAAAATTATATATTTGGATGGAATTGTTAAGGTAAAAACGATTGTCCATAGGGCAGATGACCAAATATCCAATTTATATATTGCAAAATATACAGCTAAAAGAAATAGTGATGATGTTCAAAATTTAGCAAGCAAAAAAAGTATCGCATTTGAGCTAACAGACGAAGAAATGAATAGTATTTTGAAAAATGATGATGACAGATTAAACTTTACTTTTAGATCTTTGTTCTCGGAAAGAAATGTAGGGCAATATATAGATAGAGGAGAATTAGGAAGCAGACATATTGGATTTTTGAAAAAAACAATAGAGGGATATAAAATATTACTTGGATGTAATAGTTCTAGAAATTATTTAAACTCATTAAATTTGGAACTATATAATTCCCAAACAAGACCAGGTCCAACATATTTTGGATATGGAGAAGGAAGATAAATATAAAAAATAAGGAAGGAAACTTCCTTATTTTTGTGTATTTTTAGAAAATTATACCAAACTATTGTTTTTATAAATTAAATATAATATAATGTAAGCGGGATTTGGGGACATTCCTTTTTTCCCGACTAAGTATGTAAACTGAACTTATTGGGGGCATTTTATGAATGATAAGATAATTATAAAAGGTGCAAAAGAACATAATTTAAAAAATATAAATTTAGAAATACCAAGAGACAAATTAGTTGTTGTAACAGGTCTTTCTGGTTCCGGAAAATCATCATTGGCTTTTGATACATTATATGCAGAAGGTCAAAGAAGATATGTAGAGAGCCTTTCTTCATATGCAAGACAATTTTTAGGCTTAATGGAAAAGCCAGATGTAGAATCAATAGAAGGTTTGTCACCTGCAATATCTATAGATCAAAAGACAACATCAAAGAATCCTAGGTCAACAGTTGGAACTGTAACAGAAATCTATGATTATATTCGTTTGTTATATGCAAGAATTGGTGTACCATATTGTCCGATTTGTGGCAAGAAAATCGAGAAGCAAACAATAGACCAAATTATAGATAATATAATGAAATTAGATGAAGGAACTAAAATACAAGTTATAGCTCCAATAGTCCGTGGAAGAAAAGGTGAATACACAAAATTAATCCAAGACTTGCTAAAAGAAGGTTTTATAAGAGCAAGAATTGATGGGGAAAACGTAGAGCTATCAGATGATATCCAGATAGATAGAAAGAAAAAACATAATATAGATTTAATAGTTGATAGACTTGTAATTAAACCGGAAATAAGGAGTAGATTAACAGAATCTGTAGAGATCGCTTTAAAACATGCAGATAACATAGTTATGATAGATGTTCCCAGCAAAGGAGAAACTTTATATAGCCAAAATTATGCTTGTCCAGATTGTGGTTTTAGCTTTCCAGAATTAACACCTAGAATGTTTTCTTTTAATAATCCACAAGGAGCTTGCCCAGAATGTACAGGTATTGGTTATCTAATGAAAATGGACGAAGACCTAATTATACCAGATAAAAATAAAACTTTATACGATGGGGTTAAAGCTTTTGGCTCAAGTACAATGAAAAAAGGAGAAACAATGGCTAAAATGTATTTTGAAGCCATTGGTAAACATTATGGTGTAGATATAAAAGTTCCAATAAAAAAATTGCCAAGAGATTTTTTAGATAAGATATTATATGGAACAGGTGATGAATGTATAGATTTTGAACATGAATCACCATTTGGAATAAGAAAATTTACTGCACCATTTGAGGGTGTTATTCCGACATTAGAAAGAAGACATAATGAAACGAAATCACAGGGTATGAGAGAATTCTATGAAATGTATATGAGCGAGAGTCCTTGTCATGCTTGCCATGGTGCAAGATTAAGAAAAGAAATTCTTTCTATAAAAGTGGGAGATAAAAATATTAATGAATTAACAGATATGCCTATAAATAAAATTAGAGATTATCTAAAAAATCTAGAATTAACAAATCAAGAAAAATTAATAGGTGAACAGATTTTTAAAGAAATAGATAAGAGGTTAAGTTTCTTAATAGATGTTGGGTTGGAATATTTAACATTATCAAGATCAGCAGGTACACTATCTGGAGGAGAATCACAACGTATACGTTTAGCTACTCAGATTGGTTCAGGCTTAACAGGTGTATTATATATTTTAGATGAGCCTAGTATTGGACTACACCAAAGGGATAATGATAAATTATTAGCAACTCTAAAAAAACTAAGGGATTTAGGAAATACTCTTCTTGTTGTTGAGCATGATGAAGATACTATGTATGCAGCAGACCAAATAATAGATATAGGACCAGGCGCTGGCGTACATGGTGGTAATGTAATGGCACAAGGAACAGCAGAAGAAATTAAAAGAGTAGAAAACTCTATAACAGGACAATATTTAAGTGGAAGAAAAAAGATTCCTGTACCAAAAAAGAGAAGAAAAACTGTAAAAGGCAAATCCATAGAAGTTAAAGGTGCGACAGAACATAACTTAAAAAATATTAGTGTTAAATTTCCACTTGGAGTATTTAACTGTGTAACAGGTGTTTCTGGGTCTGGAAAGAGTACATTAGTAAATGAAATATTATATAAAACAATTACAAAACAATTAAATGGTTCTAATGAAAAACCTGGTAAATGCAAAGAAGTAGTTGGAATCGATAAGATAGATAAAATAATAAATATTGACCAATCACCAATTGGTAGAACACCAAGGTCAAATCCAGCGACATATACAGGAGTATTTGATACAATAAGAGAGATTTTTGCCAATACTAATGAAGCAAAATTGCGTGGGTACCAAAAAGGAAGATTTAGCTTTAATGTACAAGGAGGTAGGTGCGAAGCTTGTAATGGTGATGGATTAATAAAAATAGAAATGCATTTCTTGCCAGATATTTATGTACCTTGTGAAGTATGTAAGGGTAAAAGATATAATCATGAAACATTAGAAGTTAAATATAAAGGTAAAACTATTGCAGATGTACTAGATATGACTGTAGAAGAAGCGTTAGACTTCTTTAGTAATATTCCAAAAATTAAGCAAAAAATTCAAACATTATATGATGTAGGTCTTGGCTATATAAAATTAGGACAACCTTCTACAACTTTATCTGGAGGGGAAGCACAAAGAGTTAAACTTGCAACAGAACTTTCTAAAAGAGCAACAGGTAAAACATTATATATTTTAGATGAGCCGACTACGGGACTACACATAGCAGATGTTCATAGATTAGTAAATATACTACAAAGACTTGTAGATACTGGCAATACAATAATTGTTATTGAACATAATTTAGATTTAATAAAAACAGCAGATTATATTATAGATTTAGGACCAGAAGGTGGAGATGGCGGAGGAGAAATAGTAGCTGTCGGAACACCAGAGCAAATTTGTAAAAATGATAGGTCTTATACTGGTAAATTTTTGAAGAAGTATTTGGAAGAGTAAAAACATATATATTGGATTTGTAATGGTTAACATTACAGCGAAAGAGAGGACTTGTATTAGACAAGTGCCTCTCTTTTGTAGTATTGATAACCTATTTTTGGTCGTTTAAAGTTTCGTTATTAACTGGTTTATGTTTTTCAGCATTAGTTCCTTGCTTTTTATTTTTCTTTTCTTTATTTTTAGCCATTATTTAAGCACCTCCATAATAGATTGTGGTCATTAATTTAGTGCCACAGTTATTATTATTGGTATTACCAATAAATATATATTTAGTTTTTACATAAAGAACAAAAATATTCATAAATTAATTATATAATATTATGCAATGTATACGCAAAATACATTTATTTTATTGAAAATTTAAATTATTTGAAAAAATAAATATAATGTTATATAATTACGAAAGCCAAATATAGGAGGTATATTATGGAAAATATAGTTATTGGAATTGAAGGGTATGTAGGAACAGGAAAGACTTCTGTTTGTAGAAAATTATTAGATAAGATACCAAATTCTGTATTGTTGCATGGTGGAAACATATACAGGGCAATTACATATGGTATATTAAAAACAGGATTAATAAATGTTAAAGAAGACAATAATAAATTAAGTAGTTTAAATATAAAAAATATAATGGATAAACTTAAATTAAAAATAGAGATAGAAGATAGAGAAAGTGTTGTATACATTCACGACAAAAAAATTGAAGAAAAAGATTTACAATCATTAGAAACATCTATTGCAACTTCTAAAATAAGTAGTTATGCAAATAATGATAAATTATATGACTTTGGAAGAAATATAATAGAAAGTTTAAAACAAAATTATAATGTTATATTATCTTCAAGAGATATAGTAAATATGTATCCAAAAGTTGATTATCATTTTCTTCTTGTTGCTGATATAGATGAAAGAGTTAGAAGGAAAATGAATCAATACAAAGGTGAAATAACAGCAGATGAATTAAAAGAACATATACAAAAAAGAGATGAACTCCAAAAACAATCAGGCTATTATAAAATTCATCCAATTACAAAAGTTATAGATGTAACAGCATGTAAGACAGTAGAAGATGAAACAAATAAAATAATGGAATTTATAAAAAATAATAATTAAAAATAAATAGGGAAAAAAGGAATGTCCTTAAATCCTGGACTATCCTAAAGCTCTATGGAGAGGTGTATTATAGTGGATTACATAAACGAAAAATTACAAGAATTTGAAAATTATATTTATCAGAAAAAAGTAGCAATTATTGGGTTAGGTGTAAGTAATATTCCTTTATTAGATTATTTATACGAGAAAAAAGCTAATGTAACAGTGTTTGATGATAGAACAATAGATGAACTTCCTGGAGAAATAGTAAATAAATTAACAGCACATGCTATTCCATATTTTTTAGGAAAAGATAATTTAAAAAATCTCAACGGATTTAACTTAATATTTAGATCGCCAAGCTGTTTACCAACTAGACCAGAATTAAGAGCTGAGGAAGAGAAAGGTGCAATAGTTACTACAGAGATAGAAATGCTTATGAAAATGTGTCCTTGTAAAATAATTGGTGTTACTGGAAGTGAAGGTAAAACAACTACTACAAGTTTAATATATGCGATATTAAAACATGCAGGATATAATACTTATCTTGGTGGAAATATTGGTACACCATTATTTACGAAACTTTCAGAAATTTTACCAGATGATATAGTTGTTTTAGAATTAAGTAGTTTTCAATTAATGGAAATGGAAGTAAGTCCAAATATTTCTGTAATTACAAATATAACACCAAATCATTTGAACATTCATAGTTCATATGAAGAATATATAGAAGCTAAAAAAACAATATTTAAATATCAAACACAAGCTGATACACTAATATTAAATTATGATAATGAAATTACAAGAAAATGTAAGCCAGAAGCAAATTCTAAGGTAATATATTTTAGCAGTAAAGAAAAATTAAATGATGGATATATAGTAGATGGAAATATCATAAAAGAATGTGAAAACAAATTAAGAAAGCATATTTTAAATACCAAAGAGATTAAACTAAGAGGAACTCATAATTTTGAAAACATTTGTGCGGCACTTGCAGCGACAAGAGAATTAGTAGATGAAAAAACAGCTGTAGAAGCAATAAAAGAATTTAATTCAGTAGAACATAGGTTAGAATTTGTAAGAGAAATTAATGGAGTAAAATGGTACAATGATTCTGCAAGTTCGAGCCCATCACGTACAATTGCAGGTTTAAATGCATATGACGAGGAAATAGTTTTAATTGCTGGTGGATATGATAAAAATTTAGACTATGATATTTTAGGAAAATATATTGTAAAAAAAGTAAAAGCATTAGTTTTAATTGGCAATACAGCTAAGAAAATACTAGATGCGACTACAAAAGAAATGGAAAAACAAGGAGTAGAACTTCCAATTTGTTTTTGTCAAACATTGGAAGATGCTGTAAAAGCAGCAAAGCAAGTCGCAAAAGAAAACCAAGTTGTATTATTTTCACCTGCTAGTGCAAGTTTTGATATGTTCAAAAACTTTGCAGATAGGGGAAATCAATTTAAAAAATTAGTTAATGAATTATAATAAAAGAGGCACATTATGTGTCTTTTTTTTATAAAATAAAATAAGGAGGTTATAAAAATGTACGATAAAAATTATGAAGAATATATGAGTACGGTTTTGGGATATAATATAAATCAGGAGAATACATATTGTAATTATGATTATGATAATTTTTCGTATGATTTAGAAAAAAATTACCCTGATATTTATAAAGATTTAAGTGAAAAAATAAAACAAATAGACATACAAACTTGCCAAAATAATTTTGATGAAATAGCCCAAAATCTTTATAAAGAACTAAAAATAAAAGAAAATACAAAGGACATGAAAAAGCTTATAATCGATTTATTAAAAATTTTAATAATAAAAGAAAAAGTAGCAGAAAGACAATCAGAAATTCAAAATAAAAATATGTATTTAAATAGAGGAATGAGAGGATATAATCCATATGTAAATTTTTAAATGGATAAAAATGTAAGAATTATTTTTTCATAAGAGGACATCATAATAGTATACCAGTAACTTATTTGTTTAAACTTAAGAGCAAGGAAGGTATATTAAATGAAAGTTAAAGATTGTATGTGTAATAATATTTACTATTGCTTGCCAAATTCTACTGTTACAGATTGCGCTAAACTTATGAATGAAAAACATGTAGGGTGTATTCCAGTATGTGATGAAGGAAAAAATTTAGTAGGGTTAGTAACAGATAGAGATATAACTTTAAGATGTATAGCATCTAATAAAGATTGCAATACAACTAAAGTTAGCGATATAATGACTTGTAATGTTTATAGCTGTACTTCAAATGATGATATTAAAACTGTAGAAAATAAAATGGCGGAAAATAAAATTAGAAGAATTCCGATAGTTGATAATAACAAAGTTATAGGAATGATTACATTAGGAGATTTAGCTAAAAATAAAGAAATTAATACAGATGGAGTATGTGCTACATTAGAAGATATTTGTTGTACTAATACAAATAAAAACGCAGAATAATTTTTTCAGAAATATCTGATGCATTAGATTAAAAAATTTATAGGTTAACTAGGTTAAAAGAGAATTTTCATAATTGGAAATTCTCTTTTTTAGGGAGTTGGGGAGTAGGGATTTTGGGATGGTCTGGCAGGGATTCGGGGACGATCCTAAAATCCCTCTTCTAAAAATAATAATTAATGCAAGTCATAAATAACCTAAATATACATATAATAAATATAGGAGGAAGAAATGGTTGTAGAGTTGGGTTATTTTACAAAAGTTCTAAAAAGAATAGGAATAATTGCTATAAGTGTTATTGTTTTAATACTTTTGTTTAAACTTAGTGTTTTTTACATGCCATTTCTAGTAGCATTTATACTAGCATTAACATTAGAACATCCAATAAGATTTTTTATGAAAAAATTTGGGTTCAAAAGAAGGACAAGTAGTATAATAATATTTTTAATTGCAATCGCAATAATTACAGGTCTACTTGTTTGGGGAATATCTACATTAGTTTCTGAGGCATCTAATCTAATGCAAGGATTAAATACTTATATTGATAAAGCATACACTCAAATAGAAAGTATTAGTTCACAACTTGATATAAAGAGATTACATTTGCCTGAACAGGTAGAAAAAGTAATAGAAACTTCGAATGATGATTTTTTAAACAATATAACAACTTGGGTGAAAAATAGTTTATCAAAACTTTTAGATTTTTTAATGCAAATTCCAACAATTGCAATTTATACATCTATAACATTAGTGGCATTGTATTTTATGTGTGTAGACAAGGTATATATGATAGATGAAATAGAGCATCATCTACCAACCAAATGGGTAAAAAAGTTAGGTACTCATATACATGAAATAATAACCTCGGTTGGAAATTATCTAAAAGCTGAATTTATATTGGTATTAGTTTCCTTTCTTATTTCTTTAATAGGCTTTTATGTATTAAATATTATAGGGATAGAAATAAGCTATCCGCTATTAATAGCTTTAGGAATCGCATTTGTAGATGCACTACCAATTTTAGGCTCTGGAACTATAATGCTACCATGGGCAGTAATAAGTGCAGCAGATGGAAATATAGAACTTGCAGTAGGTCTTTTAGTATTATGGGGAATAATGTCTGTTGTAAGACAGTTTTTAGAACCTAAATTAGTAAGTAATAAATTAGGAATTCATCCAATATTTACTCTAATTGCTATGTATACTGGGTTTAAATTTATAGGAGTTTGGGGAATGGTATTAGGACCAATAATACTTATTATTCTAAAAAATATATTTAGCACTTTAATAGATAAAGGAGTAGTAAAGGCAATATTAGAAAAATAAAGTTATAAGTAAACAAATTAATCCACCGTCGAAAATTGCAATTTCGCTGGTGGATTAATATTATACTGTTGGAATATAAGATTCATCTGGTGGATATACATATTCATCATTTGGTTTATCTATTTCTTTTAAAGATGTAATTTGTAACTCTGGCATGTCACCATGATAATCTACTTTTTTTATGGTACCTGTAACTTCTACCCAAGTATCATCTGCATAGTTTTTGATATCTTTATATTCGGAAAGAAATCCAACAATAAGAGTCTGATAGTCGGAACTAATTACCATGTCACGAGCAAGCACAAATTGTTCATCGGTAAAGTCATATGCTCTATAAATATAACCAGAGAACTTATATGATTTACCAACATAATTATCAATGTGTTCATGGGAATCTTTTAATATATTAGTATAATTCTTGGGATCTATTTCTATTACTGCTGAAGAATTATCAGCTACATTAACATTATTCTTAGCATCGACAAACAAATTATAACAGCATATGGAAAAAACAGTAAGAATTATAATTGTAACGATAACAAAAAAGATTTTAAATAACATACTTCCACTAACTTTAACATTATATATAAACAAAACAATCGCACCTCCATTTATAAATATTATGAAAAAAGTTTCTTATATATGTTTTTTTTAGGTAAAATATTGCGAAAAAATCATTTTAGTGATATAGTACACATGATATTTATTTTTTAGGAGGCAAAAGACGAATGGGAGTATTAAAGAAAATCTTTAAATCATACAGTGAAAAAGAAGTAAAAAGAATAATGCCAATAGTAGAGCAGATTAACAAACTAGAACCAGAGATGGAAAAATTAACAGATAAAGAATTAACTGGGAAAACAGAATACTTTAAAAAGCAGTTAGAAGAAGGTAAGACATTAGATGATATATTACCAGAGGCTTTTGCAGTTGTTAGAGAAGCATCTAAAAGGGTACTAGGTATGAGACATTTTGACGTTCAATTAATTGGTGGTATTATATTACACCAAGGTAGAATTTCAGAAATGAAAACAGGTGAAGGTAAAACTTTAGTTGCAACACTTCCAGCATACCTAAATGCTTTAACAGGTAAGGGAGTTCATATTATAACAGTAAATGATTACCTAGCTAGAAGAGATAGCGAATGGATGGGTAAATTATATAAATTTTTAGGACTTTCAGTAGGACTTGTTGTTAATGGTTTAGAACCAGACCAAAGAAGAAAAGCATATGCTGCAGACATAACATACGGAACAAACAATGAGTTTGGTTTTGACTACTTAAGAGATAACATGGTGTTATATAAAGAACAGCTTGTACAAAGAGAATTAAACTATGCAATAGTAGACGAAATAGATAGTATCTTAATTGATGAGGCTCGTACACCTCTTATTATATCTGGTAGAGCTAATAAATCATCAGAATTATATAAGAAAGCAGATAGTTTTGTAAGAACTCTAGAAGCCAAAGTTATAGTTGAAGAAGATGTAAAAGACTATGACCAAGCCGAAGATAACGAAAAATACGATTATATCGTAGACTTAAAAGCTAAATCTGCATCATTAACACAAAAAGGTATTAAGAAAGCAGAGGAATACTTCAAACTAGATAACTTTAACGATTTAGAGAACTCTGAAATAGTTCATAATGTTAACCAAGCATTACGTGCACATGGTGTTATGAAAAAAGATATAGACTATATCGTAAAAGATGGAGAAGTTTTAATAGTTGATGAATTTACTGGACGTATAATGTATGGTAGAAGATACAATAATGGATTACATCAAGCAATCGAAGCAAAAGAACATGTTAAAATTGCAGACGAATCTAAAACATTAGCAACAATCACATTCCAAAACTATTTTAGAATGTATGATAAATTATCTGGTATGACTGGTACTGCAATGACAGAAGAATCAGAATTCCAAGAAATTTATCATTTAGATGTTGTTTCTATACCAACAAATAAACCTATGATAAGAAAAGACTTATCAGATATTATATATAAAAACGAAAATGCTAAATTTAGAGCAGTTGTTAGAGATGTAAAAGAAAGCTATTCAAAAGGACAACCAGTATTAATTGGTACAGTTTCAATCGAGAAATCTGAAAAGCTAAGTAAAATACTAACAAAAGAAGGAATTAGACACCAAGTATTAAATGCTAAAGCTCATGAAAGAGAAGCAGAAATAATTGCACAAGCTGGTAAATATGGTGCTGTTACAATAGCAACAAATATGGCTGGTCGTGGTACAGATATTATGCTTGGTGGTAACAGTGAATATTTAGCAAAACAAGAAATGAAACGTAGGAAATATGCTCCAGAAATGATAGAGCAAGCTACAGCATTTAATGAAACAGATGACCAAGATATTATAAATGCAAGAACAACATTTAGAGAATTAGTCAAAAAATACGATAAAGAAATAGAAGAAGAAAAGCAAAAAGTTATCGAAGCTGGTGGATTAAAAATAATTGGTACAGAAAGACATGAATCAAGAAGAATTGATAACCAATTACGTGGACGTAGTGGTCGTCAAGGAGATCCAGGATGCTCTAGATTCTATATTGGTCTAGATGACAATCTAATGAAAATATTCGGTGGAGCAGCTATTACAAAAGTATATGATAAATTAAACGCTTCAGAAGACTTACCTATAGAATCTAAAATAATAACAAATGCAGTTGAAAACGCTCAAAAGAGAGTTGAAGGTAGAAACTTTAGTATAAGAAAGAATGTATTAAAATATGACGATGTTATGAATGCACAAAGAGAACTTATATATAAACAAAGAAGGGAAGTTCTTGATGGTAAAGATCTAAAAGATAATATCGAGAAAATGTTTAGCTCTATAGTTGATGGTGTAGTATCAACACACTTTAATGTAGCAGAAGATGAAAAAGTTAATAAAGAAGCTTTAATGCAAGATATTATAGATGTATTTGGTATTACAGAATTAGATAGTATGAAAAAAGAAACTCCAGATGTAGTAGAAGTTTCTGAAGAATTAGCTAACAAAGTTCATGAAAAATATGAAGCTAAAGAAAAAGACTTTGGTGAAAAAGAAATAAGAGAACTTGAAAGAGTTGTTGTACTAAAAGTTGTTGATCAAAAATGGATGGATCACATTGATAACATGGAAGAATTAAAAAATGGTATTGGTCTTCGTGCTTATGGTCAAAAAGATCCTGTTGTTCAATATAGAATTGAAGGAACAGATATGTTTGATGAAATGAATGAAAATATCAGATTAGATGTAGTAAAAATTCTTTCTCATGTTGAAAAAGTAGGAAATGTTATGAGAACATCAAATGTTAAAGTAACAAACGAAGGATTTGATGAATCAGCAATCAGCTTAGTAGATGGTAAATTATCACAATCAGATAAAAACCATGTACAACAAACTATAGTAAATGATGGACCAAAGATTGGTAGAAATGACCCTTGCCCATGTGGTAGTGGCAAAAAGTACAAAAACTGTTGTGGTAAAAACGCATAAAATCAATACTTTCAGAGATTAGAACAATTTACATAAATATGAAAACAATCCAAATTGTTTGCATTTTGTTTGCAAATTGTTTTCATACAAGTAAGTAAAAACTCTGAAACTATCTAAAATAAAGACTTTGCGGGTTGCAAACAAACTAAAAACAAATATAAAAAGTGTTATCATTCGTGGTAACGCTTTTTTTGTTTACCTTCGTGGAAGGAGGTATAAATGTGAAATGTCGAATGTAACAATTCAAAAAAGAGGAAAGTACTATCAATATAAGTTTGAAACTGCAAAGATTGATGGTAAAAGAAAATTTTCAAGCAAGTCTGGATTTAGGACTAAAGCTGAAGCAGAAAAGGAGGGGATAAAAGCCTATAACGAATATATGAATACTGGGCATGATTTTACACCAAGTGATATGAGTTATTCTGATTTATTAGATTATTGGTTAGAAAAGCATTGTTATATTAATCTAAAATATCACACAATAGAAGCATATAGCAGTATTATAAAAAATCATATAAAGCCCAATATAGGTCATTTTCTAATTTCTCAAATTACTAGATCAACCTTACAAGACTTTATAAATAAAATCTACATAGATAAATCATTTAGTAAGAATTTTCTTAATAATATAAAGAAAGTTATAAAAGGCTCATTCACTTTTGCTTATGAAAATGATTTTGTAAAGGTAAATCCGTCCATTGGAATTAAATTACCTAAATATGATATTCCTCCAGATGATCCAGCACATATTTTTACAAATGAAGAAATAAATATGATACTTAATAGGTTTAAGAATAATCATTGTGTATATTATGCATTTTTAACTGCTTATTGCACAGGACTTCGAATTGCAGAAGTATTTGCACTTACTTGGAATGATATAGATTTTAGGAATAAAACAATTAGTGTAAATAAAAACATACTAAAAAAGAATCAAGTAGGTGGAACAAAGAAAAGACACATAAGTGGGAACTCAACAACAGTATGGTATTTTGGAACTTGCAAGACTCAAACAAGTTATAGAACTATTCCTATTGGAGAAACATTATTAAATGCTCTTAAAGAGTATAAGAAAGAACAAGAAGAAAATAAAAAGAATTATGGAGATACTTATATGAAACATTATAAGAAAAGCGTTATAAATCCATACAATAATAAGCAAGAGATTAAAATATTAAATGCTTATGCAGAATTACAAATACCATTAGATGAAGTAGATTTTGTATTTGTAAAGAAAAACGGAGTATATGAGGGGACAGATAGCTGTAAATACCCATTTAAGGTTATACACTATGAATTAGGTATTCCTTGCAGATTTCACGATTTTAGAGATACTCACGCAACGAAATTAATTGAATCAGGAGCAGATATAAAAGCTGTTTCTAAAAGATTAGGACATAGAAATATCGATTTTACTTATAACATATATGTAAGAGTAACGCAAAAAATGGAAAGTGAAACTGCTGATAAATTTGAAGAAATATGTGGAACTTTATAGGAGGAAAGTATTATGAAAAATGAATTACCAAAAACAAAGATAGACGAAAGAACTGGAATTGAATACAGATTAGAAGGAGATTATTATATTCCTAATCTAATTTTACCAAAACAAGAAACAATTATTCTTAATAAATATGGAAGAATGAGATTAAACTATTTGAAAGAACATAAAAAAGCTGAATACTCAATTATGTTATTAGATGGTACATTAAACGCACATTTGAAAGAAATTCAAGAAACAGCTCAAAATAGAGTTGAACAGATAATAAACAAACTAAAAGTAGAAAGCGATTTAACTGAAGAAATGAAAGATACAGATATTCTTTATTGGGTTGGCACAATGAATGCTATTAAGAATCAAGCTGAAGAGATAGTGTTTAACGAATTAATATATGTGTAGGAGGAATGTAATATGAATAATTTAAGAGAAGTAAAAGATGATTTATTAAAAGAATGGATTAAATATAGAGAAGAAACAATATTTGCAATTATGAATGAAGAAGATAAAAAACATGAAATAAGATATGATGAAATAACTGAAAAAATATTAAAAAATGTTCCTAAACAAAATTTAAAATATGTAAGGCAACAATTAGATGTACTTGATAGAAATTATATGGAATATTTAGATTATTGGTGTGAGAAATATTATAGAAATGGTTTTGCAGATGTAATTGAATTGTTTAGAATGTAAAATAATGAGCTGTATTGAATAAATATTCTTTACAGCTTATATTTTTTGTTAATTTATTGTAAAAAATCATAAGATTGATATAATAAGGTGCAAGAGAAATAGTAAGTTGTCGCTCATATTTTTTAATGATTAGAACGGCAACTTTTTTTTGAATTTTTTTTAAAAAAATTTGTAACCTTTTTAAGAAAAATGTTACTATGTATATGAAAGTTAACTAAAATAAAAGGAGATTTAGATCTAAATTGAAAAAAGAAATTTTAAAAGATTATCTATTAAATGACAAAGTAGATATAGACAAACTATTAGATGACTTCTATGGATATGTCTATATAATTGTAAAAAATGGGATTAGTATATATCTAACAGATGAAGATATAGAAGAAATAATATCTGATGTATTTATTGCCGTATGGAACAATAGTAAAGAGATTTCTAATACTATAGATATTAAGGCTTACCTAGCAGGAACTGCTAAAAACATTATTAAAAATAAGTACAGAAAAAATGAAATAAATTTTTCTATATCTGAGTATGAAGAAAAAATTGTAGATAATAGTAATCTCGAAAAACAAGCAGAAGAAAATGAACAAAACATAATAATAAAAAACACATTAAAAACTCTAAAAAAAGAAGAATATACTGTATTTATTATGTTTTACTATGAAAATAGAACAACAAAAGAAATTGCAGAATACTTAAACTGTACTGTTGGAAATGTAAAAGTTATTCTTCATAGAGTTAGAAAAAAAATAAGAAAAAATTTAGAGGATGGAGGTTATGGCTATGGAAAATAATGATCTAAAAGAAAAAATAAGAAAAAACATAAAAGAAGAAATAGCTATATCAAACATCAGAAAGGAGTTTGGTATGAAAATTGGTAAAAATAAGAAGTTAATTTATACAATTTCATCTATATGTGCTGTATTTATATTAGGAGTAGGTATATTTGTAGGGACAAATAAATTAAATAATAATATATTTCAAAATGACACTTTGGAAATTGGAAAGACAGAAGAAATACAAAACAAAGATGAAAGTTTAAATATTGAATTAAACATAAATAAATTAGATGATATGGCTATGGCTAGTTTTGATGCAGACATAAAAACTATTGAAATGAAGAAATTACCAGAAAAATATAATTTTATAAAAAATATCGCTATACCAAACGAATATAAATTAACCGATTGTTATAATGTATATATAAAAGATAGTCAAGATTCAGAAAAATATGATGTATTACATGATTATGTTTTCTATTATGAAAAAGATAGTATAAATAAAATAAGAATATCTTTTTCAGAAAAAGGAGAACCATTAAGGGATTATTTTATAGATAATGATAAAGAAAACATTTCAAGAATTGGAGAGTTAGAATTAATTATATCTCAATGGAAAGAAATGTATATAGTAACTTTTGAATATGAAGATATATATTTTGATATTGAAACAACAGGCATTACAGAAAATCAATTAGTGGATTTACTAGAATCATTAATTAATAATGTTAAAAATGTAAATAAAGTAATGGAAGAAAAAGATATAAATATAAACGAAGAACCGACACAAATAACTACTACAAATTATCCAACTTATTATTCAGGAAAATATATTGATAATAATGGCAACAATGTAATATTACTTTATGAAGATAGTCCAGAAAATAGAAAACAAATATGTAATATTTTAGGAATAACAGAAAGTAAAACGATATTTAAAAAAGCTGAATATACCTATGAATATTTAATAAAATTACAAAATAAAATAAGTGAAAAAATGCAAAATAAAGAACTACCATTTGTTACTTCATCTTCTTTGATGGAGGATAAAAACAATATAAAAGTTACAGTTACAAGCAACAGTATTAGTGATTGGAATAAAATTAAAGAATTAGATACAATAGGAGGAGCTCTTGATATACAGTATGAAACAAATAACATTGGAACAGAAGAATTAGTAACTACAGAATAAATTAATCATTTTTTGAACAAAAGTTGTAACTTTTTTTAAAAATATGTTACTATGTAGTTGATTATTAGTAGAATTAAAGCTTATTTTTATTAAAATAAGAACAAAATAAAAGGAGGTATTGTTATGAAAAAGAAAAAAATTATTATTTTATCTATTTTAGTTATCTTTATAATTGCTATGATTTGTTGTGTAATTTGGTACTTTAACAATAGAAATTCAAATTATAAGCCAAATGGCAAATTAAATTATGATACAGTACTTGTGAATGAAGAAACAAACCAATATTATCAAGTTGGATTTGCTGATTATGTGTTTATAGGAAAGGTAAATAAGGAACTTGAAAGGACATTCTCGGATGATGGCTCAGCTAGAACTATATATGAAATCGAGGTAACAGAAAATTTGAAGGGTAATCTACAAAATATAATTAAAGTAACTTATCCTGGTGGATATGATAAAGATGGAACTCTTATATTGCATAAAGGTGATTATATAACAGATGAGGAATTACCAAAGATAGGTGAAAATTATATATTTGTGGGTATTGGACAGCCAAATGGAACAATATTATTACAAGATTTATATGCTGATACTCCATATACAGAAGAAAATAAAGAAAAATACTTGGACTATATTAATAATCAAGAGAATGTGAACAGAGAAAGATTTAAAAGTATTTATGAGAATTAGAAAAACGCAATACGCAATAGTTGATTAACAATAACCACTTTTATTTAAGAAAATTATTTTATACAAGTAGTATAGAATAATTTTCTCTTTTATGCTATTATTGTAAAAGACAAATTACAATAAGTAGGGTAGATAACCAGTTGAAATTATCTACCTTTTATTATATAATCCTAACAAGAATTAGTAATTTGAAAGAGAGTTATATAAAAGATAAGAAATAGTATTAGAAAGAAGGGAAAGAATATGTGTACAGCAGCAACTTATAAAACGAAAGATTTTTATTTTGGAAGAACATTGGATTATGAATTTTCATATGGAGATGAAGTAACAATAACACCAAGAAACTTTGAATTTAAATTTAGAGAAGTAGATGACATTAAGAGTCATTATGCGATAATTGGAATGGCATTTGTTACTGAAGATTATCCATTATATTACGATGCAATAAACGAAAAAGGGTTAGCAATAGCAGGTTTAAATTTTGTTGGAAATGCTCATTATAAAGAAAAACAGGAAGGAAAAGATAATGTTGCTCAATTTGAACTGATACCATGGATTTTAAGCCAATGTTCAAATGTAAATGAAGCTAGAAATTTGATTGAAAAAATGAATGTGTTAAATACTCCATTTAGTGATAAATTACCATTAGCTAGCTTACATTGGATTATTTCCGATAGCACACAATCAATAACTGTAGAGTCTGTTATTGATGGAATAAAAATATATGATAATCCAGTAGGGGTATTAACTAATAATCCATCTTTTGATAAGCAAATGTTTGCCTTAAATAATTATATGTATTTATCACCTAAATCTCCAGAGAATAAATTTAGTAAAGAATTAGATCTAAGTTTATATAGTAGAGGAATGGGAGCAATAGGTCTACCAGGTGATTTATCATCGCAATCAAGATTCATAAGAGTAGCGTATACTAAATTAAATTCTTTTTCTAAAGAAGATGAAAAATCAAGTGTTAGTCAATTTTTTCACATTTTAGGTAGCGTTGATCAACAAAGAGGATGCTGTGATTTAGGTGATGATAAATTTGAAATAACAATTTATACATCTTGCTGTAATGTAAATAAGGGAATTTATTATTATACAACATATGATAATCATCAAATAACAGCAGTTGATATGCACAAAGAAAATCTAGATAGTAATGTACTTATTCGTTATCCTTTGATAAAGGAAGAACAGATAAGAACTCAAAATTAATGTTTATTTATAAAGAAGATAAAAGTATTACATATAAAAATGAATTAGTATGAGGAAAAAAAATATGTGGATGGCAGTAAAAAGAGGAATTGTTGTAGCAATAGGTTTATTAATACAAATTCTATTAACATTATTTATATATTTAAAATTTGGAGAATTTATAAGTGTTATTCAAGTAGTTTATGGTTTACTTAGTATTATAATTGTTTTAATGATTATCAAGTATAGTAAAAGATTAAGTAGCGATTTAATATGGATATTACTGATTATGCTTTTTCCATTAATTGGAACACTTCTATATATCATACTTAGTAATAATATGAAAAGAAGTAAAGTTTTAAAGAATATTAATGAAAATATAGAAAATGGTCAAAAATACTTAATACAAGATGAATTTATAAAAAAAGAAATCGATACTAAAAATTTAGGACAATTAAAATATATAAGTGAATTTGCAGGATTTCCTGTAACGAAAAACAATGAGATAAACTATTATTCTCTTGGTGATGACGTTTATCCTGTTATGTTAGAAGAACTAAAAAAAGCCAAAAAATTTATTTTTATAGAATATTTCATTATTAATAATGGTACTATGTGGCAAGAAATTTTAGATATATTAAAAGAAAAAGCAAATTCAGGACTAGATGTAAGAGTATTATATGATGATATGGGTTCTTTTGCTATGCTATCTAGTAATTATCCAAAGTTACTGGGAAAATATGGAATAAAATGTATGCAATTTAATAAATTATCGCCATTTGCAGGTATTATTATGAATAATAGAGATCATAGAAAAATGATGATAATTGATGGACATACTGCTTTTTCTGGTGGAATTAATATTTCAGATGAATATATAAATATAAATAGTAAATTAGGAGTATGGAAAGATAATGGAATTAGGATAAAAGGTGAAGCTGTTTGGAATTTTACTGTTATGTTTCTAGAAATGTGGAATTCATTTAAAAAAGAAGATAATGATTATAATAAATACAAATATAATTTTACTGAAAAGTATAAGGAAAATGGTTTCGTTGTACCTTATGGGGAAAGTCCATTAGATGATGTTATAACCGGCGAAGATATTTATCTAAATATTATCAATCAAGCGAAAAAGTATGTTTATATTTATACACCTTATTTAATTATTGATACAGATATGATAAATAGTTTAATCTTAGCTGCAAGAAGAGGAGTAGATGTCAGAATTGTTGTTCCTGGAATACCCGATAAAAAAATTGTATATGATTTAACCTCTTCTTATTTTTATACATTAATTAAAGGTGGAGTAAAAATTTATACTTATACGAATGGTTTTGTACATAGCAAAGTATTTTTATCCGATGATGAAATAACAACTGTAGGAACAATAAACTTAGATTATAGAAGTTTATATTTACATTTTGAATGTGGTATTTATATGAAGGATACAAATGTAATAAAAGATATCAAAAAAGATTTTGAGGATTCCTTTAAAGAATCACATAAAGTAGATGGAAAAGAAGCAAAAAATGGTTTATTTAAAGGACTATGGCAAGCTATTTTAAGATTATTTGCTCCAATGATGTAAACGATATAATAAAATTAGATAAATAGAAAATTATAATTTGTTGAGAAAGCCGTTAAAATGATTTGCTTTTTTCATGATATAATATATGGTGTAAACAAAGCAAAAAATAGTAAGTTGTAGGGAAGATATAAAAAATGAAAGTAATAACAATATGTGGAAGTTTAAAATTTCAAAAAGAAATGATGATAGTAGCAGAAAATTGGCTTTAGAAGGTAATTGCGTTCTTACACCAGTTTATCCAATATCAGAAAATTTAGAAAAGACAGAGAAACAACTGGGAAAATTAAAAGAAGCAAATTTTAAAAGAATAGAATTATCAAACTCAATAAGAGTAAAAAATAATTTATCTGAACAAGATACTGATAAATTTTTATCTTTGACACGTACTAAATTAGAAAATAAAAATTATAAAGTTTATTTTTCTCATGCAAGATTTACATATAAAAATGCAAATATGATGGTACAACCAAATGAATTGATAATAGCTATAAAAGAAGAATAATTTGTTTTGTATATTTATTTATATTATAATATCTAAAAATGGAGGTAGTAGAAATGATAAATATTCTTGATAATATAGAGGTTTTATACCATAGTTGTATAAAAATAAATAAAGAAAAAATTATTTATATAGATCCATATCATATAGATAAAAATTATAATGATGCAGATATAATTTTTATAACACATGACCATTATGACCATTATTCTGAAGATGATATAGATAAAGTAAGAAAATTTAATTCTATTTTTGTTATTCCTGATGATTTATTACCTAAATTACTTGAAAAAGGAATAAATCAAGAAAACATTTTTACGCTTGATTCAGGAGATACAGAAATTATTGATGGAATAAAAGTTGAGGCAGTTCCAGCATATAATACAAATAAGCCTTTTCACCCAAAAGAAAATAATTGGCTAGGCTATATTATAGAAATAAAGGGTGTTAGGTATTATATAGCAGGAGATACTGATATTACTGAAGAAAATAAAAAAGTAAAATGTGATGTTGCATTTGTTCCAGTTGGTGGGACATATACAATGGATTTTAAAGAGGCAGCACAATTAATAAATATTATAAAACCTAAATTTGCTATACCAGTTCATTATGGGAGTGTTGTTGGCTCAAAACAAGATGCAACAGATTTTATAAAGTTACTGTATCCAACAATCAAAGGGATAAATTTGATTAATCAATAATATGGAAAGTTATGTTAATGGTGAATGGGAAAATAGAAAAGTTAAATGTGAAATTTATGTGAATATTTAGCACTTTGAATTGACAACTGCTAAAAATAGGTATAAAATATTAGCGGTCGTTTTTACAGAGTGCTAATTTTTTTTGTAAATATTAGCCATAATTTTTGCGAGAAAGAAGGTATTTTATGCAAAAAATAACACGTAAAAGTATATTTTCTAATTTATTAAAGTTGGTTTTTATTACATTATTTGTAGGCGTATTTTCACAAATATTTGGTACAAATAATTCTTTGACATGGGTATGTGTATTAATTGGAACTATGATGTATTGGTATATGGATATAGGAATTAATATAAAACAAGCACCATTTGTTATTGTTTTGATGTTTTTACAAATAGGATTTTCAAATAAGTTGGCTCAAATAAATCCAGTAATAGGTTTGATTGTAAACTTTATTACAATATTCTTAATTATGTACATTCCATCAGCAAAACCAGAATATAAGGCGTATATGCCATTTCTTTTATGTTACATTTTTAATCAGTCAAATCCCGCAGAGGGTCATGATTTTGTAACTAGAATGTTAAGTTTGCTTATAGGTGGAGTAATAGTGTCATTAGTATATTATTTTAAAAATAAAAATTCAAATAAGGAGCATGATACAATTAAGCAAGCATTTAAGAGTATGAGTATAACATCAAATAGGTTTATTATAGCTTTAAAGATGGCTATTGGTGTAAGTATTGCGATGTTGATTGGTACATTGTTTGGTGTTAAAAAGACTATGTGGATTTCAATGTCTGTTATGTCTTTAACACAAATTGATTTTTCTAATACTCAAAAAAGATTTATAAGTAGAATAATTTCAACAATAATTGGTTCAATTGTTTTTGCTATATTATTCCAAGCATTGGTACCAGAAAAATATGATGTGATTGTTACAATAATTTTAAATTATATTTATACGTTTATAAATGATTATAAGTATCAAGTAATATTTATTACTGTAAATGCAATTAGCTCTGCTTCGGCTTTATTTGATACAAGTACTGCAATAGAATTGAGAATTTTATTAATTATATTTGGATGTGTATTAGGATATATTATAAATAAAATTAATTTTAGAAAATATTTTACTTTGCTAAAAAGAAAGTTCAGGAGAATGGGAAAATTAGGTACTCATAATTTAAGTTATGAGAATGGTTAGTTATAAGGGAGAGATAGAAATGAAGAATATTTTAACAAATGATTTTGCAAGTGAGCTATTTGACTTAAGTGAAGATAGTATTTATAACATATTAGAGGAATTTAATGAAAACCAAAACATTGATAAAACATTAACTTATGTTTTTATAAAAGCATTTTACATTCATATTGCCAAAGTTATTTTAGACAAAGAAAATATTAGTCTAAACTTTGATGAAGTATATTCAAAATATAGAATGTATTTAAGCATTTACTACAAAAGTAACAACTCTCAAATAAGCCAAGAACTCTTGAACGAAATATTAGATGCATTTGATAAATCTTTTGCGATTATAGAATCATTAGAGTTTAATAGAATAGAAGATAGTTATGAATTTAGGCATCATATCATAGACTCATTTGAACTATTAAGAAAAATTTTAGAAAAAAAGTCTAAATGTAATATAAGAACAGATATATTTGATAAATACATTGCAGATATTCAGGAACAATCTGAAAAAATAAACAACTATATTATAGGCTTAAAATAAATTAAAATCATATAAATCAAAAATATATGTAACTTATTATAATTACAAACAAAATATAAAATTACGTTATATTAAAGGGAGTACAAATTTGAGTGAAAATAAAATAAATAGAATAAAAGAGTATTGTAAAGAAAATATTAAAGAAAATAAAAAAGACAAATTACAATTTCTGCGAGAGATAGATAGAGATTTGAATAAAATTTCTATCTTTTTTTAAAAAAATTTTCATAATTAGTTGACAGAATGAAAAAATGATGATATAAAATAGGTGTATTCGATAAAGGATACAACTGAAAAATTGAATAGTAGATATTTCCCTTTTGAAATCATATATTTTAGTTCTGAACTACATTATATCTAACAGAACTGGCTTTAAGTAGCTAATAAGGTAATAACAGAAATTACTTTTTTCGATTATCAAGACGGAAGCCAGATTGAATTTAATGGAGCCCATTGTCTCGGAGGCTCGGTGTTGGTTTTATCATAAGATATGTAATTTATCTCCAACCAATGTAAAGAAGTAATATTGATGTCGTAAGCGCTAACAGATATCTTATTTGATTTACAGGTACAATATTTATATGTCTAAAAGTGAAAAGCTATTAGGCTTATTAAAGATTTGTTTTTAGCAAGTAATTTGTAACCTGTGGATAAGTAAGAAATCTGATATTTTTTTTGAGAAAAATTTTAATGCAAGTAAGCAAAGAAATTTTTCAGTAAAAAAGTAAGCGAAACATTAATATCAATTGTGGCTCCAAAAGGGAAAAATAAAATATATAGCCAATAATAGTGATATAAGAATATATAAGGTTTCGTTTATGATAACGAAGCCTTTTTTGTTGCTTACAAATGCATACTTGCTAGAAAGGAGGAAAACTTGGAAGACTTAAAAATCGTAAATGCAGATAATCTATTATATACTTCTTTAGATGAAACAGAATTTATCATTGAAGATATTTTACCAATAGGACTTCATATATTTTGTGGAGCTCCAAAAGTAGGAAAGAGTTGGTTAATGTTAGATATTTGTATTAAAGTTTCAAAGGGAGAAGAAATATGGAACTTAAAAACAAATAAATGTGATGTTTTATATCTTGCTTTAGAAGACACTTATCAAAGACTTCAAAAAAGATTATTTAAGCTAACTAATGAGATAGATTCAAATTTTCATATATCTATTGAGTCAAATAAAATTGCAAATGGATTGACATCTCAATTAGAACAAACATTAAAGAAATATCCTGATATTAAACTAATAGTTATTGATACTCTTCAGAAGGTTAGAAAACAAAATAATGATATAAACTATTCTAACGACTATACAGATATATCTTTATTAAAACAATTTGCAGATAAAAATAAAATTGCTATTATTTTAGTACACCATCTAAGGAAACAAGATGATAGTGATGTATTTAATAGAATTTCTGGAACAACAGGAATAATGGGAAGTAGTGATACAACATTTATACTAGAAAAGAAATCAAGAGATGATTCAGTAGCAACCTTATTTGTTACAGGTAGAGATGTTGAATATCAGACTTTCACATTAAGATTTGAAGAATGCAGATGGAATTTACTAGAACGATCATTTCAAAAGGATATTGAAATGAAAAATGCTCCAGAGATTATCTATAATGTTATATCTTTTGTCAATGATAAAGGAGAATGGCAAGGCACAGCAACTGAACTTCTTACTTCTTTAGATGAAAAAGATATAACACCGCAATATCTTACAAAGTTATTAAACGAGTATAGTAAAACAATTTTATTGGATAATAAAATATGTTTTAAGACATCAAGGACAAGCACATCTCGTTTAGTAAATTTTAAGAAAGATATTGACGGCAATGACGATGATGACGGTAAAAATATACCACAGGAATCGTCATTGAAAGGAAGTCCAGAGGGAACATCTGGCACACAACTTTTGTAAAAAGTGTAGTGTGTTACACTCATAAATGCGATTTTGAAAAATTATGTGGCTGATTATATCGTTACTTAAATTTTTCAAAAAGAGAATGTTAAATATTATTTGCCTTTGGCAAGATAATATTTAACAGGCGAAGAAGCATATGAGTGTTCTCACATTTTGATGAAGCAGTCCTATAGGATTTTAGCGTCATTATCGTCATCAAAATGTGGGCTACGAAGAAAAAACAAGGAAGGAAAAAATAGAATGGCATACACAATATTGCGATTTAAGAAAGACAAAGGTGGTGCCATAGCTGGATGTGAAAGACACAATGAAAGAAAAAAAGAAGCATATAAAAGTAATCCAGATATAGATATGAATAAATCTAAAGAGAACTATCATATCATACACGCACCACAATACACATATTCAAGAAAAATAAAAGAATTAATAAAAGAATATGGCTGTAAAACAAGAAAAGATAGTGTCAAATTAGTTGAAACATTGATAACAGCTTCTCCTGAATTTATGAATAGATTAAGCAAAGGAGAACAAAGGGAATATTTTGAAAGAGCAGTAAAATTTATGAAAGATGAAATTGGCGAAGATAGAATAATATCAGCAGTAGTACACATGGATGAGGCAACACCACATATGCATTTAGTATTTTGCCCTATAAATAAAGATGGTAAACTATCAGCTAAAAGTATTCTTGGAAATCAAAAAAGCCTTTCAGAATGGCAAACGAGATACTATAATTATATGCACGAAAGATGGAATGAACTTGAAAGAGGAAAATCAGCTCAAGAAACAAAAAGAAAGCATATTCCTACCTGGTTATTTAAGTTAGCTGATAATTTAGATAACTTATATAATCAATTATTAAAGAAAATTGAGAATATTAATATGATAGGAATGAAAAAGAATAAAGAAGAAGCTATTAATATTCTTTCAGAATTTGTTCCAAAGGCAGAGAAATTTTCGGCAAAGGTAAATTCTTATAACGATTATATAAATGAATTAGAAGAAAGAGTTTTAATTCAGAGAAAAGACAATAGAATACTAGCTGAAGAAAATCTTGACTTAAAAGAAAAAATTGAGAATAAAGATTTTGAAGTTAGTGAAAGAATTAGACTAATGCAAAATCAAGTTAATAAATACGAACGACTTATAAAGAAAGTTCCAGAGAATATTATAGAAAAAATCCCAAAGAAAGAAAAAAATAGAAAAAATAGAGAAAGATAGGAGGTTAATTATATGTCGCAAATAGTAAAAGAAGAAAAATTAGTATATACAGCTCAAGAAGTAGCTAAAATATTGCACGCAAGCCCAAATTATGTTTATGAATTAATACGAAAAGGAAAATTAAAGGCTTTTAAGCTAAAGAGCATACGAATTCTTAAATCTGCTTTAGAAGACTTCATAAAACAAAATGAGGGAAACGATTTGTCTGATATAGATAATGTTAGAAGATTATCAAAATATGAAGACAATGAAAGATAAAGTCCATGGGTAATGTCACTATACAAAAACGAGGTAATTATTATCAGTATAAAATTGAAGTGGCTAAGGTAGATGGAAAAAGAAAGTTTATAAATAAATCTGGGTTTGAAACAAAAGAAGAAGCAATAAAGGCTGGAAATCTAGCTTATGCAGAATATTTGAATACAGGATTAAACTTTAAGGAAACAACGATTTCTTTTAGTGATTATCTAGATTATTGGTATGAAAATTATTGTGAAACTACTCTAAAATATAATACAAGACGAACTTATAAAACTATAATGGATAAATATTTAAAGCCAGAACTTGGAAAGTATAGATTAAGTGCTTTATCAAGTGTTAAGCTAAATTCTTTTTTAGTAGAGCTTTGCAATAAGTACAATTATAAAAAATCATATTTTAATAATATTTTGAAAGTATTAAAAACAAGTTTTAGATTGGCAACTGATGTATTTGGATTTATAAGGTATAATCCAGCTATGACATTAAAACTGCCTAAAATAGAAGATGAGGTTGAATTTGAAAAGCATCTATATAATCAAGATGAAATAAATACAATATTAGAGCGATTTAAGAATGATGATGTATTCACTTGCGCTTTTATTACAGCTTGTTATACTGGAATGAGAACAGGAGAAGTTTGTAGCTTGACTTGGGATGATATAGACTTTGAAAATAGAGTTATAAATGTTAAGCATACAGTATATGATAAGCCTGATGATGGAAAAGGTAGATGGTATATGGGTACTACTAAAACTAAAAATGGAGTAAGACAAATATATATGAGTCCAACTTTATTTCAAGCCTTAATCAATTTTAAGAAGAAACAACAGCATTTAAAGAAATTATATGGATCTAAATATATAACCTATTATTTTGAAGATGTAATTGGTAAAAACGGAAAGTTAATAGAAAGACGAATTATTGAGAATAATGGAAATATTCTTCATATGAATATTGCAAATTTAGTTTTTACAAGACTGAATGGAAAATATGTAGGAAGAAATATTTTGAACTATCCATTTAAGATAATCCATAAAGAACTTGGGATTAAGGATTGTAGATTTTATGATTTAAGAGGAAGTTATGCAACAACTAATTTGAGAAATGGAGTTGAGATTAGAGATGTTGCAGATATTCTAGGACACAAATATATTGAAACAACTGAAAACTTTTATATATCAAGTACAGAGCAAAATAAGAAAGATGTTACAACAGCATTTGATAAGGTTATGACTTCTGAACTAATAAACGATATTATTAAATATGAAATTGCATACTAGAATATAGAGAGCTAGTATAATTACTAGCTCTCAAAAAAATTTTAACAAATATTTGAAAATATATTGTAAAAAAAAGTAATATGTTATAGAATAAGGATGTTTTAGGATGCAGAGGAGAAAAATATGAGATTTATAGGTAATAAAACTAATTTATTAAATGATATTTCAAAGGTAATAAAAGATAACTGTGATGGAACGGAGAAAGTGTTTTGTGACATTTTTTCAGGGACAGCATCTGTTTCACGATTCTTTAAAAATAAATATACTATTATATCAAATGATTTATTGTATTCATCTTATATTTTACAAATGGGTACAATAGAAAATACTGATACACCTACATTTGATAAGATAAGAAAAGTTTTAAATATAGAAGATGTATTTGATTACTTAGAAAATACTGATATATCAAAAGAAAACTTTAATAAATTTATATATGAAAATTATTCACCAAATGATAATTGTGAAAGAATGTATTTAACACCTGAAAATGCATTAAGAATCGATTTTATTCGTAATAAAATAGAAAATTGGAAAAATAAAGAATTAATAACAATAAACGAATACTATTATCTATTAGCATCACTAATTGAAGGAGTACCTTATGTTTCCAATATTACAGGTACATATGGTGCATACCTAAAGCAATGGGATAAAAGAGCATTTAAGAAATTTGAATTGATTAGATTGAATGTAATAGATAATAAGTCTAATAATAAATGCTATAATAGAAATGCTAATGAATTAATTAAAGAAATTAAAGGAGATATTCTATATTTAGATCCACCATATAATGAACGACAATATTTACCTAATTATCATTTATTAGAAACAATAGCTAGATATGATAATCCAGAGATAAAAGGAAAAACAGGTATTAGAAAATATGAAACCGAGAAATCAAATTATTGTATAAAGAACAAAGTTTATAATGAATTAAAAGAATTAATTAAAAAGGCTAATTTTAAGCATATTATTGTGAGTTATAATCAAGATGGATTATTAAGTGAAGATGAAATTAAAAGCATTTTAATAGATTGTGGAAACGAAGATACATACAAATTATATAAGATTCCATATAAGCAATATCAAAACAAACTAACAAAAAAATTAGATATACATTATGAATATTTATTCTATATATCAAAGATTAAAGAGCATAAAAAAGAAGATGTATATATAAATATTCCTATCCATAGTTTAGAGATGGTAAATGAAGAAAGTGAAAAATATGAATATACTGTAGATGTTATGTCTAGAAAGAAATTCTTAAAAAGTCCTCTTAATTATATTGGAGGAAAATATAAATTACTTCCACAATTAACAGAATATTTTCCTAAAAATATTAATACTTTTGTTGATTTATTCTCTGGGGGATTTAATGTTGGAATTAATGTAGATAGCAAGAAAACTATTTGTAATGATATTAATTCATTTATTATAGACTTATATAAAGAATTATATAATAAACCAATTAATGATGTATTACAACATATTGAAAATAGAATAGATGAATATGGATTATCCAAAGAAAATGAAGAGGCGTTTAAAAAGTTTAGAGTATATTATAATAAAACAAAAGATCCAATAGATTTATATACTTTATCTTGTTATTCATTTAATTATCAATTTAGATTTAATAATGATAAAGAATATAATAATCCATTTGGAAGAAATAGAAGTCAATTTTCAGACAACATGAGGAATAACCTTATATTATTTACTCAAAAGCTAAAAGATATGAACATTGAATTTTCGTCAGAGCAATTTGATAAATTGAATTTGCAAGATTTAAATAATAATGACTTTGTATATTGTGATCCGCCATATCTTATAACAACAGGTTCTTATAATGATGGAAATAGAGGCTTTAAAGATTGGAAAGAAGAAGAAGAATTAAAATTATATAAAGTACTGGACGAGCTAGACAAAAAGAATGTAAGGTTTGCATTATCTAATGTTATAGAGCATAAGGGAAAAGAAAATAAACTACTTAAAGAATGGAGTAAAAAATACAAAGTAATATATTTGACAAGTGATTATTCTAATTCAAGTTATAATACTACAAGAGAAAAAAGTATTGAAGTATTAATTGTAAATTATTAGGAGGTAACAAAGTTGATAGAATTAAGAAAAATGGGAAATCAGAATTTTAGAACTTTCGGCTGGGTACAAGATCCAAGTGATTTTGAATCATTAATTAAAGTTGTATCAATTTTTGATAATAAATCAGAAACACATAAGGAATTAGTAAATGAAAAAATTGATAGACTAATTGAAGAAAGAGATGGAAAAAGTCACTTTTTAGAAGTATTAAATAGTATACCATTAAAAATAAAATATGCTGATTTAGTTGGGACTTCTTTTATACCTAGATCTAGTGCTAGATGTAATGGAATAGTACAAGCAACAGTGAAAGGACAAGTAAGAGATTTTATTAGTGATTGGCCTGCAGATAATTTTGTTAGATGGGCGCAAGCACTAGGGTTTATAAAATATAATTATTTTGATGATTCTTTTGAAATTACAGAAGAAGGTTTGAATTTAACAGGTGCAAAAACAATTGAAGAAAAAGAAGACATTTTAATAGATTCTCTTTTAAGCTATCCACCAGCAGTTAGAATATTAAATCTATTATCTGACGGAAAAGTAAAAACCAAATTTGAATTGGGTAAAAATTTAGGTTTTATAGGTGAAGATGGATTTACAAGTATTCCTCAAGATGTTTTAATAATGACATTAGCTACAACTGAAGACACAAAAGAAAGAAACAAATTAAGAACAGATACAGAAGGTTCTTCAGATAAGTATGCTAGAATGATTGCTAAATGGTTATCTAAACTTGGATTATTAGTTCAAGTAGCAAAAGAAGTTGAATTAAATATTGGTGGAAAAAATTATAAAGAGAAAATTGGTCAATCATATATGATTACAGCAAAAGGAATACAATCACTAAATAAGGTAAATGGAAGAAGTAGGCATAAAAGAATTAGTAAAAATATATCATGGGAAATGCTCGCAACAAAAGGAACAGACAGAAATTACATTAGAACAAGGAGAGCATTGATAATAAAAAGCTTAATTGAATGTAAAAGTGGTCTAACTTTAGAAAAAATTAGAGATAGACTTGAAATACAGACAATATCCGAATTATTTACAGTAGTTAAAGATGATATAGATGGTCTTATAAATATAGGCTTAAACATAGAAAAAATAGGAGAAAAATATTATTTTAATGACGAAATAAATGATTTTATCATTCCAATAATTGAGAACAGCGAAAAATCAGAATTTACTCAAGAAAAAGATAATTTAAGAGAAAAACTAGACACATTATCTCATGAATACTTATCTTTAGTAGATTTAGCATTTGATAGTCAACAAAATAGATTATTTGAAATGAAAACGGTTGAATTACTTACTAAAGAATGTAATTACAAAGGAGTTCATTTAGGAGGCTCTAGAAAACCAGATGGAATCATTTATACAGAAAATAGTACTGATAATTATGGAGTTATTATAGATACTAAAGCATATTCTAATGGATATAATTTACCAATATCTCAAGTTGATGAAATGGTTAGATATGTAGAAGAAAACAATAAGAGAGAAAAAGAAAGAAATAGTAATGAGTGGTGGAAAGAATTTGGAGATAATATAAATAAATTTTACTTTTCATTTATTTCTGGAAAATTCATTGGTAATATAGAGGAAAAATTACAAAGAATAACTATATTTACTAATGTATATGGAAATGCAATGACTATAATTACATTACTTTATCTTGCTAACGAAATAAAAGCTAATAGACTAAAGACTATGGAAGTAGTAAAATATTTTGACAATAAAGTTTATTAAGATAAAGAGGGATTTAAATGTTTATATCTAATTTAATAGTAAAAAATTATAAATTATTTAACGATGAATTTAAAATATTAAATTTTAATGTGCCAGATAATATAAAATATGGAACAGGATTAACAACTATAGTAGGAGAAAACGGGTGTGGTAAAACTACTATATTAGATGCAATAGCTAGTAGTTTACTAGAGTATAAAGCAGAAAGTTTTGATATTTCAGATATGAACGATTCAAATAAAGAAACTGAAATAACAATTGAAACAAAAGATACTTTTAATGTTAAAAGTGTTTTTCCAAATTCAAGTTTTGATGCAAAGGGATTTAAGTTTATAGGAAAAACAAGAGAAAAGTCGAATCAAAATAAATTGCTGTCACTTATAATGACTGATCAATTATATATAAGTACAGATGATGAGAAACCTAAACCAGGATCGCCAGATTTAAGAATGAAAGTCACTAATTCTTTTGGAACAAGAAGATTTAATGAATTAGATGTATTATATTTAGATAAAAACAGATTGTATCAGACTAGAGCTGGTACATATAATGATACAAGATTTGATAGAATAATGGATGATTTTAATTTTCAATATTATAAAAATCAAGATAGTGTAGAAAATCTTAATACTATGCTAAATGAAAAAATAAAGAAAGAATTATCAAATAAAAACTTAGAAAAAGCAATTAATAAATTTAAAGAAATAAGTGGGCATAGTCTTAAATTAGATTTTATTGATAATTATTTACCTTTTAAAAAAGCTAATCTCGTAGTTGAAACACCATCAAATATGCAAATTGACTTAGCCTCTTTAGGCTCAGGATATGAAATGATGTTTTCTTTAATATATTCATTTTATATGTCGAAACAAAGTGGCAAAAAACTTATAATATTAATTGATGAACCAGAATTACATTTACATCCTAGATTACAAGAAAAGTTTGTCGATTTTATATTGGAGATATCCAAAGATTCTCAAGTTATACTAACAACTCATTCACCACTATTAATTAAGCAGTTAGCTTATAATGAAAATGTAAAGAATATAGTTTTGAAAAAGGATAAAGATGTAAAAGAATTTGATGAAAGAAAACTGTCGTATATATCAAGTAATGAAACTAATTATTTAGCATTTGATTTACCTTCTGAGGAATATCATAATGAGTTATATGAATCCCTAATGGAAAAATATAGTACAAGTAATGGAATAAAGAGATTTGATAATGAATTTTTTATACAACAGAAAAAAGAGGACAAAATATATCCGTGGGAAAAACAGCCTAATCAAGTTAGTATACACACTTTTATAAGGAATCAGATACATCATAGGAAAGATAATCGGGGTTGCTAAAATAGATGATTTAAGAAAATCTATTGAAGTAATGAGATCATATTTATAAATTTTAAATTGCAAATACTTGAATTTTCCTTTTAGTTAGTATATACTAAAAACATAATAACGAATGTAAACATTGTTTGCATTTTGTTTGCAAAAAATTAGAAAGCATAATAAAAATGATACTAATAATACAATTAATATAAATGACAAAAATACTTGATATTATTAGTATAAATAGATACAAATAGTATTGATAATATAATTAGTAATTCGCCATGTGGTAGTGGTAAAAAGTATAAAAATTGTTGTGGAAGAAATCAATAAACTTAATATTATTAAAGGAGTGTATCCAAGAATAAAATGGAGACACTTCTTTTTATATTAAAAAATGGTTAATAAGTATTGAATAACTAATACTTACATGATACAATACAAATGTTCGCAAACACAAAATTGGAGGTATTCATAATGGATAATACAAATGGAGATATTATAATATATCAAACAGATGACGGATTGACAAAAATAGATGTTAAAGTCGAAAATGAAACAGTATGGTTATCACAACAACAAATGGCAGAATTATTTGGCACTTCAAGAACAAATATCATAGAACATATAAATAATATTTATGCAGAAGAAGAATTAGATAAGGAATCAACTTGTCAAAATTTCCGACAGGTTCGAAAAGAGGGAAGCTTCCCATGTATTAAGCAATAGCTTATACATGAGAAGCTTAAATTTTGTGTTACTTAATTAAATTTTTGAAATCCTACTATAGAAGAAAGAATCGCTTTTTTCATAGAAGCCCATTTTTTTCCAGAACTCTTTGGAACCGTTAAATGGACACCATAATTCCAGCTCGTAAATACCACGCTCACGGCAGAGATTTGCGACTGCTTGATATAATTTTGTTCCCAGCCCTTTTAAATGTTCAAAAACTGAAAATTCTGCGATGGTACAAGTTTTTCCAGTAAATTTAAGAAAAACGATGCCGATTGTTTCACCCTCATCATTCTTATAAAAATAAAAAGCATATTTGGGGTCTTTCATAACTTCTAAAAATTCCCATTTCTTCAGAATTGTAATGTTTGTTACTTCACGAATTTGTTTCATGGGTACTGGGAAAACTTCCCCTCTTCTGGCAAAACTATATTCTACTTTAGAAAAATTTTTCCGATACTCCCGATAATCATTTTCGGTAATACCAATTAGGTATGACATAGTAACACTCCTTTCAAATTTAATAGCTTAATTATAGCATATTTTAAGCAAAATTACAAAATTATGTACACCAAATATATATTAATTGATAAAATATATAAGATGTGAAACTTTTATCTACTTCTATATGACTATATAGTAGAAAGGGGGATAAAAATTGAGTATTCAAATATACAAAAGAGATTTTGAAAAAATATATAAAGAAACATATAGCAAAGTACTAAAATTTGCAGTAATAAAATGTAGAAATCTTGATGATGTAAATGACATAATTCAAGATACATATTTAGAATTATTAAAGTTACTTAAAAAGAAAAAAATGTTAGAGGTAGAGAATATAGAAAGTTATGTACTTGGAATAGCAAATAATATATTAAAAAGATATTATCACAAAAAGAAAAAAGATAATATCGTATACTGTTATCAAGATGATAGTAACTTAATAGAAGACATAGAAGATTCATTTGATTTAGAAGCAAATATTATAACTAAAAATAATGTAGCAAAAGTATGGAAATATCTAAAACAGAAAGATTTAATTACAGCAAAAATATTCTACTTATATTTTGCAGTTGACTTAAAAATTACCGAAATATCCAAAGATTTGGAGCTAAATGAATCAAACATAAAAAACAGAATATATAGAACACTTAAAGAGCTAAAAAGATATTTAGGAAAGGATGTGGATAGAAATGACTAATGAAGCATTTAAAAGTTATGTTGAAAAAGAATTTAATGCAGCTGTGAATTACGAAAAAATTCTTGCAAAAGAAAAAAATATTTTTTCTAAAAAGATTTTTAACTTTGTAGCAACATTATTAGTTATAGCAGTAACAGGTCTGATGTCTAGACAGATTTATGCTAAAATCAAATGGAATATAGAATTTAAAGAATATAAAGAAAGTCCAAGTATATCGGCTAAGGGAAAATTAAAAGAGGTAAAAGATACACGGTTATGCAGAAGTTATTAATATGGATTATCTAATGCAAGATGGTATTGGAATAAAAATAAATTCAATTTTACTTACAGATGATTGTTTAGATTTTGATATAACATTTAAATTTAATGAAGAAATAAATGTTGATTCTAAAAACTTTTCATTTGGATATGCTGTATATGATGAAAACAAAAATATATACAACATACAACCAAGATTGTTTTCTAAAAATAAGGAAAATAATAAAATTTCTTTTATATATAAAGAATTAGGCTTAAATTATGATACAAAGAGTGCAACTGCACAACAGTTTAGTGATATAGCAACACAGCAAATTACGGGCGTTAGCGAAGCAAACAGAACTATAGATTTTAATTTAACACTTAGAGCTAAAGATAAGTTTCCTCAAAGCAAAACAATATATATTAAAATATTTGATTTAGGTTATACCATGTCAGATATAGAAAATGAAAATAATGAGCTAACAATAAAAAATTCTGAGGATTTTAATTTGAGTAAAGCGAAATGGAATCTTGAAATAGAAGTACCTAAGAAATTTTATGAACGAAATACTACAGAACTTACAACAAAAAATAACATTCCAGGAATAGATATTGAAAATATTTTAATATCAGAAACAGGTATGACAATTAAATTTAAATCAAAAGAATATGATAAGATAGTCAAAAGTGGAATAGACATGGAAGCAGAGAATTTTCAAAAGCAAATTTCGGAAATATTAAGTATAACTGATAAAGAAGGAAATACTTACAAAGTAAGTAATAGTGGAACAACACAAGAGAAATATGAATATAAATTAAGCATAGATGCCGGAATAAATGATTTTACAAAAAAATTATATATAAATTACAATTACAATGGAACAAAATATACGGAAGAGTTAATAGAAAAATAATATTTGACCTTATTCAAATAATAAGAAGCATTCCATTTATGCTTCTTATTTTTATATTAAATTAATAGTTTAGCTTAACAACAGCAGTTCCATTAATTATTTTTATACATCCTTCATTAGGATATATAGACATACTAATATATTCTTCTGAATTCATTATGTCATTATAACTTTCCATAGTACAAATATCTCTTCCGATACCTAAATGATCTTGCAAGAATATTTGCCAAGTCCAAATATTTACGTCAGACACGTCAAAATTAGTTAAATCTAACAAGCTATCATTTTGTACACTAAAATCTAAATGCCCTAGAATTACAATAGGTGTTGTATTTGTAATTTCGGAATTATCTTCTATACTAGATAAGATTCTATTGCCAACAGCAAACATTTGATCATTATATAATTTTGTTGCTATATATGTTGCATTATTAGATAATATAAATGTCCATATAATTAGTGCTGAAATAAAGTAAGATAAAATTTGAATAATATTGTTAAATTTACTATTTTTATTAATTCTATTTGCTTTATTAAAACTACTATTGGTAAATAAAGTGATGTAGCCATTAATAAATTTATGTCCCTAGATTGAGCAATTAATTCTATAGAGCATGCAAAAATAGGGAATAGTAAAATGCCTAATAATAGTAAAATTAGTTTAGTTTGTGTTTTATAAATTTTTCTATTTATAATTAATATTATAAAATTTATTAAAATAAATATAAAAAGTATTGCGTAAAAAATATGTCTGTACCATCCAGTATTGTTTAAGATATTATCTGAAAAATAAAAATTAGCAAAAGTGGTATATGCATTTTGTATTGATGGTAAAATATTTTTTATGGTTTCCAAACTAAAAATTGTATTTCCACTGCTGTAAGAAGTTATATTAAGCCCTAATATTGCGATTATTATGTTTAAACCAACATAATATAAAATCATACCTACAGCTATAATTGCAATATCTACAAATAGTTTTTTCAATATTTCTTTACATGTTAGTTTATCATCAATTAATTTAAAAATATAAGATAAGAGTAATAATCCAGTTATTACACAAAGATATGCCTGATAAAATGCAAGTGTAGCAATTATGCAAATTAAAGTAAATATTATATTTTTGAAATTTTTGTCTTTATTAATAAAATATATTGATAGAACTGCAAATAACATTGCAAAAGTATATCCATTAGCTGTATAAGGATACATTAAAGTAAGTGATAATGTTGGTGTTACAACAATTAATATACTGGTTAAAATCCTTAAATAGTTCTTTTTTATATGTAATGCTTCATTTAAGAATATAGCTGAAAAAGATATTGTAATTAATGAAATAGTCGTAGTTAAGATTGAACCTACAACAGATCCTCTTAACATATCAGAAAAAGGAATAAGAAATCTTCCAAGAGAAATTTCCCAACCTTTAGCTAAAAAAGAGCCATAATGCCAATAAGCGTCATATGCTAATAGTTCATTTGAATATAATGTAAAATGTACTAGTAACCCAATAATAAAAGTTACAATAAAAGTAATTTTTCTATCTTTAGTAAACCATTTCGAAATTTTACTAAAGATATTATCAAGTGTAATGTTTTCTAACATAAATTTTCCCCTTTTATTTGAATAAAATTATTATAACATATTAAATAATTACTTGTTATTCTTTTTTTAAATATGATACAATCTATAAAAAAGGTGGGAGAAGAAAATGCCAGGTTATATAATTCATTTAGCTGTTGGAAATGAGTTTATAAAGAATCACCCAACAGAAATATTAGATAAAGATAAATTCATAGATGGAGTAATATATCCAGATTTAACTTATGATAAATCAAAAACACATTATGGACCTAAAAGTAGTATGACAAATTTAAAAAACTTTTTTTTAGACAAAGAGATTGATACAGATTTTAATAAAGGATATTGTATGCACTTAATTACAGACTATCTTTTTTATAATAAGTTTTTAAAAGTTTTCTATGGAAGAGACGAACTACATAATGAATATGATTTAACAAATTATTATCTACAATCAATATTTAATGTGGTAGTTCCAGAGAAGATAAAAGATAAAGTAAAATATAAAAATGGTGGAACTTGTAAAATGTTATTTCCAGACGATATAGTTTCATTTATAAAGGAAACGGGGAAGTATGATTTAGAAAAAGTTAAAACTGAAGCTTTAAATAATAGCGAGGATTGGCTAAAAATAAGACCATTAGCCGATATAAAAATTAAGTAGGGGGATAGTATGGAAACAGAAGAGAACAATAAAAAAAATTTAAAATTAAGTCCAAAACATTTCGTTTTAAAAGCGGGTAGAAATATGGTAGATAAAATTAAAAACTTTGCTAAGCAAGTTGCCGAAAACTATAAAAATGGATTTACATATGTTTCAGATAGACCTGGTAGAGAAGCAAACGGAAGACTTCAAGATAAATTGGATAAAATGGCAGAAGCAAGTTTTGAAAATTCATTAAGAATGAGTGGAATGAACGAAGAAGCCATAAAAAATATTGAGCAAAAAATAGCAAATGTAGAAACAAAAATGTATGATTTTTTCGATAAAGGTATAGGAAAGCTAGACAAATTGGTTGATAAATGGAATGACTATATAGAAAATACTAAAAATGAGAAAAAAGGAGTAGAAGATGGAAAAGACGAAAGATAAAGTTAGTTGTGCATATAAAGAAATTTATGAGATTTTAAAAATTTTTCCTAAAGAATTAGTGGATAGAATACCTAAATATAAACTAGATTATATTAAACAAAACATGGATGAAAGTTATGAATATAATATTACTAAAGAAACTTTTGATGGAAAGACAATGCTAGATGAAACAGCTGCAATTTTAGCTATTTTATTTAGAGATTACTGGGCAACAGAAAAACAAAAAAATAAAATTATAAATTACCATAATACTCAAAGAGAAAAAATGGCAAATGAAATAAAAGAAAAATATGATCCAGAGAATGTGTTTAAAAGAAGAAATATAGAACAGGAAAAAGTAAAGAAAACTAAAGAAGAGTTAGCAGTAGTTGAATATAAGGATAGCATTTTTAAAAAATTCCTTAGCAAAATAAAGGCACTATTTAGAAGATAGCTGTATTCCTTATAACTGCTTTTATATATAAAATAATTTATAAAAAATTATAAATTAATATTGTAATTTTTTATATCTTGATATATAGTATGCAAAAGGGTGAGAAAAAATGCAAAAATTTGGCGAAGAAACAAAATTGAATATAGCAGAAAAATTAAAGGCAAAATTTGCTTTTTTTGGCAACCCAACAAAATATTTATCTATGTATTACTAATTCATTTATGAATTAGTATTTTTTTTGCCTAATTAATAAGTTATTACGAAAATAATTTATCAATTAAGCAAAAAAATATATATAAGAAAGAGGGGGAATCTTTAAATGGAAGAAACAAAATTACTTCTAGATGTAAACGAAAAACCAACAATAGGAAAATGGATTATTTTAGCAATACAGCATGTTTTTGCAATGTTTGGTGCAACGATATTAGTACCAATACTAGTAAATAGTTCAGCAGGTACAGAAGTACTAACAATACCTGTAGCGCTAGCTACATCAGGTATAGGAACTTTAATTTATATACTGTGTACTAAAGGAAGATCACCAGTATATTTAGGAAGTTCATTTGCTTTTATTGCACCTCTTGCAGCTGCATATTTAAAAGGTGGAATTTCTGGGGCAATGACAGGAATTATGGTAGTAGGTCTTATTTATGTGATATTTGCTACATTAATACACTTCATAGGCAAAGATTGGATACATAAGTTACTACCACATGTAGTTATAGGACCAATGATAATGATAATCGGATTAGGTTTAGCTCCTAATGCAATATCTCAAATTGGATTAGGAACAGACACACAAATAGAATGGAAAGGTGTAATAGTAGCATTAATAACATTTTTAACAACAGCTATTGTTATGGTTAGAGGAAAAGGATTTTTAAAGATTGTTCCTTTCTTAATTGGAATAGTTGTAGGTTATATAGCATCTATATGTCTAGGATTAGTAGATTTTACACCAGTTGCAGAAGCAGCATTCTTTAGTATGCCAAACTTTATATTACCATTTGTAAATTATGCACCAAACTTTTCAGCTTTACTTACTATAGCACCAATAGCATTAGTTACAATGGCAGAACATATTGGAGACCATACAGCTTTAAGCTCAATAATAGGAAAAGATTTACTTAAAAATCCAGGATTAGATAGGACATTGCTTGGAGATGGTATTGCAACATTTGTAGCCGGTATGCTTGGAGGTCCTGCTAATACAACATATGGTGAAAATACTTCTGTAGTAGGAATGACAAAAGTCGCATCAGTTTGGGTAATAGGATTAGCTGCAATAATAGCAATATGTTTAGCATTCCTTGGTAAATTTACAGCACTTATTTCTACAATACCAAATCCAGTATTGGGTGGGGTTTCATTACTTCTTTATGGTTTTATCTCTGTTAATGGTTTAAAAGTTTTAATAGAAAATCATATTGATTTTGGAAAGGCAAAAAATATAGTTGTAGCATCAACAATGCTTGTTTTAGGTCTTGGTGGAGCTGCAATATCAATAGTATCTGGTGATTTATCTGTTACAATTTCTGGAATGAGCTTAGCTGCAATAGTAGGAATTTTATTAAATCTTTTATTACCAGATGAAAAAGAAAATAAACCTGAAAAAGTAGAGGAAGAAAATAATGATACAAAAGAAGAAAAAAGTGACGAAAATAGTGAAGTAAAGAGTGAAGATAAAATGGAAAATACAGAAGTTATAGCAGAAACTACAGCAAAGGAACAGATAGGAATAAAAAATATGAATATAAATGTATTAGACAATCCGATTATAGAACATAAATTATCAATTATAAGGAATAAGAAAACAGGAACAAAAGAATTCAGAGAAATAATAACAGAGATTGCAATATTCTTATGTTATGAAGCAATGAAAGATGCAAAATTAAAAGAAGTAGAAATTGAGACACCATTATGTAAGACAAAAGCTAAAGTATTAGAAGAAAATAACTATGCATTTGTACCAATATTAAGAGCAGGTACAGGAATGTTAGATGGGCTATTACAAGTAATACCAAATGCTAAAATAGGTCATATAGGCTTGTATAGAAATGAAGAAACTTTAGAGCCAGTAAAATATTATTATAAAATGCCAAAAGATATTAGCAATAGAGAAGTACTAATTTTAGATCCAATGTTAGCAACAGGAGGTTCTGCTGCAGATACAATTAAATGCCTAAAAGAAGATGGAGTAAAAAAGATTAAATTTTTATCAATTATATCTGCTCCAGAGGGAATAAAGAAATTAAATGAAGAATATCCAGATGTAGAACTATATACAGCAGCAATAGACGAAAAGTTAAATGAGCATGGATATATCTTACCTGGGTTAGGAGATGCAGGAGATAGAATATTTGGAACAAAATAGATCGGACTTTCCTCGGAGGGATTTTGGGGACGGTCCTAAAATCCCTATATAAAAATAGTAGTTCGTCATAGCTATGATGAGCTACTATTTTTACCTAAATTATTAAAAAGGGAAAAAAAGAACGTCCCCATATCCCTATTCCCGAATCCTGACTTGAAAAAAATATATACCTATGATAAGATTGTGACACAAATAAAGGATTGGAGTGAAGATATGATAGAGCTAGAAGAAAATCAAAAAGAACTTCAAACATTATCAGAAAAACTTAAAGAAATCGGTGAATCCCTTTGAAGTTGATAAATTAAAATCTAGATTAGCTGACTTAGAAAAAGAAACTTTAAAACAAGGTTTTTGGAGTAGTAATAATAGTAAAATTTTGCAAGAAATTAAAATTCTAAAAGATAAGATTAATTCATATACTAAAATAGATACAAGTTTAAAAAATCTAATCGAGATGAATAATTTATTAACATTAGAAGAGGAGCAAGAACTTGTAAAAGAATTACTAGAAGATACCAAAAATGTAAAAAAAGATATTGAAGAATTAGAAATTAAAACATTATTGTCAGGTCAATACGATGTAAATAATGCAATAGTATCTATGCATCCGGGAGCAGGTGGTACAGAATCACAAGACTGGGTAGAAATGTTATACAGAATGTATACTAGATGGGCAGAAAAACATAATTTTGTAGTTAAAGAGCTTGATTATCTAGAAGGCGATGAAGCTGGGATAAAAAGTGTTACATTTTTAGTACAAGGTGAATATGCATATGGCTATTTAAAAGGCGAGATGGGAGTACATAGATTAATCAGAATTTCCCCATTTGATAGTGGTGGCAGAAGGCATACATCATTTGCTTCTGTAGAAGTATTACCGGAAATCGAAGGAGATATAGAAATAGAAATAAATCCAGATGATTTAAGAATAGATACATACAGGGCATCAGGAGCAGGAGGTCAACATATAAATAAAACCTCTTCTGCTGTAAGAATAACACATATACCTACAAATACGGTTGTAGCCTGCCAATCAGAACGTTCTCAAATACAAAATAGGGAAACAGCAATGAAGATGTTAAAATCTAAACTATTTGACTTAAAAGAAAAAGAAAGGCAAAAAAATATAGCAGATTTAAAAGGAGAACAAAAAGACATTGCATGGGGAAGCCAGATTAGGTCATATATATTTTGCCCATATACATTAGTAAAAGACCACAGAACAAATTATGAAGTTGGTAATGTACAAGCTGTTATGGATGGACAAATTGATGATTTTATAGAAGAATATTTAAAAAAATTCAATAGATAAATACAATATAAAACATTTTATGATATAATTTGATAAGTTTATGAAATAAATATTTGTAACCATTTAAAAAGTTACGAAAAAGTATTTATTTTCATATATTATATAGAAGTGATATTTAATTAAATTTGCTTCTTACATTATAAAAAAGAGGTTGTCAGATATGGACACAATAGTATTAAAATTTGGAGGGAGTTCAGTTTCAGACAATATTAAATTAAATATTGTAGCTGATAAAATTAAAGAATTTTACAAGGAAAACAATGTAGTAGTTGTAGTATCTGCTCAAGGAAAAACTACAGATAATCTATTAAGAGAAGCACATGAATTAAGTAATGTTCCAAATGAAAGAGAACTAGATACATTATTAAGTGCAGGCGAGCAAATTTCGATGTCTAAATTAAGCATTTTACTTAATAGATTAGGCTATCCAGCAATTTCGCTTACAGGCTGGCAAGCTGGAATATTTACAAGCGCAACAAATCAGTCAGCAGTTGTAGAAAGTATAGATACAACAAGGATAGAAAAAGAATTAGCAGAAAGAAAGATTGTTATTATAGCAGGTTTCCAAGGTATAAACGAAAAAGGAGATATAACAACTTTTGGAAGAGGTGGCTCAGATACCACAGCAGTTGCAGTAGCTGCAGCATTAAAAGCAGATAAATGCTATATATTTTCTGATGTTGATGGGGTATATTCTACAGACCCAAATAAAATACAAGATGCAAAAAAAATATCAGAGCTTTCTTATGAAGAAATGCAAGACATTTCAAATGAAGGAGCAAAAGTTTTGCATAATAGATGTGTAGAAATTGGAAAAAGATTTAATATTCCAATAATTACAAAGTCGACATTTAATAATAGACTAGGAAGTGTAATAAATGATAAGATAGAAGATACGAAAGTTAAAAGTATCGTAAAAAATGATAATATAATTTTAGTAACTGCAAAACAAGAAATGTATACACCTAGAATGATAAATCGTATATATAGAAAGTTATTAGATAACAACATATTTATTAATAACATAATAAATAAGAGTACATCAAATTTAGAAATTCAGTTTACTATTAAATCAGCAGAATTTAATAAATTTGAAAATGTAATAACAAGCCAATATCCTAAATTAGATTGTTCTTATAAAAATATTAGTAAAATATCAATTATAGGCTATGGAATAATGAATGATGCAACTATCATAACAAAAACGATGCAAATATTAGATACAAATGCACTAGAAGTCTTAAATATTCAAACAAATGAATCAAAAATAAGAATAATATTTAAGGATAAACTAGGGGATAATATATTAGAGCAATTGCATAATGAACTAATTGTTTAAATTAAAACCGGGATTTAAAGAACGTCCCTAAATCCCGAGGAAGCGTCCAAAAATCCCTGCTAGGAATGTTCCGAATCCCGGTTAAATAAAGGAGGATACATATGAAAAATATTTCAAAAGACAAATTAAAAAAATACGAAAGAAGCTTTAATCAAAATGAGAACAAAGTAATTACAAATGCAGTTACTAAAAATGGATTTTTTAAATCTTGCGAAAATTATGATGAAATACGAAATGCAAGATATGAATTTTCTGTAAATTTAAAACAAGGTAATATAACTAACCAAAAACAAAGTGGAAGATGTTGGATTTTTGCATCTACAAATTTTCTTAGATATTTCCTAATTAAAAAATTAAATATAAGTACAATAGAGTTATCACAAAATTATATTGCATTTTATGATAAATTAGAAAAATGTAACTATTTCTTAAATAATATAATTGACACAATAGATAGACCAACAACAGATAGACATGTAACATTTTTCTTAGATGCACCTATAAATGATGGCGGTCAATGGGATATGTTCTTAAATATTATAAAAAAATATGGAATTGTACCCAAAAGTGCAATGCCAGAAACTTATAATTCTTCAAATACTTCAGAAATAAATAAAATTTTAAGACGCATATTAAGAATGTATGCATACGAATTAAGAACAAGCTATAAAAAGAAGAAAAATTTAGAAGATATAGAAAATCAAAAATTAGATATGTTAGAAAATATCTATGCGATTTTATGTACTGCATTCGGTAGACCACCAGAAAAATTTGATTTTGAATATACTGATAAAAAGGACGAATTTCACAGAGATTCTGATATAACGCCAACAGAATTTTATGATAAATATATAAAAGATTTAAACTTAGATGATTACATAAGCATAATAAATGCACCAAATGAAGATAGACCATTTTATAAGAAATATACAGTAAATTATATTGGTAATGTTGCAGATGGTAATAGAATTACATATTTAAACTTACCAATAGAAAGATTAAAAGAAATGGCAATCGCTCAACTTTCAGAAGGAGTACCAGTATTTTTTGGAAGTGATGTTGGACAAGAATCTTCAAGAGAATTAGGAATATTATCTCGTAATTTGTATAATATCAAAGATATAATAAATATTAAAGATACAATGGATAAAGCTACAAAACTTGAATATAGGGAAAGTGCTATGACTCATGCAATGATGTTTTTAGGTGTCAATCTAGATGAAAATTGGAAAGGTAACCGTTGGAAAGTAGAAAATTCATGGGGAGATTCTACAGGAAATAAAGGTATTTATCTTTTAACAGATGATTGGTTTAATTCATATGTATATCAAGTTGTAATTAATAAAAAACATTTAAAACCAGAAGAGCTAGAAGCATATAATGAAAATAAATATTATATGGAATTAGAGCCATGGGATCCAATGGGAACATTAGCTGATTAGGAGAATATTTATGTATGATTGTATAATAATTGGTAAAGGACCTGCAGGAATTTCAGCTGCAATTTATATAAGTAGGTCTAACTTAAAATGTTTAGTAATAGGCAAAAGTGAAACAGCTTTAAGAAAAGCTAAAACTATCGAAAATTACTATGGATTCGAGAAGCCAATATCAGGTGAAGAACTTTTTAGAAGAGGAATAAAGCAAGCAGAAGAGCAAAATATAGAAATAAAAACAGATGAAGTTTTAGACATAGAATATGGTAATGAAACATATATTGTTAAGACTGTAAATAGCGAGTATGAAACAAAAACAATTATTCTCGCAACAGGAAAGAGCAGAAAAAGTTCTAATATAGCTGGTGAAAAAGAATTCGAAGGAAAAGGAATAAGCTATTGTGCAATATGTGATGGTTTTTTCTTTAAAAATAAAAATGTTGCAGTAATAGGTAGTGGTGAGTATGCACTTCATGAAGCTGAAGTATTAAGAAATGTAACAGATAAGGTAAGTATATTTACAAATGGCAGTCAGCTTCCAGAAAACAGGTCAGTAGAAATACAAAATATTATAGAAGGAAAAATTGATTCTATAAGAGGAGAGAAAAAAGTAGAAAGTATCGTTTTAGAAGATAGTAGAAGTATACCTGTTGATGGAATATTTATAGCAGAGGGAATAGCATCAAGTAGTGACTTTGCAAAAAAACTTGGTATTATAGTAAAAAATAACAATGTCGTAGTAAATGAAGATATGGAAACTAATGTACCTGGTATTTATGCAGCAGGAGATTGTACAGGTGGATTACTTCAAATATGTAAGGCAATATATGAAGGTGCTAAATGTGGTTTAAGTATTGCTAAACAATTAAAAAATATATAAGGAGGTTTTTATTATGAGTAAAGTAATTGAAATATCAGAAGATAATTTTGAATCAGAGGTTTTAAAATCAGAGTTACCAGTATTAGTTGATTTTTGGGCTCCATGGTGTGGACCATGTAGAATGATGGGACCAATAGTTGATGAAATATCAGAAGAAAACTTAGAATTAAAGGTTTGTAAAGTAAATGTAGATGAAGCATCAGAATTAGCCATAAAATATGATGTAGAGAGTATCCCAACATTAATTTATTTTAAAAATGGAGAAGTGAGAGCTACAATGATTGGCTTAAGAACAAAACAAGATATAATGAACGAAATATCATAGTAAAAATAAGCTACTAGTTAATGTTAATCTAGTAGCTTATATATTATTTATATGAAGAATAAATATCTAATAAGGTATTTAATTCACGTGTTGGGGGATATTCCTCTTCAGAATACCTACATAATAAAGTGACATATAATTTTTCTTTATCATTTAAATATCTATAACAATTTGTTTTTAAATCTGCCAAGTTACAATATTTATATTCTGGCTTAAATATTCTTACTCTTGCAATTAATTTTTGTTTTATTTCGTTTTGAAGTGTGTTTATACAATAAATATAGTTTTTATTTCTAAAATTTTCTTTTAATAATTTATTATCTATCAAATCGTTCATCATCTCCTTGACCTTGTGGTAATACCTTTATAAATATTCCTTCTTTAGTTCTTTCTAGGATAGAATTTGTATCCAAATTAATATATGTTTTGTGTATTTGCTTATCTTTAGGTGCTTTTTTAAAATGCATTGGTACACAGGTTGCATCAGACAAAAATCTAAAATGATTAACTACTTTTTGGCTATAAGCCTTATTATTTTTAGATACTTGTTTAATTGTTTTCTTAGATTTTTTACTCCATGGAACCATTATATGTGATTTTACTCTTTTTCCATTTGGCATATCCCAATCATCTGACCCGGCATAAATAGGAACAATAGGACTTTTAAAATATTCTTTTGCAAAATCAGCAAATATATTTTGAGGAAGATGAACATTTACTGGAAACATAGAGTTGATATCTACCGCAAAGTCCACGAAGTGTTTTACTTCTCCAAATGTACCATCTTCAGAAACTCTATCTACTACGATTCCATAATTTCTTTTTTGATTGTCGTTTAGTTCTAAAAAACTATAAAGAGATAATGCAATACGATTCTTAGAAGATTTTAAACGATGAATTGCATTGGCGAATTGCGAAAATCTTACCATGTCTTCGCCAACATCATTTTTAGAAGCAGGGAGACGTTTAGAAAAATATTCCTTATACTCTTTTCCATAAGATTTTTTTAATTCTTCTTCTAAAGGTGTCATAGAATAATATCTTCTATCTGAATTATCATCATCTAATATCAATTCTCCACTGCGAGTTAATTCTTCTATTTTTGTTTCATTTTCTGTATAATAGGCTTCTGTTGGATAGTAGAAAAGTTCCATTTTTAGAAGAATATTTTTTAAATCTTCAGTTTCTATTTGTGGGGCTTCGGAACCATTTACTAAAAGAGGTTCTAAATTAAATTCTGAAATTGCATACATTGCTCTAGAATATGAATTTAATATATGTAATGCTCTATTTGTATACATTATATTGATTCCTAACAAATCAACTGTACTTAAAGTTTTTTGAACCTCTGGAGATAAGCCTGTCTTTATAGCACTTTTATCTTGCTTTAATTCTGAAAGACCAATTTCATCAAACTGATTGTTGGCAGTTTCTAACCATTCATCTAAATAGCCCATTGAATCAAACAAACTAACTAGTTCCGCATTTGATTGTATTAAATCTTCTCTAATGCTTGATTCGGTATAATCTAGGTATGTCCTCATATATGCGGGTATTCCATCAAGAAGTAATTCGAATGCATCAAGATAACGTTTTCTTTGTATTAATGGCAAACGTGCTAACATTTTTTCTGCCATATTATATTTTTCTTGTCTAGATTTATCTAAATCTAATATGCTATCAAATATGGGTCCATAATTTTTTCTTATTTCAGATTCTACTTGAGGATATAGATGTCTCATAAATAATAATAAATTAGTTAAATTTTCGTCAAAACTATTTGTATGCATAAAGAAGTCCTTATCAGAGGATAAATTATTTTTTTCTATATGGTCTGTAATTTCATTATATTTTTTAGGATTTTTTAATAAATAAAGACAAGCATTATATGCAGTTACTTGATTTAATGTATGTTCGTTATAAAAAGAAACTGTTTTTAGTCTTGAATTATAAGTGTTTAATAAATTATAGATGCTAAAATCTCCCATATTTGGATTGTTAGCCTTTTCTCTTTGAACAAATCTATATATTCTGTCAATATCTATATTTATTTCTTTATATTTAAATGGCTTAAAATCAGATACCATTCCTTCAGCTTTATCAATAGCGTATTTAAAATTCATAAAGTACATAAGTAGCCCTCCCAATGATTAACATAATTATTATACTATATTTTAGTTGTTTAAACAATAGTTTTGCTAAATTATGGTATATATGGTACAATGTGAACATAGGAGAGATGATATGAAAAAAGGAAGAGTTTTATTAGGAATGAGTGGAGGAGTAGATAGTAGCGTATCTGCTTTACTATTAAAAACTGAAGGTTATGATGTTATAGGTGTTACTTTGTCACTTTCTAACCATACAGATGCTAAAGATGCTAAAGAGGTATGTGATAAGCTAGGAATAGAACATATTTCTATAGATATGCAAGAAAGTTTTAAAAAATATGTAATAGATAACTTTATAGATTGTTATGCGAATGCACTTACACCTAATCCCTGTATAGAATGTAACAGAAAACTAAAATTTGGAGAGATGTATAAAAAAGCCAAAGAACTAAATTGTGATTTTTTAGCAACAGGGCATTATGCCAAAATAGAATATAATGATGAATATAATCAATATGTATTAGAAAAATGTATAAATACTAATAAAGATCAATCATATGTATTATATACTTTACCACAAGAAATATTAGCTAAAGTTTTATTTCCATTAGGAGATTTTAGTTCTAAAGATGAAATAAGACAAATTGCAAAAGAAAATAATTTAGTAAATGTAGCAGATAAACCAGATAGTGAAGATATTTGTTTTATTCCTGATGGCAATTATAAGAAGTTTTTAGAGGAGAATTCAACTATTAAGCCTAAACCAGGTAATATAGTCCTTTCTGATGGAACAGTTTTAGGAAAACATACAGGCTTATATAATTATACAATTGGACAAAGAAAGGGTATGGGAATATCATATAAAGAACCTTTATTTGTTATAGGCTTTAATATTTTAAAAAATGAAGTAATAGTTGGAACTAAAGAAGAGGTATATAAGAAAGAAGCTATAATAAATAATATAAATATATTAATAAAAGATATTGCTATAGACAATTTAAAAGTTGGAGTAAAAACACGTTACAGCAAAAAAGAATCTATAGCAACATTACATACTTTAGAAAATAATAAGATTAAAATTATTTTTAACGAGCCAGAGAAATCTTTAACTCCTGGACAGTCTGCTGTATTTTATTTAGACGATATTGTAGTTGGTGGAGGAATTATAGAACAAGCTTTGTAATAGAGATAAATTGACATAATGTTATAAATAGGGTATCATATATATAGTGACGACTAAGGAGGTACAAATATTTGAGAAGTATTAAAAAGCCAATTGGCTTAACCCCAACAGAACGCCGGTTAGATTGTTATGCGTATGCGTGCAATCTTAATAAGCCCCAAGACTATATTGGGCAAATCGCCGGTTACGAGGACAAAGACGTCTTTTCAAAAGAAGAGGTAATTGAGAGATTGATTGCCGATATGACAGAAGAAGACATATATGTTCGGGAAGCTTCGTACGAAGAGACTCCATCCGATTGGGAATGGAAAATATGCCTTTTCGTAGTAGATACAGGTAATAAAGAGGAATACGACTATCACTTTATGAGAGAAGATAAGCCTAGGCGCTGGTCACACAAATTTAGAGGTAAAAAACCTACTGATAAAGATATTTATGGGGCAACTATTACAGATCCCAGGTTGGCAGAAGTCAGCCTAAGATATAATTACAAATTTGTCGGATTCTTCATCCTTTGTCCACTTTAAACAGACCTTCGGGTCTGTTTTTTTTGAATATAAATAGAAATGTGTCGATTTTTTACTTAAAGTTTGCTGTTGTAAAAAAATTATTTTTTTGTTATGATATAGGAAACTTATTTAAATATAAGAAGGAAGGGATACATATGATTAAAGAAGCTAAGATAAGTGATTATGACATAATTGCACAGATTGATGAAGACAGTAATAAAAATCAACTAGAAAATGAACAATTAAACAATATAAGAGAAGCTTTAACAAATTACAGTAAAGTAGTATTTATAGATTACGAAAACGAGATTCCAGTGGCATATGCACAATGCTCATTACAAGACGAAAATATATCTCCAATTGGATATTTAGAAAAAATAAGTATTAAACGCAATTATCAAAATAAGGGAATTGCTAAGAAATTATTAAATAAATGCGAAGATTGGGCAAAAGATAGAGGTTGCGAAAAATTTACAGCTAGTTGCAATATTGATGACGAACAAGCTATGAACTTATATAATTATTCTGGTTTTTCTGAAATAAGTAAAGTAGCTTATTTTTCTAAGGAGCTTAATATATGAAAGGTAGAAGATTAAAAGACCAAGAAGAGGAAGAATTTGTTCCAAAGGCCTTTAAAAAAGATAAAGCTATTGATAAAACAGAAGTATCAACTAAAAAAACTCGTAAAAATGTAAAATCTAAAAAGAAAGCTAATAAAAAATTAAAGAAAATTATTCTTATTATCATTTTAATAGCCATAATTATAGTTGGAATTACACTAGCAGTTTCAGCAATTAAATGGAGAAATATAGCAGAAGACATGTTAATTAACGAAAATTCTGTAGTTGTTGATGCGAATGGAAATCAAATAGCTAAATTAGGTAGCGAAAGAAAACAAAAAAAGGTTAGTATTTCAGAAATACCAGTAAATTTAAAAAATGCTTATGTGGCAATTGAAGATGAAAGATTTTACAAGCATCAAGGTGTTGATATAAAAAGGACTGGTTCTGCTATCTTAAGTTATATTTTTCATTTTGGTAATTCGTCATATGGAGGAAGTACAATTACTCAACAGTTAGTAAAGAATATGACTGGTGACAATACAGACAGTATTTTTAGAAAAGTAAAAGAATGGTGGCAAGCATGGAATCTAGAGTGCATAACTGAAAAAGATGAAATTCTAGAAACATACCTAAATATTATATATGTAGGTCCAAGTATATATGGGGTAGAAGCTGGAAGTAATTACTACTTTAGTAAATCTTGCAAAAATCTAACATTAGAAGAATGCGCATTTTTAGCAGGAATAAATAATTCACCTAATTCTTATAACCCTTTTGGAGAAAAAGATAATTCAGAGAAAATAAAAAATAGAACTAATACAGTATTAGCTAAAATGTTGGAATTAGGATATATTGACGAAACAGAGTATAATGAAGCAACAGCAAACGTTGATGCAGGCTTAAAATTTAAGAAGGGATCTGTAGAGTCAAGTGATGGAGTATATTCATATCATACTGATGCATTAATAACTGATGTTACAAATGACATTGCAGAAAAATATGATATTTCAAGCGATTTTGCGACAAATTATATTTACATGGCTGGCTTAACAATAACCAGTACGCAAGATACAAAAATACAAAATCAAATTGAAACAGAAATGGAAAAAAGCAAATATGTATTACAGTCAAAAACTGGTGGAGACCCTTCACAAGCAGCAATGGTGATAATAGACCACAAAACAGGATATGTATTAGGATGTGTAGGTGGATTAGGAGAAAAAACAACTCCACGTTCATTAAACAGGGCAACACAAAGTATAAGACAAACTGGATCTGCAATTAAACCAATTGCTGTTGTTGGACCAGCTATTCAGAAAAGAATAATAACAGCATCTTCAATATATAATGATACTGAAAAAGATTTTCCAGGTGGATATCACCCTGTAGATTATAGTAAGGCGTTAGGCAAAATAACTGTTAGAAGAGCTATAGAATCTTCACAGAATATTCCTTTTGTAGAAATAATGCAAGAATTAAAACCTAGTGTTTCGATGGATTATTTGGAACGATTAGGAATAACAACTCTAACAGAAGAAGACAATAACTTATCTTTAGCATTAGGAGGTTTACAAAAAGGAATAAGTCCACTAGAAATGGCCGCAGCATATGCTGCAATTGCAAATGATGGGCAATATATAGAACCAGTGTTTTACCAAAACATAAAAAATCATTCTGGTGAAACTATAATAACAGCAAAACAAGATACAAGAAGAGTATTTTCTAAAGAAACAGCATTTATATTAAAAGATTTGCTAACCCAACCAGTAGAAGGAAGCAATGGAACAGCTACATATTGTAAGATAAATGGAATTGATGTTGCAGCTAAAACAGGTACTACAGATTCTAACTATGATAGATGGCTTTGTGGATTTACTCCATACTATACAGGTGTTACATGGTATGGATATGATCAAAATGAGACAGTTAACTTTAATAAAAGGAATCCTGCTGGTTTGATTTGGGCAAATGTAATGTCAAGAATACATACTGGTTTAAAAACAGCATATTTCGAAAAGCCATCTTCGGTTCAAGCTGTTACTGTTTGTGCAGAGACAGGCTTAAAAGCACGAACAGGATGTACTAATACATATACTGAATATTTCTTAAGATTTACTACTCCAGATTTATGTAATGAACATAGTGGAAGCGAAGTAAAATCTTCTAATACAAGTACTGAGAAGAAAGATGAAAATTCTACTGTACAAGGAATTAAAAATGACATCGATGCAGAGGAACCTGTAATGAATACAAATGTTGTTACGACAGAGGATAAACCAAGCGAAGATACAAATACCAATACTAACTCTAATAATAATTCTAATAGAAACACAAATACAAATACACATACTAATACAGACACTAATAAAAATACAAATACTAATATTAATTCAAACACAAACACCAATACAAATTTAAATGAAAATGCAAATAGCAATACAAATACGAATGCTAGCCATAACCAAAATACAAATACCAACACTAATACAGAAACCAATTCAGCTACAGAATAATTAAAAAGAGCACATAGAAATATGTGTTCTTTTTTTAGAAAAAAATTAAAAAAGTATTGCATAAAAACAAATGTTCTTATATAATCTAAATACGAACAAATATTCTGCAACTACTAAGGAGGTTATTTATGAAAGTAAAAAGAGGGATAGTTTTAATAATTTTTATTTTAATAATTATTTTTGCGAAGTCTAGTTATTCAAAACAAGAATCAACTTATATAACAAAATATGTTTATAGTGGGGAGACATTATGGTCAATAGCCAAATATGAAGTAGAAAACAATGAATATTATCAAGACAAAGATATAAGATATGTAATAAATGATATTAAATATGTAAATAAGCTAAAAAATTCTAATTTATCAGTTGGAATGGAGATAAAAATTCCATCATATTAAATTTATAGTAAAGTTAGACAAAATTTACAATATTTACTTGAAAATATAATATTTGAATTATATAATTTTAAAAAGGATTTAGAAAGGAATTAATTATAACGTGGTTAAATCATATTTGTATATCCACATTCATAATTAAATATAGTTAAATGAAAAGAAGTTCAGTTAAGAATATTATAAAAAACGTAAAAAAATTGCCACCAAAATTTATTGCTTTGGTATTAGTAATTGTCATTTTATTATGTACAATAATTACTATAATTATTGTACAAGCTTCAATACAAAAAGCTGTAATTTATACGGGTGATAATTTAAATGAAAATAAATATCCTCAATATAAAGAATTGTTAGATAAATTAAAAGAAGAACATCCAAATTGGACTTTTACATTATTTTATACGAAATTAAATTGGAGTTCAGTTATTAAAAATGAAGGTCATTCTAATACTAGAACGACTCCATTAAATTTGATACCAGCTTCTAAAACCTACTCTGGAGAGTGGCAATGTGAAGAAGATAATGGTAAAACTTATGATAATGGAAGTTGGGTGTGTGCTTCTACAAAAGCTATTGCATATAAGATGGATCCTAGAAACATGCTTAATTCAGCCGATATATTTCAGCTAAAGGAATTAAATTTTAACGAAGATGCTGTTACTAAAGAAGGAATAATGGATAAAACAGAAGATACTTTTTTAGAAGGAGAAAGTCTGGCAGAAGCAATTTTAGATGCTGGTAAAAAGAATGACATAGATCCATATTTTATTGTTTCTAGATTAATACAAGAACAAGGTAAAAATGGTACTAAATTATCACGAGGATATGAATATAATGGTCAAACAGTATATAACCCATTTAATATTGCTGCTTCTGGAAATTCACAAACAAGTATTATAAATAATGCAGCAGAATATGCCTATTCACATGAATGGTTTTCTTTAGAAAAAGCATTAATAGAAGGCGTAAATTTTATTAATATTAAGTATATGGATATAGGACAAGATACATTATATTTTCAAAAATTTGATGTAATAAAGGAAAATGAACTATATACAAATCAATATATGCAAAATTTATTAGCGCCAACATCAGAAAGTGATATTTTATTAGACCAGTATGAAAGTTCTAATACAGTAGATTCTAAATTGAATTTTATAATACCTTTATATGAAAATATGCCAAAGGAAATTTCAGAAAAGCCAAAAAAAGAATAAACAAAGGAGAAATAACAATGAGTTCAATAATTAGTCATGTATACATTTCAAATATACTAAAGGAAAAATATAAATTAGGAGACGAATTTTTATATGGTGCAATCTTACCAGATATACTACATAAGGCAATACCAGCTCAGAGGAGAGAAATGACACATTATTTACGCCATGGTATCTTATATGGTTCAGAAGGAGATTATCCAGATATAGAAAGATTTATAATTGAAAATACCGAAATTTTACCTAAAAGCCAAATGATGCAAGGATATTTAGCACATTTAATTGAAGATATGCTATGGTTTAGTATATATATACCTAGAATGACTATCGAAAAGGATAAAAAAACTATTATTTATAAAAAGGATAATTCTGTGCATACTGATGATGAATTTAGAAATGATATCTATTCTGATTATACAATTATGGATAGATATCTTTTAAAGAAAACCGACCTAAACATAGAAAAATTGCAAAAAGAATTTCTAGCAATATCAGATGACATAAATTTAAAAAGCACAATCAAAGAAAACTTTAAATTGTTCGATTTAAGAAATGAACATCTAATTTTAATTTCTTTGGATATGCTAGAAGAATATATAAGTGCGTCATTAGAAAAGGTTAGTTTAGTTTTAGACAAGATTTATAGATAATATTAATAATTTAGCAAAAAGAAGGCGATTTAGTTTTTAATATAATATATATAATTATTTTTCAAAAACCAAAAATTATACATGTTTTTAAAATATGTATAATTTTTTTGATTTTATATATATATTCATGCAATAACATTATTGACATTTTATATACATTTGACTTATAATATGTATATGAAATGTCGGAGGTATAATATGGATAATTATGAAAAGATTATAGATAAAAACAATGGAATTATATATGCACATAAACTAGAAGATTATAGAATGAATAGACATGATTTAAATTCATTAGTTGAAAAAAAATTATTAAAAAGAATAGCTCATGGAATATATGCAAAGCCAGATAAGAATATAAATGAGTTTTGGTTAATGGGAGAAAAATATAAAAATGGTATATATTCTCATAATACAGCTTCATATTTTTATGGAATGACGGATCGTACACCATTACAATTAGATATGACTTTTCCTAGCAATAACAGAATAAAAAATGACTTATTAAATGTTCATTATATAAAAAAAGAATTTCATGATGTTGGTTTAACAGAATTAAAATTGGATGATGGTTTTGTAATAAGAATTTATAATGTTGAAAGAACCATTTGTGATATTATTAGAGATAGGAATAAAATCGACTTACAAATCTTTAATACAGCAATAAATGAATATATGAAAAGAAAAGATAAAAACCTTATTTTATTATCAGAATATGCAACAAAATTTAAAATAGAAAAAATATTGGCTCAATATATGGAGGTGCTTGGATGAAAAGAAATGCAATGAGTCTAAAAGCAATAATCAATAACATTGCAAAAGAAAATAAAGTTTCGGCACAATCTGTATTACAAACATATATGCTTGAAAGATTACTTGAAAGAATTTCTATTTCGAAATATAAAGATAATTTTATTCTAAAAGGTGGAATGTTAATCTCTGCTATGCTTGGAATTGATAGTTGAACAACTATGGATATTGATACAACAATCAAAGGTTTTAAATTGACAGAAGAAAATATTATAAATATAATTAATGAAATTTGTAATATAAAAATTGATGATGGAGTTACATTTGAAGTACAGAAAATAGAGTTAATTAGAGAAGATGATGATTATGGTGGATATAGAATAACTTTCAAAGCAAACTATATGGAATCAATGCCTGTTATTATGAAAATTGATGTTACTACAGGAGATAAAATTACATATAAAGAAATTAAGTATTGTTTTGACTTAATGCTTGAAGATAGAAAAATTCAAATTTGGTCATATAATCTCGAAACAGTTATTGCTGAAAAATTTGAATCAATTATAAAACGCGGAATCTTAGGAACAAGAATTAGAGATTATTACGATGTATATATGTTACTAAATACTCAAACTAAAAATATCAATTTTAATACCTTAAAAGATGCTATTTATTCTACTGCAGAACATAGAAACACAATAAATATTATTAAAGACTGGTCAAAAATTATTGAACAACTTGATAATAGTGATATTATGAAAAAACAATGGGAAAGATACAAAAAAGATAATTTTTATGCTAAAGAGATTAAATATGAAGATTTAATTGAAAGTTTAAAGCAAGTTGGAAAAATATTATAGAAATATATTAGATAATAAAGAAAAATAAAATGATATTAGAAAATTAATTTCTTCAAAATTAAAAGAAAATAGTTCTATGAAGTATGATGTGCGAATTGCAGATTTTTAATTTTAAATAATAAAAGTAAATTACGAAAAATTATAATTTATAGATTAGTTTGAAATACAACTAATCTTTTATATTTTGTAAAAACAGTAGAGTAGGGGGGATAGCACATTTTTTAATATATAAAAATTATGAAAATATATTAAATAAAAT